>ERZ507477.3-NODE-3-length-409719-cov-14.313_pt1 | contig 409719 bp, 369 predicted proteins | sample MGYA00512653_ERZ507477 | MGnify/ENA metagenome assembly ERZ507477
AACAGGTACCATTTTTACTGTAAAACCGTGGCCAATATTACTTGACCACTACAGATCGTCGTTGCTCTATGGCAGAACAAGGAGCATGAAAAAACTTACCCACTGTTCCGGCAGTTTATTCAGGACTGGAGCCTGGAAGAAAAACTCACCGATAACGTACTTAAAGCCTTTCTGGCGGCTTACTCGGGTACTGCGGATGCTATTTTTATGGTTGGTCAGAATATATGAAAAGTGCATTAGCGGAAAACGAGCATCTTTTAGCAGTGCAGAGCCAGACCGTTAACTGAGTCGGAGGGGCGATGTTAAAACATGAAACTCTGATAGCTGCAATTGAGGTCGCTGCGGAATTTAGTCTTAATGGGCTAGAACAGCTGGCGGTCCGCACTAAAAAGGCCACGGCACTGGAGGCTAAACAGCGATACCGTCAGAACATGGACGTTCCCCCTATCATACAATAATACGGTGTATCATAAACAATAAAACAGGCGCTTATCCATGCGGAATAGCGCCTTCTTAAACAAAATTTTCTAGTGCAGTATCAGCTCAAGCGATAGACTCTGAGCATTCCATTGCTATTAACGAGTAAATTTCCCTTTTGAATATATGGATTTTAATTCGTCTATTTTCTGAAATATACGACTAAATAAATCTGATGTATTTTTTATGCTTCGAGCTAAATGAGGGTCTATTAATAAAATACGTTCTTTAAATGGTTTGCCACTAAAATCATAAAAAATAAATTGGCTGATATGAGTTTTTTCACTCTTAATGTCAAATAGTGTGGATGTTAGGAAATTATAATCTCCGATTTGTGTTTGTGCCGAAAACAATAATGATAAAAGCTCATTGAGTATGTCGGTGGTTTTTTTATTTAGAACTCCACCATTTAAATGTATATGAGATGCTCTCTTTTTTATTTCATTATATGTTGTTTTGATATCATCGCTGAGTTGGATGCTGAAGCTTAAAAAGCCATCAACTCTTTCTTTAAAATCATCATTGTCAGCCCAAAGGTTTAAGTCATTCTCAGCAAGCTTGAAAGGAAAGAAGATATTGAAAATGCTCTCTTTTTTATGTATTAAATCAAGGGCTTGAATTAATTTTGAGGACTCATCAAATATTATTTCTTGAGTCTTTGACTTGAAGAAATTCCTTGCTTTAAAGGCAACATATATCGCTGTCGATGCCATACTGACGTTAGCTACTGCACTTATTATATTCGTCGATGCTGCAATCTTATCTTGTAGGTTCATATAACGGTTTTTCACTTAGGTAAAGGATTAAGAATAATGTGGGTTATTGTTCTAACTTTATATGATTTTTTCTCGATAGTTAAGAGTTCATCAGTTTTATTGTTTGTATCGTGTATTGCATTGTGTATTGCAGGGCAAATGTTTGATTGAACTGGATTGACAAAAACCCTTCTAATTCAGTTAGTTATTTTCAGGCTATTGCATGATGATCCATAAGCCATGGGGCTTTGCCGGCGGCGATGCCAACGACATGCGCGACTACGCTGATTTGCTGGATAAAGTTGAATCGGTCTTAATCCCCGCCTATGCAGCAAAAACCGGAAAAACCTCTGATGAGATTGCCGCAATGCTGGAAGACGAAACCTGGCTGGATGGCGCTGAATGCCTTGCCATGGGTTTTGCTGACCAGGTGATCCCATCCCTTCAGGCAATGGCCTGTATTCATTCAAAACGTATTGAGGAATTTGAAAAAATGCCAAACAGCATTCGTAATATGGTCACCCCGCCGCGTAATTCCACCCAGTGCGAACCGCAGCAGCCTGTACCACAACCTCAGGCACACCAACCTACCGCCCCTCAGCCTGCCGCTGTGGATGAGAATGCTATCCGGGCGCAGGTTTATGCCGAACAGCGTAACCGTGTGAACGGGATTAATGATCTGTTTGCTATGTTCGGCGGTAAGCACCAGGAGCTGCAAAACCAGTGTATTGCGGACCCCGATTGCACTGTGGAGCAGGCGAAAGATGTTCTGCTGGCTGCTCTGGGCAAGGCTGCTACTCCATCGAACAAAAACGAACAGCCGCACATTTATGCCGGGAACGGGAATTTTGTTGGCGATGGCATCCGCCAGGCGCTGATGGCCCGTGCAGGGTATGAAAATCAGGAGCGCGATAACGTGTACAACGGGATGACGCTACGTGAGTATGCGCGTATGGCACTGACGGAACGCGGTATCGGGGTCGCCAGTTACAATCCGATGCAGATGGTTGGCCTGGCATTGACTCACAGTACCTCTGATTTTGGCAATATTCTGCTCGACGTGGCGAATAAGGCGCTTCTGCAGGGGTGGGATGAGGCAGCAGAGACCTTTGATCTGTGGACGAAGAAAGGTCAGTTGTCTGATTTTAAAACTGCTCACCGCGTTGGAATGGGCGGTTTTAACTCCCTCCGCAAGGTTCGCGAAGGGGCTGAATATAAATATGTGACCACGGGCGATAAAGGCGAAACGATCGCACTGGCTACCTATGGGGAAATTTTCTCAATTACCCGCCAGGCGATTATCAACGATGATCTGAACGCATTGACTGACGTCCCGGCGAAAATGGGACGTGCTGCGAAAGCTACCATTGGTGATTTGGTATATGCGATTCTGCTGGATAACCCGAAACTGTCCGACGGCAAACCGCTGTTCCATGCCGATCACAAAAACCTCTCCTCTGGCGCCATTTCTGTTTCGAGCATTGATGATGCCCGCAAACTGATGCGCCTGCAGAAAGAAGGGGAACGATCGCTGAATATTCGTCCAGCTTACATGCTGGTGCCGGTAGGGCTCGAAACGATTGCCAGTCAGACCATTAAATCGGCAAGCGTTAAGGGCGCAGATATTAACGCCGGGATCATTAACCCTATCCAGAACTTTGCCGAAGTGATTGCTGAAGCACGGCTGGATGACAAGGATCCGAACGCCTGGTACCTGGCCGCTGCGAAAGGCACCGATACCATCGAAGTAGCTTATCTGAATGGTGTTGACACGCCTTACATTGACCAGCAGGAAGGTTTCAATACCGACGGGATCGCCACGAAGGTGCGTATCGATGCGGGTGTTGCGCCGTTAGACTTCCGCGGCCTGGCGAAATCAACTGGCAAGTAATTCTCTGCCAACTCATATCTCATTAGCCCATCAGGGCTTTTTTTATACCTGAAATCAGCCCTGCGGGGCTGCCAGGAGATGTTATGGCTAAAAACTTTGTGCAGGAAGGAAAGACGATTCATCTGGTTAATGCCGGACAGGAACCGATTCTGAGTGGGGCAGCTGTTGTTGTCGGTGAGCTGATTGCTATCGCGATCACTGATATTCCCGGCGGCGATACTGGCGATGGTCTTACTGAAGGGGTATTCCAGCTGCCGAAGCTGCCCGCTGATGAAATTAAAGCGGGAAAGAAGGTGTATTTCAAGGCGGGCAAGGTACAGCTGGAAGCAACAGGCGCAGTTTTTGCTGGGGTTGCCTGGGAGGATGCGGGCGCAAACAGTACCGTCATTGACGTCAAGATCAATGCCTAACCCTTTCGACAAGATGGCGGCCCGGATGGATGCCGCCACCCTCAAAAAAATGGGCAAGGAAGCGGTCATTAACGGCATAAGCGTTGACGTCGTGCCTGCTGAGTTGCTGGAGGAGATGGGCGCACTTTCCGGAGCCGCCACGGTGCTGGTCGTGTTTGCTGCTGGTTATCGGCCCGCCAGAAACGATGCCGTGGAATATGACGGTAAAGACTGGATCGTTACCCGCTATCAGTTTTTTAACGGAAAGCCTCAAATCTGGCTGGAGTGAATCATGTCTCTGAAAGGTCTTGAGCGTGCTATCCAGAATCTGAACAGTCTGAGCCGACTGATGGTACCGACGGCTACCGCGCAGGCGCTTAACCGGGTTGCCGGGCGAACAATTACGCAAGGTAGCCGCAAGGTGGCGAAAGAAGCAACGGTTGGTGATAACCGCAAAAAAGGGTTGCCGGTGAGGCTGGTCCGGCAGCGGTCGCGTCTTAAGCGCGCGAAACCTGATCGTCTGGTGGCGGCCATTCGTATTAACAGAGGGAACCTGCCTGCAATCAAACTGGGTGCTGCACGGGTGCAGCTTTCGAGGCGAAAAGGCGAAAAACGCGGGCGCGGGAGTGTGCTTCGTATTGGACCGTACATTTTCAAAAATGCATTTATCCAGCAGCTTGCGAACGGGCGGTGGCAGGTGATGCACCGTCTGGGTAAATCCCGCTACCCGATTGATGTTGTGAAAGTTCCTCTCGAAACCCCGTTAACCCAAAACTTCACCGCTATATCAAAGCAGCTTATCGACAGTGACATGCCGAAGGAGCTGTCGTCCGCGCTGAAAAATCAACTGAGGATCCACCTGAAGCGATGAGCAAACACACCGCTATTCGTCTTGCTGTTCTGGACCAGTTAAAGACGTCCATTCCGGACCGTGTGACATGGTTTGACGGACGCCCTGTCTTTCTGGAAGAGCAGGATCTACCGGCGCTCGCAGTCTATCTGACGGATGCCGAATACACGGGAGAAAGCCTGGATGAGGATAGCTGGCAAGCAGTCCTTCATATCGAGGTATTTCTGAAATCCACCACGCCGGATAGCGCGCTGGATGCGTGGATGGAAGAGAAGGTGTATCCGGCTCTTGAAACTATCCCGGCGCTATTTCCCTTAATCGAAACGATGATCCCCATGGGCTACGACTACCAGCGTGATGACGAAATGGCCACCTGGGGATCGGTCGATCTGACCTATACCCTCACTTATTTTAGATAAGGAATTTTATGGCAACTCCTAATCCAATGGCCCCGGTAAAAGGGGCTGGTACCACGCTCTGGCTGTATACCGGAACGGGGAACCCCTACGCTAACCCGCTTTCCGATGCTGACTGGCAGCGCCTGGCGAAAATTAAGGAACTGACGCCGGGCGAAATGACGGCGGAGTCCTACGATGACACCTACCTTGACGATGAAAACGCAGACTGGACTGCGACAGCGCAGGGGGCAAAATCGGCAGGTGATACGTCTTTAACCCTGGCCTGGAAGCCAGGGGAAGAGGGGCAAAAGTCGCTGGTGGCCTGGTTTGTCGATGGCGATGTGCGGGCCTACAAAATTAAATACCCGAATGGCACCGTGGATGTGTTCAAAGGGTGGTGCAGTAGCCTGGGTAAAGCCATTCCCGCGAAGGAAGTGATCACCCGTACAGCCAAAATCACCAATACCGGGAAACCTGAACTGGCGGAAGAAAGCGGTAATCCGCCGATCGCGGTGACCGGGATCAAACTCGATAAGGCAACGGCCAGCGTGGCAGTCGGCACCACCACAACGCTAAATGTTACTTTCCTGCCTGCCAGCGCGTCGATGCAGTCGTTCCGCGCAGCGACCTCGGATAGCTCGAAAGCGAAGGTGGTCGTGAGTGGCAAATCTCTGATCGTCACCGGCGTGGCACCTGGTGCTGCCGACATTATTGTCATGAGTAATGACGGTAATTTTGTGGCGACCTGCAAAACCACCGTGACGGCTTCCTGATAACAGAGGAATGAGCATGTTTCTGAAAAAAGACGAATTTACCCATAACGGCGCTACGGTGCCGATCACCGAATTGTCGGCATTGCAGCGCATTACTTATCTCGAATATCTGGCCGCAGAAGAAAAAGCCTTATCCGCCATTTCTGATGACGTGGATGACCAGAAAATGTCCGCCGGGCTGGTCAGTATGAGTATCCGCGCAGGCGCGCGCCTGATTGCGCTCTCGCTCTGGCATAACGATCCTAAAGGGCCCTCTGAAGAGGAGCTCCACCAGCAGGTGATGAGTACCTGGCCGCCGGAAGCGATTGGCAAAGCGGAAATGCAGATCAAGCTGCTCTCCGGCATGCTGGCGCCGGTTGCCGAAGAAGAGCAATCTACGGATGAAGATATTGATACCACCGTGCTGGGTGATGAACCTGTTACAGCGGAAAAGCCCTAGCCAGCGAGCTTGATTTTGTCCTGAAGCTGGCGCGTGAGTTCGGGCGACCTGACTGGCGCGCCATGCTTGCTGGCATGACGTCCTCCGAGCTGGGCGACTGGCATCACTTTTACCGGGAGCGTTTTTTTCAGGACGCGCAGCTCGATGCCCACTTCTCCGGGCTGCTTTACACCATTTCAACCTTCTTATACCGGGATCCGGACATCACCCCTGCACACTTCAGCCTGCTGTCTCCCTCCGCTGAGGCTGCAGCGGATAATATACAGGACGATGAAGCCATGATGCTGGCCGCGGAGGGAATTACAGGAGGCACCAGATATGGCCCAGCAGATTAGCGACCTTGTCATTAACCTGGATGTCGACAGCGCCACATTCACCGAACAGATTGCCAGGATTAAGGGGCAACTGTCCGGTGTGGCGAATGAGTCGGAAAAAGTGCAGACGCGCATGCGCAGTGCGGCAGAGGCGCAAATCACCGCGCTTAAAACGACCTGCGATGCCGGTGCCGGCGCCGTGTCCGATATGCAGAGGCGGCAGGCGGATGCCGCCGCCGGGCTTCAGAACGAATTGCAGCGGGTCTCCAAATCGGTCGATGAGACTTACCAGCGCGTCACCGGGTTAAACCAGCGTTATCGGGAGAACGACGCTCAGGCAGAGGCGCTGGCGCGGCGGCAGGATGCGCTGGCGGAATCGTTCTTTCGGCAGATAGATGGCGTTCGATCCCTCAGTGGTGAAACACGGTCGCTGGCCAGTGTACAGGAACAATTCCGCAAGGCCCGCGCGCAGGGGAACATCACTCAGGGTGATTATCTCTCCCTGATTTCCCGCACTACGGCACGGCAGAAAGAACTCCAGCAGGTTGAGGAAAAAGCGAACCAGGCTCGCCAAAAATTTCTTCGCCAGCTTAAGGCCCAGGTGGTCGAACAAAAACTATCTGGCACTGAGCTGCTGAGAATGAAAGCCGCGCAGGTAGGCGCCAGCGATGCTGCTGAAGTTTATATCCGCAAACTGGAAGCGGCAAAGGTCGCAACGCACAGCCTTGGTTTCGAGAGCGCCGGCGCACGTCGGGAGCTTGGTGTTCTGGCTGGAGAGTTATTGCGGGGCAACTTCGGCGCTCTGCGTGGCTCCGGGATAACCCTGGCGAATCAGGCCGGGTGGCTCGAAAAAATGATGACGCTACGCGGACTGGGGATCGCTGGCGTGGTCGGTGGCATAGCCGCATCCGTCGTTCTGCTGGGAAAGGCGTGGTACGAGGGCGGGAAGGAAGCCGAGGAGTTTAACAAACAGCTCATTCTCACCGGGAACTATGCCGGTAAAACCTCGGGACAACTGCAGGCGCTGGCACGGAACATCTCAGGAAATGGAGTCACTCAGCACGCCGCGGCAGCCGTATTAGCGCAGGTTGTGGGAAGCGGGGTATTCGGCGGCGCCGACGTCGAACGGATTGCCAATGTGGCTGCGAGGCTTCAACAGGCTACCGGCCAGGCTGTGGATGAAACCATTAACCAGTTTAAGCGGCTAAAAGAAGATCCGGTTAATGCGGTCGCAACGCTGAATGAATCTCTGCATTTTCTGACCGCAAGTCAGTTTGAGCAGATTTCAGCTGCTCAGGCGATGGGCGATTCTCAACGCGCTGCCGAGCTCGCGATGCGCGCATATTCAGATGCTGTTATCCAGCGCGCAAATGCAGTAAAGGACAACCTGGGAACGCTGGAAACGGCGTGGAACTGGGTTAAAAATGCCGCCAGCGGCGCCTGGGATGCCATGATGGACATTGGTCGTAATCCTGATGCTGCCATGAAGCGGCAGGGGGCTTTTGCAGAATGGCAGGCCGCGGAAAAAGAACGCCGTCAACTGGCCGCCAATCTAAACGTCGATCCCAACTATTCCGGTAATAACCCCCTCATTAAGGCTGATGCAGAACGTTTGCGTATTGCCACTCAACGTGCTGAGTTGCTGAAACAAACTTATGATGAGGCCGATAAAGCATACGCTAAGGAAGGTTTAGCCGCGGCACGCGAGAAGCTGCGTAACGAACAACAACAGCAAGCCATCAGGAACCAGCAGCAGTTTAATCAACTTCTGGAAGCAGGCCTCAAGCCAGCAGAAAGACGGGCTCGCGCCCAGGCCGAATTTAATAAGCTCGTTGAGAAAAACAAGCAAGATGCGATCGATGGGATTGCCACCCGCTGGACAGCCAGCGATATAGAAAAAATCCGCGCAAGTATTGATGCCAGGTACAAAGACCCTAAAACCCCGAAAGGGAGGCAGTACACAACACCCGCCGGGAGTAAAGCAGAGGAAGGGGCCCAGGCCGAATTACTGACCCTGCAGGCTCAGTTGAAAACCCTCCAGCAGCATACAGACGTCAACGACGTGATCAGTAAGCAACGTCGGGATCTCTGGCAGGCAGAAAATCAGTATGCTGTTTTGCAGGAAGCGGCCGGCCGCCGCCAGCTCTCCGCCCAGGAAAAATCACTGCTGGCCCACAAAAACGAAACCCTGGAATACAAACGTCAGCTGGCAGATCTCGGTGATAAGGTCGCCCGGCAGCAGAAGCTGAATAATCTGGCAGATCAGGCCAATAAATTCGCTCAGCAGCAGAGTGCGATCCGGGCGGGGATCAAGGCTCAGGCCGACGGACTTTCCGGCAGGGAAGCGAACAGAAGAAGCACGCTTGAAAAGCTGAGTGAAACGTACGCCTTCAATCCTGATGCGCAGCGCAAGGTGCTGGAGGAACAGCAAGCCACCTATGAAGCCGAGGACGCATTGCGCGGTAACTGGCTGGCCGGCGCCAAACAGGGCTGGGCAGAGTATCAGGATTCCGCCACTAATGTATTTTCCTCTGTTCAACAAATATCCCAGGCTACCTTCGGGGGGCTGGCAAATCAGCTGACATTGCTCAATACCACCGGCAAAGCGAGTTTTAAGGAATTCACCACATCCATTCTGAAGATGATCGCTCAGGTCATCGATCAGCTTATTGTGGCCTACACCTTTCAGGCTGCAATGGGGTGGATCAGCGGCGGGAGCAGTTCTTCAAATTCTGGTCAGTCTTTTGCCGTTCCTTCCTATCGTCCCTCTGGCTTTGATGGTGGTGGTTATACCGGGCATGGTGGTAAGTACGAGCCCGCGGGGGTTGTCCACCGCGGCGAATTCGTTTTCACCAAAGAGGCAACCAGCCGCATCGGCGTGAGCAACCTCTACCGGATGATGCGTGGTTATGCTTCAGGCGGGTATGTTGGTGCTGGTGGTGCGCCTGCAGGTGTATTCGCAGGCGGCGTGAATGTCTATGCGCCTGTCAGCGTGACAACACAGCAGACTGGAAACAATCTGCAGCAGGGTAATTCTGATTCTGTCGGAAAAGCTTATCAGCAGGTTGTAAATCGATCCGTGCAGGATGGGATAGCTAAAGCGCTGCGTCCGGGTGGACTTATCTGGAATGCAACTAACCGGAGGTAATATTATGGCAATTGAAACATTCGCCTGGCGTATTCAGGCAGCCAGTCAACCTACGTTAAAAAGCAAAGATAATATCCGGAGGGTTCAATTTGGTGATGGCTATGCACAGGTATCCGGGAACGGCATAAATAATGAAACACTGAGTTATGAGTTCTCTTTTTCTGGCGACCCGGATACTGCTCTAGAAATTTATAAATTTTTGCGTCGTCACAAAACCAAGGCGTTTTCTTTTAAACCGCCAGGTGGTGAATTAGCGTTGTGGCGGGTTCAGGCCGACAGCCTGCAAAAAGTTATTCAGGGAAAGAAAGTCATCACCATTACTGCAACGTTTGAACAGGCATTCGTACCATGAGTCTTCACGCTGATTATCAGAAACTGGAGCCGGGAGATGAAATCCGGCTATTCGAAATTGACGGAAGTGCTTTTAATATGGGTGATATTTTATATTTTCACGGATATAACATACCCCATACCGAAGCGGAAATTGTGGCTGCTGGTGGCGATGAATCGAAGCTACCGGCCAAAAGCATCTGGTGGCAGGGCATCGAATATAAAGCATGGCCTTGTGAATTAGAGGGGATCGAATCCTCGACTTCAGGAAGCGACGCGCAGCCGACACTGAGGGTAGGCAACATTGATGGTTCGATTTCCGCGCTCTGTCTTCATTACGACGATCTGGCTCTGGCGCGGGTTGTCATCCACGATACGCAAAAACAGTATCTCGATGCGAAGAACTTTCCGGACGGGAATGCTTCAGCTGATCCGACACAGGAGAAACGGCGCCTTTTCTTCATCGACGTAAAGCATTATGAAGACGATGAGAAGGTGGAATTTACTCTCTCCAGCCCGTTTGCCCTGCAGGGGATGATGATCCCCACTCGCCAGCTGCATGCGATTTGCAGCTGGTGTATTCGCAATCAGTACCGCAGTGGTAACGGGTGCGATTATGCCGGCACCCGGTATTTTGACAGGAACAATCAGCCAGTTGATGACCCGTCGCAGGATGTCTGCCCCGGCACGCTCACGGCCTGCAAATTACGTCATGGTGAGAATAGTGAACTGCCGTTTGGCGGGTTCCCTGGCACCTCATTAATCAGGAGCTGATATGCGTCAGAAAACGATTAAGGCCATCCAGGAACATGCCGCCGCAGAATATCCGCGCGAGGCCTGCGGCCTTGTCGCCCAGAGGGGCCGGGCGGAGCGTTATTTCCCCTGCCGGAACCTGGCCACAGAGTCGAAAGATAATTTTGTGCTGGCGCCGGAGGATTATGCGGAGGTTGAGGAATGGGGAGCGATCACCGGTATTGTTCACAGCCATCCTGATGCCACCACCCAGCCGAGCGAACTGGATAAAGCACAATGCGACACGACCCTTCTCCCCTGGCATATTATCAGCTGGCCAGAAGGCGATCTCCGTACCATTCACCCGCGTGGTGAGTTGCCGCTCCTCGAGCGACCATTCGTGCTGGGCCACTACGATTGCTGGGGCCTGGTGATGAGCTATTTTCGGCAAACCCACGGCATCGAGCTGCACGATTACCGCGTCGACTATCCGTGGTGGGAAAAGGAGTATCCCGATAATTTTTATCAGGACTGCTGGTATGAATGCGGGTTCCGTGAGTTTGATGGTCCACCGCAACCGGGTGATATGGTTATCATGCAGGTGCAGGCGGATAAGTGGAACCACGCCGGGATTTTGCTGGAAGGGAACATGCTACTTCACCATTTGTATGGTCACCTGAGTCAGCGCGTGCCCTATGGCGGGTACTGGCAGGAAAGAACAATGAAAATCGTCAGGTATTTTTCACTATGTTAATGAACCTCACGGTAAGTTTGGGAGCGGGATAATGCATGAAGTTATGATGCGAATTGAACTGAACGGGCCGTTGGGGAAACGGTTTGGGAAAATTCATCACCGACTTATTTCCACCACTAAAGAGGCGGTGGTGGCGCTGGCAAAAACAATTCCTGGATTTGAAAAGTTCATGATCACCAGCGAAGACCGTGGATTAACCTATGCGATATTTCAGGATGAAAAAAATATAGGGCTGGATGATCTTGGTTTTCCTGTGAAGGGTGACGTGATACGGATAACGCCGGTTGTTATCGGGAGTAAAAAGGCGGGGCTTTTACAAACTATTCTCGGTGCAGTCCTTGTTGTTGTGGGGGTCATTTCCACATTCACTCCGGCTAATGCGGCCGCACCATATCTTTATAGTACAGGAGCATCAATGATGCTCGGCGGCGTCGTTCAGATGCTTTCCCCACAGCCAGCAGGCCTGGCACGAAAAGAATCCGCTGACAATAAAGCGTCCTACGCCTTTGGGGGCGTGACGAATACTGCCTCTCAGGGATATCCGGTCCCTTTGCTTTATGGCAAACGCCGAATTGGCGGCGCCATTATATCTGCCGGTATTTACACAGAAGATCAGCAATAAGTTTTATTCAGTAAACCATCCAGTTCAGGCCACCTTGCGGTGGCTTTTTTTATGGGCGTAATATGGCAAATAACATCATTAAAGGGCGCAAGGGTGGCGGCTCAAAGCAGCGTACACCGACGGAACAGCCGGATGATTTACAGTCCGTTGCGAAAGCCAAAATTCTGCTCGCATTAGGTGAGGGTGAATTTGCAGGTGGTTTAACCGGTAAAGATATTTATCTTGATGGCACCCCGCTTGAAAATGCTGATGGTTCGCAAAACTTCAGTGGCGTGTCCTGGGAATTTCGCCCCGGCACGCAGGCTCAGACTTATATTCAGGGTATTCCCGGTACTGAAAATGAAATCAGTGTGGGATTGGAAGTTTCCAGCAAGACAGCCTGGACCCATACCTTTACTAATACCCAGCTTTCTGCCGTTCGTTTTCGTCTGAAATGGCCGTCCCTGATGAAACAGGAAGATGACGGCGACGTGGTGGGCAATACCGTCAGGTATGCGATTGACCTGCAGACCGACGGCGGCGCCTGGCAGACGGTGCTGGAAACCGCTGTCTCGGGTAAAACCACCACCGGTTATGAGCGGAGCCATCGTATTGATCTGCCCCAGGCCGGCAGTACTTGGACGCTACGTCTGCGTAAAATCTCTCCGGATGCAAACAGTGTCAAAACTGGCGACGTGATGACGCTGCAGAGCTATACCGAAGTGATTGACGCGAAGCTGCGTTATCCCAACACCGCACTGCTTTATATCGAGTTCGACTCCAGCCAGTTTAATGGCTCCATTCCGCAAATTTCCTGTGAGCCGCGTGGGCGCGTGATCCGGGTGCCGGATAACTACAATCCGGAAACCCGCGAATATACCGGCGTCTGGACCGGCGGGTTTAAATGGGCCTGGACGGATAACCCGGCCTGGATCTATTACGACATTGTTATCGCTGACCGTTTTGGTCTCGGCAATCGTCTGAGCAGCGCCAATATTTCGAAATGGACGTTGTACCAGATTGCACAGTACTGCGATCAGCTGGTTCCTGACGGGCGCGGTGGTGACGGCATGGAGCCGCGCTATACCTGTAACGTCTATGTCCAGGAACGCAACGATGCTTACACCGTGCTGCGAGATTTTGCCGCCATCTTCCGGGGCATGACCTGCTGGAACGGTGAGCAGATTGTTGTGCTGGCTGATATGCCGCGTGATGTCGATTTTACTTATACGCGCGCCAATATTGTCGGCAAACCCCGTTATTCGAGCAGCAGCAGCCAGGTTCGGTACACCAACGCCCTGGTTTCCTGGTCTGATCCGGATAATGCTTATGCTGATGCGATGGAGCCTGCGTTTATCCCTGAACTGGTTTCCCGCTACAGTTTTAACCAGCTCGAAATGACCGCGATTGGCTGTACGCGCCAGAGCGAAGCCCACCGTAAGGGACTGTGGGGCATACTGACCAACAATAAGGACCGCATGGTCGAAATTGATGTGGGGCTGGACGGTCGCATTCCTCAACCCGGTTATATCATTGCCCTGGCGGATGAGTTGCTGGCCGGACGGGTCAACGGCGGGCGAATCAGCGCGGTGAATGGCCGGGTGATTACGCTGGATCGTGATGTGGATGCCAAACCTGGCGACCGCCTCCAGCTAAACCTGCCATCAGGGATCTCACAGAGCCGGACCATTCAGGCTGTTAATGGACGCCGGCAGATTACGGTCACAACGGCGTACAGTGAGACGCCGGAACGGGAATGCGTCTGGGCCATTGAATCCGATGACCTCTTCCTGCAGCAGTACCGGGTTACAGGGGTAAAAGAGAACAACGATGCCACCCTCACGATCACCGGCGTGGCACATGACCCGGATAAATTCGCCCGCATCGATACCGGCGCTATTATCGACCAACGCCCGGTTAGCGTATTGCCGGCGGGCAACCAGTCACCTCCTGACGATATTGTCATCACATCCCGCTCGGTCGTGAATCAGGGGATCAGCGTCGAAACGATGCAGGTTAACTGGTCAGCGGTCAGCGGTGCTATTGCCTACGAGGCGCAGTGGCGCCGTAACGACGGGAACTGGATTAATGTGCCGCGCAGCTCGACCACCTCGTTTGAGGTCAGCGGCATCTATGCCGGTCGTTACCTGGTTCGCGTCCGCGCGATCAATGCGGCGGAGATTTCGAGCGGGTGGGCGTATTCCGAAGAGAAAACCCTGACCGGCAAGGTCGGCGAGCCGCTGGCACCGCTGGCGCTGGCAACCCGTTCGCTGGTTCATGGGGTCCAGGTTAGCTGGGAGTTCCCGACCGGCTCCGGGGATACGCTGCGCACGGAACTGCAGTACAGCAAAAATCAGGACGGCAGTGCGCCGATGCCGTTATCAGACGTGGCCTATCCGGGGAAAAGCTATCAGCAGATGGGCCTCAGTATGGGCGCAGAATTCTGGTATCGGGCGCGCCTTGTTGATCGTCTGGGCAATGAAAGCCCGTGGACCGGCTGGGTCCAGGGGATGGCCAGCGATAACTTTGATGACTACTACGAAAACCTGACTGACGCGATCAAGGATACGGCTGCCTGGGAGGAAACGCAGCGTACCATTAGCGAAACGCAGGAAGGTATCCGCAATACGCAGCAGGAACTGGAGCAGACCGCTGAAGAGCTGCGTCAGGAAGCCGCAGATCAGGCGAAGCAGGTCAGCCAGAATATTGATGCATCGGCGAAAAGCATCACTGCTGATGTGAATCAGCAGATAGCAGTTTTGAGCAAGTCGCTTGCCGACGGCGATGCCGCATTGAATGCGCAGATTAAAACTGCCGAGAATGGCCTGAAGCAGTCGTTGTCTCAGGTCAACACCACGTTAACCAATGCGGTTAAGCAGGAAACTGCGGATCGTATCGCAGATATTAACGCGAAGGCGGCACAGGCTGCTGATGAACTGCTGGCGGCAACGCAGGGGATTGAGGCGAGTATCGAGAGCCTGACTCAGGTAATGAAGAGTGCCGATGAAAATCTGGCGCGGGAAATGTCCAGCCTCGCTGCCGGCGCCAATATCCAGTTCGATTCGCAGGTTATCTGGCATTTCAACAGTCAGACGACCGAGGGCTGGACCGGCAGCGCCGGCGTACCGGGTGTGTCCCGGGATGGCTGGTTACGCCCTGCGGACAGCGCCACCGATCCGTACATTACCTCTCCCGGCGGTCTGGCTGTCGATGGTGCAGCGTACCGCTTCATCATGCTGCGCTTTCGTAAAACCGGCAAACCAGTCTGGGCGGGTGAGATCCGTTGGGTGTCTGCCGGCGAAAACTTTAATAACACGAAGCGATACATTGTTGCTGAGCCGGAATATGCCGATGGGGTGGCAACCCTGACGGTGCGTGATATTCCGTGGACAGGGAACATTGATCGTATTCGCCTGGACCTGACGAACCAGCAGGATGCCAGCAACTTTATCGAATTCGACTGGATCGCCGTTGGCCGGCCAGCACCCGGCGCCAGTACGGCGGCTCTGCAGGATGTGCGCAGTACGCTGAGTAACGCGCTGACCTCCGAAGCACAGGCACGCAGCACGCTGGCGGCGCAGATGCGTGGCTCCTATGATGGCAGCGATCTGGAGAAAGTCACCTCCGGGCTGCTATACCAGGAAAAAACGGCGCGCGTTACCGCCATCCAGGCGGAAGTTAAGGCCAGAGAGTCCCTTCAGACGCAGTTTAACGACAACAAAGCTGCTGTTTCTGGTGAACTGAGTTCTCTGACGACAGAGCAGCGCGCGCAGGCGAGCCGTATCGGTGGTCTGGAAACCAGCCTCGGGAAAAAAGCCGATGCGACCGCGCTGACGTCCCTGACGCAGAAAGTTGAGCAACAGGGCGCCACGCTGACATCGCAGGGCGCCGCGTTAACATCACTCACTAACCGGGTGGGCCAGACGGAAACGGGCCTGGCTGGTACGAATGAGGCGCTGAGCGGGCTGCAGTCTGTTGTTACCCGTCAGGGCGACAGGATAACCAGCCAGGGTCAGTCCATCACAAAACTGACGAGCGATTTGGGCACGACAAATTCCGCGCTGGTGAAGAAAGCCGAAGCGGCTGCGGTCACTGCCTTAACGCAGCAGGTGGAGCAAAACGGGCGGGATATTCGCAGCAATACTGACAGTATCACCCGCCTGTCGAATCAGCTGGTCAATGGCCAGCCGAATAGCTGGTCCCGTCGGATCTATCCTGTGCAGCTGGCTAACGCCGTGACAGTCCCGTCATTCAGCGATATTCGCGCCGTGGCGCCAGTGGTCGTGGATGAGGTGGCCGACGCGACCAGACTGGACTTTACGTCCGCCGGGAGCTATCTGATCGCGCTGTATTCCTGCCAGGTGAAAGTGGCGGCCGATACCACCATCACAATGACGCCCGGTAACAGGGTTTTTGATGATACCGGTGCTGTATTTGTAAATGGCGTTCAGGTTGCCTGGGGAAACGCCAGCTGGACTACCGTCAGTTTTGATCTGAAAGCCGGCTGGAACACAGTTGAGTTTCTGGTGAATCAGTGGGCTGGCCAGGCGTATATCAACCTGGGACTGAAGCTGTCAGACAAGGTTGCTGAGATGTACTCCGGTCTCGGTGTTTCCGCGCTGGCAAACGCAGCCGGCGTACTCAGCTCGAATGTCAGCCAGATTGGCAACCATGTGGTCAGCAATTCGCAGAGCATCACCCAGCTCCGGAATGCGCTGACGCAGACAGACGCGAATGTGGCCAGCAAAGCGGATCAGACGGCGATGAACTCCCTAACCGGACGAGTGGAGAAGACGGAGTCCGGTCTGACGGCGGCGAACAGCAACATTACGTCGCTCAGCAGCTCTCTGAGCCAGCAATCCAAACGCGGCGCTAATCTGCTTCCTGATGGCACTTTTGAAAGTTACGCGGTTGGTCACAATCTGGCGAATAACCGTGCCATCGTGACCACTGACGACTCGCATGGCGGCAATAAATGCATTCGTGTGACGCGTCCGAATGACTACAATGCCAATGCAACTGACAACACTGACACCCACATTTTCAGCGGATTCCAGGTTCGCGATAACGCAGTCTTCTATATGGAATGCTGGGTTAAGCTGGATTCCAGGAGTACCGCTATGGCCGGGAACGTGCAGATTTCCGTCGGCTTATCGCTCCAGTATCAGGACAACTCCTGGCAGTGGCCGGCAGTTACCAAAGCGGCAAAGGATCTCTCTTCAACTCAATGGACGAAGGTTTCTGGTTACCTGAAATCAACGAAGAGCGGTATTAAGCAGGCAATGGTCAGGATTTCTATTCCTAACGTTAGCAGCGTTAAGGCGGGTAACTCATTCCTCATTGATGACCTGGTCATTACCGAAGTGACTGATGCCTACAATGCGCAAAGTACAGCAGATGCTAACGCTAATGCGATTTCAACACTGAACTCGACCGTATCCCAACAGGGCGGCCAGATCAACAGTCAGGGTAACAGCATCACTAAACTGATAAATGACCTGGCGACGACTAATAATAACGTCAGCAATAAAGCAGACGCTAATGCTCTGACGGCACTGACCAACCGTGTTACCCAGACCGAAAAAGACATTAACTCAACGAGTTCTTCTGTCACGAATCTGAACAACAAGGTTGATGCAATTTCTGTCGGGGGTACAAACCTGATCAAGAACTCCGGCGATATGACCGGCTGGTCGAACGTTGTCAGCGATACGTATCGTGGTAACGCGGTAATTAGCGCAACTGTAAAAGCCGGCGCCGGTTACAGGGATTTGCGGGAAATCACGCTTGAGTCGCCGGTCGATGCAGGGGAGTACGTTTACAGCTTCTATGCGAAAGGCGGCGTTGCTGGCCAGACGATGACGGCGTTCTTCTACAATCCGAACACCACAACGTCTATCGAGACCAGCCAGGGTGCGAAAGGTAACAACACTGATGGTCGTGCGCAGTTCACGCTGACCACTTCATGGGCCCGTTATTGGGTTAAGTGGAAACAGACACCTACCACGGGCACGAAGCGCCTGATTCTGTGCCGTATCGAGAGCAATACCTCCAAAGACCAGACGGTGTACATCAACAGTCCGAAGTTTGAGGTAGGTAACGTTGTTTCCGACTGGAACGAGTCTCCGTCTGATAGCGCCAGTGCGTCGGCTGTGGATTCGCTGACAACGAAAGTGAATCAGCAAGGCACTTCCATTAGCTCTATCGGAAATCGCACTACATCGTTGGAAAACAGGTTATCGACAGCTCAGAACAACATTGCCAAGAAGGCTGATGCTTCTGCATTGCAGGATCTCCGGAACACGGTGACATCTCAGGGGGGCGATTTAACCGCGGCGAACAGTAGCATTACCAGCCTGCAGGCCTCGATGAACCGTCGCACTGTGTTTACTGTCACTGCACGGGGGAATGGCAACAGCGTAACTCCTGGGGTTTTTGATGAAAGCGGCAAAAACCTGTTTACCCCTGGTCGCAGCTGGGCACTGGTCACTTTTGCAAAACACAGCAACGGATCAACGGTGATTGCGACATCCAAAACATACGATGTCTTTGGCCGCGCGAATAATGGCGCCACGATGTCGGCTGATATCGAGGCGTTGGCCAGTGGCACTTACGTTTGCGTCCTGACATTCGATGAGCCATCTGGCAACCGAGGTAAGATATTGTCTGCTCTGGAATCTCTTGGTGGTACATCCGAAGTCGTCAACTCCCTGCCGTATCGTGGTGCCTATATTCTCCTTGGCCGCAAAGGCATGAGGCCGGGCGATGGTCTGGAACTGCGTGCGCCAACCGGTGGTGACGCCACTGCCCACATTTCGACCTCAGTCGAGTTTGTGAACGGGGTAATGATGGGACTGGGCGCCGCCGGCGGTGTGATGATGAAGGCTGATGCGAACGCGTCGGCAATTACCACGCTCCAGAACACAGTGAAGGCCCAGGGGGGTAATATTGACTCCCTGAGTTCCTCGGTAACGGCGCTGGAGAACAGCCTCAGGTCGACAAACGATACGGTGAGTAAAAAGGCCGACACGTCCGCGGTGAGTTCACTGACCGGTCGCGTAAGCCAGGTGGAAAACACCATCACCAGCCAGTCGCAGAGCATCACGTCGCTGACCAGCACCATCAATACCATCCGCACTCAGGGAGCTAATCCGTGGGTTGACGGTACGTTCGAAAGCTACGGAGATGGTCATGTGCTGGGCGGGAGAGGCACCGCCGTTGTGGTGGAGTCGCAGAAATTCACCGGCAATAAGAGCCTGCAGGTGAGCCGGGGGGCGAACAATAACGGCAACAGCGATAAACAGCTTGGGAGCTGGCAGTCAGTCCGTGAGGATGCGAAGTTCCGGTTTGAGTTCTGGGCCATGATGCCGTCGGATCAGAAACCCTCCTCCGGGTGGACAACGCTGGTCGGTATCAACTCACTGAATGCTGCTGGTCAAAACTCCTGGCAGTCGGCGGTCACTGTCAGCGAAGCCGCTCTTGGTGCGCGTGATAAGTGGGTGAAATTTACGGGTATTGCCAGTAACAACGGGGGTGGCAGAACACGCGCGGTGGTCTGGATCTCCACCCGTGGCGCCTCCGGCAGCGGCACCCCCGGTTATTCGCTGTATATCGACGATCTGGTTATCACGGATGTTACCGATGCGAAAGCGGCACAGGATGCCTCTGACGCGACGGCGAGTGCCGTAAGCGGTCTGACGGCTCGCGTAACGGATGCCGAAGGGAAAATCACTGCCCAGGCGCAGCAGCAGACGGCACTGGCCACGAAAGTGGATAACGCCAACTCCCGCGTCGATAACATGGCGAAGACGCTGAGCGACAGCCAGAGCACACAGGCCAGCCTGAATACCTCGCTTCAGTCGCAGATTGACGCCCAGGCGGCCGCCAACATCAAAAACCAGACGACGCTGGACAACACGATTAAATCGGTGGCCAGTATCACCAGTACCCAGCAGACGCATGCAACGGCACTGGAGGCGCTGGCAACGCAGCAGACGACCCTGACATCCAGTGTCGGGGATCTCAGCGCTTCCGTTCAGAACACCGCTAAAACCGTGGCGGATGTGAATGGTACGGTGAGTTCGCTGTGGTCGATGAAGGTTGAGACGGTTAACGGGAAGAATGTTGGCGCGGGGATTACGCTGGGCAGCAATGGTCAAACGAGCGACATGATCCTCTACGCCGACCGCTTCTCGCTGTTTAACCGTAACAATGCGACGGCAGTGCCGGTGATGATTGCCGAAGGCAATGAACTGTATATCGATACGGCACGTATCAAAAACAGTTCCCTGACCTCAACCAAAATCGCGGACGGTTCCATCACGAACGCGAAGATCGGCAACGAGATCCGCTCGAATAACTTTGTTGACGGGTCGCAAGGCTGGCGTATCGCCAAGGATGGCTCTTCGCAGTTCAATAACGTGATCGTTCGTGGCAGGGTCGAAGCGAATAGCGGCGTGTTCCGTGGCACTGTCCAGGCGGATGCGTTCATCGGTGACATTGCGGTGGCAAAAGGTTACGACAGCCTGACCTTCCGCCGCAACCAGACGGTACAGCGGAACGGTGCGTATCAGAATAGGGGGTATAGCATGACAGTGGTTCTGGCCTGCACCCTGGTGTGCCAGACCTATGGGACGGGCAGTGGCCTGGGGTATACCTCTGATATTACGTTCAACATTGGTGGGCAGGAGGTAACCCGCCGTATCTTCGTCGATGCCGGTAATATCACAGCTGGCACCACGGCCTTTGAATTGCGGTTTGCCGCGCGCCTGAATGCTGACTACAACAATGTCGGCTTCTTTATCAAGGCTACAGGTCGAAATGCCGCGATTGATTACACCTGCACAGTCGAGAACATCACCGCAACCGCCTTCCGAACGGACAGCAGTTCATTTAGCTAACAGAGGCCCCGCCAGGGGCCTTTTCTTTTTCCAGGGAAAACCATCCAGGAGCAACTTTATTATGGCGATGTATGAAGTCGGCACCGTCACGGGTGCAGCGTCGCAAGCACGGGTGACAGGTGCGACAACAAAATGGTCACAGGTGGCGCTGGGGATACTGCCCGGGTCGATTCTGGTGGTCTACCGCAGCGGTAGTGCTGACCTGTATGCGATCAAATCTGTGGACAGCGACACGCAACTGACGCTGACCCGGAATATCACCACCGCATTTTCCGGTGCCTCTTACGGCATTATTACAGCTGAAACCGCCAGCACCTCGTCGTTTGCTAACCAGCTGGCCAGCGCGTTTGCATTCTGGCGTAGTGTAGTGGAGGGCTGGTCGATGGCCCTGACCGGCAGCGGCAATATTACCCTGACTGACCCGATCACAGGAAAGCAGGTGACCGTGCCGGCGATAGCCGGGATGGCGAAAGCATCGGATCTTAACGCGCTGGCAAAACTCACCGGAGGAAACAACCTCGCCGGCTCGCAAATTATAACTAGCGATAATTCCGGTTTTATTTTGGGCAGGAACTCAGATCTGGCTCTGCTTAAAAAACAAGGGCAAGGCGGGACAATTGCCGTCGGCTCGGGAACACCGTTCAGGGTTCAGCGTTCAAGAGCGACCACTGTATCACCGTCAGAAACCTATGATGACATCCTCGTTATTGGCACCAATAACCAGACGACGTTGCCCGGAGATTTGGTTGTCGGTGGTGGTTTCGATAATACGGCAAAGGGCAAGCTGTATTCCCAGGCGTTAGAGCTGTCGATGGGCACTCCGTACATCGATTTTCACCATAACAAAAGTGCTAACGACTACACCGCACGCCTCATCACCACCTCTGCAGACCAGCTGAGTGTGCAGGGAAGCCATCTACGGGTAGACAGAGACCTGCGGGTGGGGCAAGCGGCCGACATCGGCAGTTGGATACAGTGTCGCTATGACTGTGTGTCGCAGCGGAGCGACTTCGGTTCCCCTGCCATTGGCTCGTTAGTTTCCGGGGGCAGAGTTCGGTCCCGCATATCAGGGCGCGGAGGAAACGGGGACACATCAGGAGCGTGGGGGGGATTCTACCTTGAGGAGTACGTAGGCACTGAGCACCGGATCGTTCTGTACATGGATGGGTTCGGCAGGACGGACGCGTGGACCTTCCGCTCTGGCGGTGCCGTCTCCACCCCGAAGGGGGATGTCATGACCACCGGCTCAGACGTGCGGCTGAAAGAGGATTTTACGGAATCCCAGGAAGGGGCCTCCAGGCGTATTAACGCGCTGGGGATATGTGAGTTCAACATGAAAGGCGAAACACGCCGTAGGCGTGGATTTATTGCTCAACAAGCTGAAAAAGTTGACCCGATTTACACCTTTCAAAGCGGCGATGTAGAAATTGATGGCGAGAAGATCAATATCCTTAACGTAGACCATACGGCCATCATCGCGGATCTTGTTCTTACGGTGCAGGAGTTAACAAAACAAGTGCGTGATTTGAACAAGCAGGTTCAAACAAAAGAGTACTGATTGAGAGAAAATAGGTTATCAAAACTCGGATAATTTATCATGTAATCAGCATGTTAGAATTAACATAAAAATGGTTCTAGACAAGTGTTCAGAAACATATTTTTTCAAAAAATCAAAGGATTAAGAGTAATGCAGAGAACTACTGCTGCGCCACATGCAGTGGTTCGAAGCCGCAGACCTGATCGTCAAAGGCATGGAAGGCGCTATCGCCGCCAAGACCGTGACCTATGACTTCGAACGTCTGATGGAAGGCGCTAAACTGCTGAAATGCTCAGAGTTTGGCGACGCGATTATCGCGAACATGTAATCCCGTTGGTGGATTAAGTAAAAGCGGGAGCCGATGGGCTCCCGCTTTTTTTCGCCTTCAGGCAACTATTCTGCCGGACGCTTGAAGCATTAGGCGATGGCGAATGTCCCGCAGCGCAACGTTCAACAAAGCTATATACCTCATGACAGGGAGAGATCCATTTGCCGTAAGAGCTCGCATGAAAACGGATTGCACGCCAGGCGTCATACTGATGGCCCGACCGGCTTAAACCGGGGCCGTTCGGCGAAAATGTGCTGTAGCCTATACTCAGGCTATCCGCTCACTTTCAGATTAAACAGCCGGGACAGCGCCGCTCTGCCGCTATCCGTCACTTGTACTTCCCGATATCCCGGCGCGCGCGTTATCCATCCTTTTTGCAGGAACAGCGTCATTAGCGACGAACCGACATCGCCGCCCAGATGAAAACGTCTTTCGCTCCAGTCGAGACAGGGGCAGCAGGGCTTACGCCGTGGGCGGGCGTTAAACACTGCGCCAAGGCGTTCAAGCTGGGTTTTACCGGCTGACGTCAGGGCCAGGCCATCTGCCGCCAGCCATTTTTCCCTCAGCATAAATTCATAAATATTGACCGCCAGCTCGCCCGCCAGATGATCGTAGCAGGTCCGGGCGTAGCGAAGATTAACCGGCGTGCTGGGGAGAAGCGTCTTATGCGCTTGCATAGAGACGCCCATCAGGTTTTCCAGCAGCCCGGCAATATGCGAGCCCGCCAGGCGGTAATAGCGGTGGCGCCCCTGCGCGAGACACACCACCAGTCCGTTGCTGAGCAGCCGGGCAAGATGGCCGCTGGTGGTGGAGGCGGACACCTCGGCGACCGTACTGAGTTCGGTTGCCGTCCATGCGCGCCCGTCCATCAGCGCGCAGAGAATACTGACCCTTGACGAGTCAGAGAGGGCGGAGGCCACCATCGCCATAGCGGTTTCCAGCGCCTCCTCTGGCTCACTGTCTTGCTGCGGTTTCAGGAGATTCATTCAGAAAGTATGGCCCATTTTTTGGTCACTTCCGCTGCCCGGGCGTCATCATCGGTAAGGAGAATGAGCCGGTTACGGTGGTCGCTGTACTGTACCAGAATATTAATACCATTATGGGCCAGGGTGTCCGCGATGTCTCCCAGTTCCCCAGGACGTTCCTGAGGTAACTTTCGTATCAGAGGACGGCATACATTGCTGACCGTAAAGCCGGCCTCGGTCAGCACCCTGCGGGCTGTCTCACCGTCTTCCACCAGAAAATGCGCATGTCCGGCATCAGGCGTGGTGAATACGCCGCCGCCTTCGAGCCCCACGCCGTTGTTACCCAGCGCCATACCCATTGCGCCAAGCGAGCCCGGCGAGTTGCTGAGAATCACGTGAATGTCATACATCTGACTGTGCTCCCCGATCCGATGCGTAATCCCGGAACACGCGGGCGACGCGTATTCTGTAATATGAAAAAATCGATGCTTTGCCTTCGCGCTGGGCAGCCAGATGCCGCTCATTTTGCTGCCAGTTGGCCACCGATGCTTCATCTTCCCACCAGGATAACGAGAGGATTTTGCCGGGCGTACTCAGGCTCTGAAAGCGCTCAATGGCAATAAACCCCGGCGTGTCTGAAAGCAAAGGCGTCAGCCCGGCCGCCAGCTGAAGATATCTTTCCTGTGCTTGTGGTAAGGCGTCGGCCTCAAAAAGTACCGCAATCATAAGTCTGCTCCATGGTGAATTTCCCTGCAGTCTACTGACGGCCAGAGCAGGAAGCTTCGGTATGCAGCGAAATATGCCAGGCAGGAGATCAACGATTGCAACGGAAATGCTCCCAAGCGTTTTTGCGATGGTGAATAAAAAAGAACGCCAGCCATGCGATACGGCAGCCTGAGCGCACAGGGCTGGCTGCGTTTTAGTGAAATCGCGATGTGGGGGGATAAACCCTGACGGCTGCGGCTATCGATGAAAGCGATCGCCGACGGGCAGTACGGGCGGGAAAGCCGTTTTACTGACATGCAGAATATGAACCCGGAAACGCTCGCCCGGACTAGCGAAGCGCCGCCGGGCGATAATCGAAAGAGCACGTTGTCTGCCACCGGTCACGCCTTCAGGCTCCGCGCTCTCCTCGGGTGTGGATTTTTACCTTAGCCGGGAGACCTGCGTCTCGCCTACTGTGCATGGCGGCGCAGGGTGGAGGCGGGGTGGCGCCGCAGCGCCTCTTCGGGACGCACAGGGCGCCGCACCAGTTCGCCGCCGCAGTTCGGGCAATGTCCGTTCAGTCGCGTCGTCATGCAGTCCCGGCAAAAGGTGCACTCGAACGAACAGATAAACGCCTCGGGTGAGTCTGGCGGCAGATCTTTATCACAACATTCGCAATTCGGACGTAACTCGAGCATCAACTTCTCCTCTGGTGAACGGCTATATCAGCGACGGCGGGCCAAAGCACGCTATGTTTATATCATGCCGCGATCGGTCCGCCGAGAATTTCCTTGGGCGGTAATCGCCTTCTCAGAGGGTCGCCTTCCCGGGCTGCATTCCCGGTACGAGGATCACTTTGCGGCACGCCTCTTCACGTTTCTCAAAGATCTGGTAGCCGCGCGCGGCCTCCTCCAGCGGCATATGGTGAGTGACAATCTCCTCCGGGGTAAGCAGCCCTTGCTCAATAAGCGCCAGCAGATCCGGCAACCAGGCGTGGACGTGGGTTTGTCCCATCCTGAAGGTCAGTCCTTTATCAAAGGCATCGCCAAACATAAAGCCGTGGATGAAACCGGCGTAAACCCCGGGTACGCTGACGATGCCGCCGCGGCGCACGGCGGCGATGCACTGGCGCAGGGCTTTTCCGCTGCTCCCCTCGATTTTCAGGGTGCTGAGGACGGTTTCCGTAAGGCTACCTTTCGCCTCGAAGCCCACGGCGTCGATCACCGCGTCGACGCCGCGATGGCCCGGCGTGTTATCGATAATCCACTGCGCAGGATCGTCATGGTGGTCAAAGTTTATCGGGATCGCGCCATAGCGTTGTTGCGCGAAATCGAGTCGGTAATCGTTATGATCGATGATAAATATCTGTTCTGCGCCATTGAGCCTGGCGCAGGAGGCGCAGAGCAGGCCTACCGGGCCGGCGCCAAAAATAGCCACGCTACTGCCGGGTTTGACCTCGGCGTTTTTAACCGCCTGCCAGGCGGTGGGCAGAATATCTGACAGAAACAGCACCTTTTCATCGGGTAAGGTGTCTGGCACTTTAAACGGTCCGGTATTGGCTTTGGGGACCCGTACATATTCCGCCTGGCCGCCCGGGATCCCGCCGTACAAATCGCTATAGCCAAACAGCGCCGCCGGTGGCGAAATGCCTTTTCGATTGAGCGTCGCTCCCTGGCCGCTATTGGTGCTTTCGCAGGCGGCATACTGCTGCAAGCGACAAAAGAAGCAGTCTCCGCAGGCGATGACAAACGGGATAACCACCCGATCGCCTTTGCGGACCGCGGTGACCTCGGAACCGGCTTCCACCACTTCCCCCATAAATTCATGGCCGAAAATATCACCATGGTGCGTGCCGGGGATCTTTCCGCGGTACAGATGCAGATCGGAACCGCAAATCGCTGTCGCGGTGACGCGCAGAATAATATCGTCCGCTGCCTCAAGAGCCGGGTCAGGCATGGTGTCGACGCTGACATGATGCGGGCCGTGATAAGTGAGTGCTTTCATAGAATATTCTCCTCGAGAGAAAGGTTGACAGCATGCGGTTCTTCGGCCTGGTGAACGGCTGCTATCGTCACCGATAAATCATCGTAAAAAATAAAGCGTAGAGTACTAATAATGGAACTGCGTGATATTCCAGGAGCTGAATATATTCCACGCTTCGCTTATTTCCCGGCTGGTCTGTTCGAGTTATTTGCCTATTGCCCTTATGTGTGCCAGTATTAATCGGGCATGATATTCGCTCCATTTTGTTTGCTAGCCGCTTCCCCAGCGGCTTTTTTTTATCCGTAAAATCAGGGAAAATTCTTAATTTCCGTCTGGCAAAGGACAATGCTGCCGCTTCGTTATATAACCCAACGGTAGTAATCCTCCGGTATAGATAATTCTTTGCCGCAGAGGTGATCTGCATACATTATTTCCCTGAACACAGTGAGTTAGCGGCAAGGTGCCGTCTGGTTATTTTTGAGGTGTCTTGTAGAATTATTCCGAATTACTGCTAAAAGGTGTCGAAAAAACGGAATAATAATTTGACTAACCAGCATTACCCGCTAGATTTAAATATCGAACGACGAGTGATACGGAATATTTTCGTATCGTACTGACATAACCGATATACATGAGGTGAAATATGGCAGAGCATCGTGGTGGTTCCGGTAATTTTGCTGAAGACCGTGAAAAAGCTTCTGAAGCAGGTCGTAAAGGTGGTCAGCACAGCGGCGGGAACTTTAAAAATGATCCGCAGCGTGCGTCCGAAGCGGGTAAAAAAGGCGGACAGAATAGCCACGGCGGTGGCCGCAAGTCCGATAATTCCTGATTATCCTTTTCCTTGCACCCTGAAGTGAAAGTATCTCCTGCGAGTCTGTCACAGACTCGCAGTTATTTTCTGACTCCAGAAGGTATTTCTATGAATATGAAAAGCATTGAAGATGTATTTATTCACCTGCTCTCAGATACCTACAGCGCAGAGAAACAATTAACCCGCGGGCTGGCTAAACTAGCCAGAGCGGCGTCCAGTGAAAAACTCAGCGCGGCGTTCAATGCTCATCTTGAAGAAACCCAGGGCCAGATCGAACGTATCGACCAGATTATTGAACAGGAATCCAACCTGAAAATCAAACGCATGAAATGCGTGGCCATGGAAGGATTAATCGAAGAAGCTAATGAAGTCGTTGAGAGCACGGAAAAAAATGAGGTACGTGATGCTGCATTAATTGCCGCTGCGCAAAAGGTCGAGCATTACGAAATTGCCAGTTACGGTACTCTGGTCACCCTGGCAGAGCAGTTGGGCTATAAAAAAGCAGCCAAACTGCTTGCCGAAACCCTGGAAGAAGAAAAACAAACCGATGTGAAATTAACCGATCTGGCGGTAGGTAATATTAATAAGAAAGCGGAAAAATAAACTCTCCCTGACACGAGGAAATCACGATGAATCACGTTGAACATTACCATGACTGGCTACGAGATGCGCATGCCATGGAAAAACAGGCAGAGTCCATGCTGGAATCAATGGCTGGCCGTATCGATAATTATCCGGATCTCCGTGCCAGAATCGAACAGCATGTTAACGAGACCAAACGGCAAATTACCGTGCTGGAAGAGATCCTCGACCGCAATGAGATTTCACGCTCGGTGATTAAAGATTCGATGAGTAAAATGGCGGCTCTCGGCCAGTCCATCGGCGGGATGTTTCCTTCCGATGAAATCGTCAAAGGCTCGATCAGCGGGTACGTTTTCGAGCAGTTTGAAATCGCCTGCTATACCTCTCTGCTGGCGGCCGCTGAAAAAGCGGGCGATACCGCCTCCATCCCAGCCATTGAAGCCATCCTGGCGGAAGAGCGGGAAATGGCCGACTGGCTGATTAAACATATTCCTCAGACCACGGAGCAGTTTCTCCTGCGTTCAGATGCTGACGGCGTAGAAGCGAAAAAATAACCCAGGAGGCAGGCCTATGTTTCGTCATGTGAAACAACTGCAGTATACCGTACGCGTTGCTGAACCGAATCCGGGGCTCGCGAATTTACTGCTCGAACAGTTTGGCGGCCCTCAGGGCGAGCTGGCCGCCGCGTGTCGTTATTTCACCCAGGGATTAAGCGATGACGATCCCGGCCGCAAAGATATGCTGATGGATATCGCGACAGAGGAGTTGAGCCATCTGGAGATCATTGGCACTTTGGTCGGCATGCTGAATAAAGGCGCCAAAGGAGCCCTGGCGGAGGGCACTGAGAGCGAGGCGGAACTCTATCGTTCGCTCACCGCCAACGGCAATGACAGCCATATTACATCCCTGCTGTACGGCGGCGGTACCCCGCTGACCAACTCGGCGGGCGTGCCGTGGACGGCGGCCTACATTGATACTATCGGCGAACCCACCGCCGACCTGCGGTCGAATGTCGCGGCGGAGGCGAGGGCGAAGATCGTCTATGAACGCCTGATCAACGTGACCGACGATCCTGGCGTGAAAGACGCGCTGGCCTTCCTGATGACCCGCGAAGCGGCGCATCAGCTCTCTTTTGAGAAGGCCCTGCAGTCGATTCGCAACAACTATCCACCGGGCAAACTGCCGCCCATTAGCGAGTACGCTAACACCTACTACAATATGTCTGAAGGTGGAGAAGTACGCGGCAGCTGGAACAGTGACAAACACTTCGATTATGTCAAGGATCCACAGCCGGGCGTAGACGGCGGAGATGGCAGTGCTTCTGTCGGCCTGACGCCAGAGCAGGAAGCGCTGTGCAAAGCGATGCTGAAGCGAACGCAGTCTGACCCGCAGGGCGATCCTTTGACCGGCGCCGAACTCGGAGCCGGGAAGCAAAACACTTCATCATCGGCTAAGTGATGTTCGCATGAGCCCCGGCTGCGGCCGGGGCGATTCACAATGATGGGTGTGGAATATGTTTGAATTCGACGCGTTTCATCTGGCCCGATTGCAATTCGCCTTTACCGTATCCTTCCATATCCTCTTTCCGGCCATCACCATCGGCCTTGCCAGCTACCTTGTGGTGCTTGAGGGGATGTGGCTGCGAACCCGGGATAATGTCTGGCGTTCACTCTACAATTTCTGGCTGAAAATCTTTGCCGTCAATTTTGGCATGGGCGTAGTCTCCGGATTAGTCATGTCCTATCAGTTCGGCACCAACTGGAGCGGATTTTCCCAGTTCGCTGGTAGTATTACCGGCCCGCTGCTGCTGTACGAAGTGCTGACCGCCTTCTTCCTTGAAGCGGGATTCCTCGGTGTGATGCTGTTTGGCTGGAATAAAGTGCCGCCAGCGCTGCATTTTTTTACCACCTGCATGGTGGCGCTTGGCACGTTGGTTTCTACCTTCTGGATCCTTGCCTCCAATAGCTGGATGCAGACGCCGCAGGGTTTTATCATCGAAAATGGCCATCTCATCCCGCAGGACTGGCTGGCGATTATCTTTAACCCCTCTTTTCCGTATCGCTTGTTCCATATGGCGATAGCCGCGTTTCTCAGTAGCGCCATGTTCGTCGGGGCGTCTGCCGCGTGGCATCTTCTGCGCGGCAACGACTCGCCGGCCATCCGCAAAATGCTGTCGATGGCGATGTGGATGGCGCTGCTGGTGGCGCCGATCCAGGCGGTGGTGGGGGATATGCATGGTCTTAACACCCTTGAGCATCAGCCGGCGAAGATCGCGGCCATCGAAGGGCACTGGGAAAATCGCCCCGGCGAGGCCACGCCGCTGCTGCTGTTTGGCCTGCCGGACATGGAGCAGGAGCGGACCCGCTATGGTCTTGAGATCCCCGCTCTCGGTAGCCTGATCCTTACCCACAGCCTGCATAAGCAGGTGCCGGCCCTGAAAGACTTCCCGAAAGAGGACCGACCCTATTCGCCCGCCGTCTTCTGGTCGTTTCGCATAATGGTCGGGATGGGCGTGTTGATGATCGCCTTAGGGATCTGCAGCGCCTGGCTGCGCTATCGGCGGCGGCTGTACCACTCGCGTCCCTTCCAGTGGTTTGCGCTCTGTATGGGGCCCGCCGGTCTTATTGCCCTGGTCGCCGGGTGGGTGACCACCGAGATGGGCCGCCAGCCGTGGGTGATATACGGGTTGTTGCGCACGCGGGATGCGGTGTCGTTGCACAGCACCCTGCAGATGGCCATCAGCCTGCTGGTATTTATCGTGGTTTACTGCGCCGTGTTTGGCGTGGGGTATTACTATATTTTCCGGCTTATCAAAAAAGGGCCGCAGCCGGTGACGGAGCTGACCTCGCAAACCGCAGGCACCCCGGCGCGTCCGCTCTCAGCGGCTGAGCCGGTGCGTGATGAGGAGAACGCATCATGAGCATCGATATCTCGGTGATTTGGTTTGTCATCATTGTCTTCGCCACGCTGATGTATATCGTGATGGATGGTTTCGATTTAGGTATTGGGATGCTGTTCAGCGTGGTGCATGATGGCGAAGAGCGCGATGTGATGGTCAACAGCGTCGCCCCCGTCTGGGATGGTAACGAAACCTGGCTGGTACTCGGCGGGGCAGGGCTATTCGGCGCCTTTCCGCTGGCCTATGCGGTGATCACTGATGCGCTGGTTATCCCGCTGACGGCGATGCTCATCGGCCTGATTTTTCGCGGCGTGGCCTTTGAATTTCGTTTTAAAGCGGTTCCCTCGCATCGCATCTTCTGGGACTATGCCTTTGCCGGCGGCTCGCTGTTGGCGACCTTCAGCCAGGGGATTGTCGTCGGCGCGTTTATCAACGGCTTTGCGGTGGCTGACCGCCGCTTCGCCGGTTCGACGCTGGACTGGCTTACCCCTTTCAATCTGTTCTGCGGTCTGGGGCTGGTGGTGGCCTATCTGCTGCTGGGCACCACGTGGTTGATTATGAAAAGCGAAGGCGCGCTGCAGCAGCGGATGCGCGAGCTGACCCGCAAGGTACTGCTGGCGCTGATGGCGGTGATCGCGGTGGTCAGCGTTTGGACGCCGTTGGGCTGGCGCTACGTGGCGGAACGCTGGTTTACGCTGCCCAATTTCTTCTGGTTCGTGCCGGTGCCGATTCTGGTGTTGGCTCTGAGCCTGTGGATCTGGCGCCTGAGCGCGCGCCCCGCCAGCCATGCCCGCCCATTTATCCTGACGCTGGGCCTGATATTCCTCGGCTTCAGCGGGCTGGGGATCAGCGTCTGGCCGAACATTATCCCACCGCATATCTCTCTGTGGGATGCCGCTGCGCCGCCCTCCAGCCAGGTATTTATGCTGCCGGGCGCGCTGCTCATTATCCCGGTGATCCTGATGTATACCGCCTGGAGCTACTACGTCTTTCGCGGCAAAGTCTCCGGCAGCGAGGGCTATCACTGAGCCTGATTCGCGCCGGCAGGTGAGGATTTGCCGGCGCGTCGCGCCGTCCGGTCAGGGATGACCGAGAGGGATGCGCACAAACCGGTGATCTGCTGCAACGACTCGGGCCGGGTGTTTATGCCTTCGGTGGCTTGATCTTAATAATAAATCGTTCGTTAACCCGGGTGATCCTCGCGCCAATATCGCCAAACTCGGTGGCGATTTTAAAAAAATCGTCCGCGGCGACATCAAAATCGAGCTCAATCTTCGGGTGTTGTCCTGTCGCCAGTAATTCATAGAAATGGTCAAGGCTGCGGGCTTTTTCGCTAGGCATCTTATTTCTCCATGGTAAACCAATCTGCAGGGGTTTTATTGCTTACGGCGCTTTTACGGATTATTCAGCAGGATGACAAACGTGCCTGATATAAAATTATGCAATGACAGTAAGAATGAGGTAGGGCGAGGTTATTCCGTGTTGTTAAACCGCGTGGCGACGCGTTGTCCGCCATACCATGACGGCAGAGACGACCCTGCGGCGCCGGTTGATGATAGACATTTTTTGATGACAAATTAATGACAATAAAATGAATCTGTCCGGGCTCGGGATGGCATCGTGCTAAATAATTTTATTCTGTGGCTGTTAAGGTGGTTGTTAACTACTTTATGGTGATGGAGCGTCTTTTTTAGGGCCAACGGCGAGGGAACAACGATGCAATTACTTGATTTATTCGCAGGCTTATTATGGTTAAGCAGCGTTATCTTCCTGCTGTTTGTTCTTGATGTGATCATCACCCGTTATCTTTATCGTAAATAATCGACAACGACAGCGGCGTTGGGCATAGGGGACGGCGTCGGAGGATGATAATATAACCCGCGGACTGATTCAGAAAGGAATGCGCGGTGGCCGGGAGAATTGATTACGATATTGAAAAATACCAGTTTACCGAAGCCGGTGAGACGCCACGGCTCCGGGAGCAGTGGCGCGAAGTATACCTGGAGTGTCGTCAGCTGCGGGCCGGGGCAGAGGAGCGCCTGCGCATTGCGTTACTGAACGTCGACTATGTCACCAGCTTCGAGCTGCCTTTTCGCCTGCTGCTGGTGCGCGCGCCGCAGCTAATCGCCGATGTTCGCGAGACGTTGTAGCTTAGCCGTAAAGCCGCCGTTTTCAACGGCAAACGTTACGGCTGCGTCTATAGTTTGAAACAGGATTTACAGGCTGTACCGGAAGCCTTTCATTACCGCCTGGCAAACCGCATTCGTCGCGTCGATGCAACGGGGCTGACGGCGGCCCCGTACCAGCAGATTGCCCGGGAGATAAAGCCGGCCCGGGAGCGGCTCCGCCAGGCGCTGAACGCCGGCCTGCCGGTCACCGCTCTCGACGCCCTGTTCTGGTTCGGCAGTCAGCGAGTGGCGGCGGACATCGCGCAGTTGCGCCGGTCCGGTATGGCGATTGTCACGACGGAGGTGGAGGTCAGCGACAATTTGTTCAATACCACCCGACGAGTGCCCGTTTACCGCCTGGCCAGCGAGTGAGTCGGCAACCTTTCGCCCAGCCGTTGCCTCTGCAGACAGTTGACCATTGCCCCGTCGAACCAGACGCACAGCCCTCTGGCGACAGGCCGCGGGGCCGGTTCCAGCCATGCGCTGGCGATGAGCATGAGGAGCATTAGCGCCAGCGGAACCATGTATTTTCTTTTCACTGCCCTTTATCCGCTGCGCCTGTTCTGCCAGCAAGGTAGCGGTAAAGTATGACGTTTCGTTGACCGGGGCCGCGTTTTTATTATCGGCAAGCGGTTGCGTTGGGTCAGAGATTATTCATCTTTTGGCATACGAGAGGACGAAAACTGGCGGCTTGTATTTTTGATTTTTATTACACCACGCTTTTTTTTGCCGCCGGGGAAAAGCGTAATGTGGCTACGACTGGATGCGGCTCGTCATGTAACTGGCTGGTTTGAAACAATATTTTCATTGTTGTCTAAACGCATGCGACAGCGGTGGCTAATTTATATTAATTCACTTTACCGATCAATAAATTATATGTTGATAGTTTTTAGCTATCGAATGTTTCTTATCGATCATTTTAAACTATTTTTGTTGGCGGGAAATATATGACATGCTTTAACCCTTTCTTATTTTTGGTATTTTTTAAATGGTTGAAGAAAACGCGAAAAATACCTCCTATCGCTTCGTACTGGAGCCCGCTATTAGCGATGATGGCAGCTGCCACTCGTGGGAATTGCTCACTAAAGATATTATAGCACCCGCACGAAATAACGCCTCAGCGCCCGCGTTTTCTTTCTCCACGCTTACCGAAAGCGATAAGCTTGCACTATTTACCCGACAAATCGAGTTGCTTTCCGTATTTGATTTTTCCCTGGTCGATAATAAGCCGATCTCGCTCAATATCGATGATTTATTAAGCCATTTTATTCTGACGGACCGCTATCTCTGCGATTTTCTGCGCTCGTGTAAGCATATTGCTTTGGAGATAAATGAGAATTTTCATGAGTTTATCGCCGGCCGCGAGCTGACGGCGCTAAGCACGCTGGCGGCGCTTTGTCCGGTCTGGCTGGATGATTTTGGTCGCGGGCGAACCTCCTTCCCGCTGCTGGAGAGATTCCGCTTCGATTGCGTCAAAGTGGATAAGGATTACTTCTGGGATAAAGAAAACGACCCCGCTTTGCCCGGTCTGTTGCAGTCTATTCATACCCTGACCGGCCATGTGATCGTTGAGGGTATCGAAACCGAAAAGCAAAAACGGTTAATCACTTCTGCCGGGGACATCATAGGTCAGGGCCGCTACTGGAAGGAAGAATATATTTTTCTTTGCGGTTGAGGGTCGACCGGGGGCTGGTTTCGGTTACCTGCTATTCTTTTATTATCCAGTTTTAAATACCCCCTTTGCTACAGATAGTCTTTATTAGCGCAGTGATAAGCGCCTCTCTTTTTTATGAAGGATCATTCCCTGTAAATACCCCCATGCGTAACGCCCCGATCGCCATTTCGACGTAAGCCAGGAGCTGACCTCTGAGCTGCGCGAGCTGGTGAAAAAAGATCTCGCCGCTGCGATCAATTAATCCTGCCTGCGCCATCCGCTCAGGATCGCGCGGCATGGAAAAATGCCGCCGTTTACCGGCGGCTATTGCTTATTTTGCGCTACCCTGGTTTTTTTCCAGCCGGGCGAAATACTCCGGTGCAAACGGGCGCGGATCGACGTCGGCAAACGGCGCGCGCTCAAAGTGCGATTTCAGCGCCCAGGGGACCGTGCAGTCAAAAATGGTCTTGCAGCTGATGCCATTTCCACGGATCGACGGGCTGTATTCCGGCGTCTGGGACGGATCCAGCTGGTGACCGCGAATGCCGGGGATTGTCGTAATGCTGACGTCCCCCTGCATGCGGGTGGTCATCGCCCACAGGATATCGTCGCTGTCAAAGATGTCGACATCTTCATCAACCAGAATAATATTTTTTAGTTCGGAATAGGTCGCCAGCGCCAGCAGCGCGGCCTGCCCCTGCCGGCCTTCATCGGCGGGTTGACGTTTTTTCACCTGCAGGATCCCGAGGAACTTACCGCCACCCGCGGTGTGGGCGTAGACATTTTGTAAAAAGCCCGGAATGGCGGCCTCGACGGCATTCCAGATACTGGCTTCCGTTGGCAGGCCGGCGAGGGTGGTATGCTCTTCCCCCGGTCCCACCAGGGTCTGCAGAATCGCATTGTTTCGCATGGTCACTGCTTTGACTTTGATTACCGGCAGCGACGGATTAGCGCCGCCGCAGTAGCCAGGAAATTCCGGCATCGCGTGGCCGCTATTGGTGTGCTGATCCTCTCTGACGCGCACGCCGGGCAACAGCTCACCTTCGATAACGATCTCGGCGCGGGCGATGGCTTTCTCCGGGACGCTGACGCCCTGAACCAGCTCCACCGGACGTTGACGCAGCGCGCCGGCGACGCCCAGCTCGTTATAGCCGAACGGCGTGGTAGGGGCTTCGAAGCAGGCGCCAATATAGATGGCCGGATCGAGACCCATATTGATGGTTATCGGCAGCGGTTTGCCTGCGGCCTCGGCCTTCTGGCGAAACACTTCGATATGGCGGCCGGCGGCAAGAAACATCGACAGCTCATCCCGGCCCTGGACGCACAAGCGGTGGATGGTGACGTCGGTCAGCGAGGCGTCGTCGGGATCGCTGGCCAGCGCCAGGCCCAGGCAGAAGAAGGGGCCGGCGTCGATAGGGGTGTTGGTGGGCGCCGGAAGCAGGGTGCGCAAATCAAAATCCGGATCGTCGGCCAGAAAGATCTGTTCCTGGCAGGGGGCGCTGCTGGCCGGGACGACCACCGGCGCGACCGGTTTTTTCACTGCCTTACCCACTTCAAGGGCCAGCTGCGAGGCTTCGCAGCCCAGCAGCAGCGCGGCCCGCTGGCGGCTGGCGTGCATACCCACCAGAATGCGCGAGTGTGGATAACCCTTAATATTGTTAAACATCATCGCCGGCCCGATGCGGGTGGGGCGCTTCACGGTGCCGCCCGCGCCGATATGGCGATAAACACCGGCCAGCTCGGCGTTAGGGTCAACCGGATGATCGGTTTCGAGATACTGATTGTCATGCTGTTGCAGCAGCGCGATGGCGTCGCGCAGATCCTGAATCGGTGCGGTCATGATGTTCTCCTTAGCGTATCGATGCGCACAGTATGCTTCGCAGGCTAATGGTTATCAATTGCATCATTTATGCTTTATTGATAAGCTTTTTCTTATCAATTTGTAGGGAGGAGTCCGACCATGTCCTTGCGAGCGTTACGCCATTTTGTGGTCGTTGCCGAAGAGTTGCATATGCACCGGGCGGCGGAGCGGTTACATATCGCCCAGCCCGCCCTCAGTCAGCAGATTAAGCAGCTTGAGCAGCGCCTGGGCGTGGTGCTCTTTTCCCGCGCTAACCGCCGTCTGACTCTGACCGCCGCGGGCGAGGCCTTTTTACACAAGACGCGGCTGGCGCTGGAAATGGCCGATCAGGCGGTGCTGGACGCCCAGCGCATCGCGCGGGGCGAGCAGGGGAGGCTGCATTTGGGGTATGTCTCCAGCGCGATGTACGACAGTAAACTGCCGGGGCTCCTGCGCCGGCTGCGCGCCGACTGGCCGGGGATTGAGCTGTCGCTGGTGCAGGGGGATGTGCAAATGCTCTACGAAGCGCTGTTGGATCTGCGTCTGGATATCGCCATCATCCGCGCGCCGCTGGCCTCGCCGCCGGACGCGCTGGTGGTCAGGCCGTTTGTACGTGAAAAGCTCTGCCTGGCCCTCTATCAACAGCATCCGCTGGCCGGCGTGGGCGCGCTTAATCTGGCCTCATTGCGCACTGACAACTGGATCTCGCTTGACGATCCGCAGGGCACCGGACTGGAGCAGGTTTTTATGGATGCCTGTCGCGTCGCGGGCTTTACGCCGCAGGTGGCGCAGCGGATTAACGACGTTACCTCGATGATTAGCCTGGTCTCCGCCGGGGTGGGAGTGGCGTTGGTTCCGCTCTCGGCGCGGGCCTTACGCCTTGATAACGTGGTGTATATCGATCTCCAGGATCGGCTGGCGGAGAGTGAGCTGAGCATGGTTTACCACCGCCATATTCGTTCGGCGGTGGTAAGGAAAGTTATCTCGCTGCTTAATACCGCTGAGCGATAGTCCCGGTTAGCTGGTCTTCAGGCGGCCAAAGCTGACAATCCTTGAACGGCCCAGCTCTTTCGCCCGGTACAGCGCGGCATCCGCCGCGCGCAGCAGACTATCGCTTTGGGTGTGCTGCGGGTAGCTGGCGATGCCAATCGACACATCCACCTGGCCTATCTCGGTCAGACCATCGCGCAGCGTCATATTGCGCACCTGGGTGTAGATCTCGCTGGCGCACTGGTGCGCCCCGGCTTCGTCAATCCCGGGGAGCAGCACTAAAAACTCCTCGCCCCCGTAGCGGAAAGCCATGCCCATATCGCGCACCGCGCGCTGCACAATGGTCGCAACGCTCTTAATCACCAGATCCCCAGCCTCATGGCCATAGCGATCATTGATGGTTTTAAAATGATCGATGTCGATCATCAGACAGCTCAGCGGAGTATGGGTATGGACCGCCAGCGCCATCTGCGAATGCAGCGCTTCGTCAAGATGATGGCGGTTACGCAGGCCGGTCAGGGAATCGAACAGCGCTTTTTCCAGCAGGGCGCTGCGCAAACGCTGATTGGCCAGCGCCAGGCCCAACGCTTCCGCCATCAGCTCGAGATAGGCCCGGGAAGGAGCGTCACTGGCGGTGACGTTCTGGAAGGTCAGCAGGCCAATGGCTTCGCCCTGGGCGATGAGCGGTACGCAGAGCGACTGGCCGGCGTGCGTCTCCGGCAGATGATAGCAGGTGATATCGGGCTCGCCCTGCACCGGCGGATGGCTGAGTCCCCGCCGTATCGCCCAGCAGTCGTCGGGAGAAAAGGGCGTCGTCTCACCGGCGGGCGACAGCCACTGCGCCACGCAGCGCATCTGCCAGGGGTCGGTATCCAGAACATACAGTTTACCGGGGATCGTCGGGGCGATATTCGGCGCAAACCGCTCCGCCACCTTAATCACATCCTCAATGGTTTCACAGCCCTGCAGCCGCTGAGTCATACGCGCCAGCAGCTCGCGGATCGCCCAGTCGGCGTCGCGCTGCTGCTCCAGCCGCTGACGGGCCAGGCCGTTCTCGCGAAAAATGCGGATCGCCTGAGCCATGTCACCAATCTCATCCACCTGGGTAAAGTGCGGCGTCTCTACCGCATAATCCTGGGAGGCGAGACGCTGGACCACGTCGCTCAGGCGAACCACCGGGTAGAGCACCCGGCGTTTGAGAATGAAGCCGAGGACGAACAAAAACATCAGGGCGGTCAGGCCGACCATGATTTCCGACAGCGTACGCCAGATCCGCGAGCGCTCGGTGGCCTGGTCGATAGCGACGGCGGCGCGATGCTCAAGCATCTGGCGGAAGCGATCGATCTGCGTCTGCATGCGCTCCAGTTCAGTCTCGTACGCGGTGCCGTACAGCACCGCGATGGCCGCTGGCGCATCGCCGCGAGCGACATGCGCCAGGGCCGCCTGCTGTTCATCCTGTAGCTCATCGGCGATCCGCAGGCCATCCTGGAGCAGCGCCAGCTCCTCGCGGCTGGCGCCGTTATCTTTCAGGCCGCCCAGCCGCTGCTCTATGCTCTTGTCGGTCTGCTGCAGCTGCTGATATTGCGTAAGCGTCTCCGGCGAAGGCTTTATCACGTACAGCCGGGCGAGGTCAGACAGCGCCCAGGCGTCGTTTTCCACCTCGTCGGAGAGGGTATCAAAGACCTGGCGCTGCTGTACTGCCTGGCGTTCGACGCGGTCGGCGCTGGAGGCCATGAGCATAGCGCTCCCGGAAGCCAGCGTCAGGCCAACGGTGATCCCGTAAGCCCAGTTAGTGATGGTGGCGATTCTCACCGTGAATTTCCTTGCATGCAGATGAAGCTGTTTTGATTATAGAACTCCGCCCCCGCCACGACGGCGGCCCGCTTCAGAGGCGGCGCTCGCTATGCAGAGGGGCAAGGGTCTGAAGAATGATGGCGTGTAGCGTTTCCGCATGGTGGCGCAAAACGAGGAAGACATCGCTATCCAGAGCGCCATTTATAACATCCGCTTCCATAATCTGTAAGGCTTCCTGCCAGGCCATCCCTTTACGATAAGGGCGATCTTCGGTCAGCGCGGTGAAAATATCGGCGATGGAGATAATCCGGTCGGCGAGGGTCAGGTGCTCCTTTTCGAGATGCAGAGGGTAGCCGCTGCCGTCCATTTTTTCATGATGATTCGAGGCCCAGTTAATGATGTCGCCGAGCTCGCTATAGTCGCTGAGAAGTTCGCCGGTCATGTAGCTGTGCTCCCGCACCTGACTCAGCTCCTCATCATCCAGCTCGCCCTCTTTTTCGAGAATGGAGAGTGGGATATAGACTTTGCCAATATCGTGTAGATAGCCGGCTATCTGTATTTGCTGGCAGGTGGGCTCCGGCAGCTGCATCCAGCGGGCAAGCTGGCGGGCGATTTCCCCCACCATGATGCTATGGGTGGCGGTAAAGCTGCTGTAGGTGTCGACGATTTTGGCAATCAGCAGGCAGACATCCTTCAGACCGTGAATATCCAGATAGCGCGTGTTGATGGGGCCAATAATCTCCAGCAGCCGCTGAATATGGCCGGGGTGAAGGTGCTGCCAGAAGTTCGCATTTTCAGCGACCTCGCACAGGATATCGCAGAGCGGCGGATCGATCTCCCGATGCAAAGCGACGAACTGTTCCACCACCGCCCGCGTGGGCCAGGCGGCAACGTGGCTATCGGCCGGCAGCAGCCGTTCAAAGGCATCAGCGAAATAGACAATGTGCTGTTCGCGGGAGCCCCGGTGGTTCGGGCTAAAATGGTGATCGCGAATAAAGGGAACGATGGGCTGGAAGGTCGCTAATCCCTCCAGCATCGCCACACCCTGGCGCTGATGCGGGTCGTGGATATTATCGATAGCATCCAGCGAATGAATGGTGCGTTTATCCCCCAGCACGCCGATATCGTGCAGCAGCGCGGCGCAAAAAATGGTCTGCTGCCGTTCGTCAGGCAGTTCCAGCCTTTGCGCCAGCGTCAGGGCGATTAAGGCCGTTCGTTGCATATGCCGGTGCAGTTCAGGGTTAATGATCTGGATGACTCTGGTGGTCAGCATCAGGGCCGACTTCAGGGCAATACGCATCTCTGTTCTCCGTTCGCGTGACCTGGCGGGCAAAAATGCTCTCGCCGGTGACGGAAGTGTCGATAATCTGATCGCAATGCGTGTTGTGTGTTGCTGAACAGGTAAATCCTCAGAATGTTTTGGTTCATAGCTCTGCCCGTTTCAGATCCAGTGGTGCACCAGAGTTGGGCGATATCGTCCTAAGAACCTTATTATTGTCTGATAGTTAACCATTTCCCCCCCAGAAAAGAAATGAATTCTGGCAAGCCCTTTGCATTAAGCAAGCGTAAGTTTGATTAATGTCTATGAAGGGAGTGACCTGTATGAATTTTAGAGCATTACTTGCCATTGCGTTATTGACGATGAGCAGCCTGGCGTTTAGCGAGACGCGTCTTCCGCATATTGTTATTTTAGCCACCGGCGGAACGATTGCTGGTTCGGCGGCCAGCAATACCCAAACAACCGGCTATAAAGCCGGGGCGATTGGGGTGCAGACGCTGATTAACGCCGTGCCGGAAATGAGTAAAATCGCTCACGTCGAGGGCGAGCAGGTGGCCAATATTGGCAGTGAGAATATGACCAGCGATATTATTCTCCAGCTCTCGAAGCGGGTGAATGCGCTATTGGCTCGGGACGATGTCGATGGCGTGGTGATCACCCATGGCACGGACACGCTGGATGAAACCCCGTATTTCCTCAATCTAACGGTGAAAAGCAACAAGCCGGTGGTCTTTACCGCGGCGATGCGCCCGGCGACGGCGATCAGCGCCGACGGGCCGATGAACCTGCTGGAAGCGGTCACGGTCGCCGCCGATCCTGATGCCCGGGGACGCGGGGTAATGGTGGTGCTTAACGACCGCATCGGCGCGGCGCGCTTTGTCACCAAAACTAATGCCACTTCGCTGGATACCTTCCGGGCGCCCGAGGAGGGCTATCTTGGTGTCGTGGTGGGCGGAAAACCCCAGTTCGAGACGCGGGTGGATAAAATTCACACGCTGCGCTCGGTGTTCGATGTGCGTCAGCTGAAGGTTCTGCCGAAGGTGGTGATTATTTATGGTTACCAGGACGATCCGGAGTATATGTACGATGCGGCGATCGCCCATCATGCCGAGGGTATTATCTACGCCGGAACCGGGGCAGGGTCGGTGTCGGTACGTAGCGCCGCCGGTATCAAAAAAGCGCAGCAGGCGGGCATCGTGGTGGTGCGAGCCTCCCGTACCGGCAGCGGCGTCGTACCGCCGGATGACAGCCAGCCCGGGCTGGTGGCCGACTCCCTCAACCCGGCAAAAGCGCGTATACTGCTGATGACCGCGCTGACGCAGACTAAAGATCCGCAGCTGATTCAGCAATATTTCCATACCTACTGATCCTCTGCGGCGAGGGCGTTGTTTACACCCTCGCCGTGCGTTCTTCTCAATGACCTGGCTTCCATGCAAATCGATGGCGGATGATTGCCCATCATTCACTCCACCTGTGTTTCCCACGAGGCGTAAAGAAATATTTTTTATTGTCCGGCGGCACAGTATTTCAATGCACCGCGCTTATTTTAAAAGCAGGTTTAAATAAGTCTATTCTTAATTGTTGTCTTAAAGTCGTTTTAATCTTTCTTATGCTGACGGATTAAAAAAGATGCATTTCGCAGTGGGACGCGTTTAATACTCGCTTTGACAGACTACGATGCATCCCAACGCGGTCAGGCCGCCGATCGCGCGGCTCAGCGGACGCCTGCCACCGGCGGCCAGGGCCGCACTGCGGCAGCTTTCGGTTGTTTTCGTTAGTAAAGCTGATGATTAGCGTGAAAATGATATGCATGATGAATATATTAAGCGTGGCTCAAGATTTAAGTTTACATTTAGTAACATATGTGCCGCAATTATGTTTTTTTGTCAGCTTGCTGTTTTTTACTTGCCGGAGGGAATTTCAGCGGATTAGTATTGTCGAACTTGCTGTACGTACCGCCTAATGATGATAAATGGATTCTGTTTTCCTTAAGCGTTACCACATAATTAATGTTTACAGGAAAAATCATGGCCTGCGTATTTAATAAACAACTTTTACACCCGCGTAACTGGCTGACCTGGTTCGGGCTCGGCATCCTCTGGTTAATCGTGCAACTGCCTTATCCGCTGCTGCATTTTATCGGCACCAGCGCTGGTCGCCTTTCCCGTCGCTTTCTTAAACGCCGCGAACATATCGCCCGGCGTAATATCGAACTCTGCTTCCCGGACATGTCGCCAGCGGCGCGCGAGACGCTGATCGATCAAAACTTTATGTCGCTGGGAATGGGGCTTATCGAAACCGGCATGGCCTGGTTCTGGAGCGACGAGCGGGTCAAAAAATGGTTTGATGTCGAGGGGTTCGCCAACCTTAATCACGCGCTTAGCGGTGGGAAAGGGGTAATGGTCGTCGGCGTGCACTTTATGTCGCTGGAGCTGGGCGGCCGCGCGATGGGGCTGTGTCGGCCAATGATGGCCACCTACCGGCCGCACAACAGCCCGCTGATGGAGTGGGTGCAAACCCGCGGTCGCCTGCGTTCGAACAAAGCGATGATCGATCGCAACAACCTGACCGGTCTGGTGCATGCCTTGAAATCCGGTGAAGCGGTGTGGTTCGCGCCCGATCAGGATTACGGTCCCAAGGGCAGCGTCTTTGCACCTTTTTTCTCCGTCCCGCAGGCGGCGACCACCAACGGCACCTATGTCCTGTCCCGCTTATCGGGCGCGAAAATGTTGAGCATCAGCATGGTACGTAAGCTGGATCGCCGGGGCTATAGCCTGCATATCAGCGAGGTGATGAATGACTATCCGGGTGAGGATAAGCAGATCGCCGCCGGCTATATCAACAAGGTTATTGAGCGCGAGATCCTGCGCGCTCCCGAGCAGTATCTGTGGGTACACCGTCGTTTTAAAACCCGCCCGCTGGGCGAACCTTCCGTCTATTAACCTTCCCGCACAGGCTGCGCTTTCAAAATCCCGACAGTTGGGGTAACGTGAGCCGGATCATGTTTTAGTCGTGCGCGAAGGAGTGCAGAGTGTTCGCTGAGTTTGGTGTTCTGAATTATTTAACCTATCTGGTCGGGGCGGTGTTTATCATCCTCGTTCCTGGCCCTAATACGTTTTTCGTGCTGAAAACGGGTATTGCCCACGGGGTGAAGAAAGGCTATCTGGCGGCGGCGGGCGTCTTTATTGGCGACGCAGTGCTGATGTTTCTGGCCTTCGCCGGGGTGGCGACGCTGATTAAAACCACGCCGGTGTTGTTTAACGTCGTGCGCTACCTCGGGGCAATTTACCTGCTGTGGCTCGGGGGCAAAATGCTCTATGCGGTGCTGACCCAGCGCGACGGCCAGTCCGACGCCAGCGCGGAGCCGGCGAGCGCGATCCTCAAGCGCTCCCTGACCCTGAGCCTGACCAATCCGAAAGCGATTCTGTTCTATGTGTCGTTTTTCGTGCAGTTTATCGATGTCAACGCCAAAACCCCCGGCGTGGCGTTCTTTATCCTGGCGCTGACCCTCGAGGTGATTAGCTTCTGCTATATGAGCTTTTTGATCCTCTCCGGCTCGTTTGTCACCCGCTACGTCAAAACCCGCAAGAAGCTGGCTAAACTTGGCAACAGCCTGATTGGTCTGGTTTTCGTCGGGTTCGCCGCGCGCCTGGCTACCCTGCAGTCCTGATCCCCACGGGCCGGTTACCCGCTGACCGGCCCGCCGTCTCTTATTCTGCCCTGTAACAAAAACCCTTCATTTTTTATTGCATTGGTGTTACATATACAGCCGTTTATCGCTCAGCAAAAAGGAAGCCCCGATGATTCTGCAAAAACTCCTCAGCAATAAAAACTGCAAAAAATACTGTCTGTCGCTCGCGGTGGTGTTTGCTATCGCGCTGGCGGTAGTGGGGCGGGCGACCTTCGGGGGCGTGGTGAGCGAGTACAATATGCCGTACTCAGAGTGGACGACGTCCATGTTCTTCCTGCAGGGGGCGATGGTGACGGTTTACAGCATTGTCTTTACCGCGCTCTTCGCTATCCCCCTCGGCTTTATTTTCCTCGGCGCCGATCGTCAGGATTAAGCGTCAACGGGCGAACCGCGGTTCGCCCGGTCTTATCGGCTATCAACAGCGTGAAGCATTAGTCGTCGTCATGATAGTGATGATGGTGGTGGTGGCGATGGGGATGATATCCATCGTCAATAATGCATCCCGATAACAGCGTGCACAGCGCAATAATCAACGGTAACACGATCGGTTTTTTCATCCTTACTTCTCCCGCTATTCTTATTCCCCGGGGCCGAGAATGCCGCGGCGGATAACGTGAGTGTAAAGGGTTAACTTATTGATGGGATAGGATAAATCCGCAATGTCGCCGCGGCGATCACCACCAGCCAAACTGGGTGCCGGCCACCGCCACGATGGCGACGACCAGCATGATAATGGTGCTTTTTTTCATTATGCCCCACCCGGCGCCGCATAGCCGCCGACAAAAAACCAGCCGAGAAAGACGACGGCGATGATAAAGATCGCCACCGGGAAAAGAATACCCAATTTCATGATTGTGTCCCTGTGCCCACGAATGATGCCCTGCATGATACTGGATATCGCGGTACTTTAGTCAATATGAATGAAATTCTCCTGGCGGCGGGACTTCTTATCCTGGTACATCGCCTCATCGGCAGCGCGTAAGGCCGCTTCAACATCGATACTCTGCGGATCGCAGGTGACCACCCCGAAGCTGGCGCCCTCATAGTCGATACGCTGTTCGCCGAGGAAGTAGACGCCGCACAGAGCCTGACGCAGGGACGTGACATACGCCTGCTGTGCGGCAGGCTGCTGGGCGCTACCGACGATCAAAAACTCATCGCCGCCAAGGCGGCCAACGATATCTTCCCGGCGCGCGACAGCGGTGAGTCGTTTGCCGACCTGCACCAGAAAGCTGTCGCCGCACGGATGGCCGAACCGATCGTTAATGGCTTTGAAACCATCGAGATCGATAAAAATAAGCGAGACCTGCTGCTGCTGGGCGCGGGCGGAGGCAAAGCGTAACGCCAGCTGCTTAAACAGCGCGCGGCGATTGGGAAGCTGGGTGAGCTCATCGGTAGACGAGTGCAGCTCCAGCGCGACGTTTGCCGCCTGCAGCTGTTGCACCAGGGTGTCTTTTTCCACGTAGTGGGAAATGAGCTTCGCGAACAGGCCCATGACCTGTTCGCCTTCGAGGTTATAAGGCTGTTGTTGCCGGCTGGTGGCGCAGAGGGTGCCGAACAGAGAACCGTCGGCCAGGCGGACGGGAATGCTTAAAAAAGTAGCGATTCCCAGCTCCTGGGCGGCGATGCAGGAGTGCCAGCGGTTGGCAACGTCATTGCTAAACGTACACTGATCCTCAAGGGCGCGTTTGCACAGGGATTCATCCCAGGGGACGGAAAATCCTTCCGGGATCTGCATTTCGCTGCTGTTGTGGGCGAACATGATCTGCTGCCGCTGGGCGTTGATATCAATGCGGGTGAGGTAGGTGGACTCCATTCGCGTCACCGCCTCCAGCATCTCCAGCAGCTGGCGCACCAGGGTTTCCAGGGACTGTTCCGCAGCGAGGGTTTGCGACACCCGGGCAAGAATAAAATCTGACATGAATAATACAGCTCCAGCACGCCAAACGTCACCCCAGCATATTGGGCTGCAAACGGACATCAGCGTCAAATAAACAGTGATATTTTTAAATTTATCACATCTGTCTGGGGAATACTTGTCCACGCGGTGGGAAAAAAAGCCCCGTCGGGGGCGACGGGGAAAAACTCATTGATTATGGAATGATCTGTTCTCTGGTCAGTTCGAGAACAGGGGCTACTCTACGGGGGAAAAGTGCAGGCAAGATGGAGAAAACGTGGAGATTCAGGCTAAAATCCCCGGGCATTCAGGAAAGGGAGGAACAATGAAAAAGCTACTGGCTATTCTGCCACTATTATTAGCCGGCTGTACCCAGCCGCAGCCCACTGCGCCGACGAAAACCATCGGCATGCCCAACCCCGCGGCGGTATACTGTCAGCAATCCGGCGGCACCCGGGTGCCGGTGCAAACGCCGCAGGGCGTCAGCACTCAGTGCAAACTACCCAGCGGCGAAACCCTCGACGAGTGGGCGCTGTGGCGCCGGGATCATCCGGCTAAATCGTAACCGGCAGGGCCGCCAGCCAGGCGGCCAGCACCCGGGCATGATTCTGCTCGGTGTTCTTCGCGGCGTACAGCAGCGTCAGCGGCTGGCGTTGCGCCAGCGCCGCCAGCCGCAGGCCCGTTTCGCGATGGGCGTCGAGCTCCTGACGATAGCGCTGGCTGAAGTGGGCGAAATCGATCGCCTCGCCGTGAAAGGCTTTGCGCAGCTCAGCGGAAGGCGTTAACTCCTTACACCACTCATCACAGGCCAGCGCCTCTTTTTTAATCCCCCGCGGCCAGAGACGGTCGACCAGCACCCGATAGCCGTCGCTGCTTTCCTGCGGGTCATACACCCGTTTACACTGAATCATCATCCTGCTCCTTCTGTGCCATCCAGGCGAGCAACTGCGGGATTTGCCCGTCGGAAAATACCGTGATGCCGTGGGCGCGGAGTAGGTCGGCGGCCACGCCGGCGCCCGCTTTGCGCCGTCCGCGAAAGGAACCGTCATAGACAAACTGACTGCCGCAGGTAGGGCTGCCGTCGGTGAGTAACGCTGCCTGACAGCCCGCTTCCCGGGCGGCGCTGAGCGCCAGCCAGGCGGCCAGCTGATAATGTCCGGTGACGTCGCGGCCGTCGCTTTCCACGATCCGCGCCCGTCCGGCAAGCACATCGCCGCCCGTGCCGCCGAGGATCTCCGCCGGCAGTCGGGGCGTAGGCAGACCGGCCGCCAGCTCCGGGCAGTGGATCACCAGCCGCCCCGCCTGCTGCCAGCGGGACAGCGTCGCCGCCAGCTGTGCCTTCTCACTACCGTTATACCGCACCTGGAATCCCATCAGGCAGGCGCTGACCAAAAGCTTATTTTTCATTCTCTCTCCCTTACGCGCTTTTTCCAGTATACCTCACCCGTCGGCCACGGCGGTGGGGTGAAAATAAGGATTGTGTTCCACAGGTGGGATCGCTATTCTGACGTGCCTTGTGCTGTCCGTCTCGTCCAGACATAAGGAACCTGCTATGAAAACTCCTTTACGCCTCGCCCTTGTCGGCGATTATCACCCCGATATTGTTGCCCATCACGCCATTCCCCTGGCGATAGACGATGCCGCCGCCGTGCTGGAGCAGCCGGTGAAATATGACTGGCTCGCCACCCCGTCGATCGCCTCCGGCGAGGCGCTGGCGGAGTACGATGCCATCTGGGTCGTTCCCGGCAGCCCGTATCGTCACCCGGAAGGCGCGTTTACCGCGATCCGCTATGCCCGGGAAAACAGCATTCCTTTCCTCGGCACCTGCGGCGGCTTTCAGCACGCGGTGATTGAATACGCCCGCAACGTGCTCGGCTGGCAGGACGCCGGACATGCGGAAACCGACAGCGAAGGGCGGATGGTGATCGCTCCCCTCAGCTGCTCGCTGGTGGAGACCTCTGCCGTCGTCGAGCTGCGGGCGAATACGCTGATTGCCCGCGCCTATGGCCGGGAGAGCATTGAAGAGGGCTACCACTGCCGGTACGGCGTGAGCAGCGCGTTTGCGGCGGAGCTGGAGCAGGGCGATCTGCGCGTCACCGGCTGGGATGAAGAGGGTGAGATCCGCGCCGTCGAGCTGGTGACGCACCCGTTTTTTGTCGCCACCTTGTTCCAGCATGAGCGTCACGCGCTGGACGGGCGTCCCGCGCCGCTGGTGCAGGCGTTTCTCCGCGCCGCGGCACAATAATTCCACCGGCAGCGGGCGCTGCCGGTCATCTTCAGGGGTGAATTTCCCGGTCACGTCCGGCGAGCGCGCCGCAGACCGCCATCACCAGCGAAATCAGCGCCACCGCCAGCAGCGGAATATGCCAGTCGCCATTGGCATCATGGATCCTGCCCATCAGCGGCGGCCCGCAGGCGGCCAGCAGATAGCCGACGCTCTGCGCCATCCCTGACAGCGCCGCGGCCTGATGCGCCGAGCTGGCGCGCAGGCCGATAAACGTCAGGCCGAGGATCATAGTGGCTCCGGAGCCAAAGCCGAACAGCAGCGTCCAGCCGATCGCCAGCTCAGGCAACAGCCACAGCCCGGCGGCGCTGATGGCGCACATCAGGGCGACCAGCACCGCGATCCCGCGCTGGTCGCGCAGCTGATGCAGGATCAGCGGTATCGCCAGGCCGGGCGCGGCGGTCGCCAGCTGCAGCAGGCCATGCAGCGAGCCGGCCTGCGCTTCGCTATAGCCCATACTCTGCAGAATCGACGGCAGCCAGCCGATAATCACGTAATAGACCAGCGAGTTGATGCCGAGGAACAGCGTCACCTGCCAGGCCAGCGCCGACCGCCAGATCCCCCGGTTATGCATAGCGCCTGAGCCGGTCAATGGCGTCTCCGCCCGGCGCCGGGACTGCGGCAGCCAGCTGAGGAGCGCCAGTAGCGGGAAGACCATCAGCAGCAGCAGCGCCCCGCGCCAGCCGAATCCGGCCATCGCCACGGGGACCACCAGCGCCGAACCAAGCGCCGCCGCGCCGCCCATCGTCAGGGAATAGGCGCCGGTCATCCGCGCGACATGCTGCGAGAAATCCCGTTTAATCAGCCCGGGCAGCAGCACGTTACCCAGCGCAATGCCGCAGCCGATTACCGCCGTGCCGATAAACAGCAGCGCAGCGGAGGGCAGGGAGCGCAGGGCAATGCCGGCGCAGATCAGCAGCATCGCCAGCAGCAGGCTGCGTTCCATGCCGAACCGGCGGGCAACCCCTGCCGCCAGCGGCGAGACAAGGCCAAAGGCCAGCAGCGGCAGGGTAGTGAGCAGCCCGGTCTGCGCGGTGGTCAGGCCATAGTCGCTACGAATCGCGTCCAGCAGCGGCGCCGCGCCGGTAAAGACCACGCGCAGGGTGGTGGCAATGAGCAGGATACCGGCAATCAGCAGCGCGGGGCGGCGGCCGGTAGAGGAGATCACAGAAGACATATCATTCTCAAGGTAACTAACGAGGGGGGTTACGATAGCGGCTTTGTCCCTCGTTTAAATCAAGCTAAAATGACAGATTATCGCTAATATCGGACAATATGATGATTGGACTGGGGCTGGATGGCTATGAACCGGACAGTGGCCACGAATCGGCCATTGCCTTTCGTATCCGGGTGGTGGAGGCGGAGCAGTATATTCCGGCGCATTCCCACCGTAAGGGGCAGCTGATCCTTGCCCTGCACGGCGCCTTGACCTGCGAGGTGGAGAACGCAATGTGGATGGTGCCGCCGCAGTATGCGGTGTGGGTTCCGGGGCAGCTGTCCCACAGTAACCGCGCTACCCCCGGCGCCCAGGTATGCTTCCTGTTCATCGAGCCGGGCGCCGCGCCGATGCCGGATCGCTGCTGTACGCTAAAGATTTCCCCGCTGGTGCGAGAGCTGATCCTTACTCTGGCGGAGCGCGGCGGAGAGTCCCTGGCCGCCCCCGCCACGGCCCGGCTGGTGCAGGTTCTGTTTGATGAGCTGCCCCGCCAGCCGCAGGAGCACCTGCAGCTGCCGGTATCAAACCACCCGAAAATTCGTCAAATGGTGACGATGATGGCCGAGGATCCGGCGCGCTGGCAGACCCTGAGCCAGTGGGCGGCGGTGTTTGCGATGAGCGAGCGGAATCTGGCCCGCCTGGTAGTGCGCGAAACGGGGCTGAGCTTTCGCCGCTGGCGCCATCAGCTGCAGCTGATCCTCGCGCTGCAGCTGCTGATCCGCGGGCAGACGGTGCAGCAGACGGCTCAGGCGCTGGGCTACGATTCCACCACCGCCTTCATCACCATGTTTAAAAAAGGGCTCGGGCAGACACCGGGCCGCTATCACGGTAGCCTGGCTACGACTTCCCAATAAACAATGAGATGATCCCGGCGGCAATCAGCGGCCCGACCGGGACGCCGCGAAACAGGGCGACGCCGAGTACTGTACCGACCAGCAGCCCGGCCACCAGATGCGGCTGGGAGCCCATCAGGGAGACGCCGCGCCCGCCGAGCCACGAAACAAACACCCCGACCGCAATCGCCAGCAGCGATTTCCAGTTCATAAAGGAGTGGATCAGCGTCGAGGGCGGCAGCGTGCCGCTGGCGATAGGCGCCATCACGCCGATGGTCAGAATAATGATCCCGACGGTCAGTCCCTGTTTCTCAACCCAGGGAAAGAAGGCGTTCAGCGGCGTGACGCGCACGATAATCAGCACGAGGATGGAGATCGCCACGGTGGTGTTATGACTGATAAAGCCGAGCGCCGCCAGACCCAGCAGGATCAACAGGGTGGTATCAAACATGTACAGAGGTCCTTGCCAAAATAAGAATGCCAAAAATATCCCGCTTACTCTACGCATCGTGGCGTGAATAAACAGGATTTTTACGCCATGCGGCGGAAATCTGGGCGGATGCCCGGTTAGCTAAGACGGCGAAAGGTCGCGATCTCTGGTCGGGCGATATGTAAATAGTCTTCGGTGTCGAGAATGATCGACCGGTCCAGGCGCCCGGCGTTAAAGGCGATTTGTGGAAAGCGTTCAAACAGCAGCGGGTCCGCCACCAGCCGCAGCGCCGGATGGAAACTGAAGGGGGGAATGGCACCGAACACGCAGGCGGTGAGGGCCTCCACCTCCGCCGGGCTGGCCAGCGAGGCTTTGCTGCCGCCGATATGCCGGGCCAGGCTGGCGAGATCGGCCTGCCGATCGGCGGCGAGGATCGCCAGCACATGCTGGTTGACGCCGTTTCCTTTCACTTTACAGACTAACGCTTTCGCGCCCTGGCCAAGCGCGGTGCCGCGGATTGCCGAGACGGCTTCGCACTGACCGACCGCCTCGTGCGCCATCACCCGGTAGCGGGCCCGGTGCTCGTCGAGCAGCGCGCACAGCCGCTGGTGGATATTACCTTCTACTGCTTCAAGCATAGCGTCCTCCTGACATCATAAAGCAGCCAGCTTAGCGCTGTTGCGCCGGCCTGCCAACGGTGGGCCGGGAAATTCACCATTCGCTCATTATTACTTCACAGTGCTGTGGTGCAATCCCGCAGGCGCAGATGAGTTTTGTAAATAAAAAAAAGAATGATTTTCATTTTCAATCGAACTTTTTTTATTTCGCTCAGTCTCTATCGGACGACACAGAATATTAATAATTGCCGTAATGAGGTTAGGATGATGCACGATGCAACCATGCAGGGTTCCCCACGCAAGAAATTTAATAAAATAAGGGAGCTCAACAGACGGCGGAATTACTTTACTAAGAAAGTACGTAATGCCCTGCGGGTGGGGGTGGCGAAAGCGCTCTGGGATCGCCGACGCCGTCAGCCGGTAGATTTGTCGTCTGCGAAAACCGTCCTGTTGATGCGCAATGAGGGGGCGGTCGGCGATGTAGTGGTGGATTCCGCGCTGGTGAAATGCCTGCATCAGTCAGGCTATATCGTTGATTTTTTGCTGACGACCTCTAACAGCCAGGTGATGCGTTATAACCCGCGGATCCGCCATATTTATGAAGCTGACCCGGTCACGTCCGCCGATTTTTTGCGTAAATTTAATCATAACGTTCCTCGCGACGTTATTAATGAACTGGCTAATAATAAGTACGATATTATTATTGATCCTTCGCTGTTCGATATTCCCGTGCATCGCCTGCGGCTTTTCCGACAAATAAAAGCCAAATCAGTGCTCGGGTTTAATAAATGGCCATCGATTAAGCACTACTCCCACTCTTTTGATTTTGACTGCCAGCGCTGGCACGTGACGAAAACGTTCGAGCTGATCGCCGATTATCTCCAACTGGACACCCGCGGGCTGGACGCTTACGACCTGGCGGTGCCCGGGCCGATTATGCAGGAGGTGGCGCAGTATCTGGCGTCGCTAAGCGGAAAAGCGGTGGTGATTAATATTTTTGCCGGCCATGCCGACCGCAGTCTCTCGCAGACGCAGCTGGCGGAACTGCTCGACAAACTGCTGGCCCGCCACCCGGGGAGCGCGGTTATTCTGCTCGATCACCGGCGCGAGATCCGCATCCCGCTGCCGCCGGAGGTGGTGATTAACCCATTTAACACGTTACACCATGCGATGGCGCTGATCGCCCAGGCGGAGCTGATTATCTCCCCGGACACCTCGGTGGTGCACATGGCGGCGGCGTGGAACAAACCGCTGATCGCGGTCTATAAGGACGTTCTGCTTAATAACCGGCTGTGGGCCCCGGGCTATGACAACGCCAGGCAGATCATTGTTAAATGCGGGAAGGTCCATCAGCATCGCGGGCTAGTGGATAGAATTATAGCGGCGCTACCGGAGACGCTGTGAGGCGATGAGGGGAGACAGGTAGGGCTCACCTGCTGGCCGTATGCAAGAGCCAGCAGGTGAGCGAAGGTTGCATTGCCAGTCTGCAACCGCCGCTATTGTACTGTTGCCCGCGGCTCTGCCACATCCGGGAAAGCTCTTAAAGAGGTGGTCGCCGCGACTGACGGGCGGGATCACTCTTCAGTGAGCCACATATCCGCCTCTTCAAACATCTCCTGCACCGTGCGGCTGATCAGCTCTTTTTCATGCTTGCTGGCGTCGGTGTTGATCGCCGGCAGCGTCATCATCGGCTTCACCCGCACTTCCGCCTCCGGGAAAATGCGCTGCATGCGTTTGGTCAGCTCGTTAAGAATGGCCTCTCTGGCGCCCGGCAGCCCGGCAAAATTGCGCTTGTCATAAATCAGTTCCACAAACATCTTCTGTCCTCTGTATGCTGATCGCGGGCGATAGTTTTACTGTATTAATGTACAGTGTCAAGCGAATGCCGCGGCGCTGCGCATCTACCACCTCGCGCGGCGGGCGGGCTGCGCGCAAAAGCAGCAAACGGTTCGCTGGCGCTGAAGAAGACCCCTATTGACATCAAGGAGTTATTTCAGTGCTGGCGATTGATAGCTGGAGCCGATATTGACCGGTAAAATTGGCAAAACTACTGTATATATATTCAGTGTTGTGTGGTGGGTTGAAAAATGAACGTTTACACGCCGGTTGAGCTACGTCAGATTGTCTCCTTTCCCTTTTTTGCCGACCTGGTGCAGTGCGGCTTTCCCAGCCCGGCTCAGGACTATGTTGAGAAGCGAATCGACCTCAACGAGCTGCTGGTGCAGCATCCCAGCGCGACCTATTTTGTCAAAGCCGCTGGCGACAGCATGATCGATGCCGGCATTGACGAAGGCGATTTGCTGGTGGTGGACAGCGCGCGTAAAGCGGAGCATGGCGATATCGTGATTGCCGCCGTCGGCGGCGAGTTTACGGTAAAGAAGCTGCAGCTTCTGCCGCGGGTGCAGCTTAACCCGATGAACCCGGCCTATTCGCCCATCGTGGTCGGCCGCGAGGAGACGCTCGATATTTTCGGCGTCGTAACCTACATCATCAAGGCGGCGGGCTGATCATGTTCGCGCATTGTGATGTGAACGCCTTCTATGCCAGCTGTCAGACCGCCTTCCGGCCAGACCTGAAGGGGCGGCCGGTGGTGGTGCTGTCGAATAACGACGGCTGCGTGATCGCCCGCTCGGCGGAGGCGAAGCCGTTTGTGAAAATGGGCGAACCCTACTTTAAGCAGAAGGCTGCGTTTCTTCGCCACGGCGTCGTGGCGTTTAGCAGTAATTATGAGCTGTATGCCGACATGTCCAGCCGGGTGATGGCCACCCTGGAAGAGCTCACCCCGCGCTGCGAAATTTACAGTATCGATGAGGCCTTTTGCGATGTCAGCGGTGTGCGTCATTGCAGAGATCTGACCGATTTTGGCCGCGAAATCCGCGCCACGGTGCTGCAGCGTACCCATCTGACGCTGGGCGTTGGCATCGCCCCGACCAAAACCCTGGCGAAGCTGGCCAACCACGCGGCGAAGCAGTGGCCGCGGCAGACGGGCGGGGTAGTGGACTTGTCCTGCCCGCAGCGGCAGCGAAAGCTGATGGCGCTGCTGCCGGTGAGCGAGGTCTGGGGCATCGGGCGGCGGATCGGCAAAAAGCTTGAAGCGATGGGGATCGGCACGGTACTCCAGCTGGCGGAGAGCGATATCCGCTTTATCCGCAAGCACTTCACGGTGGTGCTCGAACGAACGGTACGGGAGCTGCGCGGCGAGCCTTGCCTGGCGCTGGAGGAGTTTGCCCCCGCTAAGCAGGAAATTATCTGCAGCCGCTCGTTCGGGGATCGGATTACGGCCTATGAGGATATGCGCCAGGCGATCTGCAGCTATGCCGCGCGGGCAGCAGAAAAGCTGCGCGGTGAGCATCAGTACTGCCGGTTCGTCTCCGCCTTTGTCAAAACCAGCCCCTTCGCGCTGAATGAACCCTATTACGGCAACAGCGCCTCGCTAAAGCTGCTGACGCCGACCCAGGACTCCCGGGATATTATCGCCGCGGCGACGAGCTGTCTGGATGCCATCTGGAAAGCGGGGCATCGCTATCAGAAGGCCGGCGTGATGCTCGGCGATTTCTACAGCCAGGGCGTCGCCCAGCTGAATCTGTTCGACGAGCTTGCTCCGCGGCACAACAGCGCCAGACTGATGCAGGTTCTCGACCAGCTGAATGCGAAAAACGGCAGGGGGGCGCTCTATTTTGCCGGCCAGGGGATCCAGCAGCAGTGGCAGATGAAGCGAGAGATGCTCTCGCCGCGCTACACCACGCGATACGGGGACCTGCTCCGCGTCAGATAACGCGCGCTATCCCTGCACCGCGGCCGGAAAAACCGCCGCCAGCCAGTCAATAAAGACGCGGAGCCGGGGCGGGACGTGCCGGTGCCGGGCATAGACAACGTGAAAAGGATAGGGGGCCGGGCGCCAGGCGCTGAGGATCTCCACCAGTTCGCCGCTCGCCAGCGCCGGTTTCAGCGAATAGGTAAAGGTCTGCACAATGCCTAAGCCGGCCTCGCCGGCGGCAATATGCGCGTTGCTCTCATTGATGCCGAGATGGGGCTCTGTCTTCAGCTCGGTGCTGACGCCGTGACGCGTAAAGCGAAACGGAAACGCTCTGCCGCTGGCCGGCGACAGATAGCTGATGAGCCGGTGGCCATGATGTAGTTCATCCGGCGAGGCGGGGGTGCCGTAGCGCTGAAGATAGCCCGGGGTGGCGCAGGTGACCAGCGTCGCCTCGCCGATTTTACGGGCGATCAGCGTCGAGTCTTCCATCGGACCGCCGCGGATGGCGCAGTCAATATTGCCGCTGATGAGGTCCGCGGGCTTATCGGCCACCTGCAAATCGATACGGATATCCGGCCAGGAGGTCATAAAGTCCGCCAGCAGCGGGATCAGCACATCGCACGCGGTCGACCCGCCGATGGCGATCCGTAGATGGCCCTTCGGCTTATTGCGGGCGGTATTGAACGACGCGTCGATCTCTTCCAGGTCTTCCAGCAGACAGCGGGCTTTTTCATAGTACTCCCGTCCTTCCGGCGTCACGGTGATACGCCGCGTGGTGCGCTGCAGGAGGGAAACCCCAAGATGCGCTTCCAGTTGCTGAATGGTTTTGCTGAGGGTGGCGTTGGGCATATTCAGCGAGTCCGCGGCGCGGGTAAAGCTGCCGGCTTCGACAACGCGAGTGAAGGCTTTGAGAGCTGAAAACCGGTCCATTATTCGCTTTATCCTGGTTACTGGAGGTCATTATCCACCGAGGGGAAGAGTGTTTTTCAGATTAGGCCATTTTTCCGCCTCGCCGGGACGATTACAGTGCTTTCCATACCCGGCGGGGCGCGTTCGCGAGCCTGGCCTGTTTATACTCTAACCAAGGAAATGCACCATGAGCAAAAAACTTGCGGATAAAGTGGCGTTAGTCACCGGCGGCAGCGCCGGGATTGGCCTGGCGTCGGCGAAAGCACTGGCGGAGCAGGGCGCGAAGGTGTACATCACCGGCCGCCGTCAGGAGGAGCTGGATGCGGCGGTAAGATTCATCGGGCCCGCCGCCCGCGGGATCCGCGCCGACGCCGCCGTGTTAAGCGACCTTGACGCGGTATTTGCGACCATTGCCGAAGAGTCCGGCCGGCTGGATGTGCTGTTCGCCAATGCCGGCGGCGGAGACATGCTGCCGCTGAGCGCCATCACCGAAGCGCACGTCGACCGGATTTTCGCCACCAACGTGCGCGGGGTGGTGTTCACCGTGCAAAAAGCGCTGCCGCTGCTCGCCGATGGCGCCTCGGTGATTTTGACCGGCTCTACGGCGGCGGTAAAAGGGACGGCTAACTTCAGCATCTATAGCGCCAGTAAGGCCGCGGTACGCAGCCTGGCGCGCTCCTGGGCGCTGGAGGTTAGCGACCGCGGGATCCGCATAAATGTGGTCAGCCCGGGGCCGGTACGTACCCCGGGTCTGGGAGGGCTGGTGGCGGAGGCGGACCGCCAGGGCTTGTTCGATGCTCTGGCGGCCGGCGTACCGCTCGGGCGGCTGGGCGAGCCGGAGGAGATTGGCCGGACGGTGGTATTTTTAGCGTCGGATGAGTCGAGCTTTATTAACGCCGCGGAGATCTATGTCGACGGCGGGCTGGCGCAAATCTAAGCGCCTGCCGTCGCCGCACCGATCTGACCGGGCAGAGGCGCTTTCAGCAGGGCGATCAGCAGCGTACTGCCCACCATGATCCCCGCCGCCAGCCACACCATTTCCGACAGGCCAGCTGAGGCGATCAGCTGGCCGCCGACAAACGCCCCGGTGCCGATGGCGGCATTAAAAATGGCCACATAAATGGCTGACGCCGGCTGGGCGACAGCGCCCGCGCTGCGCAGCAGCCAGGTCTGTAAGCCGACGAACACAATCGCGATGCCGGCGCCCCACAGGGCTAACAGTAGCCCGCTAAAACAGAACGGCAGTGGCGCAAGACGGGCGGCGCCAAGGAGCGCCAGCGCGCCCCCGCTCAGCAGCAGCGCAGCGAAAATCAGCCCCTTCAGATGACGATCGATAAGCTTACCCGCGATAACGTTACCCAGCAGCCCGGAAACCCCTGACAGCAGCAGCAGGCCGGAGAGAGCGGTCGCCGGGACTCCCTGCAGATTTATCAGCAGTGGTTCAATGTAGGTGAAGGCGGCAAAGTGAGCGGTAATGATGCAGGCCGTGGCGCCATACAGGCCACCGAGCAGCGGATTGCGGAAGATATCGCGATAAACACGCAGCCTGACGGGGGCAGGGGCGGCCAGCGGGGGCAGCGTCGAGCACAGCACAGCAGCGGCGGCTAGTGACAGCAAGGCCATCGACATAAACGCGAGTCGCCAGCCCGCCAGGGTGGCGATAAAGCTCGCCAGCGGCACCCCCACTACGCTTGCCGCTGACACGCCGCCAAAAATGATCGCCGTGGCCAGCCCCAGCCGGTGCGGCGGCACCAGCTGCGCGGCGACAATGCCAATTAAGGCCCAGAAGGCGCCATGCGCCAGGGCGCCAATCATGCGGGCGCTCATCAGGGCGAACATCGAATAAGACCGGGTTGCGGCGAGGCAGGAAAACGCGAGGATCAGCATCAGCCCGACCAGCAGCGCCTTGCGGGAAATACGCGTCGGCATTGCGCCGGAAAGCAGAGCCGCCAGGGCGCCTACCCAGCCATAGGCGGTGACGGCGAGGCCCACGCCGGATTCCGTCTGGTGAAAATCCGCCGCCAGGGCGCTGAGCATGCCCACCGGCGCCAGTTCGCTGGTGACGATCGAAAAGGCGCAGATCCCGAGCGCAACGACGGCAATCCAGACGCGCGCCGGCGCCGGGTGGAGGGGTAAAGCAATCTCTTTCATATCAGGCGTATCCTTAGGAAAGGAGCGTTCCGCGCGGTGCACGGACGTTCAGGTGAGGAGAGTACAGGCGATCGGATGGCCTGGTTGTCTCCGCGAGTGGCGTGCAGTATCATCCCTGCAAAATTGATAAAAAAGAGCAGAAAACGGAGAGCCGTTTTCCATAAATGGAAAAGAGATGACAGCAGAATTTCATTGGGATGATGCGCGCATCTTCCTCGCCATCGCCCGGGCGGGAACGCTGAGCGGCGCCGCCGACAAGATGAACATGGGAATTGCCACCGTGTCCCGCCGGCTGGATCGGCTGGAGCAGGCGTTGAACGTTCCGCTCTTCAGCCGCCATCAGAGCGGCTACCGCCTGACCGACGATGGCGAAGCCCTGCTCGCGCGGGCGGAGGCGCTGGAATACGCTGGCCTGGCGTTCGGCGAAGCGGCGCAACTGCAGGGGCATGTCGCCGGGGTTGTCCGTCTGGCCACCTCGGATAACCTGGCCACGCATTTTATTCTGCCCTCCCTGAAAGGGCTCCTGGACCATTATCCCGAGCTGCGGGTGGAGGTGCTGAGCGGTGTGCAGCCGGTGAACCTGCACCGTCGGGATGCCGATCTGGCGATCCGCATGGTCAAGCCTGAGGCCGGGCATCTGACGTTAAAGCGGCTGGGGACGGTGGGGTTTGGCGTCTATGGCGCCGCCGACTGTCTGGTCGGCGCGGACGGCCTGTCGCTGAGCGAGGCGGACTTTGTGGGGTGGCCGGAAACTCACCAGCACCTGCCGGCCGCCCAATGGATCACGCGCACCCTGCGCGGCCGGCCGTGTAAAGTCGAAGCCAATACGCTCGTGGCCCAGGTTTCCGCAGTATCCGCGGGCCTCGGATTGGGCGTCCTGCCGCACTTTATGGCGCGGGCCAGCGGCCTGCAGTGCCTGCAGCCGGAGATCGGCGCGGATCAGACCCTCTGGCTGGTGATGCATTCTGACCTGGCCGGATCCAGACGCGTGCGGGTTCTCGCCGACCATCTCATCGCTCTCTTTGCGGGCCATCAAGATCGGCTGGCGATGCCCTGAAGGGGCGCGGCTTGGGCGTGTATCGATAAGACTGCCCGAGGCTGACGAGCCACGATTTTCTCCGCGCCAGCTAACAGTGATACTCGCCGCGCAATATTCGGCCCAATGCTGCCCCGCAGTCGGAAATACTGCAGAGTGAGAGGATATCCCCGTCCGGCAAAATAATTTTGTGTTGTTGCCAGCGCGGCATTGTTGCGCTCCCCCAGAAATGCCTGTCGATGTTAGGGTGAGACGTTTATCACCACAGGAGAACGCAAATGATTGTCAGGACCTGGCACGGCTGTGTGCCATTGCAACATGCTGAGGGGTTTGCCCGCCACCTCGAGCGGACCGGCGTGGAACACGCTCAGAGCATCGCCGGCAACCGGGGGGCGCTGGTGCGCCAGGAAAACCAGGGCGAATGGGCGCATTTCTTTCTTGCCACCTACTGGCAGGATCTCGCGGCGGTCAAAGCCTTCGCTGGCGAAGACTATCACGTCGCGGTCACCTATCCGGACGACGAAGCATTCGAACTCCTCTCCGACCCCTATGTGTTTCAGCATGAAGTCGAGGTCGTGTCGCCGCTGTAGGCTGATGACCGGGCAGGTGGAAGATTGGCCAGCAGCAGGCGGTTGCTGGCCGCGTGAGAGCGACGTCTACCTTGTATGGGCAGCCAGCCGCCGCTGGGTGAACGTGGCATGATGGGAACACTCAGCGCGTGAGGGCCGCGACAATGGAGGCTTCCATTTTCTCCGGCGTCGTGAACGGCGCAAAACGCGTGAGGGGTGTGCCGTCGCGACCGATGAGGAACTTGGTGAAATTCCACTTGATCCGTCCGCCGAGCACGCCGGGCAACGCTTGTTTCAGATAACGAAACAGCGGGTGTGCGGCGGGGACGTTGACGTCCACTTTCTCAAACATCGGGAAGCTCACGCCGTAGTTAACGTGACAAGTCTGCTCGATTTCATCCGCACCGCCGGGTTCCTGCTTACCAAACTGGTTGCACGGGAAACCAAGCATTACCAGCCCCTGAGCCGCGTACTTTTTGTAGAGCGCTTCCAGGCCAGCGTATTGCGGTGTGAAGCCACAATGGCTGGCCGTATTCACCACCAGAACCACCTTGCCAGCATAGTCAGCCATGGAGAGGGGCTGGCCGCGCAGGCGGGTAGCCGTCAATTGATAAAAAGGGGTCATAGCAGGCTCCTGAGAGTAGAAACAGTTCAACGCTGACGATCGCGCGAATGTTTGAAGCAGATTAGGCAGTTATGATACACAGGGTTAGGGATTTGTACCTGGAGTGTTAAAAAAACGCCAGATGTCATAGAGAAAATCGCGAACAGGAACGGCTGAAAATGATGAAATATGTCTGATCGCTGGTGGTGGTGGCGATACTCGCAGGATGTACCAGCACGCCAAACTTGCCGCCTCGGGATACCATTGTGGCGATGAAACCCACAGAGTCCGGTATTGTCGCCAGCTCAGCGAAATACAGTTACCGCTTTGTCCGTGACGGTGTGCCTCAGGAATATCAGCGTTATAAGACCTTTTATGAACGCTTTCACCAACAGGCTTCCGGCGTGCGGGTTAACTTTGTCGTGGTACAACATGAGGTGACGGCGGAATATCTGGTGGTGATGGATCAGCGCAAACTGGATGCCGGGCAGCATAGCGAGCTGGTGAATCAGTATCATGCGGTGCAAATTGATAACGATCGCCTCGGGGTGTTGTTTAAAGCGACAGGATTTTGGACTGCATCGGACGCGTCAGATCTGGCCGCCGCCTACCAGTTAGCGCACCCCGTTGTGGTATCAATCAATGATAAGACCAAAACGATTAGCTCGCTTGGCGCCGTTGCCCTGGCCCCGTTGTTTCCGTTTTACATGATGTATGGATGTGCCACCGGGCCTTGTGTCTGAGGAAAACAGCCAGCAAGTCACTCGACTCACTGGCTGAGTATTTAATTAAGCTTCACTTTTAGATGACTGCTTGTGAAACAGTTCGCGGAATACCGGGTAGATATCCTCCTGGTCGCGAATATGCTGCATGGCGAAATTATCAAAGGTCGCCTGCAGGTGTTCATACTCGCGCCACAGGGTCTGATGCGCCCGGCGGGTAATTTCGATATAGCTGTAATAACGCACCACCGGCAGAATTTTCTTCGCCAGCAGTTCGTGGCACAGCGGGGAGTCATCGGCCCAGTTGTCGCCATCCGACGCCTGGGCGGCGTAGATGTTCCACTGCGCCGGATCATAGCGGGCCTGCACTACTTCATCCATCAGCTTCAGGGCGCTGGAGACAATGGTGCCGCCGGTTTCCTGAGAATAGAAAAATTCGTGCTCATCCACCTCTTTTGCCTGGGTATGGTGGCGGATATAGACCACGTCGACGTTTTTATAAGTCCGGCTGAGGAACAGATACAGCAGGATATAAAAGCGCTTGGCCATGTCTTTGGTGGCCTGGTCCATCGAGCCTGAGACGTCCATCAGACAGAACATCACCGCCTGGCTGGAAGGCTCCGGCCGTTTTTCGTAATTTTTGTAGCGTAAATCAAAGGTGTCGATAAACGGCACCCGCTCTATTTTAGCCCGCAGTTCGGCAATCTCTTTGCGCAAGCGCTCCTCCTCCAGCAGCTGCACCGGTTCGCTGCGGCTGATGGCTTCCAGATCCTCCTCCAGGGCGCGCAGTTCACGACGCTTGCCGGCGGTCATCGCCGTACGGCGGGCCAGCGAGTTCTGCAGTGAACGTACCACGCTGATGTTGGCTGGCACCCCATTAGAGGTAAAACCCGCGCGATGGGTTTTAAACTCGTTCAGCTGCCGGTGCTGGTTTTTCTTCAGGTTCGGCAGGGCCAGATCTTCAAATAACAGATCCAGGTATTCATCTTTCGAGATCTGGAAGACAAACTCATCCTTTCCTTCACCATCGGCGCTGGCTTGCCCCTGACCGCTACCGCCACCGCCGCCACCGCCCTGCGGGCGCTCAATGCGGTCGTTTTGCACAAAATGGTCGTTGCCCGGGTGGACGCGGTTGCGCAGGCCGCCGCGACCCTGATGAAACATCGGCTCGTTGATATCGTCCGTCGGGATCGAGACGGATTCTCCGCTCTCAATATCGGTCACCGAGCGCTTGTTGATGGCCTCGGAGATCGACTGTTTAATCTGCGCCTTATAACGGCGCAAAAAGCGCTGGCGGTTGACGGCGCTTTTGTTTTTCCCGTTCAGGCGTCGGTCTATGAACCAGGTCATATGCCCTCCTGTACTGCATTAGCCAACTTTACTTATCATCATTCAGCTGCAGTTGACCCGGCGGCGTGCCGCCGGGTTGGACGCATCAGGACGATTTACGAACCCGCAGGTACCACTCGCACAGCAGGCGAACCTGTTTGCGGGTGTAGCCTTTCTCCATCATGCGGTCGACAAAGTCGTCATGTTTTTTCTGCTCATCGGTTGAGGTTTTGGCATTAAACGAAATGACCGGCAACAGCTCTTCGGTATTGGAGAACATTTTCTTCTCAATAACCGTGCGCAGTTTCTCATAGCTGGTCCAGTTCGGATTACGTCCGCTGTTGTTGGCTCTGGCACGCAGCACAAAGTTGACGATTTCGTTACGGAAGTCTTTCGGGTTGCTAATCCCGGCTGGCTTCTCAATTTTCTCCAGCTCGGCATTCAACGATTCACGGTCAAACAGCTGCCCGGTGTCCGGATCGCGGTATTCCTGATCCTGGATCCAGAAGTCAGCGTAGGTGACATAGCGATCGAAAATGTTCTGCCCATACTCGGAGTAGGATTCCAGATAAGCGGTCTGGATCTCTTTGCCGATAAACTCGGCGTATTTCGGGATCAGATAGCCTTTGAGGAATTCCAGATAGCGCTCGGCCTGCTCCTGTGGGAACTGTTCGCGCTCAATCTGCTGCTCCAGCACATAGAACAGATGCACCGGGTTAGCGGCCACCTCGACGTGGTCGAAGTTAAATACCCGAGACAGGATCTTAAAGGCAAAGCGGGTGGAGAGCCCGTTCATCCCTTCATCAACCCCGGCGTAATCGCGATACTCCTGATAGGACTTCGCTTTCGGGTCGGTATCTTTCAGACTTTCGCCGTCATAGACCCGCATCTTCGAGTAGATGCTCGAGTTTTCCGGCTCTTTAAGGCGCGACAGAATCGAAAAGCGCGCCAGGGTTTCCAGGGTGCCCGGGGCGCAGGGCGCATGGGTCAGCTCACTGTTGTTGAGCAGTTTTTCATAAATGCGGATCTCTTCGGAGATACGCAGGCAATAAGGCACCTTGACGATATAGACGCGGTCGAGGAAGGCCTCATTGTTCTTGTTATTACGGAAGGTCACCCATTCCGATTCGTTGGAGTGAGCAAGGATGATCCCGTTAAACGGCAGGGCGGAGATCCCTTCGGTGCCGTTATAGTTACCTTCCTGGGTGGCGGTCAGCAGCGGATGCAGCACCTTAATCGGCGCTTTAAACATCTCGACGAACTCCATAATCCCCTGGTTGGCGCGGCACAGCGCACCGGAGTAGCCGTAGGCGTCCGGGTCGTTCTGCGCATAGTGTTCCAGCTTACGGATATCCACCTTACCGACCAGCGCTGAAATATCCTGGTTGTTTTCATCACCCGGTTCGGTTTTGGCGATGGCAACCTGCTCGAGAATCGATGGCCAGACTTTAACCACGCGGAATTTAGTGATATCGCCGCCAAACTCGTGCAGGCGCTTGGCCGCCCACGGCGACATAATGGTGCCGAGATAGCGGGTCGGGATGCCATACTCTTTCTGGAGGATCTGCGCATCTTCCTGCGGATTGAACAGGCACAGCGGGTGATCGTTGACCGGACTGCGTTCGCCGTTGGCGCTCAGCACATAGATGGGCACGCGCTGCATCAGCGCTTTCAGCCGTTCAGCCAGCGACGATTTACCACCGCCCACCGGCCCCAGCAGATAGAGGATCTGTTTCTTCTCTTCCAGCCCCTGGGCGGCATGCTTGAGGTAGGAAACGATCTGCTCAATGGCGTCTTCCATACCGTAAAACTCTTCAAATGCCGGATAGCGTGCGATAACCCGGTTTGAAAAGAGACGGGATAGCCGCGGCTCGAGAGCCGTATCAACCATGACGGGTTCACCAATGGCCATCAACAGACGTTCTGCCGCATTGGCATAGGCACTGCGATCTTGCCGGCAGATGGTAAGAAACTCCTGCAGTGTGAACTCTTCGTCCTTGGCAGCTTCGTAGCGCTGGCGATAGTGATCGAATATATTCATGGCATGCCGTCCTTTCGTTTTTTAGCACAGGTTGAGAGCCGTTCATATGAATAGTGGGGGCCCCCGGAAGACATAAGCTGAACATCGCTCTCCTGGTATCCAGCAACCCTTATGCCAGGTTGCGGGTGGGGTAGCGTGAATGTGCCCGGCAATTACACCTTCTAAATTTAAGCGTAGATGCATTTAGAAATCTTGCATGGCGCAGAAAATCAATTTCAATGACATATCAATAACTCATCCTGAACATGACGCTTTTTGATTCGTTGGGACGCAAAGTTGTCATCGGGCTGTCACCGGATGGTAAGAGAAGGGTGGCAAAGTGAACGATTTGTGTCATATCGGGTAAAGAATTTGAGGCATGAGACCTACGACGGTACACTGCACGGGCTGATTATTTGACAACGGGAATATGGATTGTGACTAAAATCAAACTTCTGGCACTCGGCGTGCTGATAGCGACGTCCGCCAGCGCGGCGCATGCCGACGGGAAGTTCACTCTTGGGGCTGGCGTAGGGGTCGTTGAGCATCCGTATAAGCAATATGATGCGGATGTCTATCCGGTGCCGGTCATTAGTTATGAGAGCGAAAACTTCTGGTTCCACGGTCTGGGCGGGGGTTACTACCTGTGGAATGACACCAACGATAAACTGTCGATTACGGCCTACTGGTCGCCAATGTACTTCAAGCCGGGCGACAGCGACAGCGAGCAGATGCGTCGACTGGATAAACGTAAATCGACCGTGATGGCCGGTCTTTCTTATGTCCACAACACGCCCTATGGCTTCCTGCGCACGACGATTGCCGGCGATACGCTGGATAACAGCAACGGTATTAACTGGGATCTCGCCTGGCTGTACCGTTACACCAACGGTAACCTGACGCTGACGCCGGGTATTGGCGTGGAGTGGAACAGCGACAATCAGAACGAATACTACTATGGTGTCTCCCGGCACGAGTCGCGCCGCAGCGGCATGCGCAGCTATGACCCGGACAGTAGCTGGAACCCGTATCTGGAACTGTCGGCTAACTATCGCTTCCTTGGTGACTGGAGCGTTTACGGCGTGGCGCGCTACACGCGTCTGTCGGATGAAATTACCGACAGTCCGATGGTGGATAAATCCTGGAGCGGTCTGATCTCCACCGGGATCACCTACACCTTCTGATTGTGCATTCTTACAGTGCGCTTCATGCATCAAAACAGGGCCTTGCGCCCTGTTTTGCTTTATGGTGGTGCATACGGTTAAGGAGGAGAAGATGGTGAAAAAAACAGTACGCTTCGGCGAGCAGGCGGCAGTGCCGGCCATCGGGCTGGGCACCTGGTATATGGGCGAACATGCGGCGCAGCGTCAGCAGGAAGTGGCTGCACTGCGGGCGGGCATCGACCATGGACTGACGGTGATCGATACGGCGGAAATGTACGCCGACGGCGGGGCGGAGGAAGTGGTGGGCCAGGCGATCCGCGGTCTGCGCGACCGGGTAGTGCTGGTCTCCAAAGTCTATCCCTGGCATGCCGGCAAAGCGGCGATGCACCGCGCCTGTGAAAACAGCCTGCGCCGGCTGCAGACTGACTATCTGGACATGTATCTCCTGCACTGGCGCGGGGATATCCCGCTGCAGGAGACGGTTGAGGCGATGGAGAAGCTGGTGGCCGAGGGCAAGATCCGCCGCTGGGGCGTCTCTAATCTGGACACCGAGGATATGCAGGCGCTGTGGCGGACGGCGGATGGCGAGCACTGTGCAACCAACCAGGTGCTCTACCATCTCGCATCGCGGGGCATTGAATACGATCTCCTGCCCTGGTGCCAGCAGCACAGTCTGCCGGTGATGGCCTACTGCCCGCTGGCGCAGGCGGGGCGCTTACGCGATGGACTTTTTCAGCATAGCGATATCATTAATATGGCTAACGCGCGGGGGATTACGGTAGCGCAACTGCTGCTCGCCTGGGTGATTCGTCATCGGGGAGTGCTGGCGATCCCGAAAGCGGCCAGTATTGAGCATGTGGTGCAGAATGCCGCAGCGCTCGACATCGTCCTTAGTGGGGAAGAGCTCGCGCAGCTGGACCGCCTCTATCCGCCGCCGCAGCGAAAAACCCGGCTGGATATGGTTTAACCCATCGTTCACGGCAAAGAAAAACAAAAGCCCCGTTACCAACGGGGCTTTTGCTATTAGCGTTTTTTCACACTGATGGTTTGCGCCAGGCGAGAGGGCGTCTCTTCGCTGGCTTTCTGCGGCTGGGTTACGCAGCAGGTTTCGACGCAAACGAAGGTTTTGTAGCCATCGTCCGGCATATCGCCCATGCTGACGGACAGCGCCGGGCCCGGGTTCCAGGCCACCACATTGTGCTGATGATGATGCACCACGTCGATAGTGCGGTTTAGCGCGTCGTCATGGATCACGCTGCAGCTGTCGGCGTTGAGATAGACGCGATCGGTGCGGTCAGGGAAGGTCTGCACGCCGTTGCTCAGAACGCCTTCTTCGGCATTGTTCACTTTATCGATATAGCGCTCGCCAAGACCGCTCACCTTCACCGCCGCGATATCGCCGACGTTGAAATAGCTGTGCAGGGCAGAGGTGGTCTCGAATTCACCGTGGGCTTCCAGCTCGATTTCACTGGTCTTACCCAGCTTAAAGCGGGCATAGAGGGTGAACTCGTGCGGCCAGAGCTTCATGGTTTCAGCGCTGTGCTGGAGCGCAAAGGTCAACATGACGCCGCTGTCGTCTTCGTCATGACCTTCCAGGGTCCATGGCAGATTGCGGGCAAAGCCGTGCGACGGCAGACCTTGCTGCGCAGAAGGACCAAACCAGGGCCAGCAAATCGGCACGCCGCCGCGCAGGGCGACGCCTTGTTTAAACGGGGTGTTGTTGCTCAGCCACAGAACTTCTTCTTCACCGGCGGGTTTCCAGGAGAGCAGGTGCGCCCCCTGCAGCGCCACAGAGGCTTTCACCTGCGGATGGTCGATGACAATCAGCTCCAGGTCGTCCAGCTGGCGACGGGAGATCACGGGAGAAATGGTTTCATTCACCGGGAGAGCAAAAATTTTATTTATCATTGTGCAATCCTATCTCTGCAGACAAAAAAAAGAGCGACCGAAGTCGCTCTTACAGATTACTTTTTCATCTCAACTTATTTGGAGATGTGGGCAATCAGATCCAGAACTTTGTTGGAGTAGCCGGTTTCGTTGTCGTACCAGGAAACCAGTTTCACGAAGTTGTCGTTCAGTGCGATACCCGCTTTAGCATCGAACACGGAAGTGCAAACTTCGCCGTTGAAGTCGGTAGAAACAACGTCGTCTTCGGTGTAACCCAGAACGCCTTTCATAGCGCCTTCAGAAGCGGCTTTGATGGCTTTCTTGATTTCTTCGTAGGACGCTGCTTTTTCCAGACGAACGGTCAGGTCAACAACAGATACGTTCGGAGTTGGAACGCGGAACGCCATACCGGTCAGTTTGCCGTTCAGTTCTGGCAGTACTTTACCTACTGCTTTAGCAGCGCCGGTAGAGGACGGGATGATGTTCTGAGCTGCGCCGCGGCCGCCGCGCCAGTCTTTGTGAGACGGGCCATCAACGGTTTTCTGAGTAGCGGTGGTAGCGTGGACGGTGGTCATCAGGCCTTCAACGATACCGAAGTTGTCGTTGATAACTTTAGCCAGCGGCGCCAGGCAGTTGGTGGTGCAGGAAGCGTTGGAAACGATGTCCTGGCCAGCGTAAGCGTCGAAGTTAGCGCCGCGAACGAACATCGGAGTGTTGTCTTTGGACGGGCCAGTCAGAACGACTTTTTTCGCGCCAGCGGTGATGTGTTTACGAGCGGTTTCGTCGGTCAGGAAGATACCGGTTGCTTCAGCAACAACGTCAACACCAACTTCGTCCCACTTCAGGTTAGCCGGGTCACGTTCAGCGGTAACACGGATTTTTTTACCGTTAACGACCAGATGACCGTCTTTCACTTCAACGGTACCGTCGAAACGACCGTGAGTGGAGTCATACTTCAGCATGTAAGCCATGTACTCTGCGTCTAACAGGTCGTTGATTGCAACGATCTCGATGTCAGAACGTTTCTGAGCAGCACGGAAAACAATGCGACCGATACGGCCAAAACCGTTGATACCTACTTTGATAGTCATATATTCCACCAGCTATTTGTTAGTGAATAAAAGGTGCCTGTAAAATTACAAAAACCTTACGCAGCGTCAAGCGGAATCGTGTCAATCATTGCGACAAATCAATCCTGAGCAGACCTTTGCGCGATTGATTTGCCTCACTTTCCCTTTGAGCCCAATTCCATATGGGGGCTGCGCGCGGAATTTTAAAGGGCATTTAAGATAAAAACGTGATTTAAGTCACAATTATCTGGCTGCCTGTGGGCACCGGATAAGTTTAGAACAAAAGTGTACGCTTCATTGTTAATGTTTTGTTAGAATTGGAGCGAAAGTAGTCCATTGCAAAGCGAGATGTAAGCCCATGGCGAATAAACCCACCCCGGAAGAGCTGAAAAATGGCTTGAGCGAAATGCAGTTTTACGTGACGCAGCATCATGGCACCGAACCGCCTTTCACCGGACGGCTGTTGCACAACAAGAAAAATGGCGTGTACCACTGCCTGGTGTGCGATGCGCCGCTGTTTAACTCCCAGACTAAATACGACTCCGGCTGCGGCTGGCCGAGCTTCTACGAGCCGGTAAGCGCGGAGGCCATTCGCTATCTGACCGACAATTCGCACGGCATGCAGCGCATTGAGATCCGTTGCGGAAACTGTGATGCCCATCTCGGCCACGTGTTTCCGGATGGTCCGCAGCCGACCGGCGAGCGCTATTGTGTCAACTCGGCATCGCTGAGCTTCACCGATGAGCAAAATGGCGAGCAAATCAAGGGTTGAAGAAACGATTCAGCAAATTATTCCAGGCGGAGGTGAGCGGAAGATGGATATTGAGCAAATTATCGACAGTATGACGCCGGAAGTGTATCAGCGTCTGGCGACGGCGGTAGAGCTGGGAAAATGGCCGGATGGCGTCGCGCTGACGCCGGAGCAGAAGGAAAATAGCCTGCAGCTGGTGATGCTCTGGCAGGCACGGTATAACACCGACGCCCAGCACATGACCATCGACACCAGCGGGCAGATGGTAATGAAGAGCAAACAGCAGCTGAAAGAGGATTTTGGCATCGTGCCGAAGCCGATCGCCACCGTTAAACTGCAATAAACCGCCGGCCGGCGGTGAGACGTTCCGGCGTCGGGTAACCGCGCGCCGGATGGCGTCATGTCGAATGACCGCGTCCGGCGGTCAGCCGCTTCGCTTACTTTTTGTTCATCATCGCTTTCAGATCGGCAAACGGGTTGTAGGTGGCCTCGCCGACGCTCTTTTGCGCATCTTCCCCTGCCACCACCGTGGAGCCATACTGATCGGCTTCGGTGTACTTGGAATGTTCGTGATCGTGACAGTACAGGCACAACATCTCCCAGTTGCTGCCATCTTCCGGGTTATTGGAGTGGTCGTGATCGATGTGGTGCACCGTCAGCTCGCGCAGATTGGAGTAGACAAACTCCCGTGAGCAGCGTCCGCACACCCAGGGAAAAAGCTTGAGCGCCTTTTCGCGGTAACCCACTTCCAGACGTGCGTAATTTTTGGGGATATAGGCCATGGCCCCCTGCCTCCTGTCAAACGGTTAAGCTGCGCCAACCCCTGGCGCAGCGGATAACAGGCATCATAACCTATCCCGGGCGGCGTGATATACCTGCATTGCAGGCGATGCTGCCTGCGTCACGCCTCCCGGTGCCGACGATGCGGCGGAACAGCCATGATTAGTGTTTGATCCCCAGCGATTCCGCCAGCTGACGGGCCAGCTGATTCTGGTCATCGGCGCCATATTCCCAGAACATGGCCCCGGCGAGGCCCTTCGCCTTGATATAGTCCGCCTTAATGGCTACCGAGCGCGGGTTCTCATAGGAGAGGGCGAACAGCGGCTTGCCCTCCGCGGACTGCACCGACAGCCACGGAACCTTCGCCTCATCGTCCCAGTGCTCGGTAAAACGCTTTTGCGGATCGTTGAGCAGTTTGCCCACGATATCATTGTATTTCACGTAGGTGTCTTTGCTCAGGTCATAGCCCAGCGAGGCAAACAGCGCGATCTGTTGTGGCCCAAAATAGGGCTGGGTGACCGGATTGTTTTGCGCATCCGGTTTCGTCCAGTCAATCCCCGGCTCGACCGCCCGTTTCGGTACCCGGCCATAAAAACCAATCCCGAGGTTCATCTGGCTGGGTTTAAGCCCGGCGGCCAGGTAATTGTTGACCACAAAATCGGCGCTGTATTTATCCGCTGCGGCGACCGTCGGCCAGTGGCTGGAGTCATACAGATTCGAGTTGAAGTACTGCGTGCCGTAGGCCATGTCGTAGGTCATCAGGTTGATGTAGTTCAGCACCGGGGCCACCGCTTTGACGTCCACCCAGCTTTTCGGGCTCTCGGCATTGGCGCCCACGGCGATAGTCACCAGCTTTTGCTCACCGACTGCCTCACGCAGCGATTTCAGCAGGGCAGTGAAGTTGTCGCGATCAGCCGGCTGGCTGGCCACCAGTCCCCAGGCGCCGTTGACCGGAAACTCCCAGTCGAGGTCAATGCCGTCCAGACCATATTGCTGGATGATTTTCTGCGCGGAACGAATAAAGACGGCGCGACTTTCTGCGGTCGCCGCCGCGCCGGAGAAACCACGCGCGCCCCAGCCGCCGACCGACAGCAGGACTTTGAGGTCCGGATTCTGTTTACGCAGGGCGGGGAGCTTTTGCAGATCCGCCTGCACCTTCGGCGACAGCCAGATCTCGTGCAGATGAGCAGGATCCTTCAGGGCCGCATTGGTCTCGTCTTTTTCATCGTTATAGATAAGGCCAAATGAGTAGTTGAGATGGGTGATCTGCCGGACGTCCAGCTTATCGATATCACCGCCCGGCCCGGCGGTGACGTCGCCGCCGCCGTTAAAATAGCCGACGGACATCAGCGGTTGGGCAGAGAGCGCGGAAGCGCAAAGCAAGGACAAAGCTGCCAGCAAGGGCAAACGTTTCATAGTGGTTCCTCTTTGACATAAAAATAACCACGCCACGGAAATGGCGTGGCGAAAAAACAGCCTTGCCAGACTAGCAGCAATAACCTGTTGAAACTGCGAGAGAGTTCAATTTATGGACAATAGCGAGGCGGCAGAAGAAGACCCGGCGCGAGGGCGCCGGGGGGGAGGGATCAGGCCTGAGTTTCCCGCCAGTCGTCGAGGGTATAGAGCGTGGCGCCCGCGGCGGCCATCTCCATAAACGCCTGGCTGCTGTCCTGCGGCTGCAGATTTACGCCGCGACAGCCGTCGGTGATGACGTTGACCGCGTAGCCCAGCGCCAGGGCATCCAGCACGGTGAACTTAACGCAGTAATCGGTGGCGAGGCCGAGAACGGTCAGCTCCACGATCCCCTGACCACGCAGCCAGCCGTCCAGTTCGGTTTTCTGCCGGTGACCGTTGTCAAAGAAAGCGCTATAGCTGTCGATGATCCGGTTTTGCCCTTTGTGGAACACAGCGGCGATCGCCTGCTGCTTGAGCAGCGGATGCAGCGCCGCGCCTTCGCTGTGCTGCACGCAGTGATCCGGCCAGAAAGTTTGCGCCAGGCCGTCCAGCTCGCCCTCGGTGTAGGGTTCCACCTGGTGCTGGCTGGCGAAACTGCCGTGATCCGCCGGATGCCAGTCCTGGCTGGCGACGATGGGCTCGCCGCGCGCCAGGCTCCAGTCGATAAGCGCATTGGCTACCTCGACGGTACTGTCGCCTTCAGGAACCGCCAGCGCGCCGCCGGCACAAAAGTCGTTCTGCAAATCAACCAGTAACAGCGCTCGATGTGCCATACGTCCTCCTTAAGCCTCGTCGGGGGTGAGTTCGCCACGCAGATTTTGCTGCATCGCCGCGCGAATGGCGTCAACGTCCAGCTGCTGGCTAAGCAGATAGTGTAGCTTGGTCAGCGTCGCTTCCACTGTCATATCGAAACCACTGATGACCCCCGCCTGAGCGAGGGCGTTGCCGGTGGCATAGCCGCCCATGTTCACCTTTCCGGACATGCACTGCGTCAGATTGACCACCACAATACCGCGCTGGCTGGCTTCCGCCAGCACCTGAATAAACTCGCCATTCTGTGGGGCATTGCCGACGCCATAGGAGCGGAGGATCAGCGCTTTCACCGGTTGGCGCAGAAAATTACGCACCACGTCGGCGGAGATGCCGGGGTAAATTGTCACCACGCCAATCGGCTGCGGAGTGATGGGGTGCACGATAAGCTCTCCGCTACCCTGCGGCGCCGGCGGAGTACCGAGACGGCGAATATGGATCCCGGCCTCCAGCAGCGGGGCAAGATTTGGCGAGGCGAAAGCGTCGAAGCCGTCGGCATGGGCTTTGGTGGTGCGGTTGCCGCGGAACAGTCGATTGTTGAAGAACAGCGCCACTTCGTTAATCGGATAGTTGGCGGCGACGTACAGGGCGTTGAGCAGGTTAATCTGACCATCGGAACGCAGCTCGGCCAGCGGGATTTGTGACCCTGTCACAATGACCGGCTTACCAAGGTTTTCCAGCATGAACGACAGCGCCGAGGCGGTAAACGCCATGGTGTCGGTTCCGTGGAGGATCACAAAGCCATCATACTCCTCATAATGGCTGCGGATATCGTCGGCGATGTGCTGCCAGTCCTCGGGGGTCATATCGGATGAATCCATCAGCGGATGGTATTCATGGATCGTGAAGTCCGGCATCTCCGGACGATGGAACTCCGGCATCAGCGCCAGCTGACGCTGCAGATGGCCGGAAACGGGTACATAGCCGTGTTCAGAGCGCTGCATACCGATGGTCCCACCGGTGTAGGCAACGTAAATCGATTTTTTTTGCATAGCATCGCTTAGGTTGGTCGTAGACAGGCGCAGTATAAAGAGACGCAGGAAAAAATACAGCGTCGGTCGCGGGCTTTGTGGCAGTGTTGGCAGGAGAGGGAAAAAGGCTGCCCCGGGAGACGGGGCAGCCGCTGCGTATTAACGGATGTTAGCGCAGGTCAGGCAGAAGGCATAGCGATTCTGCGGGTCGTTAAACGCCGCCAGCTTGTCGCTCTCCGCTTTCACCGTCTCGGCCGCCGCGGCGACCGGCGCAGGCAGCCAGGCCTGAATGGCCGCCGGCAGCGAGGCGCGTACCGAGCCGGTCAGGCTGTCCAGCACCATCGAGAAGAAGGTCGGCTCTTCCTGATAGTAGTTGAGGTGCCAGGTTTTCAGCTTCGCCAGCTCGGCGGCTTTGGCCACCGCGTCGTCGAAGTCGCCGAGGCTGTCGACCAGGCCGTTGGCTTTAGCATCTTCCCCGGTCCAGACGTGGCCCTGGGCGATCTGGTCGATTTTCTCCGGCGTGCTCTTACGGGCGTTAGCCACCAGGGTGATAAAGCGCTGATAGCCATTCTCAATGCTCAACTGCATCAGCTGCTGCACTTCCGGCGGTAGCGCTTTGGTGCTGGAGACATCCGCCAGCGGCGACGTGGCGACGCCGTCGGTGTGGACGCCAATCGACCCGAGGGTATTTTCCACGGTGTTGATCACCCCAAAGATGCCAATGGAGCCGGTGAGGGTGCTTGGGTTCGCCACGATGTAATCCGCTGGGGTGGAGATCCAGTAGCCGCCGGACGCCGCCATGCCGCCCATCGAGACCACTACCGGTTTACCGGCGGCTTTGGCTGCCGCCAGCTCTTCACGAATGATTTCCGAAGCGGTTACGCTGCCGCCCGGGCTGTTTACGCGCAGAACGATGGCCTTAATTTTCGGATCGAGGCGCGCATCGCGAATTTGCGCTGCGGTGGTATCGCCGCCGACGTTGCCCGGGGTCTCTTCACCGTCCATGATGGCGCCGTTGGCGAAGATTACCGCGATGGCGGAACCCTGGTCAGACGGCGTCTTCACGTTGTAGTCGTAATAGCTGATCGCCCGGTAATTGTTATCCGCTTTGCTCCAGCCAAACTGTTTGGTCAGCGCCTTTTCCACTTCCGTGGAGGTCGCCAGCTCATCCACCAGCTTATTGTCCAGCGCATATTTCGCCGTATCGCCGCCCACCTTACGCAGGCCATCGATAATGCCCTGGGCGCCCGGGAAGAGCTGCTGGGCGGTGATCTGGCGGTTGGCGGCAATGGTGTTGAGGTAGTTCTGCCACAGTTCGCCAATCCAGCGGCTATCCGCTTCGCGGGCGGCAGGGGACATATCATCGCGGATGAATGGCTCGACGGCGGATTTATAGGTGCCGACGCGGAAGACATGGGTGGAGACCTTCAGCTTATCCAGCAGCGATTTGTAATATAGCCCGTTGGTAGCGAAGCCGTGCAGGTCTACCTCGCCCTGCGGCGAGAGCCAGATTTTGTTGGCGAAGCTCGCCAGGTAGTACTGGCCCTGGCTGTAGCTGCTGCCGACGGCATACACCGGTTTGCCGCTATCGCGGAATTCGCGCAGCGCTTTGCCGATGTACTGCATGGATGGCTGGTCGCCGCCGACGAAGTTTTTCAGATCCAGCACAATACCGGTGATATTGCGGTCATCCTTCGCCTGGCGAATGGTCTGCACGATATCGAACAGGGAGTTCTCCTGCAGACGGTCCGAGCTGGCGCCAAACAGCTGGCGGCCAATCACGCCGAGCTTGCTGCTGGCGGATGGTTTATCCACCACCACGCCGGTAATATCCAGCAACAGCGCGCCGCGCGCGGCATGTTCGCTGGTGGTGCTGCTGAACTGGCTCCAGATGCCGATACACACCAGCACCAGCACCAGGAAGATCGCATTGAGGGCCAGTTTGCGAATAAAGTTGAGTATCCGCCACGTCCATTTAAAAAAGCTGGCAATCAGTCGCCAAAGGGTTCGCATGTCTTCTCCCTAACGTTATCTAAAAAGGGCAGGCCGCAGGGGCCGCCGCGTCTGGCTATCCTAAAGAGTGAGCCGTCGGTTGTCAGCAGGAATCACCGACCGCGCTGTAACAAAATCCTTGTGCATGTTAATTTTATGAAAAATGACATCACAGGAGTTATACAGATGGATGCTCTCGATCTACTGCTTAATCGCCGCAGCGCTTCCCGCCTGGCGGAACCTGCCCCGGCGGGCGAACAGCTGGAAAACATTCTGCGCGCCGGGCTGCGCGCCCCGGATCATGGCACCCTGCAGCCGTGGCGCTTCTTTATTATCGCCGATGACGGCCGCGAGCGCTTCAGCCAGTTGCTGGAAAAAGGGGCCAGAGAGGCCAGCCAGGATGAGAAGGGAATAGAGAAAGCCCGCAATGCGCCGTTCCGCGCGCCGCTGATTATTACCGTGGTCGCGCGCTGTGAAGACCACCCTAAGGTGCCGCGCTGGGAGCAGGAGATGTCCGCTGGCTGCGCGGTGATGGCGATGCAGATGGCGGCCCTGGCTCAGGGATTCAACGGTATCTGGCGCAGCGGAGCATTGACCGAGAGTTCGGTGGTGCGGGCCGGCTTCGAGTGCCGCGAACAGGATAAAATCGTCGGCTTCCTCTATCTGGGGACGCCGCAGCTAAAAGCCTCAACCACCATTGCCCTGCCGGATACCGCGCCGTTTGTGACGCGATTCTGAGTCCGCGTGTGTTATGCCGGGTGGCGGCTGCGCCTTACCCGGCCTACGTTCGTACGACCTGTCGTTAATTTATTCACTTTTCTTGCTGAAACTGCCGGTGCTGACGGCCTCAAAATCGCTGAGACGTTCCCGGCAGGCCGGGGCAGCCCGCATGGATGCGGGCTGAGGGCCGTGTTTTGCAGAGATGCTGCCTCGGCCCGACCCGAAGCCTGCAGGGATAAGTCGAAGGGACCGCGCAGCGGCGATTTTGCTGGCCAGAGCCCGGGGGTACAGGGGGCGGCGGCGACTGGCCGCCCCCTGTGCGCTCCCGGCGCCATGAGTGACATAACGCAGACGATTAACCGGGAGCGCAAACTACGCTGAAGCCACAGATAACATAAACAACCACACTGCAGTGCTTCCCCTCACCCTGGCCCTCTCCCGGAGGGAGAGGGAACCGTCCGGCTGGCCGCGCAAGCGCAGCGCCGCCGGGCGATGGCAGCAGGCTCGGAGCCGCATCTATGCCGGGTGGCGGCTCGCGCCTGACCCGGCCTACAACCCCTACCATTCGAATCAATCGCGGTTTTTGTAGCCCGGACAAGGCGCGCCAGGCGCCGCATCCGGGAATGCAACGGCGATGACGTTACTTCTGCCTTTTCGCGAATTCATCTTTGGCTTTCTGCAACTGCTGCTGGAAGGCCGGGTTGGTGTGCAGCGTAGCGACCACCGCGGAGCCGACGATGCGCGCCGCATCGACATCGCTCTGCCAGTGATAGCCGCAGATCACCCGGCTCTCGCCGAGCTCATAGCCGCGCTTCAAAATTTCGTTTTGCCGCTGCGGGTTGATCTCCGCCAGCACCAGGGCGGTGGCCCAGCCGATAGAGGTATGCCCGGACGGGTAAGAGCCGTTTTTCGCCAGCTTGTCCTGTTCGGTGGTGTTGCAGGTGGAGACGCCATAGAACGCAAACGGGCGAATGCGCATGTATTTCTCTTTCGCGCTGCGGGTCGCCAGGTCGCCGGCGTCTTCAATCATATTGGTCAGCAGTTTGTGAAGCTGCGGCGCGTCTTTCTCGGTAATCGGCGAACCAAAGGCGCTGGAGAAGGCGTTGGCCACGCCGCCCGCGCTGAGGTTGGCATCCTCTGCCGCCAGCTTCCCGCGCTCGGTATTGCGCAGCAGACGTCCTTGCTCATACATCGCCTGATCGTTTAAAAATGCGATACTGCCCACCGCCGGCGGTGGTGGCAACAGCGCCAGGCTGTCGATGGCCTGGGCATTGGTCAGATAGTAGAGATCGGGCTTGGTGGTGACATCGTTCCCGGGGGGAACCAGAGCAAAGGCGTTAACGGAGAAGAAACTGGCCAGGCAAAGGGCAAGAACACGCTTTTTCATTAGAATTTCCTTACGTCATAATCATTCCAGAGAAGACAGTCCTGTTCTGTCACATTTCTGTCATCTTTAAGTAAAAGTGAAAATGGTCGGGAAAAAATTGCCGTGTCTCGCAAAAACGGCTTTTTGTCTGCTTAATGAGCAACCATACGCGATTTCAGACTGTCGTACTTACCACCCTGGCGTTTGGGCGCTAACATAGCGGGATTGCAATGACAGGAGATGTCCATGAGCGAGCAAGCCATTCGTTTAACGCAATACAGCCACGGAGCCGGTTGTGGTTGTAAAATTTCCCCGAAAGTGCTGGAAACTATCCTGCATAGCGAGCAGGCGAAGTTTGTCGATCCAAACCTGCTTGTCGGCAACGAAACCAGCGATGATGCCGCCGTTTACGATCTCGGTAATGGCACCTCGATCGTCAGCACCACCGATTTCTTTATGCCGATTGTCGATAACCCGTTCGACTTTGGCCGCATCGCCGCCACCAACGCCATCAGCGATATTTTCGCTATGGGCGGGAAACCGATTATGGCGATTGCCATCCTCGGCTGGCCGATCAACACCCTGGCGCCGGAAATCGCTCGCGAAGTGGTGGAGGGCGGGCGCTTTGCCTGCCAGCAGGCGGGGATCGCGCTGGCGGGCGGCCACTCCATTGACGCCCCGGAGCCGATCTTCGGTCTGGCGGTCACCGGCGTGGTGCCCACCGAGCGCATCAAGAAAAACAGCACCGCCCAGGCGGGTTGCAAACTGTATCTTACTAAACCGCTGGGGATCGGCGTACTGACCACTGCAGAGAAAAAATCGCTGCTCAAGCCAGAGCATCAAGGGTTAGCGACGGAGACCATGTGCCAGATGAACCTCGCCGGCGCCGCGTTTGCCGCCATCGACGGGGTGAAGGCGATGACCGACGTCACCGGCTTTGGCCTGCTCGGCCACCTCAGCGAGGTGTGCCGCGGGGCCGGCGTGCAGGCGCAGCTGCGCTATGCCGATATCCCAAAACTGCCGGGGGTGGAGGACTATATCGCCGCCGGCGCGGTGCCGGGCGGCACCGGGCGCAACTTTGCCAGCTACGGCCATCTCATGGGCGAGATGCCGACGGAGTGGCGGGATCTGCTGTGCGATCCGCAGACCTCCGGCGGTCTGCTGCTGGCGGTGACCCCGGAGGCGGAGGCGGAAGTTCAGGCCGCCGCGGCGGAGTTCGGCATTAAGCTGGCCGCCATCGGCGAGCTGGTGACCGCCCGCGGCGGGCGACCCATGATCGAGATCCGTTGATTCGATGCGGTTGTTTATTGCAGAAAAACCGAGTCTCGGTCGGGCTATCGCCGATGTGTTGCCTAAACCGCACCGCAAAGGCGATGGCTATATTGAGTGCGGCAACGGGCAGGTGGTCACCTGGTGTATCGGCCACCTGCTGGAGCAGGCGCAGCCGGACATCTACGACAGCCGCTATGCCCGGTGGAATCTCAACGATCTGCCGATTGTGCCGGAGAAATGGCAGCTGCAGCCAAAGCCCTCGGTCACCAAACAGCTGAATGTCATCAAGCGCCTGCTCGGCGACGCCGAGGAGGTTATCCACGCCGGCGACCCGGACAGAGAAGGGCAGCTGCTGGTGGACGAAGTACTCGACTACCTGCAGCTGGCGCCGGAGAAGCGTCAGCAGGTGCAGCGCTGTCTGATTAACGATCTCAACCCGCAGGCGGTGGAGCGGGCGATCAACCGTCTGCGCGCCAACAGCGAGTTCGTGCCGCTCTGCGTGTCGGCGCTGGCGCGGGCCCGCGCCGACTGGCTGTACGGCATCAATATGACCCGCGCCTACACCCTGCTGGGGCGCAACGCCGGCTATCAGGGGGTGCTCTCGGTGGGGCGGGTGCAGACCCCGGTACTTGGCCTGGTGGTCCGTCGCGATGAAGAGATTGAAAATTTCGTCGCCAAAGATTTCTTCGACGTGAAGGCGCATATCGTCACGCCGCAGGAGGAGCGTTTTGTCGCCACCTGGGTGCCGAGCGAAGCCTGCGAACCTTACCAGGATGAAGAAGGGCGCCTGCTGCATCGTCCGCTGGCCGAGCATGTGGTTAAGCGCATCGAAGGCCAGCCGGCAATCGTGACCGGCTATAACGATAAGCGCGATTCCGAACCCGCGCCGCTGCCGTTCTCGCTGTCGGCGCTGCAGATTGAGGCGGCCAAACGTTTCGGCTTCAGCGCGCAGAACGTGCTGGATATCTGCCAGAAGCTGTACGAAACCCACAAACTCATCACCTATCCGCGTTCGGACAGCCGCTATCTGCCGGAAGAGCACTTCGCTGGCCGCCATGCGGTGTTGAATGCGATTGCCGTCCATGCGGCGGACCTGCTGCCGCAGCCGGTAGTGGATCCGGAGATCCGCAACCGCTGCTGGGATGATAAAAAGGTCGACGCGCACCATGCGATTATCCCAACTGCCCGCAGCAGCCAGGTGAAGCTCACCGATAACGAAGCGAAGGTGTACACCCTGATCGCCCGCCAGTATCTGATGCAGTTCTGCCCTGACGCAGTGTTCCGCAAATGCCAGATTGATCTTGAGATCGCCAACGGCAAGTTTGTCGCCAAGGCGCGTTTTCTGGCCGAGGCGGGCTGGCGGACGCTGCTTGGCAGCAAAGAGCGCGATGAAGAGAACGACGGCACGCCGCTGCCGGTGGTGGCCAAAGGCGATGAACTGCTGTGCGAGAGGGGCGAGGTGGTGGAGCGTCAGACCCAGCCGCCGCGCCACTTTACCGACGCCACGCTGCTGTCGGCGATGACCGGGATTGCCCGCTTCGTGCAGGATAAAGATCTGAAGAAGATCCTCCGCGCCACCGACGGCCTCGGCACGGAAGCGACCCGCGCAGGGATTATCGAGCTGCTGTTCAAGCGTGGTTTCCTGAGCAAAAAGGGGCGCTATATCCACTCCTCGGAGGCCGGCAGGGCGCTCATTCATTCCCTGCCGGAGATGGCCGGGCGACCGGACATGACCGCCCACTGGGAGTCGGTGTTGACGCAGATCAGCGAGAAACAGTGCCGCTATCAGGACTTTATGCAGCCGCTGGTGGGGACGCTGTATCAACTGATCGATCAGGCGCGCAGCACGCCGGTGCGTCAGTTCCGCGGCCTGGTGGCGCCGGGCGGGGCGAAGAAGTCGTTCAGCAAAGGTAAAGGGAAGCCGAAAGGCAAAAAAGCGGCAGACGATACCGCGCCGCCGCCGCAGTAACCCGCCGGTGGTCGCGAGGATGCGTTACCCCGCGGCCACCGCTTCTCCGCCAGCCAGGCCAATGGTCTACACTAAACAGCCGGGAAGAGCCTGGACGCGGGGCCCCTGAGCAGGGGATGCCCGCTGCGCTTTTCCTGAGGCCGATGCCCCATTTCTCTCATAGGCGATAAGGAGGACCCGTGAAATATATTGCTATCAGCCAACCGGGCGGCCCGGAGGTATTGCAGATCCGCGAAGGGGAGATCCCCACCATCGGGGAGCATGAGGTGCTCATTGAGGTGAAGGCGGCAGGCGTCAACCGGCCGGATATTCTGCAGCGCCAGGGTCTGTATCCCATGCCTGAGGGCGTCACCCCCGTGCCCGGCCTCGAGGTGGCGGGCGTGGTTGTTAAGGTCGGCGCGCAGGTCACAGCGTTTACGCCCGGCGATCGCGTTTGCGCGCTGACCAACGGCGGCGGCTATGCCGAATACTGCGCCGTGCCGGCAGGCCAGACGTTGCCGATCCCGGCGGGCCTCAGCTTTAGCGAAGCGGCCGCCATTCCGGAAACCTTCTTCACCGTCTGGGCGAACGTCTTCCAGCTGGGTAAGCTGCAGCCTGGCGAAAGCATTCTGGTCCACGGCGGCGCCAGCGGGATTGGCACCACCGCGGTCCTGCTGTGCCACGCGCTGGGGATGACCGTCTATGCCACCGTCGGCCAGGACGAAAAAATTGCTGCGCTACGTCCCTATGCTACGGCGATTAACTACAAAACCGATGATTTTGCCGAGAAAATCGGCCAGCTGACCAACGATGAAGGGGTGGACGTCATTCTGGATATTGTTGGCGGCCCTTACTTTAACCGCAACCTTGGGCTACTGAAAAAGGATGGACGACTGGTCATCATCGGCTTTATGGGCGGGCGAATCGCTCATGAGGTTGATATTCAGACTCTGATGCTCAAGCGAGCCACCGTCACCGGCTCGACCATGCGCGGCCGGACGCCAGCGGAGAAACAGCAGATTGCCGAGGCGCTGCGCCGCCACGTCTGGCCGCTGCTTGAGGCAGGGAAATGCAAGCCGCTGATCTACGCCAGCTACCCGATGGCGGAGATTGCCGAGGCCCATGCCTGTCTGGACAGTGGTCAGCATCTGGGGAAAGTGGTGATCACGATGACGTCGTGAGACGCATCCCGGCGGGCTGCCGCCGGGATGGAGTTAGGGGAGGTTAAATCACGCCCTGGGCCAGCATAGCATCTGCAACCTTCACGAAACCGGCGATATTCGCGCCGCGCACGTAGTTGGTCTGCTTCGCTTCGCCGCCGTACTGCACGCAAGCGTGGTGGATATCCAGCATGATGTGATGCAGGCGGGCATCCACTTTTTCCGCTTTCCAGCCCATGCGCGCGGCGTTCTGCGCCATCTCCAGACCGGAAGTCGCCACGCCGCCGGCGTTGGCCGCTTTGCCCGGGGCAAACAGCACGCCAGCTTCCAGGAACAGGTCGGTTGCGGCGATGGTGGTCGGCATGTTGGCGCCTTCCGCCACGGCCTTGACGCCATTGGCAATCAGCTGGCGGGCGGCATCGACGTCCAGTTCGTTCTGGGTCGCGCAAGGCAGGGCAATATCCACCGGCACTGACCAGGGCTGCTGGCCTTCAAGATAGGTGAGGCCAAATTCGCGGGCGTAATCGGCCACGCGGCCGTGGGCACGCTCTTTAATGTCGATCAGGCGGGCCAGTTTTTCTTTGGTGAAGCCCGCTTCGTCAACGACGGTGCCGTTGGAGTCGGAGGCCGTCACCACCCGCGCGCCAAGCTCCATCGCTTTCTCAATGGCGTATTGCGCAACGTTGCCGGAGCCGGAGACCGCCACGCGAGCGCCTTCGAAGCCGAGGCCGTGACGTTTGAGCATCGCTTCGGTGAAGTAGATCAGGCCGTAACCAGTGGCTTCCGGACGGATCAAGCTGCCGCCAAAGGAGAGTCCTTTACCAGTGAAGACGCAGGCGCTGTTGTTGGAGAGCTTGCGCATCATTCCGGCCATAAAGCCGACTTCGCGACCGCCGACGCCGATATCGCCCGCCGGTACGTCGGTATCCGGGCCAAGGTGGCGATAGAGTTCGGTCATCAGCGCCTGGCAGAAACGCATCACTTCGCCATCGCTCTTGCCTTTAGGATCGAAATCGCTGCCGCCTTTCCCGCCGCCCATCGGCAGAGTGGTCAGGGCGTTTTTGAAGGTCTGCTCGAAGCCAAGGAATTTGAGAATCGACAGGTTAACCGACGGGTGAAAACGCATCCCGCCTTTATACGGGCCGATGGCCGAGTTGAACTGCACGCGCCACGCGCGGTTGACCTGGACCTGATTGCGGTCGTCCACCCACACCACGCGGAACTGGATCTCGCGCTCCGGTTCCACCAGACGTTCCAGCAAAGCAAGCTGACGATAGCGCGGATTTTCCTCAAGGAAAGGCCACAGGGTGGTCATCACCTCCCGGACGGCTTGAGCAAATTCGGTTTGATGAGGATCGCGCTGTTGAACGCGGGTGAGAAAACCTTCCAGAGTGCACGTCTGATCCATAGATATCAGTTCCCCTTATGGTTGTGGTTGCATGTATTTATTATGATTCGGTCCTTGAAAAAACCGATTTTCCGACTATAACACCGCTAATCCTTAGGCAAGCAAGGAAAAATTGAGCCGACAACAAAATTTATAATTGCCCGCTCGTCATAACTAAAAGCGATGACGAGGCGGCGGGCGGATCAGCGGACGGAAAGGGTGGGGCGCTGGGCGATAAAGGCGTGCAGCAGAGGAATATCGGCCGGGGCGAGATCGAGGGCCAGCGCTTCTGTGGGAAGGCACCAGCGCAGCTGAGTGTGATAGTGGGCCAGCGGCGTGCCCTGAAAGTGCGGCACCCACCAGGCGTGCAGATGGATCCGGCGGCCGGAGACCTCCCGCTGATGGCTAGCGATATAGCAAGCCGGGCGGGCGATGATGCCCATCTCCTCCTGCAGTTCGCGGGCCAGCGCCTGCGGCTGGCTTTCACCCGGCTCCACTTTGCCGCCGGCGAACTCCCACATCCCCGGCTGGTCGGCGTGGGGCGGACGCTGCGCCAGCAGAATCTGGCCATCCTGTTCAATAATGGCGGCGACAACATCAATCATTTTTAGCATAAGCATCAAGGTTAATAAGACGAATATGGCCTATTATCACCGCCATAGACCGTAACTGACAACCGCCAACCCTGCTGGAGACCTTCGTGCTTGATAGCCACCTGCATCCGCGCCTTAAACCCCTGCTAAACGCTGTCGCCGGCGCCCTTGACCGCCCCGGCATCTCACCGGACGGGCTGACGCTGGTCGGTTTTGCCATCGGCGTGCTGGCTCTGCCCTTTCTGGCGCTGGGGTGGTATGGCGCGGCGCTGGCGGCCATTCTCCTTAACCGCCTGCTGGATGGCCTGGACGGCGCTCTGGCGCGGCGGCGCGGGCTCACGGACGCGGGCGGCTTTCTCGATATTGCGCTGGATTTTCTCTTTTACGCCCTGGTGCCGTTCGGCTTTATTCTGGCGGATCCGCTGAACAATGCCCTGGCGGGCGGCTGGCTGCTGTTTGCCTTTATCGGCACCGGCAGCAGCTTTCTCGCTTTTGCCGCCCTGGCGGCCAGGCACCAGATCGCCAATCCCGGCTACGCCCATAAATCGCTGTACTATCTCGGGGGACTGACGGAGGGGACGGAGACCATCCTGTTGTTTGTCCTCGGCTGCCTGTTTCCGGCGCATTTCGCCTGGCTGGCGTGGCTGTTTGGCGCGCTGTGCTGGCTGACGACGGCGACGCGCATCTGCAGTGGCTACCAGACCTTAAAGCGGGTAACGACCACAGCGTAAACGGGGTATCGCGCGTCGCCGACAAAGGGCGACGCGCTGAGGCGGGGCGAGTTACTGACTGCTTTCCGGGCCGCGCTCTCCGCGGGCCACCGGATTGTGCGGGTTGCTGCTCCATTCGTACCAGCCGCCGTCGTACACCGCGACGTGCGGCCAGCCCATGGCGCGGGCATACATAAAGGTTTCCGAGGCCCGCCAGCCGGTCCCGCAATAGAATGCCACTTGCTGGCTCGGCAGAATGTTCCACTGGCGCCACAGGGCAGCGATATCGTCGGCGCTGCGCATGGTGCCGTCCGGGTTATGGAAATCCTCCATGTGCGTGGAGTCGCTCCCGGCGTGGCCCCAGCGGGCGCCAGCGATGTCGCCCTTCGGATTGATATAGCTGTAGCCGCTGGTGGTGCCGATAAACTCCGGCCACGAGCGGACGCTGACCAGCGAGGCGTCCTGACGATGCAGCAGCCCGCGGGCTTGTTCGGTATCCAGCATCAGCTGCGGCTGGCCGGGGATCGGCGCGCCGAAATCAGGCGCCGGCTGCTGCGCCGGCGGCATACCGCGCTCTACCGGCAGCCCGGCGTCGGACCAGGTCTGCCAGCCGCCGTCAAGCAGGCGCACGTCTTTGACCCCGGCGTACAGCATGATCTGCGCCACCCGCGCTGCGGCGTAGACGTCGCGACCATAGAGGATCACCGTGGTGTCATGCCGGATGCCGTGCTTCGCCAGCATCGCCTTCAGCTGCGCGTCGGACACTTTATTCCACAGCGGTTCGCTCTCCACCTCATTGGTATCGATATAGCCCGCGCCAGGGATATGGCTCAGCAGATAGAGCTTCGGCGCTCCCCAGGCGGCTTCAAACACTTTCCAGTCGCCTGCCGGGGCGGCGGCGACCGCTTTCCCTTGCTGTAGGTCGTGCAGCCACTGGGGGTAGACCAGCTGTTCAAAGTGCGGCAGCTTTTGCAGACGGTCGGTCTGGCTCAGCGCATCGCTCAGGGTGCTGAGCCGGGTGAAACCCGTTTGTTTCAGCCGCGCCGCGACGCTGGCGTTATCCTCCGGGCTGCCGTACAGCGCGATGGGGGTATCGGACTGGAGCTGGTGCTGCTTAGCCCAGGCGCGCAGCTGATCGTCGCTCATGGCGCCGAGCCAGCGGGCGGAAAGATTGAGGGCCTGCGGCTCATGGCCTTCCGGGCCGTTGGCGCGCTGCGGCCAGCCGTTGTAATAAGCGCTCAGCCGGGTGTCGATGGCCACGCCGTGCTGCTGTTGCAGGTGGGAGAGAGTGAGCGCTGGCATGGTTTCAGCGGCGCAGGTAGTGGAAGCAGCAAGCCCCATGAGCAGGGCGAGTGCGGTCAATTGAGAAACACGTTTCATCGAAATGCCCGACGGTAAAAAGTGGAGGGCGTATTCTCCGCTCGCCAGGCGCCGATTTCTTTGCGGTAACGCAGGTTTGCACGCTATTGTCCTTCATTGCCAGCGCTCCATCGCCAGGCAGCGCCCCGTCGGCGGGCAGTCCTCGCGATCGTGGGTCACCAGGATCGCCGGAATGGCCTGGCGGTCCAGTTCTTCAAAGACCCAGCGGCGGAACCCGGCGCGCAGGCTGGCATCCAGGCGGCTGAAGGGCTCATCAAGCAGTAATGCCTCGGGGCGCGCCAGCAGGGCGCGCAGCAGGCTCACCCGCGCCCGCTGCCCGCCGGAGAGCGTGGCCGGATCGCGCGGGGCGAAGCCCGCCAGCCCGGCGCGGCTAAGTGCTTCCTCCACCGCGGTTTTTCGCGCCTCGCCGCGCACGTTCTCCGGCAGCGCCAGCTGTAAATTTTGCCCGACGCTGAAATGGTCGAACAGTAACGGGTCCTGAAACAGAATGCCGATGCGCCGATGCTCTGTCGGCAGCGTATCGCAACGCCGTTCGTTGAGCCACAGTTCGCCTCGGGCGCGAAAATCGCCGGACAGGGCGCCAATCATCCAGGCAAACAGTGTTGATTTCCCGCTACCGGAGGGGCCCATCAGCGTCAGCACCTCCCCCGGGGCTACCGAAAAGGCGACCTCCCGCAGCAGCGGCTGGCGTCTCACGCTCAGAGTCAGATGGTTTACGGTTAGCACTAGCGAAGTCCTCGTCGATAGCGGCCTGCCAGCCAGGCCAGCAGAGCGGTCAGGGTAAAGCATACCGCCGGCAGCAATAATTGCCACAGCGCCTGAGCGGCGAGCGTCTGCGCCTCGCCGCCGCTGCTGAGCGCCACCGCCTGGCTGGTGAGCGTCGGAATTCGGCCAGCCCCCAGCCATAGCGTTGGCAGATACTGCGCGATGCTCACTGAGAAGCCCACCGCCAGGGCGGTCAGCAGTGGGCGAGTTAGCGAAGGCAGGGTCAGCAACCAGAAAATACGCGTCGATCCCCAGCCGAGCGTGCGGGCGACAACCGTCAGCCGCGGATCGCGCTGGCGCCAGGCCGGGCGCAAAATAAACAGCATCCAGGGCACCACCCACAGCAGATGGCCCCACAGGACGGTCCACCAGTCACCGTCAAGCCAGGCATACAGCGCCAACCGGTACTGGCCGTCGGCCAGCGGCAGGGCCGGCAGGACCAGCGGTAGCCAGACCCAGCCATCGCCTCGCGCCGGGCCGCAGGCCAGCCACAGCAGGCAGACAGCCGCGCCGAGGGCGCAGGCCGCCAGCGCCAGCCCAAGGCTGTTGCCCAGAGCATCCATCTGCGGCGGCGCCGAGCGCGCCAGCCCCGCCAGCAATAGCGCGCCCAGCAGACCGCTCAGCGGCAGCAGCGCCGCCAGCAGGCGGCCGGGCAGGGCATGAGGATGCGGGTGACGAACACCGTGCAGATCGGGCTGGTACTGGCGCTGTAGCCGCCATCCGCCCCAGGCGACCAGCGCCAGCCCGCCGAGGATCGCCATCAGCAGCAGGCTGGCCAGCGCCCCTTTGGCCTGCTGCAGCTCATCGCCCTGGCTTAACCATTGCCACGCCAGCACGGCGAGGGTGGGCGGATTGCCGGGCCCCAGCACCAGGGCGACGTCTACCGCCGACAGGCTCCAGGCGGTGGTGGCCAGCAGCACCATGCCGAGGGCGGGCAGCAGGGCGGGCAGCACCAGCCAACGCAGGCACTGCCAGCGGCCGTAGCCGAGGCTCTTCAGGGCGGTCGCCTGGTCGGCGAGGCGTTTCTCTCCCAGCAGGCCATAGATCACCCACAGCACAAAGGCGCTCTCTTTCAGGGCCATCGTCAGGCCAAGCCCGATGCCGTACCGGTCGACCGGCGGCGTCAGAAACGGCAACTGCTGCCAGAGCCAGCCCCCTTCGGCGAACAGCAGCAGCGCCGCCGTCGCCAGGGCGAGATGGGGCACCGCCAGCAGCAGCGGCAGACGGGAAGCCAGCCGCCGCCAGCGGGCCGAAGGCCAGAGGGCGGCGACGATGGTCAGGGCGATCAGCAGCGCGCCGCCGACGGACAACAGCGTGGAGACGAGCGTGGCGGCCAGCGCCTGGCCCAGCTGCGGGTCGGCGAACAGCGCCCGCCAGTGGGCCGGGGAGCGCGCAGCGCCCACCAGTTCCCCGGCGGCGGGGAGCAGCGGCAGATAGATCGCCGCCATCGCCCCCCAGGCCAGCAGGATCAGTGGGTACCGTAGCGGCGCAGCCATTCCTGCTCCAGCGCGTCAACCCATGCCGCGTGAGGCTCGGCAAGCACCGGCGGCAGATCCTGCGGCAGGGCTGCCGCCAGCGCCTGGCGCTGGGCGTCAGGCAGACGCTGCGGATCCAGTACGCTCGGATCGCCCCAGACGGCGGCATCGGCCTTGCGCAATTGCGCCTCAGGGGAGAGCAGGAAATTGGCCACTACTTTGGCGCCAGCGACAGCGCGGGCGTTAGCCGGGATGGTAACGAAATGGACGTTGCCGAGGGTCCCCGCGGTAAAGCCGAAGCTGTAGCTGTCCGTCGGTAATTCGCCGCTGGCGGCTTTCTGCCGGGCGTGCAGCGGGTTAAACGTCAGCGACAGGCGGAGGGTGCCCTGGTTGAGCATGGCGTCCATCCGCGCCGGCGACGCCGGGAAATCCTTGCCCGCCCGCCACAGGGCCGGGTGCAGCGCATCGAGATAGCGCCACAGCGGGGCGGTGACCGCCGCGAAGGTTGCCGGCTGCGGCGGCTGGCGCAGGGCGGCTGGCTGGTCGGTGAGCGCGATCAGCAGTTGCTCCAGCAGGGCGGTACCGGTGAAGTCCGGCGGCCGCGGGTAGGTTACGCTGCCCGGATGGGCTCTGGCGAAGGCCAGCAGCGCCTGCGGGCTGGTGGGCGGCTGCGGCGTTTGTCCGCGGCGGGCGATAAACGTCAGCTGGGCGCTGCCCCACGGCGACTCCGCGCCCTCGGTGGCGACTGAAAAATCTTCCCGTACCGGCTTTTGCAGATCGACATAGCGCCAGTTGGGCAGCGATTCGGCCCAGCCGGTGAGCAGCAGGTTGGCCTGTTTAAGCGTGCGAAAGTTTTCGCCGTTGATCCACAGCAGATCCACTGACCCGCCCTGGCGACGACCGGCCTGCGCCTCGGTCTGGATGCGTTTCACTGCGTCGGCGGCGTCGGCGACAGGCACAATACGCAGGTCGATTGCGTAATAGCGTTTGACCTCTTCGCTGACCCACGCCAGATAGCGATTGACGGCCGGATCGCCGCCCCAGGCGTTAAACCAGACGGTCTGTCCGCGGGCTTCCGTCTGAATCTGCCGCCAGCTGTCGTCGGCATTAACCGCCAGCGGCCAGAGCAGCAGCAGGCACAGACAGAGGCTGTAATCACGCAAACGGCGCATCGTTACTCCTTATTCTGCGAGGAAGAGGTGGGTATCTGGCACAACCCCTGAGCCGGGATCGCCATCGCGGCATTGAACCGCGCTGATAAATTTTGCAGGCCGATCAGGGCGGTCAGCTCGGTGAGCGCCCGGGCGTCAAAATGCGCGGCCATCGCGCTACGCAGGGCATCATCCACCGCCGGCGGCGTCTGGGTGGCGGCTTCGGCATAGGCCAGCGCCAGGCGCTCTTTTTCGCTGAACAGCGTACTGCTGCGCCAGTCGGCGACCGCCAGCAGCTTGTCCTGGCTCCCGCTCCGCGCCGCGAGGGTCATGCTGGTGATATCGATACAGAATTCGCAGTGGCACAGCTGGGCGATGCGGGCGCTGACCAGCGAGCGCAGCACCGGATCCAGCGGCGAGCGGCGGCGTTCAATATAGCCCACGAACAGCGAAACCAGGTAAAACAGCCACGGGATCCGACCCCACCAGCGAATGGGGCTCAGCACCTGGCCGTAATGCCGGCGGTGCAGCCAGGCCTGCGGACGAAGGATCAGGGGGACAGAATCCAGCGGGGGTAAGCTCATGGCGACGATCTCTTATGACGTTCACGGTAAATATTTTTGGCGATAGAGATGACCACCGCCAGGGCAAAAAGCAGCGAAAGCCCGGTGGCCAGCCAGAAGGTGCCCCCGGTGAGCAGACTCCCGGCCCAGGAATAAACGATAGTCGCCGGGAGCTGGCCCACGCCGGTGGCCAGCATAAAGGGCCAGAAGCGCAGCGAGGTTAGTCCGGCGGCATAGCTGACCGGGTCAAACGGGACAAACGGCAGCAGGCGGCAGACCAGGATCGTCTGCGGCCCAAAGCGGGTGAAATAGCCGTCGGCACTGCGCAGCACCGCGCGGCCGGTGAGTTTCTCCACCACTTCGCGCCCCAGCGCTCTGGCGATGCAGAAGCAGAGCCCGGCCCCGACCATAGCGCTGAACCACGACAGCGCCCCGCCCCAGAAGGCGCCGAACAGGGCGGCGTTCGCCAGGGTAATCAGGAAAGCCGGCAGCGGAGCGACGATCGCCTGGAGGATCATCAGCGCAAATGAGACCAGCGCGGCCTGCGGCCCCCAGGCGGCGATAAACCCTCTGACCTGCTGCGGATCCAGGGAGGCTAACGCCGTCAGACTCTGCTGCAGAAAGGTACGCCCGCCAGGGAACCACAGCCAGGCGGCCAGAGCGGCGGCGACCACGACGGCAAGGGCCAGCCGGGCGCGGCGCAGGTGACGGCGATCAGGTTGGGTCATGGCGCACCTCCTCACTGCACGCCGCCACGCGACGGGCGCGGGCAAACCGTTTGCCTATCTGCACCAGGGCAAACAGCAGCCCGCCGGCGAGGCTCAGTTTTAGCGCGAAGGCGAGGGTCACCCCCTCGCGGGCCAGTTCGCTGGCCATCACCGAATAGATGACCAGACCCGGCAGGGTGGTCACGGCCGAGATCAGGGTAAAGGGCCAGAAGCGGATCGCCGTCAGGCCGTAGGCGTAATTCTGAATATTGTAGGGAAAGAGCGGCACCAGGCGGGTGAGGATCAGGAAATCGCAGCCACTGCGGGCGATACCGCGCTCAATCGCCTGAAAGACGGTGGTATGGCCCACATAGCGCTGCAGCAGATCGCGCCCAAGCCAGCGGGCGATTAAAAACGACAGCGAAGAGGCGAGGGTGGCGGCGGCAAACGAGAGCAGGGAGCCTGTTAGCGGGCCGAAGAGCATCCCGCCGGCGATCACCAGCAGGCTGCCGGGGATCAGACACAGGGTGGCAATGATAAACAGCGCAGCATAGACCAGATATCCCCAGGCGCCCTGATGGCGGAGGGTGTCCTGAAGCAGATGCAGATGAGTCAGCAGATCGTGGAGACCGACGCGGTGGCTGATAACGGCCAGCGTGGCCACCAGCGCGAGAAGTCCCAGCCCTTTACCAATGGCCGGATGACGGCTTCTTTTGCATGAGAGGTGCTCCTGTACAGTCTGGACGCAGTGGACATCAAAAAGTGCGCGCGACAGTATCCTGTTCCGACGACCGTCACAATGGTTTACCGTCGCTTTGTTGATTTTGCTCAGGAAGTTCTGCCCCCCGCACAGCGGGAGGCGAGAGAAGGGCGTGAATTATGGCCGGAAGGTGGCCCACACCGGCGCGTGGTCGGACGGTTTTTCCATCCCGCGGATCTCGTAATCGATCCCGGTTTCCACGCAGCGCTGCGCCAGAGGCTGGCTGGCCAGCAGCAGATCGATGCGCAGCCCACGGTTATCGTCGAAGCCTTTGGAGCGGTAATCAAACCACGAGAAATGCTCATGATTGTCGGGGTTAGCCTGACGCCAGGTATCCACCAGGCCCCAGCCCAGCAGGCGGTCCATCCATTCCCGTTCTTCCGGCAGGAAGGAACATTTGCCGGTGCGCAGCCAGCGTTTGCGGTTCTCTTCACCGATACCGATGTCCAGATCGGTAGGACTGATGTTCATATCGCCCATGATCAGCACCGGATTCTCTTTGTTGAGCTCGGTCTCCAGATAGTTCTGCAGATTCTGATAGAACGCCGCTTTGGCCGGGAATTTGGTTTCATGATCGCGGCTTTCACCCTGCGGGAAATAGCCGTTAATCACTGTGACGTTGCCGAAGGGCGACGGGATCTCCGCCATAATGATGCGGCGCTGAGCCTCTTCGCCATCGTCCGGGAAACCGCGGCGGACGGCAATCGGCGTCTCTTTGGTCAGCAGCGCGACGCCATAATGGCCTTTCTGCCCGTGATAAAAGACGTTATAGCCGAGCCTGGCAACCTCTTCGAGAGGGAACATGTCGTCGTGAACTTTGGTTTCCTGCAGGCCAATCACGTCCGGCTGGTGTTTTTCGACGATGGCGGCCAGTTGGTGTGGGCGGGCACGCAGGCCGTTGATATTAAAAGAGACGAATTTCATAGTCGCTGCCACTGTGCAAGGTGAATAGTGCAGGGATGGTAGCAGAAATTCGCCAGGCTGGCTGCCACCGGATGCGTCATTCTGCCAATCGCTGCGCATGAGCGTGCCGTGGGTGCCCCTTTTGCGGGCATGCCGCGCCAAAAAAGGGCAAATAGATACGATAAATTTCGCAGAGGATCACAATTACAGAATTATATCTTACCGTTGCATAATTTATCTTCTTTAATCACTGTTTATCCCCCTTTGTCGGATACTTATTCACTAAATATGCATTTTATGTGAATAGCGTTCAGCTGTAACTCATTGATTCTGCGTTATCTCATCCGATTTATGCATTTTTATCGCTGGCTGGCACGAACCGTGCAATCTACATTTACAGCGTAATAACTCATATTTATTAACATTATTGCTACTTTTAATTTACCGGAAGAGGTCGATATGTCTCAGTCAATTACGCGTAACCACTTTGATGAATGGATGATGCCGGTCTACGCGCCAGCGGCGTTTATTCCGGTGCGGGGCGCCGGGTCACGGCTGTGGGATCAGCAGGGCAAAGAGTATATCGATTTTGCCGGCGGCATCGCCGTGAACGCGCTGGGGCATGCCCATCCGCGTCTGGTGCAAGCCCTGACCGACCAGGCCGGCAAGTTCTGGCATACCGGCAACGGCTACACCAATGAGCCGATCCTGCGTCTGGCCAAAATGCTTATCGATGCTACCTTCGCCGACCGGGTCTTCTTCTGTAACTCCGGCGCCGAGGCCAATGAGGCAGCGCTCAAGCTGGCGCGTAAATATGCCCACGATCGCTTTGGCAGCGAGAAAAGTGGCATCGTCGCCTTTCAGAACGCTTTCCACGGGCGGACGCTGTTCACCGTCTCGGCGGGCGGTCAGCCGGCCTATTCCCGGGATTTCGCCCCGCTGCCGCCGCAGATCCAGCATGCCGTATTTAACGATCTCGAGTCGGCAAAGGCCTTAATCAATGACCAGACCTGCGCGGTGATCGTCGAGCCGGTGCAGGGCGAAGGGGGCGTGGTGCCGGCCAGCGTCGAGTTTTTACGCGGCCTGCGTCAGCTTTGCGACCAGCACAACGCCCTGCTGATTTTCGATGAAGTGCAGACCGGGGTCGGGCGCACCGGCGAGCTGTATGCCTATATGCACTACGGCGTGACGCCCGATGTGCTGACCACCGCCAAAGCGCTGGGCGGTGGTTTCCCTATTGGCGCGCTGCTGGCGACAGAGGCCTGCGCCAGCGTGATGACCGTCGGCACCCACGGCACCACCTACGGCGGTAACCCGCTGGCCGGGGCGGTGGCCGGCGAACTGCTGTCGATCGTCAACACCCCGGAAGTGCTCTCCGGCGTCAGACAGCGCCATCAGTGGTTTTGTGAACGCCTGCAGGCAATTAACGCCCGCTATGGCCTGTTCAAGGAGATCCGCGGCCTGGGACTGCTGCTCGGCTGCGTGCTAAACGACGCCTGGGCCGGGAAGGCGAAAACCCTCAGTAACCTGGCGGCGGAAGAGGGGGTGATGATTCTGATCGCCGGCGCCAACGTGGTGCGTTTCGCGCCGGCGCTGAACGTCAGTGAAGAAGAGGTGAACAGCGGGCTGGATCGCGTCGAGCGGGCCTGCGCGCGTTTCGTGGCAGGAGTCTCATCATGATGGTTATTCGACCGGTGGAGCCGGGCGATTTGCCCGGGCTGCTGAAGCTGGCAGCGGAGACCGGCGGCGGGCTGACCTCGCTGCCGGTGGATGAAGCGACCCTCGCGGCGCGGATCGCTCGCTCGCAGCAGACCTGGCGCGGCGAGCTACCGAAAAGCGAGCAGGGCTATGTCTTTGTGCTGGAGGAGAGCGAAAGCGGCGCGGTGGTGGGCATCTGCGCGATCGAGGTGGCGGTGGGGCTCAACGATCCCTGGTATAACTACCGGGTCGGCACCCAGGTTCATGCCTCGAAGGAGCTCAACGTCTATCAGGCGCTGCCGACGCTGTTTCTCAGCAACGATCATACCGGCAGCAGCGAGCTGTGTACCCTGTTCCTCGACCCGCAGTGGCGCAAAGAGGGCAATGGCTATCTGCTGTCGAAATCACGCTTCTTATTTATGGCCGCCTTTCGCGAGCGCTTCAATGAGAAGGTGGTCGCCGAGATGCGCGGGGTGATTGACGAGCAGGGCTACTCGCCGTTCTGGGAGAGCCTGGGCAAACGCTTTTTCGCCATGGAGTTTTCCCGTGCCGACTACCTGTGCGGCACCGGACAGAAGGCTTTCATTGCCGCCCTGATGCCCAAGCATCCGCTGTATATCGATTTCCTTTCCCCTGAGGCACAGGCGGTGATCGGCAAGGTTCATCCGCAGACCGCCCCGGCCCGGACGGTGCTGGAGAAAGAGGGGTTCCGCTACCTGAACTACATCGATATTTTCGACGGCGGCCCGACTCTGGAGTGCGACATCGACCGGGTGCGGGCGATCCGCAAAAGCCGTCTGGTGACCACCGAGGCCGGCGAAACCCCGCCCGGTGACTGGCCGCTGTGCCTGGTGGCGAATGAACAGTATCACCAGTTCCGCGCTCTGCTGGTGCATGCCGATCCGGATGGCGACACCCTGACCCTCAGCGCCCGCGAACTGGATATGCTGAAGTGTCATGCCGGCGACCAGGTGCGCATGGTGCGCCTGATCCCTGAGGAGAAAACTGCATGAGTCTGTGGATTAACGGCGAGTGGCGGCCCGGCCGTGGGCCAGGTTTCAGTAAACAGGATCCGGTTAACCTGAAGGTTGTCTGGCAGGGCGAGGCGGCGGATGCCGGGCAGGTTGCCGAGGCGGTGGCGGCTGCCCGCCAGGCGTTCCCGTCCTGGGCGCGGCTGCCGTTTGCCGCCCGTCAGGCGATCGTTGAAAAGTTTGCCGCTCTGCTGGAAGCCAGTAAGGCGGAGCTGACGGCGGTTATCGGCGCCGAGACCGGAAAGCCGCGCTGGGAGGCGGCCGGGGAAGTGACGGCGATGATCAACAAGGTGGCGATCTCGGTGAAGGCCTACCACGTCCGCACCGGCGAACAGCACAGCGACCTGCCCGACGGCGCCGCCACGCTGCGTCACCGGCCGCACGGCGTACTGGCGGTGTTTGGCCCCTATAACTTTCCCGGCCATCTGCCGAACGGGCACATCGTGCCGGCGCTGCTGGCGGGCAATACCGTGGTCTTTAAACCCAGCGAACTCACCCCGCGCAGCGGCGAAGCGGTGGTGAAACTATGGCAGCAGGCCGGCCTGCCCGCCGGGGTGCTCAACCTGGTGCAGGGCGGTCGGGAAACCGGCGAGGCGCTCAGCGGCCAGGCGGATATCGACGGACTGCTGTTTACCGGCAGCTCAACCACCGGTTTTCATCTGCATCGCCAGCTGGCCGGGCAGCCGCAGAAGATCCTCGCGCTGGAGATGGGCGGCAATAACCCGCTGATCGTCGACGATCCGCGGGACGTGGATGCCGCGGTGCATCTGACCATCCAGTCCGCCTTTATTACCGCTGGCCAGCGCTGCACCTGCGCCCGGCGTCTGCTGGTCCGACGCGGAGAGGCGGGCGATGCCTTCCTCTCCCGGCTGGTGACGGTGAGCCAACGGCTGATCCCGGCGGCGTGGGACGCCGAGCCGCAGCCGTTTCTCGGCGGGCTTATCTCTGAACAAGCCGCGCAGAAAGTGCATCAGGCCTGGCTGCAGCGGGTCGCCGCTGGCGCGGTCACCCTACTGGAGCCGCGGATATTGCAGGCCGGGACGTCGCTGCTAACGCCGGGGATTGTCGACATGAGCGACGTGGCCAATGTCGAGGATGAAGAGGTGTTTGGCCCGCTGCTTGGGGTCTGGCGCTACGACACTTTCGAGGAGGCGATTGCCTTAGCCAACGCTACCCGCTTCGGCCTCTCCTGTGGGTTAATCTCCCCGGAACGGGAGAAGTTCGATCGACTGCTGCTCGAGGCGCGGGCAGGGATAGTTAACTGGAACAAACCGCTGACCGGGGCGGCGAGTACCGCGCCGTTCGGCGGCACCGGGGCGTCCGGTAACCAACGTCCGGGGGCCTGGTATGCCGCCGATTATTGCGCCTGGCCGATGGCCAGCCTTGAATCGCCGACCCTGACGCTGCCCGCCAGCCTGAGCCCGGGGCTCGACTTTCTGGCCGGGGAGGCGTCATGACCGCCCGCGAAGTCAACTTTGACGGTCTGCCCGGGCTGACCCATCACTACGCCGGGCTCTCCTTTGGCAATGAGGCTTCCACCCGGCATCGCTATCGGGTGTCTAACCCGCAGCTGGCGGCCAAGCAGGGGCTGAAAAAAATGAAAGCCCTCGCCGACGCTGGCTACCCGCAGGCGGTGATCCCGCCGCAGGAGCGTCCCAACGTGCCGCTTCTGCGCCAGCTGGGCTTTAGCGGCAGCGATGAGCAGGTGGTGGCCCGGGCGGCGCAGCAGGAGCCGGATCTGCTGTCGGCGGTGAGTTCGGCCTCGGCGATGTGGGTGGCGAACGCGGCGACTGTGTGTCCCTCCGCCGATTCGCTGGATGGCCTGGTGCATCTGACGGTGGCGAATCTGCAGGATAAATTCCACCGCGCCAGCGAAGCACCGACTACAGAGGCGCTGCTGCAGGCGATTTTCCCCGACCGCACGCGATTTGCTATCCACCCGGCGCTGCCCGCCTCGGCCTGGTTTGGCGACGAAGGGGCGGCGAACCATAATCGTCTCGGCGGCGAGTATGGCGCTCCCGGCGTCCAGCTCTTTGTCTATGGCCGCCGCCGGGGGAGCGAGGAGGCGCCGCGTCGCTATCCGGCGCGGCAAACCCTTGAGGCCAGCCAGGCGGTAGCGCGCCTCAATCAGGTCAATCCCCGCCAGCTGATCTTCGCCCGCCAGCATCCGGCGGCGATCGACACGGGGGTTTTTCATAACGACGTCATCGCGGTGAGCAACCGTCAGGTCCTGTTCTGCCATGAGCAGGCCTTTGCCGACCAGACCGCGCTTCTCCAGCAGCTGGCGCAGCGGGTGCCGGGTTTTACGCCGCTGGTGGTTCCCGCCAGCCGGGTCTCGGTGGCAGAGGCGGTTGCCACCTATCTGTTCAACAGCCAGCTGTTGAGCCGGGCGGATGGCAGCATGGCGCTTATCCTGCCTCAGGAAGCGCAGGAGCATGCCGGCGTCTGGGAATACCTCAATGAGCTGCTGGCCGGGGATAACCCCATCGCCGACCTGCGGGTGTTCGATCTGCGCGAGAGCATGGCCAACGGCGGCGGTCCGGCGTGCCTGCGCCTGCGGGTGGTGTTGACGGCCGAGGAGTATCAGGCGGTCAATCCGCACGTCCTGATGAACGATACGCTGTTTGCCACCCTCAATGACTGGGTGGATCGCTACTATCGCGATCGTCTCACCCAGGCCGACCTCGCCGACCCGCAGCTGCTGCGGGAAGGGTGCGACGCGCTGGATCGGTTGACCCAGATCCTGCAGCTCGGTTCGGTTTATCCATTTCAGCAATAAGGGGGCGCGGTGGAACATTTTCTGGCATTAACCCTGGCGGGGCGATTGCCCCATCACTTTCACGGCGAGACGGCCCATTTCCGCTGGCACTGGCTCGGGGAAGGGATCCTTGAGCTGACGCCGCATGCGCGCTGCGAGCGCGGGCTGGTACTTTCCTGCGCCATTCATGGCAACGAAACGGCGCCGGTGGAGATAGTCGACCAGCTGGTGCAGCGACTGGTCCGGGAGGCGCTCCCGCTGCGCTGGCGGCTGCTGGTGATCGTCGGCAACCCACCAGCGCTGCGGGCGAATAAGCGCTATCTGCACAGCGATATGAACCGCATGTTTGGCGAGCGCTGGCGGCAGTTTCCGCTCAGTGAGGAGACGCAGCGGGCGCAGCGGCTGGAGCAGGCGGTGGCCCGCTTTTATCGCGACCACGATGGCCCGCGCTGGCACCTCGATCTGCATACCGCGATCCGCGGGTCGCTACATCCGCGCTTCGGCGTGCTCCCGGCCCGCGATACGCCGTGGGAGGAGGATTTTCTTCACTGGCTGGGCGGCGCCGGGCTGGAGGCGCTGGTGTTTCATCGCCAGCCCGGCGGGACCTTCACCCACTTCAGCTGCGAACGGTTCGCGGCGCTGGCCTGCACCCTTGAGCTGGGCAAAGCGCTGCCGTTGGGGGAAAACGATCTGACGCAGTTTGCCGCCGTCCAGCGGGCGCTCTCCCGGCTGCTGGTGGGGGATCTGGCCATTGCCGACGCCCCAGCGCCGCTGCGCTACCGGGTGGTACAGCAGCTAACCCGCCATAGCGATGATTTCCGCTTGCATATGGCGGATCAGACGCTGAACTTCACCCCCTTCGAACCCGGCACGCTGCTGGCGGAGGAGGGCGAGACGCGGTATGTGGTGGGGCCTGAGACGGAGTATGTTCTGTTTCCTAACCCGACGGTGGCGAAAGGACTGCGCGCCGGCCTGATGCTGGAGAAATTATCCTGAGGGCAAGCCGTCCGCCGGGCGGCCTGCTTTATTGCGCGCGTCTTTTTTCGCCATCTTATTTTTTCGTGCCCCAGTGTAAATTTGCAGATTATTCCTGGTAAAATGCTTTGTTTTTAATCTCTCCTACTTTATACTCTCCATAATTTCTCTGCAAAACAGTAAGTTATTTATTTTTTATTGCAATTCTTCGGCTAAATTCCTTATTTTCTCCATAATTGGCGAGAAACTGTTTTTTACACTTTCATTGTTTTACTCTTGCTCTGACTAATTGACGATTAACGTCGTAAAGTTAATCTCGTCAACACGGCAACGCGCCGTAAGAATAACGTAAAGTAAGGATTGAATGATGAAGAAACTCACTGCACTGTTTGTTGCCTCTACTCTGGCTCTGGGCGCGGCTAACCTGGCACACGCCGCCGATACCACCACCGCGCCGAGCGACAGCAAGCCGATGATGATGCATCATAAAGGCGGCCCGGGTCAGCATGACATGATGTTTAAAGGCCTGAACCTGACCGATGCGCAGAAGCAGCAGATCCGCGACATCATGAAGAGCCAGCGCGAAAATATGAAACGTCCGTCCCTTGAAGAACGCCGCGCGATGCACGATCTGATCGCCAGCGACACCTTCGATAAGGCGAAGGCGGAAGCGCAGATCGATAAGATGGAAGCGCAGCATAAAGCGATGGCGCTGTCCCGCCTGGAAACGCAGAACAAGATCTACAACATTCTGACCCCAGAGCAGAAAAAACAGTTCAATGCTAATTTTGAGAAGCATCTGACAGAACGCAACGCGCCGGCAGGTAAAATGCCTGCACCTGCTGAATAATGTAGCGCACTGAATCAAGACCGCCGGTCTTGCCCAATAATGCCATCAGGCGTTGGGCAGGGCCGGCGGTTTTTTATTGGTGGCTTCTCAGCCAAGCGGATGCAGCGGATAGTCTCCGCTGAGCAAAGGCTTACAGAGGATCTTGTAACCATCCTGGTCAAATCCGGCGGGCAGACGGGTCAACTCCGCTGCCTGGTCGAGCGATGCAACGGCGCCCAGCCACAGCCAGTTATGAATGACGTGATACTGCGTCATGTCCGGGCCGCGCTCCTCCAGCGCCACGGGCCCCGCCCACGGCCAGCACACCAGCTGCAGTCTGCTCATCTGCGCCAGCAGGCGCTCTCTGTGCGCCTCCACGCTCTCCTTTCCACAGCAGGCCCCGGCGCAGCGGCCCAGCGCGGAGCGAAAGCAGGCGCGGCCGCGGCTGAGCGGTTCCAGACCAAGCAGGCCATAACAGAGGCGCTGTTCGTCAGCGAGGCTCTGCAGCATCTGCAGCGCCGCCCGCCGGTTGGCGAACAGGCCATAGAGATGCTGCTGGTGCGAGAAATCAACCTCACGAGCATAGACAATCTGCGGCCGGTCGTCCGCAAGTAGCCAGGCGCAGAGCTGCTTGTTACGCCGTAGCCGCTTGTTAAACAGCGGCTGCTGCTCTTTAATCAAGCGCGCCTCCAGCAGCAGCGCTCCCAGCTCGCCAGCGGTGCGCTGCCAGGTGATACGCCGCGACTGACGCAGCATCGCGGCCTCTTCAGGGGTGCGCAGGTGGGATAACACCCGGCTGCGGAGGTTGACGCTCTTACCGATATAGAGCGGCATCGTGTCGCTGTCGCCGTGAAACTGATAGACGCCCGGCAGCTTCGGCAGCGCCTCCAGCCACGGGCGAAGATGTTCGGGATATTCATAGATCGCCGCCGCCTCAAACTCGAGACGCGGGGCTGATTGCTTTCTGGCCACAATAACTCCTGATACTGTCTATCCATCCAGTATAGCAGGCCATTTTTGCGGCGAAAAGGACAAAAAATAACCCCGGCGCAGGCCGGGGCGGGGGGAAAGACTATTTTTTCCAGAAATCGTCAAAGACGGTGATCGGCGGCCGACGCTTGTGTTCGGTTTTCAGATACCAACCCTCGATCGTTTTGGCGATGCTCGGGTCCAGCGTTTTGCCTTCCAGATAATCGTCGATGTTCTCGTAGGTGACACCCAGGGCCACTTCATCCGGCAGGGAGGGGCGATCGTCTTCCAGGTCGGCGGTGGGCAGCTTCTTATACAGATGTTCCGGGCAGTCGAGATGGGCCAGCAGCTGTTTGCCCTGACGTTTGTTCAGGCGGAAAATTGGGTTGATGTCGGTGCCGCCGTCGCCATATTTGGTGAAAAAGCCGGTAATCGCTTCCGCCGCATGGTCGGTACCGACCACAACTCCTTTGGTCATTCCGGCGATGCTGTACTGGGCCTTCATTCGCTCACGGGCTTTTTCATTTCCGCGAACGAAGTCGCTCAGTTCGATGCCTGCTTCGCGCAGCGCCTGTTCGCTGGCCAGCACCGCAGCTTTAATATTGACTGTCAACACCCGGTCAGGCTGGATAAATGCGATGGCGTCCTGGCAGTCCTGCTCATCAGCCTGCACGCCATAGGGTAAACGGACGGCGATAAACTGCAGGCGACTGTCGCCGGTTTCGGCACGCAGTTCGTTTATCGCTATCTGGCACAGTTTTCCCGTCAGGGTGGAGTCCTGACCGCCGCTGATACCCAGCACCAGCGATTTAATAAACGGGTAGGTCTGCAGGTATGACTTCAGGAAATCGACGCTGCGGCGGATCTCGCCTGCGACATCAATCTGCGGCTTTGCGCCCAGCGCCTGAATAATCTCTTGTTGTAGCGTCATCGCGCCCTCCGAAAGTGAATCTGTTTGGCAAGCTGTTGGCTTAAAGCTACCTCTTTGCCGCTGAAACGACAAGGACCGTGGTTTTGACTGCCGGAAAAGAAGGCAATCAATGACATAGGTTTTCATTATAGATGCTGTACCGCGCATTGCGCCGCCGTCCGACGTCGGCAGATCAATCCTGTTTACGCAATAACATAACCTGACATGATTTCGCTGTTCGGCTTGAAAAATAACACTATTTATTCCAGGCTTATCGTTACACAGTAGAAAAGAGGAACCAAAATGAACAAAAGCTTAGCAGGAATACTGGGCGTCACCGTCGCGTTAACCTTACTGGCGGGCTGTACCGCTTACGATCGTACCAAAGACCAGTTTACCCAGCCGGTGGTGAAAGATGTGAAGAAAGGGATGTCGCGTCAGCAGGTGATGCAGATCGCCGGCAAACCTTCAACGGAAGTCACCATGGTCCATGCCCGCGGCACCTGCCAGACCTATATCCTCGGTCAACGAGATGGTAAAGTTGAAACCTACTTTGTGGCCCTCGACGAAACGGGTCACGTCATGAACTCCGGCTACCAGACCTGCGCCGAGTATGATACCGACCCGCGCAACGCCAGGTAAGCTTCCTACTGTTTACTGACTTCTACGTAAGCCCGACCACTGGTCGGGCTTTTTTGTGAGTCATGATGCTTATTTAATTGCGCGAATTATTTGGATGAAAATGTGAGGGTAGTCAAAACCGGAGGTCAATGAGAGACAATTCTGTTCAACAGCGAATTATCCTGGCGGCTCAGCTTGCCGTATACTCAACTCATAAACAGAATTAACCGGATGTTACCAGTCTTACCGGCTCTCAGCGGTTACTGAAGGCCCTGGTCTCACACATTGAGGAAGCGTTCATGGAAAAGAAACACATTTATCTCTTCTGCTCGGCAGGCATGTCCACGTCACTGCTGGTCTCCAAAATGCGGGCGCAGGCGGAAAAATATGAAGTCCCGGTCATTATTGAAGCCTATCCCGAAACCCTCGCGGGCGAAAAAGGGCCGGAAGCCGACGTAGTATTATTAGGGCCACAAATTGCGTATATGTTACCGGAAATTCAGCGCCTGCTGCCGAATAAACCGGTTGAAGTTATCGACTCCCTTCTCTATGGCAAAGTTGATGGTTTAGGGGTATTGAAAGCCGCCGTCGCGGCTATTAAGAAAGCTGCAGCACAATAATTTTAACTTTTAAAACTCGATGTATTTTGACGCCTGGCGGCTGACTGTTGCCGGACGTCAAAAAATAATGAGTTTATTTTCCCGTCAAAGAGTAATTTCATACATCATCGCCGTAATAGTTTATTGCGGCTTTTAAGGGTATTGACTATGAGTAAAGTGATCGATTCGCTTGAAAAGGTACTCCTTCCTTTTGCAGTGAAAATAGGAAAGCAGCCGCATATTAATGCAATAAAAAATGGATTTATTAAATTAATGCCGTTGACCCTCGCCGGGGCCATGTTTGTGTTAATTAACAACGTTTTTCTGAGCTTCGGCGAAGGCTCTTTCTTTTATTCCATGGGCATTCGCCTGGATGCCTCCACCATTGAAACCTTAAACGGCTTTAAGGCTATCGGCGGAAACGTCTATAACGGCACCCTCGGGATTATGTCGCTAATGGCGCCGTTCTTTATCGGCTCCGCGCTGGCGGAAGAGCGCAAAGTTGACCCGATGGCAGCTGGCCTGCTGGCGGTGGCGGCCTTCATGACCGTGACCCCGTATAGCGTGGGCGAAGCCTATGCGGTGGGCGCCAACTGGTTGGGCGGGCAGAACATCATCTCCGGGATGATTATCGGTCTGGTCGTTGCGGAACTGTTCACCTTCGTGATCCGTCGCAACTGGGTGATTAGACTGCCGGACAGCGTGCCGGGGTCGGTATCACGCTCTTTCTCAGCGCTGATCCCGGGCTTCTTGATCCTCTCCATCTTCGGCATTATTTCGTGGGCCCTGGCGAGCTATGGCAGCAACTTCCACCAGATCATCATGGACTCTATCTCGACGCCGCTGGCGGCGATGGGCAGCGTGGTTGGCTGGGCATACGTTATCTTTAACTCTCTGCTGTGGTTCTTCGGTGTGCACGGTTCTCTGGCGCTTACCGCCCTGGATAACGGCATCATGACGCCGTGGGCGCTGGAAAACATCGCGCTGTACAACCAGTACGGCTCTGTTGATGCGGCCATCGAAGCGGGCAAACAGTTCCACTTCTGGGCTAAGCCGATGCTCGACTCCTACATCCTGCTGGGTGGCTCCGGGGCGACGCTGGGTCTGATTATCGCCATCTTTATCGCTTCTCGCCGCGCTGACCATCGTCAGGTTGCCAAGCTGGCGCTGCCGTCAGGCATTTTCCAGATTAACGAACCGATTCTGTTTGGTCTGCCGATCATCATGAACCCGGTGATGTTCATCCCGTTCGTGCTGGTTCAGCCGATTCTGGCGGCCATTACGCTGGCGGCCTACAGCCTGGGGATTATCCCACCGGTGACCAACCTGGCGCCGTGGACTATGCCGACCGGTTTGGGAGCGTTCTTTAACAGTAACGGCAGCGTTGCCGCCCTGCTGGTGGCCCTGTTCAACCTTGGCGTCGCTACCCTGGTCTACCTGCCGTTTGTGGTGCTGTCGAATAAAGCGCAGACCGTTATCGAGCAGGAAGAGAGCGAAGAAGACATCGCTAACGCACTGAAATTCTGATACCGCGCGGTACGGGCAGCGTCCCGTACCGCCTGATAAATGAGGGAAATATTATGTTTGATCTGGACAACATCAACGCGGTAGAGACCCCGGAAAATGACCTCGAAGAGGTAGTGATGGGGCTGATTATCAACTCCGGACAAGCCCGCAGCCTGGCCTATGGCGCGCTGAAGCAGGCGAAGCAGGGCGACTTTGCCGCAGCGAAAGCGATGATGGAGCAGTCGCGCCAGGCGCTGAGCGAGGCGCATCGCGTGCAGACCCAGCTTATCGAAAGCGACGAGGGCGAAGGGAAAATGAAGGTCAGCCTGGTGCTGGTGCATGCCCAGGACCATCTGATGACCTCCATGCTGGCTCGTGAGCTGGTGGCCGAATTGATTGAGCTGCACGAGAAGGTACAATAGGCCATCGCGACGATGAGGCAGCCCAGAATGATGACCACCGAGATCAGTACCGCCAGAGAACAACAGCTGTTCAACGGGAAGAACTTTCATGTGGTCATCTATAACAAAACGGAAAGCGTGAGCGGGCTTCACCAGCATGATTACTACGAATTTACCGTGGTGTTAACCGGGCGCTATTACCAGGAGATCAATGGCAAACGGGTGCTGCTGGAGCGCGGGGATTTCGTCTTTATCCCGATGGGCTCGCACCACCAGAGCTTTTACGAGTTCGGGGCGACGCGCATCCTTAACGTCGGCATCAGCAGACGCTTCTTTGAGAAACACTACCTGCCGCTGCTGCCGTTTGGTCTGGTGGCTTCGCAAGTCTACGCCGTGCAGAGCGCTTTTCTCGGCTACGTTGAGTCGGTCATCGCCTCACTCAATTTTCGCGAAACGGAATTTGACGAATTTATCGAGCTGGTCTCCTTTTATGTCATTAACCGTTTACGCCACTATCGTGAAGAGCCGGTTGCCGACGTGACGCCGCAATGGTTAAAAAATACCGTGGAAGCCATGCATGATAAGCTGAAATTCGGTGAAGGCGCTCTCGAAAATATGGTTCGCTTATCCGGAAAAACGCAGGAATATTTAACCCGGGCGACCCAGCGCTATTATGGTAAAACGCCGATGCAGATAATTAATGATATCCGTATCAACTTTGCCAAAAAACAGCTGGAAATTACCAATTATTCGGTGACGGATATTGCATATGAATCAGGGTACAGCAGCCCGAGCCTGTTTATTAAAACCTTTAAAAAACTGACATCGTTTACGCCGAGCAGTTATCGCAAGCATTTGACCAGTATTAATTAAACCCGCGCGGCGTTCGCCGCCAGGTTTATACCGAAAATCATTCAAGTTAACTGTCCGCATTGTTGCGGAGAGCGGCCTGCGTCCAGGCGCAGCGCCTAAGGGAGAAAAAGATGAGCCAGAAATTAAAAGTAGTCACTATTGGCGGCGGCAGCAGCTATACCCCGGAATTACTGGAAGGATTTCTGAAACGTTATCATGAACTGCCGGTAAGCGAACTGTGGTTGGTAGACGTCGAAGAGGGACAGGAGAAGCTCGATATTATCCACGCGCTGTGCGAGCGGATGGTGGAAAAAGCCGGCGTGCCGATGAAAGTCTATAAAACGCTGGATCGCCGCGCAGCGCTGCAGGGCGCAGATTTCGTCACCACCCAGCTGCGCGTGGGCCAGCTGAAGGCGCGTGAAAAAGATGAGCGCATCCCGCTGAGTCACGGCTACCTGGGTCAGGAGACCAACGGGGCGGGCGGGTTGTTTAAAGGACTGCGCACCATCCCGGTGATTTTCGACATCGTGAAAGATGTGCAGGAAATTTGCCCCGACGCATGGATCATCAACTTCACCAACCCGGCGGGCATGGTCACCGAGGCGGTCTATCGCCACACCAATTTCAAACGCTTTATTGGCGTGTGCAACATTCCTATCGGCATGAAGATGTTCATCACCGACGTGCTGCAGCTGAGCCCGAGCGATGAGCTGAATATCGACCTGTTTGGTCTGAACCACCTGGTGTTCGTCCGCGACGTGCTGGTTAACGGCGTCTCGCGCTTCGATGAACTGCTGGACGGCGTGGCCTCCGGCCGTCTGACCGCGAACTCGGTGAAAAACATCTTCGACCTGCCGTTTAGCGAAGGGCTGATCCGCTCCCTGCGGCTGATCCCATGCTCTTACCTGCTCTACTACTTTAAGCCAAAAGAGATGCTGGCGATTGAGATGGGCGAGTACTACAAAGGCGGTGCGCGCGCCCAGGTGGTGCAGAAGGTGGAGAAACAGCTGTTCGAGCTGTATAAAAACCCGGATCTTAACGTTAAGCCGAAGGAGCTGGAGCAGCGCGGCGGGGCCTATTACTCTGATGCCGCTTGCGAAGTAATCAATGCCATCTATAACGACAAGCAGACTGAGCACTATGTGAATATCCCGCATCATGGCCATGTCGATAATATCCCGGCGGACTGGGCGGTAGAGATGAGCTGCACCTTAGGCCGCGACGGCGCGAAGCCGACGCCGCGCATTACTCATTTCGATGAGAAGGTGTTAGGGCTTATCTACACCATCAAGGGGTTCGAAGTAGCGGCCAGCCAGGCGGCGATCAGCGGTGAGCTGAACGATGTCCTGTTGGCGCTGAACTTAAGCCCGCTGATCCATTCCGATCGTGACGCCGAACAGCTGGCGCGGGAGATGATTCTGGCGCATGAAAAATGGCTGCCGAACTTTGCGGCGACGATCGAAAAACTAAAATCGTAACGGGAGTAGCAAATGGAACGCGTATTGATCGTCAATGCCGACGACTTCGGCCTCAGTAAAGGGCAGAACTACGGCATTATCGAGGCCTGTCGCAACGGCGTGGTGACATCGACCACCGCGCTGGTCAACGGCGCGGCCATTGACCACGCCGCCCAGCTGAGCCGCAGTACTCCGGAGCTGGCGGTCGGTATGCACTTTGTGCTGACGCTGGGCGAGCCGTTGTCGGCCATGCCGGGATTAACCCGCGATGGCCGTCTGGGCAAATGGATCTGGCAGCAGGCGGAAGAAGATAGCCTGCCGCTGGAAGAGATCGCCCACGAGCTGGCGTGTCAGTACCGTCGTTTTGTCGAACTCTTCGGCCATGAGCCGACGCATATCGACAGCCATCACCATGTGCATATGTTCGCCCAGATTTATCCCATCGTCGCGGCCTTTGCCCGCGAGAAGGGCATTGCGTTACGCATTGACCGCCAGGTGGCGGCGCAGAGTGGGCTCGACCAGCAGGCGGCGCGCAGCAGCGCCGGCTTCAGCAGCGAGTTTTACGGCGAAGCGGTCTCTGAGGAACTGTTTCTGCAGACGCTGGATGCCTCCATCGCCCGCGGGGAGCGCTCCCTGGAGGTGATGTGTCATCCGGCTTATGTCGATCGGATCATTATGGGCAGCGCCTACTGCTATCCGCGACTGGATGAGCTTGATGTGCTGACATCTGCCTCGCTGAAAGCGGCGGTGGCCGACCGGGGTTATCGTCTGGGAACCTACCGCGACGTGTAAGCCCGACGGGGGAAAGGGAAAGTGAATCAAGCCCGGCACAGCGTGCCGGGCTTTTTACTACGCCGGAATAGCGGCGATTTTCGGGCTTCTCGACCACACGCGGTGGGCCGTCATCAGGGCGAGCAGTTTGTCCGCCGCTGGCGTGTCGAGCGCATCGGTGACGATGACCCCCTCTTCACCCTGGGTCGGAACATGCAGAACGGACGTCAGCTGCCGCGCATCCCCTGCCAGCAGGATCGGCTTCAGATGTTTATAGGCTTCCAGCAGGTAATAGCGCGCGTCACCGCTCTGACTCAGGGCGCTGAGGTCGCCGCCGGGCACCACCACCGCATCCACCGTCAGCGAAGGGGAACCGGCGAAGGTGCCGGCGATCGGCAGCGGAGAACCATCGTCGGCAATGACTTCGCCCATTCGCGAGTAGAGCAGCTTGCTGTGCACGCCCTGGCCCTGCAGCGCCTGCAGGAGCTGAACCAGATCCTGCGCTGAGGTGCGTTCGTTAAGCAGGACTGCCACCACGCGACCTTTCACATCTCCTTCGGCATCGGCGTAGAGGCTGAGGCTGGGGTCTTTCTCCACGCCATTGACCGGGGCGGGCAGGGTAATGTTGCGCTGATCGTCGCTAAGTTCGATCCCTAAGTTCGCCCCAACCGCTTCCGCAAGCTTAGTATCAATGTGGGCCAGATGATCGACCACCCGCTCGCGGATCCAGGTGCGGACCACTTTGCTGAGTTCGAAGCTGAAACCATCGATAATATGCTGCTGTTCAATCGGCGTCTGGCTCAGCCAGAACAGACGCGGCTGGGCGTAATATTCGCCGAACGAAGGGCTGCGCTGGCGGATTTTTTCGCCGTCGACGCGCTCGGCGAGGGACTCAAAGCCACCGCGTTTGGCGGCAGGCGGCGTCTCGCGCGGCCAGTTGTCGTTAATCGAGTTGGGCTCGTAGTTGGCCGGATTGGTGTCAATGTCCATCCGGTGCATCCCGTCACGCTGGAAATTATGATACGGGCAGGTCGGACGGTTGATGGGGATTTCATGGAAGTTCGGCCCACCCAGGCGGCTAATTTGCGTATCGGTGTAAGAGAAGAGACGCCCCTGCAGCAGCGGATCGTTGCTGAAATCAATGCCCGGGACGATATGTCCGGGATGGAAGGCCGCCTGTTCATTTTCGGCAAAGAAGTTATCCGGGTTGCGGTTGAGGACCATTCTGCCAACCCGCTGCACCGGCACCAGCGCCTCGGGGATCAGCTTGGTGGGATCGAGCAGGTCGAAGTCAAAAGCAAATTCATTCTCTTCGGGGATCAATTGCAGGCCAAGCTCAAATTCCGGGTAGTCCCCGGCTTCGATGGCCTCCCATAGATCGCGGCGATGAAAATCGGGGTCGCGGCCGGTCAGCTTCTGCGCTTCATCCCACACCAGCGACGCCTTGCCGGCGACCGGTTTCCAGTGAAAGCGAACGAAGGTGGCTTTGCCCTCGGCATTAATCAGACGGAAGGTATGGATCCCGAAGCCTTCCATGGTGCGATAGCTGCGCGGGATGCCGCGATCCGACATCGCCCACATCACGTTGTGCAGCGTTTCCGGCTGCAGGGAAACATAGTCCCAGAAAGTATCGTGGGCGCTCTGCCCCTGTGGGATGGCCCAGTGGGGTTCAGGCTTCACGGCGTGGACAAAGTCGGGGAACTTCATCGCGTCCTGGATGAAGAAGACCGGTGTGTTGTTGCCCACCAGGTCAAAAATCCCTTCGTCGGTGTAAAACTTGGTAGCGAAGCCGCGAATATCGCGGACGGTGTCCGCCGACCCCGCGCCGCCCTGCACGGTGGAAAAGCGTACAAACACCGGGGTGATTTTATCGGCTGACGAAAGAAAATCGGCTTTAGTCAACGCAGCCAGGCTTTTGTAGGGCTGGAAGTAGCCGTGGGCGGCAGAGCCGCGGGCATGAACGATACGCTCCGGAATACGCTCGTGGTCAAAGTGGGTGATCTTCTCCCGCAGGATAAAATCTTCCAGCAGCGTTGGGCCGCGGCTACCGGCGCGCAGCGAATTCTGATCGTCAGCAATGCGCACGCCCTGGTTGGTGGTCAGCGGAAAATCTTCCCCCCCTTTGCGTTGCGCCTCCAGGGAATCCAGTTTGCTGTTATGAGTATCGGGCGCTTTCAGGCTGCCTGGGGCGGTGGGTTCGACGCCCGGAGCGGTAGGTTTCGGCGTGGGGCGCCACTCCCGATCGTCCGGCGCCAGCGAATCGAGACCCGGCTGCGCTTCCTCGCTGTCGTGGACCGGTGCCTGCTGTTGGTGAGGGTTCGGGTGCTTATCAGACATTACTCGTCTCCTGCTTTCATTGCTAAAAGTGGTCGTTGATAGACCAAAACCCTTCTAACTATAGAACATTACGCTGTCTGCGCCCGGCGAGGGGGCAGGGAGTTATCCTAAAATGCGCATCGGCGGCGAAGGGGCGACGAACGGGGCCACAATCGGCTATGATAGAGGTTTCTGTTTCCCGCTATGTTTAGTGAATCCATTTGTTATGAAACCATTGCGCCAACAAAATCGCCCTGTCATTAGCTACGTGCCGCGCGTGGAGCCTGCGCCCCCGGAACATGCCGTGAAAATGGACCATTTTCGCGATGTCTGGATTTTGCGCGGGAAGTATGTCGCTTTTCTGCTGATGGGGGAGCATTTCCGTCGCTCACCGGCATTCAGCGTGCCGGAGTCGGCGCAGCGCTGGGCTAACCAGGTGCGTCAGGAAGGTGAGATTGAAGCCTGAGTCGGCTGCAGAAATAAAAAAACCGCTGAATGATCAGCGGTTTTTTTTGTGCTTGCCGTTTAGCGATGCGCCAGTTCGGCTTCTTCCTCGCTATCGAAGATCGACTTGTCGGTCTGGCGCAGCCACTGGCTGGTCAGCGTCCCGGCGGTCATTGAGCCGTTAACGTTCAGCGCGGTACGCCCCATATCGATCAGCGGTTCGACGGAGATGAGCAGGGCTACCAGGGTCACCGGCAGGCCCATCGCCGGCAGGACGATCAGCGCGGCGAAGGTCGCGCCGCCGCCCACCCCGGCGACGCCCGCCGAGCTGACGGTGACGATGCCCACGAGGGTGGCAATCCACATCGGATCCAGCGGGTTGATGCCCACGGTCGGCGCGACCATCACCGCCAACATTGCCGGATAGATACCAGCGCAGCCGTTCTGGCCGATGGTGGCGCCAAAGGAGGCGGAGAAGCTGGCAATCGACTCCGGTACGCCGAGACGACGGGTTTGCGCCTCAACGTTCAGCGGAATGGAGGCGGCGCTGGAGCGGCTGGTAAAGGCGAAGGTGATCACCGGCCAGACTTTACGGAAGTACTTCAGCGGGCTGACGCCGTTAATCGCCAGCAGCAGGCCGTGGACGACAAACATAATACCCAGCGCAATGTACGAGGCTACCACGAAGCCGCCAAGCTTGATGATGTCCTGCAAATTCGACCCGGCAACCACTTTGGTCATCAGGGCCAGCACACCGTAAGGGGTCAGCTGCATGACCAGACGAACCAGCTTCATTACCCAGCCCTGCAGGGTATCGATCGCGGTCAGCACGCGCTGGCCTTTTTCCACATCCTCTTTCAGCAACTTAAGCGCTGCGACGCCGAGGAACGCCGAGAAAATGACGATGCTGATGATGGAGGTTGGGTTAGCCCCGGTCAGGTCAGCAAACGGGTTCTTCGGCACGAAGGAAAGGATCAGCTGCGGGACGCTGAGATCCGCTACTTTCCCCACATAGTTGCTCTGGATGGCGTTCAGACGGGCGGTCTCCGCGCTGCCCTGGACCAGACCCTCGGCGGTGAGGCCGAACATATTGGTCACCAGCACACCAACCAGGGCGGCGATCAGGGTGGTGAACAACAGAGTACCGATGCTCAGGAAGCTAATTTTCCCCAGCTGCGAGGCATTATGCAGGCGGGCCACCGCGCTAAGGATGGAGGCGAAGACCAGCGGCATAACAATCATTTGCAGCAGCTGGACGTAACCGTTGCCGACGATATTGAACCACTGGATGGAATCCTTCAGCACCTGGCTGTCAGACCCGTAGATCAGCTGCAGCGCCAGACCAAAGACCACGCCAGTCGCCAGACCGACCAGCACTTTTCTGGCCAGGCTCCACTGTTTATGGCGTGTTTGCCCCAGCGCAAACAGTAATACGGCGAACACGACTACGTTCGCTATTAATGGAAAGTTCATCCCCGTTCTCCTGATATTTTTATAACCTGGGCTGGTGGATAACCAGCTCTTATGACGGCAAGGTTAGCAGAAGGCGTTATCAAGGACTTATATTCAAATGGAATGGGTTATAACCAAATGGCGTTTTCCGCCGCTTTATCGCCCACTCTGGTGACTTATAAAGCGATTGAAGGTGATCTGCAGGGAATTGATCACCCCGGATGACCAGCGTATCGCGCTGTTGTCCGCCAGCGTCTGCGGCATCCAGACGGCATAGACGAACAGCGCCATACACAAGGCGCGTTCGAGCTGATTGCCCTTGCGCGGCGCAAGGATCGGCAGCCGGAAGCGCCAGCGACAGGGCCACAGCAGCGGCACACCGGCGGGGGTGAGCATATCGGCGAGAATGTGGCTGAGATAGCCCAGCACCAGGCCCTGGAGAGCGTCTGCCGGGACAATCCAGCTGTCAGGCACTTTCAGATAGAACAGCGTCAGCGCGCCAAAGACGGCCAGCAGGCTGTGGGTGAAGCCGCGGTGGCCAAAGGCCCGCGCCACGGGCTTTGAGATCCAGCTCAGCCGTTGGCCAAGAAACGACTTTGGGTGATCGATGTCCGGCAGCAGGCAGGTCAAAACCGCCGAGGGCACAATATGCCACCAGTCGCCCTGCGCCAGCACCGGCGTTAACTCTGCGTTTTTGGCAAATACTGCGCAGGCGATTGAAAAGAAGAGATGGCCTTCCGCCGTCATGATAACACACCCTAAACTGTCGATTCATACAGTATAGGGTTTTTATACAGTGTACGGAAGAGGTGACGGTGTAACTCTTTGTCACAAACTCTCAGCGCGCCAGCCATCCGCCATCGACGGCCAGCGTATAGCCGTTAATATAGTCGGCCGCTGATGAGGCGAGAAACACCACCGGCCCCTGCAGGTCTTTCGGCGCTCCCCAGCGACCAGCGGGAATGCGCTCGAGGATCGCCTGGTTACGCTCTTCATCTTCGCGCAGCGCCTGGGTGTTGTTGGTGGCCATATACCCGGGCGCTATGGCGTTGACGTTGATACCCTGGCCAGCCCATTCGTTGGCCAGCAGACGGGTCAAACCCAGCACGCCGCTTTTCGAGGCGGTGTAGGAGGGGACGCGGATCCCGCCCTGAAACGAGAGCATCGAGGCGATGTTAATGATTTTCCCGCCTTCCCCCTGGCGAATGAACTGCCTGGCGACCGCCTGGCTGAGAAAGAAAACCGCTTTGAGATTCAGGTCGATCACCGCGTCCCAGTCGCTTTCCGTGAAGGTCAGGGCATCATGGCGGCGGATAATTCCGGCGTTGTTGACCAGAATATCGACCCGGCCCATCGCCGCCACCGCCTGGTCGACCAGACCGCTCATATCATTCTCTTGGCTGAGATCCGCCTGAATGGCGTGAAAGCGGCGGCCCAGCGCCAGCACCTGGGCGGCCGTATCATGGGGAATTTTACGGTTGATGCCGACGATATCGCACCCGGCCTGCGCCAGGCCCAGCGTCATTCCCTGTCCCAGGCCGGTATCGCAACCGGTCACGATGGCGACCTTACCCGTCAGGTCGAAGGCGTTCAGTACCATATTCACCTCTGTCAGCTGATCTACTGGCGTACGATGACGCCACCTGTGACCAGCATAGAGGGAGGAAAACAAAATTACAATTAAAATGAAACAATGTTTTGATTTTGTAGCTGGCGGCGTGACAGCGATTGTTGCACCCGCCAGCGGTCTTAGCCGAGCAAGTTCTCAGCAGTGAGTGCCAGCAGTGACGGAAGCTTGACGTCCGCCAGCGCAAAGCGCGGGTCGCGGCTGTTCTCCGCTTCCGGCACCACGATAGACCGCATGCGCGCGGCTTTGCTGGCGATCATGCCGTTGACCGAATCCTCCAGCGCGACGCAGCGCTGCGGGTCGACTCCCAGGGCAGCGGCGCAGTTGAGGTAGACCTGCGGGTGCGGTTTGCTCCAGGGTAAATGCTCCGCGGAGGCGAGAGCATCAAACTGGTCGCGCAGTTCAAACATATCGAGCACTTTCTCCAGCATCATCAGCGGCGAGGCCGAGGCCAGGCCCACCTTTAAGCCCTGAGCTTTACACAGGGCCACTGCCTCGCGTACGCCCGGCAGCAGCGGGCGTGAGGCTTCCACCAGCTCAATGGCGCGACGAATAATGCGCGCGGTAGCTTCCGCCCGGTCTACGCCGTGCCACGGCTGCTGCGCGTACCACAGATCCACCACCAGGTCGATTCGCAGACCGAGCAGGTCGGGCAGTTCATCGCGGCGACGGGTATCCACTCCCAGGCTCTCCATGACCTCGACCTCCGCCTGATCCCAGAGCGGCTCCGAGTCAATCAGCAACCCGTCCATATCAAATATCGCGGCCTCAATGCGGCGCTTCGCTGACATATGTCCTTCTCCTGTTGCGTAATCAGATAAACGAATCGGCAATCATGGTATATCATACCGCGCATTATTGGGCGAAATTCGCCGTGGCAGATAGACTTATACCCGACATACTCGGGGGAGCGAGGGAAGCCAGCGCCACGCAACAGGCAGCAGGCGAACCACCAACGCGTCTTTAACAAGGGGAACTCATGACGTACCAACAAGCTGGACGCATAGCGGTTATCAAACGCATTTTAGGATGGGTTATCTTTATTCCCGCCGTGCTGTCGACGCTGATTTCTGTGCTCAAATTTATGTATGAGCACAGTGAAAAGAAACCCGGCATTGGTGCGGTAATGATGGATTTTGCGCACGTGATGATTGAGATGATGCGCTTTAACACGCCGTTCCTGAACTTTTTCTGGTACAACTCGCCGCTGCCGGATTTTCACCATAGCCTGAACATCGGCTTCTGGATCATCTTCATTCTGGTGTTCGTCGGCATGGCCCTGCAGGCTTCCGGCGCGCGAATGGCGCGGCAGGCGAAATTTCTCCGCGAGGGGATTGAGGATCAGCTGATCCTCGAACAGGCCAAAGGCGCAGATGGGTTAACCCGCGAGCAGCTCGCTGAACGCATTGTGGTACCGCGCCATACGATCCTGGTGCAGTATTTCCCACTGTACGTGCTGCCGGTGATCGTGATTGTCATCGGTTACTTTTTCTTTTCGCTGCTGGGCTTTCTGTAAGTCAGGTGCCCGGCAAGCCGGGCACCTTCTTATTCCGCTGGCAGAGGACGTGGTTTTCCCTGATTATCAACGGCAACGTAGATAAACAGCGCTTCCGTCGCCTTGTAGCGCTGGCCAATCGGTTCTGAAGAAACTTTTTTCACCCACACTTCGATATTGATTGTCACCGAGGTGTTGCCGCGCTTCACGCAGCGGGCGTAGCAGCACACCACGTCGCCAACGGCGACCGGGCGTAAAAAGGTCATCCCATCCACCCGCACGGTCACCACGCGACCCTGGGCGATCTCTTTGGCCATAATGGCGCCGCCAATATCCATCTGCGACATCAGCCAGCCGCCAAAAATATCCCCGTTGGCATTGGTATCCGCCGGCATTGCCAGGGTGCGTAAAACCATTTCGCCCTTTGGGGCGAGATCTGTTGTTGTCATGCTCTACTCTGTTGTGGTCAAAGACGATCAGCGGGATGCTACTATGAAAATAGCGCAGTGAGAATAGGGGAATACGCCCGCTGGCGCGGGCGCGGTGGTTCAGAAGGAGAGGGTAACGCCGGCGTAATACGCGCGGCCAGGCTCATTGTAGGTCGAGGCGCCGGCATTTTCGCGATACAGTTGTTTATCAAATAGATTACTTATTCCGGCATTCAGGCGAATATCCCGGTTTAGCTGATACTGAGTACCAATACCCACGATGGAATAGGCGCCAACCTCGGTGGTGGCAAGGGTCCCGGTTTCGTTGCGGATCTCCGCATACTGACGCGGCTTCTGACGGCCATAAAGCGTCCAGTTTACATTCGCAGACAGGGCGTCGTTTACCTGCCAGTCGAGCATCGTGTTAACGGTATATTTCGGGATAACCGACAGCGGGTTGCCAGTCTCTTTACTTTCAGATTTGAGCATCCAGGTGGCATTGGTCCGCCAGCTGAGGACATCTCTCAGCACCGGGATCAGCAGATTTCCTTCCAGCCCCTCGACCACGGCTTTGCCGCCGTTCTGCCATTGCAAAATATTATTGCCGCTGGAGGTATAGCCCAGTACCTCTGTTCCGGAGACGATTTTGTTTTTGTAATCGTTGCGAAACCAGGTGACTCCGGCAGCGTAACCATTAAGGTTAAATTCGATACCGATCTCTTTGTTGATACTGATCTCCGGGTCGAGGTCAGGGTTACCCAGCAGGTAGCAGCTGCCTTCAGCGATCGTGTTTGGACAACCGTTGCCGCGGGTGGAGAGCAAATAGCCTTTACTGGATTGATAGAGGTTTGGCGCTTTAAACACGCGCGCGATACCGGCCTTCAGCGTGAACATATCGCCGAGCTCCTGGGACAGATTGAGGCTGGGGCTCCAGTTACTGCCAAACTGATTATGATAATCGAAGCGAATGCCGGGGATCAGGTTGGTGCCGGGCACGGCTTCGATATTATCTTCCAGATAGATACCGGTGAGGGTGGCGCTGTTTTTGGTACTGCGTTGCGTAGGGTCGCCCGAGGTCCCAGGGATAGTCTCGCCGTTGCTGTTAGTGGCCTGCATCGATGCCGGGTCGTCGAGCTGATCATGGTTCCATTCCATTCCCAGCGTCAGCGTCTGGTCCGCCAGCCAAAAGAAAGGCACATTGAATTCCGAGGTAGTACGCCAGGATTCCAGACGGCTGGTGGCATAATCTTCACTGTTGATCATGCCTTCGACGCGGCCGGTAGAGCCTTCCTGCAGGCGGGTATTGTTGGTTTTCTCGTAGTAAACACCGGCTTTGGACTGGCCCCAATCCCATAGACCGTTGTAGGTCAGTCCCCAGGACTGGCGATAGAGGCGATTAGTTTCGTGGCCGTACAGGGAGTCCACCAGCCCGTTCGGGCTAAGATTGCCGTTGCTGTACTGGGTATCGCCAGCATAGATATTCCCCTGACGGCTATAGGCGTAGCTGAAATCGAGGATCTGTTGCGGGGTCATTTTCCATGACAGTAGCGCGTTAATGTCTTTATTGCGGACCCCTTCGCGCCCCGCAGCGTAAGAGCCGTTTTGCGCATGGTTAATATCCCAGGCGTCGGGTTCCGTTTTATTGATATTGCCATACAGGCGCATCGTCAGCGCCTCGCCGGCCAGTGGGCCGCTGAGATTGAAGTTAGCGCGATTGGTCGTGCCTTCTTTGTTGTTTTCCGGCTGGTTGGTGAAGAAAGACAGCGAACCGTGCCAGGTGTTGGTCGGACGTTTGGTAATGATATTGACCACTCCGCCCGCCGCGCCGGAACCATAGCGCGCGGCTGCCGGACCGCGGAGAACTTCAATCCGTTCGACCATTTCGGCAGGTACCCAGTTGCTGTCGCCCCGGGTATCGCGTTCGCCGCGCCAGCTATAGCGAACCGCGTTACGTGACGTGACCGGTACCCCATCTATCAGGATCAGGGTGTTCTCCGGCCCCATGCCGCGGATATCAATCTGGCGGTTGTTGCCCCGACTGCCGCTGGCGCTGTTGCCCGTCAAGTTCACCCCGGGCATTTTACGGATGATGTCTGAGAGATCGTTGACCGGCGGCTGCTTAGCAATATCCTCAGCCGTGATAATCGACACCCCGGGCTGTTGCTTAAGCGCCTCTTCCGCCGTACTGCGCACAATCATCGTTTCGGTATCTTGTTCTGATTCTTCAGCAAAGGCGTTAGGGGCGAGGAGACTGGATATGACCAGCGCCAGGGTCGTGGGCACAGAATATTGCGGCGATCTCATGTAAATATCCTTTTCAAAACAATACAAAATGAGATCGAGAATATTAATGATAACAATTATCATTACAATGTAACGAGATGAATCTCCATAAAATCCTCACAATTACCGCAACTTTTTATGCAGTTGAGAGAAATCGTGAAGAGGGCCTACACAGTGTGGCCGGGAAGCTGTCAGCGTATGCGCTGAGGTTGTGTGGTTGCAGGGAATGTTTGCCAGTGCAGTAAGCTTATAGGGGGCGAGCGCGGCGCGCGATGGCGCGCCGGCGGAGGGGTTAGTGGTGGTCGTCCTGCGGCATATGACGGTAGATGTAGATCCCGCTCAGCAAGGTAAAGACCAGCGTGAGGGCGGTTAAACCAAAGACCTTAAAGTTAACCCAGATATTCTGCGGCAGCCAGAAGGCGATATAGATATTGGCCAGCCCGCAGAGAATAAAGAACACCGCCCAGGCCAGGTTAAGTCGCGACCAGACCTGCTGCGGCAGGCTCAGCTCTTTACCCAGCATGCGCTGGATCAGCGGCTTTTTCATCACCCACTGGCTGAACAGCAGCGCGCCGGCGAACAGGGCATAGATCACCGTCACCTTCCATTTAATAAACTCATCATTATGGAAGAAGATGGTTAACCCGCCGAAGACGGCCACCAGCACGAAGGTGATCAGCGCCATTTTTTCCACTTTCCGGTAGCGCACCCAGCTGTAGATCAGCACGACGGCGGTCGCCACAATCAGCGCCGTGGTGGCGGCGTAGATATCGTAAAGCTTATAAAAGGCAAAGAAGACCACCAGCGGTAAAAAATCCAGAAACTGCTTCATACATCGATCCCGTCTTTCAGGACGGACCGGGGAAGGCCCCGGTCCTGGTTAAAATTAGCTGCGGATAAGCATATACACGCGGAATAAATAGATCAGCAACAGGGCGGAAATCAGGTTGCTGATGGTATTAATCACCACCGCGCCGACGTTTGGCGTCAGGGCGGCAAAGCTGGAAGCAAACAGTAACAGCAGGGTTTTCGCCACCAGCCAACCGATAATAGCCGGCGCCACCAGCCGCAGATTGGCCCACGCCAGGCGCATGCTGCTGCGCATGGCGCCGAGGATGCCCATTTTGTCCTGTACCAGCATGATCGGCGCAAAGGCCAGCACGATGGCCAGCAGCACGCCGGGCACCAGCACCAGCATCATCCCCATCTGCACCAGGAAGGTGGTGAACAGGATCAGAAGCAGCAGCTTGGGCAGCACCGGCGCCGAGGCGCCGATGGCGCGCAGGGCGCTAACGCGATGACCGGCGGAGATCAGCTGGATCAGCAGCAGGACGCCGCCGACGAGGATCGCATTACCTACCAGACCCGAGAAGGTTGATGCCGCCGAGGCGCGCAGCAGAACCTGCTGCTGCTCCGGCGTCATGTTCTGCACCAGCTCGAAAAGCCCGGCGCTACCGGCGAGGTTATCGCCTTCGCTGAGTATCGACAGCTGCTCGTCGCTGGGTGAAAAGGCATGGCCAAGTACTACCGTAATAAACGCGCACAACAGCGCAATCAGTAAAATAGTAATGAACTGATTACGAAAAAAATTCCCGGTGTCACGGTAGACGGACTTCGCCGTGATAGACATGCATTCTCCTTGAGTGTCGCAGGTGTTAACTAGCCGGCGATTGTACCGCAAATCGTTCCGTCGTAGCACTCTCTGCGCCGGTCAGGGCAGGTATATCTTTGTAAAGAGGCCGCAATGGTGGCAGGCCGTAGCGCGCCCGCGCCCGGTTGCAGGCATCGTTTTCCTCGCCATTTTCCCCGGACATGGCGAATTCGCGACACGGCGAAGGCCGGTTTTCATAAATAGTGCAGTGAACGGCGTCGCCGATATCGCCAGACAGGGCCGCGCAGCGGCTCTGGCGCTGATTGGTGCCGCTCATGCAGCGCAGGAAAGGGGTCAGCGGTTCGGTCAGCGCGGAGGGCACCAGGCCGCCCGCATCGTCGGCTTCCGCCCAGTAGAAAGAGACTCGAAAATACGCACAACAGGCACCGCACGTCATGCACGGGTTGATTTCACTCATAATTACACCTGAAAAAAACGCATCAACACAGATTGTCGGCAGTTAACTTATCCAGCCGCCTCAGCGACGGCAAGAGGGGCAGAAATAAATTTTTGCGCGAAAAGTGAAAATTGATGTGCGAACAATTCAAGGCATTGCGATCGGTAGCAAAAATTAATCTGGATCAATAAATGTTAAATCTGAGGACTTAGTGTGATCTAAAACAGATCAAACGTAACTCGTTATAGGTATATTTGGCCGCGCTGAAAAACCATAATGAGGAAGTGGATATGAAGAAGTTAGCAGCGGCGGCATTGATTCTTGGCACGCTTTCTACCGGCAGCGTCTGGGCGCATGAGGCGGGTGAGTTTTTCATTCGTGCCGGGACCGCCACCGTCCGACCGACGGAGGGCTCTGACAATGTGTTAGGCAGCCTTGGCAGTTTCAACGTCAGTAATAATACCCAGTTGGGTTTAACCTTTACCTATATGGCGACCGATAACATTGGCGTGGAGTTGCTTGCCGCGACGCCGTTCCGCCATAAGGTCGGCACCGGGCCAACCGGGACTATCGCCACCGTCCATCAGCTGCCGCCCACCCTGATGGCGCAGTGGTACTTTGGCGATGCGCAAAGCAAGGTGCGCCCGTACGTGGGGGCCGGTATCAACTACACCACCTTCTTTAATGAAGACTTTAACGACACCGGCAAGGCGGCCGGGCTTTCCGATCTGAGCCTGAAGGACTCCTGGGGCGCGGCGGGGCAGGTCGGCCTCGATTATCTGATTAACCGCGACTGGCTGCTGAATATGTCGGTGTGGTACATGGATATCGATACCGATGTGAAATTCAAAGCCGGCGGCGTGGACCAGAAAGTCAGCACCCGTCTGGATCCGTGGGTGTTTATGTTCTCCGCAGGCTATCGGTTCTAAATTCTTCTGTAAACTGGCCAACGGATGGCCAGTTCATTGTCTCGTCACACCTGTCTGCCGCAAGCCTCTGCCATCAACAGCGGATCACACTTCCGTCCACTGGCGCAGCAGGTTGTGATACATGTTGAGCAGGGAGAGGACCTCTTCTCCGTCGCCAAAGCGGGCCTTCAGAGACTGGATGGTGCGGTCCAGGTCGTAAAGCATCGCACGCTGCTTATCGTCGCGGACCATCGACTGGATCCACAGGAAAGAGGCCTGGCGTACGCCGCGGGTGACCGGGGTGACGCAGTGCAGGCTGCTGGCGGGATAGAGCACCAGATGCCCGGCCGGGAGCTTCACCCGATGTTGGCCATAGGTGTCTTCAATCACCAGTTCGCCACCCTCATAGCTCTCCGGATCGCAAAGGAACAGCGTCGCTGACAGATCAGTGCGCATCCAGCCCGCCTCGCCGTTCTGGCGAACGGCGCCATCGACGTGAAAACCATAGGTCTCCCCTGGCCCATAGCGGTTAAACAACGGCGCGGAAATCGTCCGCGGCAGCGCGGCGGAAAAAAACTGCGGATGGCCGCGCAGCATATCGAGCACAGCGGCCTGCAGGCGGGCATACAGCGGCGTTCGGGTATCGATCTGCTGGTTCTGTTTGACGGCCGCCCCCTGGCTACCCACCGTAACCCGCCCGTCGACCCACTCGGCCTGCGCCAGCTGCCGGGTAAATTCCGCCACCTGGTCTGTCGATAGCACGTCAGGAATGTGATACATCATCGCGGTGTTCTCTCTAAAAGGTGGGGCGCAACGGCCCCACGCGCAGACTCAGAAATGGACGTTCGCCGTCAGCATAAAGGTCCGGGGTTCGCCCGGATGATAGCGATAGCCGCTCTTGTTGATGGAGGCCACGTAATCGGTATCAAACAGGTTATACATATTGAGCTGCAGATCGAGGTTGCTGTTGACCCGATAGCCCAGTTTGGCGTCGGCAACCCAGTAGCCCTCGGTGTGATCCGGGGTACCGACTGCACCATCGCTGCCCCGGCGCAGGCTTCCGACATAGCGCACACCGCCGCCGACGGACAGATCGCTGGTGGCCTGATACTGCGTCCACAGCGTAAAGGCATGTTTCGGGGTGTAGGCCAGGGCGGAAGATCCATCCTGTGCAACGTTCTGTCCCTCCGTCACTGTCGCATGCTGCTGAGTGTAGCCGGCGATAATCGTCCAGTCCGGGGTCAGGTTTCCGGTCGCGGAGAGTTCATACCCCTCCACGCGCTTTTTGCCGTACTGCGACCAGGTTCCGTCATCGTTGGCGGCCACTTCGTTTTCAATATCGGTGCGGAATAACGCCGCGCTGAGCAACAGACGGTTGTCGAAGATTTGCCACTTGGTGCCCAGCTCGCTGGATTTCGCCTTCTGCGGCTTAAAGTCGGTCCGGTTAGCGCTGTTGCCGCTGCCGCTGGCGGCCAGGGCGAAGCTGCTGCCTCCCGGCGGCTGCTGTGAGATGGCGTAGTTGACGTAGACATTGCCCTGCTCGGTTAAGCGGTACAGCGCCCCGGCTTTCCAGTTAACCAGATTGCCGGATTTAGCGGTATCGACAGTGGTGACCGGGCTGCCGGTCGACTGTCCGGGCGGGCAGGCGATAGCCCCGCGTCCGCTGCCGCCGCAGGCGGTGGCGCTGTCATATTTGGTATGGTAATTGTCGAGACGCAGCCCGCCGTTGATCTCAATCCGCTCGGTCAGCGTCAGCGTATCGAAGGCATAAATCCCGAAGGTATCGGTCTGGCCGTTGGCGTTCGCCCCGTTTCTGTCCAGCCCGCCAATCGACAGGTTGCTCACCGGATGGTAGAGATTCACCGCCGGCGCGGTCCTGGCGTTAACGCCATAGTTGGTCTGGTTTTCCCGGGTAAACTCCACGCCGGCGCTGACGTCATGGCCTATCGAGCCAGTATCGAAGGTCGAGGTGATATTGGTCTGGTTGGTCAGAATGCGGTTGCTGACATCTTTGGTATTAACCAGACGCGACCAGCTCCAGGTGTTGACGTCATTGATATCGGGGGCGGTGATATTGTTCGCGCCGCCCATCACCGCGGTCAAAAGATACTCCTGTTTCACTCGCGACCAGCGGGTGGTATTGCGCACGGTGGTATTCTCCGTCAGATCGTGTTCGAAGCGCAGGGTACCGCTGTCGGTAGTAGATTTATCGTAATCGGAGTCGGTGCCATAGAAATTGCTGGTATCGACCTTCCCGGCGGAGTTGAGTGCGGCATACTTCGGCGAAGGCGCCGAATAGCCCGGCAGGCCGACGGTAGGGATCCCGCCATCCGGGGTGTTGTTCTGCCGGACGTGCAGATAGTTCAGATACAGACGAGTTGGGGTATCAAGGCCGAAGGCCAGCGACGGTGCGATGCCATAGCGTTCGTTTTCAATGCGGTCCCGACCAGCGTCATGGGTTTTTTCCCCCATCAGGTTCAGACGGAACGCAGCGTTGTCGCTAAACGCCTGGTTCAGGTCGAGAGTGCCCCGGCGCGACCAGGCGCTGCCGATGCTGGCCGAGCCGTCGATCCCGGAGTCAAGGCGCGGCTGCTTGCTGATCATATTGATCGAGCCGGAGGGCGCGCTGCGGCCATAGTCCGTGCCGGCGGGCCCTTTGATGACTTCCACCTGCTGGGTATTGAAGGTATCGCGCGTCACGCTGCCGATGTCACGAATGCCGTCCACATAGATGCTGTTAGAGGTATCCACGCCGCGCATAAAGATGGCATCCCCGGTGGTTGAGCTGCCATTCTCCCCGGCATAAAACGCCCCGACGCCGGGAACGTTTTTGAGGGCGTCAGTCAGGTTGGTGACGCCCTGATCTTTAATCACCTGTTCCGGGATCACGGTGATGGTGCGGGTGGTATCGACCAGCGGTTTATTGAACTTGGGATCGGCGGAAGCGCCGGGGGAGTAGAGTGAAGGCGGAGCGGCTTCCACTACCAGCGTCTCTTCACTATTTTTGACCGAATTTTCCGCTGCGATGCCTGCTGCCGGCGAGGCTCCCAGACACAGACCTGTAAACAATGCCAATGAGTTGAAACTGCCGAAAGGCAGAGAAGCGTTTTTTTCCATGATAAATGCAGGCTTATTTTTTGTTATGAGCACATATCACACCGCGCAAAAGCGACGTTATTCGTCGTCTGGCTTGCGCTGACCCGGTGTGATTCTATAAATGATAAAAAGAATAGTTATCATTTGCCTTAATATTTACATAGAAAAGTTGACCTTAAAACAACTTTCTTCACTTCGATTTACATAATTCACATTTTTTGAACGATAAAGCGGGAATATAGGGAAAGTGCTGCAGAATAAGGTCGGTAGCAAGCCGCGCCGGGCGGGGTTAACTTCCGGGCGGCCATATGATGGTTGTTCCGGCACGGATCACCAGGGCACGGTACGGCCCTGGTAATCGAGATACTCCAGTCCCGGACGTTGCCGTTTGTCGAGCAAGACGTTCACCAGGCGTGGGATCGTCTCTTCGATGGTCAGCGGGGCATCTGCCCCGCCGAGCTCGGTGCGGATCCATCCCGGGGCCATCACCACCAGCGGATGGGAGGCCGAGGAGGGGCGAGCGGCGAAGCTGCGCATGAACATATTCAGCGCAGCTTTACTCCCGCGATAGAGTTCCCGCTGGCCGGTAAGGTTATTGGTCAGACTCCCCTGGCCGGAGGACATCACGCCGAGCAGCCCCTGCGGTTTAACTGCCTGCTGCAGGCGCTCGATAACCCGCATCGGCGCCAGGGCGTTTGTGAGCATCACCTGGTAAAACTCCTCGGTGGAGACGTCGCCAATGGTCTGCGATGGGTCACGATTGGTGGTACCGGCGTTGACAAACAGCATATCGAGGCTTGCCGGGGGAAGCGTCGCCTGCAGCGCGGCCAGCTGGGCTTCATCGCGGATGTCGAGCGTCGCCAGGCGTAGCCGCAGGGGATGCGTCTTGGCCAGGTCGTGGAGCGGCGTGTGGGATGATAAATCGCGCACGGTGCCGATGACCTCCCAGCCGTGCTGCAGGAACGTCGTCGCCATAGCATGGCCAAGGCCGCGCGAGGCGCCGACGATGAGGATAGTGTTGTGCTGATCGGATTTCATGATGTCTCTCGCTGCAGAAAGGAGGTCTTCACTATAATCAGGCCCGAGAGCGGGCGGAAGACGCCGCCAGTGCACTCATATCTTGCAGCAAACGCCCTGTCTGGCGACTGGAGCGATAATGAACGATCCCGATTTTAATTTGCTGGCGGCCCTCGATCCGCTGCCGGTCAGTACCGAGGTGATTACGGTTTCGCAGGCGTGGCATCCGCGTCTGGAGCAGGCCCCGGCCACCGCTGGCTGCGGCAGCGGGTACGTGAGGTGTGTCGCGAGTAAAAAAAGCCCGCACAAGTGCGGGCAAAAATACTGGAAGCAATGTGAGCAATGTCGTACTGAATACCTGAGTTATTTACTCAACTATTCAGTGATGAGAAAGATAATATTTCTCATTTAAGATATCAACCCCATCTTTTGTGCGGAAGCGATTTTTTATCCGTGGGTGAAAACCGTACGCTTCTGACTGTCGTCCCGCGGCCAGGCCGCCGCGATCTCCTGCAGCGGCCGCGGGGTGGTGGCGATGGTGAATTTACCCGGCACCGCCGCCTGCAGCATTTCACCTGTCGCCGCCAGCAGCTGCGGCATCGACAGGCTACCGATACCGCTGCCCATCAGCAGGAGCGGGGCGGAACGCAGCACTGCGCCATTTAACGCGATATCGGCGCCAGCCAGGGAACCCACCTGCACATAGCGCACCGGACTGCCGGCAGGGGTATATTTCGCCAGTGCCGGCAATAATAATTCCGCGCTGTGTCCCCACAGGTAATCGATGACCACATCGATCTGCGCGGCGCTGACCGCTGAAAATTGCCCGCTCAAGGTTTTATCATCAGCGGTTAACTGAATACACTCATCGGCGTCCAGCGCCGCGAGCGACTGCGCATTGCGCCCGGTTGCAATGATTTTTTTCGCCCCCAGATAGCGGGCAATCTGTACCGCCAACTGACCGGCGCTGCCGGTGGCGCCATTAATCAGCACCGTTTCGCCGGCCTGAAGCTGGGCGCGTGTCACCAGCGATGCCCACGCGGACATACCGGGGTTGGCCATCGCCGCCGCCTGGATATCATCGAGCGCATCCGGCAGCGGCAGACAATTCTGCAGGGCGACCGGCGCCCGCTGCGCCATACTGCCGAAGGGGGCGGTGGGGAAGGCGAAGTAGACGCGCTGGCCCTGAGGTGTGGTGCCGACGCCATCGATACCGGGCACAAAGGGCAGATTGCCGTCGAAGCTGTAATGGCGTCCGGATGCCCGGGCCTTAACCACATGGCTTATCGCGGCGGCGCGGACGTCAATGAGCGTCTGGCCGGGCGCGGGCTGCGGGTCGATAAAATCGGCCCAAACCGGGCCTTCTGCGAGATCAAAAACCACGGCTGCTTTCATAAATTATCTCCTGTCGGGAATTATGTGTAAAATACACATATTGTTTTGCAGCACTATACACGGAAAATTAATATATGCAAGATGCACATAATGACTACGACATTACCGACTTTCACGGCGCGCTGCTGGATATCATCAGCGTAATGAACCAGCCGCTGCGCGATGAGCAGATCCTGCAGGCAGCCGGCATCCAGCTGGAACAGATGCTGTTTCCGCTGCTTGTGGCGGTAGGGCGCCATGGCCCGGTGGGGGTGGTTGAGCTGGCGGATCATTTAGGGCGCGATTACACCACCGTCAGCCGCCAGGTGAAAAAACTGGAAGCCCAGGGACTCGCCTGTAAGCAACCGAACCGTCATGATCGACGGATCAGCGAAGTGACGCTTAGCGCCAGCGGACAACAGATGATCGACAGTATTGCGGTAGCGCGGCGGCGGTTAATGAATCAGGTGCTGGCGCAGTGGCCGGAAGATGAAGTGCAGGCGCTGTTTCGCTTAACGCGCAAATACGCCGACAGTTTGCAGAAATCATCGCCGCCTGGCGCGATGCCAGGCGGCTGATGGTCAGGCGGTTTTGGTCGCTGCCTTCAGGCTCTGGACGAAGGTTTTCAGCTCGTCGAGCATGGTCTGCGGCTCATCGAGGTGGCGTTCGATGATTTTGACGATGGCGGAACCGGAGATAGCCCCGGCGGCTCCGGCGTCAATGGCGGCGCTCACCTGCTCCGGCGCGGAGATACCAAAGCCCTGCAGCGGCGGCGCGGCGTGATATTCCGCCAGCTTCTCCACCAGGTGGTGCAGCGGCAGCGCGGCGCGATTTTCCGCACCCGTCACTCCGGCGCGCGACAGCAGATAGGTGTAGCCGCGGCCATAAGAGGCAATCTGGCGCAGTAAGTCGTCATCCGCATTGGGCGGGCAGATGAAAATCGGCGCGATGTTATGGCGCATCGCCGCCTGGCGGAACGGGGCGGACTCTTCCACCGGCACGTCGGCCACCAGCACCGAGTCGACGCCGACGCGGGCGCACTGGGCATAGAACGCATCGATGCCCGGGCTGAAGACGAGGTTGGCATACATCAGCAGGCCGATTGGGATGGTCGGATGCTTCTGGCGGATCGCCGCCAGCATCTCAAAGCACTGCGCCGGGGTCACTCCCGCGGCGAAGGCGCGCAGGGCCGCGCCCTGGATGGTCGGGCCATCCGCCAGCGGGTCGGAGAAAGGGATCCCCAGTTCAAGGGCATCGGCGCCGCCTTCGATCAGCGCATCGATAATTTTCAGCGACTGCTCCGGTCCCGGATCGCCAAGGGTGACAAAGGGGACGAAGGCGCCTTCCTGGCGATTTTTCAGTTGGGCAAACAGCGTCTCATAGCGTTCCATCAGATTTCCCCTCGCGCTTTCAGGATGTCATGTACGGTGAAAATGTCTTTGTCGCCGCGACCGGAGAGGTTAACCACCAGCAGCTGCTCTTTTTCCGGGTTCTCGCGCATCATCTTCAGCGCGTGGGCCAGGGCGTGAGAGGACTCCAGCGCCGGGATAATCCCTTCGTGGCGGGAGAGCGCTTTAAACGCATCCAGCGCTTCGTCGTCGGTGATCGACACATAGTCAGCGCGACCGGTGCTGTTCAGAAACGCGTGCTGCGGCCCAACGGACGGGAAGTCCAGCCCGGCGGAAATGGAGTAAGACTCTTCGATCTGGCCGTCGGCGGTCTGCATCATCGGCGACTTCATACCGAAGTAGATCCCAACGCGGCCATGCTTCAGCGGCGCGCCGTGCTCGCCGCTCTCGATACCGTGTCCGGCGGGCTCCACGCCGATCAGGCCGACGTTGGTTTCCTCGATAAAATCAGCGAACATGCCGATGGCGTTTGATCCGCCGCCGACGCAGGCGATCACCGCGTCCGGCAGGCGGCCCTCTTTTTCAAGGATCTGCGCTTTGGTCTCTTCGCCAATCATGCGCTGGAATTCACGCACAATCGTCGGGAACGGGTGCGGACCGGCGGCGGTGCCCAGCATATAGTGCGCCTTTTCGTAGCTGCCGGACCAGTCGCGTAGCGCCTCGTTACAGGCATCTTTCAGCGTGGCGGAGCCGCTGTGCACCGGGATCACCTCGGCGCCCATCAGGCGCATACGGAACACGTTCGGCGACTGGCGCTCGACGTCCTTGGCACCCATGTAGATACGGCATTTCAGGCCGAGCAGGGCGCTGGCCAGCGCTGAGGCGACGCCGTGCTGACCGGCGCCGGTCTCGGCGATAATTTCAGTTTTGCCCATCCGTTTGGCCAGCAGAGCCTGGCCCAGCACCTGGTTGGTTTTGTGCGCGCCGCCGTGCAGCAGATCTTCGCGTTTCAGATACAGGGTGGTGCGGGTGCCTTCGGTCAGATTCCGGCATTTGGTCAGGGCCGTCGGACGACCGGCGTAGTTTTTCAGCAGGTCGGTGAATTCCGCCTGAAAGGCCGGGTCCTTCTGCGCGCTGACAAAGGCTTCTTCCAGCTGGCGCAGGGCGGGCATCAGGATCTGCGGCACATACATGCCGCCGAATTCGCCGAAGTAGGGGTTCAGTAAAGTGCTCATTATTGCTCCTTAATATGCGCGCAGCGTCTGGAATACGGAGGCCAGCTTGCTGGCGTCTTTAATCCCGGGTTGCGACTCTACGCCTGAATTGAAATCGAGTCCGGCACAGCCGCTTTTGGCCGCTTCCACACAGTTATCGGCGCCGAGGCCGCCCGCCAGCATGACGTTGCGCAGATCCTGGCCCTGCAGCAGGCTCCAGTCAAAGCGCTGGCCGCTGCCGCCCTGGCCGTTGTCGAGCAGGTACTTGTCGACATGGTGGAGCGTACGGGCCGGGAAGGTTTCGCCGACGCTCAGCGCTTTCCAGATGCGGACGTTGTCCGCGAGGGCGTCGCGCAGCGCGTCGATATAGGCCTGGTCTTCATCACCGTGCAGCTGCACGGCGGCCAGCCCCAGAGCCTGCGCGCGGGCGACCACCTCCTCCAGCGGCGCATTGCGGAAGACGCCGACGTACTGCAGCGGCGCAGCGGCGATCACCGCTTTGGCCTGGGCGTCATTCACCGCTCGCGGCGAGGTCGGGACGAAGATCAGCCCACCGTAAATGGCGCCGGACTCCCAGGCCACCTGGGCATCCTGCGGGCGCGTCAGGCCGCACACTTTGTTCTCGCCGAGCAGCACGCGTTTAACCGCCGCTTCCAGATCCGCCTGCTCCATCAGGGCGGAGCCGATCAGGAAGCCGTTGGCGAAGTGGCTCAGCTCGCGCACTTCGGCATAGGTATGGATGCCGGATTCGCTGATCACCGTGACATCCGGGCCGAGACGCGCCGCCAGCTGACGGGTGCGGTTAAGGTCAATCGACATATCGCGCAGGTCGCGGTTGTTAATGCCTACCACCTTCGCCTTCAGGGCGATGGCGCGCTCCAGTTCCTCTTCATTGCTGACTTCGGTCAGCACGCCCATATTCAGGCTGTGAGCCACCGCCGAGAGCTGACGATACTGTTCATCGTCGAGCACCGAGAGCATCAGCAGGCAGGCGTCGGCCTGATAGTAGCGCGCCAGGTAGATCTGGTAAGGGTCGATGGTGAAGTCCTTACACAGGATCGGCTGCGGCGCGACCTGGCTGACGATCGGCAGGAAATCGAAGCTGCCCTGGAAATATTTCTCATCACACAGCACCGAGATCGCCGAGGCGTAGTGCTTGTAGATGCTGGCGATCGCTGCCGGATCGAAATCTTCGCGAATCAACCCCTTCGACGGCGAGGCCTTCTTGCACTCGAGAATAAACGCGGTGCGGGTGCCGGCCAGCGCGTCATAGAAATTGCGCTGCGTCGGAACGATCTCATTTTGAAAACTGGCTAACGGTTGTTGTTGTTTGCGGGCTTCCACCCAAATCGCTTTGTCGGCAACGATTTTTGCTAAAACGGTTTGCATTCTTTACCCTCTTGCCGCTAAGGCGGTCACTCTGTCATAGGCCGCGCCGCTGTGCAGCACATCCAGTACCTGCTGAGCGTTAGCTTTCAGATCTTCATGCCCGTGTAAACGCATCAACATGGCGACGTTGGCGGCGACGGCGGCTTCGTGAGCGGCTTCACCTTTACCTTGTAGCAAGCGCGTCAGAATGTCACGGTTTTCTTCCGGGGTGCCGCCCGCCAGCTGCGCCTGATGGTAAGGCGTCAGGCCGAAGTCGTCGGCGGTCAGCTGATAGCTTTTAATTTCCCCGTTATGCAGTTCGGCCACCACCGTAGGCGCATGCAGTGAAACTTCATCCATCCCACCGCTGTGCACCACCGCCGCGCGCTGATAACCCAGCACGCGCAGGGTCTCGGCGATCGGCAGCACCAGTTCCGGGCTGTAGACGCCAATCAGCGCCAGCGGCGGATGCGCCGGGTTGATCAGCGGCCCCAGCACGTTGAACAGGGTGCGGGTCTTCAGCTGCTGACGGACCGGCATCGCGTGGCGGAAACCGGTGTGGTACTTCGGCGCGAACAGGAAGCAGACGCCCAGCTCATCAAGCGCGGCGCGGGATTTATCGGCGTTCATATCGAGATTAATGCCGAAGGCCGCCAGCAGGTCAGAAGAGCCTGATTTACTGGAGACGCTGCGGTTGCCGTGTTTCGCCACTTTTAACCCGCAGGCCGCAGCGACAAAGGCGCTGGCGGTGGAGATATTGATGCTGTTGCTGCCGTCGCCACCGGTGCCAACGATGTCGGCAAACAGGTAGTCCGGGCGCGGGAACGGCGCGGCGTTTTCCAGCAGCGCGGTAGCGGCGCCGGCAATTTCCTGCGGCTGCTCGCCGCGCACTTTCATGCTGACCAGCGCGGCGGCCAGTTGCTCAGGCTTCACTTCGCCGCGCACGACGGCGGAGAACAGCTGGTGGCTCTCCTGCTGGCTCAGGGTTTCCGCCTGGTACAGCTTCTCGAGGATCGGCTGGAGGGTGTTGGTATGCTCCAGCTTCTGCAGCGCCCAGGCCAGGGTCTGCTCCAGCAGCCGTGCGCCCTGGGTGGTAAGGATCGATTCCGGATGGAACTGGAAGCCGCACACCCGGTCCGCATCGTGACGCACCGCCATCACCATACCGTTGAAATTGGCGTTAATCGTCAGCCCGGCGGGAATATTGCTGCCGACCAGCGAGTGGTAGCGCGCCACCGGCAGCGGGTTAGCCAGACCGGCAAACATCGCCTGGCCGTCGTGCTCAATGCTGGAGGCTTTGCCATGGAGGATCTCCCCCGCCTGGCCGACATAGCCGCCGTAGGCTTCGACAATGGCCTGGTGGCCGAGGCAGATGCCGATGATCGGCAGCTTGCCGCGCATACGGGTCAGTAGCTCCGGCATGCAGCCGGCTTCGCTCGGCGTACCCGGGCCCGGGGAGAGCATCAGCACCGGGTTGTCCATGGTGCCCAGACGCTCAATCAGCGCCTGCGCCGGAACGGAGTTGCGATAAATCACTACGTTATGGCCGTTGGCGCGCAGCTGGTCTGCCAGGTTATAGGTAAAGGAATCGATATTATCGAGCAGCAGAATGTCAGCCATCAGAAAATCTCCTTCGCGTGATGGGCCTGGGCAATGGCGCGCAGCACCGCGCGGGCTTTATTTCGGGTCTCATCCGCTTCCGACTGGGGAACCGAGTCGAGCACAATGCCGGCTCCGGCCTGGACGGTAGCGATACCTTCCTGCACGTAGGCGGAACGGATGACGATGCAGGTGTCGAGGTCGCCGTGGGCGGTGAAATAGCCCACCGCGCCGCCGTAGCTGCCGCGGCGTTTACCTTCGGCGGCGGCAATCAGCTGCATGGCGCGGACCTTCGGCGCGCCGCTGAGGGTGCCCATATTCATGCAGGCGCGATAGGCGTGGAGGACGTCGAGATCCTGACGCAATTCGCCTACTACACGGGAGACCAGATGCATCACGAAGGAGTAGCGGTCAACCTTGGTTAAATCAGCGACATAGCGGCTGCCCGGGGTGCAGATGCGCGCCAGGTCATTACGCGCCAGGTCCACCAGCATCAGGTGTTCGGAAAGCTCTTTATGATCGGTGCGCATTTCCAGCTCGATGCGGCTGTCGAGGTCGCGATCCAGCGAGCCGTCGGCGCGGCGGCCGCGTGGCCGGGTGCCGGCGATGGGGTAGATCTCAATCTGACGGCTGACGGCATCATACTTCAGCGAGCTTTCCGGCGAGGCGCCGAACAGGGTGAAATCATTGTCCTGCATAAAGAACATGTACGGGCTGGGGTTGCTCTTCTTCAGCACATCATAAGCGGCCAGCGGCGATGGGCAGGGCAGCGAGAAGCGGCGGGAAGGAACCACCTGGAAGATTTCCCCGGCGCGGATCGCGCGCTGCATTTTGCGCACCACCGCGCCGTACTCTTCATCGCTCTGGTCAACGTCGCAGCGCATTTCGGCCACGGTGGTAACCGGTAGCGGCGCCGGCGGCTCGTTCAGCTGCTGACGCAGCTGGCTCAGGCGCTGCTCCAGGCGCTGTTTTTCACTCTCCAGCGGGGTGAACAGGCTGGCCTGAATGCGGGTATGCTTGGTCTGATGGTCGATGACCAGCAGGGTTTCCGCCAGATAGAAGCAGTAGTCCGGGCAGGTGGTGTCGCTTTGCAACTGGGGAAGATCTTCAAAACCGGCCACCAGGTCATAGGCGAACAGGCCGCCAAAGAACATCGCTTCGCGCTCGTTGTCCGGAACGCTCACCAGCTCCTGCAGGAGACGGAAGGCGTCAAACACCGACAGTGAGCAGAGACGGGCGTCTTCATCGAGCAGGGCGCTGACGGCCGGGAAGGTCAGGATGCGGCCGTTGGGCTGGCGCTGATTGTTGATCCCGGAGGGCAGCGCGCCGTCCAGTAATTCCAGCAGCGCCGCGCCGTTGGCTGAGAGGGCCTGAATAGTGACAGTGTCACCAAGGGCCGTAATGCGCAGCGCGCTATCGACCAGCAGCAGGCTTTTTAAGTCATCTTTGCTGTCGATGTCAGCGGATTCCAGCAGCAGCGTCGCCGGACGGGCGCCGCACAGTTGGTGGAATAACGCCGTCGGGTTCTCCCGGTAGATGGCGTCGCTGGTGAGAAGCTCGAGTGCCGGTTTGGATGTTTGCATTATTGTTCTCGCCTGTTCGTATTATTTTTGTCCAATAAAAAGCCCGCTCATTGGCGGGCCGGGTATCTGTATGCTGAATGCAAAACGCGATCACGCCGCCCGTCGTCAGGAGGTGCGCCACCAGCTGTGCAGAGTGATAAAGTGCATTTTCATCGTGATACCCCTTCATGTGAACTTGCGTACTAGTTAACTAGTTCAATGGAATAAAGTCAACCCTTGTTTGCAGATTTTCTCTGCCTGTCGGTATGATAATGCGCTTATTTACGTTGATGTCCAGCAGGAGTCCTTTTGAGCGACAGCCAATACGCAGTGATTTACGATCTGCACAGCCATACCACCGCCTCTGACGGGCGGCTGACTCCGCAGGAACTGGTCCATCGCGCCCATGAGATGCGCGTCGGCACCCTGGCGATCACCGACCATGACAGCGTGGCGGCGATCCCGGCGGCCCGGGAGGAGATCGCCCGCGCCGGATTACCCTTGACCCTGGTGAACGGCGTCGAGATTTCCACCCTCTGGGAGAATCACGAGATTCATATTGTGGGTCTGAATATTGATATTGCGCACCCAACGATGACCGCCCTGCTGGAGGAGCAGAAAGCGCGGCGCCAGCAGCGCGGTCAGATGATTGCCGAGCGCCTGGAGAAGGCGCGGATCCCCGGCGCCTGGGAAGGGGCGCTGCGACTGGCGGACGGTGGCGCCGTCACCCGCGGCCATTTTGCCCGTTTTCTGGTGGAGGCCGGCCATGCGAAAAACATGGCGGAAGTCTTCAAAAAATACCTTGCCCGCGGGAAAACCGGTTACGTGCCGCCGCAGTGGTGTACAATAAAACAAGCGATTGATGTGATTCATCATTCTGGCGGCAAGGCGGTGATTGCCCATCCCGGGCGCTACGATCTCTCCGCCAAGTGGTTGAAGCGGCTGTTGGCCCACTTTAGCGAGCAGGGCGGTGATGCCATGGAAGTGGCCCAGTGTCAGCAGGCGCCCCATGAACGCGCCCAGCTGGCCACCCTGGCCGTGCAGTTTGGTCTTCTGGCGTCGCAGGGATCCGATTTTCATCAGCCCTGCGCGTGGATCGAACTTGGCCGTAAGCTCTGGCTTCCTGCCGGCGTGGAAGGCGTCTGGCACAGTTGGGAAGCGGCCGCCGAATAAAAATTGAGAGGGAAGTATGAGCCAGTTTTTTTATATCCATCCGGATAACCCGCAGGCGCGGTTGATTAACCAGGCGGTGGAGATTGTGCGTAAGGGCGGGGTAATCGTTTATCCTACCGACTCCGGCTACGCGCTGGGCTGCAAAATTGAAGACAAGGGGGCGATGGAGCGGATCTGCCGCATTCGTCAGCTGCCGGACGGCCACAACTTTACCCTGATGTGCCGCGATCTGTCCGAGCTGTCAACCTACGCTTTTGTGGATAATGTGGCGTTTCGCCTGATGAAAAACAACACGCCGGGCAACTATACCTTTATCCTTAAGGGGACCAAAGAGGTGCCGCGTCGGCTGCTGCAGGAGAAGCGTAAAACCATCGGCATGCGCGTCCCGTCTAACCCCATCGCTCAGGCGTTGCTCGAGACCTTAGGCGAGCCGATGCTCTCCACGTCGCTGATGCTGCCCGGCAGCGACTTTACCGAATCCGACCCGGAAGAGATCAAAGATCGTCTGGAGAAAGTGGTGGACCTCATCATTCACGGCGGTTTCCTTGGGCAGCAGCCGACCACGGTTATCGATCTCACTGAAGACACCCCGGTGGTGCTGCGCGAAGGCGTCGGCGACGTGAGGCCGTTTCTCTAAGGCTATCTGCCGGGCGGTGCATCATGCGCCGTCCGGTACCCCGCGTTTTCGCCCCGACGGCACGATAATCATCCATAGCGCTACACAAACCAGCAGCGCGCCGAGAATCAATCCTTCCTCCACTGTCTCTCCGAGGCAGAGATAGCCCCACAGCGCCGCAAAAGGTGGGATCAAAAAGGTCACCGACAGCGAACGCAGCGGCCCTATATCTGCAATCAAGCGGAAGTAGAGAATATACCCTGCCGCCGTGCAGACCACGCCCAGCATGACTATCGCTATCCACGGCAGACTCTGCCGCCAGTCTACGGCAGGCCCATGCCAGCAGGACCAGAGAAAGAAAGGAAACAGAAACAGCGTGGCGCCGACCTGGCTACCCAGCGCGACGCGTTCAGCCTCGAGGCCGCCTCGCTGCTGGATCCAGCGGCGGGTCAGAAAGCCGGCCAGACCGTAACAGGCGGTCGCGGTCAGGCAGGCGCCAATCCCCGGCAGCAGCAGGGCGGCGCTAAGGCCAGATGTCGGGCGCGCGATCACCGCCACGCCAATGGCGCCCAGTATCGCGCCGCCGCCTTTGCGCAGGGTTAACGGTTCTGCAAAGCATAACGCGCCGATCAGCACCCCCATCATCGGCGCCGTGGCGTTAAGCGTGGCGGAGTACCCTGCCGGCAGCCATTGCGCGGCAAGGCAGTACATGAGAAAAGGAAGGCCTGAATTAATGACCCCCAGCTGCAGAGTGGATGTGAATTTTCCCTGATACCCGCTCCATTTACCCTGCACGCCGAGTAACAGCCCGAGCGCGATAGCGGCGAACAGTACGCGAAGAAAAGCGCTGTTCAACGCCCCGAAGGCCGGGGTGGTGATGCGCATAAACAAAAAGCTGGCGCCCCAGAGGGCGGCGAGCAGCAGCAGGCGGCCATAGTCGATAACACGCATGATTGACTCCTTGTAGTCACGAAGGAAGTCAACTGTAGAACCCACGTGCAGCGTGCGACAAACGCGTTATGCTTACATGATTAAGTTTTTCTTAACTGAGGTTCCATACCCATGAAACTCCCGCCGCTGAATGCGTTGCGCTGCTTTGAGGCGGCGGCGCGGCTGCTCAGCCTGAAGCTGGCCGCCAGTGAGCTTTGCGTCACGCCCAGCGCCGTCAGCCAGCAGATTGCCCGCCTTGAGGAGACGCTGAATGTCCCGCTATTTATCCGTACTCCGCGACGGTTACAGTTAACGGCGGTGGGAGAGATCTACCTGCGGGCCGTTCAGCCGGCGTTTCATCAGATAGCCGCCGCCACCCAGCGCCTGCAGGTGCCCCCGGGACCAGAAAAGGTGGCTATCAGCTGTACCAGCGGCTTCGCCATTCAGTGGGTGCTGCCGCGGCTGGCTGATTTTGAACGACGCTATCCGCAGATAGAGATCCAGATCGGCACCACCAACCGGCGAGTGGATTTGCTGAGTGAAGGGATCGATTTTGCCGTGCGTCATGGTGTCGGCGGCTGGCCGGAACTGCAGGCTTACCGCCTGCTGGATGACGATCTGATGCCGGTCTGTAGCCCGCAACTGATTGCTCCGCGCCGGACGCTCACCGATGCGAGCGATCTACTGCAGTATCCGCTGCTGCACGATGAACATCGTGAAGACTGGGCGCTGTGGTGTGAGGCCGTGGGGCTGGCGCCGCACTTCGCGCGGCGTGGGCCGGTGTTCACTGATTCCAACGGCGTGACGGAGGCGGCGTTCGCCGGTATGGGGATGGCGTTGCTGCGACGCTCATTCATAGCGCCTGCGCTGACGCAGGGGCGGCTGGTTAATCCTCTGGCGCAGCCCATCGCCTGTCCGCTGGCCTATCATCTGGTTTACCACGAGACCGCGCTGCTGGCGCCTGCCAACCGCTGTTTTCGCGACTGGCTGCTTGGCCAGCGCCCGGCCGTTGCTGAGGAGCGCGCGTAGTGAGGGGGGCGCTGTCCGATAAAGATCTGTATGCGTGAATGGGCACAGGAGAATGAGGAAAATCTGTTCCATACTAAAGACGGGGCGCGGCGAACAGAAGCTTTCCCGACGAAGTTAGTGTAGTATGTTCGGCCACGAATACGGGCTCGCGGTGGATATCCTGAACGCGCCGACGAGACTTTACGTTAAAAGTATATACGTAACAATGAGTTGTGCTTTTGGCCTCATTGTTTCATAAAGCATACCAGACGCCTGGGAAGGCGACACCTTAAGGAAGCTCAATGAGCGAGAAACTGCAAAAAGTGCTGGCCCGCGCCGGCCACGGCTCCCGCCGTGAAATTGAAGCGAAAATCGAAGCTGGCCGCGTCAGCGTCGACGGCAAAATCGCCACCCTCGGCGATCGTGTGGAAATTGTCCCTGGTTTAAAAATTCGTATCGATGGTCATCTGATCTCGGTGAAAGAGTCTGCCGAGCAGATCTGCCGCGTGCTGGCTTACTATAAGCCGGAAGGCGAGCTTTGCACCCGTAACGATCCGGAAGGACGCCCGACGGTGTTTGATCGTCTGCCTAAACTGCGCGGCGCGCGCTGGATTGCCGTTGGTCGTCTGGACGTGAATACCTGCGGCCTGCTGCTGTTCACCACCGATGGCGAACTGGCCAACCGCCTGATGCACCCGAGCCGTGAAGTCGAGCGTGAGTACGCCGTTCGCGTTTTCGGCCAGGTGGATGATGATAAGCTGCGCCAGCTGTCGCGCGGCGTACAGTTAGAAGATGGTCCGGCAGCGTTTAAAACCATCAAATTCACCGGCGGCGAAGGGATTAACCAGTGGTATAACGTTACCCTGACCGAAGGGCGTAACCGCGAAGTGCGTCGCCTGTGGGAAGCGGTCGGCGTGCAGGTCAGCCGTCTGATCCGCGTGCGCTACGGCGATATTCTGCTGCCGAAAGGCCTGCCGCGCGGCGGCTATACCGAGCTGGATCTGGCGCAGACCAACTACCTGCGCGAGCTGGTGGAGCTCACGCCGGAAACCAGCTCTAAGGTTGCCGTCGAGAAAGACCGTCGGCGGTTGAAAGCCAATCAGATCCGTCGGGCGGTGAAGCGTCACAGCCAGACCAGCGCTAATCCGCGCCAGGGTAACAACAGCAACCGTCGTTCCAGTACTCGCAATAAGACTAACGGTTAATGTTATGCGTTCCGGTGACTTGCCGCCGGAACGCGTACTTCCTTCCGCGCTATCAGGCCCTCAGTAGTCAATCCCCATCTGCGCTTTAATCCCGGCATCAAATGCATGCTTGACCGGACGCAGTTCGCTGACGGTATCGGCCAGTTCAATAATATCGCGATGACAGCCGCGGCCGGTGATGATCACCGACTGATGGGCAGGGCGCTCACGCAGGGCGCTCAGCACCGACTCCAGCGGCAGGTAATCATACGCCACCATGTAGGTCAGCTCGTCCAGCAGCACCAGATCGAGCTGGTCGTCAGCGAGCATACGGCGGGCATGCTCCCAGACCGCCAGGCAGGCGGCGGTGTCGCTGTCGCGATCCTGGGTGTTCCAGGTGAAGCCGGTGGCCATCACCTGAAATTCGACGCCGTGAGGCTCCAGCAGATTACGCTCGCCGTTAGGCCAGGTCCCCTTGATAAACTGGATCACGCCGACTTTTTTGCCATGGCCGACGGCGCGGGTCGCGGTGCCAAAGGCGGCGGTGGTTTTGCCTTTGCCGTTGCCGGTAAAGACCATCACAATGCCGCGCTCGTCCTGGGCCGCCGCCACCCGGGCGTCAACTTTATCTTTCAGCCGCTGCTGGCGTTCGCGGTAGCGTTCATCACTCATTGGGCAATTCCTGGTTTACGTCCCGGTTGGGCGTCGAAGGTCATTCCCGTCTTGCGACGACTGTCGTCACCCATCAGCCACAGATAGACGGGCATAATGTCAGCGGGGGTTTTCAGTTTCAGCGGATCTTCCGTCGGGAACGCGCTGGCGCGCATTCCGGTGCGAGTGCCGCCGGGGTTGATACAGTTTACCCGCAGGTGGCGGCTTTGATACTCGTCGGCCAGCACCTGCATCATCCCTTCGGTGGCGAATTTGGAAACGGCATAGGCGCCCCAGTTGGCGCGGCCCTGACGACCGACGCTGGATGAGGTGAAGACCAGCGAGCCCGATTCCGAACGGAGTAATAAAGGAAGAAGCGCCTGGGTCAGCATAAAGGTGCCATTAACGTTCACCTGCATCACCTGCTGCCAGACCTCCGGCTTCTGCTCTTCCATTGGGCAGATGTCGCCGAGCAGGCCAGCGTTATGCAGCACGCCGTCAAGGCGGGGATAGTGCATGCTGATCTGCTGCGCCAGCTGCTGGCACGCCTGGGGCGTACAGGTGAGCAGGTCGAGGGTAAACCAGCGAGGGGGAATACCACCCTCACGCTCAATCTCCTGGGCGACGGTGCGCAGTTTGTCGTCGTTGCGACCCAGCAGGATAACGCTGGCGCTATAGCGCGCGTAGGTCAGGGCCGCTTCACGACCAATCCCGTCGCTGGCCCCGGTGACCAGGATGATGCGATCTTTCAGCAAGTGACGTTGTGGTTGATAATGCACGGCAACTCCTTGGGCGATCGGTTCCCGATCGCGCTTCATCTTTGGTATCTCACTTTTGCGCTGTTATGCCTGAAAGCGCCCGCCATTGCAATCGGCGAAGCGGAAAGTATTCACAAAATTAATATCTTGCAACGATTTCAGCCGCGCGAAAAAAACGGAATCCGCTGCGCAGAGAACACAAAGCACAAAGACTTCTCGCCAGCGGCTGAGGTACACTGTGCAGCAACGTCAGTGCTTTACACAAGGTGAAAACGTGGAATTACTTGCTCAGTACGGCTTATTTTTAGCCAAGATCGCGACGGTTGTCGTCGCCATCGCGGTGATTGCCGCTATTATCGTCAACCTCGCTCAGCGCAAGAAGCAGCGCGGCGAGCTGCGGGTGACCAATCTTAGCGAGCATTATAAAGAGATGAAGGAATCGCTGGCGGTGGCGCTGCTGGACGGCCCGCAGCAGAAGCAGTGGCATAAGGCGCAGAAGAAAAAGCAAAAACAAGAGGCGAAGGCGGCCAAAGCGCGGGCGAAGCTGGGTAATGCCGAGCCGGAAGGCAAGCCGCGCGCCTGGGTGCTGGATTTCAAAGGCAGTATGGATGCCCATGAGGTCAATAGCCTGCGGGAAGAGATCACCGCGGTACTGGCGGCGGCGAAAGCGCGCGATCAGGTGGTGATTCGCCTGGAAAGCCCCGGCGGGGTGGTGCACGGCTACGGTCTGGCCGCCTCTCAGCTGCAGCGCTTGCGCGACAAGCAGATCCCGCTGACGGTGGCGGTCGACAAAGTGGCGGCCAGCGGCGGCTATATGATGGCCTGCGTGGCGAACAAAATTGTCTCGGCGCCGTTTGCGATCCTCGGCTCTATTGGTGTGGTGGCGCAGATCCCGAACCTGCACCGCTTCCTGAAGAATAAAGATATCGATATCGAACTGCACACCGCCGGGCAGTACAAACGAACGCTCACCATGCTGGGCGAAAATACCGAGGAAGGGCGGCGCAAGTTCCGCGAGGATCTCAATGAGACACATCATTTGTTCAAGGATTTCGTCCACCGGATGCGTCCGGGACTTGATATTGAGCAGGTGGCCACCGGCGAACACTGGTACGGGGTGCAGGCGCTGGAAAAAGGACTGGTGGATGCGGTTGAAACCAGCGATGAGCTGCTGCTGGGGCTGATGGAGAGCCACGAGGTGATCGGGGTGCGTTATCAACAGCGTAAGAAGATGCTCGACCGCTTTACCGGTAGCGCGGCGGAGAGCGCCGATCGGCTTCTGCTGCGCTGGTGGCAGCGCGGTCAGAAACCGCTGATGTAAATAACATAACGCGAGGCCTGGGCCTCGCGTTATTGTTTTCACTGGTCTTAATCGACCAGGTGGTACTTGTCCGACAGCTCGTGAGCAAGATACTTAAACATGTTAAATACCGCTGTACTCTTCGGCGTCGGTAGTCCCTGCTCATCAAGGTAAAACTCACCGCTAAACACCAGGACATTGTTGCGCTGAACGACGTCGGTGGCTTCGATACCGGCTAACGTATCCTCATGTTCGCGAATAAGTTTGTTGGCTTTTTCGAGCAGCGTCTGGCGATCGATTGGTTGGGTTGTACCTTGCATAACGGACTCCTCTTTTTCTCCGCGCGTAGTTTACGCCGCGCGGCGGCGTGGGGCAAATTTTCCATGCATAAATCAGGGGTAATGGTAACCAGTGGAGAAACAGCCGTTTACTGGCGGGATTTGCTTTTGCATGCTAATAAAGTTGCGTAACGAATTTTATCAGGTACAGTGTGACGCTTTCGGCGATCTGGCAACAGATTTGCTTGACATTCGGCCAAAAATTCTTCGTGCTATGTCACCTGACGAGAAAAAGTCAGCAAACTCAAGCGCCTGGTTTTACGGAGATGAAACGGGTGTTCAGGGTTGATATTCACCGACGGTGCCGCAACATATGAGGCAGTCGCCAGTGGAGGGTGTATGAATGTGCGATGTATTCCTGGATGAATCAAATTAGGTAAAGGTGAATATGGGTAAAGCTCTCGTTATCGTTGAGTCCCCGGCAAAAGCCAAAACGATCAATAAGTATCTGGGTAATGACTACGTGGTGAAATCCAGCGTCGGTCATATCCGCGATTTGCCGACCAGTGGATCAGCTTCCAAAAAGAGCGCCGACTCTACCGCCACCAAAGGGGCTAAAAAGCCTAAAAAGGACGAACGTAGTGCTCTGGTTAACCGTATGGGCGTGGACCCATGGCATGACTGGAATGCGCACTATGAAGTACTTCCGGGTAAAGAAAAGGTAGTTTCAGAACTCAAACAGTTGGCGGAAAAAGCTGACCACATCTATCTCGCAACCGACCTTGACCGCGAAGGGGAAGCCATTGCCTGGCACCTGCGGGAAGTCATCGGCGGCGATGAACAGCGTTACAGCCGCGTGGTGTTCAATGAGATCACCAAAAACGCTATTCGTCAGGCCTTTGAAAAGCCGGGCGAACTGAATATCGATCGGGTTAACGCCCAGCAGGCGCGTCGTTTTATGGACCGCGTGGTGGGCTATATGGTTTCGCCGCTGCTGTGGAAAAAAATCGCCCGTGGTCTTTCTGCCGGGCGCGTGCAGTCCGTCGCGGTCCGCCTGGTGGTGGAGCGTGAACGTGAAATTAAAGCGTTCGTCCCGGAAGAGTACTGGGAAGTCGACGCCAGCACCACCACGCCGGGCGGTGACGCCCTGCCGCTGCAGGTGACCCATAAGGACGATAAGCCGTTCCGTCCGGTCAGCCGCGATGAGACCATGGCGGCGGTATCGCTGCTGGAAAAAGCCAGCTACAGCGTACTGGAGCGTGAAGATAAGCCGACCAGCAGCAAGCCGGGCGCGCCGTTCATCACCTCCACCCTGCAGCAGGCGGCCAGCACCCGTCTGGGCTTCGGCGTGAAAAAGACCATGATGATGGCTCAGCGACTCTATGAGGCAGGGCACATCACCTATATGCGTACCGACTCCACCAACCTGAGTCAGGACGCGCTGAACATGGTTCGCGGCTACATCAGCGACAAATTTGGCAAAAAATATCTGCCGGATAGCGCGAACCAGTACGCCAGCAAAGAAAACTCGCAGGAAGCGCACGAAGCGATTCGTCCGTCTGATGTGAACGTGCTGGCGGAAACGCTGAAAGATATGGAAGCGGATGCGCAGAAGCTTTATCAGCTGATCTGGCGCCAGTTTGTCGCCTGTCAGATGACGCCGGCGCAGTACGACTCCACCACGCTGACCGTGGCTGCGGGTGATTTCAAACTGAAAGCGCGCGGTCGCACTTTACGTTTCGACGGCTGGACAAAAGTCATGCCGGCGCTGCGCAAGGGCGATGAAGACCGGACGCTGCCGCTGGTCAAACAGGGCGACCGCCTGAGCCTGGTGGAGCTGACGCCTGCGCAGCACTTTACCAAGCCGCCGGCGCGTTTCAGCGAGGCCTCGCTGGTGAAAGAGCTGGAAAAACGCGGGATTGGCCGTCCGTCGACCTACGCGTCGATCATTTCGACCATTCAGGATCGCGGCTACGTGCGGGTGGAAAATCGTCGTTTTTACGCCGAAAAAATGGGCGAGATCGTTACCGACCGGCTGGAAGAAAACTTCCGCGATCTGATGAACTACGATTTTACCGCGCAGATGGAGGATCGCCTCGACCAGGTTGCGAACCACCAGGCCGAGTGGAAAGAGGTGCTGAACCACTTCTTCGGCGATTTTACCACCCAGCTGGCGACGGCAGAGAAAGATCCGGAAGAGGGCGGCATGCAGCCGAACCCGATGGTGCTCACCAGCATCGACTGCCCGACCTGCGGCCGTAAAATGGGGATCCGTACCGCCAGCACCGGCGTTTTCCTCGGCTGTTCGGGCTATGCCTTGCCGCCGAAAGAGCGGTGCAAAACCACCATCAACCTGGTGCCGGAGAACGAAGTCCTCAACGTGCTGGAAGGCGATGACGCGGAAACCAACGCGCTGCGCGCCAAACGTCGCTGCCAGAAGTGTGGGACGGCGATGGACAGCTACCTTATCGATCCTAAGCGTAAGCTGCACGTCTGTGGTAATAACCCGACCTGCGACGGCTACGAGATTGAAGAGGGCGAATTCCGCATCAAGGGCTATGACGGCCCGGTGGTGGAGTGCGAGAAGTGCGGGTCTGAAATGCACCTGAAAATGGGGCGTTTCGGTAAATACATGGCCTGTACCAACGACGAGTGTAAGAACACGCGTAAGATCCTGCGCAATGGCGAAGTGGCTCCGCCGAAGGAAGATCCGGTGCCGCTGCCGGAGCTGCCGTGTGAGAAGTCTGACGCCTACTTTGTGCTGCGCGACGGGGCGGCGGGCGTCTTCCTGGCGGCCAACACCTTCCCGAAATCACGGGAAACGCGTGCGCCGCTGGTGGAGGAGTTGTACCGCTTCCGCGATCGTCTGCCGGAAAAACTGCGTTATCTCGCCGATGCGCCGCAGCAGGATCCGGAAGGCAATAAAACGCTGGTACGCTTTAGCCGTAAAACCAAGCAGCAGTACGTGGCGTCCGAAAAAGAGGGCAAAGCGACCGGCTGGTCAGCTTTCTTTATCGACGGTAAGTGGACGGAAGCCAAAAAGTAATGGCGTTCGTTCGGGCAGGAAAAGCGCGCTTTTCCTGCTCAGGCGACCGGCAGAGAGAGTGCATTTCTCTGCCGTGTCGTCTTCCCCTCTTTGCGTTAATTTCCTCCCCTTATAACCACCTATATTATTTTTCGTTAGCGTCTATACAGTGTTGATATAAATGATATAGTGGTTATAGTTAATGCCTTTTTTATTATTAAAACGTCTTATACATCATCGCTTTCAGGATGCATTGCGGCGCCACTATGGCCAACTGCCGGGAGCCCAGGGCCTTCATCGGCGACAAGTTGCCTGAACGTAAAGTGTATTAAGCGGCTTCATTTTACGCGCAAACGGATATCAGCCATGAAACTACAACAGCTTCGCTACATCGTTGAGGTGGTTAACCATAACCTGAATGTTTCATCCACCGCCGAAGGGCTCTATACCTCCCAGCCGGGTATCAGTAAGCAGGTCCGCATGCTGGAGGATGAGCTGGGCATTCAGATCTTTGCCCGCAGCGGTAAACACTTAACCCAGGTGACGCCGGCCGGGCAGGAGATCATCCGCATCGCCCGCGAAGTGCTGTCGAAAGTCGATGCCATCAAATCTGTCGCCGGAGAGCATACCTGGCCTGACAAAGGGTCTCTTTACGTCGCCACCACCCATACCCAGGCGCGCTATGCGTTACCGGGAGTGATCAAGGGGTTTATTGAACGCTACCCGCGGGTGTCGCTGCATATGCATCAGGGCTCGCCGACTCAGATCGCGGAGGCTGTGTCGAAAGGCAATGCCGATTTCGCCATCGCCACCGAGGCGCTACATCTGTATGACGATCTGGTGATGCTGCCATGCTATCACTGGAACCGGTCGATTGTAGTGACCCCCGAGCATCCTCTGGCCACCAAGGGCTCGGTGTCCATAGAGGAACTGGCCCAGTATCCACTGGTAACCTATACCTTTGGTTTTACCGGCCGCTCCGAACTGGATACCGCGTTTAACCGTGCGGGCCTGACGCCGCGCATTGTTTTTACCGCCACCGATGCCGACGTCATCAAAACCTATGTTCGCCTGGGGCTGGGGGTAGGGGTAATCGCCAGCATGGCGGTGGATCCGGTCTCTGACCCGGATCTGGTGAAGCTGGATGCGAACGGTATTTTCAGCCACAGCACCACTAAGATAGGTTTCCGCCGTAGCACCTTCTTACGAAGCTACATGTATGATTTTATTCAACGTTTTGCTCCCCATTTGACCAGGGACGTGGTAGATACCGCGGTGGCTTTACGCTCGAATGAAGATATTGAAGCGATGTTCAAAGATATAAAACTTCCGGAAAAATAACCCTGAAAATAATAATGGCACTCCCTGCGAGGAGTGCCATTAACTATGATGGACTGTATTTAACAACTTAAACCTCGAACCAATCACAAAATTAATAATTTTTGGCAACACGTTTTTCATTATGCCCGCCGCGATCAAATAACCGGTTAAATATATTCCATCAGGCCTAAATTCACTGGATTAATCTTTTATCCATAATTAAGATTTATCTGTACCTGATGATTTGAGCAATTGGTGGTGACAATATGATAAGTAATATCGATTACATGAAACTGGCGATGTCATACGAGAATGACAAAACCGAAATCGATCCCGTTCTGCGTAGTCGCGTATGGGGCGTAGTGTTGATAGGGTTGGCGATGTTCTGGAGCATCATCGCGCTCACCATCTGCAACATCTGGATTGTCAGCTAAAGCTGTAGGTCATCGTTGTAGATACATGTCATTTTTATGACAGTGAAAGGAAACTGTAATATAAAATCAGTGACCGGCAATACAGGGAGAATATATTTTGCCGCTGGATTCATCCAACCTGAAATCACTCACCAGAGCTAATCACTGCCCGCTGGCCGATTAGCTCTTTTTTTGTCCTCGTGTACTAATACAATATCGGCATACGCCCTCTTTGCACTATTTTGGTGCTATTTCGCCTGCTCTCGGATAATTCCCGTTTCCTCTCTCTCTGTCTCGTCGTATTTAGCAATTTGGGTTGTTATCAAAGTGTTATGCTCAGTATGTGTTATCTTTAATGGAGACCCTGAGGAGAATCAGGGTATGCCATCCCTGAGATAAAGGAGGAGCTATGTCGTCAACCCTACGAGAAGCCAGTAAGGACACGCTGCAGGTCAACGATAAAACCTGGCATTACTACAGCCTGCCGTTGGCGGAGAAGCAGCTGGGCGAGATCAGTCGACTGCCCAAGTCGCTGAAGGTGCTGATGGAGAACCTGCTGCGCTGGCAGGACGGTGACTCGGTAACTGAAGAAGATATTCGCGCCCTGGCCGGCTGGCTGCAACAGGCCCATGCCGACCGGGAAATCGCCTACCGTCCGGCACGCGTCCTGATGCAGGACTTTACCGGCGTGCCGGCGGTAGTGGATCTGGCCGCCATGCGCGAGGCGGTGAAACGCCTTGGCGGCGATACGGCGAAGGTTAATCCGCTATCGCCGGTTGACCTGGTTATCGACCACTCGGTGACCGTTGACCGCTTCGGCGACGACGAGGCCTTCGAAGACAACGTCCGCCTGGAAATGGAGCGGAACCACGAACGCTACGCTTTTCTGCGCTGGGGGCAGCAGGCCTTCAGCCGCTTCAGCGTGGTGCCGCCGGGCACCGGTATTTGCCATCAGGTGAACCTGGAATACCTTGGCCGGGCGGTCTGGAGCGAGGAGGTGAACGGCCAGTGGATGGCGTGGCCGGATACGCTGGTGGGCACCGACTCCCATACCACCATGATTAATGGTCTTGGCGTGCTGGGCTGGGGCGTGGGCGGGATTGAAGCGGAAGCCGCTATGCTGGGCCAGCCGGTGTCAATGCTGATCCCCGATGTTGTGGGCTTTAAGCTCAGCGGCAAACTGCGCGAAGGCATCACCGCCACTGACCTGGTACTGACGGTTACCCAAATGCTGCGTCAGCATGGCGTCGTCGGCAAGTTTGTTGAATTCTACGGTGACGGCCTGGATACCTTACCCCTTGCCGACAGGGCGACCATCGCCAATATGGCGCCGGAGTATGGCGCCACCTGTGGCTTTTTCCCTATCGATGACGTAACGCTCAGCTATATGCGTCTCAGCGGCCGTAGCGAAGAACAGGTCGCGCTGGTGGGAGCCTACGCTAAAGCCCAGGGCATGTGGCGCCAGCCTGGCGATGAGCCGGTCTTTACCAGTACCCTGGCGCTGGATATGAGCAGCGTCGAAGCGAGCCTCGCCGGGCCGAAGCGACCTCAGGATCGCGTGGCGCTGGGCGATGTTCCGAAAGCCTTCGCCGCCAGCGGCGAGCTGGAGGTTAACCACCTTCAGCGTCAGCGTCAGCCGGTTGACTATACGCTGAACGGGCATCACTATTCGCTACCGGATGGCGCGGTGGCTATTGCAGCGATTACCTCCTGCACCAATACCTCTAACCCCAGCGTGTTGATGGCCGCCGGTCTGCTGGCGAAAAAAGCCGTCGAACGCGGCCTGCAGCCGCAGCCGTGGGTGAAAGCTTCCCTGGCCCCAGGCTCGAAAGTAGTGTCGGATTATCTGGCCCATGCCGGCCTGACGCCTTACCTCGACCAGCTCGGCTTCAATCTGGTGGGATATGGTTGCACCACCTGTATCGGTAACTCCGGTCCATTGCCTGAACCTATCGAAGAAGCGATCAAAAAAGGCGATCTGACCGTCGGGGCAGTGCTCTCCGGTAACCGTAACTTCGAAGGGCGTATTCATCCGCTGGTGAAAACCAACTGGCTGGCCTCGCCGCCGTTGGTGGTCGCTTATGCGCTGGCGGGGAACATGAATATCGACCTCACCCGCGAGCCGTTGGGACAGGGCAAGAATGGCGAGCCGGTCTATCTGAAAGATATCTGGCCGAGCGGGGAGGAGATTGCCCGCGCGGTGGAACAGGTCTCCACCGAGATGTTCCGCAAAGAGTACGCGGAAGTGTTTTCCGGCACTGAGGAGTGGAAGGCGATCAAGGTGGAGGAGTCAGATACCTACGACTGGCAGGAGGACTCGACCTATATTCGCTTGTCGCCGTTCTTTGACGAGATGGGCGCCGAGCCGCTGCCGGTAGAGGATATTCGCGGCGCGCGGATCCTCGCCATGCTGGGCGACTCAGTCACCACGGACCACATTTCGCCTGCGGGCAGCATTAAAGCCGATAGTCCGGCAGGCCGCTATCTGCAGGAGCATGGGGTTGCCCGGCGCGACTTCAACTCCTATGGTTCCCGTCGCGGTAACCATGAGGTGATGATGCGTGGCACCTTCGCCAATATCCGCATCCGTAACGAAATGGTCCCAGGGGTGGAAGGGGGCATGACCCGCCATCTGCCGGATCCTGAACCGATGGCGATTTACGATGCGGCGATGCTGTACAAGGCTGAGGGCACACCGCTGGCGGTGATTGCCGGTAAGGAGTATGGCTCAGGTTCCAGCCGTGACTGGGCGGCGAAGGGGCCGCGCCTGCTGGGGATTCGGGTAGTGATCGCCGAGTCCTTCGAGCGTATCCACCGTTCCAACCTGATCGGAATGGGCATTTTGCCGCTGGAGTTCCCGCAGGGCGTCACCCGCAAAACGCTGCGGTTGACCGGGGAAGAGCGGATTGATATCAGCAATCTGCAGTCGCTTCAGCCTGGCGCTACGGTGCCGGTGACCCTGACTCGCGCTGACGGCTCGCAGGAAGCGATCCCTTGTCGGTGCCGTATCGACACGGCGACCGAACTCACCTACTACCGCAACGACGGCATCCTGCACTACGTTATTCGTAATATGCTGTGAAACAAAGGGCCAGCATCGCTGGCCCTTTTTCGGTTATTCCACCGGTTTATTCCGTCGGCTTGCTGTTCAGCAGATGGCCCATCTTGGCGGCTTTGGTGTCCAGATAGTGAGCGTTTTTCGGGTTACGCCCGACGATCAGCGGCACCCGCTCCACAATGTTGATCCCGGCTTCGGTAAGAATTTCCACTTTTTTCGGGTTATTGGTTAATAACCGCACCTGCTCAACGTTGAGCAATTTGAACATGTCGGCGCACAAGGTGAAATCGCGCTCATCGGCGGCGAAGCCAAGCTGATGGTTCGCTTCGACAGTGTCGTAGCCCTGATCCTGCAGCGCGTAGGCGCGGATCTTATTCAATAAACCAATGTTGCGTCCTTCCTGGCGGTGATACAGCAGGATCCCCCGACCTTCTTCAGCGATATGCGACAGAGCCGCTTCCAGTTGAAAGCCGCAATCACAGCGCAGGCTAAACAGGGCATCGCCCGTCAAACACTCTGAATGTACGCGGGCGAGGACCGGCGACTGCCCTGATATATCGCCATATACCAGCGCGACATGATCCTGTCCGGTTGCCAGTTCTTCAAAACCCACCATCAGGAAATCGCCCCAGGGGGTTGGCAGTTTGGCTTCTGCCACACGTTTAAGCTGCATGTGATTCTCCAGATTCTGTCAGCACCTGACTGTGCTTTCTGTTTCCCGCTATTTTGCCACAACGCCTGGACGTTCTCCTAATCGCGAACGGTTAGCCGTGTGGAAAGCGCACAAACGATCTACTTTCCGCTATGATGTTCATCTACAAGGAGAAGGAGAGAAAATGCTGTTGATAGCCCGACGAACTGCTCTCGCGGCGGCGCTGCTGCTGGTTATGCCCCTCACGGTCTGGCTTTCCGGGTGGCTGTGGCAGCCTGGACTGCCGGTTGCCATGTTGAAAAGCCTGTGGTGGGTGACGGAAACGGTGACCCAGCCGTGGGGAATTATCACTCATGTCGTGCTTTGCGGCTGGTTCCTCTGGTGTCTGCGCTTTCGGCTGCGCGCGGCGTTGATCCTGTTCCTTATCCTTGCCGCCGCCATCCTGGCGGGACAGGGGGCGAAATCCTGGGTCAAGGCGCGGGTCCAGGAGCCGAGACCGTTCGTCATCTGGCTGGAAAACACAAGGCAGGTGCCGGTGACGCAATTCTACGCGTTAAAGCGTAAAGAACGCGCTAAACTGGTGCATGAACAGCTGGCGCAGGCGCAGGACATTCCGTCATTTTTACGCAAACACTGGCAGAAGGAGACGGGGTTTGCTTTCCCGTCAGGTCACACTATGTTTGCCGCCAGCTGGGCGTTACTCGCTGCGGGGCTGCTGTGGCCGCGTCGCCGCTGGGGCACAATCGCGGTGCTGCTGGTGTGGGCGACGGCGGTGATGGGCAGTCGCCTGGCGCTGGGCATGCACTGGCCGCTGGATCTCATCGTCGCCACGCTGATCTCCTGGCTGCTGGTCACGGTGGCCTGCTGGCTGACGCAGCGCCTTTGTGGGCCGCTCTCGCCGCCCGGAGAAGAGGCGCAGGATATTAAAAAACGGATGCCTGAAGCGGAATAATGTTGATTTTAGCGGCATCCGACCGCATATCCTGAAGAGTTGCCATGCTTTTTCATTCCACCGCTGCGGCGAAAATGATACTTTATAGGGCTGAAAGCGGGCTTTTTTCGCGCAACCCACATAACGGGAAGTCATGTGAAATATTTACTCATTTTCTTACTGGTGTTAGCAATCTTCGTCATTTCAGTGACGCTGGGGGCGCAGAATGACCAACAGGTCACTTTCAACTATTTACTCGCTCAGGGTGAATTCCGCATATCGACGCTGCTGGCGGTGCTGTTTGCCGCGGGCTTTGCCATTGGCTGGCTGATCTGCGGCCTGTTCTGGCTGCGGGTGCGTGTCTCACTGGCGCGCGCGGAGCGGAAAATTAAGCGTCTTGAGCATCAGATTGCCCCCGTCAGCCCGGCGGCTGTCGACGCAGGCGTGCCTGCGGTGAAGGAATAACCTCTTATGCTGGAGTTGTTGTTTCTGCTTTTACCCGTTGCCGCCGCTTACGGCTGGTACATGGGGCGCAGAAGTGCACAACAGTCCAAACAGGACGATGCGAGCCGCCTGTCGCGAGATTACGTGGCGGGGGTTAACTTCCTGCTCAGCAACCAGCAGGATAAAGCCGTCGACCTGTTCCTTGATATGCTGAAAGAGGATACCGGTACCGTTGAGGCGCACCTGACGCTCGGTAATTTGTTCCGTTCGCGCGGCGAAGTCGACCGCGCGATCCGAATTCACCAGAGCCTGATGGAAAGCGCGTCGTTAACCTACGATCAGCGCCTGTTAGCGGTGCAGCAGCTGGGACGGGATTATATGGCCGCCGGACTGTATGACCGCGCGGAAGACATGTTCAAACAGCTGGTGGATGAGACCGATTTCCGCCTCGGCGCGCTGCAGCAACTGCTGCAGATTTACCAGGCGACCAGCGACTGGCAGTCGGCTATTGAAGTGGCTGAACGGCTGGTGAAGCTGGGGAAAGAGAAACATCGTGGCGAAATCGCCAACTTCTGGTGCGAACTGGCCCTGCAGCAGATGGCAGCCAACGATCTGGATAAAGCGATGGCGTTGTTGAGAAAAGGCGCCGCCGCGGACCGCAACAGCGCCCGGGTATCGATCATGATGGGCCGGGTGTGGATGGAAAAGGGCGACTACGCCAAAGCGGTGGAGAGCCTCGAGCGGGTTATCGATCAGGATAAAGAGCTGGTGGGTGAAACGCTGGAGATGCTGCAGACCTGCTACCAGCAGCTCGGCAAAACCGATGAATGGGAAGTTTTTCTGCGCCGCTGCGTGGAGGAGAACGCCGGGGCGACCGCCGAACTGATGCTGGCGCAGATCCTTGAGCAGCGGGAAGGCGTCGAAGCGGCGCAAAACTACGTCACCCGGCAGCTGGAACGCCACCCGACCATGCGCGTCTTCCATAAGCTGATGGACTACCATCTCAACGAAGCGGAAGAAGGGCGGGCGAAAGAAAGCCTTGGGGTGCTGCGAAACATGGTTGGTGAGCAGGTGCGCAGCAAACCACGCTATCGCTGCCAGAAATGCGGGTTTACCGCTCATACACTCTACTGGCATTGTCCGTCCTGCCGCTCGTGGGCGACCATTAAACCCATTCGCGGTCTCGACGGCCAGTAAAGCCAAAAAAAAGCCCTCAATTAGTTACAACATACTTATCGCTTCACTCCTCTCCAGGCGCGGCCCCGGCAGCGCCATCGTCCGGTCAGGGCAGGTACGGCAGTCTGTTATTTTGTTCGCTTCACAGGTAGAATGCTGCCCGTTTACCTTTTTTGCGCCACCCCGGCGCCCATCAACACTAAGGTCTGGTCATGACGTCTACAGCTATCCCATCTTCCCGCGCTGTCACATCCTCTCCCGTTGTGGTTGCGCTCGACTATGATAATCGCGATAAAGCGCTGGCATTTGTCGACCGCATCGACCCGCGCGACTGCCGCCTGAAGGTGGGCAAAGAGATGTTCACCCTGCTGGGCCCGCAGTTTGTCCGCGATCTGCATCAGCGTGGGTTTGAGGTGTTCCTGGACCTTAAGTTTCACGATATTCCCAACACCACCGCCCGCGCGGTGGCCGCAGCGGCTGAGCTGGGCGTATGGATGGTGAATGTCCATGCTTCCGGCGGCGCGCGAATGATGACCGCCGCGCGCGAAGCGCTGCTGCCGTTTGGCAAAGATGCGCCGCTGCTGATCGCTGTCACGGTGCTCACCAGCATGGAGTCCAGCGATCTACAGGATCTGGGCATTACCTTATCTCCGGCTGACTACGCGGCGAAGCTGGCGGCGCTGACCCAACGCTGCGGCCTTGATGGGGTGGTGTGTTCAGCCCAGGAGGCTGTGCGCTTTAAGCATGAGCTGGGGCAGGCGTTTAAGCTGGTGACCCCGGGGATTCGTCCGCAGGGCAGCGACGCTGGCGATCAGCGGCGAATTATGACTCCTGAGCAGGCTCAGGAAGCTGGGGTAGACTATATGGTGATTGGTCGCCCGGTTACTCAGTCGGCGGATCCAGCCGCGACGCTGCGGGCGATCAACGATTCTCTGCGCAAGGGGGCATAATGAGCGATTCCAACAGCCGTCTGGTCTACTCCACCGAAACCGGGCGTATCGACGAGGCGAAACCGGCGCCGGTGCGCCCGAAAGGCGACGGCATTGTGCGGATCCAGCGCCAGACCAGCGGCCGCAAGGGCAAAGGCGTCTGTCTGATTAGCGGGATTGATGCCGACGATGCTGCGCTAACCGCTCTGGCGGCAGAGTTGAAAAAGAAATGCGGCTGCGGCGGCGCGGTGAAAGATGGCGTGATCGAGATCCAGGGCGATAAGCGGGATTTACTCAAGTCGCTGCTTGAGGCGAAAGGGATGAAGGTCAAGTTAGCCGGTGGCTGATCGCTATTTTCCCTCTGCTCCAGTGGTCTGGTTGAAATAACAAGGCCGCGGTAAATGCCGCGGCCTTGAATGATTTAACGTGCGTAAGTCAATTCGTGTGAATTATTCTTTTATTTCGTCAGATAATTAAATTATTTTCCGACCTGGTGACCAATAATACCACCGACTGCTGCGCCACCCAGGGTACCGAGCGCGCTACCGTCAGTTAACACCGCACCACCGATAGCGCCGGCGCCAGCGCCGATAGCCGTGTTACGATCGCGTTTAGACATGTTAGAGCAAGCGCTCAGAGACATTGCTACAGTGACAGCCAGAACGACAGCAGCCATTTTTTTGCTCGTTGAAGTCATCATTTTTTTTCTCCTGAATAATCTATTCATGGATTACAGCGCTCCTCTAAGCATAGCCTGATAAAGCAGCTTTAGGGCAATTCCATGAAGTTAAGGTGCGCAGGTGTCACGAAAATCACGCAGGTGATAGTCACTTCCTGTTATATCGCTAATAATAATTTTACTTTTTTTAAAATTTATCGTCAGGTAAAAAGTCTTAATTAGCGGCTCGGAATACTCTCAGAGCGATAAAGCGCCCCTTCCGGCGCTTTGGCAGGAGATGGGGCGGCGGAGGATCAGATGTAGGGCACGATATCGACGGTCAGGCCGCTGCGGAGCAATTGTTCGCGACAGGCGTCCGGTAAGCGATCGTCGGTAATAACGCGATTAAAGCGGCCGGCGGGACCGAGCGGATAGGGATGTACCGCGCTGAATTTTGAACTGTCGCTAAGAATAATTGCCTCACAATGCTTCTCCAGCACGGCGTTCACCACGTCCGCACGCATCATATCGCGGCCGGTAAAGCCGGTTTCCGCCTGCCAACCGTCGATCCCGATGAAGGCTTTGCTGAAATGCACCTGCTGGATGAACTGACGGGTTAGCGGACCGACCATACTCTCACTGCGTTTCTGATAAATTCCGCCCAGCAGGATCACCTCTCCTGGGGTCTCTTTCAGCAGATGGGCGATATAGCTGCTGACGGTAATGATGGTGATATCGCCGCGCTCGGCCAGCGTACGCGCCAGCAGGGCATTGCTGCTGCCGTTTTCGATAAATACCGTTTCACCGGTATTCACTAGCGCCGCAGCCCGGCTGGCCAGCTCACGCTTAATGGCGAAATGGGTCATCATGCGGGTTTCGACATCTTCGCTGTCCAGCGGTACGGCATAGCCATGAGTACGGCGCAAATAGCTCTGCTTTTCCAGCAAATTCAAATCCTGACGAATAGTAACCTCAGAGACACCGGTCATCTTCGCCAGATCGGCGACACTCATGCGGCCTTTATCGATGACCACTTGCAAAATACTTTGTTGTCGGGCGTTCATAGCAACATCACTGTTAGGGGGCTATATGGCGAGCAACCGGTCCATATGGCCGGCTGCGGCATGGCTGATATTCAGATTTCCCAGGGCGCCTTGGGTTGGTTTTGTTGTTCAGCATCGTCCGCCGCCAGCGCCAGCAGCTCCGCTTTGAGGATCTCCAGATTATGGATCGCAGAATGGTAATCACCGGCAACCAGAATATCCAGCACGGTATCGATACGTTGAGCGAGCAGGTGGGCATTCACATCTGACATGGCATTATCCTGGTAACAAAAACGAATGAAATCAATGATGCTAAAAATGAATGAAAAAGAGAAGCGAAAAAAACGCACAACCTTAATCGGTGCGACGGAAATGGCTGGATAGAGAGGAAAGAAGCAGCGGTTCCCGCAGGAACCGCTGTGAAGGGGCGTCAGACCGCCGGACGCGCAATAATGCTGCGGGTTTCCATGCGAACTTCAGCGATAGTGACATCGATAACGTCAGTCACTTTATAGACTACTTCACCTTTGATCTGCACGGTACCGTTCTCCTGGCTGCACACCAGTTCGTCGCGCACGGCGTGGAGGAACGGGGCCGGAATAAAGGCGACCGCGCCATTGTCCACCAGACGCACGCGCATCCCGCCGCGGCTGACGTCGATGATCTCCGCCGCGAAGCGGGTATCGGTCCCGGCTTTATCGTTGAGGAAACGGGCGTACAGCCAGTCGGCGACGTCGCGCTCGGCCATCCGGTTGAGACGACGGCGCTCCGCCATCTGCACGGTGGCTTCATCCTGGGGACGCGCAATGGTCTCGCCTTTAATGATGGCTTTCAGCAGACGGTGGTTGATCATGTCGCCATACTTACGGATCGGCGAGGTCCAGGTGGCATAGGCTTCAAGCCCAAGACCAAAGTGTGGGCCCGGCTCGGTGCTGATTTCCGCAAACGACTGGAAGCGGCGAATGCGGCTGTCGAGGAAACCGGTCGGCTGAGCGTCCAGTTCCCGGCGCAGCTTGCAGAACCCTTCCAGGGTGAGCACTTCCGTCGGGTCGACGTGCACATCATGGGTTTTCAGCAGGGCGGCCAACTGCTCGGTGTTCGCCGGATCGAAACCGGTATGAACGTTATAAACGCCGAAGCCGAGCTTGTCGCGCAGAACGCGGGCGGCACAGATGTTGGCGGCGATCATCGACTCTTCGACAATGCGGTTGGCAATGCGACGCGGTTCCGCGACGATATCCAGCACTTCGCCTTTTTCGCCGAGAACGAAACGGTAGTCCGGACGGTCTTTGAACACCAGCGCATGGGTCTGACGCCATTCGCTACGACGCTGGCACACGTCCTTCAGCAGCGTAATTTGCTGCGCGATCGCCTCGCTGTCCGGCTGCCAGCTGCCGCGGCCTTCCAGCCAGTCAGAGACGTCGTCATAGGCCAGCTTGGCTTTCGATTCGATGGTGGCGGCAAAGAACTCGATATTGTCTTCGATGGTGCCATCGGCCGCCAGGGGCATCCGGCAGGCCAGCACCGGGCGCACTTCGTTAGCGCGCAGGGAGCAGAGGTCGTCCGACAGCTCGCGCGGCAGCATTGGAATGTTGAAGCCCGGCAGATAGTTGGTAAAGGCGCGCACTTTTGCGGCGTTATCCAGCTTGCTGCCTTCGGCAATCCAGGCGGTCGGGTCGGCAATGGCGACCGTCAGCAGCAGTTTGCCATCAGCAGTGGACTCGGCATACAACGCATCGTCCATATCTTCGGTGCTGGCGCTGTCAATGGTGACGAAGTCGAGGGCGGTTAGGTCGCGGCGCGTCAGCCCCTCGTCGAGCATCTCGGTGGCGACGCCGTCCGGTGCCTCTTTCTCAAGATTATGGCGCGCCAGGGTTACCCACCATGGGACGAAGTGGTCGTCGCTAAAAGTGATGAACTGGGTCAACTCCGCGTAAAACCCGCGGTCGCCTTTTAATGGATGACGGCGCATCTCGGCGACGGCCCAGTCACCCTGTTTAAAATCGTGCTCAACGCCGCGGGCGGCGCGGCAGGGAATGGCGTCTTTCAGCAGCGGATGGTCAGGAACGATAGCGAGGCGATCGTCTTTCTTCTGGACTTTACCGACAAAACGAGTCAGGAAGGGCTCAACCAGCGATTCCGGCTCGGCGCTTTCGCGTTCTTTTTCAGAATGGATCACCGCGACGATACGGTCGCCATGCATCACTTTTTTCATCTGCGGCGGCGGAATGAAGTAGCTCTTCTGAGCGTCCACTTCGAGGAAGCCAAAGCCCTTTTCCGTGCCCTTAACGACCCCTTCCGCGCGCGGCGTCTGGGAATGCAGTTGCTGTTTAAGCTGCGCTAGCAGCGGGTTATCCTGAAACATAATTAGGTATTTTCGTGGCTAAAAGAGCGGCTGACATTTTTACGCGAATATGCCTGCCGCAGCAAGCGCTGTTTCAGCAATTTACGTCTGCTGACGCACATTGCCGAGGGCGATTTTCAGACGATTCATCCATCCGCACAGCCCGCTCCAGATCAACAGATCGATTGCATGTTGCTCAGAGAGTCGATATTCCGCGAGGGGCGTTAACTGGGCGGCGCTAAACCGGTCAGGCGAGCGTGTTAACAGCTGCACCGCGGTCACGAGAGACCGGGCCTGAGGATGCTGCTGGAGCCAGTGATGGAGGGCCTGGTCGCCCTCCCGCAGATGGCTGGCGAACTCCTCTTCACCCTGCCAGTGGGGGAGCCAGGCGTCAAAGCAGGTGGGGCTGCCATTGGTGCGCGCCGTGAGTAAGGCGACCTGCGGGCCAAAGGTATCATCCGTGCTGAGCTGGCGGATCAAGGTCTCCAGAGGCGCGAATAACTGTGGGTCGCAGGCCAGCAGCGGCGCCAGCTCGCCCAGACCGGGCAGCGACTGCCAGCCGGCGATGCGCCGCTGACGCTCATCATCGGCATACTGCAGGTCGGGATCCGCAATGTCTGCCTGCCATGCTCCCGGCGGCGGGGCGAACAGTTCCGCGGGTGCCTCCTCTTGCTGGGGCATACCGGGGATCCAGCGCACCGGAAAGCCCTGGGCCGCCTGCAGGACGGCAATCGCCCGCGCCTGGAAGCCGACGAATCCGATAATCTGGTTGAACAGAATAATGTCCCGACTGGTTAAGCCCACTTCGTCCAGCTGGCTACGGGAGAGAGCGTTAATAACCGAGGGCGAACCGGCAAGCTGACGAGCATATTGCGTGATTTGCGCCAGACGACGGTTGCTCTCGCGCGAGGAATCGGGGCCTGGCAGGGGAGCAAGGCGGGCGGCGTAGTGGTTACACAGCCGCTGGACGCCGTAGACCTGGGCGACGGTGAGCGCGGTGCTGAGTCGATCGTAAGCGGTAAAGGTCTGCAGGCGACTCACCGCCACCTGGTCGGGAAACAGCAGTTCGGCCAGCTGGCGTGCGGGGTGTAGCCAGTCAGCGTGGGCACGTAGCCAGGCGGCCGGCAGCGTCAGGTCCAGCAAAAAGCGGTCTTCAACATGGGCGGCTTCAGGGACGAGCGGCAGGACATCCACCGGGCAGATTGTTGACTGGGTTTCGTGATACCAGTGATTTTTGCCATTCACGCGGCGTGGCTCCATGGGCTTTCCTTGTTCGGTATGTGGCGAACCGCCGTTCCGCGGATCGTTTATGCAGAACTATCCTGGCGTAACCCGGAAGCAGGAGAAAATATTGATACGTGCTAACAAATAGCCGATTGGAATAACAGGTGGGGCGTAAGGCGTGGGGATGGAAGAACCCTCCTCACCGGGGCGAGGAGGGGAAGGAACTTATTTCAGTTCCAGCTCGTTCATGGCGGCGATATTGAACCCGCCGTCAACGTGAACGACTTCACCGGAGATCCCCGCAGACAGGTTGGAGCACAGGAAGGCTGCGCTGTTACCCACATCTTCAATGGTGACGGTGCGACGGATCGGGGTGACCGCTTCGCAGTGCGCCAGCATTTTACGGAAATCTTTAATACCGGACGCGGCCAGCGTACGGATAGGACCGGCAGAGATGGCATTGACGCGAACGCCTTCCGGACCCATGGCGTTAGCCATATAGCGGACGTTAGCTTCCAGAGAGGCTTTGGCCAGACCCATCACGTTATAGTTCGGGATCGCGCGCTCTGCGCCCAGGTAGGAGAGCGTCAGCAGAGCCGAACCCGGGTTCAGCATGCCGCGGCAGGCTTTGGCCATTGCTACGAAGCTGTAAGCGCTGATGTCGTGCGCGATTTTAAAGCCGTCGCGAGTGACAACGTCAACGTAGTCGCCGTCTAACTGGTCAGCCGGGGCAAAACCGATTGAGTGGACGAAACCATCGAATTTTGGCCAGACTTTTTCCAGCTCGGTGAACAGCGCGGTGATGCTCTCATCTTCAGCAACGTCGCACGGCAGCACAATGTCAGAACCCAGCGCGGCAGCAAACTCTTCTACGCGACCTTTCAGTTTCTCATTCTGATAGGTGAATGCCAGTTCCGCGCCTTCGCGGTGCATTGCCTGCGCGATGCCGTAGGCGATGGACAGTTTGCTGGCGACGCCAGTGATCAAAATGCGCTTACCGGAAAGAAAACCCATAGCTTTAATCCTTATCGTTATTGCTTATTTTTACTTTAACAATCATAACGTTAACATTGTTATTTCAAAATAACTCAAATTTAGCCGGGAATTATATCCCACTGACGACCCCTTGTGTCACGATATTTTTCAGCCGGTCCGCGCCGCGCGGGGCAAAAGTACATCGCGATAGCTGCAGTATATCATCTCTCCTGACGATTATTTGAGCGCGATCTCCGCCAGCAGCAGGCGTCCATTGCTGCCCACGGGACGCAGATTCCGCGGGGATCCACCGCGCCAGCAGAGGCCGCTGCCGGCCGCGCAGCGTCGCCCGGCCAGATCCCACTCGCCTTGTAGAACATAAGCGACCCCCTCGCTGGCAGGGCATTGCAGGTCGCTAACGACCTGAACTGTCGCCGACGCGCGCCCGCGCTGAGTCATGATATTGAAGTCCAGCCCTGGCGCAACGATCCCGACGCTGGACAGCGCCCATTCGCCGGGGAAAGCCCACGGCTGCCAGAGCGCCAGCGGTTGGTCGATATTCTCGCCACACAGCCGTAGCGGCTGCCCCGCCAGCAGAGTAATGACCCGGTCGACGCCAGGAAAGGGGGAGAAAGGGCCATCCGCCTGCAGGGTGGCAATACTCGCTCGCCAGAGAAAAGGGGCATCTGGAGCGGGTACGCAGATGATTTCGCGCGTCTCTCCGCCGCCGTTTTTCCACGGCGTGACGGGGAGCGTCGAAAGTTGAAAAGGGACCATCATGGGCAGCATACCTTAGTTAATCGCTTCCGGCGTCAACAATAAGCACCGCCTTGAGCTAGTTTAGTAACTTTCTGCTATACAAATATTTTACATATTCGTCACAAAATGAGAGTGCATGCAAGGCGGTGAGTTGTCAATGCTTGTATATACAAGAACGATTGAGTGAGGTGATATTAATAACTTGAGTGAGGAACCTATGTCTTCGTTTTCGTCTACAGACGGGCAGTCAAAGAGCAATTATGCTGGAATGAGTGAAAGGCGGTCGATTGATTACATCCCGGAAAGCGAACGGCATGGACACCCTTTTAGCCAGTTCACCCTTTGGTTTGGCGGCAATCTGCAAATTACGGCGATTGTCACTGGCGCTTTAGCCGTTGTGCTGGGCGGCGATGTAGTGTGGTCGCTGGTCGGGCTTCTGGTCGGTCAGATGCTGGGGGCGGCGGTGATGTCTCTGCATGCGCTGCAGGGACCGCGACTGGGACTTCCGCAAATGATCCTTAGCCGCGCCCAGTTTGGGGTTTTTGGCGCGGTGGTGCCGCTGGTGCTGGTTTGCGTCATGTATATCGGTTTTTCTGCCAGCGGCACCGTATTGGCCGGGCAGGCAATGGCCAAACTACTGAATATCAGCCACGTAGCCGGGATGCTGATATTCAGTGCGATTATTATCGTTATCGCCGTCCTCGGTTATAAGGTGATCCACAAGCTGGGCAAACTGGCGAGTATCGTCGGAATTCTCGCCTTCGTTTATATGTTCATCACGCTGCTACTTTCGGCCGATCTCAGTGCGCTCGCGCACAATAACCATTTTTCGCTGCCGACGTTTTTATTAGCCGTATCGCTCTCCTCATCGTGGCAGATCGCTTTTTGCCCCTATGTATCCGACTATTCGCGCTACCTGCCACGCGATGTTTCCGCCACGAAAACGTGGTGCTCAGTGTTTTTCGGCACCGTATTGGGTACCCAAACGTCGATGACGCTCGGGGTTCTGACAGCGGCCATTGCCGGCAGCGCGTTCCCTGGTCACGAGGTGAGCTATCTGGTGGGATTAGGTAAGAGTCAGGCGATGGCCATGGTTATCTATTTCGCCATCTGTTTTGGTAAAATTACCTTCACTACCCTCAATGCGTACGGCAGCTTTATGTCGCTGACCACCATTGTTTCCGCCTTCCGCCGGCAAACCGTGCTGTCGCAAAAGTGTCGCATTGCATTCGTGGTGCTGATGGTGACGGCTTCCTGCATTATCGCGTTGCTTAGCGAACCCGCTTTCTTAAAGCATTTCACGCATTTTCTTCTGTTTCTGCTGGCGTTCTTCGTGCCGTGGAGCGCCATCTGTCTGACGGATTATTATCTTATCTCGAAGGGCGCCATCGATATTCCGGCGCTAAGCGACCCGCAGCAACGCTACGGGTTCTGGAACCTGTACGCGATCACCCTGTATATCGTCGGTGTGCTTATCCAGTTGCCGTTCATTGAGAACCCGTTGTTCCATGGTTCGCTCACGTGGATCTTCGCCGGTAACGATGTCTCATGGATAATAGGTTGGTTTGGCACCGGGGTTCTTTACTACGCGCTGCGCCGCTTTGACCGCCGGTCGCTGCCGGCGCAGAGTCTTTTCCCTTCTACCTGAATGACAAGGGCGGCGTGAGGGCCGCCCCTGCCGTCGCCTGCCAGCTATTTCCCGTCTTTGCGCCAGGCGTCGGCGGTGAGGGCTTCCCCGAAGTGGCCGGCGATCAGGCGCCGGGTCAGGTCGTGCAGCGGCGAGGCCAGCACATCGGCAGTGCTGCCGCGCTCGACCACTTCGCCGTTATGCATCACCAGCACCTGATCGCTGATGTGTTTCATCATTCCCAGGTGCTGAGTGACATAGATATAGGAGATGCCCTGTTTCTCCTGCAGCTCCAGCATCAGGTTGATAAGCTGGGAGCGCATCGACATATCCAGCGAGGCCAGCGCCTCATCGCAGACGATAACCTTCGGGCGCAGGATCAGCGCCCTGGCGAGGCCGAGACGCTGCTTCTGACCGGGCGCCAGCATATGGGGGTAGTAGCTGACGTGGTCCGGCAGCAGACCGACCATGCGCAGGGTGTCGATTATCTGCTTCTGCCGCGCCTCGGCGTCGAGATCGGTATTCAGTCGCAGCGGAAAATCGAGGATCTGCGAGATGCGCTGGCGCGGGTTCAGCGAGGTCGACGGATCCTGAAAGATCATGCGAATCTTCTGGCTGCGGTAGGAGTAATCCCCAAAAGTCAGCGGATGATCGTCAATCAGCAATTCGCCGCTGGTGGGTTCCACCATGCCCGCCAGCATCTTCGCGAGGGTCGATTTCCCGGAGCCGTTCTCGCCGATAATCGCCAGCGTCTGCCGTTCGCGCAGGGTAAAACTCAGCGGTTTAACCGCCTCAACCGTCTGACGGTGAAACCAGCCGGTGCGGTAGCGAAAGGTCTTACTGAGTTGGCGAACTTCCAGCAATGTTTCGACCATTTCACTCTTTCTCCATGTTCAACGGGAAATGACAGGCGTACAGATGGTTGCGCGCCCCGGTAAGACGCGGCGTTTCGATACACTCGCGCTGGGCGTACGGGCAGCGCGGCCCCAGCCGACAGCCGATAGGCAACTGCTCCAGTAGCGGGATCGCTCCAGGCAGGGTGTTGAGGCGACTTTTATGCGGCATGGCGCTACCGAAATCCGGGATCGCGCGGATTAACGCCTGTGTGTAGGGGTGATGTGGGAGGGTGATCAGCTCTTCGCTGGGCCCACTCTCCACCGTCTGCCCGCAGTACATGACGTTGATTTTATCCGCCCATTTGCTGAGCATTTGCAGGTCATGGCTGATCAGCAAGATGGTGGTGTTGTTGTTCTGGTTGAGCCGCGTCAGCAGGCGAATAATCTGCGCCTGGGTGGTCGGCTCCATGGCGTTGGTCGGCTCGTCGGCAATCAGCAGACGCGGCTGGTTGGCCAGGGCGATGGCGATCATCACCTTCTGGCACTCGCCCTCGGTCAGCTGATAGGGGAAGCTGCGCATGGCATCTTTGTGATCTTTAATGCCGACGCGGTGCAACAGCTCGATGGCCCGGCGCTTGCGCCAGCCCAGCCGTTGCCACCAGCGGCCCTTGTAGGTCCAGCCGGGGATACTCTGAATCAGCTGCTGGCCGATGCGCTCAGAGGGATCGAGGCACGACTGGGGCTCCTGAAAAATCATCGACACGTTATGGCCGATCAGCTTCCGGCGCTCGCGGTTCGACAGTCGCAGCAGGTCAATGTCATCGAAGCGCATGCGGTCGGCAGTGACCCGCCAGTTGTCTTTGGTCACGCCGCAGATAGCTTTGGCAATAAGGCTTTTCCCGGAGCCGGATTCCCCCACCAGGCCGCGGATTTCGCCTTCGGTCAGCGTCAGGCTGACGCGATCGACGGCTTTTACCCAGCCTTCGCTGGTTTTAAATTCAATGGTTAAGTGACGAATATCGAGTAACGGCATTATTCTACCCCGGCAATGATCGCCCGGCGAATACCGTCGCCTAGCAGGTTGACCAGCAGTACGCTGAGCATAATCGCCGCCCCGGGGAGCATCACGGTCCACGGCGCCACATAGATAAGCTCCAGCGCATCGCCCAGCATGGCTCCCCATTCCGGCGAAGGCAGCTGGGCGCCGAGATCAAGAAAGCCCAGTGCGGCAATATCCAGAATGGCCATCGACAGGGCGCGAGTGATCTCGGTCACCAGGCCGGAGGCGATATTGGGCAGGATGGCGAACAGCAGAATATTCAGCGTCGAGGCGCCGTCGAGGCGGGCGGCGATGATGTACTCTTTCTCCAGCTCATCGTGGACCATGCTGTAGACGGAGCGCACCATGCGCGGCAGCAGCGCCAGCCAGACGGCGAACATCGCATGGCTCAGATGCGGCCCGGCAAAGGCGACGACGATAATCGCCAGCAGCAGCGAGGGGATGGAGAGCAGGGTGTCGAGGATATGGTTCATCACCGCCGAGCGCAGGCCGTGGGTCGATCCGGCAATCACGCCCAGCACCAGACCAAACAGCGTGGCGCCGAGGGTGACGACAAAAGCGCCGCCGACGGTGGGCGCCGCGCCGCTCAGCAGTCGGCTCAGCACATCGCGGCCGAGGTCATCGGTTCCCAGAAAGAAGGAGACTTCGCCATAGCGCGACCACGACGGCGGCAACAGCTGGTAGCCGAGGAACTGCTGGTCGATGCCGTAGGGGGCGAACCAGCCGCCGAAGACGCAGAGCACCAGCAGGCCCGCGCAGCCGTACAGACCGATCATCGCCGTGGTGTCGCCATAGAACTTACGCCATACGGTGCGCAGCGCGCCGGGCGGACGCTTTTCCAGATAAACGCTATCGTAGGGCATACCATTCCTTATGTTTCAGTGGGTTAGCCATGGCACCGAGAATATCGGAAATTACGTTGACAATAATCACCAGCGCGCCAATCACCATCACTCCGGCGGAGATCGCCGCGTAGTCCTGCTGGCGAATAGCGTTGATCAGCCAGCGGCCTAGTCCAGGCCAGCTGAACACCATCTCAGTGATCATCGCCAGGGTGAGCATGGTGGAAAACTGCAGGCCGAGACGCGGGATCACCGGCGGCAGGGCGTTGTGCAGGACATGGCGCAGTAGAATTTTGCGTCGCGACACGCCGCGGGTGGCGGCCGCTTTTACATAGTTAGTGTCATACACCTCGCTGGTGCTAATGCGCATCAGGCGGATCACTTCAGTGGTGGGGGCGACCGCCAGGGTCAATACCGGCAGCACCATATGCCGGGCGGCGCTGACGATCATCTCATGGCGCCACGGCGAGTCCGAAAGCCAGGCGTCGATCAGCGCGAAACCGGTGACGTTTTTCACCTCATACAGCAGATCGAAGCGACCGGAGACCGGAAGCCAGCCGAGGGTCAGGGAAAAGAAGAGGGTCAGGAGCAGGGCCAGCCAGAAGACCGGGATCGAGAAACCGACCAGCGCGACGGCGCTGATCAGGGTATCGGGCCATTTATTGCGCATTACGCCGGCGATCATCCCCACCGGAATGCCTATCAGCAGGGCAAAGCCGAAGGCGAGGATGCACAGCTCCATGGTCGCCGGGAAAACCTCGCGCAACTGCTCAGAAATCAGCTGGCCGTTAATGCTGGAGACGCCGAAATCCCAGTGCAGCACCCCTTCAAACCAGAACAGCCACGCATTCCACAGGGAAGCGCCCTGCAGTGGGGCATGAGGGGTGAAATAGCTCAGGCTGAAACCGACAAAGGTCAGAAAAAAGAGAGTGATCAGCAGCAGCAGCAGACGGCGCAGGGTAAAAATAATCATGGCTTCTTCACCTCTTCGGTATTTTCCCGCGATACGCCAGCGAACGAAGCGTTACCGAAAGGGCTGAGCACCAGGCCTTTCATATCATAGCGGTAGGCCTGCAGCCGCAGCGACGAGGCCAGCGGCAGGACCGGCAGTTCGCGGGCGAGGATCCGCTGCGCCTCTTTGTAAGCGTCCATCCGCGAGGAGAGCTGCTGCGAGAGCAGCGCTTTTTGCAGCACGTCGTCAAACTCCCGGTTACACCAGTGGGCAAAGTTGGTTTGCGAGGCGATGGCCGCGCAGCTCAGCAGCGGTCGGAAGAAACTGTCCGGATCGTTACTGTCCGTCGCCCAGCCGGAGAGCGTCAGGTCGTGGCTCATGTCCATCAGGCGCGCCTCCTGGAAACGTCCCTCTACCGGCACAATAATCACCTTAACGCCAATCTGCGCCATATCCGCCTGGATAAGCTCCGCCGTTTTCAGCGGGCTGGGATTCCACGCCTGCGAGCTGGTGGGCACCCACAGCTTGAGGGTCAGGTTTTCCAGCCCCAGGGCTTTCAGGCGGGCGCGGGCCTCCTGCGGATTATATTCGGTAATTTTAGCGTCATTATCGTAGGCCCACGAGGCCCGCGGCAGCATGGACGCCGCCGTCTCCGCGGTGCCATAGTAGATAGACTGCATCAGGCGCTGGTTGTTGATCGCCAGCGCCAGGGCATGGCGCACCTCAGGGTTATCCAGCGGCGGCTTGGCGGTGTTGAAGGCCAGCCAGGCGATGTTCATTCCCGGGCGCAGCGTCAGGCGCAGGCGCGGGTCGTCACGCAGGATCGTCAACTGGCTGGCGGCTGGCCAGGCCAGCACGTCGCATTCTCCGGTCAGCAGTTTCGACAGGCGGCCGGTGCCGCCGGAGCCAAGGTCGACCACCACCTGGGGCATCAACGGTTTGCCGCGCCAGTAGCCGGGGTGGCGCTGCAGGCGAACATATTGTCCGGAGCGGTAATCGGATAGCTGGAACGGGCCGGTGCCAACCGGCTGGCGATCCAGTTGCTCCTGGCGGTCGTCCTGCGTTAAGCGGGCGGCATATTCGGCAGAGGTAATTGACGCATAGTGGGTGGCCAGATGCCAGAGGAACGAGGCGTCCGGCCGCTTGAGGCGAAACTCCACGGTCTGATTATCCAGCTTGCGGACGCTCTCCACGCTGTCAGCAAACTGCAGACTGTCGAAGTAGGGAAAACTGCTGCCGTTGACGTTGTGCCACGGATGGTCGCGGTTAAAAATACGGCCAAAGGTAAAAATGACGTCATCGGCATTAAAGTCCCGCGTCGGGGTAAACCACGCCGTGCGTTGAAACGGGACGTGGCGGCGCAGGTGAAAGCGGTAGGTGGCGCCGTTATCGAGAACTTCCCAGCTCTCCGCCAGCTCGGGGACCAGCCGGTAGGTATAGGGATCGACGTCAAGCAGACGATCGTAGATCTGAGCGGCCAGCGTATCGACAATCAGGCCGCTGCTGACTTTCTGCGGGTTAAAGGTATTAACCTGGCCGCTGACGCAATAGACGAAACCGCTATCGCGGATATCGGCGCGGTCGGGGAGCGCAGGGGCGGCAAAAGCTGGCCCACACAGCAGGGAAACGGCTGCCAGGAGAGATGACAATTTCAGGCGCATATTTTCTGTTTGATTATAGAGCTGAACTCTATCTTATTAAGATTAATAGACATTCACCACCGCCTTCAACAAGCCTGAGGGATAATGCGGTTACCGGGTGCGTATAGTATTCAGTCAATTGATTAAAATAGTCGCGGAACCGAGTCTGTATAGTGAAACATGGTAACTTTTTATCGCCGATATCGCCAGTCAGCTCTGTTTGGCCGCGGTTGACCAAACGGCGACGGCGTGCGGACGCTAGAGAATAGATTCAGTATAGCGGGGAGAAAGCCGATGACCCGACGGGCGACTAGCCGTACCCGTCGGGTGTGATACAGGGGGAGCGTGTTTTGATTATTGTGACAGTGTCACTTTATGATAGTCCATATTCTGCAGGTCCTCCAGCAGCCCGGGGCCAACCGGCTGCCACTGCAAGCGCTCGCGGGTCCATGCCGAGCTGGCGCGCAGGTCAAGGGCGGTAAACGGCGCAAACCAGCCGAACCAGGCGTCGACCTGCGACTCATCCAGGTGGGTCAGCGGCAGGTTTAATCCGTGGGCAATTACCGCGGCAATATCGCGTAACGCGATCCCCTCTTCGGCCACCGCATGATAGCGCTCGCCGGCCGCGCCCTGAAGCAGCGCGCTGACATACAGACGTGCGACGTCATCGACATGGGCGGCTGACCAGCGGTTGCTTCCCTCGCCGCGCAGGGCTACCGCCCCGTTGGCGATCGCGCGTTCGATGTAGCAGGTCAGCAGTCCCTGACGCACGGTGTCATGCACCTGCGGTAAGCGGACCACCCTGACATCCACTCCCGCCTCCAGCAACTGCTGGCCGGCGAGCTCTGAGGCGGTGCGCGGGCTGGGGTGCGCTGAGTTGAAGAACGACTCCCGGGCCGGGGCGCCGCTCCCGTCGTCGCCCATCAGCGTGCCGGAGGTGATCACCAGCGGCCGCGTGCTGCCTCGCAGCGCCTGGCCCAGGGCCAGGATCGCCTGGCGGTCTTTCTCGCAGTTAGCGGCAAAGCGGCTGAAGTCGTGGTCGAAGGCGGTATGGATCACCGCGTCGGCGTTCCCGACGCCAGCCAGCAGCGACTCCGGGGCATCCAGCGTGCCGCGATGCACCTCGGCGCCGGCCGCCTTCAGGGCCTGTGCGGTGCTTTCGCTGCGCGCGAGGCCGATAACCTGATGGCCCGACGCCTGCAGCGCCGGAAGAATACGTGAGCCGATAAATCCGCTCGCGCCGGTAAGAAATATACGCATCATGGATCTCCTGAATGGGTTTCAGGCGTATCCTACCTGCGATGTCATACTATAAAAGTAGAGACATTATCGGGGTATAAATTCTAACAGGCAGAACCCACAGGCAGATGATGAACACTTCTGACAACCATGCTTTAGGCGATTTTCTCCGCGCCCGCCGCCAGCGTCTCGATCCGGCAACGTTTGGCTTCCCGGCGGGACGCCGGCGCACCCCGGGGCTGCGCCGCGAAGAGGTCGCGCAGCTCGCCAGCATCAGCCCGACCTGGTATACCTGGCTTGAACAGGGGCGCGGCGGGGCGCCTTCCCGCGAGGTGCTGGAGCGGATCGCCCGCGGTCTGCGGCTGACCACCCCGGAGCGCGAGCATCTGTTTATTCTCGCCTTTGGCCATCCGCCGCAGACGCGTCTGACGGTGACGGATGATATGACGCCGCGGCTGCAGCGGGTGCTTGACGCTTTCACCATTCCGGCGATTATCCGCACCGCCAGCTGGGACGTCATCGCCTGGAACGCACCGGCGGCCAGGGTGCTGACCGACTACAGCCAACTGCCGCTGGCGGAGCGCAACGTGCTGCGCCGCCTGTTTACCCGGCCGGAGGCCCGCTGCACTCTGGAGGACTGGCAGAGGGTGGGGCAGCTTATCGTCAACGCCTTCCGCGCCGACGTCACGCGGATGGGCGCCACGAAAGAAACTGACCAGTTGATCGCGGAGCTCAGCCAGCAGAGCGTCGAGTTCGCCCGTTTCTGGCAAAGCCATGACGTCGCCGGTCATGGAGAAGGCTATAAGCGCATTAACCACCCGCAGATGGGTCCGCTCGACCTGGAATTTACCTCCTTTGCCGTGGAGGGCCGTCCCGATCTTTCCCTGCTGGTCTTTAATCCGGCAACGACGGAGAGCCAGCGGAAAATTCACGGTTTACTTCAGGGGGCGGGATCCGCGCCGGAGGAGAGCTGAGGGGTAAATTCATACAGCACCAGCGCATTGCTCTGCAGCGAGTCGATCCGCAGCCAATAGCCATCGAGCCTGGCTTCATCCACGCTGAGCGCCGGACGGGCCTGATGCATCAGCCACTGATAATCCTCGGCGTCAGGGCCGCTGCGGCTGCGAAAGGCGTCCACCAGCGGGAACAACGCGCCGTGGTGCTGATCGAACAGGTGCTGTTTGATGCGCCAGCTGCCATCCAGGCCCTGCAGCCGCACGCTGTAGGGCTGGCTGAAGCGCTGGATAAAGGCCGCTTCGCTGGAGAGCCAGGGATTGTAGACCACCGTATTGCGCAGCAGCAGCTGGTAGTGACCCTGGTGGTGGAGCAGCAGCAGGTTTTTATCGTGAACCAGGATCTCGCCGCGCAGCCGCCGCCAGAGCCAGAGTACCCAGTAAACCGGGCGCGGCAGGCCGTGCAGATAGTGCAGCGCCAGGCTGGAGGTATCGAGCTTGCCGTTGGCGCGAGCTTCGCCCTGGAGGCCTGAATTTAACCAGAAGCCCGCCAGCCAGACCTGGTCCGCCACCCCCAGCAGATTATCCATCAGCAGCGCGCCGCGAAAAAAGCGGCCGTTGGTATCCCGCGTATCGCCGGTCAGCGTATTCCAGGAGAGCAGCCACAGCGGCAGGTTGAGCTGACGCTGGCGCAGGGCGCTGTGGATCTGCCGCAGCTTGTGCAGCGGGTAATGTTCGCTGGAGGCCAGGCGGCTGCTGTCTGCCTGGGCCAGATCCAGCTGTTCGTTGGCATCTGCCTGGCAGGCGAGAAAATCCGCCTCTGCCAGCAGCGGCGAGTGGAACAGCGGATCGTTCCCGGGATCGCTGGGAGCAAAGCGGTGCCAGATCCCCAGCTGCGGCTGCGGCAGCAGGCGATGAAGAACCCCGCGCTGCTGCCGCCAGGCGGCCTGGCGCGCAGCTTCGCTGGCCTGCGGCGACCAGTGCCAGACAAAGCGCCAGCTGTTGAGCGTGGCTGGCGGAAAATGGTTGGCGGCGAGCTGCAGGAAGCGCTGCAGCAGGTCACTGCGGGTGGTGACGCCGGTGTGCAGGATCACCTGCCAGCCCATCGCCGCCAGCCAGCTAAAAATCTGCTGCAGGTTGTACCAGCAGGCGTAGCCGGCCATCTGCGGATCGTCCCAGCCGGTGCCGAACAGCCGACTGCTGAGAAAGGGATCGTTGATATCGATGGCATACACCGGCAGGGCGTGGTGCAGCTGTTCGAGTTCCCGGCGCACATCTTCGCGCAGCAGATCGTCCAGTTCGCGCACGGTCACCACCATCCGGGTATGGCGCAGCGCTGCGGGGCGCGCTGGACGATCGCGCAGATTGATCTCCCGGGTCTGCGGTGGGTTGATCGGCAGGGGGGGACTTTCCCGGTCGCGTGGTTCCGGCTCATTGAGTCGCGCATACAGCCGGTCGGCCGCCACCGGCTGCCAGCGATCGGCCTGCGGCGGGCGCGGTCGGGCAAGCTCCAGAGGATGCTGTTCACGATACTGGCGCGGCGTCACGCCGTGCTGGCGCTTAAACAAATCGCTCATCATTCGCGTACTGGCGAATCCCTGTTCGCGGGCGATTTGCTGGACGGTTTTGCGGGTGGTTAATAGCTGGTCGGCGGCGTGGCGCAGGCGCAGCGCGGTGAGGTACTGGACAAAACTTACCCCGACCTCTTTGCGAAATAAGCGTGACAGCCAGGCCTCGGAGACAAATTCCGCGGCCGCCACCTCCTGCAACGAGAGGCGACGCTGATAGTTAGCGTCGATCCGCGCCACCACGCTGGCTATTCTCCGGCTCCATTTTTCGGTATCGCGCCGGGGCGTGGAGGCGATGGGCTGGCTAAAGCGCGTGGCCAGCAGCAGCGCTATCTCACTCAGCCAGCGGTTGGCCTCCAGTCGGTAATGGCCAGGATGATTGACCAGGCCGCTCACCAGCAGCTGGCGCATCAGGCGACGCAGGCCGTCATCGGCATCCCGGGTGCGCGGCGTTATCTGGTAATCGACGGCAAAAAAGGCATTATCGAGGCGGGCCAGCCAGCTGGCGGAGAGGGTGAGGATCATCACGGCGTTGGCCCCGGCGCTGCGCAGGCTCCAGCGACGGTTGCGGTTAACGATCGCCAGCCCGTCGGCGACGAGCGGCTGCGACGCACCTTCCGCCACCGCCAGATTTACGCTTCCCTCCAGCACCCACAGCAGCGTCAGCAGATCGCTTTCCGGCTGGGTCAGCTGACGCACATCGCGTACGGTGACGCTAAAGTCGCCTGAATGGTGCTCCACATGGCTCTCCTCTTTAGACAAAAAACAACCGGTTGTTTTTTGTCATAACCGATATGTATGAAAAACACTCATTGATTTTTCGTCAATATAAAACAAAAAAGCGCGCCTGCAAGCTGAGGCACCCGCATAAACTCGAAGGTGTCGTGCAAACACAACACAGGAATAACAAAAATGACACATCCGTTGCTAGAAGCATTGCAGGTTAACGAGGCGCAATTTATCGCTCTGCGTCGTAGGTTCCACCAGCAGCCGGAGATCGGCTTTGAAGAGCACCAGACCAGCAGCGAGGTCGCCCGACTGCTTGGCGAGTGGGGATACGAGGTTCACCGCGGCCTGGCGGGCACCGGAGTGGTGGGCACGCTGCGCGTCGGCGAGGGGAAAAAACGCCTTGGCCTGCGGGCGGATATGGATGCCCTGCCGATGCAGGAGCGGAGCGGTAAGCCGTGGGCAAGCCAGGTTGAAGGGCGCTTTCACGGCTGCGGCCATGACGGGCACACCACCACGCTGCTCTACGCCGCTGAATATCTGGCGCGCACCCGCCAGTTTACCGGCACGCTGCAGCTGATTTTCCAGCCCGCGGAAGAGTTGCTGTACGGCGGGCGGGTAATGGTCGAGGACGGTCTATTTGACCAGTTTCCCTGCGACGCCATCTTCGGCCTGCACAATATGCCGGGTCAGCCGTTGGGCAAGATCGGCCTGCGCGACGGGGCGATGATGGCCTCCTCCGATACGCTGCATATTGAAGTGAAGGGCGTTGGCGGCCACGGCGCGGTGCCGGAGCATACGGTGGATGCCACGCTGGTGGCCTGCCATATTACCCTCGCGCTACAGTCCATTGTCTCGCGCAATATCACCCCGTTTGAGCCGGCGGTGGTGACCGTCGGCAGCATCCAGGCCGGTCATGCGCCCAATATCATTAACGATCACGTGCAGATGAAGCTCACGGTGCGCACCCTCAATGAGCAGGTGCGCGAGACCGTGCTGCAGCGGATCCATGATATCGCCGTGGCCCAGGCGGAGAGCTTCAATGCCACCGCCACGCTGACCCACGTCAACGGCAGTCCGGTGTTGCGTAACGATCCGGCGACGAACGCCATGGTGCGGGAGGTGGCGACAGCGCTGTTTGGCGCAGAGCAGGTGGGCGAGGTGAAGCCGTTTATGGGCAGTGAAGATTTTGCCTTCATGCTGGAGCAGCACCCGCATGGCAGCTATTTCACCATCGGCGCTGGCGATGAGCCGGATCGCTGCATGGTGCATAACCCGGGGTATGACTTCAACGACGCGCTGTTGCTGACCGGCGCGGCGCTGTGGTGCGGCCTGACGGAACGCTATCTGCGCTAATCACGAGAAACGGGAGGGCCATGCGATGAGCACTGTCACAATAAGCGACACCCCGTTTGTCGGCAACGATCGCCTGCTGGTGGGGATTGTGTTAAGCGTTTTAACCTTCTGGCTGTTCGCCCAGTCGGTGATTAACGTGGTGCCGGCGATGAAAAGCAGCCTTGATATCTCTCTTGAAACCTTAACTCTGGCCGTCAGTCTCAGCGCGCTGTTCAGCGGCTGCTTCGTGGTCGCCAGCGGCGGCCTGGCGGACAAGTTTGGCCGGATGCGGATGACCACCCTCGGGCTGGGGCTGAGTATCGTCGGCAGCGCCATGCTGGTGGTTGCTCAGGGACCGGGGCTGTTCCTGGCCGGCCGGGTGCTGCAGGGGCTGTCGGCAGCCTGCATTATGCCGGCGACGCTGGCGCTGATTAAGACCTGGTATGAGGGGCGTGCGCGGCAGCGGGCGGTCAGCTTCTGGGTCATCGGCTCGTGGGGCGGCAGCGGTCTCTGTTCCTTCGTCGGCGGGGCTATCGCCACCGGTCTGGGCTGGCGCTGGATCTTCGTCTTCTCGATCGCCGTTGCCCTGCTGGCGCTGTTTTTGCTGCGCGGCACGCCGGAGAGCCGCAGCGCCAGCGCTAGCCAGCATAAGCTGGACGTCGGCGGTCTGCTGAGCCTGATTGTTGCGCTGGTGCTGGTGAATCTGTTTATCAGCAAGGGCCACGGCTGGGGCTGGAGCAGCCCGCTGTCGTTGACCATGCTGGCCGGGGCGCTGGCGGCGGGGACGATATTTATCCGCAACGGCATGCGCAAAGGCGAGGCGGCGCTGATTGATTTTGCGCTGTTCCGCAATCGGGCCTACGGTGCGGCAGTGCTGTCGAACTTTCTGCTCAATGGGGCGATTGGCACCATGATGATCGCCAGCATCTGGCTGCAGCAAGGGCACCACCTGACGCCGCTGGAGAGCGGGATGATGACCCTCGGCTATCTGGTGACCGTCCTGGCGATGATCCGGGTCGGCGAGAAGCTGCTGCAGCGCTATGGCGCCCGGCTGCCGATGATGGCCGGTCCGGTGTTGACCGCTATCGCCATCGCGCTGATATCCTGCACCTTTCTCGAAAAGGCGCTGTATATCGGGGTGGTGTTCGCCAGCAACGTGCTGTTTGGCCTCGGGCTGGGCTGCTACGCCACGCCGTCGACGGATACCGCGGTGGCCAATGCCCCGGAGAACAAAATCGGTGTCGCCTCGGGGATCTATAAGATGGGCAGCTCGCTGGGCGGGGCGATGGGTATCGCCGTGACAGCGTCACTTTTCGCGCTGTTTTTACCGCTGGGCATGGCCCATGCCGCCCAGTATGCCCTGTGGTTTAACGCCGTCTTATGTCTGGGGGCGATGGCGGTGAGCGCGCTGCTGCTGCCGCGCGCCTCTCACAGCTGATGCTTTTTCAGCAGCGCGCGGAGCTGGTGATAGGTTAATCCCAGCAGCTCCGCCGCCTGCTTCTGATGATACTTCGCCTGCTCCAGACTCCGCTGCAGCAGGCGTTTTTCCTGCTGGAGCTGGAAATCGCGCAGATCCAGCGGTAGCGCGGGCAGCTCATCGCCGGGCGCGGCTTCCGGCGGAGAGCCGGGGGACTGACGAAAAGGGTTAATAATAATCGCGTCCAGCTCATGTTCGCTGTCGCCGTGGCGATACACCGAGCGCTCAACGACGTTCTTCAGTTCGCGAATATTCCCCGGCCAGCGGTAGCCGAGCAGCGTCGCGGTCGCTCGTTCGCTAAAGCCGGGAAACAGCGGCAGACCGAGTTCGCGGCACATCTGGATGGCAAACTGGTTGGCGAGCAACATGATGTCGCTCTGCCGGTCGCGCAGCGGGGGGAGCTGTACCACGTCGAAGGCCAGGCGGTCGAGCAGGTCGGCGCGAAAATGACCTTCCTCGACCATCTGCGGCAGGTCAGCGTTGGTGGCGCACACCAGCCGGACGTTAACCTGCAGCGGCTGGCTGCCGCCCACGCGCTCCAGCTCGCCATATTCAATCACTCTTAACAGCTTCTCCTGCACCAGCATTGGGGCTGTCGCCAGCTCATCGAGAAACAGCGTCCCGCCGTCGGCGCGCTCGAAGCGCCCGGGATGGCGCTTGCTGGCCCCGGTGAAAGCCCCGGCTTCGTGGCCGAACAGCTCCGAGTCGAGCAGATTATCGTTCAGCGCCGCGCAGTTCAACGAGATAAACGGCCCCTGCCAGCGGCTGGAGAGGTAGTGGAGACGGTTAGCGATAAGCTCTTTCCCGGTGCCGCGCTCGCCGATGACCAGCACCGGTTTATCCAGCGGGGCCAGCCGGGAAACCTGTTCCAGCACCTCGAGAAAGCTGTTGGCCTCGCCCAGCAGATTATCCTTGTACTGCGCCATGATGAATCTCGCCATTAAGTAGTGTAATTAACCAGGTGACTGTAGCAATGCCCAGCACGTTTCGCAACCACCCTGTTTAAAATCAATAAGATAAAAAGTTGGCACGCCATTTGTATTAGCTAAGCCACAGGTGAATGCCTGAAACCAGAACTATGAGGATTGAAATTATGGGTATTTTTTCTCGTTTTGCCGACATCGTGAACGCCAACATCAACTCCCTGCTGGAGAAAGCGGAGGACCCGCAAAAGCTGGTGCGTCTGATGATCCAGGAGATGGAAGACACGCTGGTTGAGGTGCGTTCGACATCGGCCCGCGCGCTGGCGGAAAAGAAACAGCTGTCCCGTCGTATTGAGCAGGCGGTCGCCCAGCAGGCGGAATGGCAGGAAAAAGCCGAGCTGGCCCTGCGCAAAGAGAAAGAAGATCTGGCCCGGGCGGCGCTGATCGAAAAACAAAAGCTGACCGACCTTATCGCTCAGCTGGATCATGAAGTGCAGCTGGTGGATGAAACCCTGGCGCGGATGAAAAAAGAGATTGGCGAGCTGGAGAACAAACTTAGCGAAACCCGCGCCCGTCAGCAGGCGCTGGCGCTGCGCCATCAGGCGGCGAGTTCATCCCGCGATGTGCGTCGCCAGCTGGACAGCGGTAAACTGGATGAGGCGATGGCGCGCTTTGAATCCTTTGAGCGTCGTATCGATCAGATGGAAGCGGAAGCGGAGAGCCACCGCTTTGGCAAGCAGCAGACGCTGGATCAGCAGTTTGCCGAACTGAAAGCGGACGATGAAATCAGCGAGCAGCTGGCGGCGTTGAAAGCCAAAATGAATCAGTCCAACCAGTAAGTATGATTGCGCGGCGCGGCGTTGCGCCGCGGCTCACCCCCTGTAAGGAGTACACATGAGCATGCTTTTTCTCGCCATTCCGCTGACGCTGTTTGTGCTGTTTGTTCTGCCGGTCTGGCTGTGGCTGCACTACAACAATCGCGGCGCCAACGGCAGTCTGACGCAAAATGAGCAGCAACGGCTGCTGCAGTTGACCGATGACGCGAAGCGGATGCGCGAACGCATTCAGGCGCTGGAAGCGATCCTGGACGCCGAACATCCGAACTGGAGGGACAAATAATGGCCGGGCTGGATCTGAATAAAAAACTGTGGCGTATCCCGCAGCGCGGGATGGTAAAGGGCGTCTGCGCGGGCATTGCTCAGCATCTTGATGTCCCGGTGAAGCTGGTGCGCCTGATTACCGTGCTGGCGATGATTTTCGGCCTCTTTTTCTTTGTCCTGGTGGCCTACATCATTTTGACTTTTGCTCTGGATCCGATACTGGACAGCGAGCTGTACGGTCATAAAGCGCCGAGCAATGGCGATCTGCTGGCCGCCGTGGATGCCGAACTGGCCTCCGGTGAACAGCGTCTGCGTGAAATGGAGCGGTATGTAACCTCCGACACCTTTACGCTGCGCAGCCGCTTTCGCCAGCTGTAAACCCTGTTTTTAACGAATGAGGCAACGCATGAATAGCAAATGGCAACGCGCCGGGCAGCAGGTGAAGCCCGGTCTGAAAATCGTCGGTAAGCTGGCGCTGCTGACCGCGCTGCGTTATGGCCCGGCGGGCGTTGCCGGCTGGGCGGTTAAATCGGTCGCGCGTCGGCCGCTGAAAATGCTGCTGGCGGTGGCGCTGGAGCCGCTGCTCAGCCGGCTGGCCAACCGCGTCACGCGCGGGATGAAATAATGCCGCCGTGGGGAAGGCGCAAAAGGATTAACGTTGTCCTGCTTATCCCCGGCAGATAGCTTATGATGACGAGACATACCTTCAGGGCATAACGGACTGGCGATGAAGCGACTGAAAACTGAATTGAATGCGCTGGTCAACCGCGGGGTTGACCGGCATTTACGTCTGGCGGTGACCGGCCTGAGCCGGAGCGGTAAAACGGCGTTTATCACCGCGCTGGTCAACCAGCTGTTGAATATCCACACCGGCGCCCGCCTGCCGCTGCTGAGCGCCGCACGCGAAGAGCGGCTGCTCGGCGTCAAGCGCGTGCCGCAGCGGGACTTTGGCATTCCCCGATTCACCTACGACGAAGGGCTGGCCCAGCTGTACGGCCAGCCCCCCATGTGGCCAACCCCGACGCGCGGGGTGAGCGAGATCCGTCTCGCGCTGCGCTACCGTTCGAATGACTCCCTGCTGCGCCATTTTAAAGATACCTCCACGCTGTATCTGGAGATCGTCGACTATCCGGGCGAGTGGCTGCTCGACCTGCCGATGCTGGCGCAGGATTATCTGAGCTGGTCGCGACAGATGACCGGGCTCCTGCAGGGACAGCGTGCGGAGTGGTCGGCCCGCTGGCGGCAGCTGTGCGCCGGGCTGGATCCGCTGGCCCCTGCCGACGAGGCTCGGCTGGCGGATATCGCTGCCGCCTGGACGGACTATCTCCACGCCTGTAAGCGCGAAGGGCTGCACTTTATCCAACCCGGGCGCTTTGTCCTGCCCGGAGAAATGGCGGGCGCGCCGGCGCTGCAGTTTTTCCCGTGGCCCGACGTCGACGCCGTCGGCGAAGCCAAGCTGGCGCAGGCCGATAAACACAGCAACGCCGGCATGCTGCGCGAACGCTACAAATACTATTGCGAAAGGGTGGTGAAGGGGTTCTACAAAGAGCACTTCCTGCGCTTCGACCGGCAGATTGTGCTGGTGGACTGTCTGCAGCCGCTCAACAGCGGGCCGCAGGCGTTTAACGATATGCGTCTGGCATTGACCCAGCTGATGCAAAGTTTCCATTACGGGCAGCGCACCTTGTTCCGCCGGTTGTTCTCGCCCGTCATCGACAAGCTGCTGTTTGCCGCCACCAAAGCCGATCACGTCACGATCGATCAGCACAGCAATATGGTGTCGCTCCTGCAGCAACTGATTCAGGACGCGTGGCAGAACGCCGCCTTTGAAGGGATCAGTATGGATTGCCTGGGGCTGGCGTCCATTCAGGCGACCCAGAGCGGGCTGATTGAGGTGAATGGCGAGAAAATTCCCGCCCTGCGCGGCAATCGCCTGAGCGACGGTCAGCCGTTGACCATCTATCCCGGTGAGGTGCCGGCGCGCCTGCCGGGCCAGGCCTTCTGGCAGCAGCAGGGATTTCAGTTTGAAAACTTTCGTCCGCAGGTCATGGATGTCGATCGGCCTTTGCCGCACATTCGTCTCGACGCGGCGCTGGAATTTTTGATTGGAGATAAACTGCGATGAGCGAACCGTTAAAACCGCGGATTGATTTTGATGGGCCGCTGCAAGCGGAGAAAATTCCGCCGCTGAAAGGCGCTCGCGCCTTCGACACCCTGGAGGCCGACAACTTCGCGCCAGCGCGGCTGGTGACCGGCGAAGAGGAAGAGGGGGCGGCGGAAGCGGTGGTGGAGTCGGTTCTGCGACCCAAACGCAGCCTGTGGCGGCGGATGGTCAGCGCCGGACTGGCGATCTTCGGCGTCAGCGTCGTGGCGCAAGGCGTGCAATGGACGGCTAACGCCTGGCAGACCCAGGACTGGATTGCGCTGGGCGGCTGCGTCGCCGGGGCGCTGATCGTCGGGGCCGGCGTCGGATCTGTGGCCACCGAGTGGCGCCGTCTGTGGCGACTGCGCCAGCGCGCCCACGAACGCGATGAAGCGCGCGATATGCTGCACAGTCACGCGGTCGGTAAAGCGAAAGCGTTTTGTGAGAAGCTGGCGCAGCAGGCTGGGCTGGATCAATCGCATCCGGCGCTGCAGCGCTGGTATGCCGCGATCCACGAAACGCAAAGCGACCGTGAAGTGGTGAGCCTTTATGCGCAGCTGGTGCAGCCGGTGCTCGATGCCCAGGCGCGGCGGGAAATCAGCCGTTCGGCGGCGGAGTCGACGCTGATGATTGCCGTCAGTCCGCTGGCGCTGGTGGATATGGCGTTTATCGCCTGGCGGAACCTGCGGCTGATCAACCGAATTGCCACGTTGTACGGCATTGAGCTCGGGTATTACAGCCGTCTGCGACTGTTTCGCCTGGTGTTGCTTAATATCGCTTTCGCTGGCGCCAGCGAACTGGTGCGCGAGGTGGGCATGGACTGGATGTCGCAGGATCTGGCGGCCCGGCTGTCGGCACGCGCCGCGCAGGGCATTGGCGCCGGCCTGCTGACCGCCCGTCTCGGGATCAAGGCGATGGAGCTGTGCCGCCCGCTGCCGTGGATCGCCGATGATAAACCGCGGCTCGGCGATTTTCGTCGCGAGCTGATTGGGCAGTTAAAAGAGACCCTGCAGAAAAGCAAAACCCGCCCGGAAAACTAACCCCTGCTGAGAGACATTGCCGGGCGGCGGCTTCGCCTTGCCCGGCCTACGACGTCAAGCTCTGGCACGCGCACCCTGGCAATATTCGATTAGGCGCATTCCGCCGCCAGCCACTCGCTGAAGGCGCGAAAGCGCGGGCGGGAACGGTTCTCCTGCGGACAAATCAGGTTATAGCCAAAGGGCGAGGGCGCTTCATTTTCAGACAAAGCCACCAGCCTGCCGGCGTCGAGCAGCGGCTGGATCAGCGTTTTACGCCCCATCACCACGCCGAGTCCATTGAGCGCCATCTCGATGGCCAGCGAGTGGTTATTCACCGCGTAATACCGGCCGTCAAAAGGTAACGCCTGTCCGCTGTGCTGGCACCACAGGCGCCATTCCGCAAATTGATCCTGTACGTCGGTGGATTCGCACGCATGGATCCAGACGAGCGCCGCCGGGTCGCCGCCGCTCAGCGGACGATACTGTTGGCGATAACGCGGGGAGCAGACCGGGAGCAAACTTTCCGCCATCAGCCGCTGTTGATAAAGATCGGGATAGCGCGTGGCGCCGTAGTAAATTGCCAGATCCACCCGCTCCTCGTTAAAATCCATCACCCCGGCGCGCACGCGAAACTGCAGATTCAGTCCCGGCCATTGCGCCTGAAAGCGCGGCAGACGCGGCATCAGCCACAGATGGGCCAGCGTCGGCGCAATACCAATATGCAGCGTGCCGCGCAGATCCTGATCGCGAATATCCTCAATTTCATCGTTAATCGCCCGCAGCGAATGGCTTAACGTCGCCAGCAGCCGCTTACCTTCCTCTGTCAGCGCCAGTTTACGCGTCATGCGGACAAACAGGCGAAACCCGATGTGCATCTCCAGCCTGCGGATCCGATGGCTGACCGCTCCCTGGGTAAGGTTCATTTCATGCGCGGCAAGGGTAAAGCTCAGGTGGCGGGCGGTCACCTCAAAGGTCTGCAGCAGCGCAAGGATGCTTTGTTGCTCAAGCACAGATTGTCTCCCTTATGCATTAATTGAGTTCATGCATAGGCCGATTTAATTCGTTTGTTAGGCCAGTTTTGCCGGTTTTAAATAGTTATATCGTAACTAAACCGAGGTATACCATGTCAGGACTCAAAATTGTGGTGATTGGCGGTGGCTCCAGCTACACCCCGGAACTGATTGAAGGTTTGCTCAACCGCTATCACGAAATGCCGGTCGCTTCGCTATGGCTGGTGGACATTGAAGAGGGCAAAGAGAAAGTCGAGATTATCGCCGGACTGGCGCGGCGAATGATCGCCAAAGCCGGGCTGACTATTGAAGTGGTGGCCACCCTTGACCGGGAAAGCGCGCTGCGCGATGCCGATTTCGTCTGCTCGCAGTTTCGCGCCGGCTGCCTTGACGCCCGGATCAGCGATGAACGTATCTCCCTCAAGTATGGCTTGATCGGCCAGGAGACCAATGGCCTTGGCGGCTTCGCCAACGCCTGTCGCACCATTCCCATCGCCCTGGAGATCGCTGCCGATATGGAGCGACTGTGTCCCGACGCCTGGCTGCTGAACTTTACCAACCCGTCGGGGATGGTGACCGAAGCGATCCTGCGCCACAGCCGCATCAAAGCCGTCGGCCTGTGTAACGTGCCGGTGATTATGCAAAAAGGGATAACCACTCTGCTGCAATGCGCTGACGAAAAAGAGGTGGTGATGCAGGTCGCCGGCCTGAACCACTTTATCTTCGTGCGCCAGATCCTGCACAAAGGTAAAGAATGGCTGCCGGAGGTGATAGCCGAGATCAACGCCGGTCGGGATCCGCTGGTGCCGCGCAACATTCCGCCGTTCCGTTGGCCGTCGCATCTGCTGCAGGGCTTAGGCATGATCCCCTGCGCCTATCTGCGTTATTACTACATGAAAGACGATCTGCTGCGCCAGGAGCTGGCGGAGGCGGGCGGCGAAGGAACCCGCGGGGAAGTGGTTAAGCAGCTGGAAAAAATCTTGTTTGACCAGTACCGCGACCCGCACCTGGCAGTCAAACCGAAGGCGCTGGAAGGGCGCGGCGGCCAGTACTATTCCGAGGCGGCCTGCGAGCTGATGAATGCCATCTACAACGACAAGCGGATTCTCATGCACGTCAACACGCGTAATAACGGCGCCATCAATGGCCTGCCGGATGACTGCGCGGTAGAGGTCAGCTCGCTGATTACCGCTTCTGGTCCGCTACCTCTCAATGTGGCGCCGTTCCCGGAAGATACCCTGCGTTTGCTGCAGCTGATGAAATCATTTGAACGGCTGACTATCGAGGCCGCGCTCACCGGCAACCGCCACACCGCATGGCGTGCTCTGATGCTGAATCCGCTGATCGTCAGCGGCGAGATGCTCGAACTGGCGTTGGATGAGGTGATCGCTGAGAACCGTCAGTGGCTGCCTGCTTTCCACGCCTGACCCAAGACTCACCGGCCGCCTGGCCGGTGATTTAACCACTGACCGTCTGACTTTACGCCACAGCGCCCATTTTTCCGCCACACTGTCAATAATTGTTGACAGTTAGCTTCCCGAAAACCCATTCCTGGCCTATTATTCTCCCGTCATTGGCACTTTTAGGGTGAACACTCCCATGCGTCTTGAAGTCTTTTGTGAAGACCGTCTCGGTCTGACTCGTGAATTGCTCGATTTGCTGGTGCTGCGTGGTATTGACCTGCGCGGTATCGATATTGACCCTATTGGCCGAATTTACCTCAATTTCGCCGAACTGGAATTCGCCACGTTCAGCAGCCTGATGGCTGAGATCCGCCGTATCGCCGGCGTGACGGACGTGCGCACCGTGCCCTGGATGCCGTCTGAACGTGAACACCTGGCGCTCAGCGCGCTGCTGGTAGCGATGCCGGAGCCGGTGCTGTCGCTGGATACCAAAGGTCGGGTGGAACTGGCGAACCCCGCCAGCTGCCTGCTGTTTGGCCAAAGCCAGGCGAAGCTGCGTAGCCACCCGGTGGCCCAGCTGATCGCCGATTTTAACGTTCAGCGCTGGCTGGAGAGCAGCCCGCAGGAGACGCATGCGGAGCATGTGGTGGTGAATGGGCAGAACTACCTGCTGGAAGTGACTCCGGTCTATCTGGAAGGAGAGCATAACGAGCGAGTGCTGACCGGCGCCGTGGCGATGTTGCGCTCAACCGTGCGCATGGGACGCCAGCTGCAGACCATGACCAGCCAGGATACCAGCGCTTTCAGTCAGATCCTCGCGGTGGGGCCGAAAATGCGCCACGTGGTAGAGCAAGCGCGCAAGCTGGCGATGCTCAGCGCGCCGCTGCTGATTGTCGGCGACACCGGCACCGGTAAAGATCTGCTGGCCCATGCCTGCCATCTGGCCAGTCCGCGGGCGGGCAAACCCTATCTGGCGCTCAACTGCGGCTCCATTCCCGAGGACGCGGTCGAGAGCGAGCTGTTTGGCGACGCGCTGCAGGGCAAGAAGGGCTTCTTCGAGCAGGCCAACGGCGGCTCGGTGCTGCTGGATGAAATTGGCGAGATGTCGCCGCGGATGCAGACTAAGCTGCTGCGCTTTCTCAACGACGGCACCTTCCGCCGCGTTGGCGAGGATCATGAAGTGCACGTCGATGTGCGGGTGATCTGCGCGACGCAGAAAAACCTGATCGAGCTGGTGCAGAAAGGGCTTTTCCGCGAAGATCTCTACTATCGCCTCAACGTCCTGACGCTGTATCTGCCGCCGCTGCGCGATTGCCCGCAGGACATCATGCCGCTGACGGAGCTGTTCGTGGCCCGCTTTGCCGACGAGCAGGGGATCCCGCGGCCGAAGCTCTCTGCCGATCTCAGTACGGTGCTTACCCGCTACAGCTGGCCCGGCAACGTCCGCCAGCTGAAGAATGCCGTCTATCGCGCACTGACCCAGCTGGAAGGATTTGAGCTGCGTCCACAGGACATTCTGCTGCCGGACCATGACGTCGCCTCGCTGCCGGTGGGCGAGGAGGCCATGGAAGGGTCGCTGGACGACATCACCCGCCGCTTTGAGCGCTCGGTGCTGACCCAGCTCTATCGCAGCTACCCCAGCACCCGTAAGCTGGCGAAGCGGCTGGGGGTGTCGCATACCGCCATCGCCAATAAGCTGCGTGAATATGGTCTGAGTCAGAAAAAGGGCGACGAATAATCCCGCCAGGCCGGCGACTCACGTCGCCGGCATCCCGGCCTGCAAAGCGGGCCAAACCTGTATATACTGGTTTTTTAATCCTTTTTCCGGGGTGGTGCATCTTGGCGTCGCGTCGCGCGATCGGGCACTGGCTGATATTGCTGCTGCTCTCTGTTCTCTTTTCCTCGCTGCTGTTACGAATACACCTGCCGGCAGCGCTGCTGCTGGGGCCGCTGATCGCCGGTCTCATTTTGAGCCTGCGCGGGGTGAAGCTGAGCATCCCTCGCCCCTGTTATCTGGCGGCGCAGGCCATTGTCGGCTGCATGATCGCCCGGGCGATTAATCCCTCTGTTTTTGGCGTGCTGTTCAACAACTGGGCGCTGGTGCTGGCGATCCTGTTGACCACCCTGGCGATAAGCGGCCTTACCGGCTGGCTGCTGGTCCGCTACAGCGCGTTGCCGGGCGCCACTGGCGCCTGGGGAAGCTCTCCCGGCGGCGCGTCGGCAATGGTGGTGATGGCCCAGGAGTACGGGGCCGATGTGCGGCTGGTGGCGCTGATGCAGTATCTGCGGGTGCTGTTTGTCGTCGGCGCGGCGGCGCTGGTGGTGCGCTATGCCCTGGGCAATGAAGCACAGGAAATGACTCAGGATATTGTCTGGTTTCCATCGTTGACCCTGAATTTCCCTTTCACGCTGCTGCTGACGGCGGTGGCCTGTTGGCTGGGCATGCGGCTGCGCATCCCCTCCGGGGCCATGCTGCTGCCGATGCTGCTTGGCGCGCTGGCCCAGGGCGGCGGCTGGCTGATGCTGGAGCTGCCGGAGTGGCTGCTGGCGATGGCCTATGCGGTGCTGGGCTGGACGGTGGGGCTCCAGTTTAATAAAGCCATTTTTCTGCTGGCCCTCAAGACGCTGCCGCAGATTATCGCCTCCATCATCGGACTGATCCTTATGTGCGCCCTGATGGCCCTTGCCCTGACCCATATTCTGCAGATGGACTTTATGACCGCCTATCTGGCCACCAGCCCCGGCGGGCTGGACACGGTGGCGATTATCGCCGCCGGCACCCGGGCGGACATGTCGTTTATTATGGCGCTACAGACGCTGCGGCTGTTTACCATTTTGCTGACCGGCCCGGCGATGGCGCGGGCTATCTCCCGCTATGCGCCGCGGCAATAAAAAGCCCTCGCAGAGCGAGGGCTGGGCAGATCGAATGTCCGCGAGCGCGATGCGCCCGGGCAATCTGTTATCAGGCTTTCAGGGCGGCCAGCGCGGCGTCGTAGTCCGGCTCTTCGGTGATTTCGTTCACCAGCTGGCTGTAGACGACCTGATCGTTTTCATCGATTACGACCACCGCACGCGCAGCCAGGCCAGCCAGCGGACCGGTGGCGATGGCGACGCCGTAGTCAGCGAGGAAGGACGCGCCGCGCAGCGTGGACAGGGTGACCACGTTGCTCAGGCCTTCCGCGCCGCAGAAGCGGGACTGGGCGAACGGCAGGTCAGCGGAAATGCACAGCACTACGGTGTTGTCCAGTTCAGCGGCCAGCTGGTTGAATTTACGCACTGATGCGGCACACACGCCGGTATCAATGCTCGGGAAAATATTCAGTACTTTACGTTTGCCGGCGTACTGGCTCAGCGCGACGTCAGAGAGATCTTTGGCGACCAGCGTAAACGGCTGCGCTTTAGCGCCTGCCTGCGGAATGGTGCCCTGAACAGAAACGGGGTTGCCCTGGAAATGCACGGTTTGTGACATGGTTATCTTCCTGTTTACATATAGTTAACGTCGCGAGTAGTGTATGACATCCGCCAGCTACACGGCAAACCCTATTTAACATTTACCAGAGAGGACAAGGGAATGCGTAACGTGCGAGTGTATGAGGAAGCCTGGCCGCTCCATACCCCTTTTGTGATCGCCCGCGGTAGCCGCAGCGAGGCAAAAGTGGTGGTAGTGGAACTGGAAGAGGACGGCGTGAAAGGGGTAGGCGAATGCACACCCTATCCCCGCTATGGCGAGAGCATCGCCTCGGTCATGGCCCAGGTGATGGCGATCGGCGAGCAACTGGAGGCGGGGCTTACCCGCGAACAGCTGCAGCGGCTGCTGCCGGCAGGCGCCGCCCGCAATGCCATTGACTGCGCGCTATGGGATCTGCAGGCCCGGCGCGAAGGCAAAACCTTGGCCCAGCTGTTGGGCGTGGCGTTGCCTAACCGGGTGATTACCGCCCAGACGGTGGTCATTGGCACGCCGGATCAGATGGCGGCCAGCGCCGCGGCGCTGTGGCAGGCAGGGGCCCAGCTGTTGAAGGTGAAGCTCGACGATCGACTGATCAGCGAGCGGCTAATCGCTATCCGCCAGGCGGCGCCGGAGGCTACGCTGATTGTTGACGCCAATGAGTCCTGGCACAGCGAGGGGCTGGCGGCGCGCTGTCAGCTGCTGGCGGACCTCGGTGTGGCGATGCTTGAGCAGCCGCTCCCCGCCGACGACGACTCGGCGCTGGAAAACTTCGTTCATCCGCTGCCGATTTGCGCCGACGAGAGCTGCCACACCCGGGAGAGCCTGCCGCGGCTGCGCGGGCGCTATGAGATGATCAATATCAAACTGGATAAAACGGGCGGCCTGACCGAAGCGCTGGCTCTGGCCGGGGAGGCGGAACGGCAGGAATTTGAACGGATGCTGGGCTGTATGCTCTGCACCTCGCGCGGGATCGCCGCCGCGCTCCCTCTGGCGCCGCTGGCGCGCTTCGCTGACCTCGACGGCCCGACATGGCTGGCGGTGGACGTTGAGCCGGCGCTGCGGTTCAGCACCGGCGTGCTTCATCTTTAAGCCTGCCAGCGCAGCAGATCGGTCATCGCCGGCAGGTAACGCTCCGTTGCCTCGTCGGCGGAGACCGGCGGGAACTCGGCGGTTATGCAGGGGAGTCCGATATCGGCGCACCAGCTGCCAAAGGAGCCCGGCGTGTCGTAGCCCACGCTGCCCACCAGCGGCAGGGAGAAGGCGTCGGCCAGCCAGCGACCCAGCGGGCTGTGGCCCGGATCTTCGATACAGGCCAGCGGATCGTGAAAGGAGACCACCCACGCCGGATGAATCTGATGGATCAACTGACACAGGGCCTCGGTCTCCCGTTCCGAACCCGGCTGCTCGCCGGTCAACAGCACCACGTCGCGCTCCGCCGCCGCGCTATTCCAGCGGTAAACCGTTTCCCCTTGCTTCCAGTTGGCTGCTGGAAAGTTACGGTTGAGGTCAACGCCGCGGGCATTGGCGCGCAGCCCGAGCTGACAGCCGTCAGGATTGACCGTCAGCACCACGTGGTGGCGGCGTAGCTCGGGTTTCAGGGTGCGCAGGGCGCAGGAGAGGGTCACAATCGACGAATTCTCATCACCGTGGGTACCGGCAATAATCAGCCCGCTACGGCTGTCGGCCTGCGGCGCAGGAAACCACAGCAGCGGCGCGCCCAGTTCCGAGCTGCCATACTGCCGGGTTCCCGGCGGAAAGTCGCCGCGCTGCGGGCGAGGACGTGAAATAGACATAGGGCTTCCTGTGTGTCGTTATTATTTAGTGTTGGCGAAAAGCGTATCGGGATCAAACCCATTCCCTGAGGCGTGAAATCCGACGGCACATCAATTTTCTATCATATGTCGTTTGCAATTTCAGGTGATGAAACAAATAATTATCGCTCTGTTGGCGGTATTTTTTTCATTTTAAAGGGGATCTTATGAAGTATCCTGTCGCTTTGACATGCGGCGCGCTGTGGTTAGCCAGCGTATCTTCTCTGGCCTGGGCGGCTGACGTACTTCCGGGCACGGTACTGGCGGAAAAACAGCTGTTAGTGCGCCATATCAAAGATGAACCCGCCTCGTTAGATCCCGCCAAAGCGGTGGGCCTGCCGGAAATCCAGGTGATCCGCGATCTGTTTGAAGGTTTAGTCAATCAGGATGCGAAAGGCAACCTGGTTCCAGGCGTAGCGACCCGCTGGCAGAGCAACGATAACCGCGTCTGGACCTTTACCCTGCGTGATAACGCCCGCTGGTCCGACGGCACGCCGGTTACCGCCGAAGATTTCGTCTATAGCTGGCAGCGTCTGGTGGATCCGAAAACCACTTCGCCGTTCGCCTGGTTCGCGGCGCTGGCGGGGATCGCTAACGCGCAGAACATTATTGACGGCAAAGCCGCGCCGGAGACCCTGGGAGTCACCGCCGTCGACGCCCACACCCTGCGGGTGCAGCTGGATAAACCACTGCCGTGGTTCAGCAACCTGACCGCCAGCTTTGCCTTCTATCCGGTGCAAAAGGCGAATGTCGACAGCGGGGCGAACTGGACGCGACCCGGCAGCCTGGTGGGCAACGGCGCCTATGTTCTGAAAGACCGTGTGGTCAATGAGAAGCTGGTGGTGGTGCCGAACACGCACTACTGGGATAACGCCAAAACGGTGATCCAGCAGGTCACCTTTGTGCCGATTAACCAGGAGTCCGCCGCCACCAAGCGCTATCTTGCAGGGGATATCGATATCACCGAGTCTTTCCCGAAAAATATGTACCAGAAACTGCTGAAGGATATTCCGGGGCAGGTGTATACCCCGCCGCAGCTGGGTACCTACTATTACGCTTTCAATACCCAAAAGGGGCCGACGGCGGATGAGCGGGTACGGCTGGCGCTGAGCATGACCATCGATCGCCGGGTGATGGCGGAGAAAGTACTGGGGACCGGGGAAAAACCGGCCTGGCGCTTCACGCCGGACGTGACGGCGGGCTTCACCCCCCAGCCGTCACAGTTTGAGAGCATGAGTCAGGCTGAGCTTAATGCCCAGGCGAAAGCCCTGCTGGCTGCCGCTGGCTATGGCCCGAATCGTCCGCTGAAGCTGACGCTGCTGTATAACACCTCTGAGAACCACCAGAAAATTGCCATCGCGGTGGCGTCGATGTGGAAGAAAAACCTCGGCGTGGAAGTGAAGCTGCAGAACCAGGAGTGGAAAACCTATATCGACAGCCGTAACACCGGCAATTTCGACGTGATCCGCGCTTCGTGGGTGGGGGACTACAACGAGCCGTCCACCTTCCTGTCGCTGCTGACCTCCACCCACAGCGGCAATATCTCGCGCTTTAACGATCCGGCGTACGACAAAATCCTCGCCCAGGCGGCGGTAGAGAATTCGGCCAAAGCGCGTAACGACGATTACAACGCGGCGGAAAAGATCATTATGGTCAAAGCGCCGATCGCGCCGATCTACCAGTACACTAACGGCCGATTGATTAAGCCGTGGCTGAAAGGCTACCCGATCACCAACCCGGAAGATGTGGCCTACAGCCGTACCATGTATATCGTGAAGCACTAACCGGTACTGGTTGCCTGATAATGTCAGGCAACCATCGCTGATCCCCGAGCTGGCGCGTCTTGCCGCGCCAGTTATTTATTAATAAGTAAATTAGCCAATTGAGAATTTGGTGCTTTAATCTATGCCAGATCTTAAAAATTAATATCGTCTTTCCTATAATGATGAACCAGAAATAAATAATATTTCATGTTCGAGATATATAAAAAAGCTGTTCTTTGCATATTATATGTTCAGTAACTGGTCGCACCGAAGATCGACTTAAGTGAAAATACCAGTTTTCTGTAATCCTGAATTACTAACAATGTACATTGATTTCATATGTCCGGTATGTTAGGTAGCACCATAGAATAGACGAGAGGAAACTATTTCTGTTATAACTGTCTGCAATATTATTTGTTAAAGAAGGAAATTAATGATGGCAAATATACTTCGCTCAATACCTATGCTATTAGTGATTGGTTTTAATCTATTGCTGGCCATCCTGTTTAGTTTGATCTATGCCAGGAAGCATCCGGAAACTGATCTATTCATCATCATAACATTTACTGGTATGTTATCAATTTCCACATATATTATAAGTTTCTACTCTGTTTCGACCTTTGCAACTAAGGAAAAAAAGAAAATAAAAGGTGTCTTTCCCAGACGAAGAGGTAAACTAAAAAGAATTATTACAGACTCGATGGTACTAATCTTGGTTTTTTTTGTTTCAGGCTCGATAGTATTTTCAGGGAGTGATTTGAATTATGGTCTTGCTCTCTTAGCCATTTCAACAGGCTATTTTACTTTCTTGCTTGTTAATTATTATTTTTTGTGTATGTCAAGAGTAAAAGAAAAGATAGTCAAAATAATAAATAAAATCCTTTTTATTGTGTTCTCGATTATATTGTTTTTTTCTAAGATGATTGCAAATGGTTTTGTTAAAGAGTTTTTTGATGTTGATATCGCTAAAGTTCCTTATATTAGTTGGTCATTCTCGATTTTGTTTGCCATTCCATTTTTTTTGATTACTTCCCACGTGGGGTGTATGATTTTAGAAGGTACAACAGATTTATTCCGGATAAGAAAAATTAAAGTGCCTCCGATGATCCATTATTCGATATTTTGTTTATCTTGCGTTTTTTTTAGCATTAGTTATATTTCTTATTTGGGTAGCGCAGGTTGGTTATTTAATGCTGTGACCAAAAAGGTTTATTCTTATGATACCAGAAGCTCTTTTCGATGCAATAATAAGTACTGGACGATTCCAGAGTTAGGGAAAGATGCGAGGTATCTCGCTGAAACATCTGATAGTTACCGTGTTATCTATATTAGAGGAAATAATATTAATGTGGAAGTTGTAAAATGTAAAAAAAACGAAGGATATATCCTTTTTCCCATTGAAAATGCTAACGATATATTAAAAAAGCAGGTTCCAAAGGGAGGCTGACTCACGTAAGGTTGCGAATATTGAGTCTTGATTTAGTGCGGATAGAGGTACCTCTTGCCACAGTTCAAAACACGATCCAGGCGACCTTTGCTACATTCGCAATGTATCAATGACCGCTCTCAGCGCGGGCGACACATTGCGGTGCGGGTAATAGAGAAATGAACCTTCCAGACGCTGGCTATAACGCTGGAGCACCCGGATAAGCGTGCCCTGGGCGAGATCGTCGGTAATCAGCTCTTCCGGGACATAGGCCAGCCCCAGACCGAGCCTCGCCGCTTTGGCCTCCATGTAGCTATCGGCGAAAGCCCACTGTCCCTGAGGCGGGTGGGTAATTTTTTTGCCATCCACATTAAGTTCCCAGGCGTAAAGGCTGCCGTCGCCGAACTGATAAGCGATGCAGGGGTGGACGACTAAATCGGCGGGCGTTTGTGGAAAGCCGTAGCGGCGAAAATGTTCCGGTGTACCCACCACCGCCATCTCCATATCGGGCGAAATGCGTACCGCAATCATGCCACTCCCGACTTCCGGGCCCAGACGCACGCCCGCATCGAATCGCTGCGCAATAATATCGACAAACCGGCTTTCGCTGATCAGTTCCAGTCTGATATCGGGATAGCGGTGTTTAAATACTGCCAGCTTCGGCAGCAGGACTTTATCAATGGCATGCTGGCTGGCATTGATGCGTACCGTACCGGAGGGCGTTTGACGATAGTGGGCCAGCGTGGCGAGTCCCATATCTAAGGCGTCGAAACCGGATTCGACATTGTGATAGAGCTGCTCACCCGCCTGAGTGAGCGACAACCGGCGGGTGGTACGCACCAGAAGCTGAACGCCCAGCCGCTCTTCAAGTTCACGAACCGCACGGCTTACACCGGACTGCGCCAGGCCAAGTCGTTGTGCTGCGGCGGTAAAACTGCCTTCCCGCACAACCTGCATAAACAGATAGAGGTCATTATAGTTTTCCCGTTTCGCCATTCTCCCGCCTCGTCACCCAGATGCCATTTAGAACAATATGGTATTAATTTTAGCATTTTTCAGCCTCTAATCAGAACCATTACTGCTGGCTACACTAAGCGCACGACAACAAAGCACAGCAGCGTTGTCTACTGAAGACTTGCATTGATCACGTTTATTTAGGGGAATTTTGATGACGGTTTTCACCAAAAAACTGACAGCCGCGATACCTGCCATGCTGCTTTGCGCCTCATTAACTGGAGTCACAACGATGAGCTCTGCTGAGACAACTAACCCGAATGCGCCTGTTTCAATGATTGAAAAATGGGACAAAACTTTTGCTGAGAGTTCGAAAGTGGATCACCGTAAGGTGACCTTCCAGAACCGCTACGGGATAACCTTAGTTGGCGATCTCTACCTGCCGAAGGATCGCGGTGAACGCAAACTGGCAGCTATTGCCGTGAGCGGTCCCTTCGGCGCGGTAAAAGAGCAGTCCAGCGGCCTGTATGCCCAGACGCTGGCCGAACAGGGGTTTGTCACCCTGGCGTTTGACCCATCGTATACGGGCGAAAGCGGTGGCTACCCACGCAACGTGGCCTCACCGGATATCAATACCGAGGATTTTAGTGCCGCGGTGGACTTTCTGGGCCTGCAAAAAGAGGTGGATCGCAACCGTATCGGTTTGCTCGGCATTTGTGGCTGGGGCGGTATGGCCCTGAACGACGCGGCGATGGATACACGCGTCAAAGCGGTGGCGACCAGCGTAATGTATGACATGAGCCGCGCGATGGGGCATGGAGTGGGCGATGGCAAAGACCGCTATACCACTGCCGATCGTCGCGCCGTACTGCGCTATCTGAACGTGCAGCGCTGGAAAGATGCGGCAAACGGCACCTTCGTCCCCGGTGGGCATGACATTTATGTTGATGATAAGGGCAACGTCAGCGCTGCCGATCGTATTTTGCCGGAAACCTTGCCCGCCAACCCCAACCCGGTCCTGAAAGAGTTCTTCGATTATTACCGTATGCCGCGTGGTTTCCATCCGCGTTCGGTTAATTCAACCGGGGCCTGGAATGCGACGATGCCGCTGTCGTTTATGAATATGCCGCTGCTGAGTTACGCCAGCGAAGTGACTATTCCGACGCTTATCGTGACCGGCGAAAAAGCCCATTCACGCTATTTTGCCGAAGATGCCTTTAAGGCCATCGGCAGCTCAGAGAAAGCGCTGGTGATTGTCCCTGGCGCAAACCACGTCGATCTCTATGACAACGTCGCGGGCAAAATTCCCTTTGCTACATTCACGCAATTTTTCAAAACCAACCTGCAATAGCTCTCCTGTGCCGGAGACATCCCCAAAGCCGCCTTCAGGCGGCTTTGTTTTGTCGGAGATAAATAATGTCTGGATTACATAACACCCGGGCACACTGGAGCGGCGTCCTGGCGATGACGCTCTGCGTATTTGTGCTCATTGCCTCAGAATTTATGCCGGTCAGTCTGTTGACACCCATCGCGGGTGATTTACACATTACCGAGGGATTAGCCGGTCAGGGCATTGCGCTTTCTGGCGCGCTGGCGGTACTGACCAGCCTGACGATATCCCGTCTTACCGGATCGCTGGACCGTAAATGGCTGCTGCTGGGGCTCACGGCGTTGATGGCAGCCTCTGGGGTGATTATTGCCCTGGCGTCCAGTTTCCCGGTTTATATGCTGGGCAGAGCGCTCATTGGGATCGTCATCGGCGGCTTCTGGTCGATGTCGGCGGCAACGGCCATTCGGCTGGTGCCGCAACGCCAGGTCCCCCGCGCACTGGCCATCTTTAACGGCGGCAACGCGCTGGCCACCGTTGTGGCAGCGCCGCTGGGCAGCTACCTGGGGGCCACCGTCGGCTGGCGCGGCGCCTTTTTATGTCTTGTCCCGCTGGCGGTGCTGGCCTTCGTCTGGCAATGCATTAGCCTGCCGTCGATGAAAAGTCCGCGCGCACCACAGCGGCAGGGAGCGGTGCTGCGTCTGTTCCGTCTTTCTACGCTATCCCTGGGATTGCTGGCCTGCGGACTGTTCTTTATGGGACAGTTTACCTTATTTACCTATGTGCGACCGTTTCTGGAGACGGTGACCCAGGTCAGTCCTTCTGGTCTGTCCCTGATATTGCTGACAATGGGTATCGCCGGTTTTATCGGCACGCTGCTTATTACGACCGTTCTGAATGCCCGATTTTATCCGACGCTGGTGGCTATCCCGTTGTTAATGGCCGCAATTGCCGGAACGCTTCTGCTGGCCGGACACCACACGGGATCGGTCGCCGTACTGTTAAGCCTGTGGGGCCTGCTGGCGACGGCGGCGCCCACCGGCTGGTGGACATGGATTGCGCGGACGCTGCCCGAGGATGCGGAGACGGGCGGCGGGCTGATGGTCGCCGTGATCCAGCTATCGATAGCCCTCGGGTCAACGGTAGGCGGCCTGGTGTTTGATAGTCTGGGATGGCACAGCACTTTTGCACTGAGCGGTCTGTTACTGCTGGGCGCGGCAGGGGTGACTTTTCTGCTCTCTGTCAAAATCAGATCATCTCAGCGCACTGCGATTAATGAATTGAATGCATAAGTCAAATCAGGAATGACAGGCTAATCGTGACCGCGTTCCTGTCTTACCATGGTGTTTTAACAAGAGGGGAGCTTCACCGTGGAATATTCAGTATTAAGTAACGCTCGCAAAATGCCGATGCTGGGTTTCGGCGTTTTCAAGGTGACCGATAAAGCGGAGTGTAAGCAGGCGGTGTTGAACGCCATTCGCACCGGTTATCGCCTCATCGATACCGCTGCCGTCTACGATAATGAAGATGCGGTGGGTGAGGCCGTGCGCGAAGCCATCGCCGAAGGTTTGTGTACCCGCGAGGCGCTGTTTATTACCTCCAAACTGTGGGTCCAGGACATGGCCAACACCGGGATGGCGAAAGCCGGGATTGCCGCGTTATTAAAAAAATCGGGCCTGGAATACTTTGATCTTTATTTGCTACATCAGGCGATGGGCGATTATTTCAGCGCCTGGCGTGCGCTGGAAGAGGCCTATGAGGCCGGTACCCTGAAAGCGATCGGCGTCTCCAATTTTTACCCCCATGTGTTAGCTAACTTCTGCGAAACTGTCAGAATTAAACCAATGGTGAACCAGGCTGAACTGCATCCTTATTTCGCGCAGCCCGCGGCGCTGGAAGCCATGAAGCATTATCACGTTCAGCCTGAAGCGTGGGCGCCGTTAGGCGGTGGCAGACATAATCCGTATCAAGATGCATTGCTTCGGGGGAGCGCCGATGCGCACCAGAAAACCATTGCGCAGGTTGTTCTGCGCTGGAACGTGCAGCGTGGCGTCACGGTGATCCCTAAATCCACCCGCCAGGAGCGCATTGAAGAAAATTTTGCTATCTGGGATTTCGTATTAACAGATAACGAAATGGCGCAAATCAGCGCCCTGGATTTAGGCTATGTTGGCGAAGCGGTAAAACACTTCAACCCTGAGTTCGTTCGCGGATGTCTGGGGGTGAAAATCCACGACTGATTGCGGCATCGGCTGATTCGATATCCATCTCCTCGCCTGCGCTGCGGCGACGGGTTCAGTATGATGGTTAGCGCCCACGCGTTTGCCGCGATGGTTGTCAATGCGGTAGTCGATCGTCACGGGCAGTTGACTGGTGACAGTTGATCCTCTGGCCGGTGACATGTCGGTTGGATGCTTCCGTCGCAGTGGCCTTTAAAGCGGCAGTCTCCCGGGAAATATTCGCTACCAATGACCGCGTGACGCTGCGCTTTATCGATGCGGGAGAGATCTTTCCTGCCGAACGCCTGGCGCTGGCGCGTAACGATGAGCACTTTGATGTCGATCCGTTAGCGGAAGGCGGCAGAGGCTTGCGGCTTATTCTGCGTGCGGTGGACTATTTTAATGTGGAAACTGGCGCCGGGGAGAATGTGACTACCCTGATAGAAGCGTTGCCTGATACCCGCCTAAGCCATGCCACCGACGATCGCTGCGGGTGAGGGAACAGACGTTGCCCCCGGGTGAATCACCGGGGGAATTTCCCCACCCGCGTTCACCGGCTTCATCATCTTATTGCTGTGCTTGGGCAGCGGAGTGCACGCCAAGGTGATGAGGACGGATGGTATCTAATGTCATCATGGCTGATTTGCAGAAAATGCATTTCGCACCAAAAGGGTTTTTTTCAGTGACGTCAAACTGGGACGTTCTGTACTGGGAGCCATGGCAGCATGGGCATCTAAAATGGATATGTTCGATCATAATGTAAACCTTGTATGGGTGATGTTCTGTTGAAAAGACAATGGTCGTTTCAGGAAAATTAACGCGGCTGATTTTAGTTGGTGGTAAGCCGGGTTTTGTGTCAGATGGCGGACTTTTTAAGGAGTCGACAAGGATCTGACAGGGCCTGTTTACAGAAAAAGCAAACTACTAACGGGACTGCTCAAAGGAAGGTGGTATCAGGGATAACGCCTGGAGATGAGAACACGTACTCAGATAATAACTTTTTGTCTGGTAAATCGACTCAACGATTAACGCACGTGCCGTGAATAATAGCAAACGTTATTTTAGCCTTCCGGATGCCTGCTGCGCCAGGGGAGGCTTCATCAGCGCCGTCACCCAGTCGATAAATACCTGTACCCGGGCAGAGAGCTGCCGATTACTGGGATAGAGCAGGGAGAGCGGCAGCGGCGCAGGGCGAAAATCGGCCAGCACTTCCGTTAACGCGCCCGACGCCAGATCGGCCTCAAGGCGGGGCAAGGGGGCTTGATACAGGCCAAAGCCAAGCCTTGCCGCTTCGGCGCCGACGTCGGCATCGGAAGTCAGCAACCGACAGGGCAAACTGACCTCGCTCTGACGGCCATCCAGGGTAAAGCTCAGCGGCAAGGTACGTTGCGTGCGCGATGAAACAAACCCGATCATCACGTGGCCCGTCAGTCCTTCAATCGTATGCGGGGTGCCGTACCGGGCGAGATAGGTCGGGCTGGCGCAGGTGATCTCCTGCAACCCGGCGAGCGGCCGGCAGATCATCTCGCTGTCGGGGAGATGGCCGCCGCGAATGACGCAGTCGACTCCCTCGCGAACCAGATCGACGTCACGCTCGCTTTCCCCGATCTGCAGCGTAATGTCCGGGTAGCGGGCGAGAAACTGCGGCAGTGCGGGCAGAAGCAGGGTCCGCGCCAGGTTGCCCGCCACGTCTACCCGAATGGTGCCGGAGATGCTCCCCCCGGCGCTGCGGTTGGCCTCCTCAAGGGCCGCCAGAATGGACACGCAGCGCTGATAATACAGCGAGCCTTCTGCCGTCGGCCGTACGTGCCGGGTGGTACGATGTAGCAGCCGCGCCCCGAGACTGACCTCCAACGCTTTAATAGCCGCGGTCGCTACTGGCCGGGAAACCCCCAGATCCGCGGCGGCGGCACTGAATGAGCCCCGTTCGACGATGCGCACAAACAAGGTCAGAGTATCCAGTTTATCCATGACATTGTTCCAGCAGGCAAAACTATCCTGTCGCCCAACGCGGTCTTATCGTCGGCATTCAGGGGCTTATAATCGCTCATGTTTTCAGCAGAGAGAAAAGGAGAAAACATGAACAATAGCGCAAAAATCGCCCTGGTGACAGGCGGCAGCCGCGGCCTGGGACGCGCGACCGTCGAAGCGCTGGCACAGCGCGGCGTAAATGTAGTACTGACCTACAAAACGCGTCTTGCCGAGGCGAACGAGGTGGTTACACGGGTTGAAGCACTGGGCGCCCGGGCGATCGCGTTGCCTTTCAGCGCCGGCGAAATCGACACCTTTGACGCATTTGTTAGCGCTTTTCAGGGCGCGCTGACGGAGCTGGGCGCCGATAAATTTGATTATCTGGTCAATAATGCCGGCAACGCCAGCGGCATGGGATTTCTTAACGCCACGGAAGCGGAATTCGATGCGCTGTATCGCATCCACGTGAAGAGCGTTTTTTTCCTCAGCCAAAAACTATTGCCGCTGCTGGCCGATGGCGGGCGAATAGTGAATGTTTCGTCTGGCCACACCCGCATCGTGATGGCGAACCGGGCACCCTATGCGATCATGAAATCCGCGGTGGAAACCCTGACTCGCTATATGGCGTTTGAGCTGGGCAGTCGCGGGATCACGGTGAACTGCGTGGCGCCCGGCGCCATCGCCACCGATTTCAGCGGCGGGGTGGTGCGGGATAACCCGCAGGTCGCTCAGGCGGTGGCGAATATGACGGCGCTGGGCCGACCTGGCCTGCCAGAGGATATCGGGCCGATGATCGCCTCGCTGTTATCCGATGATCATCGCTGGGTGAATGCCCAGCGAATTGAAGTGTCCGGTGGAATGCGCATCTGAGCGAAGAAAACCGGGGCTGTTTTCATCCGTAGTCAATCGATATGTCAGTGGATGCCGATATAGCGCGACCCTGTGCAGAGATAAGGAAATAAAGATCTGCCGCATTGCTCGTTAAATATTAGTGATTGACCTTATTGCCTGAATGCGCAAGATTATTGTTGAATAAACAGTCAATATGCTAAATATATTTAATGCACGTATGAAAGGATTTAAGATATGGATTTTGAAAATGAATTGACCAGTAAGATCCTTGATCCCATTCACGGCACTATTCGTTTGACGACACTCGAGATTGCCTTTATCAATCACCCCCTGTTCCAGCGCTTACGCAACATTAAACAGAACTCTTTTTTATATAAGGTGTTTCCCTCTGCGGTGCACAGCCGCTTCGAACACTCTCTCGGGGTGCTGCATTTATCAAGTGAAATACTCAATAATTTACGCCTGAATGCGATACGGTATCAAAAGAAATATGATGATGGCCATGTGTTTGGTCATATCGATCAGATACCAAAACACAACATTCAGGAGTTGAGACTCGCTGCCCTGATGCATGACATCGGGCACGGGCCTGTATCCCACCAGTTTGAGAGTTTTATGCCTGGTAAGCACGAATTCTCCGATGTTCTCCCCACAGCCTACCATTCGATCATTGATGTATTAAGCAAGCCAGAACAGAAAGTTGAACATGAACAGCTTTCGCTGTTGTTCAGCCTGATGATTTATCATGATCTGAGAAAGCAAGGTAAGGTCGATGACGAAATAAATATCGAAAATGTGTTAAAAATCATCGAAAAAAGATACGGTGACCAACAGATCATTGAGGAAATTAATGGAAAGGCAACAGATATCCTGCCGTTAATGACCTCGATCATCTCTTCCTGTCCGATCGATGCCGACCGGATGGATTACTTGCTCAGAGATGGCTATTTCTCCGTCGTCAAGTGTGGCATCTACGATTACAATCGCTTGTTTATGTCAATTGTCCCGGTCGAGGAACAGGGAAAATTGTACCTTGCTTACAAAGAGAGTGGGATTGATTCGATCGCTGAGTTTATTGGGGCGCGCTCCAGCCTTTTTTCGCAGGTATATTACCATAAAACAAACCGCGCCTTTGCGACGATGTTGAGCACATTATGTGAGATTATGCAAAGCAAGGATCCACAAAATGTCATTATCGCTGACGTTACCGACCGTATCGTTGACCATAGCGATGAAAGCTTCATCGACGCGCTGAAGGATTTTTATTTGGCGTGCAGTGATGATTATTTTTTGAATGACAAGGTTGGTGAATGGATAGATATCAGCGATACCGAGGCGGTTAATAAAAAAATACTTGATGACATTATTAACCGACACCCATGGTCGAAGGTCTATGAGGCCAAACACTCTGTGTATAAAGCTAACATCGCTGACAAGGAAAATAAGGCGTGGAAGAGTCAACTCACCGGGTTATTGACTTCTGTATTACAGCCTCATTTCAAACCACATGAATTTGCCGTTGATATTGTCTCCGACTGCGCCTTTAAAGACCTGGATAAAACCGAAGTTAAGCTTTTGGTGAAAGATCTTAAGAACCGCTACGAAATAAAACCGTTAATTGAATGTGGTGATAAGTTAAATCAGTATCAAATCATCAAATATTGCATTCGGGTATTTGTTGACCGCGATATCAAAGAACGCGTAACTCCTGAAATAATCTATAAAATCAATGAAATAGTGGTCAAGCAGATCGCGTTGCTGAATTGATGATGCCCGTCAGGGCAGCGATAAATCTTTCAGGGGCTGGTTTTTTAACCGGCCCCTGAAGATAAGCGGTAAATCGTGGCGCATCCCCGCCATCGGTATAACTTACAACAGCGCGTTTACCCGAGACTAAACACCGCGCTGAGGCATAGATTCCCGCAGGGGAGCGGGTGGCTCAACAAAAACGCCGGCTCAGTATGGTTATTCCGCCAGCAGGGCGGCAAATTTCGCCAGCCACTGTGGATGAGCCGGCCAGGCGGGGGCGGTAACCAGGTTACCGTCCACATGCGCCTGGTCGATACCAATATCCGCATAGTGCCCGCCGCTCAAACGCACTTCCGGGGCGCAGGCGGGATAGGCGCTGCAGGTGCGGCCCTGCAGAATACCGGCGGCGGCCAGCAGCTGCGGGCCGTGGCAGACGGCGGCGATAGGTTTACGCGCGGCGTCGAATGCCTGTACCAGTTTAATAACCTCCTCGTTCAGGCGCAGATACTCCGGCGCCCGGCCGCCGGGGATCACTAGCGCATCGTAGTTCTCGGCCTTTACTGCGGCGAAGTCAGCGTTCAGCGTGAAGCGATGGCCCGGCTTTTCGCTATAAGTCTGGGCGCCGTCAAAGTCATGGATTGCGGTCATGACATAGTCGCCAGCGGTTTTATCCGGGCAGACGGCATCGACCTGGTGGCCAATCATCTGCAGCGCCTGAAAAGGAACCATTGTTTCGTAATCTTCGGCATAATCGCCGACCAGCATTAGGATTTTCTTGCTCATCTTTGTGTCTCGTTGTGGGCGAAAGGTGTCTTAGATATAGCCTGGCGACTTGCAGAATGCGAACCGTTCAGGATGCCGACGACGGTGTCGTGTGCGTCTTGTAACCGGGCTCATGTTTTTTTGCTAACGACAACTTTGTCCGACATCGCGCTGTGGCTCGTTATCCGCAAAAAATCGGTTTGTGGGGAGTAAGGGGAGCAGAAGAATATTGTTACCGTTTAGATTTCGCGCCAGCACTATTAAGCGTCCGCCGCGAAGGGGCAATCGGATGGAAGCCAGATATTTTCCCTCTGAGTAATTGATTGCGTTGTTACGCTAAATTTGCATAATGAGCGAATTATATTGCCCCGGTCGTCTCTATGGTTTCCTTTATTCATCCGCTTAATGTTTTAGCCCGCCTTATAGTATCCATTGCAAACATTCCTTTGGTGCATTATTTATTGAATTTATCATTGACTGTTGTTTCACATTTTAAATATTGATATTCATGGTGCTTTTATTTTCGTGGTGAAAGTGGGTGTTTGTGAATAAATATAATTATTAGGTGGTTAAGTTGATCGGTAATCCATTTTTGCTTTATCATCGTCACGTTTCACATCAATATATCTTCAATAATTATTCCTTAAGGAAAGGAACTGCTATGGCTGATACGTTCCAGAATGAAGTCCCCAGGGCGCGCATTAATCTCAAATTATCTCTTCATACCGGCGGCGCGCAAAAGAAGGTCGAACTGCCGCTGAAGCTGCTTACCATTGGCGATTTTAGTCATGGGAAGCAAAACCGGCCTTTATCGGAAAGAGAAAAAATCAACGTCAATAAAAATAATTTTAACAGCGTACTTTCGGAATTTAGCCCGGAAGTTAACCTCTCGGTGCCGAATACGCTGGCCGGCAATGGCGAAGAGGAGAACGTCAGACTGCGTTTTACCGACATCAAAGATTTTGAACCGGAGCAGGTTGCCCGGCAAATTCCGCAACTCCGTGCCATGCTGGCGATGCGTAATTTATTACGCGATCTCAAATCCAATCTGCTCGATAACGCCACTTTCAGAAAGGAGCTTGAGGCAATCCTGAAAGATCCGGCGCTGTCCCAGGAATTACGCGACGAAATGAGTGCGCTTGCCCCGAAATAAGTGCGGGGCAAGTCTGTTAATGGATTAACCGGGAAAATGCTAATGTCTGTTACCACAGAAAACGCCCCTGTTCAGGGGCAAACCACGCTGCAGGAAAACAGGGCGGGCGAGGGCGTTTACGCCTCGCTGTTTGAAAAAATTAATCTCGCCCCGGCGTCTCACCTCGGGGATATCAACGACTTTCTGGACGATGCCGCGCTCTCCGAGGCGCCGGCGGCGGAACGTCTCACCGCGGCGATGCAGGTGTTCATGGAACGCATCCGTCAGTCCGGCCAGCGGGTGGAAAAGCTCGACAAAACGCTGATCGACCACCATATCGCCGAGCTGGATTTCCAGATAAGCCGTCAGCTGGACGCGGTGATGCACCATCAGGAGTTTCAGCAGGTCGAATCCCTGTGGCGCGGCCTCAAACAGCTGGTGGACAACACCGACTATCGGCAGAACGTCAAAACGGAGATCCTCGACGTCGCCAAAGACGATCTGCGCCAGGACTTTGAGGACGCGCCGGAGCTTATCCAGAGCGGCCTGTACTGGCACACCTATACCGCGGAGTATGACACTCCCGGCGGCGAGCCGATCGGCTCGGTGATCTCGGCCTATGAGTTCGACGCCAGCCCGCAGGATGTGGCGCTGCTGCGCAATATCTCCCGCGTCTCTGCGGCCGCCCATATGCCGTTTATCGGCGCCGTCGGCCCGGCCTTCTTCCTGAAAGAGACCATGGAAGAGGTGGCTGCCATTAAGGATATCGGCAACTACTTCGATCGTGCGGAATATATCCGCTGGAAGGCGTTTCGCGAAACTGACGATGCCCGCTACATCGGTCTGGTGATGCCGCGCGTGCTGGGTCGTCTGCCGTACGGTCCGGACACCGTGCCGGTGCGCAGCTTCAACTATGTCGAGCAGGTGAAGGGCCCGGATCACGAAAAATATCTCTGGACCAGCGCGGCGTTCTCCTTCGCTTCCAATATGGTGAAGAGCTTTGTTAACAACGGCTGGTGCGTGCAAATTCGCGGTCCGCAGGCCGGCGGCGCGGTGAAAGATCTGCCCATCCACCTGTACGATCTGGGCACCGGCAACCAGGTGAAGATCCCTTCCGAGGTGATGATCCCGGAAACGCGGGAGTTTGAGTTCGCCAGCCTGGGCTTTATCCCGCTGTCGTACTACAAAAATCGCGATTACGCCTGCTTCTTCTCGGCCAACTCCGCGCAGAAACCGGCGCTGTACGATACCGCCGACGCCACCGCCAACAGCCGTATCAACGCGCGTCTGCCTTACATCTTCCTGCTGTCGCGCATCGCGCACTACCTGAAGATGATCCAGCGCGAGAATATCGGCACCACCAAGGACCGGCGTCTGCTGGAGCTGGAGCTGAACACCTGGGTGCGGAGCCTGGTGACCGAAATGACCGACCCCGGCGACGAGCTGCAGGCCTCCCATCCGCTGCGCGATGCCAGCGTGGTGGTGGAAGATATCGAGGATAACCCGGGCTTCTTCCGCGTGAAGCTGTACGCGGTGCCGCACTTCCAGGTCGAGGGGATGGACGTCAATCTGTCGCTGGTTAGCCAGATGCCAAAGGCTAAGGCGTAGGTTCGGACGATGATGAAAACGGAACGTCCGTTGTGGGGCCGGGGCATTATGGTGTCGCCTCAGCATTTTCAACAGCAGGCTGCGTATGCAGCCTGGACTGCGGAAGTGATTGCCCGGATGGGTCTTAACCACCCCTGGGGAGTGGTTGAGGCGACCTTCGAACCAGAGATGCTCAAACTGGGCCGCCTGCAGGCTCACAGGCTGCAGGTCCGGTTCCAGGATGGCACGATGATTGATACGGACAATGCCGATGCGCTGCCGTCCGCGCTGTCGCTGGACGGCGCGTCCGGTGAGGCGGTGATCGTGCTGGCGCTGCCCCTGATGCAGGCGAATGGCGGCAACTGTCTGAAGCCGGAGGAGGTGGCCGAAAGGCCGGCGCGCTTCCGCCAGCGCTGGCGCGATGTCCGTAACCAGTTTGGGGATGATACCCGGCAGATTGCCGTCATACAGCCGGAGCTGACCCTCCGCTTCGCCCACCAGGACAACAGCGATTACCTGACCTGTCCGCTTGTTCGCCTGCAGCGGGACTCGCAGGGGGCCTGGCTTATCGACGAGACGTTTCTCCCGCCGCTGCTGCAGATCCAGGGCAGCCGCTGGCTGGCGACGCAGCTTGAACAGCTGCTCGTCCAGCTCCGGGCTCGTCTGACGCGCTTGATGGCCATGCGTCGCGAAAGCAATGAACGGATGGCTGATTTTGCCGTATCCGATGTCTCTCTGTTCTGGTTGCTGAATGCGCTGAACAGCGCCGAACCGGTGCTGGGGTACTTTCTGCGTTACCGGCAAAGCCCGCCGGAACGCCTCTACCCGGAGCTGGCGCGCCTGGCTGGTAGCCTGCTGACCTTTTCGCTCACCCATCAGGCGAATGCCGTCCCGATCTATCAGCATGACCAGCTGAACGCGGTTTTTCCGCCGCTGTTTGATTTACTGAGCGACCTGCTGGAGGCGAGCCTGCCATCGCGGGTGGTGGCGATTGCCCTGGAGCATGATGTCCGGCTGCACTTCTGGCAGGCGCGTCTGCACGATGCCCGGCTGCGGGAAGGGGCTGATTACTACCTGTCGGTTCGTTCGTCGGTACCGGTCGCCCAACTGCAGGAGCAGTTTCCGCGCCAGTGCAAAGTGGGCAGTCCGGATCATGTCAAAGCCATCGTCAACTCCTCGCGGACAGGGGTGCCCCTCACGCCATTGCGTCATGTGCCGGCGGCGATCCCGCTGCGTCTGGAAAATCAGTATTTCAGCCTCGATGTGTCCCACCCTCTGGCAACGGAAATGCTGCAGAGCGGCACCTGTATGTTTTACGTCCCGGGGATGCTCGGTGAGCCTGAACTTGAACTTTTTGCGGTACTACGAACGTGAATGAGCCTAAACGCGGCAACGCCGCGTCCATTGATATTGATGCGCTGCTGCAGAACACCTGGCTGCAGGTTATCAGCCTGCGCCACGGCCCGCAGTTCCGCGATGAGGAAGGGTACACGCTATGGCAGCGCTGTATTGCTGATGTCGAGCGCGTGCAACATGAGCTGAAGGCGAGCGGGCTTGATGACGCCAGCTGTCAGCATATTCTCACCGCCCAGTGCGCGCTGCTCGATGAAGCCGTGAAAGGGCGCGGCGTGGAGGATGAGGCCTGCCTGCAGTGGTATGACATTCCGCTGCAGGGGCACTTCCTCGGCACCATGGACGCCGGCGACACCCTGTGCGAGCGGATGCGTGATGTGTTGCGTGAACCGGCGCCCAACCTGGCCGTGGTCACCTGTTTTCAGCGGGTGATGCTGCTGGGTTTTATTGGCAGCTTTCGCTCCCTCCACGACCCCGAGCGCCTGAAGCTGGTCAACGCGCTCGGTGAGCGTGTTCCTCCTTTTCAGTGCCCGGCTACCGCTCCCGTACTGGTAGAGAGTCGCGCCGGCCTGGGGATAAGCGGCTGGCTGGCCCCATGGCCGGTACGTATTGGCCTGAGCGTGGTAGTGGTACTCGCCCTGTGGTGGGGGCTCAACCACTGGCTCGATCACCTGCTGCTGACCTTGTTACCGGGGGAGGTGAAATGAGCCCCGCGCAGCAGCGTGGGCTGGCGCTGTGGGCCAGTCTGCTGAGTGCGCTGGTGTGCCTGCTATTTTTGCCGGTTCCCCGCTGGGGGGCGTGGCTCATTCTGCTGGTCACGCTGGCCCTGATCATCGGGATATGGCGCATCGCCAGTCGTCGTACCGGACGTAACGTCGCATCAACCCTGGCCCCTCTCCCGGAGGGCGCTTATCGCCAGCCGGTGGTCCTCGTTTGCGGCGACCTGCCGAGTGTCTGGCCGCCAGCGTCACCGGTGCGAGTGGTCAAACAGGGCTGCTGGATCCGCGTGGAAAAGACGGAGGAGCTGCAGCAGGTCGCGCGCCAGGTATTGAGCCAGCGGCCGGAATGGGGGCCTCAGCTGTCGGTGCTGCTCTGCGTCTGCCCGCAGCGGCATGTGCAAAGCGATGCGCTGACCAGCGCTCTGCTGGCCCTGCGCTGGCAACTCAGCCAGCTGCGTCAGCAGACGGGGTATGCCGTACCGCTGGCGCTGCAGGGGCAGGTGGGCAGCGCGATGAGTCGCGACCTGTTGTGGCAGGCGGCGATACCGGGTGAGGCGGTGAAAGTCTGGCAGCCCTCCTGCGCCCCCTGTTCCGTACCGGCCTGGGTACGCGCCGGCGGGGCGGCCGCGCTGGAGCAGCAGGTGCTGATGAACAGCCTGATGGACTGGTCTGAACAGCACGTCCATGCCGTGTTGACCGAAGAGAATACCGACCTGCCACCTCTGACCCCTGCGGCCGTGCTGTGGGGCCTCGGGCCCTCGCTGCCTGGAAGTCTGGCATCGTCGGCCTGGACGACGTGGTTATCCCGACATAGCGGCCTGTCGCGGGTAGCTGGCTGGCAGCCAGATGGGAGCGACACCGGGGACGCTTCAGCTTTGCCGGAATTCATCCTGCCGCAGTTACCGGCGGGACGGGGACTCACGCCACGAGGCAGGGCCTGGCGCGCGGCGCTCGCGATTTTCACCCTCGCGGCTGTCGCCGCGCTGCTCAGCAGTGGCTGGAACAATCGACAACTGCTGCAGCGCGTGGGCGTCGATATTGCCCGTTATGAGCGGATTGCAATGGATGATTATCGACCAAAAGCCAGCGCTGTCAGGGTGCTGCGTGCAGATGCCGCGCTGCTCGATAGCTGGGCGCGTAACGGCGTCCCGCTGCGCCTGAGTCTGGGCTTGTATCACGGGGAGCAGATTCGCCTGCCGTTGCTGGAGGCGATTCGCGGTTACGTGCCGCCTCCGCCTCCGCCCGGGCCGGTGCAGCACGTTGCCCCGGATGTCATCCGCCTTGACAGCATGTCGCTATTCGATACCGGGAAATGGGTACTGAAGCCTGGTTCGACAAAGCGGCTGGTCAACTCGCTGATGGACATTAAGGCCAGGCCCGGGTGGCTGATCGTGGTGGCGGGCCACACCGACAGCGTGGGTGAGGAAAAAGCCAACCAGCTATTGTCGCTGAAACGTGCGGAATCGGTCCGCGACTGGATGCGCGATACCGGCGACGTGCCGGACAGCTGCTTTGCCGTTCAGGGCTATGGCGAAAGCCGACCAATTGCAACAAACGATACGCCGGAAGGCCGTGCGCTGAACCGTCGTGTCGAAATCAGTCTGGTGCCGCAGGTAGACGCCTGCCGGTTACCGGACCAACCCTCTGCGTCATCCCAGGATGATGGCGCTTCACTACACAATGGAGAGTAATTCCATGGCAATTCCTGTTTATCTTTGGCTGAAAGACGACGGCGGCGCGGACATTAAAGGGTCTGTCGACGTTCAGGATCGTGAAGGCAGTATCGAAGTGGTGGCCCAGGAGCATAACCTGTACATCCCGACCGATAACAACACCGGCAAACTGACCGGCACGCGTATTCATACGCCGTTCCTGTTCACCAAGGAGATCGACTCCTCCAGCCCCTACCTGTACAAGGCGGTGACCACCGGCCAGACCCTGAAATCCGCTGAGTTCAAGTGGTACCGAATCAACGATGCCGGCCAGGAAGTGGAGTATTTCAATACCAAACTTGAGAACGTCAAGGTGGTGAAAGTGAATCCCCTGATGCACGACATCAAAAACCCCGCCTACGAGAAGCACAACCATCTGGAACAGATTGAGCTGCGCTACGAGAAGATCACCTGGACCTATAAAGACGGCAACATCATTCACTCCGATAGCTGGAACGAACGCGCCACCGCGTAATTGCCCGTCATATTTCGCGCCGCTGGCGCGCAGGCGACGTTCGCTCATCCCGGCCGCATCGTTATCTCTGCGGCCGGGGATTATTGCGGGCGATCGCCTGATGCGGGCAGCGTTTCTCTGCCCGCCGTTTTTTGCTGAGCGCCTGAGATACGGGTTCTCAGCAAAGAAAAACACAATCTGTCTGCCTGACCTTGTGCGCTTGGGGTTCCTGTTCGGGAACAGCGACGGGCGGTAGCGTGTCCGGAACCAATAAGAGAGGATCTCATGGAAAATCCAGCCAGCCTGTTACGCCGTCTTAATCCCTGCTGTGCCCGCGCAATGGAGGGGGCGGCCTCCCTGTGCCAGACCCGGGCGCATGCCGAGATCCTGCCCGAGCACTGGCTGCTTAAGCTGCTGGAACAGGGGGAAGGCGATCTGACGGTGCTGGCGCGGCGCTATGAATGGGATATGGATGCGCTGTGGCAGGATCTGCAGAGCTGGCTGGATAAACAGCCGCGCTCGGTACGTCATCGTCCCCAGCTCTCTGACCATACCCTGAGGCTGATGCAGGAGGCCTGGCTGATTGCCTCTCTCAGCGGCGAAGCGCAGATCCGCAGTGTTCACCTGCTGATGGCGCTGGTTGAAAAACAGAATCTGATCCAGTGCGATGGCCTGTGGCCGCTGTTAACGCTGGGCCAGCGTCAGCTGGAACGCCTGCGCCCCTTGCTGGATGCCCAGTCCGACGAACGTCCGCCAGCGCAGCAGGAAGCGGCGCTGGCGCAGCCCCATGGCGGGGACGTGGAATTTGTGGGGCGTCCTGCGGGCAGCGAACTGAATGCGGATGGGCTCAATCCGGCGCTGCAGAACGCGCTGGACAAATTCACTCTCGACGTCACCGCCAAAGCCAGAGACGGCCAGATTGACCCGGTGTTCGGACGCGACACGGAAATCCGCCAGATGGTGGATATTCTCTCCCGTCGACGTAAAAACAACCCGATCCTCGTCGGTGAGCCGGGCGTGGGCAAGACCGCTCTGGTGGAAGGCCTGGCGCTGCGCATTGCCGAAGGCAACGTCCCCGACGCGCTGAAGCCAGTGTCGGTGCGCACCCTTGACCTCGGTCTGCTGCAGGCCGGCGCCGGGGTCAAAGGCGAGTTCGAGCAGCGGCTGAAAAATATCATTGAGGCGGTACAGCAGTCGCCTTCGCCGGTGCTGCTGTTTATCGACGAGGCGCACACGATCATCGGCGCGGGTAATCAGGCGGGCGGCGCGGATGCCGCCAACCTGCTGAAGCCGGCGCTGGCCCGGGGCGAACTGCGGACTATCGCCGCCACCACCTGGAGTGAATACAAGCAGTACTTCGAGCGCGACGCCGCGCTGGAGCGCCGCTTTCAGATGGTCAAGGTGGATGAGCCGGACGACGACACCGCCTGCCTGATGCTGCGCGGCCTGAAGTCCCGCTATGCCGACCACCACGGCGTGCATATCACGGATGATGCGGTGCGCGCCGCCGTGACGCTGTCACGACGCTATCTCACCGGTCGCCAGCTGCCGGACAAGGCAGTGGATTTACTCGACACCGCTTCCGCCCGCCTGCGTATGAGTTTGGATACCGTGCCTGAGCCGCTGACCCGCATGAAGGCGCAGCTCACCGCGCTGGCAATGGAGAAGCAGGCGCTGCTGGAAGATATTGCGCTGGGCAACAGCGCCCGCGGCGATCGGCTGGCGGCCATTGAGCAGAAGGAGATCCGCCTTATTCTGGCGCTGGATACCCTTGAAACTCAGTATGGTCAGGAGCTGCAGCTGACGGAAGCGCTGCTCGCCTGTCGCCGCGATATCTCCCGCCAGGCGGAAATTAACGACCTGCAAACCGCGCTTATCGCCGTCCAGCAGGGCAATCCGCTGCTCGGGCTGGACGTCGAGGTCCGCACCGTGGCGACGGTGATTGCCGACTGGACCGGCGTGCCGCTCTCCTCGCTTATGAAAGATGAGCAGACGGAGCTGCTGAGCCTGGAAGAGAGTCTCGGCAAACGGGTGGTTGGCCAGGAGGCGGCCCTGAGCGCTATTGCCCGGCGCCTGCGCGCCGCGAAAACCGGCCTGACGCCGGAGAACGGTCCGCAGGGGGTGTTTCTGCTGGTCGGGCCGAGCGGCACCGGCAAAACGGAAACGGCGCTCGCCCTGGCCGATGCGCTGTTCGGCGGCGAGAAAGCGCTGATCACCATCAATCTCTCCGAGTACCAGGAGCCGCACACCGTCAGCCAGCTGAAGGGTTCTCCGCCGGGCTACGTCGGCTACGGCCAGGGCGGGATCCTGACCGAGGCGGTGCGCAAACGCCCCTACAGCGTGGTGCTGCTCGATGAGGTGGAAAAGGCCCATCGCGATGTGATGAACCTGTTCTACCAGGTCTTCGACCGGGGGGTAATGCGCGACGGCGAGGGGCGTGAAATCGACTTTCGCAACACCGTGATCCTGATGACCGCCAACCTCGGTAGCGACCTCCTGATGCAGCTGCTGGATGAACAGCCGGAGGCCAGCGAATCAGACCTGCACGAGCTGCTGCGCCCGGTGCTGCGCGGCCACTTCCAGCCGGCGCTGCTGGCCCGCTTCCAGACGGTGATTTACCGTCCGCTGCCGGCGGCAGCGCTGCGCGCCATTGTCGGCATGAAGCTCGGGCAGGTAAGTCAGCGTCTGGCTTGCCATTACGGAATCACCACCACCCTCAGCGAGAGCCTGTTCGACGCGCTGACCGAGGCCTGCCTGCTGCGGGATACCGGCGCCCGTAACGTCGACAGTCTGCTCAATCAGCAGATCCTGCCGGCACTGAGTCAGCAGCTATTGAGCCATATGGCGGCGGGGCGGAAACCGCGCCAGGTGACGCTGGGGTATCACGAAGAGGAAGGCGTCGTGATGGCGTTTGACGAGGGGACAATATCCGATGAGTAGCGTGAAATCGTTGTTGTTCAGCCATAACCACCACCTGCTTTCGGTGAAGGGATGTGAAGCCGGGCTTGATGTGCTGGCCTTCGAGGGCGATGAAGCCCTGAGCCAGCCGTTCCGCTACCGTATTGAATTCACCAGCGCAGACCATGCCATCAGCAAAGAGATGATGCTGATGAAGGCAGCCTCCCTGACGCTGCAGGCGCCGGTGGCTCAGGGCTTCGGCATCAATGTTCAGCAACCCGTGCGGGTGATCCAGGGCGTGGTGACGGGGTTTGAACGGCTCAGTACCTCCAGGGATGAAACGCACTACGCGCTGACGCTTCAGCCGCGCCTGGCGCTGCTTAACCGCTCGCACCAGAACGCCATTTACCAGGACCAGTCCGTTCCGCAGATTGTGGAAAAAATCCTCCGCGAGCGCCACGGCCTGCGCGGTCAGGATTTTCTGTTCTCGCTGACAAAAACGTATCCGCGACGCGAGCAGGTGATGCAGTACGGCGAGGATGACCTGCGCTTTATCACCCGTCTGCTGGGTGAGGTGGGGATCTGGTTTCGCTTTACCGCCGACACGCGGCTGCACATCGACGTCGCTGAGTTCTGCGACAGTCAGCAGGGCTATGAGAAGGGGCTGACGTTGCCTTCGGTCCCGCCGTCAGGGCAGCAGTCGGCCGGGGTGGACGCGGTGTGGGAGATGGCATGCCGCCACCGCGTCGTGGAGCAGCAGGTCAGTACCCGCGACTACAACTACCGCGAGGCGACGGCGGACATGAACGCGCAGGTGGATGTCACCCGCGGGGAGACCACCACCTTTGGTGAGGCTTACCACTGGGGAGATAACTACCTGACCGCGGGGAATGTCCATGACCGCCATCCGGCGCCGGAGTCCGGGGCGTTTTACGCCCGTCTTCGTCATGAGCGTTATCTGAACGGCCAGACCCGGATGCAGGCCACCACCAGCTGCCCGACGCTCTGCCCGGGACAGGTGCTGAAGGTCACCGGCGGAGAGGAGGTGGCCGGGGAGTTTGCTGATGGCGTGCTCGTCACGGCGATGCACAGCCACGCCCGGCGCGATGCTGACTTTGCGGTGGAGTTTGCCGGCATACCGGACAGCCCGGACGTCGGCTACCGGCCTGAGCCCGGCGCGCGTCCGGTGATGGCCGGGACGCTGCCGGCCCGCGTGACCAGCACCCGGGAAAACGACACCTACGGGCATATCGATAAACACGGACGCTACCGGGTGAATATGCTGTTTGACCGGGCGCGCTGGGAAACCGGGTTCGAGAGCCTGTGGGTCCGCCAGTCGCGGCCGTATGCCGGAGACACCTACGGCCTGCACCTGCCGCTGCTGGCCGGGACGGAGGTGGCGATTGGCTTTGAGGATGGTAACCCTGACCGGCCGTATATCGCGGGCGTGCTGCACGACTCGGCGCACGGCGACCACGTCACCATCCGCAATGACAAACGTAACGTCCTGCGCACCCCGGCCAACAACAAAATCCGCCTCGACGATGAGCGCGGGAAAGAACATATCAAGGTCAGCACGGAGTACGGCGGTAAAAGCCAGCTGAACCTGGGGCACCTGGTGGACAGTGACAGGCAGCCGCGCGGCGAAGGCTTTGAGCTGAGAACCGACAGCTGGGGAGCTATCCGGGCACAGAAAGGGATATTTATCAGCGCGGACGGACAGGCGCAGGCTCAGGGGCAGGTGCTGGCGATGGAGCCGGCGGTCAGTTTGCTGAAAGGTGCGGTGAATCAGGTCACGGAATGGGGAAGCATTACGCAAACCCATCATAATGTTATCCCAGACACCGGCCCATTAAGCGCACTGACCACAGGCGCCAGCGATCTTAAACAGCCGACATTGCTGATGTCGGCCCCGCAGGGGATTGCCGCAGTCACGCCGGAAACAACCCTCCTGCACAGCGGTAACGGGCTGTATCTGCAGAGCCTGGGAGAGGTCAACATCACCACGGCACAGCGCTGTTCTCTGAATGCCAGCCAGGCTATTTCACTGCTGGCGCAACAGGAGGGGATGAGGCTGGTCTCCGCCAAAGGTCCGCTGCAAGTAGAGTCGCACGGCGATATTCTATCGCTGACCGCGCTAAAAGATATCACCGTCCAGTCAACCCAGGGGCATCTGCAGTTGACGGCTAAAAATGGCATCACCCTGGGTTGCGGCGGCGCATATATCCGTCTTACCCCGCAGGGAGAGGTACAGATCCACGTACCGGGGGTGATTAGCCTTAAGGGGCAGCATGATTTGCAGGGGCCGGTCAGCGAGGAGTTTCCCTTGCCTGAGCTACCGGCATCGGTGTGTAAAGAGTGCCTTAAAAAAGCCCAGGCGCTGGCGCAGGGCTTCGTGCCGCGGGAGGCATAGATGACCAGACAATGGATTGAGGAGGTCGCCGGAACCTGTCGGGCTTTCGGAACGGATTATCTGCATGTCATTATCGATCAGGCGGGGGTGGATTTTTCCATTATTCCGGCGCTGAATTCGCTGTCAGTTGAGTGGCAGTCGCTTTTTCATGGACTTCCGGAAGCATTTATTGTCGATGATGCTCCGCTGGTGGCGCGCTTTACGCTTGATGATCTTGAGCAAATGTGCTGGTTACAGGATATCAGCCAGCAACTTGCCAGCCAGGCGCCGCTGCTCCTGTTCTGCACGTACTGGCCCTTTTCGGCGCTGGCGAACTGGCTCACGCAGTGCATGGATATTCTGCAGGAAGGGCGCAGTGGAATTTTACGCTTTTACGATACCCGGGTATTTCCGCTGTTGTTTACGCACATTCTCAGTGAAGAGCAGCAAGAGCCATTGATGCGTCCGGCCCTGTTCTGGGCGTGGCAGGATCTTGACGGCCAGGCGAAAGGCATCAAAGGCAGTGGTCTCCCACCGGAACGCGATGAAAAGGCGCCAAAAATAGAACTCAGCGATCGCCAGCTCGAGCATCTGATGTGTATCAGCGATGTCATCGTCATGTTGTCGCACTGTGCTCCGCCTGCGGGCATGTTTGACTCGAGACAGTCACTATTTTCGGCCTGTTACCAGGGCATGGTGGAGGCGACACGCCAGGACCTTCTTCTGGATGACGCTCGTGAAGACTGGGTAATGAAGAAGTGGCTTGCCGACGTAAAAACCAGTGAGAGACTTTCAGAATGAAAAGCCTGGTCTGGCTGAGTACCCCCTCTCTTCATTACCCTCAACCCGACAGGGAGAGTCCGATGAAATCTGCATTAATCAGCCCGCTGCTGGCGGGGCTGCTGCTGTTAACCAGTTGCACACAGCCAGCCGCACAGGCCGGCGGCGGTGGCGGCACCATTGACGCCATCAACCACACAAAATGGGCAATTAACCACTTCAGTATCAATGGTCAGTCGGGCATCGATTCAATAGGCCCGTTTCAGGGAGGCGGTGGCGGCTGCTGCTTCAGCGTGCCCGCCCGCTGGACGCCGGGTATGACGGTGCGTGTTGACTGGGAAACCGGGCAGGGTTCATCCGCGGGTTTCCCGGGGTTTGCTGATGAGGCGAAATACCTTGCCTGGAAAAAAGGGATTGATGCCCAAAAGAGGCAGCACAGTAAGACCGTCCTGCTGCCCGACTATAACGGCCAGGATGTATGCGGCATTACGGTGCACTTTTTACCCTGCGATGACGTGAAGGTGACCACCAGCTGCTGGTCACCGAGAAATGCCAACTACCCGATAAAAGAGCCCGTCAGGATGAAGGAGCCCGCCGTCTGTCCGAAGTAGCCCGCCTTCGTTTATTCAGGATGGCATCACCATCCCTTCATTACCCTCAAACCGACAGGGAGAGTCCAATGAAATCTGCATTAATCAGCCCGCTGCTGGCGGGTCTGCTGCTGTTAACCGGTTGCGCACAGCCTGCCGCACAGGCCGGAGGCGGGACAATAAAAGCCATCAACCACACAAAATGGGCGATCAACCACTTCAGTATCAACGGTCAGTCGGGCATCGACATTATAGGTCCGTTTCAGGGGGGCGGTGGCGGCTGCTGCTTCAGCGTGCCCGCCCGCTGGACGCCGGGTATGACGGTGCGCGTTGACTGGGAAACCGGGGTGGGTGATACAGAAGGTTCCCCTGGCTTTGGTAATGATGAAAAGTACCTTGCCTGGGTTAAGAAAATGAAGGCTCAGAACCGTCAGCACAGCAAAACCGTTCCGCTGCCTGACTATAACGGCCAGGACGTGTGCGGCATTACGGTGCACTTTTTACCCTGCGATGACGTCAAGGTGACCACCAGCTGCTGGTCACCGAGAAATGCGAACTATCCGATAAAAGAGCCCGTCAGGATGAAGGAGCCGGCCGTCTGTTCGAAGTAGCACGCCTTCGTTTATTCAGGCTGGCATCACCATCCCTTCATTACCCTCAACCGACAGGGAGAGTCCAATGAAATCTGCATTAATCAGCCCGCTGCTGGCGGGTCTGCTGCTGTTAACCGGCTGTGCACAGCCAGCCGCACAGGCCGGAGGCGGCGGTGGCGGCACAATAAAAGCCATCAACCACACAAAATGGGCAATTAACCACTTCAGTGTCAACGGCCAGTCGGGTATCGATTCAATAGGCCCGTTTCAGGGGGGCGGAGGCGGCTGCTGCTTCAGCGTGCCCGCCCGCTGGACGCCGGGTATGACGGTGCGCGTTGACTGGGAAACCGGGCAGGGTTCATCTGCGGGTTTCCCGGGGTTTGCTGACAGGGCTAAATATAAAGCCTGGATAGCAGACATTGATGCCCAAAAACGCCAGCACAGCCAAACCGTTCCGCTGCCCGACTATAACGGCCAGGATGTGTGCGGCATTACGGTGCACTTTTTACCCTGCGATGACGTGAAGGTGACCACCAGCTGTTACACCTACGGCAGTCCGTCGTACCCGATAAAAGAGCCCGTCAGGATGAAGGAGCCCGCCGTATGTCCGAAATAACCGAAACCCATGCCGCCTGGGTCCCGCCGCCGTTTCCGCCGCAGGGACGTCTGCCGGGCCGGGCGCTGCAGGTTGGGCAGAACTGCTATCAGCAGAACAGCGACGAGCGGCGCTATCACCAGGAACTGTGTCTGGCTGCCGGACGGCGCGTGGAGCCGCCGTGCTGCAAGACACTGCACATCAGCCTGTTTTTCGACGGTACCGGCAATAACTTAAATCATGACTTTTTTATCGCGAACCCGAAGCACCCGACCAATATCGCGCGTTTGTTTCGTGCCACCATTGGCGACGGTACCGCCGGCGGCGTCACTGATACCAAAAAGATGCCGCTGGATGGGGTAAAAGACAGTGGAGGAAAATACTTCAAGTTTTATATTCCCGGTGTGGGCACCCCGTTCCCGGAAGTGAATGACCCGGACTATTCCACCATGGGTCTGGTGGGGGCAGTTAAGGGGGAGGATCGGATTAACTGGGCGCTGCTGCGGATAATCGATGTGCTGATGTTTAGTGCCACCAAAAAATGGCTGACCACCACAGAGAGTCGTCGTTCACTGAAAGAAATGAGCACCAGCTGGAACCGGCTGTGGTTTGGCGGCAGCCATAACCGCTATGAAGAGTTCACTCGTTTGCTGAATGATTTGGCCTCTGATTTGAAGCCCCTGATTATTCAGCCTGAGCCGGGCAAGCCGAAACTGACAGGCATCAAGCTGTATGTCTATGGTTTTTCCCGCGGCGCGGCAGCGGCGCGCACCTTTGTGCGCTGGCTGAGCGAACTGCTGCCCCCGCCGGCAGCGGAGGGTGAAAAACCGCCGCAGTGCCTGCAGACAGGCGGGATGCGGCTGCCCGTCAGCGTGGAGTTTCTCGGGCTGCTGGATACGGTGGCCTCCGTCGGGGTGGCGCATGTGGTGCCGGTTGCCGACGGGCATATGTCCTGGGCAGACGGCACGATGGAGCTGCCGGATGATGAAACCTATGGCGGGCTGATAAAAAAATGTGTTCACCTGGTCTCCGGGCATGAGCAGCGTCTCTGCTTTCCGCTGGACTCAGTGCGCCGGGCAAACGGCAAATACCCGCCCTGTGCCACTGAGGTGGTTTACCCGGGGATGCACTCGGATATTGGTGGAGGATATCCACCGGAGGATCAGGGGAAAGCGAATGGTGAGAATGACAGTTTATTGCTATCTCAGGTAGTTTTAAACGATCTTTATTCTGCGAGCTTCCAGGCTGGGGCCCCTCTGAAAGTACCTGTCGACACGCTGCCTGTTGATCTTAAAAAAGATGCATGGCGTGCTATGCACCCTGATCTCATAAAACAATTTGATACCGATATTCCTTTAGTCAACCGCTTCAACGCCTGGCGCGAACTTACTCTGGGCCAAACCACGCCGAAAACGTTCGATCCCGAAGCAGCCTCTCACTACGAACCACCTGCCGCCGGCGGCAGTCTGGAAACCGTCATTGCTGAGCAGATGGCCTGGATCACCGCCTGGCGCATCGACCGCTATGCCAGAGGCTCGATGCTGAAAACGCCCTTCTATCAGCGCGCCAAGAATACCGAAGCGCTGCCTGCCGCGCGGAAGGCGGCAGAAGTGATTCGTGATAAAGAACAGGAGAAGGTGCTCAGTGCTCGCCAGAACCAGATAGCAAACCAGCCTCCTGACAGGATGGATGAGCTGGTTCTGCAGCCGGGCGTGAAGGATTTTGACCCAAAGATGGATCAAACCCAGCTGTTCGACGCGGCGAAGGAGTTCGGAAAGGATTACCACGACGGTTACCGTATCCCGGATAACCTGGCGCAGCTGGTGCTGGATACCGTGCTGCAGCCGGTGATTTTCATTCTGAATACCGATGATGAAGCGCAGGAATACCGGCGCATGAAGCGTGACGGAGAGGCCCGGGTGGCCGTCCTCTTTCCCGATGCCGGGGAGGCCAGCAACGCGGAGTAGCCTGCCGGACTGGTGAGGGCGCTGTTTGATGATCAGGTGCATGACTCACGCGCCTGGTTTATGTATGCCGCGCTCGGCACGCGCGAGATGTGGACCGGCTACTTCCGCTACCGGATGATTTACTTCAGCGAGCGCTGCAGTAAGCCGCTCTCGCCGCTGGTGCTCGCCGGAGACCTGGTGGGTTTTGCGACCGTGACCGCGGGTGTCGTGCTCAGTTTCCGGCAAAAGCGCCTGACCGGCAAGCTGGCCGGGCTGGCTGCGACAGGCGCCGTGCGCTCGCTGGAGGTGGCGGTGCTGGACCAGATAACCGGGGAAGCGCTGCCGGAGCTGCCCGGAGGGGAGCAGCTGCGGGCATTTACCCACGAGCCGGGAACCGTTGTCGCACAGCAAAAGGCGCGGAAAGCGGACGAGCAGCTGGCGCGGGGGCAAGCCGCGCTGCCGGCCAGCTGGCTGGAGGACGTTCTGACGACAACGGTCTGAACGCGGATAAGGAGGATCCGATGAATAAAGTCATTCGCAAAGGCGATACCCTGCGGGAGTATGGGGGCAGGGTGCTGATGGGGCATTATCAGTGTTTTGGTCTGGGGTTCGCCTGCAAGGGCGACCCGGTCAAGTGTAACAAACACGGTATGACGACCATTGCTGAAGGCAGCGCACGAACCACGATTGATGGCCAGCCGGTTGCGCTGCACGGTCATCGCTGCGCCTGCGGCTGCACGCTGGTCAGCTCTAACCCAGACTGCGGGGTTGATCAGTGAGGCCGGTACCGGAGTATCCCCCGTACAGAGACGCGCGACCGCCTGGTACGGCCAGGTGGCTATCGGCTTCGGCCCTGCTGGTCCTGCTTAGCGGCGGGGTCAGCGCTTTACTTCCCTCGTCAGAAGGGAAAAGCGCCCTGGCCGCCACCGGGATCCTGTTGGCTCTGGTGCTGGCAGGTACCGGCTGGTTGATCCGGCTGCTGTACTACCGCATGAGCGTGCATAACGCCAGGTTCTATGACCAACTGGTGGCATACGAACAACAGCAATGGTGGGCGGAGCATCGGCAGCCGATCGGGTTACAGGAAGGTCTGTTACTGGGGCCCATGGGCAAAACGACCACTGACTGGCTGCGGGTGCTAAGCCGTCACCAGCGTCCGCCAGAGGAAGAGAACGAGGGCGGCGGCAGGGCGCTGCGAGCGCCATACCTTTCAGTTTCTGAGGCTATCGCCCGCGAAAAACGGCTGGCGGAACTACTGGTGATGGAATGGCAACGACAGCGCAGTGAAAGAACGCTTACGCCGCCGCTGCGTTGCTACTGGCAGGGAACGGAGCTCGCCTGGCAGGCGTTTCGTGCACAGATGACCCTCACTGTTGCGCAGATGACACTACCCTCACGCCCGGATGCCTGGCGTGGGGAGGCCAGCCTCGCGGAGATAGCACACGCTCTGGCGGAAGCTGACCCCCATGACACTGTGCTTATCGCCGGATGTCAGGTGGTTGTCGCCCAGCCGGGGGCCGTGCAACCCGCCGGAGAGTCTGCGGTACTGTGGCTCGCCGGACGGGACGGTCCGGTGCACCTGACCAGGGGGGAAACCTATTGCGCAGAAAAAGGGGAGGCCCTGACTGCTGTAGCCGCTCGTGTGCTGGAGCAGAACGAACTGAGCGGCCCCCCGGAAGCCTGTGCGCTGTTTTTTCAGCCGGGGCTGGAAGCCCTGGCGCACAGCGGTTGGGATATCAACCTGTATCGCCAGGATGCCTGTTGGGGAGACATCGGCGAGATGGAAGGCTTGACCGTCCTGTCGCTGGCGGCGATCTACGCCGCGCACTACCAACAACCGTGTGGCTGGCTAGCCCGCGATCCCTTGAATACCCTCGCAATTGGAATTGTAAAACCTGATGGACAACGTCAATAAACCTGCAGCTATCTCTGTGGCGGCTACGGTTATCGTCTGTATTGCTGCGGTCACGCTTCTGGTGCTCCTGGGCGGGCTGGCATGGTGGCTATGGGCGATGGATCGTGCCACGCAGTGGGAAACGCTGCGCCCGCTTATCGCCACGGGCTTTATTATCTGGGGGATGGTACTCAGCCTGCTGGTACTGGGGTTTATGGCCTTTCGACTGCTGATAAAAGATAAGGTTAAGCCTTCAGCAGCGCCTGTGCGGCAACCCACCAGGCCTGCCGGGCGCGAAGCCCTTTATGCCCCGCTGAAAAAGCACCTTCACGCACGTTACCGCCTGCGCTGGCGGCGCAAAGTCCGCCTGCTGCTGGTTACCGGGGACGATGCAGCAATCGAACAACTGGTGCCCGGTCTGCGTCAGCAGCGCTGGCTGGAGGGCCAGCGTACCGTTCTGATTTACGGCGGCGGTCTGCTCTCCGAACCCGATAACCAGCAATACGCCGCGCTGCGCAAGCTGCGCCGTGGCCGTCCTCTGGACGGGATTGTGCGGGTGATGCCGTCGTCTCTGACCCTGACGCCGCAGATAAGCGAGAGCGACCTGCGCGGGCTGGAAAAAATCAGCGAACTGCTGGGCTATGTCGCCCCGGTCTGGCTATGGAAACTGTGCGACAGTGAGTGGCCGCAGGCTGACCGCGCGGTGCAGGCGGTAGGGGTTAGCTTCCCGTTGCGCGCCACTGAGGAAGATGTCGCCCGTCAGCTTGCGCAGATGTTGCCCACGCTACGGGAGCAGGGGATGCACCAGATCGCAGCAGATACCCGCCACGACTTCCTGCTGCGTCTGGGGCAGCAGCTTATCGACGGGGAGATCGCACAATGGCGCCGGCAGCTGGCGCCGTGGCTGACCGCCTCGCGGCAGCGGCTTACGCTGCGAGGCCTGATGTTTAGCCTGCCAGAGCCTCGTACCGTAGATCCGTATCAGGAGGCGGATACCTCGCCTGCGGGCCAGCCTCATCTCCTGACGCTGCCCGCCACCTGGCTGGGGATCGTCGATGACTGCCGCCGTTTACGCGGGCATCACGTGGGAATGGCGTGGGAGCGGGGCCTGGCGTGCGGTCTGCTGGCCATCCTCGGCCTGTGGGCGGCGGGACTGCTGCTCTCCTTTGCCCTCAATTACAGTCAGATTGCTACAGTCGCGGGAAAAGCCCGCGACCTGGTGGCCCACCCCTCCGTTTCTGACTATCAACTGACGGCCCTCCATGCCCTGCGCAATGAGGCCGGCCGTCTCGTGCACGATGGGCAGAAGGGAGCGCCCTGGTATCGGCGCTTTGGTCTGGACCATCATCAGCAACTATTAAACGCCGTCCTGCCCTGGTACGGTGTGGCAAATCATCGCCTGATACGTGACCCGGCCAATGCCGCGTTGCAGCAGGCGCTCAGCGCGCTGGTCAACTCCGCCCCCAATAGCGACCAACGAGCCAGGCTGGCGAAACCGGGCTATGACCAGCTGAAAGCCTGGCTGATGATGGCTCGTCCGGATAAAGCCGATGGCGCATTTTTTGCGCAGACCATGAAAACGGTCCAGCCGACGCGAATGGGGATCTCGACCGGTCTGTGGCAAAGTCTGGCGCCGGATTTGTGGGCCTTTTATCTCTCCCTGCTGCCCGAGCGGCCAGAGTGGAAGATCATCCCGGATGCGCAACGGGTGAGTCAGAGCCGTCAGGTTCTGTTGCAGCAGCTAGGTCGCCGCAATGCCGAAAGCACCTTATATGAGAACATGCTCAAATCCGTGCGTCGTAATTTTGCCGATGTGTCGCTGGAAGACATGACCAGTGGCACCGACGCGCGCCGCCTGTTTACCACCGATGAAGTGGTCCCGGGGATGTTTACCCGCCAGGCATGGGAAGGTGGCATTCAGCAGGCCATTGATAAGGCAGCCAGCTCGCGCCGGGAGGAAATCGACTGGGTGCTGAGCGATTCGCGCAAAACGATGTCGACAGACCTGTCGCCGGAGGCGCTGAAAGCGCGTCTGACCCGACGCTACTTCACCGATTTCGCCGGCAGCTGGCTGAATTTTCTCAACAGTCTGCGACTTAATCCGGCGACCAATATCGCCGATGTTACCGACCAGCTCACGCTGATTAGCGATGTCCGCCAGTCGCCGCTGATTGCCCTGATGAATACCCTTGCCTGGCAGGGGCAGGCGGGGCAACAAAGGAAGGGGCTGTCGGACAGCCTTATTAAATCGGCCAAAGATCTGGTGGGCGGGAAAGACAAGCCGGTCATCGACCAGTCGGCAGCCGGCCCGCAGGGGCCTCTGGATGACACGTTCGGCCCACTGCTCCAGCTGATGGGGAAAAACACGGGCAGCAACGTCATGTCGGCCGATAGCTCCCTGAGCCTGCAAACCTATCTGACCCGTATCACCCGCGTGCGCCTGCGCCTGCAGCAGGTTGCGAATGCCTCCGATCCGCTGGAGATGATGCAGACTCTGGCGCAGACCGTCTTCCAGGGGAAAAGCGTCGACCTGACCGACACGCAACAGTACGGTAGCCTGATTTCGGCAAGCCTTGGCGAAGAGTGGAGTGGCTTCGGCAACACTCTGTTTGTGCAGCCGCTGACTCAGGCCTGGGAAACCGTGCTTCTGCCGTCGGCGACCAGTCTGAATGATAAATGGCGCCGTTCGGTGGTCGCCAACTGGCACACCGCCTTTGACGGACGCTTTCCGTTTGCCGCCAGCAAAAGCGACGCCTCCCTGCCGATGCTGGCTGAGTTTGTGCGCAAAGACAGCGGGCGAATCGAACGTTTTCTCACGACGGAGCTGAACGGTGTCCTGCATAAAGAAGGCAGTCACTGGGTGCCGGATAAGGTCAACAGTCACGGCCTGGTCTTTAATCCGGCCTTTCTGCGCGCGATCAACCAGCTAAGCCAGCTGTCCGACATTCTTTTCACCGACGGCAGCCAGGGGATCAGCTTTGAGTTACAGGCCAGGCCTGCCCCGGAGATTGTCGAGACACAGCTGACGATAGACGGCCAAAAGCTGCGCTATTTCAATCAGATGGCCGACTGGCAGACTTTCCGCTGGCCGGGGGAGACGTATAAACCCGGCACTCTGCTGACCTGGACCACCGTCAATGCGGGCACGCGTCTGTTCGGTGACTACAGCGGTACCTGGGGTTTTATTCGCTGGCTGGAGCAGGGTAAACGCCATCCGCTGGATCGCAGCCAGTGGATGATGAGCTTCTCCGCTCCGGATGGCCGCACCCTGCAGTGGGTATTGCGCTCCCAGCTTGGGAGTGGCCCGCTGGCGCTTCTGGCGCTGCGCGGATTGACCCTGCCGGATCAGATTTTCACTGTCGATGCGGCTGAGAGCGCACAGGCCCTGACGACGGGGGTAGGGAATAGTGACATGGATGAGATGGAATTATGAGCATTTTACAAAATTTGGTTGCCGCCAGTCAGTTGGATGAAAGCGTACTGCAACAGCAGGCCCGGTCACGTCAGGCGCAGTGGCAGTCCTGGCTTGCGCCAATCAGTGACGCCCAACCAACCGGGGACGATCCGGGCTATGACGATGATTTTCAGCGTATCCGCGATGAGGTCAATAAGATCTCCGGTGTCGATACCGAACTGATTTGCCAGCTGGCAGAAAAACTGCTGACTCAGACCTGCAAGGATCTGCGCGTGATCACCTTTTACGTGTGGGCGCGTCTGCAGCAGGATGGTGAAACCGGTCTGGCGGAGGGCGTTACGCTGCTGGCGGCAATGCTTGAGCGGTTTGGGGCTATGCTCCATCCCCAGCGTGAACGTAGCTGTAAATCAGCGCTGGAATGGCTTGGCAGTCGCCGGATGTCGGACAGCCTGTCTCTTTATCCGGAAGTCGACATGACCACTATGCAGGTCATTATCGGGGCGTTATTGCTGGCGGAAGCCACTTTTTCCGGCTTGGCTGAAGCATCTCGCCCCGATCTTTCCGGGCTATATCAGATACTGGAGAACCGCCTGGTGCAAAGCGGCGGAGCCCACAGTCTGGTGCCGCAGACCAGCCGCGAAGAACACGATCTGCTACCCCAACATACGGACACCGCACCGGTAATGCATACCGTCACGTCAGGTCGTGATTTGCTCGATCAGGCTAAGGTGCTGGCGAAATATCTGCGTGAGTGTCCCGGCGGATGGCTGGCAGGTCATCATCTGATGAAGAGTGTGCGTTGGGATACGTTAACGGAGTTACCGCCGCTGGATGCCTCCGGCCGGACACGGCTATTGCCTCCCAAGCCTGAGAGTAAAGCCCATCTTAAGCGTTTGTATTTACAGAAAAGCTGGTCGGAACTGCTGGAGCATACGGACACGCTGTTGGCGCAAGGCGTCAACCATCTGTGGCTGGATGTGCAGTGGTACGCCTGGCAGGCGTTGCTGAAACTGGATGCTGACAGTGTACGGGCCGATATCCTGTGCCGGGATATGAAAGGGCTGCTGGCTCGTCTGCCGGGGCTGGAAACCCTGGCGTTTAACGATGGTACGCCATTCGCCGATGAAGTGACGCTCAACTGGCTTAACGAACGTGTCCTGGATGAGATGGCCGGATGGCAAGATGAGCCGGTAATTGCGGCGACCAGCGCTGATGAGGTGCTGTCGCTGGAGCCAGAAGTGCTCACCCGCGCGGACGATGAAGGTATTGAGTCGGCGCTGAACTGGTTACAGGCGCAGCCGGGCTATACCACCAGCCGCAATCGGTGGCTGATGCGCTTACTGATGGCGCGGGTCAGCGAGCAGTACGGAAAAAATGAAATGGCGCTGCATCTGCTGGCGGAACTCGACAGCCGCGCCCGGGAAATGACGCTCGAACAATGGAAGCCGGAGCTTATCTTTGAGGTCAAAGCCCGCCGACTCCGGCTGCTCAGAGGCAAGGCCGGGCGCAGTGAGGCAGAAAAAAATCGCTTGCTGCCAGAAATGGAGTCATTGCTTGCCGGGCTCATCGCTCTGGATCCTGCTCGCGCCGCGGTGCTGTGCGCATAATTCACGCATCATTCACATTGCACTCCCTGCACCTGCGGTTCTCTGCATATCTGAAAGCTATTACTCATTCTGGTGATTTATGGACGATTTAACCCTGCGTTATTACGACGCTGAAATGCGCTACCTGCTGGAAGCGGGTGAAGAGTTTGCCCGCGCTCATCCTGAGCAGGCGGCAATGCTCAATCTCGACAAAGCGGGCGCTCGCGACCCCTTTGTCGAGCGCCTGTTTGAAGGTTTTGCCTTCCTGATGGGCCGCATGCGCGAGAAACTCGATGACGATCTGCCTGAGCTGACCGAAGGCGTGGTCAGTCTGCTGTGGCCACATTATTTACGTACCATTCCCTCGATGTCGGTCGTGGAGTTCACCCCCGACTGGCCGGAAATGAAAGAATCGATGACGATAGGCAAAGGTTTTGAAGTGCTTTCCCGGCCGATCGGTGAAAAGGGCACGCGCTGCCGGTACACCACCACCAAAGCGATCGCTCTGCAGCCGTTATCCCTGGAACGCGTCCAGCTGGCCACCGATACGGATGGCCGGTCGGTGATCACGCTGCGCTTTACCTGCAGCCAGCTGACGGACTGGCGCCGGGTCGATCTCAGTCATATCCCGCTGTACTGCAACGCCGATGCGCCGCTGGCCTGCGCCATGCACGAGGCCTTTACCCTCAATGTGGCCCGGATGTGGCTGCGCATCCCCGATGAGGTGGACAGAAGGCCGCTGGACGGGTATTTCAGCGCGCTGGGATTTGGCGAGGATGACGGCCTCTGGCCTGAAGATGGCCGCAGTTTTCGCGGTTACCAGCTGCTGCTGGAGTATTTTACCTTCCGCGAAAAGTTCATGTTCATCGATCTGCGCGGGCTGGAGACGGTGGCTTTTCCGGCCGGACTGGCGTGGTTTGAAATCGACGTCGTGCTGGCGGAACGCAGGGAACATGACTTCCGCTTCAGCGAAAAGCAGCTGCGCCTGCACTGCGTGCCAGTGATCAACCTGTTTCCGCTGGAGTCCGATCCGCTGACCATCAATTCCCTGCAGACCGAATACCCGCTGCGCCCGATGCGCGTGCAGGACGGCCACACCGAAATTTACACCGTCGATTCCGTGATCTCCTCACACCAGCAGGTTTACGCGCCGTTCTCAAGTTTTCGCCACAAAGGCGGCATGATGCGTCATGACGCGGCGGACTATTACTATCATACCCGGGTGCGCCGTGGCCCCTCCGGGCTGTACAACACCTGGCTTATCGTCGGCGGAGAAGCCTTTGATAATCATACCGTACCGGAAGATGAAAGCCTGTCGCTGACCCTCACCGGAACCAACGGCCAGCTGCCGCGTCGCGCGCTGCAGAGCACCGTGCTCGATACGGTGATGAAAACCACTTCCGCCAGTATTGCAGTGCGTAACCTCTGCGCGCCGACGCTGCCGTGCTATCCCCCCGCCCAGGACCGTTTTCACTGGCGGGTGCTGAGCCATCTGGGCAGCAGTTTTCTTTCCCTGATGGATAACGCGGAGGTCCTGCGCGGCACCCTGGCGCTGTATGAATGGACCGACAGCGAGATGAATCGTCGGCGTCTGGAAGCCATCCTCGACGTGAAGCACCGCGCAACAGAGCGCTTTGCACAGGGCCATCTGGTGCGCGGTGTGCAGATTGAAGTCACCCTCGACAGTCACGGCTTTGCCGGACGAGGCGATATATGCCTGTTTGGCGAGATGCTTAGCCGCTTCTTCGCGCTCTACACCGACATCTACTTGTTCAACCGCCTGATTATCATTCTGCAACCAACCGGAGAACGACTGGAATGGGAAGAGAAGCACAGCCGCCGCATTCCCGGCTGACCCCGCGGCTGGAGGCCGACCTGCCGCGGATCAATTTTTACCGCTTCTGCCAGCTTCTGGAAAAACGGCGTCCCGGCCAACCGCTGATGGGGGGAACCAGCCATCCGGCTGACGATCCGGTGCGTTTTTACCCGCATCCGGGAATGGGATTTCCCGCCAGCGAACTGAAAGCCGTGGAATACGATGAGGCCGATGACAGCAGGCCGCCGGTCATTCGCACCACCTTTATGGGGTTGTACGGTGTCGATTCGCCGCTCCCGACGGCATATCTCGATGATATCGCCCAGCACAGGGAAGGGCATGAAGCGCTGCAGGGCTTACTGGATATCTTCAGCCATCGGATCATGACGCAGTTTTACCGCATCTGGCGGAAATACTCCTGGCCCGCCACCTTTGAGCCCGGCGGCACCGATCGTCTCTCGCAGTCGCTACTGGGCCTGGCGGGGCTGGGCATCCCCGGCACGACGCAGCATATCGCCTCGCCGGCGTCGCGCTTTCTGGCGCTAACCGGCGTGCTGCGTCAGCCGGGCAAAACCCAGCAGGGGATCCAGGCGCTGGTCACCCTGCTGGCCCCGGAGACCACCGTCAGGGTGAGCCCGTACAGCCTGCGTCCGGTGGCGATCAGCCAGCCGCTGGGGTTTTACGGCGATGACGACTTCTTCCTGGACGGCAATACGCCGCTCGGTGACGAAGCGATGGATGCCAGCAGCCAGCTCCTCGTCGCCCTTACCACCGACAATCCCGCGGAGGCGCAGGGCTGGAAGCCTGACGGCCCGCTGTTTCGGGACTTTCTCATCCTGCTGCGGGTATACCTCGGCTGGCGATTCCGGGCCAACATCACCCTGACCGCGCCGACCCGACTGCTGGCTGTCCCGCCGCTGGGGGACGAGCCGTTCTGGCTCGGTATGAACGGCGTGCTGGGCGCGGGTGAGGACGAGAGTGAGGACGATATTCCTCAGACCTTTACCACCGAGCTGGGTACCTATACGGGCCTGCAGCCTGCCACCTTTCTACAAGGAAACCGACGTGTTACGTATAAGTTTGACTAAAACCGCCTGTCTGCTGCCCCTGCTTGCGCTTTGCCTGAGCGGATGCGGACTCACCCAGCGCGTCTCGGAGGGAACAAAGTCTGCCTTCAACGCCGTTTTTTATAAGAAAATTAATACGCTGCATCTGGACTTTACCGCGCGCGAAGCGCTCAACACCGATGCCAGAGAGAATCACTCGCTCTCTGAACCGGTGGTGGTGCGCATCTATCAGCTTAAAGATCGCCAGACCTTTGACCGGCTGGTTTACCAGCAGCTGCTGGAGGAGGGGGATATTCTGCTCGCCGCCGATCTCCTCGCCAGTCGCGATGTGGTGATCGGTCCCGGAGGGGACGCCAGTCTGAATATGCCGCTGGAAGCGGAGGCGACGTTCGTGGCGGTTGTCGGCCTGTTCCGCCATCCGGACACACAAAGAAATACCTGGAAGCAGGTGCTGGCGCGTGAGGAATTGGATCCGGACAAGCCGCGCATTTTCACCGCCGAACACAACCAGCTACGGCTCAGGCCTGAAGCGGCGAAGTAACGTAAAAAAACAAACATTTGCGGCGGGGCCATCGCGCCAGTTCGCCCTCAATCTTCGTAACCAGCGAACGGGCGATAACCATCTTCATCCAGCCCAACCGGTTTCATCACAGCACAGGGAGATAACGTGACAGCGAGGGAACGTTTTTTTAAGAAACTGCAGCAACAGCAAAATCCGCGGCGGACAGCGGCCCTCGACGGGTCGGCCGCCGCGGATATCGCCAGGTTTCGTCAGCAGATGGCGGAGCTGGCTCAGCAGATAAGTCAGTGGTTTGATGGAACCGGTATTGAGGTGGTGATTTCGACCCGCCATCTCCACGACCTGAGTACCCTTGGCTACAGCCTCAACAGCGGCATCTGCCGCTACGATATCCCGGCCATTCGTCTGCAAAACGGCGAGCGCAGCGTCAATATCGTGCCGCAGCAGCTGTTGGATGGCGTGGAAAAGGGGATCGTGACCCTGAGTCTTGAGGCGCCCGACGGCGCGGGCTCCCGGGAGGTGTTTTATCTGAGCCTGGCCCCGGAGGAGGGCTGGATGATCCGCAAGGCGCACCAGTCCCCGGAAGCGCGGCGTATGCTTACCGAAGATCGCTTTTTTATGGCGGTCGATAGCCTGGCCTGATGATCCCTGACAGGCGATGACGTTCCCGCGGCGGCGGTGCAAAGCGCGCATCGCCGCCCTGGGGTATCAGGCGCCAAACGCTCCGTCGATGGTGTGCATGGCGCCAGTGACAAACGACGCCTCCGGACCGGCCAGCCACGCCACCATTCCCGCCACCTCTTCCGGACGGCCATGGCGCTTAATGGCCATAAAGTTGTGCATCAGCTCTTTCATCGGGCCGTTCTCCGGGTTGGCGTCGGTATCAATTGGGCCGGGCTGGACGACGTTGACCGTGATGCCGCGCGGGCCAAAATCCCGCGCCAGGCCGCGCGCCAGCCCCTGCAGGGCCGATTTGCTGAGCGCATAGGCCGCCATTCCCGGCAACGGCATGCGATCGCCATTGACTGAGCCGATGACAATAATGCGCCCGCCTTCCGGCATGCGGCGCGCCGCTTCGACGGAGGCATGGTAGGGGGCGTGAATATTGATGCGGAACAGGCGATCGATGGCATCGCTGTCCTGCTCGAGAGCGTCACCGAAAAGCGCGATCCCGGCATTGACCACTAACACGTCCAGCGGGCCGCTGTCGCGGACCAGGCTTATCACCGCATCGCGATCGGCGCTGTCCGCCTGCACCGCCGTGCTGCCGGTCTCTGCCGCCAGCCGCTCGGCCGCTTCCGGCGAACCGGAATAGCTAAACACCACCGACGCGCCATCGGCGACAAAACGCCTGACGATCGCCGCGCCAATTCCCCGACTCCCGCCTAAAACCAGCACTGATTTGTTGTGAAACGCTGTCATATCCCACACCTCATGATATTGTAGTGATGATTACAATATGCTGCGGCTAAACAGGCTGTCAAGGATTAATATAGTGACCACTACAAAACAAGGGCGTACTCCGGGACGTCCCCGCCAGTTTGATGCGGAACAGGCCATTGAAACGGCGCAACGCCTCTTCCACGCGCGAGGCTACGACGCGGTGAGCGTGGCCGATCTGACCCAGGCTTTCGGCATCAACCCCCCGAGCTTTTATGCCGCTTTTGGCAGTAAGCTCGGGCTGTATACCCGCGTCCTGCAGCGCTACAGCCAGACCGGGGCCATTCCCATTGATGCCCTGCTGCGAGACGACCAGCCGGTGGCGGCGTCGCTCATCGCCGTACTGCAGGAGGCGGCTCGCCGCTATGTGGCCGATCCGGCCGCCGCCGGCTGCCTGGTGCTGGAGGGGGTACATTGTCAGGATGCTGATGCCCGGGTGGCGGCAGGCGAATGGCATGCTGCGGCAAGAGCCAAAATCCAGCAGTATATCGCCCGCCATCGCCCGCAGGACGCGCTGCGGGTGACTGACTATATGGATACGTTGATGCTTGGCCTGTCGGCGAAAGCGCGGGAAGGGGATAGTCTGCCGCGTCTTCTGGAGACCGTGCGGCTGGCAGGCCTGGCGCTGGAGCGCATCCTGCCAGCCTGAGTCGTCAGATGGTTTGTCCGCCCGACACCTCGATCCGCTGGGCGGTCACCCAGCGGTTATCGTCGCGTAGCAGGCTGGCGATCATCGGCCCAATATCCTCGGGAACGCCCACCCGTCCCAGCGCCGTCATGGCGGCAAACTGCGCGTTAACCCCCGCGTCGTCCCGCACCAGCCCGCCGCCAAAATCGGTGGCGATAGCCCCGGGGGCGATGGTATTGACGGTGATGCCGCGCCCGCCCAGCTCGCGGGCCATATACACGCTCAGCATCTCCACAGCCGCTTTGGCGGCGGCGTAGGCGGAGAAGCCAGGATAGGAGACGCGGGTCAGCCCGGAGGAAAAGTTAACGATCCGCCCGCCGTCTGCCAGCAGCGGCAGCAGGGTTTGTACGAGGAAAAATACCCCCTTAACGTGGACGTTAAACAGCCCGTCGAACTGCGCTTCGCGCGTTTCGGCCAGCGGGGCGAATTCGCCGTGCCCTGCGTTATTGATCAGGTGGTCGAAAGTGGCCCGCCCCCAGACGCTGGCCAGCGCGCTGCCGAGGCTGTCGGCGAAGGCCGGGAAGCTGGCGGTTTGCGCCATATCCAGCGGTAGGGCGATGGCCTTGCGGCCCAGGGCGCGGATGTCGGCGACCACCGCTTCCGCCTGTTCGAGACTGCCGCGGTAGGTGACGATGACATCCCCACCCTGGCGGGCGATATCCAGTGCGGTCTGACGGCCAAGGCCGCGGTTGGCGCCGGTAATAAGTGCAATTTTAGTCATGTTCGGTCCTCTCTGGTATGTGGAGTCCTTACAATAGGAGAGGCTCACCGGGCCGGGTTGCCCAATCCTTGTTATTTTTTGCCCATTTCTCTCCGTTCACTCCCTTTTGCCGGGAAATAGCGCATACTCAGGCTTTAAAACTTGCCTGAAAGGATCTTATGCGCGACGCTCTGTTCGATCTCTGCCGCCGGTTTGCCGATGCTCATGTCGATAGCAGCGGGGTGGCAGTTACCCCGGTTCCCGGTATTACTCTGGTGCGGGCCCTGCATCCTGGTGACCTGCAGGCGGCTATCGCCAGGCCGCTGGTGGCCATGCTGCTCCAGGGGCGTAAGAGCGTGACCACCGGCCTGGCCAGCTTTGACTATGGTCCGGGCGAGGAGATGGTGATTGCCGCGGATGTTCCCACTACCAGCCAGATCACCGAGGCCAGTCAGCGTTTTCCCTATTACGCGCTGGTGCTGGAGCTGGACCTGGCTATCCTGCGCGAGCTGCAGGAGGCCGGGCCGTCAGGGCCGGATGAGGCGCCCCGCGTTGGTATCGAACCGATGAACGCCGATGTGACGGATGCCGCTTACCGGCTGGCAAGGCTGTTTGATCAACCGGGGGCGCTGGCGGTGCTGGGGGAAGGTCTGCGGCGGGAGCTGCATTACTGGCTGTTGCAGAGTGTCCATGGGCCGGCCATCCGGGCGCTGGGCGCCGTAGACAGCCATTCGGCGCGGATCCGTCGGGCGGTGGCGATGCTGCGCCGGGATTTTATGCAGCCAGTCAGCGTCGACGCGCTGGCCGACGCCGCCGGGATGAGCGTCTCTGTCTTTCACCGTCATTTCCGCGCCATGACCACGCTGTCGCCGCTGCAGTTTCAGAAGCAGTTACGCCTGATCCACGCCCGCCGCCTGATGCTGGCGGAAGGGATGAGTATTGCGCAGGCTGCCGGGGAGGTGGGCTATATCAGCGTGTCGCAGTTCACCCGGGAATACGCTCGCCTGTATGGCGCGCCGCCGGGCCGCGATCGTCGACGGGAAAAAATGAGCGCCTGACCTGGCGCGCGGGCTGCCGGCAGCTCATCCCTGAGCCTGACGCCGGTGCTTTAGTCCGCGATTTTCGCCGTGATATGCACTTTGTTGCCCATTCGCGCTTCAGTGATGCGATAGGTAGTCCCGCCCTCGCGGGCGGCTTGCTGGCGGATTTTGCTCTCCGCATGGTCCAGGGTATCGCCGGTGGCGGTGATGGTTCTGGCATTTGCCGCCAGGGGCAGCAGACAACTCAATACGATCAGTGGAATTAACTTGTTCATCGTCATTCTGTCCTGTGAGAGAAAATCAGCGCGCGGTCTGCAGCCAGCCGGCAATGTCCTGGGTCGGCAGCTGGTGGCGGGCATTCCAGGTGTCGCCCATCGGCCACCACACGCCATCCCCCCGGGCGAAGGCGGCGCGATAGCGCAGCATGGCGTCATCCGGGTTTGTCCGCAGCTGCTCCAGCAGGGCGGGCAGGGTGTGGACGGCTTTGCTGAACGTCTGCTGCGTTACGCGCTCCACGGTATCCGCCAACTGCCGGTAAGAGGTCGTTTCGCCGGCAACAAACACCACCTCGTTGACGATCCGCGGCTGATGCAGATAAATCGCCGTGGTCAGGCGGCCAATATCCGCCGGTGAGGTGACGGTCACCTGGGTATCCCAGCTGCCAAGGGCGTGAAGGGTTCGGTTGGATAAATTCACTACATCGAAGTCTGGTTCGAAGAGAAAGCTGGTAAACATCCCGGTGGAGACAATGACCCACTCCGTGGCCCGCTGCGCGCGCAGCAGGGTCCGGACATCGTACTGCTCGTCCCAGACCGGCTGACCGCTGCCTTTGCCTACCACATCGTAATTGACGCCAAACTGCCAGGGAAAATAGCGGGGTACCCCGGCCGCCAGCACCGCGCGGGTAATTTTCAGCTGTGTCCCCGGACCGGCGACAAACCCCATGCAGTTAATCACGGTGGTGAATCCGCGAAACTGATCGGCCAGCGTCTCCATGGCGCTACCGGCGATGTCGACGGCGAGGAAGGTGGCTCCGGCGTCGGCCAGCGCCTGATGGTTTGACGACCGCAGCTGGCCGGCTTCATCCCAGGCCGCCGGCGAGACGATGACCGAGACCGTGCCCTGGCGCTCGATTACCGCAGGCACCAGCGCATCAAGAACGGCGGCGCCCAGTTGTCCCGCTCCCAGCACCAATACCTTTTCCGCATGATTAAAATTATCAGTTTTCATTTTAACTCCTTGCTCAGTTAAGCCTTGTGTTGACGGGCTACAGGCTCAGTGTAGGGGGACGGTCGTCATTCGATAAGTACAGCGTTTCGGGTTAGACTGTTCGTAATAATGGGATAATGAGCGCCGGGGGGGTAACGAAATGGACAAACTGGATGCCATGCAGGTCTATGTTGCGGTCGTGGATGCCCACAGCTTCGCCCGCGCGGCGGAGGTGCTCGGGCAGCCGCGCTCCACGGTATCGCGGGTGGTGAAGGAGCTGGAAGCCTGGCTCGGGGCGCAGCTTCTCCAGCGCACCACCCGCAAGCTCAGCGTGACGGCGGAGGGTCGCCGGTATTATGAGGAGTGTAAAAGGCTGCTGGCCGAGATGGCGGCGATGGAAGCCTCCTTTCCCGGGCGCTCGGCTCAGCCCGCCGGGCGGTTCAAGGTAGGGATGCCGCAATCCCTTGCCCGCCACTGCATTCTGCCGAGGATCGGCGAGTTTTTGCAGCAGCATCCCGATCTGGAGCTGATCCTCTGCTCAAGCGACAACGTGGAAGATATTATTCAGGAGGGATTCGACTGCGTGATCCGTACCGGGCGGATCGAAGATTCCACCACCCTGGTGGCGCGTCCTCTGGCCCGCTACCGCTGGATGGTCCTCGCCTCGCCGGCCTGGCTCGCGGCCCACGGCCGGCCGCAGAGCATCGACGAACTGCACCAGCATCGGGCGGTGGGCTACCTGAATCACCGTACCGGGCGGACCATCGACTGGCTTTTCTCCCTCGATGAAGGCGACTGCGCGATCCGCATGCGGGAGACGCTGGTGGTCGACGATACCGATGCCTACATTCAGGCCGGCATTCAGGGGCTGGGCCTGATCCGCGTCGCCAGCTATCTGGCGCAACCTTATCTGCAGAGCGGGGCGCTGGTCGCCTGTCTGGAGCAGGCCGCTTCTGATCTTCCCTTGTCGCTGGTCTATCCGCAAAACCGCTATCTGCCGCCGGCGGTGCGCGCGTTTTATGACTGGAGCAGGCGTGTGCTGCAACCCCCGCACAGCGAGGCCTGATGCCGGGGCATCGGCCCGGTTATTGGCCGCGCATGGCCTGTTTTAACTTCGTCACCAGCCAGTTCAGCGCCGGATCCTGCGCCCGCCGTTTGTGCCGCAAAATGCACAGCGTAAATTCCGGATACGCTACCGGCGGAGCGTCCGCGCGCAGCGCATACTGCGCCTGCCAGCGCTGCGCCAGCCCCTGCGGGACGGTGGCGAACAGCGGCAGGGTGGTCAGCAGCAGGGGAAAGGTGGAGAAATTCTGCGTGGCAAAGCGCACGCGCCGCGCGAGCCCCTGGCTGGCGAGCTGGCGGTCAATTTCACCGTGGCCGGTTTCGCGATAGGCCACCATCACATGTTCCCAGGCGACAAAGTCGCTCACCGACAGCGGACCGCGGCAGGGGATCTGCTGCGGCGACCACAGGGTGGTGACTCCCATGGACATCACCGGCTCGCTGACGATCTCCCCACGGCTCTGTTTGTTGACAGACACCGCGACATCAATGCGCTCCTCCTCCAGCAACTGGCGAACCTGGAAGGGGTCGGCGGCTATCGACTGCAGTGAGACTCCGGGCGCCTCCTGCATCAGCCCGGGTAACAGCGGGGGCATCAGCCAGTGTTCGCTCCAGTCGCTGAGGCCGATGCGAAAAAGCTGCTGCGCGCGCGCCGGGACGAACTCTGCGGCGCCAAACATCGCCGAATGCAGGTTTTCCATCAGCGGCTGCAGGTCGGTCATCAGCGCTTGCGCCCGCGGCGTCGGCAGCATGTCTCTGGCGCTGCGGACGAACAGCGGGTCGTCAAACATCTCGCGCAGCCGTTTCAGCGCCCCGCTGATAGCCGGCTGGCCAAGATGCAGCACCTCTGCGGTACGGGTGACGCTCCCTTCGCGGTACAGCACCATCAAGACTGTCAACAGATTCAGATCGATACGACTAAAATCATTTTCAATGATTTTGTTCATTATGATAATCAATTTGAATGTGGGTTATCCCGGCAGCATAGTGAATATCACCCCGATAAATCAACCAGCGCAATGCGCGCGGAGGGAGTGATGCAAACTTACCAGACAGGCGATAGCCTGATTTTCAAAGTGCCGGAGCGCGAGATTTCCCTGCAGCCGGCGGCGCTCTATCCAGAGGCGTTCCCGGTAGCGGAGGCGGAGGCCGTTATTCAGCCGATTGCGCTGTCAATCCACAGCTGGGTGGTGCAGACCCCCTACGATCTGATTGTTATCGATACCGACACCGGCAATGGTCGGGAGCGCGGCGGCAATCCGCTCTATCATCAACTTAACACGCCGTATCTGGAGAATCTCCGCGCCGCGGGGGTGAACCCGGAGGACGTGACCCTGGTGCTACTGACTCACCTGCATACCGACCATGTCGGATGGAATACCGTCTGGCAGGACGAACGCTGGGTGCCGCTGTTTCCCAACGCCCGCTATCTGTGCTCGGCAAAAGAGCTGTCGCGGGTGAAAAACAGCGAACGCTACCGGGCGCTGTGGCTTGACAGCCTGCTGCCGGTGATTGAGGCCGGCCAGCTGGAGACCGTCGATGTGGCGACCCGGCCGCGGGTCGGCGGTCGGATCGACTTTATTCCCACCCCCGGCCACAGTCCGGACCATGCCGCGCTGGTCCTCGCCGCCGGAGATGACTACGCCTGTTTCTCCGGCGATCTTCTGCATTCCCCGATCCAGTTTGCCCATCCGCAGTGGAATTCAGCGTTCTGCGGCGATCCCCGGCAGGCGGAAGTCTCGCGACGGGAGATGATGGCGTGGGGGGCAAGCCATCATGCTCAATGGTTCACCGGGCATTTTGCCGGGCCTTCCTGCGGCTGGCTGGAGAAGGATAAGCAAGGTGACTATCGCTGGCGAGAGGCCGGGAAACAGGCTGCAGATAAGGGGAACAGTGATGAATAATGCGCAAAGCGTATTGGTTTTTGGCGCCACCGGTCAGCAGGGCGGCTCGGTGGCGCGGGCGCTGCTGCACCGCGGCTGGCGGGTTCGGGCGCTGGTCAGGGATCCTTTCTCCGCCGGGGCCGCTGCGCTGGCGGCGCGGGGAGCCGAGCTGGTCGTGGGTACCTTTGAAGACCGGGCGGCAATGCGGTCGGCGATGGCCGGGGTCGACGGCGTCTTCAGCGTCCAGCCCAGTTCGCCGGGAGGGACGGTGACCGATGAGCAGGAGGTACGCTACGGGATAACCATCGCCGATCTCGCCGTCGAGTGCGGGGTGAAGCATCTGGTGTACAGCTCCGGCAGCGCGACGGGGGAGACGCCGACCGGCGTAGCGCATTATGACACCAAAGCGGAAATTGAACGGCATATTCGCCGCCTGCCGCTGGCGGCGACCATCGTGCGGCCCGCCACCTTTATGGAGCTGCTGGTGATGCCTGGTTTTGGCCTTGATGAAGGTCGTTTTCAATTTTTTATGTTGCCGGAGGGGAGAATGCAGGTGCTGGCGGTGGAGGATATCGGCCATCTTGTCGCGGCGGTTTTTGCCGCGCCGGCGCGGTTTGCCGGCAAGACGTTCGAGATCGCCAGCGACAGCGTGACCGGCCGTCAGCTGGAGGGGTTATTCTCCGCGGCGGCGGGACGGCCGATCCCCTATTCGCGATTTTCCGACGAGGTGCTGGCCGCCAGTCCTTTTCTGCACAAGCTGACCGGGCTGGTGGACGACGGGCGGCTGGCCGGGCACGCCGACCTCGACGCCCTGCGCCAGCTGCACCCGCAGCTGCACACCTTCGCCGGCTGGCTGGCCGGCCCCGGCCGTCCCGCCTTCGAGCGGGCGCTGACCAGCGGGGCTCGCTGGGCGTTTGATCGTTAAAGGCTGGTGTTCTGGTTACCCGCCAGGCGCGCTGTCTCGTCGGTGACCGGCCGCCGCTAGCCGGCAGTCAGGATCGCGTCGGCCAGCACCGCTAAAATCCGCTCTGCGCGCGGGGCATGGGACGGTTGCTCCCGCAGCCAGGCAAGCGCGGCGATCAGATCGAACAGCTCCTCTCCGCTGAGATCTGGCCGCGCCAGTCCGGCCTGCTGCGCGCGGGTAAGCAGCGACGTACCGGCGGCGCGCAGGGCAACGCAGGCGCTGTGCAGGGCGGATTCAGGATCGTCGATGGCGCTCATCAGCGGAGCGATGATCCCGCGATGCTGATGGGTAAACGCCACGCTCTCGGCCAGCCACTCCAGCAGCGCCGCGGCAGGATCGGCGGCGAGCAGAAGCGACTCAGCCCGGGCGGTTAGCGCCGCAAAGCGGCTGCGGAGCAGGGCTTCCAGCAGGCTGTCGCGGTTGGGAAAGTGGCGGTAGAGGGTTCCCATTCCGAGGCCCGCCCGGCGGGCGATATCGCGCAGCGAGGCCTCAGCGCCTTGCTCCACAAAGACGTCCCGGGCCACCTCGATCAACAGGTCATAATTTTTTCTGGCATCAGCTCTCATTGGCGTTCCTTGACAATCGAGCACTGCTCCATATATTCGGAGCAGTGATCCGTTAAATATAACGCATTTCCATATGAGGAGAAAGCGATGTCGACGCAGATGATGAAGGCTGTTCAACAGCACGCCTTTGGCGGGCCGGAGGTCCTGAGCTATGAGGATGCGCCCATGCCGGTCCTGCAGGCCGGTGAAGTACTGGTACAGGTGCACGCGGTGGGCGTGAACCCGCCGGACAGCTATCTGCGCGATGGCTATCAACAGCTGCCCCCGGAGTGGCGGCCCGAGGTCCGCTTTCCCTTGATCCTCGGGACCGATCTCTCCGGGGTGGTGGTGGCGCGGGCGGATGACGTCCGGGAGGTGGCGGTCGGCGACGAAGTGTATGCTATGGCGCGTTTTCCCGAAGGGGCGGCAGGGGGCAGCCGCGCTTACGCCGAGTACGTTAGCGTGCCGGTCAGCGACCTCGCTCGCAAACCCCTAACCCTGAGCCATCAGCAGGCTGCCGCGGTGCCGATGTCGCTCCTGACCGCCTGGCAGTTCATGATCGATCCCGGGCATGAGGTGGCGAATCCGCTGCAGCCGGGGCCGCATCGGCCGGTGCCGCTGGCGGGTAAACGCGTCCTGGTCAACGGCGCGGCAGGGGGAGTCGGTCATTTCGCCGTGCAGTTGGCGAAGTGGCAGGGCGCCGAGGTGATTGCCGTCGCCGCGGGCCGCCATGAAGCCTTTTTACGTCAGCTCGGCGCCGATAGCGTTATCGACTATACAACCACCGCAGTGGAGGAGACGGTGCGTGACCTGGATCTGGTCATTGATGCGCCGGGCGGGCCGGCCAGCGGCCGTTTTTTGCGTACCCTGCGACCCGGCGGCGCGCTGTACCCGATCTTTCCGCTCGGCTTTGCCGGGGCGGAAGAGGCGCGACAGCGCGGAGTGACGGTCTCCACCACCCAGGTACGCTCCAGCGGCGCGCAGCTCGCCCGGCTTGCCGACCTGCTGGACGCCGGGGTCATCCGGGTTGCAATTGACAGCGTTTTCCCCCTTGCGCAGGCGCAGATGGCGCATGAGCGAGCAGCGCAGGGGCATCTTGAGGGCAAAATCGTGCTGTCGGTGATGGACTCGTCAGCCGGGTAATCCCCGACGGCCAGGGTTGCGTTTTTGCTTCTCCCTGCGGCGGACTAAAACAGCGCCAGCCGGGCAAGACGGTCCAGCGCGTTGCTCAGCGCCTCGTCCCCTGCGGTCAGGCTGATGCGAATAAATCCTTCTCCCCCTGCGCCAAAACCAGTGCCCGGCGCCACCAGAATATGCGCTTCCTGCAGCAGCAGGCGGGCAAACTCCTGCGAACGGTAGCCGGGCGGCACGCCGAGCCAGAGGAAGAAAGTGCCTTGTGCGTCACGCGCCGGCCAGCGCAGCGCAGCCAGTCGACGCAGAACCCACTCCCGACGTTGATGATAGACCGCCGTTAGCTGCGCAATCCGTTCGGCCGGCAGGTTGAGCGCGGCGATCGCCGCATCCTGAATCGCGCCAAACACCGTGCTGTAGCTATGGGTGTGCAGCTTTTTAAACGCCCGGATAATCGAGGCGTTGCCGACCGCGAAGCCGAAGCGCCAGCCGGCCATATTAAAGGTCTTGGAAAAAGTATAGGTTTCCACTCCACATGCTTTCGCGTCCGGCTGGGAGAAGAGGCTCAGCGGCGCATCGCTGGCCGCGCTGCCGATGGCCGCATAGGCAAAATCATGGAGGATCGGCACCTGGTGACGACGAGCAAACTGCAGCGCGCTGGCGAACAGCGCCGGCGTGGCGAGGGCGCCGGTTGGATTATGCGGATAGTTAAGCACCACCAGCCCGGCCTTGTCAGCGACTTCCCGGGGAAGATCGTTAAAATCCGGCAGGAAATGGTTCTCCGCCCTGAGCGGCAGGCCATAAAACGCCGCCTGGGACTGCAGCGCCGCCGAGCGGTAAATCGGATAGCAGGGATCGGTGGAGATGAGGTATTGCCCGGGGCTGAGCAGCGCCCGCGGGATGCCGCCTATACCGATATGCGACCCCTGAAACACGGCGATTTCGCTGTGCGGATCGAGTTCCACATCATACTGCCGGCGATAGAACCGGGCGATCGCCTCGCGGACCTGTGGTTTGCCCCAGAACGACGGGTAGCCATGGTTTTCACGACGATGAATAGCGCTCTGCAGCGAGTCGATTACTTCCGGCGGGGTGGGTTGATCCGGACTGCCGCTGGAAAGATCGATCAGCGGCAGCGCTTCGGTGTTGACCTCCGCGGCCAGTTTTTCCAGCAGGCTGAACAGATTCTCTTCCAGGGCGTCCACCAGCGGCGAAGCAGTAAAATCAGGCATAACATTCCCGGTTTAAATCACGAATAATTAACCATCTTTAAGGGATTTATAGCGGCTGGCTAAATAACAATATACGCAAAAGATTCTTGTTTTTAAGATATGTCGGTATAGCAAAAGTTAATGAGGAATTAGCAAAAGGAAATTCGGCGTTCTGGCTTACAACCCACAGTCGGCTGTGATTTAATCGTTCAATATCGCCAACCCTCCAGGAAAATACCTTATGAACAAGTCAGTTGCGCGCGGGATCGCTCTCGCCCTGTTGTCGGCCACCTCTTTTTATGCCGCCGCCGACGCTCATCTTATCCGCGTCGGCTTTAACCCCGGGCCGTATAAAGAACAATTTGAGAAAGGCGTCGCGCCCTATTTATTGAGTAAAGGGTATAAAATCGAATATAAGGATTTCAGCGACGGTATTCAGGTGAATGACGCGGTAGCCCGCGGCGATATCGAAGCGAATATTATGCAGCATCCGGTATATCTGAAAGCAATTAATGAGCGGCTGGGGATCGATAACGTGGGCATTGTGCAGGTCCCCACGCCGCCGATGGGGCTGTATGGTGGGAAACTGACCACCCTGGGGACCCCGGCGGCGGGCACCGTCGTGTCGGTACCAAACCAGCCGTCAAATGAATATCGCGCGGTACTGGTGCTGGAGAGCCTTGGCTGGGTGAAAATTAAACCAGACAGCGATCCGGCCACTTTTTCGCAGCGTAACATCGTAGATAATCCTTACAAAATTGTCCTAAAAGAGATGGATAATGCCCAGCAGGTTCGCGCTCTGCCGGACGTCGACTATGGCCTGATTCAGGGCAATTTTGCCGTCTCCAGCGGTATGTCCCTGACCTCGGCCTTAAAGCTGGAAGCAGCCACCAGCCATTTTATTAATGTCGTGACCGTCGCCGGTAAAAATCAGAAGGCGCAGTTTGCCAAAGATATTATCGATGGCTACCACTCGGCCGAGTTCAAAAAATATATTCTCAGCCATCCGCAGTATGATGGTTACCTGCTGCCTGACTATTTAAAATGAATAACGCGATGATAGAATTTCGCCACGTCAGTAAAAGCTTTTCCAGGAAAGGACATCCGATTCTGGCCTTGCAGGATATTAATCTCAGCATTGAGCGAGGCGATATTTTTGGCATTATTGGCTACAGCGGGGCAGGAAAAAGCACCTTATTACGGCTGATTAATCGTCTGGAAACGCCTGGCGAGGGTGAGGTACTGTTAAACGGCGAGCCGCTACAGGCCTGCAGCGGCCAGCGCCTGCAGGCCATCAAAAAAGATATCGGCATGATCTTTCAGAATTTTAATCTGCTGAATTCGAAAACCGTTTTCCATAACATCGCCATCCCGCTGATTTTACAGGGGCGCGACAAGGCCTTTATCCAGGCGCGGGTGGCGGAACTGCTGGCATTCGTCGATCTGAGCGACAAAATCCACAGCTACCCTAATGAGCTGTCGGGCGGACAAAAGCAGCGGGTCGGTATTGCCCGGGCGCTGGCCACCAACCCGTCGGTCCTTCTGTGCGATGAAGCCACCTCGGCGCTCGACCCCCACACTACGGTGCAGATCTTACTGCTTTTGCAGGAGATTAATCGTCGGTATGGCATCACCATCGTACTGATCACCCATGAGATGTCGGTGATCCAGAAAATCTGTCACAAGGTGGCGGTGATGCAGGCGGGCCGTATCGTTGAACAGGGGGCGGTTTTTGATCTCTTTGCTCAGCCGCAGCATCCGGTCACTGCCAGTTTCGTGCAGTCGGTGGTGCACGACCGCCTGCCGCAGCGGGTGGCGTCGTTCCTGCAGCGCGATAACGGCGCCCGGGCTTTACGCCTCGAATTTGTCGGCGCGACGGCGCAGCAGCCGATTATTAACCACCTGATCCGCGAGTATGCTGTCGAGGTGAATATCCTGTTTGCCAGCATGTCTGAAGTTCAGGGCCGGATTCTGGGATTTATGATTGTGCAGCTCCTCGGCGAGCCTGACGAAACCGACCGCGCCATCACCCATCTGGTCTATGCAGGAGTGAAAATCACCCATGTTTGATCTTATTGATACCGCCATCACCGGGGATCAGTTCCTGCTGGCGCTGCGTGACACCCTGATTATGGTCGCCGTCTCGCTGGGCTTTGGCGCGCTGATCGGCGTCCCGCTGGGGATTGTGCTGGTGGTTTGCCGTCCCGGCGGCATCGTGGCCAACCCGGTGGTGCATCAGGCGCTGAATCCGCTGATTAACGTGCTGCGTTCACTGCCGTTTATCATTTTGCTGATTGTGATCCTGCCCTTTACCAGACTGCTGGTGGGCACCACTATCGGCACCGCGGGAGCCATCGTGCCGCTGATCGTCTTTGTCGCCCCCTATATTGCCCGACTAGTGGAGAGCTCGTTGCTGGAGGTGGATGAGGGGATCCTCGAGGCCGCGGACGCCATGGGCGCAACCCCGCTGCAGACTGTCTGGCACTTTATGCTGCCGGAGGCGGCGGCATCGCTGATTCTGGCCCTCACCACGGCGACCATCGGTCTGCTCGGCGCCACCGCCATGGCGGGTACAGTGGGCGGCGGGGGGATCGGGGATCTGGCTATTACCTATGGCTATCAGCGCTTCGACGCTTTCGCCACCCTCACTACCGCCCTGGTGCTGATTGTGATTGTCCAGCTTATCCAGACGCTGGGCACCCGACTGGCTCGCCGACTGCGCCGTGAATAACTGCCAATTCGCACCGGGATCCGCGCAATAAAGGTAAGACGATCTCCAACGCCCTCCAGAATGGCAGGGCGATATTAATGCGGCGTAAAGAAATTCTGAGAATATATATAATGGATTATATAATCACGATGTATGCTAATTGCTTATATCAATCTGAAAATAACTAAAGGAGAGGGGGTGACACGCTTTTTGATTGATCTTGCCAACGGCTTTGTTACTATCCGGGCGGCATTCGATTTTATTTAATAATGTCTGATAATGGAATAGCAAAATACATAATGGAGTATGAAATGAAGCATGTTCACAAGCTGGCCTGGATAGGCCTGTTCGTCAATATTATTATCTGTTTTGTCGCGCGAAATTTATTACTTGATGAAGGACAGCTGAACTTCCATAGTCGGGCAGACGGCGTATGGTCCTGGCTGGTGCTGACCCTGTTTATTGCCGTGCTGGTTCAGGCGATCAGCATAATGCTGTCAGGCCGCTACCCTTATCTGGCCATCGTCCTGGCGTTTGTTGGCGGCATCGTGATGGTGCCCGCCAGCGTGATCTTTCTGGTGGGTAGTCTGTTCAGCTTGCAAACGCGGATTAACGCCGGATTTACGCCCTGGCGATCAACCACGGCAGTGGGCGAGGCTGATAACCAGCAGCTATTAACCTTTAATGCCTCAGGCTTTTATCCCCAAGGGGCGCTGGCGCTCATCGCCGGGATCATTATTTTAATGATTGGCATGGGGATAGGCGGAGTATTTATTGCCGCTGGTATTGTTGCGCTGTGCAATGGCTATCGTCTGCAAAATCGGGTGGTGATTGGCGTGAGCGGCGAGTCGATGATATTTACGCCGGGGCTCTATGCCGATACCTACGTTATTCCCTTGCGGGATGTTGCCGTAGTTGAACGCAGCAATAATGATGCGAAAGTCCGGCTGCTGATCCGTTCCAGCGGCAGAAGCTTCACGTTGCGTAAAAAACTGCTCGCCGGCGATAAGGTTAATGACGCCTTCGCCGCCATTCTGGCAAAACTGACTACCGTTTAATGCTGGCAGAATAGAGAAGCCGCCAGGCGGCGCGAGGCGTCCTGGCGGTGAAAGGTGGGGTTAGCCTGCGCGGCTACCGCACCAGCTTGTCTCTTACGAACAGCACTGCCTGTTAATCCACGTTAGTAAAATAATCGCGCGCGGCGGTCTCGACGCGTTTCGCATCCAGCCCGGTCTTCTCAGTGATCTGTTCGATAAACGATTTAAATTTTTCGCTCATCACGTTACCCCCTTCCCAGTGGGCGACGTAAAATTTGCACTGATAGCGATAAAAATGGAGAGTGGTATCTCCTAACGTGTAATACATGCGCTTCTCCTGTCCGGTAGTACGGTTGCCGCGTCCACAGCGTCAGCAACCTCTTTCTCATTACGATCGATCTGCATTCTATCCTCCTCCCAATTGGCTGAAATTTCCAGCGGTGCTTTGCGCCATGGAGCAGGATAAAGCAATGTTAATCTGCGGATAGATAGTGATTTTTTCTAAGGTGGCGCAAAAGTACCGGTTACCTGCGGGCCGCGCAGGTAACCGGAGAACAGGGCGGATTAGCGCAGCGTGTTGCGCTCGTCGTCGGACAGGTCCAGGGTCTGCACCATACCACTTTCAGCAGAGCGCACCGCCGCTTCCAGAACGGCCATCACCGCCAGCGCTTCCACCGGCGGCACCGGATTGGCGATCTGGCCCTTCAGCGCATCGCGGATCAGCATATAGTACTGGCGCTGATCGCCCTGCGGGGTAGCCTGCGCGTGGGCCTGCAGCGAGGCATCATAGATAACCAGCGGGTCGTCATCCTGGCCCCAGCCGGCGCTGCCCGGTACCACGCCCGCCAGCAGCTGGCTCTCCTGTTGGTCGGCCCGCGCTTTGATAACGCTACCTTTATCGCCGTGCACGGTGAAGCGCGACGAGCCGCCCGCGACCAGCATGCTGCAGTGCAGGATCACTTTATGCGCCGGGTAGTTTAATACCACATGCGCCCAGTCGTTGATCTCCGCCCCGTCGCGCAGGGTGGCTATGTTACCTTGCACCGACTGCGGCAAACCAAATAGCTGCAGCGCCTGGTCGATCAGGTGCGGCCCCAGGTCAAACCACAAGCCGCTGCCCGGGACGTTCTGCTCGCGCCAGCGGACGCGGACTTCCGGGCGGAAGCGGTCGAAATGCGACTCGAAGTGTTTCACCGCGCCGAGGGTGCCTTGCTCAATCACCTGACGGATCCCGAGATAGTCGCTGTCCCAGCGGCGGTTATGGAAGACGGAAAGCAGACGCTGTTTCTCCTCCGCCAGGGCGATCAGCTCCCGGGCCTCCTGCATATCGAGGGTAAAGGGCTTGTCCACCACCACATGTTTGCCGGCGTTCAGCGCCAGGCGGGCCAGCGGGGCGTGCGTGGCGTTAGGGGAGGCGATGACCACCAGGTCAACGTCCGGATGCTGGACCGCTGCTTCCGGGGAAGCGATCACCGTGACGTCCGGCAGGTCGCGTTTGACCTTCTCTTCATCGCGGGAAGCGACGAACGCCAGGTTCAGCCCCGGCACCGAACGGATAAGCGGCGCGTGGAAGGTCTTACCGACGAATCCGTAGCCAATCAGGGCGATATTTATCGTGTTGTTACTCATCAGGTTCTCCACGTTGTTAAGCGTCAGCAATATGTACAGAGAGGGCGGGGTCATCCCCCAGCTCAGCCCAGGGACGATCAAGAAAAAGATGGTGAATGTCGCTGAGTCCGGCCACCCGCCACGGTTCGCAGCGGTTGAGTTTGGTATGGTCCGCCACCAGCCAGTGCTCGGCGCTGGCGGCCAGCATGGCGCGTTTAACGTCGGCATCAGCCTCCTGGCTGGCACTCAGACCCAGCCCGGCATGGAGCGCGCAGGCGCCGAGAATGGCGATATCGGCCCGGTAGCGGGTGACCAGCGCCAGGGTGGCGCTGCCGGCGAACAGCCGTTGTTTACTATCCCACTGGCCGCCAAGCAGGATCAGCTGGATATCGGCACGGTCGCTGAACAGCTGAGCGATATCCAGAGAAGCCGTGATCACGGTCAACGGCCCTTTCAGCTGGGCTGCAACCCCCAGCAGCGTGCTTCCGGCGTCGAGAAACAGCGTCGAGCCAGAGGGAATGCGCGCGGCGACCTGCTGACCCAGGCGCTGCTTGGTCTGGGTGAGAAGAGCATTTCTGCCCTGGCGCGTCATGGCCGGGACGTTAAGGGCGATGGCCCCGCCGTGGCTTTTCTGCAGCACGCCCTGTTGTTCCAGGTTGCTCAGATCGCGGCGAATGGTATCGGCCGACACCTGCAGCTCTGCAACCAGTTCGCTGATGCTCAGCTGACCGGTTTCGCTAAGCCTGTCGAGAATATGTTTTTGCCTGGCGAGCTTATGCATGGCCATTGACTCCGCAAATTAACGCAATAAACAGCATAATACAGCAAGAAGTTGCAAAATAAACGGCAAAACGTCGCTCTGTATGTGTTGAATCGTGAAGAACTTGATTTCACTAAGTTTTAACGTTAAATGAGGGGAGCGCCGCGACCGGGGGCGAATGCGCTTTTCAATGAAGCGGCTAGGCCTGTATTTCCGGGTCATTAAAAGCAAGAATGCGTGCTTTCGCGTACCTTATAGATAAGGCGCGTAATTTAGCAGATATGGATTAACGGAGGTTGAGTGGACGCGATTAAAGGCTCGGAGTTGCAGATACCGGACGCGATCTTCGCGTGGGTGCTCGACGGGCAGGGGGGCGTTAAGCCGCTCGCCGATGACGATATTATCGACAAAGACAAGCCTTGCTGGCTGCATCTCAACTATACCCATAGCGACAGCGCCGACTGGCTGGCGGCCACCCCGTTGCTGCCCAATAACGTACGCGATGCCCTGGCGGGGGAGAGCACCCGGCCGCGGGTGACGCGGATCGGTGACGGGGCGCTGATCACCCTGCGCTGTATCAACGGCAGTACTGATGAGCGGCCCGACCAGCTGGTGGCGATGCGCCTGTATATGGATGAGCGGCTGATCGTCTCCACTCGTCAGCGCAAAGTGCTGGCGCTGGACGATGTGCTGGGCGACCTGAAGGAAGGTAATGGCCCGACGGACGGCGGCAGCTGGCTGGTGGAGGTCTGCGATGCGTTGACCGATCATGCCAGCGAGTTTATCGAACAACTGCACGATCGCATTATCGACCTGGAAGACGACCTGCTCGATCAGCAGGTGCCGCCGCGCGGATTTCTCGCGCTGCTGCGTAAGCAGCTGATTGTGATGCGCCGCTATATGGCGCCGCAGCGCGACGTTTATGCCCGGCTGGCCAGCGAGCGGCTGCCGTGGATGAGTGACGATCAGCGGCGGCGAATGCAGGATATCGCCGAGCGGCTGGGGCGCGGTCTGGATGAGATCGACAGCTGTATCGCGCGGACGGCGATCATGAGCGACGAGATCGCCCAGATTATGCAGGAGTCGCTGGCGCGGCGGACCTATACCATGTCATTGATGGCGATGGTGTTTCTACCCAGCACCTTTTTAACCGGCCTGTTCGGCGTCAACCTCGGCGGGATCCCTGGCAACAGCTGGCATCTGGGGTTTAGCCTTTTCTGCTTGATGTTAGTCGTTGTCATCGGTGGTGTTGCGTGGTGGTTACATCGCAGTAAATGGCTGTAAAGAATCGCCTTTTAGCGGCTGTAGTGCCGGGAAAACCCGGCAATGTTTGAGCGAAATCAATAAACCATCTACCCATTCAGGGCAATATCTCTCTCGCAGGTGAATGCAACGTCAAGCGATGGGCGTTGCGCTCCATATTGTCTTACTTCCTTTTTTGAATTACTGCATAGCACAATTGATTCGTACGACGCCGGCTTTGTTGAGTCGGCTTTTTTTTTGCGCTCTCCGGACCAGCTTCTACCCTTACTAAGACACCCGACGGTTTCTGGCCGTTGACGCCTGCGGGTACGCCCGTATCACTCTCCGGGAGGCCTCTATGTATTACGCTTCAGGGCTGACAGCCCAGTCTATACCTATCTCGCCCGAGCCGAACGATCCGGCTCCTTTACCCGATCCACGACCGCGTCCGCAGCCCCAGCCCGATCCGCCGCCTGACGAAGAGCCGATTAAATTGTCGCATCAGGCGCGGAGATCTGCGAGGATACGCGCCTGCAGATTGTCTGCCTTTTAATACGAGAATACATTGTGACCGCTTTTTCTACCCTGACTGTTTTACCTGCCGCCCAATTAGCCAACCTTAACGAGCTGGGTTATCTGTCGATGACCCCGGTTCAGGCCGCCGCCCTGCCGGCGATCCTCGCGGGGAAAGATGTGCGCGTGCAGGCAAAAACCGGCAGCGGAAAAACGGCCGCATTTGGGCTGGGTCTGCTGCAGCATATCGATCCGGCGCGCTTCGAGACCCAGTCGCTGGTGTTGTGCCCGACCCGCGAGCTGGCCGATCAGGTCGCCGGCGAGCTGCGCCGCCTGGCGCGCTGCCTACCGAACATCAAGATTCTGATGCTCTGCGGCGGGCAGCCCTTTGGCGCCCAGCGAGATTCCCTGCAGCATGCCCCGCATATTATCGTCGCCACCCCGGGCCGTCTGCTCGATCATCTGCAGAAGAGAACGGTCTCCCTTGACGCGCTGCAGACCCTGGTGATGGACGAAGCGGACCGCATGCTCGATATGGGCTTCAGCGACGCCATTGATGAGGTGATCCGCTTCGCACCGGCTGACCGGCAGACGCTGCTGTTTTCTGCTACCTGGCCGGCGGCAATCGCGGCGATCAGCGGCCGGGTGCAGCGCAATCCGCAGACCATTGAGATCGACACTGTCGACGCGCTCCCGGCGATTGAACAGCAGTTCTTTGAAGTTTCCCGCCACGGTAAGATTGCCCTGCTGCAGCGCCTGCTCAGCCAGCATCAGCCCGCATCCTGCGTGGTGTTCTGCAATACCAAACGCGATTGCCAGGCGGTCTGCGATGCGCTCAACGCCGCCGGGCAGAGCGCCTTGTCGCTGCATGGTGACCTTGAGCAGCGCGATCGCGATCAGACGCTGGTGCGCTTCGCTAACGGCAGCGTCCGGGTTCTGGTGGCGACCGACGTCGCTGCCCGCGGTCTGGACATCAAATCCCTGGCGCTGGTGGTGAATTTCGAGCTGGCCTGGGATCCGGAGGTGCATGTTCACCGCATCGGCCGTACCGCCCGCGCCGGTGAACAAGGGCTGGCCATCAGCTTCTGTGCGCCGGAAGAGGCGCAGCGCGCCACTATTCTGGCCGACATGCTGCAGCTTTCCCTGAACTGGCTGCCGGCGCCGACGGGCAACACCATCGCGCCGCTGACGGCGGAGATGGCGACGCTGTGTATCGACGGTGGGAAAAAGGCGAAAATGCGCCCGGGAGATGTGCTGGGAGCCCTGACCGGGGATATGGGCTTCGATGGTGCCGATATCGGCAAAATTACCGTCCACCCTGCCCACGTCTATGTGGCGATCCGCCAGAATATGGCGCAGAAGGCGTATAAGCAGTTACAAAATGGCAAGATCAAAGGTAAATCCTGCCGCGTACGACTGCTGAAGTAAGGGCAGGAGAGTGCGTCTCAGGCGGCTGCCTGAGACGCGTGAGGGTTATTTCACTTCCACTACGTTCAGACGCAGCTCATCGAGACGGGCGTCTTCTTCTTCCGGCTGCCAGCCGGCGGGCTGCAGGGGAATATCTTCCCGGTCAAACGCCAGATCGCCACCATCCACCACCTCTGAGCCGTGGGTGATACCTTTAAAATCAAACAGATTGACGTCGCTCAGGTGCGAAGGCACCACGTTCTGCATCGCGCTGAACATGGTTTCAATGCGCCCAGGATAACGCTTATCCCAGTCGCGGAGCATATCGGCGATCACCTGGCGCTGCAGGTTTGGCTGCGAACCGCACAGGTTGCACGGAATAATCGGGAAGCCTTTGGCCTGGGAGAAGCGCTCGATGTCCTTTTCGCGGCAGTAGGCCAGCGGGCGGATGACGATGTGTTTGCCGTCGTCGCTCATCAGCTTCGGCGGCATCCCTTTCATTTTGCCGCCGTAGAACATATTCAAAAACAGCGTCTGCAGGATATCGTCGCGATGATGGCCGAGGGCGATCTTGGTCGCCCCGAGCTCGGTGGCGGTACGATAGAGGATGCCGCGACGCAGGCGAGAGCACAGCGAGCAGGTGGTTTTTCCTTCCGGGATCTTCTCTTTGACGATGCCGTAGGTGTTCTCTTCGACAATCTTGTATTCAACCCCCAGCTGCTCCAGATACGCCGGCAGAATATGCTCCGGGAACCCTGGCTGCTTCTGATCGAGGTTCACCGCCACCAGCGAGAAGGAGATGGGCGCGCTTTTCTGCAGATTGCGCAGGATCTCCAGCATGGTATAGCTGTCCTTGCCGCCTGAAAGACAAACCATAATGCGGTCGCCCTCTTCAATCATATTGAAGTCGGCAATCGCCTCACCGACGTTGCGGCGCAGACGTTTCTGCAGCTTATCGATGTTGTACTTTTCTTTTTTACTGATTTCTTGGTTTTGCAGCATGTAATAGTGGCTCAATTCATAGTGTGGCATCAGAAGAGCACGCATTCTGCCAGCCGCTGAACAACGTGGCGCTGGCGCGTAGCAATTATTGAGGTTTGACAGGCAACCGTGGCGTGTATGGTACGGATTCAGGGGCGGAATGTCAGCATCTTTCCGGCACTTTCGGCAGCGAGCAGCCAGGCGGGGGCGGCTGATGCGGAAATAAAAAGCCCGCCGGGCGGCGGGCTGCGGCGTTAGCGGACCACCAGTACCGAGCACTCGGCGTGACGAACCACCGCGGCGGCGTTGGAGCCCAGCAGATAAGTTGTGATATCCGGTCGGTGCGAAGCGATGATCACCAGGTCGGCTGGCAGCGACTTGGCCAGCGCAAGGATTTTATCTTTTGGCGATCCTTCCGCGACGTGAAAATGCATCCGGTCTTCCGGGATGGAGAACTGCTTCGCGATCTCTTTCAATTGCGTTTCAGAACCCTCACGCAGCTCATCCATGCCGGGAAGCTCAGCGGTATAGGCCATTCCCAGTGAGGCATAATAGGGCAGAGAAGGGATCACGGTGAGGAAATGCACCTCGGCGTCGTCAATCCGCGCTTCCGATTCAACGTGACTGATAATGCGTTCAGTAAATTCTTTATCAGAGATATCGATAGGGACAAGAATCATTCTGCTCATAAAACCTCCTGTTTAAGTATCCCTTCATATTGTAAGGTATTAGGGCACGTTTTGTATCATGACCGCAGTCACACTTTGACATTAACGTAGCTTGCGTTCGGGAAATTTTCCTTTGATCACCCCGTCATAATACCGGCCTTTTGACACCACCTGTAAAAAATCATGAAAAATACGCGGTGGGACCCCGGTATATTGTAATGGCGGCTGGTGATAGAAATAGATTTCCAGTGTGGCGGAGGCGTCATCGTAGGCGACGGAGATAATTCGGGAAGATTTTACCGGATGGTGGTGCATGATGGACGTCCTCGGGCAAGCACTGACTGGCCATGACTATATCATTAAACGGACGGCTATTTTAGTCCGCGAGATATAGCGTTTTGTTTTATCTGCAGCGAGGCGGGTGGGGGAAAGCCCGCCGGAACCGGCGGGCAGGCGCATCAGAACTGGTAAACCAGGCCCAGGGCGACGATGTTATCGGTAGAGATACCGTTGTCTTCGTAGAATTTGTCGTTACCATCCAGCAGGTTGATTTTGTAATCAACATAGGTGGACATATTACGGTTGAAGTAATAGGTCGCGCCAACGTCCATATATTTGACCAGATCTTTATCGGCATAGCGACCGTTATTGTACAGATCTTTGCCTTTGGACTGCAGGTAGGAGATGGCCGGACGCAGGCCGAAGTCGAACTGATACTGCGCGGTGACTTCGAAGTTTTGCGTTTTATTGGCCACGCCGTCATTGCCGTACGGGGTCATATTGCGGGTTTCAGAGTACATGGTCGCCAGGTAGATATCGTTGGCGTCGTACTTCAGGCCGGCGGTCCAGGCTTCCGCTTTATCGCCGCGCGCGTTGGTCTGGGTCATCTGATCGTTAGTACGGTCAGACGAGGTGTAAGCTGCCGCCGCGCTGATGCCCATGCCGAAGTCGTAGGAAGTGGAGAGGCCGAAACCATCGCCATTGTCGAAGCGAACATCGCTGTCGCTGCTGCGGTTATTGGTGCCGACGTTGATATCCTGCGCGTTCTGGCCTTCGTTTTTACCCTGATACTGCAGGGCGAAGTTCAGACCCTCCACCAGACCGAAGAAATCGCTGTTGCGGTAGGTTGCGACGCCGTTGGCGCGGCCTGCCATAAAGTTATCCGCATAGGTGTAGGAGTCGCCGCCGAACTCCGGCAGCATATCGGTCCAGCCTTCAACGTCGTACAGCACGCCGTAGTTACGACCGTAGTCGAAGGAGCCGTAATCGCCCACTTTGATACCGGCGAATGCCAGACGGGTCCACGCCTGATCGCTGGAGGTCTCGGTGTTGTTGGCCTGAACGTTATATTCCCACTGGCCATAGCCGGTAAGCATATCGTTGATCTGGGTTTCGCCTTTAAAGCCAAAACGTAAATAAGTTTGATCGCCGTCTTTTTTCGAGTCGCTGGAGAAATAATGCAGACCATCTACCTTGCCATAGAGATCTAATTTATTCCCGTCTTTATTATAAATTTCCGCCGCATGCGCGGCACCGGCGGCTAATAAAGCCGGAATAACGAGGGCCAGTACTTTTCTTTTCATGAAGAAATTCCTTTAACTGTTTTTATGTTTTAACTTCCGGGTGGGAAGTGAACTCATGCTAAAGGAGCGGTCTGAGATCCGGTAAGACTCAATTGTTACGATATAAGTAAAATCTAAAATAAATAATACCAATGAAATGGTGATAATTATGCTGAATGCATTTATAGATAATATACAAAATAAAAATTATACATGCCCGGGCTAATCACGTATTATTTGCGCGTTATATGCCTTTATTGTCATGCCAATAATTTATTGTTGCCGTCTCATTCTGCGGAATGATGTTGTTTATCGGTAAAACGACAAGCCCGAACGTTGTGTTCGGGCTTTTTTTATGGACAAAGGTGACGGGGCGGTTAACCTTCGCTTGGCGATTTCTCCGCTTTGCCAGCCAGCTGGGCGAGGAAGTCATAGCGCTTCTGCAGATCGGCGGCGGCGTCTTTCCATAGCTGCTCCGCCACTTCAGGCTGCTGGGCGTTCAGGCGGCGGAAACGTTGCTCATTAAGCAGCGTCTCGGCCAGCGCGTCTGATGGCGGACGGGAATCTAGCGCCAGCGGGATCTTGCCTTCGTCTGCCCGACGCGGGTCGAAGCGGTAGAGCGGCCAGAAGCCGGTGGCGGTCAGCTGACGCATCTGGTCGTGGCTGAGCGCCAGATCGTAGCCATGCTCTTCGCAAGGGCTATAGGCGATGATCAGCGATGGCCCCGGATAGGCTTCCGCTTCCTGAATCGCTTTCACCGTCTGGTTCAGCTGCGCGCCCAGCGAAATTTGCGCCACATAAACATGCCCGTACATCATCATGCTGACGCCCAGATCTTTACGCGCCTTGCGTTTGCCATGCTCGCCAAACTTAGTCACTGCTCCCAGCGGGGTGGCTTTTGACGCCTGCCCGCCGGTGTTGGAGTAACACTGGGTGTCCAGCACCAGAATATTGACGTTTTCCGTCAGGCTCAGTACATGGTCCAGGCCGTCGAAGCCGATATCGTAAGCCCAGCCGTCGCCGCCGATCAGCCAGACGGATTTCTCCACCAGTGCGTCGGCATCGGTCAGCAGCTCTTCAGCTCCCGCCACGCCGGCCAGCGCCTGACGCAGGGCCGCCACCTGTTCGCGGCGAACTTCCGGCGTCGCCTCGGCGTGCAGCGCCGCGTTCAGCTCTGCCGGCAGCTTGTCGGCGAATTCGCTCAGCAGGCGCATCACGCGCTGGCGATGCTGGTCGACGGTCAAGCGGAAGCCGAGCCCGAATTCGGCGTTATCCTCAAACAGCGAGTTGGCCCACGCCGGGCCGCGGCCGTTGGCGTCGGTAGTGTACGGTGTCGAGGGCAGGTTGCCGCCGTAAATGGAGGAGCAGCCGGTGGCGTTGGCAATCAGCATTCGGTCGCCGTACAGCTGGGTCAGCAGTTTGATATACGGCGTTTCGCCACAGCCCGAGCAGGCGCCGGAGTATTCAAACAGCGGGCTGATCAGCTGCGAGGTGCGAATATCAATGCGCTCAAGTTTGCTGCGGTCGATTTCCGGCAGGTTGAGGAAGTACTCGTAATTGACCTTCTCCTCTTCCACATGCTCCAGGCGGGACATCATATTGATGGCCTTGATCTCCGGGTTCTGGCGGTCTTTTGCCGGGCACACTTCGACGCACAGGTTGCAGCCGGTGCAGTCTTCCGGGGCGACCTGCAGAACGTATTTCTGCCCGCGCATATCGCGGGATTTCACATCCAGCGAATGCAGGCTGGCAGGGGCGTTCTCCATCTCTTCCGGGGCGACCACTTTGGCGCGGATCGCCGAGTGCGGGCAGGCGGCGACGCAGTGGTTGCATTGAGTACACAGCGCTTCCTTCCAGATGGGGATCTCTTCGGCGATGTTGCGTTTCTCCCAGCGGGTGGTGCCCATGGGCCAGGTGCCGTCCGGCGGCAGGGCAGAGACCGGCAGCGCATCGCCGAGCCCGGCCAGCATCGCGGCGGTGACCGTTTTGACGAAATCCGGCGCGGCGTCGGAGACCACCGGCGGGCGGTTCGGACTGCTGGCGTTCACCGGCTGGAGCGGTACTTCCGCCAGTGATTCACGGGCCAGGGCCAGCGCCTGCCAGTTGCGCTCCACCAGCTCCTGACCTTTACTGCTGTAGCTTTTGGCGATGGCTGCCTGCAGTTCCGCCAGCGCGCTATCACCCGGCAGGATCTGGGTTAAATGGAAAAAGGCCATCTGCATCACGGTATTAATGCGCGCCCCGAGGCTGCATTCGCGGGCGATCTTTGCCGCGTTGACCACGTAAAAACGCGCTTTTTTCTGATTCAGGGTGGCCTGGACTTCCTGGGGCAGGCGGGACCAGACCTCATCGGCGCTGTACGGCGTGTTGAGCAGGAAAATGCCGCCGGGCTTCAGCCGCTCGGCCATCTGGTATTTATCGATAAACTGCAGCTGGTGGCAGCCGACGAAATCAGCCTGCGAAATCAGATACGATGAACGAATCGGTTTTTCGCTGACCCGCAGATGCGAGACGGTGAGGCCGCCCGCTTTCTTCGAGTCATAGACAAAATAGCCCTGGGAGAACCATGGGGTCGAGTTGCCGATGATTTTGATGTTGTTTTTGGTGGCTGACACGCTGCCGTCGCTGCCGAGGCCGTAGAACAGGGCCTCGAGCTTGGCCTCTGCCGGCAGGGTATTTTCGCCCAGCGGCAGCGACAGGTTGGTCACGTCATCATAGATCCCGACGGTAAAGCGCGGCTTCGGCTGGGCGGCCTGCAGTTCACTGAATATCGCCAGCACGCATTCCGGACCAAACTCCTTGGAGGAGAGACCGTAGCGGCCGCCGATAGTGCGCGGTAGCGTCTCGCGCTCGCCGCGGTTAAAGGCTTCCGCCAGGGCGGTCATCACGTCGAGGTAAAGCGGTTCGGCAAGCGCGCCGGGTTCTTTGGTGCGATCCAGTACGGCAACCGCGCGGGCGCTTTCCGGCAGCGCCGCCAGCAGGTGGGCGGCGGAGAACGGGCGATAGAGGCGGACTTTTAGCACGCCGACTTTCTCGCCGCGACTCAGCAACTCATCGACCACCTCTTCGCAGGTGCCGATGGCCGAGCCCATAATGACGATCACGCGCTCTGCCTGCGGGTGGCCGTAAAACTCAAACGGTTTGTACTGACGGCCGGTGGCGGCAGCGAAATCGTCCATCGCTTTCTCGACATGGTCATACACCGCGTCGTACCACGGATTGGTGGCCTCCCGGGACTGGAAGTAAGTGTCGGGGTTGGCCGAGGTTCCGCGGATCACCGGGTGTTCCGGATTGAGCGCGCGCTGGCGATGCTCAGCGATCTTATCCTGCGGCAGCAGGGCGCGAATGGTGTCATCCGCCAGCGGGGCGATTTTGTTGATTTCGTGCGAAGTACGGAAACCATCAAAGAAATGAATAAACGGCACCCGGCTTTGCAGGGTGGCGATATGCGAGATCAGCGCGAAATCCTGCGCTTCCTGGACGCTGCTGGCGCACAGCATGGCGCACCCGGTCTGGCGGACGGCCATGACATCGGAATGGTCGCCGAAGATCGACAACGCATGGGTAGCGACAGTGCGGGCGGCGACGTGCAGCACAAACGGCATCAGCTGGCCGGCCAGTTTGTACAGGGTGGGGATCATCAGCAGCAGGCCCTGCGATGAGGTAAAGGAGGTGGAGAGGGCGCCGGTCTGCAGCGCGCCATGTACGGCGCCAATGGCGCCCGCCTCCGACTGCATTTCGACCACGCGGGGAACATCGCCCCAGACGTTTTTCAGCCCATTGCCGGCCCAGGCGTCAGCCTGTTCCGCCATCGTTGAACTGGGCGTGATCGGGTAGATGGCGATAACTTCACTGGTGCGAAACGCGACGGAAGCGACCGCGCCATTACCATCAATCGTAATCATATGAAGACACCCTTACATTGCGCAAAAGAATGGACGCGTGAAACCGCGACGCGCCCTGTAATTATATAAGGGGTAGTTTAGCAAACCGCTGACCCCGCCATTTTTGCATTTGTGTCCTCAATGCGCCGGGTACCCGTGACCAGATCAATATTTTGCGTGGTTCGCGGAGAAAATGGCTGCCTGCCGGGAGAGGAACCACCTGCGTCGGGCGACATGGCCGAGGCAGATCAAGCTTTCGGCGAAAATTTGCTAGAAAATGTTAATGAGGCGCATAAATACGTACTTCCCCTCTCGACGCCGCCCGCCACGCTGCCTATTATTCTGGGGTTTGCTTTTTTAAGACGTTTCCGAGGGGAGAGAGAATGCGAGCTGCGATGTTAGTAGGATGTGCGGCGCTGTTGCTGTCCGCGTGCAGTAGTGAACCCGTTCAGCAGGCCACGGCGGCGCACGTCACGCCGGGAATGCGGGCGGCGATGAGCGACGCCGGTCAGGCCAACTGCGCCATGATAGGCGGCTCGTTATCGGTGGCTCGTCAGCTCGATGGTTCGGCAATTGGCATGTGCGCGCTGCCGAACGGCAAACGCTGCAGCGAGCAGGCGCTGGCGGGCGGCAGCTGCGGCTACTAACAGCGGCCCCGTCGCGGGGCAGCGTCAGCGGCACATCAACGCCGGCTAGTGCATCAGGTCGGCGAGCTTATAGACCAGCGTCTGGTCGGCGGTCGCCAGCGTCAACTGGTTTTCCGTCAGATCGACCTGCGCACCCTCGCGCAGCATCTTGTCGATCGTCGCATCCAGGGTATTGAGCTGGGCGTCGTGGCACAGCATCCGGGTCATCGCCAGCGATTTGACCTTCAGCTCGCCGTCCGACACTTTACCTTCCCCGCTAAAGCCGTTGCACATATTGCCGGATACATACATCTTGCCCGTAATAGGCATCTTCTCACCGAAGCTTAGCTCCAGCGGCCGGTCGCTGGCGTTGACCGCCTGGCCGTTGACGCTGGTCAGCACGAAACGATGATGCTGCAGCTGTTCCGCACCGGTGGACACCTTACTGTTATAGACACAGCCGGACAGCAGCATACCTGCCGCCAGAAGCGCCGCAAATTTGTTCATTTTCACTCCAAAACATTCACATAACTAATAAAACCAAGCCAGTGTAACGGTATCGCAGCGGGGATCTGTGGGGATTATCTGAATGTGCTCCCCCCGGGAGAGGAGCACAAAAGGGAAAGGCATTAGACGATGGCGTTCGGACAGGTTTCGCCGTTGGCGACCTGCTGCAGGTTACCCAGAGTGGTCTCCGAAATGCTGATCAGCGCCTCGGCGGTGAGGAACGCCTGGTGGCCGGTAAACAGCACGTTATGGCAGGCGGAGAGGCGGCGGAAGACATCGTCCTGGATCACGTCGTTGGATTTGTCTTCAAAGAACAGATCGCGTTCGTTCTCATAAACGTCCAGCCCCAGCGCGCCAATTTTCTGGTGCTTCAGGGCGTCGATGGCCGCCTGAGAGTCGATCAGGGCGCCGCGGCTGGTGTTGATCACCATCACCCCGTCTTTCATCTGATCGAAGGCTTCGCGATTGAGCAGGTGGTAGTTTTCGTCGGTCAGCGGACAGTGCAGGGAGATCACGTCCGATTCCTTGTACAGCGTGGCGAGGTCAACATATTCCACCCCCAGCTCCAGCGCGGCGGCGCTTGGGTACGGGTCGAACGCCAGCAGGCGCATGCCGAAGCCTTTGAGGATCCGCAACATCGCTACGCCAATTTTCCCGGTGCCGATCACCCCGGCGGTTTTGCCGTACATGGTGAAGCCGGTGAGGCCTTCGAGGGAGAAATTGGCATCGCGGGTACGCTGGTAAGCGCGGTGGATGCGGCGGTTGAGCGACATCATCATACCGATCGCATGCTCAGCGACCGCTTCCGGAGAGTAAGCTGGAACGCGCACGACGCGCAGGCCAAGCTCCTTTGCCGCCTCAAGGTCGACGTTGTTAAACCCGGCGCAGCGCAGGGCGATATATTTCACCCCGTGGGCCTTCAGCTCTTCCAGCACCGGGCGGCTGCCGTCGTCATTGACGAAGATACATACCGCTTCGCAACCGTTGGCGGTTTTGGCAGTCTTCGCTGTCAGCAGGAAATCGAAGAATTCCAGTTCAAAGCCGTATGCATCATTAACGTGCTGCAGGTACTTTTTATCGTACTGCTTCGTACTATAAACCGCGATTTTCATAAGACTTTTCTCCAGTGATTATACCGTCACGGTAGCATATTTAAAATAATCGTACAATTATTAAAAAATAGTTTAATGAGAGGGTGCTAATCCTAATTCTAGAGCATATCGCGGACTTGCGGAATCTCTTTGAAAGACAAAGTTTTTTCACCACAAACTGAGGCTGAAAGCGCCGGGGGCGAGCAGCAGAAGCGGCCACAGCAGACCGGAGCTGACGTTAGCCAGCTGAAACGACCACAGCGGCAGACTGCTGGCGCCGCTAACGAAGGGCAGCGTAGCCCTCAGGGGAGAGAGAAAGCGGCTGAAAAAGATAGCCCACGGGCCATAGCGCTGAAAGAAGAGGCGGCTGCGGGCCAGACGCTCGGCGGTCAGCCAGCGTAGATGGGGGAGGCGATGACGGTAGCGAATGCCCAGCCGCCACGATAGCCAGAATCCGCCGATGGCGCCGAGGCTGGCGCTGGACCACATTAACAGGAAATGTCCGAGGCTGGCGGAAGCGAATGTCCCCAGCAGCAGCAGGCCGGAGGTGCCGGGGATTGCCAGCGAGACCAATGCGCAGGATTTAGTGAAGGTAAGCAGAAAAACAATCAGCAATACCCATGGATAGTGGTCCTGTGCGCTCTCTATGAGCGAGATAATTAACGACACCGCCTCTCCCGCAAGCTATTCCCGTCTGGCTGGAGTGTGGCAGGAGCGACTTAAACAACAGTTAAATGATTATGGCCGAACGTCGCGCCGCGAGTCCGGCTGGCAACTATGCTTTAACAGGCCGTAAACTTTCACTCACTGGTCGAACGTGTCACAATGGACGCCTTTCGGCTTTTACTTATGTTGAATCAGGATATTAACTGCCCATGAAGGGTAAATATAAAGCCGCCATCGCGCTGGTGTTAGTTCTGGTGTTATTGCCGCTAACCCTGCTGTTGACGCTAACCCACTGGGTGCCGACGCTGGCGGGCATCTGGCTGCCCGTGGGCACGCGTATCTCTTTGCAAGAGAGCCCGCACCTGACGCGGTCGGCCCTGCTGATCCCTGATCTGCGTTATCTGGTGGGCGACTGTGAAATCGCCCGGGTGACCGATGCCCGTCTCTCGCGTCCCAGCCGCTGGCGGCTGCATATTGGCCAGCTGGAGATCAACAGCGCCTGCCTGAGCAAACTGCCGGCCAGCGATCCCTCTCCCGGTTCACCGCGCACGCTTGCCGAATGGCAATCGATGTTGCCCTATAGCTGGTTAACCATTGACAATCTGCGGCTGTCGCCGTGGGAGAAATGGCAGGGGCGGCTGGTAATGTCATTAACGCCTGCGCAGCAGGATATCGGCTTTGCCGGGAAGGAACTGAGTCTGCAGGCGCGCCTGCGCGGCCAGGCGCTCACCGTCAGCCAGTTCAGCGCCCGGCTGACTGACGATCAGCCGCCGGTGAAGCTGGTGGGGACCTTCCATCTGCCGCTGGTGCCGGATGGTCTGCCGGTCGACGGTCAGATGCAGGGCACCTTCGAATTCCCGCAGACTGCGGAATGGATCGATGCTGAGCTCGAGTGGCAGCACAATCGCGGCCAACTGCTGGTCACCCCGCGGGGTGAGGTAGAGCCTATTCTGGACCTGCCGTGGGAGATCACCCCGGAGCGGATCACTATCAGCGACGGCCGCTGGCGCACCCGTTACGAGGCGTATCCGCTGCGCGGGCGGGTGGCGCTGTCGGTGGGTAACTGGCAGCAGGGCACCGAACAGATGATCGTCAGCGGTCGCCTGAATGTTCTCACCGAGGGGCATGCCGGGAAGGGCAATGCGGTACTGAATATTGGTCCGGGCAAGCTGAGCATGGATAACAGCGATCTGCCGCTGCGGCTCACCGGCGAGGCCAAGCTGGGGGAGATGATACTATACGCGGCGCTGCCGGCTCAGCTCAGCGGGCCGCTGATCAGCCCGCAGCTGGCTTTTCACCCCGGTGCGTTGCTGCGCTCGCGCGGGCGGGTGATCGACGCGCTGAATATTGACGAAATCCGCTGGCCGCTGGCCGGGGTTAAGGTCACTCAGCAGGGCGTCGATGGCCGCCTGCAGGCGATCCTTCGCGCCCATGAGCAGCAGATGGGCGACTTTACGCTGCATCTGGACGGTCAGGCGAGCGATTTTCTGCCCGACAGCGGCCGCTGGCAGTGGCGCTACTGGGGCGAGGGACATTTTACCCCGATGCAGGCGCGCTGGGATGTGAAGGGCAGCGGGGAGTGGCGTGACAATGCTATTACCCTGAGCAGCCTTTCCACCGGCTTCGATAAGCTTGAGTACCGCACAATGCGGGTCAGCACCCCGCGTCTGACCCTCGAGCAGCCGATCCGCTGGCTGCGCGATGCTGAGCATCCGCGGTTAACCGGCGCGCTGTCGCTGGACGCCGCCAAAACCACCTTCTCCGGCGGCAGCTATCTCCCGGCCTCAACGCTGAAATTCGCCCTCGACGGTCGGGACCCGACGAGGTTCCAGTTCACCGGCGCCCTGCATGCCGAGGCTATCGGTCCGGTGCGTCTGTCCGGGCGCTGGGATGGCGAACGGCTGCGCGGCCAGGCGTGGTGGCCAAAACAGTCGCTGACGGTGTTCCAGCCGCTGGTGCCGCCGGACTGGAAGATGAACCTGCGCGAAGGCAGTCTCTACGCGCAGGTGGCCTTCTCGGCGGCAGCCGGGCAGGGATTTGAGGCGGGCGGCCATGGCGTCCTGAAGGGCGGCAGCGTCTGGATGCCGGATAACCAGATCAACGGCGTCGACTTCGTCCTGCCGTTCCGCTTCAGCGATGGTCACTGGCAGCTGGGCACCCGCCGCCCGGTCTCCCTGCGCATTGGCGAAATCGTCAACCAGGTCACCGCGCGTAATCTGACGGCGGACCTGCAGGGCACCTGGCCGTGGAGCGAGGCCAATCCGCTGCAGCTCAGCGACGTCAGCGTCGATCTGTTAGGCGGGAAACTGACGCTGCTGCAGCTGCGTATGCCGCAGCGCGACCCGGCGTTGATCCGCCTGCAGCATATCTCCAGCAGCGAACTGACCAGCGCCGTCAAGGTGAAACAGTTCGCCATGTCCGGCGCGGTGAGCGGCGCGCTGCCGCTGTGGCTGGAGAATAATCAATGGATCATCCACGACGGCTGGCTGCGCAATGACGGACCGATGACCCTGCGGCTGGATAAAGACACCGCCGATGCGCTGGTGGCGGATAATGTCTCCGCCGGGGCGGCGATTAACTGGCTGCGCTATATGGAAATCTCCCGCTCGTGGACGCAGATTAACCTCGATAATCTGGGCGTGTTGACGCTTAAGGCCAGCATCAACGGCACCAGCCGGGTGGACGGGAAAAGCAGTACCGTGCATTTAAACTACGCTCATGAAGAGAATATTTTCGACCTGTGGCGCAGTTTGCGCTTCGGCGACAATTTACAGGCGTGGCTCGAGCAGAATGCTACGCTGCCCGTACGGCGCTGTGCGGACGGTAAGACATGTAAGGAACCTAAATGAAGAAGCTGTTACTGGCCATGGTGGCGTCGATGCTGCTCGCCGGCTGTACGCCGCGCATCGAAATCGCGGCGTCGAAAGAGCCCATCACCATCAATATGAATGTCAAAATTGAGCATGAGATCCATATCAAGGTCGATAAGGATGTGGAAAACCTGCTCAAATCCCGCAGCGATTTGTTCTGAGGCGACGATGAGAAAACGACTGTTAACCGCGGCGCTGACGCTGGCTTTACTCAGCGCGCCCGCGCTGGCGTTGACCCTGAGCGAAGCGCGCCAGCAGGGACGAGTGGGGGAGACGCTGAACGGCTATCTCGCGCCGCTGCGTCAGGATAAAGAGACGCTGGCGCTGGTAAAGCAGATTAACGCCGCGCGCAGCGAAAGCTACCAGCAGCTGGCGGATGACAACAATCTGCCGGTGGATGAAGTGGCGAAAATGGCCGGGCAGAAGCTGGTGGCCCGCGCGCAGCCCGGGGAGTACGTCCAGGGATTGAACGGCCAGTGGCTGCGCAAATAATTAGCGACAGCGCTTGCGGTATTGCCCCGGGGTGACGCCAAAGCGCTGCTTAAAGGCGGTGGAGAAATGGCTGTGGTCGCTGAAGCCCCAGCGGTAGCCGATCCCCGCCAGCTTTTCATCGTCATGGACGTTCTGTAACGCCTGGGCACACAGATCCAACCGCCGGTTCTTAATATACTGCGCCACCACCAGCCCCTGGTCGGCAAACAGCCGGTACAGGCTGCGTACCGACATGCCCGTCTCGCTGGCCAGCCACTCCGGACGCAGATGCTCCGACTGAATGGACGCATCGATTAACGCAATAATCTTCTGAAACTGCTTTTCCCGCCGGGAAGGGGCAGGATCGCGCTGATGCAGCACCGGGCGCAACAGGCAGGCGATCGCCTCCAGCGCGGCTTCGCTCTCGCTGGCGGAGAGCGTCGTGCCGCCCATGCTTTCCAGCAGCAGTCGCTGGCTGAGCTGGACCATTGGCAGAGATTTGTCCAGCCGGCAGGCGGTAGTGATGTCCCCTGTGGGCGCCACCCGCTGGCGCGGCAGCAGCAGCGAGGCCTGACGCGAGGTCTGCTGCCAGACGATGGAGCATGGGCGGGCGGCGTCGATTAACGTGATATCGCCTGCCGCCAGCGTCACCTGGCGATCGTCCTGTTCGATGATGGCTTCGCCGGCGAGCTGAAACACGGTATAGAACCAGGCGTCGTTATCGCGTTTTATCTCATTGCGCGTGCGGTAGAGATTGACGCCGGCGGCGGTGACGGTACTGACCTTGAGGCTGCCGGCGTAGCGGGCGTCAATCTCGCCGTGGAAACTCTCCTCCAACGGCCGGGCGGCGAAATGGCCGCAGACCTGATTGATCGTCGCCAGCCAGCGCTGATACGCCAGCCCTCCCTCTGCCGTGGTCATCATTCGCCCTTCTCCTGTAATAACAATGTTTCTGCATTGTTGCATTTGTGTCGCCTCAGGCAAGGGCGCGATGGCGGGTATATGAAAGAACTATTACCCGCGGCACATTTATGCGAGGGCAGACGACGGAATTGCGGCGACTGTCACAGCGGCGCAAACGAATGTCACAGAGAAAAAAGCGCCAACCGCCAACCAGACATAGACTGAAAGCACTATCCGCGATGAATAAGGAAAGGGTATGTCCACCTCACAGATAGCGCTGCTTGCCAGCGTCCAGCAGTTTTTAGACCGTCAGCATGGCCTGTATATCGACGGCGCCCCCTGCGCCGCGCAGAGCGAAAACCGGTTAACCGTCTGGGATCCGGCCACCGGGCAGGCGATTGCCACCACCGCCGACGCCAGCCCGGCGGATGTCGACCGGGCGGTGATGTCCGCCTGGCGCGCTTTTGTCGATCGCCGCTGGGCCGGGCGCACCCCGGCTGACCGTGAACGCATCCTGCTGCGTTTTGCCGATCTGGTGGAGCAGCACGGCGAAGAGCTGGCGCAACTGGAAACCCTCGAGCAGGGGAAATCCATTGCCATCTCCCGCGCCTTTGAGGTCGGCTGCACCCTGAACTGGATGCGCTACACCGCGGGGCTGACCACCAAGATCAGCGGCCGGACGCTGGACGTTTCGATCCCGTTCCCGCAAGGGGCGCGTTACCAGGCGTGGACCAAAAAAGAGCCGGTCGGGGTGGTGGCGGGCATCGTCCCGTGGAATTTCCCGCTGATGATCGGCATGTGGAAGGTCATGCCGGCCCTGGCGGCGGGCTGTTCGATCGTCATCAAACCCTCGGAAACCACCCCGCTGACCCTGCTGCGGGTGGCGGAGCTGGCGACCCAGGCGGGCATTCCTGACGGGGTGTTCAACGTGGTCACCGGCAGCGGCGCCGGCTGCGGCGCGGCGCTGACCGCCCATCCGCAGGTGGCGAAGGTTAGCTTTACCGGCTCGACGGCGACCGGGAAACAGATTGCCCGCGTGGCTGCCGACCGCCTGACCCGCGTGACGCTGGAGCTGGGTGGCAAGAATCCGGCGATTGTGCTCAAAGACGCCGACCCCCAGTGGGTTATTGAGGGGCTGATGACCGGAAGCTTCCTCAATCAGGGGCAGGTCTGCGCCGCCAGCTCGCGGATCTACATCGAAGCGCCGCTGTTTGACACCCTGGTCAGCGGCTTCGAGCAGGCGGTGAAATCGCTGCAGGTGGGGCCGGGGATGCAGGAGACGGCGCAGATCAACCCGGTGGTCTCCCGGGCCCACTGCGACAAGGTGGCGGCCTACCTCGAAGAGGCTCGCCAGCAGAAGGCAGAGCTTATCAGCGGCAGCGCCGGACCAGACGCGGGAGGGTACTATATTCCGCCAACGCTGGTGGTAAACCCCGACGCCGGACTGCGTCTCAGCCGTGAGGAGGTTTTTGGCCCGGTGGTGAACCTGGTGCGAGTGGCCGATGGCGAGGAGGCGCTGCGCCTGGCCAACGACAGCGATTTTGGTCTGACCGCCAGCGTCTGGACCCGCGATCTGACCCAGGCCCTGAACTACACCGACCGTCTGCAGGCGGGAACGGTATGGGTCAACAGCCATACCCTGATTGACGCCAACCTGCCTTTCGGCGGCATGAAGCAGTCTGGAACCGGCCGCGATTTCGGCCCTGACTGGCTCGACGGCTGGTGCGAAACCAAATCCGTCTGCGTGCGCTACTAGCCCTCCGTCGGGGAAGGCGAAAGGCTTTTCCCGACGCGCCCCTTGCCGACTTCCGGTCTTTCTCGCTACTGTGGAGGGCAATCTTTGCCTAATCTGGGCGGTGAATCATCAGGAGGTCTTCGGCATGACAGCATTTCCTAAGGTTGCGCTAATTGGTCCCGGCGCCATCGGCACCACGATTGCCGCCGCCCTGTTTGAGAGGGGGAGGGCGCCGATGGTCTGCGGGCGTACCGCCCATTCGGCGCTGGTGCTGCGCACTGACGAAGGTGAGATCGTGGTGCCCGGCCCGGTGCACACCGACCCGATGGCGATAGCCGCCCCCTTCGACCTGGTCTTTGTCGCGGTGAAAACCACCCAGACGGAGGCCATCGCCCCCTGGCTGACGGCCCTGTGTTCCCCTGACACCGTGGTGTGCGTGCTGCAAAACGGCGTTGAGCAGCGCCAGCAGTTTGCCCCCTTGACCGGCGGTGCGACGGTGCTGCCGTCGGTGGTCTGGTTCCCGGCGCAGCGCGATGCCGATGCCTCTGTCTGGTTGCGCGCCACGCCGCGCCTGACGCTGCCGGATCTGCCGGGGGCAGAGCGAGTGCAGCAGGCGCTGGCGGGAACCCGCTGCGCGGTGGACCTGGCGGCTGATTTTACCACCGTTGCCTGGCGCAAACTGTTGCAGAACGCGGTTGCCGGTCTGATGGTGCTGACCGGACGACGCGCCGGGATGTTCGCCCGGGAGGACATCACTGCCCTCGGGCTGGCTTATCTGCGCGAATGCCTGCAGGTGGCGCGGGCGGAAGGGGCCGCCCTGAGCGACAGCGTGCCGGAGGAGATTATCGCCGGCTTTCATCGGGCGCCTGCCGACTTAAGCACCTCGATTATGATCGATCGCCTCAATGGCCGACCGCTGGAGTGGGATATTCGTAACGGCGTGGTGCAGCGTCGCGGGCGTCAGCACGGCATTCCGACGCCGCTCAGCGATATCATCGTGCCGCTGCTGGCGCGGGTGCGAGCCACTGGAAGCGGGATCTGCTATGATCCCGACTTTCGTTGTCTGGAGCCAGTCGATGTTCAACGACGCCATTGTTTATGACCGCTACGGGCCGCCGTCCGCGGTGCTAACGCTGAAACGCCTGCCGCTGGCGCCGCTGGCGGGCGGACGGGTGCGGGTCAGGATGCGCTTTGCCCCGGTGAATCCTTCGGATCTGATCCCCGTGACCGGCGCCTATCGCCATCGCACCCGACTGCCGGCCGTCGCCGGCTATGAAGGACTTGGCGAGGTGGTCGCCGCGCCATACGGCAGCCGGCTGTGCGTGGGCCAGCGGGTGCTACCCCTGCGCGGAGGCGGCACCTGGCAGCGGTTTATCGATCTGGATGAGACCTGGCTGGTGCCGGTGCCGCCGGCAGTTGACGATCTGCTGGCCGCCCGCGGGTATATCAATCCGCTGACGGCTATGCTGATGCTCAAGCGCTGGCCGGTTGCCGGAAAACACCTCGTGCTGACCGCGGCATCGTCCTCCTGCGCCAGTCTGCTGGGACAGTGGGCGCTGGCGATGGGCGCCCGCTCGGTGAGCGGGATTATTCGCTCGCCGCAGCATCGGGCGCGCCTGGAACAGGCCGGGATCTATCCGATCCTCGATACCGACCGGGCGCTGATGGAGAAGGTCAGCCAGCACAGCGATCTGGTGTTTGACGCGGTGGGCGGCGAACTGGCGAATACGCTGCTGTCGGTGCTGGCCGGGTCGTCGACCCTGATCTCCTATGGGCTGTTATCCGGGCGGCCGCTGACCCAGACGCGCGGTAGCGCGACGGTGCGCAAGTTTCATCTGCGGGAGGCGCTGCCGACACTCAGCGTGGCGGCGTGGCGGGCAGCGTTCGACGAAATCTGGCAGCGCCTGCCGACGACCTCCCAGCCGCCGGCCCAGCGTATAGCGTTGAACGACTGGCGGGCGGCGATTGCCGCCGCCGGCCAGCCGGGAAGAGGCGGTAAGATCCTGCTGGATTTCACCGCTGGTTAAGATTACTTTTTCTTTTCGCCCAGAGTAGGGGTTTCGTCAAAGAAGTTCCACGGCTTGAGCAGCGCGTGCGCCCACTCGGTCGGCATGATCGGCCACTCTTCGGCGCGCGCCACGTGGGTGGTGCCGGTGGTGATCCACACGACGTCATCGTGGTTAGTCAGCGACTCATCATCCTTCGCGTACTGGCCCAGGCCGGTATCGTGGGCGGAACGGTTCGGGTATTTCCCTTCCGGATATCGCTCTGTCGGGTGGTAGCGCGTCACCCACAGCTGTTTATCCATAAAGCTCAGGCGATGATATATCCACTCGTCCGGGGCGAATTTGGCACCGGTCGCCGCCGGGTGCGTGCCGCCGGCGTAAGGGATAATCTGGTATGAGACCGGGTTGCCCATGCGGTTCTCTTTGCTGGTGTTGCTCAGCAGGCGGATAGTGCCCGGGTCGAATTTCTGCGCCGCTTTTTGCTCGCTGTCAATCGTGTACTGATTCACCTGCATAGTACTGGTGCGCGGGCCGCCGGCGGTGTTGGGCTTCACTTCCGGGTCCATCGCCACCAGGGTGTTGTTCTCGCCGTCCACATCGAGGTCGAGGCGGAAGTTATAGATGTGCTGGTGAGTGGTGCCGACAATATTATGGTCGATCAGCGTTCCGTAGCGGGTATCCTCTTTGGCGCTGGGGTCATGCATGGTCTTCGCCAGCACGCCTTTCACCGCTTCAATGCCGGTGGCGCCAGCATCGATACCGATGGTGCCGTTGTCATGGAACACCCAGTCAAAGATATAGTCGTAGTTGCCGACGGTGCTGATCCAGCGCACCACCAGCTCCCGGCGTTCGGTGCTGACGTTGGGTTTGCCCATTTCCAGGTGCTTATACTCAGGCCCGGCATAGCGTTCGAATATGGCCACCGCGCCTGGAATAGTGGTTGGTTTGCCGGTGTAATCGGCGATAGTTTCGTCCAGCAGTACCGCATTTGACGGGGCATCTTTACCGCGAACAATTGGCGACGTCAGGGTGCCCATGCCGTAATCGCCGGAGTCGAGGTAGGCTTTGAAATACCAGCCGACGTCCGGGTCGCCGTAGGGGACGATCATCCCGCCGAGGGAACCTTCATACATCACCTGGCGTTTTGTGCCGTTATCGTTGTAGGTCACCGTTGACAGAATTGGTCCGACGCGCGAGTTAAGACGCAGGTGGAAATCCCAGTTCTGCCAGTGAATGGTATCGCCGGTAATGGTGTAGTTTTTGCCTTCCGGTTCGGTTATCTCCAGCGGTTTCACCGCCGGGGCGTTGCGGTCGCGACCATCATAAGGACGGGGCTCCATTGGGACCGGGATCACCGGACCTTCTTCGATTTTGATGATTTTCTTCGCTTCAAGGTCGACCACCGCCACCAGGTTTTCAATCGGGTGCGCCCAGTAGTTGCCGTCGCCGGTATCCAGATAACTGACCACCTTCAGCAGACGCGCATCCTGCTGCAGGCCATCTTTGCCATCAAAAAAGCCAACGGTGAGCGGGGTGGTGACCACTTTGCCAGGATCGGTAATACCGTGCTTTTTCAGCACCTCAGCGAATTCGCTGCTGGTATTGATGATGTTCTGCACGCTGACAAAATCATCGAGCAGCACCATCCCGTGGGCGCCTTTGATCGGCGTCCAGGAAAGGATTTTTTTGTTTTGCAGATCGACCACGGCTTCAATGACGTGTTTGCCATCGAGCATCACCACATCGGCAGTGCGGGGAGCATCGACCGGCGTTCCCTGCAGGGCAAAGGCCCATACCGCCGCCTTGTCCGGCTCGTGTAAGGAAATCTCAGTAAAGCGGGTATTCGGCTGAAACTCCGGCGCGGCTTTGACAATGGTCACCGCTTCACTGATTTCCGCCGCCGAGAGCGAGTTTAACGGGTGCGGGCGCTTTTCCACCTGGAAGGTCTGATCGAGACCGGACTGGAAGACATCGTTGATAAAGGTATCGGAAACCCAGGCTTTACCTTCCTTCATTACCACAGGCACCTGTAGGTCAAGGGATTTACCGTTGACGATCGCCGTTTTGGCGCCGGGCTTTACTTTGACGTAAGCGCCGTCTTTTATCAGGGTGAACATTTGCGCGTAGTCATCCCACTGCACATCGGCGCCGAATTCCTGCAGCGTTTTATCCAGCGGTACCATGTGGGCTTCGCTACCGTGAGCGAAGACCGGTGATTGCCAGGCGCAAACCACCGCCACGGCCAGCGCCAGCGCGGTTTTACGAGGAGAAAATTTCAAGCCGTTTGCCATTGTGACCTCATCTTATTGTTGTGTTGTCTCTTGCCGCTGCGAATGTCGGCTTTGTCATCCTTAAGCTACCAGCCAGCGGCGCCGGGGCGTTTGTTTGCTTTTGCCAGCTTGTTTGTCAGTTTTGCCAGACGGGCGTAAAAAATGCCTCCGCAGAGGCATTGAGTACGTGCGCTGATTTTTTTGCCGGGTGGCGGCTGACGCCTTACCCGGCCTACGGTCCGTGCGGCCTGCCGTTAATTTATTCACCATTCTTGCTGGCCCGAGCCCGGGGGTACAGGGGGCGGCGGCGACTGGCCGCCCCCTGTGCGCTCCCTGCGCTATGCCAGGCATAACGCAGACGATTAACCGGGAGCGCAATGTGCGCTGAAGCCACGGATAACATAAAGGACTTCCCGGGGCGAAACCGTTGCAAACCGATTGCTGTATCAATGGCTAAAGGGTCGGCCAACAGAGCGCCAGCGGTCTATTTTTCGCTATCACGCCGGGAAATCTCCCTGTTGACGCGCCACCAGGGTCAGAATGGAATACAGCGCCACCGCCTGCTGGTGCTGGTTGAAAATCTCCACCGCCCATTCCACCACGCCGGTGGCTTTCTCATCGGCGCTGCGCTGACGTTTGACCGTTTTCCGCTTACAGGTGAGGCGAACCTGAATGGTGTCGCCCGGTTTGACCGGCTCAATAAAGCGCAGGTTTTCCATCCCATAGTTGGCGATAACCGGCCCGACGCCGGCATCGACGAACAGCCCGGCCGCGGCGGAGATCAGGAAATAGCCGTGGACCACCCGCTCGCCAAAAATCGACTCGGCGGCGGCGATTTTGTCCATGTGCGCGTAGAAATGATCGCCGCTCAGGCAGGCGAAGTTAACGATATCCGCTTCGGTCAGGGTTCGGCGCGGGGTTAATAAGCTGTCGCCAGGCTGAATCTCTTCGAAATATTTGCGGAACGGGTGAATACGGTCTTCGTTCACCTGGGCGCCGCGCACCCACTGTTGACCGATGGTCGCCAGCATCGTTGGGCTGCCCTGGACCGCGGTACGCTGCATATAGTGTTTCACCGAACGCAGCCCGCCAAGCTCTTCTCCGCCGCCAGCGCGGCCGGGGCCGCCGTGCACCAGCTGCGGCAGCGGCGAACCGTGGCCGGTTGACTCGACCGAGGACGCCTCGTTCAGTATCTGAATACGGCCATGGGCGCGGGCGGCGCCAAGGATAAACTCGCGCGCCAGCTCGCCGCTGGCGGTGACCAGCGTCCCCGCCAGACTGCCGCCGCCGGCGCGCGCCAGCGTCAGCGCATGCTGGCGGTCACGATACGGCATCAGCGTCGCCACCGGACCAAAAGCTTCAATGGCGTGAACCGCCGGCGTTTCATCCGGCTGTGAGCAGTACAACAGGGTCGGCGGGAAAAATGCGCCGGCCGCGCTGAGATCCGCCTCTCCACCGAGCAGTACTTCGCAGCCAGCGGCTATCAGCTTATTGACGCTCTCCTGTACGTCCTGACGCTGTTCGCTATTAACCAGGGCCCCCATCTTAACGCCCTCCTGCGCAGGGTCACCGACGGTTACTTTATGCAGGCGGGAGATCAGTGCATCGCTAACCGCATTAATCTGAGCCAGTGGCACAATGATTCTGCGGATAGCGGTACATTTTTGCCCGGCTTTCGCCGTCATCTCGCGGACCACTTCCCGAATAAACAGCGCGAATTCCGGTTGCTCCGGAGTGACGTCTTCGCCTAACACGCAGCAGTTGAGTGAATCTGCTTCCATGGTAAAGGGAATGGATTTGGCTACCAGGTTAGGGTGCGCCCGTAGCTGCTGGCCGGTGGCGGCTGACCCGGTAAAGGTCACCACGTCCTGGCTATCGAGGTGGTCGAGCAGATCGCCCGCGCCGCCGCAAATCAGGCTGATGGCGCCCTCCGGCACCAGGCCGCTGTCGACAATCGCTTTCACCATTGCCTGGGTGAGCTGGGCGGTAGCGGTTGCCGGTTTAATGATCGCCGGCATACCGGCAAGCCACGTGGGCGCCAGTTTTTCCAGCATTCCCCAGCAGGGGAAGTTGAAGGCGTTGATATGGACGGCGACGCCTGATTTTGATGTCAGCACATGACGCGCGGCAAAACCGCCCTGTTTGGAGAGCGGGATGAGCTCGTCTTCCGGCCACAGGATATCGTCCGGTAATTCTCGACTACCGAGCCCGGCATAGGTGAAAAGGGTACCGATACCGCCTTCAATATCCACCCAACTGTCGGCGCGAGTGGCGCCGGTTTGCGCGGAGATGGCGTAGAACTGGTCTTTCTGCTCCAGCAGGTGTTTCGCCACCGCTTTCAGCATCGCGCTGCGTTCAATAAAGGTCATCGCCTGCAGGGCTTTACCACCGCGCTCAATCGCGAAGCGGCGCGCCTGCGCCATATCCAGGCCTTCACTGGTCACCTCCCAAAGCGCCGCGCCGGTGATGGCGTGATGGATAGTACGGGCGCGGCCCCGGCCGGTCTGCCAGGCGCCGGATAAGTAGCTGGCTAACTGCTGCATCGCAAATCTCCAAATGTGTTACGTGTGATATCTATAAATAGTTCTTTTATGAATCATAAAATGCAAGCCCGTATTTAATAAATTATTAACATTGTGATCGCGATGGCGTTACGCCTTATGCTTAACTTACTGTATTAATTGTGGTTTACAAAAGGTTTTGCGGAGATTATCACAAAAAGAGCAAACAAAATTTGTGGTTTTATTTAACCAATATGTAACCTTCAATAAAAAAAGTGATTCACATAAATGTTTTTGTTGTGAATATCGGAATCATAAAGGTGATGACGTGACAGAAGAACAACGCTTTGACCAGCGCATCGCGCAGGAAACGGCCATCGAACCGCAGGACTGGATGCCGGATGCCTACCGTAAGACCTTGATTCGGCAGATAGGCCAGCACGCGCACTCGGAGATCGTCGGCATGCTGCCGGAAGGCAACTGGATCACCCGCGCGCCGACGCTGCGCCGCAAAGCGATCCTGTTGGCTAAGGTACAGGATGAGGCTGGACACGGGCTGTATCTCTATAGCGCCGCGGAAACCCTTGGCTGCGCCCGGGAAGACCTGTATCAGAAGATGCTCGACGGGCAGATGAAATACTCCTCCATTTTTAACTACCCGACCCTCAGCTGGGCGGATATCGGCGTGATCGGCTGGCTGGTCGATGGCGCGGCCATCGTCAACCAGGTGGCGCTGTGCCGGACCTCCTACGGCCCCTATGCCCGGGCGATGGTCAAAATCTGCAAAGAAGAGAGCTTTCACCAGCGTCAGGGTTTTGAAGCCTGCATGGCGCTGGCGCAGGGCAATGAGGCGCAGCGGCAGATGCTGCAGGACGCCATTAACCGCTTCTGGTGGCCGGCGCTGATGATGTTTGGCCCTAACGATGACAACTCGCCGAACAGCGCCCGCAGCATGGCGTGGAAAATCAAACTGCACTCCAACGACGAGCTACGTCAGCGCTTCGTCGACAATACCGTGCCGCAGGTAGAGATCCTCGGTATGACCGTCCCGGACCCGGATTTGCAGTTTGATGAAGCCAGCGGGCACTACCGCTTCGGCGAAATCGACTGGCAGGAATTTAACGAGGTGATTAGCGGCCGTGGCATTTGCAATCACGAGCGGTTGGCAGCCAAGCGTAAGGCCTGGGAAGAGGGCGAATGGGTGCGCGAAGCCGCGCTGGCCCATGCGCAAAAACAGCAGGCCCGCAGCGCGGCATGAGGAGAGACAACATGAGCAAAGTTTATTGGCCGTTATATGAAGTGTTCGTTCGCAGCAAACAGGGGTTATCCCATCGTCACGTCGGCAGTCTGCACGCTGCCGATGATCAAATGGCGCTGGAGAATGCCCGTGATGCCTACACCCGCCGCAGCGAAGGCTGCTCAATTTGGGTGGTGAAGGCCAGCGAAATCGTTGCTTCGCAGCCGGAAGATCGCGGCGAATTCTTCGACCCGGCGGAAAGCAAAGTCTACCGTCATCCGACTTTCTATACCGTGCCGGACGGCATGGAACATATGTGAGGCGGCGATGAATAACCCTAACCCCGTAGCCACCTACGCCCTGCGGCTTGGCGACAATGGTCTGGTTCTGGCCCAGCGTTTAGGCGCCTGGTGCGGACATGCTCCCGAGCTCGAGATCGATCTTGCGCTGGCCAATATCGGCCTCGACCTGCTCGGCCAGGCGCGCAATTTTTTAAGCTATGCCGCCGAGCTTAACGGCTGCGGCGACGAAGATACGCTGGCTTTTGGCCGCGATGAGCGCCAGTTCAGCAACCTGCTGCTGGTGGAGCAGCCAAACGGCAATTTTGCCGACACTATCGCCCGCCAGTTCTTTATCGACGTCTGGCATGTCGCCCTGTTCAGCCGGCTGGTGAACAGCCGCGACGCGCAGCTGGCGGCCATTGCCGCTAAAGGGCTGAAAGAGGTGCGTTACCACCAGCGCTTTAGCCGCGGCTGGCTGGAGCGTCTGGGTAACGGCACCGAATTATCAAATCGCAAAATGCAGCAGGCGGTCGACAATCTGTGGCGCTTCACCGGCGAATTGTTCCTGGCTGATGAAGTGGAGCTCAGCCTGGTTGAGCAGGGCATTGCGGTTGATCCGCGTGAACTGCAGGCCGAATGGCAAAGCGCGGTACACACGGCGCTTCTCGACTCCGGCTTACAGATCCCGCAGGAAGCGGCCTTCCGCAGCGGCGGCAAACAGGGGCTGCACAGTGAACATCTCGGCCCGCTGCTGGCGGAGATGCAGTATCTGCAGCGTTCGCATCCCGGACTGCAGTGGTAAGTGAGGTGACTATGCAACGTCTTGCCGATATCGCTCCTGCAGAGGTTCGCACCATCTGGGGATTATTAAGCGCGATCCCGGATCCGGAAGTGCCAGTACTCACCATCACCGACCTCGGTATGGTGCGCAGCGTCGCGCGCCATGGCGACGGCTGGGTGATTGGCTTTACCCCGACCTATTCGGGCTGTCCGGCGACGGAGCATCTGCTGGGGGAGATCCGCACGGTCATGAGCGAGCATGGCTTTCAGCCGGTACATATCGTCCTGCAGCTGGATCCGCCGTGGACCACCGACTGGATGAGTCAGGATGCCCGCGAGCGCCTGCGCCAGTACGGCATCAGCCCGCCCCAGGGGCACGCCTGCCATGCGGATATGCCCGCTGAGGTGAGCTGTCCGCGCTGCGGCAGCACCCATACCTCACTGATTAGCGAATTCGGTTCCACGGCCTGCAAAGCGCTCTATCGCTGCGACAGCTGCCGGGAACCTTTTGATTACTTTAAATGTATTTGAGGTTGCCATGACGACGTTCTATTCGCTTAAGGTGGCGAGAGTCGAGCCGGAAACCCGCGATGCGGTGACCATCACTTTTGCGATCCCGCAAGCCCTGCAGACGGAATACTGTTTTCGCCCGGGCCAGCATCTGACGCTAAAAGCCCGTCTGGGCGGCGAAGAACTGCGCCGCTGTTACTCCATTTGTCACAGCCGCACGCCAGGCGAAATTAGCGTCGCGGTCAAAGCCATCGACGGCGGACGCTTCTCGCGCTACGCCCAGCACGATATCCAGCAGGGTATGGAGCTGGAGGTGATGGTGCCGCAGGGGCATTTCGGTTATCAACCGCAGGCCGAACGGCAGGGAGAATATCTGGCGATTGCCGCCGGCTCCGGGATCACGCCGATGATGGCGATCATTAGCGCGACGCTAGCGACCGAGCCGCAAAGCCGCTTTACGCTGATCTACGGCAACCGCAGCAGCCATAGCATGATGTTCCGCCAGGCGCTGGCCGATTTAAAAGACCGCTATCCGCAGCGCCTGCAGGTGATCCACCTGTTTAGCCAGGAGTCGATGGACAGCGATCTGCTACAGGGGCGCATTGACGGCGACAAACTGCGCCAGCTCGCTGACCATCTGCTGGATTTCAGCCGTTTCGACGAGGCCTTTATCTGCGGTCCGGCGGCGATGATGGACGAGGCGGAAGCGACGTTACGTGAACTTGGCGTAGCGGAGAAATCGATTCATCTCGAACGCTTTAATACCCCAGGCGGCAATGTGAAGCGGGCCGCTGGAGTGCAGGCGGAAGGGCGCACGGTGACCATCCGCCAGGACGGGCGCGATCGGCTTATCGCCCTCAGCGCCGAAGACGACAGCATCCTGGATGCCGCATTGCGTCAGGGCGCCGATCTGCCGTTCGCCTGTAAGGGCGGGGTATGCGCCACCTGTAAATGTAAAGTGCTGCGCGGCGAAGTGGCGATGGCCGCCAATTACAGCCTGGAAGCGGATGAGCTGGCGGCGGGCTACGTGCTGAGCTGCCAGTCGCTGCCGACCAGCGGCGATGTGGTGGTCGACTTTGACGCGCGGGGGATGGCATGAGTGACCTGCTGATCCACCGTCATGGCCGGGTGCTTCAGTTGACGCTGAACCGCCCGCAGGCCCGCAACGCGCTGAACAATGCCTCATTAACCCAGATTGCCGAGGCGCTGGAGGCCGCGGCAGTTGATGACAGCGTCGGCGTCTGCGTTATTCGCGGTAACGCGCGTTTTTTCGCCGCCGGGGCTGACCTTAATGAAATGGCGGAAAAAGATCTTCCTGCCACCCTGGATGATATTCGCCCACGGTTATGGGGGCGAATTGATGCCTTTACTAAACCGCTCATCGCTTCGGTCAACGGCTACGCCCTCGGCGCCGGCTGCGAGCTGGCCCTGCTGTGCGACCTGATTGTCGCCGGGGACAACGCCCGCTTTGGCCTGCCGGAAATTACCCTCGGCATAATGCCGGGCGCGGGCGGCACCCAGCGGCTGATCCGCAGCGTTGGCAAGGCGCTGGCCAGCCGGATGGTGCTGAGCGGCGAGAGTATTGACGCCCGCCAGGCGCAGCAGGCCGGGCTGGTCAGTGATATCCATCCGGCGGCGTTAACCGATGAGTATGCCCTGAAACTGGCAACCACCATTGCCCGCCATTCGCCGCTGGCGCTACGGGCGGCAAAACAGTCGCTACGCCTGGCGCAGGAAGTCAGCCTGCAGGCCGGTCTACAACAGGAGCGCCAGCTGTTTAGCCTGCTGAGCGCCACCGAGGACCGCCGCGAAGGCATCGACGCCTTCTTACAAAAACGTACCCCGGAATTTAAAGGACGCTAATCGTGGAAGCTTTCATTCTCAGCGCAGTGGAACAGGGCGTCATGACCATTACCCTCAATCGCCCGGACCGCCTCAACAGTTTTAACGATCTGATGCATCACCAGCTGGCGGAATGTCTGAAGCAGGCCGAGCGCGATGATGGCGTGCGCTGCCTGCTGATCACCGGCGCCGGCCGCGGTTTTTGCGCCGGCCAGGATTTGAACGACCGCAATGTCGACCCCAGCGGCCCGCCGCCGGATCTCGGCATGTCGGTAGAACGCTTTTACAACCCGCTGGTACGCCGTCTGGCGGCGCTGCCGAAACCGGTCATCTGCGCGGTTAACGGCGTGGCCGCCGGCGCGGGCGCTACCCTGGCGCTGGGTTGCGATATCGTGCTGGCCGCGCGTTCGGCCAAATTTGTGATGGCGTTCAGCAAGCTCGGCCTGGTGCCGGACTGCGGCGGCAGCTGGTTCCTGCCGCGGGTGGCCGGCCGTGCGCGCGCGATGGGGCTGGCGCTGCTGGGCGACAGCCTCAGCGCGGAACAGGCCGCGCAGTGGGGGATTATCTGGCAACTAGTGGACGATTCAGAACTGGCGGATACCAGTCTGCAACTGGCGCGCCATCTGGCGGCGCAACCGACGTTTGGTCTTGGGCTGATTAAAAAGGCGCTGCTGGCCTCTGAAACCAACAGTCTCGACGCGCAGCTGGACCTGGAGCGCGATTATCAGCGTCTGGCCGGGCGCAGCGATGATTACCGCGAAGGGGTCAGCGCGTTTCTGGCCAAACGGCCACCACAGTTCAGCGGGAAATAGATGATGACGACATCCTTAGCCACCGTGGCGGTGATCGGCAGCGGCACCATGGGAGCCGGCATCGCCGAAGTGGCTGCCGCCGCCGGGCATCCGGTGCGTATTTTTGATATTAACCCTAAGGCTGTAGACCTGGCGATAGAGGGTATCGCCGAGCGTCTGGCGTCACGCGTTGCGCGGGGCAAACTGGCGTCAGAGCAGGCCGATGCGCTGCTGGCGCGCCTGCATCCGGCCCACGATTTAGCCGCGCTTGCCGATGCGGATTTAGTGATCGAAGCGGCCTCTGAACGGTTGGAGGTCAAAACGGCGCTGTTCACGCAGCTGGCGGAGATCTGCGCGCCGTCAACGCTGTTGACCAGTAATACCTCGTCTATTTCGATTACCGCTATCGCCGCCGGGGTCAAAAACCCGGAGCGGGTGGCCGGACTGCACTTTTTTAATCCGGCGCCGGTGATGAAGCTGGTCGAGGTGGTGAGTGGTCTTGCGACCTCCACAGAAGTGGTGGAGCAGCTGTGCCAGTGCGTAAGCGGCTGGGGGAAACAGCCGGTGCGCTGCCGCTCAACGCCCGGTTTTATCGTTAACCGCGTAGCGCGTCCGTTCTACGCTGAGGCCTGGCGCGCGCTGGAAGAGCAGGTCGCCGCCCCGGAGGTTATCGATGCCGCTTTGCGTGACGGCGGCGGTTTTCCTATGGGACCGCTGGCGCTGACGGACCTGATTGGCCAGGACGTCAACTTCGCCGTGACCTGTTCGGTGTTTAACGCCTTCTGGCAGGACCGCCGCTACCTGCCATCGCTCCTCCAGCAAGAGCTGGCGCTGGCCGGGCGGCTAGGTAAAAAGAGCGGCCACGGCGTCTATCGCTGGCCCGCTGAGACACTGCCGGACGCGGCGCTGCCGCCGGTAATGATGGGTGCTGAATCCGTTACCGTCAGAAGTGACAATGTCACTGAATTAGACGATGTCTTGCTGCTGGAGACCGAAGGCGAGACCGCCCTGGCGCTGAGTATTAAGCATCACCGCCCGGTGGTGGTGTATGACCTGTGCGCCAGCGATACGGTGGTGCTGGCCGCAGCGGCAACCAACGCGCCTGCGGCCACTGATAAGGCCGTGCATTACTTCCAACAGCAGGGCAAGAAAGTGCTGCTTATTGTCGATTATCCCGGCCTGCTGGTGTGGCGCACGGTGGCGATGCTGATTAACGAAGCGCTGGATGCGGTGCAAAAAGGCGTCGCCAGCCCGCAGGATGTCGATACCGCGATGCGCCTTGGCGTCAACTATCCGCATGGCCCGCTGGCATGGGGAGAACGCCTTGGCTGGCGGCGGGTGCTGCAACTGCTGGAGAACCTGCAACACCATTATGGCGAGGAGCGCTATCGCCCCAGTTCCCTGCTGCGCCAGAAGGCGCTGATGGAGAAGCACCATGAGCAATGATCCGTGGCGCAACGCGCGCGTGATGTACGAAAAAGATACCTGCGCCAGAAAGATGGGGATCGAACTTATCGAAATGGACGACGGTTTTGCGCAGATGAGTATGACCGTCTCGGCGGACATGCTTAACGGCCATCAAACCTGTCACGGTGGTCAGCTATTTACGCTTGCCGATACCGCTTTCGCCTACGCCTGTAACAGCCAGGGGCTGGCGGCGGTGGCCTCGGCGGCAAGCATTGATTTTCTTCGTCCGGCGTTTGCCGGCGACCGGCTGGTCGCCACCGCCAGAGTCAAACAGCAGGGCAAGCTGACCGGCGTCTACGACATCGAAATTGTTAATCAACAGCAAAAGATTGTGGCCCTGTTCCGCGGCAAATCGCACCGCATCGGCGGCACAATCACGGGAGACGTGTAATGCGCGACGCCTTTATTTGTGACGGGATCCGTACGCCGATTGGCCGCTACGGCGGCGCGCTGGCCAGTGTGCGCGCCGACGACCTGGCGGCAATCCCGCTGCGTGAGCTCCTGAGTCGTAATCCCGGGCTCGACCCGGCAGCAATTGATGATGTGATTTTCGGCTGTGCGAATCAGGCCGGGGAAGATAACCGCAACGTGGCGCACATGGCGACGTTGTTGGCCGGTTACCCGCATACCGTGCCGGGCACCACGATTAACCGCCTGTGCGGATCGGGTCTGGATGCCATCGGCTTTGCCGCCAGGGCGATCAAAGCCGGCGATGCCGAGCTGCTGATTGCCGGCGGCGTGGAATCGATGTCGCGTGCGCCTTTCGTGATGGGAAAAGCCAGCGCGCCGTACCAGCGTCAGGCGGAACTCTTTGATACCACGATTGGCTGGCGTTTTGTGAACCCGCTCATGGCGCAACACTTCGGAACTGACAGCATGCCGGAAACGGCCGAGAATGTAGCTGAATTGTTAAATATCAGCCGGGCCGATCAGGACGCTTTCGCCTGGCGCAGCCAGCAGCGCACGGCGCAGGCCCAGCGCGACGGCATTCTGGCGCAGGAGATTGTGCCGGTGCAGATTGTCGGCCGGAAAGGGGCGGTTAGCGACGTGCGCGAGGACGAGCATCCGCGCCCGGAAACCACGCTTGAGCAGCTGGCGAAACTGAAAGCGCCGTTCCGCCAGGGCGGCGTCATTACTGCGGGCAATGCTTCCGGCGTCAACGATGGCGCCGCGGCGCTGATCATCGCCAGCGAACAGCAGGCCGCTATCCAGGGGCTCACGCCGCGGGCGCGTATCGTGGCGATGGCGACGGCGGGTGTCGAACCGCGCCTGATGGGACTGGGGCCGGTACCGGCGGTGCGTAAAGTGCTGGAGCGGGCGGGACTCAATATTAACGATATGGATCTGATTGAGCTGAATGAGGCCTTCGCCGCCCAGGCGCTGGGGGTGCTCAGACAGCTCGGCGTGCCGGACGATGCGGCGCACGTGAATCCCAACGGCGGCGCCATCGCCTTAGGCCATCCGCTGGGCATGAGCGGCGCGCGGTTAGCGCTGAGCGCCAGCCTTGAGCTGCAACGCCGGGGCGGGCGCTATGCGCTGTGTACGATGTGTATTGGCGTGGGTCAGGGCATTGCCATGATCCTCGAGCGAGTGTGAGCTAATTTACCTGCGAGTACCCTACAATGATAACTACTACAAAATTAGATCCGATTGAAACCGCATCGCGTGACGAACTGCAGGCCCTGCAAACCCAGCGCCTGAAATGGACGCTGAAGCATGCGTACGAAAATGTGCCGATGTATCGCCGCAAGTTCGACGCCGCCGGCGTGCACCCTGACGACTTTCGGGAATTAAACGATCTGCAAAAATTCCCCTGCACCACCAAACAGGATCTGCGCGACAACTATCCCTTCGATACCTTCGCGGTGCCGATGGAGCAGGTGGTGCGCATTCACGCCTCTTCCGGCACCACCGGCAAACCGACGGTGGTGGGATATACGCAAAACGATATTGATAACTGGGCCAATATTGTCGCCCGTTCGCTGCGCGCGGCCGGTGGTTCAGCAAAAGATAAAATTCACGTCGCCTACGGCTACGGCCTGTTTACCGGCGGCCTTGGCGCGCACTACGGCGCGGAACGTTTGGGCGCGACGGTGATCCCGATGTCCGGCGGACAGACCGAAAAACAGGCGCAGCTGATCCGCGATTTCCAGCCGGATATGATCATGGTGACGCCGTCCTACTGTCTGAATCTGATTGAAGAGCTGGAGCGCCAGATGGGCGGCGATGCCCGCGGCTGTTCATTGCGGGTCGGCGTCTTTGGCGCTGAGCCGTGGACGCTGGCGATGCGCGCGGAAATCGAGCGCCGGCTGGGGATCACCGCCCTGGATATTTACGGTTTGTCGGAAGTCATGGGACCGGGCGTAGCGATGGAGTGTCTGGAAACCGTTGACGGCCCGACTATCTGGGAAGACCACTTCTTCCCGGAAATCGTCAACCCGGACGACGGTACGCCGCTGGAAGATGGCGAGCATGGTGAGCTGCTGTTTACCACCCTGACCAAAGAAGCGCTGCCGGTGATCCGCTATCGTACCCGCGATCTGACGCGCCTGCTGCCGGGAACCGCGCGGACCATGCGCCGCATGGATCGCATCAGCGGACGCAGCGACGATATGCTGATTATCCGCGGGGTTAACGTCTTCCCCTCGCAGTTGGAAGAGGAGATCCTCAAGTTTGAACACCTGGCGCCGCACTATCAGTTAGAGGTCAATCGCCGCGGTCATCTGGATTCGCTGGCGGTGCGCGTTGAGCTGAAAGAGAGCGGGCTGGCGCTGAGTCATGAACAACGCTGCCAGATTTGCCATCAGTTGCGTCACCGCATTAAGTCGATGGTCGGGATCTCCACCGATATTACTATCGTCAACTGCGGCAGCATTCCGCGCTCGGAAGGGAAAGCCTGTCGGGTATTCGACCTGCGAAAAGCGGTGGTTAGCGGTTAATCCTCTCTCCGGCTGCGTGGCTGCGCGGCAGGCACCCGGCTGAAGCGTTTGCGCCGTCAGCCGGGGAGTTTCCTGTGCTATGATTCATAAAGGAAAAATATAACAACAGAATGAATCAGATGAGTAAACTCGACGCCTTTATTCAACAAGCGGTGACGGCGATGCCGATCAGCGGCACGTCATTAATTGCCTCGCTGTATGGCGACGCTTTATTACAACGCGGTGGGGAAGTGTGGCTGGGCAGCGTCGCGGCGCTGCTGGAAGGATTAGGCTTCGGCGAGCGCTTCGTACGCACCGCGCTGTTTCGCCTCAATAAAGAAGAGTGGCTTGATGTTGTCCGCATCGGCCGGCGCAGCTTCTATCGCCTGAGTGATAAAGGGTTGCGCCTGACCCGGCGCGCGGAGCATAAAATTTATCGCGCCAGTGCCCCGGAATGGGACGGTACCTGGCTGCTGCTGCTTTCGGAAGGCCTGGAGAAAAATGTGCTCGCCGACGTTAAAAAGCAGCTGCTGTGGCAGGGGTTTGGCGCGCTGGCGCCGAGCCTGCTGGCCTCGCCGTCGCAAAAGCTGGCCGATGTCCAGTCTCTGCTCCACGAAGCGGGCGTCGCCGAAAACGTCATCTGTTTTGAAGCCCATTCGCCGCTGGCGCTCTCCAGGGCGGCCCTGCGCAGCCGGGTGGAGGAGTGCTGGCATCTCACCGAACAAAATGAGATGTACGAGGCGTTTATCGCCTTGTTCCGACCTCTACTGCCGCTGCTGCGCGATTGCGACCCGTCAGAGTTGACGCCGGATCGCTGTTTCCAGATCCAACTGCTCCTTATCCATTTCTATCGCCGGGTGGTGCTCAAAGACCCGCTGCTGCCGGAAGAGCTCCTGCCGGCGCATTGGGCAGGGCAAACCGCCCGCCAGCTGTGTATCAATATTTATCAACGCGTGAGTCCCGGCGCGCTGGCGTTTGTCAGCGAGAAAGGTGAGAGCTCGGTGGGCGAGCTCCCGGCGCCGGGTCCGCTCTATTATCAGCGCTTTGGCGGTTTGCCGGGCGCATAAGGAGGTTGCATGCCGATATATCAGATTGATGGACTGACGCCGGTGGTGCCGGAGGAGAGTTACGTTCACCCGACCGCGGTGTTGATTGGCGACGTGATCCTCGGAAAAGGGGTCTATGTTGGGCCCAACGCCAGCCTGCGCGGCGACTTCGGGCGCATCGTGGTCAAAGACGGCGCCAATATTCAGGATAACTGCGTGATGCATGGCTTCCCCGGCCAGGATACGGTGGTGGAAGAGGAGGGCCATATCGGCCACGGCGCTATTCTGCACGGCTGCGTGATTGGCCGCAACGCGCTGGTGGGCATGAGCGCGGTGATTATCGACGGGGCGGTCATTGGCGAAAACAGCATTGTCGGCGCTTCGGCCTTTGTCAAAGCCAACGCCGAGATGCCCGCCAACCATCTGATTATCGGCAGCCCGGCAAAAGCGATTCGCACCCTGAGCGAACAGGAGCTGGCGTGGAAAAAACAAGGTACCCGTGAATACCAGACGCTGGTGGAACGCTGTAAGCAGACGCTGCACCAGGTGGAGCCATTACGGGAAGTCGAAGCAGGGCGTAAGCGGCTGGCGTTTGATGAAAACCTGCGGCCAAAAGCCGCCACCTGAGGGGTAAAATTATGGCAGAGAAATTATCCGCTCACTGTCACTGCGGTGCGGTGGCGTTTACCGTGGAACTCAGCGACGGCTTCAACACCGTTCGGCGCTGTAACTGCTCATATTGTCGCATGCGTGGGGCGGTCGCGGTCTCTTCGCCGCGTTCAGGAATAGAGGTGGTACGCGGAGGGGATAAGCTCACAGAGTATCGCTTTAATACAGGGGAAGCCGTGCACTTTTTCTGCTCGGTATGCGGGATCTACACCTTTCATCAACGGCGATCAAACCCACAGCAGTATGGGGTGAATGTGGCCTGCATTGACGGCGTTTCGCCTTTCGATTTCCCTTGCGTGGAGGTCAACGACGGCGTGAATCATCCAAAAGATGGCGGCGGAGGCGTGGTGGGGTATTTACGCTACGAGAAAAAGTAAAACTCTCCTCCCGCAGGAAGCGAGAGGAGTGAAATATTAGGCTGCAACCACGCTGTCGATGGCCGCTTTCGCGTCAGACTGCGCTTTGGCCGCGACTTCCGGGCCGTAAGCGATACCTTCGGCGAACACGAAGTTCACGTCGGTGATGCCGATGAAGCCAAGGAAGGTGGACAGGTACGGGGTGACCAGGTCGGTCGGAGTATCTTTATGGATACCGCCGCGGCTGGTAACGACGACCGCGCGTTTACCGGTTACCAGACCTTCCGGCCCTTTCTCGGTGTAGCGGAAGGTGACGCCGGCGCGAGCCACCAGGTCGAAATAGTTTTTCAGCTGCGTCGGGATGTTGAAGTTGTACATCGGCGCAGCGATAACAATCACATCGTTGCCTTTCAGTTCGGCGATCAGCTCGTCGGAAAGGGCCAGCGCTTCCTGCTGACGCGGAGTCAGCGGCGCGTCGCTCGGACGCAGGGCGCCAACCAGTTCGCCATCCAGAACCGGGATCGGATTGGCGGCCAGGTCACGCACGGTGATCTCATCGCCAGGGTGTTTTTCCTGCCATTGTTCAACAAAATAGTCGGAAAGCTGACCAGATTGTGAGTACCCTGCCAGAATACTGGATTTCAGAACTAATACTTTGCTCATGGGTGTTTCCTTTTTTTAATGTGATTGACGGGTCAATGCCCTGGTGCTTGTTGACACTGTATTCACAATCGCGCCACAGAGATAGCGCAATATATCGAATCCTATGTTCAGATTTTTTGAACAAGGCACGAATGACACAGATGTGGTACTCTAAGGCAATACTTCAAAAGAGATTTTCCCGGCAGAGCTCTGCCCGATAACGCTATGACAGAACAACAAAAAATCACCTTCCCCCAGCTTTATCAACAGCTCGACGGCCTGATGCTGCGCGACAAAACGCGCTTTGCCCGCCGTCTGCACGGCGTGAAGAAGGTTAAAAATCCTGAATCGCAACAGGCCATTCTGCAGGAGATGGCGCTGGAGATAAGCCAGGCAGCCGGTAAAGTCCTGCTGCGCGAAGCGGCGCGTCCGGCCATCACCTATCCGGAAAACCTGCCGGTTAGCCAGAAAAAACAAGAGATTCTCGAGGCGGTGCGCGACCACCAGGTGGTGATCGTCGCCGGGGAGACCGGTTCGGGTAAAACCACCCAGTTGCCCAAAATCTGCATGGAGCTGGGGCGCGGGCTGAAAGGACTCATCGGCCATACCCAGCCGCGTCGCCTGGCGGCGCGGACCGTCGCCAATCGTATTGCCGAAGAGCTGCAGAGCGAGCCGGGCGGCTGCATCGGCTATAAAGTCCGCTTCAGCGACCACGTCAGCGAAAACACCATGGTTAAGCTAATGACCGACGGTATCCTGCTGGCGGAGATCCAGCAGGATCGTCTGTTGATGCAGTACGACACCATCATTATCGATGAGGCGCACGAGCGCAGTCTGAATATTGACTTTCTGCTCGGCTATCTGAAAGAGCTCCTGCCGCGCCGCCCGGACCTGAAAATCATCATTACCTCGGCGACCATCGACCCGGAACGTTTCTCAAAGCATTTCAATAATGCGCCGATTATCGAAGTCTCCGGGCGGACTTACCCGGTGGAAGTGCGCTATCGGCCGATAGTGGAAGAGGCGGACGATACCGAGCGCGATCAGTTACAGGCGATCTTTGATGCGGTTGACGAACTGGGGCGCGAAGGGCCCGGCGATATTCTGATCTTTATGAGCGGTGAGCGGGAAATTCGCGATACCGCCGATGCGCTGAATAAGCTGGATCTGCGCCATACCGAAGTGCTGCCGCTGTACGCCCGCCTGTCCAACAGCGAGCAGAACCGCGTCTTCCAGCCGCACAGCGGGCGGCGCATCGTGCTGGCGACCAACGTGGCGGAAACCTCGCTGACCGTGCCGGGCATTAAGTACGTTATCGATCCCGGTACTGCGCGTATCAGCCGTTACAGCTACCGCACCAAGGTGCAGCGCCTGCCGATCGAGCCGGTTTCCCAGGCGTCCGCCAACCAGCGTAAGGGCCGCTGCGGCCGCGTTTCGGAAGGGATCTGTATTCGTCTTTATTCAGAAGACGATTTCCTGTCGCGCCCGGAATTTACCGACCCGGAGATTCTGCGCACCAACCTGGCGTCGGTCATCCTGCAGATGACCGCCCTGGGCTTAGGCGATATCGCCGCCTTCCCGTTTGTCGAAGCGCCGGATAAGCGCAATATCCAGGACGGCGTACGCCTGCTGGAAGAGCTGGGCGCCATCACCACCGATGCGCAGGCAACGGCTTATAAGCTAACCCCGCTGGGCCGCCAGCTCAGCCAGCTACCGGTGGATCCGCGTCTGGCGCGCATGGTGCTGGAGGCGCAGAAGCACGGCTGCGTGCGGGAAGCGATGATCATCACCTCCGCGCTGTCGATCCAGGACCCGCGCGAGCGGCCGATGGACAAACAGCAGGCCTCTGACGAAAAACATCGCCGCTTCCACGATAAAGAGTCCGATTTCCTCGCCTTCGTCAATCTGTGGAACTACCTCGGCGAGCAGCAGAAGGCGCTGTCGTCGAATCAGTTCCGCCGCCAGTGCCGGGTCGATTTTCTTAACTATCTGCGCGTGCGCGAGTGGCAGGACATCTACACCCAGCTGCGCCAGGTGGTGAAAGAGCTTGGCCTGCCGATCAACAGTGAGCCGGCGGAATATCGCGAGATCCATACTGCGTTGCTGACCGGTCTGCTGTCGCACATCGGCATGAAGGATGCCGATAAACAGGAGTATACCGGCGCCCGTAATGCGCGGTTCTCTATCTTCCCCGGCTCCGGTCTATTCAAGAAGCCGCCGAAGTGGACGATGGTTGCGGAGCTGGTCGAGACCAGCCGCCTGTGGGGGCGTATTGCCGCCCGCATTGAGCCGGAGTGGGTGGAGCCGGTAGCGCAGCACCTGATCAAGCGCTCATACAGTGAGCCGCACTGGGAGCGGGCGCAGGGCGCGGTGATGGCGACGGAAAAGGTCACCGTTTACGGCCTGCCGATCGTCGCCGCGCGTAAGGTCAACTACAGCCAGATCGACCCGGCGCTGTGCCGCGAACTGTTTATCCGCCATGCGCTGGTGGAGGGCGACTGGCAGACGCGTCACGCCTTCTTCCGCGATAACCTGAAGCTGCGGGCGGAAATCGAAGAGCTGGAGCATAAGTCGCGCCGTCGCGACATCCTGGTTGATGACGAGACGATGTTCGAGTTTTACGACCAGCGCATTAGCCACGATGTCATCTCCGCTCGCCACTTTGATAAGTGGTGGAAGCAGGCCAGCCGCGAAACGCCAGACTTGCTCAATTTTGAAAAGAGCATGCTGATTAAAGAGGGGGCGGAGCAGGTCAGTAAACTGGACTACCCGAACTTCTGGCATCAGGGCAACCTCAAGCTGCGGCTTAGCTACCAGTTTGAACCTGGCGCCGACGCCGATGGCGTAACGGTGCATATTCCGCTGCCGCTGCTGAACCAGGTAGAGGAGGCCGGGTTTGAATGGCAGATCCCTGGCCTGCGTCGCGAGCTCATTATCGCGCTGATAAAATCGCTGCCGAAGCCGGTACGGCGCAATTTCGTCCCGGCTCCGAACTATGCGGAAGCGTTTCTTGGCCGGGCGACGCCGCTTGAGCTGCCGCTGCTTGATTCGCTGGAGCGCGAGCTGCGTAAGATGACCGGCGTGACCATCGACCGCGAAGCCTGGCAGTGGGATCAGGTGCCCGATCACCTGAAAATCACCTTCCGGGTGGTGGATGATAAAAACAAGAAGCTGCAGGAAGGGCGCTCGCTGCAGGCGTTGAAAGACGCCCTGAAGGGCAAAGTGCAGGAGACGCTGTCGGCGGTCGCTGATGACGGTATTGAGCAGAGCGGGCTGCATATCTGGAGCTTTGGCACCCTGGCGGAAAGTTACGAACAGAAGCGCGGTAACTATAAGGTGAAAGCCTGGCCGGCGCTGGTGGACGAGCGCGACAGCGTGGCCATCAAGCTGTTTGATAATCCACAGGAACAGCAGCAGGCCATGTGGCGCGGTCTGCGTCGCCTGCTGCTGCTCAACATCCCGTCGCCGATTAAGTATCTGCACGAGAAACTACCGAATAAAGCCAAGCTTGGGCTCTACTTTAACCCGTACGGCAAAGTGCTGGATCTGATTGACGATTGCATCTCCTGCGGCGTTGATAAGCTTATCGACGAGGCGGGCGGTCCGGTGTGGACGGAAGAGGGCTTTAGTCAGCTGCACGATAAAGTGCGAGCCGAGCTCAACGACACGGTGGTGGAGATCGCTAAACAGGTCGAGCAGATCCTCACCGCGGTGTTCAATATCAACAAACGGCTGAAAGGCCGGGTGGATATGACCATGGCGCTGGGGCTGTCGGATATCAAAGCGCAGATGGCGGGTCTGGTGTATCGCGGCTTTGTCACCGGCAACGGTTTCCGCCGTCTTGGCGATACGCTGCGCTATCTGCAGGCGATTGAAAAGCGTCTGGAGAAGATGGCTATCGATCCGCACCGCGATCGGGCGCAGATGCTTAAGGTGGAGAGCGTGCAGCAGGCGTGGCAGCAGTGGCTGAATAAGCTACCGCCGAACCGCCGTGAGGACGACGATGTCCGGGAGATCCGCTGGATGATCGAGGAGCTGCGGGTCAGCTTCTTCGCCCAGCAGCTGGGCACCCCGTATCCTATCTCGGACAAGCGAGTGTTGCAGGCGATGGAGCAAATTACCCCATAGCCTGGCTGGTTGTCCCCGGTGGCGCTGCGCTTACCGGGGCTACTGGTCAGGCGTCCACGCTTAAGCGTTTACCCACGCCAGAGTAAAGCCGTCCCAGCCTTTAGTGCCCACGGTTTGCAGCGCCGTTGCCGTCAACCGTGGCTCGGCGCCCATCATCTCAATGAACTGACGCACGCCCTGAACGCGCTCGTCGGCGCTCTGTGGGTTGACCACTTCGCCGTCGCGTACCACGTTATCGCCAATAATTAAGGTTCCTGGGCGGGAATAACGTAGCGCCCAGCGCAGATAATGGGGATTATTCGGCTTATCGGCATCGATGAAGATCAGGTCGAAAGCGGGACATTCGCCAAGCGCCTCCAGGGACTGTAACGCCGGCCCCTCCCGTAGCGTGACCCGCTGGTCAACGCCCGCCAGCTGCAGATTCTCCCGCGCCACCTGGGCATGATGCGCGTCGGCCTCCAGGGTGAGGAGTTGGCCATCGGCAGGAAGCTCGCGCGCCATCCAGATGGTGCTATAGCCGCCGAGGGTGCCGATCTCCAGTATCCGCTTAGCCTGGGTTAGCCGTACCAGCAGGGCGAGAAACTGACCCTGATTGGCGGCGACATCGTGTGCCGGGAGCCCGGCACGATGGTTGTTTTCCAGTACCCGATCGAGCACAGGATCGCCGGGAATTAAGGCCTTAATCAAATAATTGTCTACTGCCGACCACTGTTGTTGCATATGACGCTTCCCCATTTAGCTCCCTGATGAGTCAGACCAGCCGCCTCCCAGCGCCCGGTACAGATCGATCTGCGCCAGCAGCAGGTTGTTCTTCACCTGCACCACGCTAAGCTGGGTGGAGAACAGCGTTCGCTGGGCATCAAGCACATCCAGATAAGAAGAGTAGCCGTTACGGTAGCGGTTTTGTGCAATACGTAAGGTTTCCTGGGCAACGGTCTCTTGTTCCTGAAGCTCGGTTAACTGTTCGCCATAGCGACTGATGGCGTCCAGGCTGTCATTGACCTCTTTGAACGCGCTGCGCACCGTTTTCTCATAGCTATAGAGCGCCTGGTTGCGCTGGGCCATGGAGACGTCCACCTGGGCATTTAACGCCTGGCGGTTTAGCAGCGGCGCCAGAATACTGCCGCCAAGACTCCACAGCCGCAGCGGGTTGTCCAGCAGATCCGGCAGCGTCCGGTCCTGCAGGCTGCCGGTAGCGGTCAGGTTAATAGAGGGCAGCAGCTGCGCCTGTGACGAGGCCAGCGTGGCGTCGGCGGCCACCAGCTGGCGCTCGGCCTGAGCGATGTCCGGACGGCGGTTGAGCAAGGTGGACGGCAGCTGCGACGGCAGACGCAGCGGGGTAAGCTGGGCGAACTCGCCGCGTTTTACCGCGCCAGGGTTATCGCCGAGCAGCACGCTGAGCGCATTTTCCTGCTGCGCAATCTGGTGCTGTAGCGGCGGGATCTGCGCCCGCGTTGACCGCAGCTCCGAATCCGCCTGCATCAGCTCAAGGCGTGAAGTATACCCGGTTTCAAACTGACGTTTGGCCAGGCGCCACGCGTCTTCCCTTGATGTTAGCGTCTGCTGGGTCACCCGCAGCTGCTCATCCAGCGACAGCAGCGTGACGTAGCCAACGGCCACCGAGCTGGCGACGCTCAAATTGGCGGCGGCGGCGGCGGCTTTCTGCGCCTCAAGGCTGGCCCCGGCGGCGTTGGCCGCGCTGCGGTTCGCTCCCCAGATATCGACATCATAGCTGGCGGTCAGGCCGCCCTTATACAGTGTGCTGTGGATCGGCAGGCCGGTGGCGGCGGACTGCGTCCGGGCGCGGGTGCCGGTGAGGCTGGCGTCCAGTGACGGAAACAGGCTGCTGTCGGCGGCGTAAGCGCGCGCCTGATACTCATTCACCCGCTCGCGGGCGATCAGCACATCGCTGTTATAGCGCAGCGCCTGGTCGACATACTGATTGAGGGTACTGTCATGAAAATTGCGCCACCATACACCCTCCACCGGGCTGGCCGGGCCAACGTCGGCCCGCCAGGCGGCAGGAATGGTCAGGGTCGGCTGCGCGCGCTGCACATCGGCGGATTGACAGCCGACCAGCGCCAGAACGATAGTAAGGGCGACCGGGCGGATCATGGTTGTTTCTCCGCACGGGTATCAATAGTCACCTGCACCGACATCCCCGGCCGCAGGCGTTCGCTGTTGTTTTGCCCGTCGTTGACCGTAATACGCACCGGGATGCGCTGGGCGATCTTGACGAAATTGCCGGTGGCGTTGTCCGGAGAGATGGCGCTGAACTCCACCCCGGTCGCCGGGGAGATACTCTGCACCTTGCCGTGGAAGGTCTCGCCGTTGAGCGCGTCTACGGTGAAGGTGACCGGCTGGCCAACGCGTACTTCGGCCAGCTGGGTCTCTTTGAGGTTGGCAATCACCCAGTGCTGCGGCGGAACCAGCGAGGTCAGATGGGTCCCTGCGCTGACATAGGCGCCAAGACGCACCGAGATCTGCCCCAGCTGGCCGCCGGTGGGGGCGATAATCTGGGTATTCTGCAGGTCGATCTGCGCCAGCTCAAGCGCCGCTTTGGCGCTGGCCACGTCGGCCTCCAGCGAATCGCGATTGACGATGGTCGATTCACGGTCCTGGCGCGACATCTCCAGCGCCGCTTTCGCCTGCTCAATATCCGCCGCCCCTTGCGCCGCGCTGGCCCGCGCCGAATCACGTTCGCGGATCGACAGCGAACCGTCGGCGGTTAACTGCTGGATGCGTTTTAAATCGGCCTGGATTTTCAGATTCTGCGCGCGGGCGTTTTGCAGCGCGGCTTCATTCTTGGCGATCGTCGCCTCGGCGCTTTTGCGCTGTTGCAGGTTGTTGCGCAGCGCGGCCTCTTTCATCGCCAGGGTAGCCTGGGCCTGATGCACCCGCTGTTTATAGATGCGATCGTCTATCTGGAACAGCACCTCGCCCGGCTGGACAATCGCGAAATCTTTGACGTTGACGGCGGTGATATAGCCGTTGACCTGCGGGCTAATAAAGGTGGTCTGCCCGCGCACATAGGCGTTGTCGGTAAACTGGCTATGGCGAGTGAACGGCGGCAGTTGCCAGGCGTAAAGGATCACCAGCACGCCGACGAGGCCTATCGCCGCGGCGGTAAAAATGGAAACCACGCGAATATTATTCCGGGTGTTGGCCTGTTGTTTGGCCGCATCCTGCTGACTCATAACGACTCCAGAGATGAAATGATGATAATTATTTGCTGCCGGTAGCGCGTTGCAACGCGATACGGGCAGTCAGTCGTAAGCGAATTAAGCGCCAGAAAACCCACACTAGTGTCCCGGCGGAGATCGCCGCCGTCAGCAGATAGGTATCATTCCAGGCGAGAATATTGGCCTGCAGCGTCGCGGCGTTTTGCAGCAGGGTGGTGGCCTGAACGTTGAGCAGCGTACTGTCGCCAATCTGGCTCTGATACATCTGGCTGTACTGCTGCAGCCGCTCGACGATCAGCGGGTTCAGGGTGGTTATCTGGTCCGCCAGCTGGCTGGAGTGGAATTTCTCACGCCAGGTCTGGAAGGTGCCAAGGATCGCCGAGCCGAGCAGCCCGCCAATGTTCTGGCTCATGCCGAACAGCACCGAGAAGCTGACCAGGTTGCGCGGGTCGGCAAACACGCCGCCAATCCCGGCGAGCATCGCCGGGGCCAGAAAGAAGGCGCTGCCGAAGCCGAGTAAAAACTGGCTGAACATTAATTGTTCCGGACGGGTGAGGGCGTTGGACTGGCTGTCGAGCAGCGAGGCTATCATGATCAGCGCCAGCGCGGTGGCGGTCGGCCAGTAGAGCTTCTGCGGGTTGAGCGTCAGACAGCTGGCAATGATCCCGCACAGAATACCGGCGAAAATCGACCACGCGAGGTTAGTCATCTGTTCGTTTTGCAGGCCAACGTACTGCAGCCAGCCGATGACCCCGGTGTTCTGCTCCGCCAGCACGATGCGGATCAACAGCATAATCAGGCCCAGACGCACGATGCTGCCGCTGGAGAGCCATTTGGTATTGAGCAGGGGGTTGCTGCGGTTATGCTCGAAGGTAATCGCAGCGACGATCAGTATTACCGCCGCCGCCAGCGCCCAGCCGATCCACGGCGCTTCAAACCACCACTCGAGCCGCCCCAGCGACAGCACGGCGCACACCAGCGCCATGCCGGGCGCCAGCAGAAAGAAGGTAATGAAATCCTTTTTTTCGAACACTTTTTTACGATCGCTTGGCGGCAGTTTTAGCGCGATGACGCAGGCCAGCGACACCAGCGCCAGGCCCAGTTCAAAGAAGTAGAGACCGCGCCATTCATCGGTCTGCAGCAGTTCGGTGGAAAAGAGGCGCGCCAGGGGAATGGCCAGCGACGAGCCGGTGATGCCGATAGTTAGCCCTTTCAGGCGATGGCGCGCAGGCCAGGCCTGTACCTGGTAGTAAATCCCCAGCGAGCTGAGCGCCGCGGCTACCATGCCGTGGGCGGCGCGAACCATCATCGCTGAGCTGAGATCGTTGACGAAGAGGTGGAAAAAGGTGACCAGCACATAGAGCACCAAAAAGCCTTCGGTGAAAGCGCGCAGGCCAAACTGCTGGCGGAATTTCACCAGCAGCAGGTTGATGGAGACGTTGGTCATCACGTATACCGCCGGCAGCCAGGCGATTTCTGTCGACCAGGCGGCGAAGGTACCCTGCAGCAGCTGCAGGTTGGCGGTGACCACTGCGTTGCCCAGCGCGCCGGTGAGACATACCAGCAGACCGACCACGCCGTAGGCAAGGCGTTTCGCCGGACTGTGCAGCGGCGTCGACGGCGAACCGAGCAGAGCCGGTTTTTCATGCGGCGCCCAGTCATGCGGGGCGTAGGGGTTATCCTGGCGACGGGGCATTATTTCTTCTCCACTTCGCGCAACAGCTTTTCCAGCACCCGCTGGGTTTGCTCCTGCTCCTGTGGGGTAATCGCCGTCAGGATCTCTTCGCGCAGATCGTCAGCCACCGTTTTGACCTGTTCATAGAGGGCCTTCCCTTTGTCGGTGACCACCAGCAGTCGCTTACGTTTGTCGCTGGCGGTGGTGATGCGCTCCACCAGTCCGAGGGCGACCAGACGATGGATCAACGGCACAATGGTCGGACTCTCCACCCCCAGCTCCTGCGCCAGTTCGCTTTGCGACAGCGGCTGCTGGTGGCGGGCGATGGACGCTACCGCCACCCAGCTGGCCTGGCTGAGACCGAGATTTTTCAGCCGACGATTGACCGCCAGCCGCCAGTGGTGCGCGGTGAGGTATAAAAGATGGGAGAAGGTAAGCTGTCGATTGTCCATAGGTCGTCTGTCAATATCGTTAGAGCTCTAACGATTTTATGCCGGATAACCGCCGGAGTTCAAGATGAAAGATAGAAATTGGTTAACGGTATGTACGTTAATTGTAGTTAATCTTCCGGCCGCGATCCGTGTCGTGCGGTCTGCTGACCGAGGATATTTTTATTCTGCGCCATCACCCAGGCGATAAAGGCCCGCAGGGGGGCGGGAATATGTTTCCGGCTTGGGTAGTAGACGCAGAAATGGTCGGCAGGATAGCGGTAGTCGGGTAACAAATGGACCAGGCTGCCCGCGCTCAGCTGCTGCGTCACCAGCGACTGATAGACAAAGGCGATGCCTAATCCGCTCTCCGCGGCCTGGATCATTGCGCTATCGGCATCGACGACCAGATCGCCTTTAACCGCGACCTCGCTAAGCTCGCCGCTGGGGCCAATAAACTCCCAGCGGTACTTCTCACCACCAGGAAAACAGCGGTTAATGCAGCGGAAATTAACTAATGACTGCGGGGTGTCGGGCTCTCCGGCTTCGCGTATATAGTCCGGGCTGGCCACCGGGATCAGCGATAGTTTCTCGCCAAAGGGGATGGCAATCATCTCTTTGGGCACATCCTGCGAATAGCGAATGCCGGCGTCAAAACCGGACTCGATAATATTGACTTTCCGATCGGTGGCATACAGTTCGAGCGTCACATTGGGACAGGCGTTTTTAAAGGCGATAAAATAGTCTTGAAAAAACAGGTCAATAACAATGCGCGGTAAATTAACTTTCACCACGCCTTCCGGAGTCAGACGGTGATAATTCAGACTGTCCACCACCCGGCGATAATCATTGACCACAGGCGTTATATTATTAAGAAATTCCTCACCCACTGCGGTTAATGACAAACTGCGCGTTGAGCGATTTAGCAGGCGCACGCCTAACTTTTCTTCCAGATGATTAATAGCGACGGTAAGGGCCGGTGGGGAAAGGTTTAACGCTTTAGCGGCCTGACGAAAACTGCCATGTTTCACTATGAGTATTAATATTTCTATTTGTTGCAGATCGGGCAAGGTTTTCATTGTTAATTTCCAGCTAACACCGCATTCGGAATAGATTAATTGTTATCAATATGAAAGGGAAGTATATATTTAATGCCATTCAGCAATTAAGGAAAATAAGATGAAAACACGTTATCTTGGAAAAGAGAAGTTTCAGGTTTCCGCATTAGGTCTCGGATGTATGGGGATGAGTTTTGCCTATGGCGGCGCTGAAACGTCGCAGGCGATAAATACGATCCATGCCGCCATGGACATGGGCGTGACCTTCCTGGATACCGCCGAAGTATATGGTCCTTTCGATAATGAAGTTCTGGTCGGAAAAGCGATTAAAGGTTTTCGCGATAAGGTGCAGATTGCCACCAAATTTGGATTTCGTATTTTGCCGACCGGCCAGGGTCTGGAGCGGATGGCCGGCGTTGACAGCCGTCCGGCACATATTCGCGAATCAGTGGAAGGGTCGCTGAAGCGACTGAATGTCGAGACCATCGATCTGCTCTATCAGCACCGCGTCGATCCCGCGGTACCGGTGGAAGAGGTGGTGGGCACTATGGCCGATCTGGTTAAAGAGGGTAAAATTCGCCATATCGGTCTGTCGGAAGTATCTGCTCAGACGCTGCGCCGGGCCTGCAAGGTACATCCGATCGCTGCCGTGCAGACGGAATATTCGCTATGGAGCCGCGAGCCGGAGGCCGGTATTCTCCACACCTGCCGCGAGCTGGGGGTCGGCTTTGTGCCATACAGCCCGCTTGGCCGCGGCTTCCTGACGGGGACAATTACCGATCCCGGCGTTTTGTCAGCGGATGATTTCCGCCGCCATCTGCCGCGCTTCCAGGCCGAAACCATGCGCAAAAACCAGCTGCTGCTTGAGCGCCTGCAGCAGGTGGCCACCCGCTATGACGCGACCCTTGCGCAGATTGCCCTTGCCTGGGTGATGAGCAAAGGCGAGGATATCGTGCCTATCCCGGGGGCGAGGAAAATTGCTCACCTGCGCGACAATGCCGGCGCCGCGAATATTACTCTCGCGGCGGAGGACATCCTCACCATCGAACATATTTTCACTGCCGACAACATCACTGGCTTACGCTATACCCAGGGCGACTTTGATTTAATCGAAAAATAATCCCCTACGGGCAGCGGATGGTTATTACTTGCGTGACGTTGTCACCTTTGCCGAACAACTCCTCGTCAGATAGCGCACATTCTCGGCGGTTAACGGCGCGGCAAAGAAAAAAAGGGGCGGCGCAAGGCCGCCCCTGATGCGGTTGCTGATGGGGATCAGCCCGGGTAGATGCCGCGGTCTTTACGCGCCATCAGGATGCGCTCGCAGGCCACGATATAGGCGGCGGTGCGCAGCGTACACTCTTTCTCGGCGGCTTTATCCCAGACGTGCACGATAGCGTCGGTCATAATGCGGTCCATCTTGGCGTTGATCTCCTCTTCGCTCCAGAAGAAGCTGGCCATGTCCTGTACCCACTCAAAGTAGCTGACGGTCACCCCGCCGGCGTTGCAGATAACGTCCGGCACCACGATCACGCCGCGCTCGGCCAGCACGTCGTCCGCTTCCGGATAGGTTGGGCCGTTGGCCCCTTCCAGCACCAGTTTGCAGGTCAGCTTCTCCGCGCGCTCGCGAGTGATTTGCCCTTCCAGCGCCGCCGGGATCAGGATGTCCATCGGGGTGGTCCAGAAGGCGTCTTTATCGATCTCCTGGGCGCCCGGGAAACCGGCAATCTGCTTTTTCTCCGCCTGCCAGGCGGTGAGGGCGGCCATATCGATTCCGCCTTCGTTATACAGGGTCGCGGTATGATCCTGAATAACCACGATACGAGCGCCGACGCCAGCGAACAGGCGGGCCGCTTCGCTACCGACGTTACCAAAGCCCTGCAGCGCCACTTTGGCGCCTTCAATTTCGATACCGGCGCGACGGGCAACTTCCCGGCCGGTGACAAACACGCCGCGTCCGGTGGCTTTTTCACGACCGAGGGAGCCGCCGAGGTGGATCGGTTTGCCGGTGACCACGCCGGTGATGGTGGTGCCATGGTTCATGGAGTAGGTGTCCATCATCCATGCCATCACTTTGCCATTGGTGCCGACGTCCGGCGCCGGAATATCTTTCTGCGGCCCGATAATAATGCCGATTTCGCTGGTGTAGCGGCGGGTCAGACGCTCCAGTTCACCTTCCGACAAGGAGAAGGGGTCGACGCGGATGCCGCCTTTGGCGCCGCCGTAAGGAATATTGACCGCGGCGCACTTAATGGTCATCCAGGCAGAAAGTGCCATGACTTCGTTAAGATCGACATCCGGATGGTAGCGAACACCACCTTTACCCGGTCCGCGCGACAGATTGTGCTGAACGCGATAGCCCTCGAAGTGGCGGATGGTGCCGTCGTCCATTTGCACAGGAATGTCGACGATCAGCGCGCGTTTCGGATGGCGCAGGGTTTCCACCCAGTAGGCAAGATCGCCGAGATAAGGCGCGACGCGGTCGATCTGGCGCAGGTAGGTGGTCCATGGAGATGTACTACTTTCAGATGCGTAAGATAACTTTTCCATAAGAGTCCTGTTTCTCAGTGTTATTTATGTCGTGTAAAACCGTGGAATAGCTACAGCAGTAAACTCTGTGCAATGAATGGTATCACCAATTTTATAAAGCGGTATTTGACGGCAATTCCGATTTTTAAATTTTTGTTAGATTTTTTATTTTTTAAGTGAATAACTACGCACGTCAACCACCCGCAAGCTGTGCATTTTAATTCACTTTTTATTCACTTAAGTGCATAAGAAAATATTTTTTCTATGTTTTTCATTATCTTGATGATCTTCAAAAAGTGAATAAATTGCTTTTGTCCGTATTGACAATCTTGTTGTTCACAGGCCAGCATTAGCCCACACAACAACATGGCATTAACCATGAATTAACAATTACCCGTAAAAAGAATAGGGCTTTATTTTTCTGTGGTGAATATTTTTACCATCGCAGCGGGCGCGCTCGTGTCCAAAATAAGCCGAGGGGCAGGGTTGATGTCGATTGTCCACCGCGACGGGAGCGTTTTCCGTCGTCTTACGTTCCGGAGATAAATTATGTCAGGCAGTATGACTCGCGAAGATTTTGACGCTTACCTGGTTCCCTGTTTTGCCCCCGCGCCGTTTATTCCGGTCAGAGCGGCGGGCTCCCGCGTCTGGGACCAGCAGGGGAAAGAGTATATCGATATGGCGGGCGGCATCGCAGTGAACGCCCTGGGCCATGCTCACCCGGCGCTGGCTCAGGCCCTGCAGGATCAACTGGCGAAACTGTGGCATATCGGCAATGGCTATACCAACGAGCCGGTGCTGCAGCTGGCAAAAACCCTCGTGCAGTCGACCTTTGCCGACAAGGTGTTTTTCTGCAACTCCGGCGCCGAAGCCAACGAGGCGGCCCTTAAGCTGGCGCGGAAATATGCCCACGATAAATTTGGCGGTGAAAAAAGCGAAATCATCGCCTTCAACCACGCCTTCCATGGCCGCACGCTGTTCACCGTCTCCGTTGGCGGCCAGCCGAAATATTCCAGCGATTATGCTCCACTGCCGCAGGGCATTACCCATCTGCCCTATAACGATATCGAGGCGGTCACCGCGGCGATCTCCTCGCGCACCTGCGCGGTGATCGTCGAGCCGATTATCGGCGAAGGCGGGGTGATCCCGGCGGACCCGGCGTTCCTGCAGGCGCTGCGTACCCTCTGCGATCGCCATCATGCCACCCTGATATTCGATGAGGTGCAGACCGGCGCCGGGCGTACCGGCCATCTCTACGCCTACCAGCATTACAACGTCGTCCCGGACATTCTCACCAGCGCCAAAGGGCTGGGGGGCGGCTTCCCGATCGGCGCGATGCTGGCGAAAGAGGCCTGGGCGCAGGTCTTCCAGCCAGGCACCCATGGCACCACCTTCGGCGGCAACCCGCTGGCGGCAACCGTCGCTAACGCCGTGCTGGCCCATCTCGATGCGCCGCTGCTGGCGGGCGTTGGCGAGCGCCATGCGCTGATCGTTGACCAGTTGAATGCGATCTCTGCCCGTTACGATGCGTTCAGCGCCGTGCGCGGCACCGGTCTGCTGATCGGCGCTGAGCTGGCGGGGCCGCTGCGCGGCAAGGCCAAAACGTTGACCAACCTGGCGGCGGAAGAGGGGCTGATCGCCCTGATTGCCGGCCCGGACGTGCTGCGCTTCGCGCCGGCGCTCAATATCCCGCTGGCGGATATTGCGGAAGCCTTCGTGCGCCTTGATCGCGCCGTTGCCCGCTTAACCCGCTAACCGGGAGGACGGCCTGTGATGCTATTTCGTCCCGTACGGGAAAACGATCTCGACGACATCGTCCGCCTCGCCGCGCGGGCGGGGGTCGGCATGACCTCTTTACCGCATGACGTCGGGCGCCTGGCGGCCCGGATCCGGCGCAGTATCGAGACCTTCGCCGGCGAACTGCCGCGCAGTCAGCAGGGTTTCCTGTTTGTGCTGGAGGACACCGCGCTGGCGCGGGTGGTGGGGGTGAGCGCCATTGAGGTCGCAGTGGGCCTGGATGAGCCGTTTTACAATTTTCGCATTCAGAAAACGGTGCGCGCCTCGAAAGCGCTGGGAGTCTATAAGCCCCAGGAGCTGCTTAATCTCAGCTATGACCACACCGGGCACAGCGAACTGTGTACGCTGTTTCTCGACCCGGCGTATCAGCGCAACCGCAATGGTCTGCTGCTCTCCAAGGCGCGCTTTTTATTTATCGCCGCCTTTCGCGAGTGGTTCTCCCCGCACCTGTTTGCCGAACTGCGCGGCTGCAGCGATGAGCAGGGACAGTCGCCGTTCTGGGATGCGCTGGGCCATCATTTCTTCGACATCCCGTTCGCCGATGCCGACCGGCTGACCGGCACCGGCATGAAAACCTTTATTGCCGAACTGATGCCGGCGTACCCGATCTATATCTCTCTGCTGCCGGAAGCGGCCCGCGGGGTCATCGGTCAGGTGCATCCCAATACCGCCCCGGCGCGGGCGATCCTCGAGAAAGAGGGTTTCAGCTGGCGCGGCTCGGTGGATATTTTCGATGCCGGTCCGGTGCTGGAGGCGGACACCGATCAGATCCGCGCCGTGCGCGACAGCCAGCGCCTGCCTGTCCGGCAGCTGATGGGCGACCTGCCGGCGCCGACCCTCGTCGCCAACGGTCAATTCGACAACTTTCGGGCGCTGCTGGTGGCCCACGAAGAGCAGGTCTCGCTTGACAGCGCCGCGCTGGACGCGCTGCAGGTCAGTGAAACCGACCGCGTTTTTACGGTAACCCTGAATCCAGAGGACAACAGATCATGGCGGTAAAAGCACAGTTTATAGCCGGGCAGTGGCTGCCAGGCAGCGGCGCAACGATGAGCAAACTGGCCCCGGAGGATCAGTCGCTGCTGTGGCAGGCGGCCAGCGCGGGGGCTGACGACGTCCAGGCGGCCTGCGCCGCGGCGCGCGCGGCGTTTTATCCCTGGTCGCACCGGCCGCTGGCCGAGCGTATTGACGTCGTACAGCGTTTTGCCGCGCTGCTGGAGACGCATAAAGAGGCGCTGGCGACCCTGATTTCCCGCGAGACCAGCAAGCCGCTGTGGGAGACCCGCACCGAAGTGCAGGCGATGATCGGCAAGGCCGCGATCTCCATCGAAGCCTATCACCAGCGGACGGGCTTTCATGAGTCGACGCTGCCGGACGGTAAAGCGCTGCTGCGCCACAAACCGCACGGCGTGATGGCGGTCTTTGGCCCCTACAACTTCCCGGGCCACCTGCCCAACGGACATATCATTCCGGCGCTGATCGCCGGGAACACCATTGTGTTTAAACCCAGCGAGCTGACGCCGGCTACCGCTGAAATGACCGTCCAGCTGTGGCAGCAGGCGGGCATCCCCGACGGGGCGATCAACCTGCTGCAGGGCGGAAAAGCCACCGGCCAGGCGCTACTGGAAAATCGTGATATCGACGGCGTGCTGTTCACCGGCAGCGCGGCGGCCGGTTTCCACTTCCATCGCTACTTCGGCGGCCAGCCGGAGAAGATGCTGGCCCTCGAGATGGGCGGCAACAACGCACTGATCGTCGCCGACGTGGCCGATATCGATGCGGCGCTGCATGTGATTATACAGTCGGCGTTTATCTCTGCCGGGCAGCGCTGCACCTGCGCGCGCCGGCTGATCGTGCCGCGCGGCGAGCAGGGGGATGCGCTGCTGCAGCGGCTGGTAGAGGCCAGCGCGCAGATCCGCGCCGGCAAGTGGGATGATCAGCCGGCGCCGTTTATGGGCGGGGTGATCTCTCTCGACGCTGCGCAGAACATGCTGGCGGCGCAGCAAAAACTGGAGGGGCTCGGCGGCAAGGTGCTGCTGCGCATGCGCCAGCCTGACCCGCGCTCCACGGTGCTGACCCCGGGGATCGTCGAAGTCACCGGTATTGAGGTGCCGGATGAAGAGTACTTTGGCCCGCTGCTGACGATTATCCGTTACGACGGCTTCCCGGAGGCGATTCGCCTCGCCAATCAGACCCGCTATGGCCTGGCCGTCGGGCTGATCTCCAGCGATGCGGCGCAGTTTGATCAGCTGGCGGACGAGGCGCGAGCCGGGATCGTCAACTGGAACAAGCCGCTGACCGGCGCATCGAGTAAAGCGCCGTTTGGCGGGGTGGGCGCCTCCGGCAACCATCGCGCGGCAGCGTGGTACGCCGCCGATTACTGTGCCTGGCCGATGGCCTCTCTGGTCAGCGATACGCTGACGCTTCCGGCGACGGTATCGCCGGGCCTGCCATTCTGATAACGGATCCTGTGAGGACATATGTCTGGTTTTGAAGCAAACTTTGATGGCCTGGTCGGCCCGACGCACCACTACGCCGGACTCTCCGTCGGCAATGAAGCCTCGCAAAATAACCGCGATGGTCTCTCTAACCCTAAAAAGGCGGCGCTGCAGGGGCTGTATAAAATGAAAGCCCTGGCCGACCGCGGCTTCGTACAGGGCATTCTGCCGCCGCAGCCGCGGCCGAATCTGCGTCTGCTGCGCGAAGTGGGTTTCCAGGGCAGCGATGAGCAGGTTATCCGGCAGGCGGCCCATGCGGCGCCGCAGCTGCTCTCCGCCTTCAGCTCCGCCTCGTCGATGTGGACCGCCAACGCGGCGACTGTCTCACCGTCGGCGGACAGCGCCGATGGCAAAGTCCATTTCACCGTCGCCAACCTGAACAATAAGCTGCACCGTATGCAGGAGGCGCCCACCACCTCGGCGATCCTTGGCGCCACGTTCGCCGATCCGCGCTACTTTGCCCACCATGCGGCGCTGCCGCAGCATGGCGACCTCGGCGATGAAGGGGCGGCCAACCATAACCGCTTCTGCCGGGAATATGACCGGCAGGGGGTGCAGTTTTTCGTCTATGGTCGACGCGCCAGCGGCGGTATCGCCCCGGTGAAGTATCCGGCGCGGCAGACCCTCGAGGCCAGCGAAGCGGTGGCCCGCCTGCATCAGCTGGATCCGCGCTACACGGTGTTTGCCCAGCAGGCGCCGCAGGCTATCGATCGCGGCGTGTTTCATAACGACGTCATTGCGGTCAGCAATCGCCATGTGCTGTTTCACCATCAGCAGGCGTTTGTCGATCAGGCGACAGTGCTGGCCACGCTGCGGGCTAAAAGCGACAGTCTGGATATCCCGTTCACCAGCGTGGAAGTGCCGGACGAGCGGGTTTCGCTCGACGACGCCGTGGCCTCTTACCTGTTCAACAGCCAGCTGCTGAGCAAACCAGACGGCAAGATGCTGATCGTGGTGCCGGAGGAGTGCCGCCAGCGGGAAAACGTCTGGCGCTATCTCAGCGATCTCGCCGCCGATAGCGCATCGCCGATCGATGAAGTGGCGGTCTTTGACCTGCGGGAAAGCATGCGCAACGGCGGCGGCCCGGCCTGTCTGCGGCTGCGGGTGGTGCTCAACGAGGCGGAGCGCCAGTCGGTCAACGCCCATAGCCTGATGAACGACGAACGTTATCAGCAGCTGACGGCATGGGTGGAAAAACACTATCGCGACCGGCTGCATGCCCGCGATCTGGCGGACCCGCAGCTGCTGCGCGAGGTTTATCAGGCGCTGGATGAGCTGACGCAGATCCTGCGCCTGGGCGCGGTCTATGATTTTCAGCGTTAAGGAGCGGCAGATGGAGCACCTGGTTAACGATTTACTGCACTGCCGCCTGCAGGCGTGGACCTTTCCGGCGGGCATCGAGGCCCGCTGGCTGGGCGAGGGCATTTTACAGCTGCTGCCGACGGCGCCGTGGCGCCAGGCGACGATCCTCTCCGCCGGCGTGCATGGCAATGAGACCGCGCCGATTGAACTGCTGCTGCAGCTAACCCACGATCTGAGCCAGGGGCGGCAGCCGCTCACGCAGGCGCTGCTGATCGTCTTTGGTAATCTGCCGGCGATCCGCGCCGCGCGCCGCTATCTGCATAACGACCTGAATCGCCTGTTCGGCGGCCGCCATCTGGCGGTCACCCCGGGAAATGAGTCGCGGCGGGCTTTTGCGCTGGAGCAGGCGGTGCAGGCTTTTTATCGCGCCGCCGATGCGGCGGGGCCGGTCAACCGTGGTCATCTCGATATGCACACCGCCATTCGCGGATCGCTGTATCGCCAGTTTGCGCTGCTCCCGGCCCACGCCGGGGATTTTTCGCCCGATTTCTATCAGCTGCTGCAGGCCAGCGGGATGGACGCCGTCGTGCGCCATACCGAAGCGGGCGGCACCTTCACCCATTTCACCTGCGAAAAGTTCGCCGCGCAAAGCGCCACCCTGGAGCTGGGGAAAGTGATGCCGTTCGGCGCCAACGATCTCAGCCTGTTCGCCGCCGCCGACGCGGCGATCCGGGCCTGGATCGCTGACGCGCCGCTGCCGCCGCGCGACAAAGCGCCGGTGGACTACTTCCTGGTCGAGGAGAGCATCATCAAGCGCGAGGGGGAATTTACGCTTAATCTCGCGGCAGACGTTGAAAACTTCACCGCGCTCCCGGCAGGGTATGAGATCGCCCGCCAGGCAGAGAAACGTTGGGTGGTGCAGGCCCGGGCCCCCTATATCCTCTTTCCCAACGCCGGGGTCGCCACCGGCCAGCGCGCCGGGCTGTTGCTCCGCGCCGCTGCCCTTCGTCTCCCGCAACCAGCCTGAGGAAACACCATGACTGAACATCAACATCAGGCGTCACCTGCCGCCGGAGGTGAAAGCGCGTCACAGCTTAAGCGCGGGCTCAGCGCCCGCCATATCCAGATGATTGCCCTCGGGGGCGCCATCGGCACCGGACTGTTTATGGGGGCGGGGCGCAACATCGCCGTCGCCGGCACCTCGATCCTGGTTATCTATGTGCTGGTCGGGTTCTTTACCTATATGGTGATGCGGGCGATGGGCGAGCTGCTGCTCACCCGCCATGACTACCGCTCGTTTGCCGACTTTGTCGGCGAGTATCTCGGGCCGCAGGCCAGCTTTTACCTCGGCTGGACCTACTGGCTAAGCTGGGTGGTGACCTGTATCGCCGACGTAGTGGTCTGCGGGAGCTATATGCAGTACTGGTTCCCGGAACTGTCGGCGTGGATGCCGGCCCTCAGCATGCTGGCGATTCTGTTCCTGCTTAACCTGCTGTCGGTGAAAATGTTTGGCGAGGCGGAGTTCTGGTTCGCCCTGATCAAGGTGATCACCATTATCGCCCTGATCGGCACCGGCGGCTGGATGATTGCCACCGGCTGGACCTCCCCGGACGGCGTGACGGCCTCCCTCAGCCATCTCACCGACCCGACGGCCTTTATGCCCCACGGCATCACCGGCTTTTTCGCCGGCTTCCAGATAGCGATCTTCTCCTTTACCGGCATTGAGCTGCTGGGCACCATGACGGCGGAGACCCGCGATCCGCAGCGCATTTTGCCCAAGGCGATCAATGCTCTGCCGCTGCGGATTATCATCTTCTATCTGCTGTCGATGGTGGTGATCATCGCTGTCGCCTCGTGGCCGGGGGTGTCGGCGGAGACCAGCCCCTTCGTGACGCTGTTCGCCAAGGCCGGGCTGCCTGCCGCCGCGGCGGTGATTAACTTTGTGGCGCTGACCTCGGCGATGTCCTCGGCCAACAGCGGGGTCTTCTCCAGCACCCGCATGCTGTACGGCCTGTCGGTGGAGAAGCATGCGCACTGGCAGTTTCGTATCCTGTCGCGCAGTACCCGCATTCCGGTGCGCAGCCTGCTGTTCTCCTGCTTCTGCATGCTGATCGGCACGCTGTTGCTGTTTCTGGTGCCGAACGTGATGACCCTGTTCACCATCGTCTCGACCCTGGCGGCGATTATGGTGGTGTTCAGCTGGGGGATGATCCTCGTGGCCTATCTGGTTTACCGCCGTCAGCGTCCGGACCTGCACGCCGGGTCGATCTTTAAGATGCCCGCCGGGGTGGTGATGAGCTGGGTGAGCCTGCTGTTCTTCGCGTTCGCTATCTTCATCATGATCTTTGACCCGGACACGCTGCTGGCGCTGTTGGCTTCTCCGCTGTGGTTTATCGCGCTGTGGGGCTTCTGGAAGCTGAAGCAGCGGCGCGAGGGGCAGCTTCAGCTGGACAACCAGAGCGCCTGACACCCGCCGGCCCTGGCGGCCGGCTAAGCAGGGGGGAAGACTTGACGCCTGTTTCGGCCCGGTGGCGGCTGGCGCCTTACCGGGCCCATGCTTACCGGACCTGGGATAAGCGGTATCCCCCGCAGCGTGATCTTTCTCCAGGTCCGCGCAAGCGCAGCGCCGCCGGGCGGGATAGTCGGCGCCGTAGTAGTCCTGGCGGGCTGCGGTCAGGCGCTTTCCGCCCGGGAGGGGGCCGTGCCCAGCGCGGACTTCATCCGGCTGGCGCAGAATATCGCCAGCAGCGAAATCGCCACCGTAATGCCCAGATAAATGGCCACCGGCCGCCAGTCACCGTCATATTTTGCCAGCAGACCGGTGGCGATAAGCGGCGCGGTGCCCCCGGCCAGCGCGGCGCCCAGCTGGTAGCCGAGGGTGATCCCGGTATAGCGCACATTGGCGCTGAAAATCTCAGAGCACAGGGTGCCGAGCACCGCGGTTACCGGCGCCCACAGGATGCCGAAGGCAACGATCGTCGCCAGCATGATGCCCCAGCCGGTGCCGGTGTCGAGCAGCAGGAACCACGGGACGATAAACAGCCCCAGCAGCACCACGCTCAGGGTGTACATCTTTTGCCGACCCACCTTGTCTGACAGCAGCCCCATCAGCGGGATCATCACGGTGGCCACCAGCGCGCCCAGGGTCACGGATTCCAGCGCCTGCGACTTCTGATAGCTCAGGGTGGTGGTGGCGTAGCTGACTACAAAGGTGGAGAAGATATAGAAGGGGGCGGTCTCCACCACTTTCAGGCCGGCGGCGATCAGCACTTCCCGCCAGTGGTGCTTGAGCGTATCGCGCAGCGGGGCCTTCGCCACCTGGCCGGATTTTTTCACCTGCTTAAAGGCGGGCGTTTCGTCGATATCTTTACGGATCCACAGGCCGAGAAAAACGAGGACGGAGCTGAGCAGGAACGGTATGCGCCAGCCCCAGGCGAGAAACTGCGCCTCATCGAACAGCGTCATCAGCGAGACGATAAATGTCGCCATCAACATGCCGATGGTCACCCCGGCCTGGGGAATGCTGCCGAAAAAGCCTTTCCGCTTTTCCGGCGCGTATTCATAGGCCAGCAGCAGCGCGCCGCCCCATTCGCCGCCGATACCCATGCCCTGAATAATGCGCAGGATAATCAGCAGGGCCGGCGCCCAGAGGCCCACCATCTCGTAGGTGGGCAGCAGGCCGATCGCCACCGTGGCGCTCCCCATCAGCGACAGGGTCAGCACCAGCGTCTTCTTGCGGCCGATGCGATCGCCGATATGGGCGAAAATCACGCCGCCGATGGGGCGGATAAAAAACGTCAGCGAGAAGGAGAGCCAGGAGAGGATCAGGCCGATAACCGGGTCGACCATCGGAAAGAAGATTTTGTTGAACACCAGCGCGGCGGCGGTGCCATAGAGAAAATAATCGAACCATTCGATGGCGCTGCCTGTCAGGCTCGCGATCAGTACCTTCTTGTTTTTCTGCAGAATGGATGCAGTGTTGTCTTGTGGATTGCTCATTACGAAACGTTCTCCCGCCACGGTAGATAGTTCAGGTGTCACTCTGTACGAGCAGGGTGCAACCTGATGTGAAAAGGTTGTGTAATTGTTAAGCAACTTAGGGTTGAAGGTTACAATTGGCAAGTTTATGGCTGGCAAACTGGGCATTATGGCGCGCTTTGAACTGGTATAACCGCGACGCTATTTTTTATTTTCCACCTGATTTTGCTGTTTTTTGTTATTTTCATAGTGAGTTGTTCAGGTGCAACCCGCCTGTTTTTAGATGTTTCTTGTTATTTCAAAATGGTTACAAATCGACGCCGCTATGCCTCCCGGCAGGCGGCGTTTATGATAGTGAAAGCATCCTCTCCGCTCGTCTGAGAGAGGATTAAGGAGACAGAATGGCAGAACAATTTCCTCCGCTGTCGGCAGCGACGCTGGCGGCGGCTAACCAGGTCGGCGCCTGGCTGGCGCAGGACGATCTGGCGACGCTGCCCGCGCTGCCGCAGGTGGACGTGGTAGTGCTGGCCGGCAACGCCGTGATCCCAACCATCGACGCCGCCTGCCGTCTGGCGGCGGCGCAGGCGGTCCCGCTGCTGATCAGCGGCGGCGTGGGACATTCTACGGGCTATCTCTACGAGGCGGTGCGCCAGGATCCCCGTTACCGTACGTTGCCGGTGGATGGCCGCCCGGAAGCGCATGTTCTGGCCGACATTGCTCATGACTACTGGCACATCCCCCATTCGCGGCTGGTGGTGGAGGACCAGTCAACCAACTGCGGTGAGAACGCCCGTTTTACCCGGACCACGCTGGAGAGCCGGGGGCTCGCCCATCGTCGCGGGATCGTCATTCAGGACCCGACTATGCAGCGGCGAACCATGGCTACCTTCGCCCGCGTCTGGCAGGGGGCGACGACGCCGCCGCAGTGGTTGAGCTTTCCCGGCTGCTCGCCGGTGCTGGAGCAGACCGATGGCCAACTGGGGTTCGCGGGCGGCGGAGCGGGGCTCTGGCCGGTCACCCGCTACCTGGCGCTGCTGCTGGGCGAGTTGCCGCGCCTGCAGGATACCCCTGAAGGGTACGGTCCGCGGGGAAAAGACTTCATCAGCCATGTCACCTTCCCGCCGGAGATCCTCGACGCCTGGCGACAGCTGCGGGAGGACGCCCAGCTTGCCGGGGCGCTGCAGGCCCGCACCCTCGGCTGAAAAATGCCCGTTTACGGCAGATTCGTCGCAAACGGGCAATTTGTGTTATTAAAATGTAACCTCAAGCGGGCATTTTTGGCCCGTTTTTATGAATCAGCTCACAGAACTGCGTCAATGTGCTGCCGAACAGCGGCTTATCCGCCCGATATTTAACAAAAAAATCACCTGTTAAATACAAATGCACCACAGGAGCAGCCATGACAGCACCCGTTCAACACCCGATGTATATTGATGGCCAGTTCGTTTCCGGTCGCGGCGACGGCTGGATCGACGTGCTTAACCCGGCGACCGAAGCGCTGCTGTCGCGGATCCCGGACGGGACTGCCGAAGAGGCGCGGCTGGCGATTGACGCCGCCGAGCGCGCCCAGCCCGGCTGGGAAGCGCTGCCGGCCATTGAGCGTGCGGGCTGGCTGCGCAAAATTGCCGCCGGTATCCGCCAGCGTGCCGACGAGATCGCCGGGCTGATTGTCGCTGAAGGCGGCAAGATCCAGCAGCTGGCGGCGGTGGAGGTTGCGTTCACCGCGGACTATCTCGACTATATGGCAGAATGGGCGCGCCGTTACGAAGGTGAGATCGTGCAGAGCGATCGCCCGGGGGAGAATATCCTTGTCTTTAAACGCGCGCTGGGGGTGACCACCGGGATCCTGCCGTGGAACTTCCCGTTCTTTCTTATCGCCCGCAAGCTGGCGCCGGCTCTGATCACTGGAAATACCATTGTCATTAAGCCCAGCGAATTTACGCCCAATAATGCCATCGCCTTTGCCGAGATTGTCCATCAGGTTGGGTTGCCGAAAGGGGTCTTTAACCTTGTGCTTGGCCGCGGAGAAACCGTTGGCCAGGAGCTGGCCGGCAATCCGAAGGTGGCGATGGTCAGCATGACCGGCAGCGTGGCGGCGGGAGAAAAAATTATGGCCGCTGCGGCGAAAAATATCACCAAAGTGTGCCTCGAGCTCGGCGGCAAAGCGCCTGCCATTGTAATGGACGATGCGGATCTGGAGCTGGCGGTGAAAGCGGTAGTGGACTCGCGGGTGATTAACACCGGGCAGGTGTGTAACTGCGTCGAGCGGGTCTATGTTCAGCAGGGAATATACGACCGCTTCGTCAACCGCCTCGGTGAGGCGATGAAGGCCGTCCAGTTTGGCGACCCGGCGACGCGGGATGACATCGCGATGGGGCCGCTGATCAACGCGGCGGCGCGGGACCAGGTGGCGGGCAAAGTGGCGAAGGCGGTGGCGCAGGGGGCTCGCGTGGCGCTGGGCGGTCAGCCGCTGGAGGGCAAAGGCTATTTTTATCCGCCGACCCTGCTGCTGGATGTACGTCAGGAGATGGACATTATCCATGAGGAAACCTTCGGTCCGGTGCTGCCGGTGGTGGCCTTTTCGACCCTCGATGAGGCGCTGGCGATGGCCAATGACAGCGATTATGGCCTGACCTCCTCAATCTATACCCGCGATCTGAACGTGGCGATGAAAGCGATTAAGGGACTGAAGTTTGGCGAAACCTATATCAACCGTGAGAACTTTGAGGCGATGCAGGGGTTCCACGCCGGCTGGCGTAAGTCGGGGATCGGCGGCGCAGATGGCCGCCACGGCCTGAATGAGTACCTGCAGACCCAGGTGGTCTATCTGCAGGCCTGAGGCACTCCACACAGAGCCGGCGGACAGCGCAGGCTGTCCGCCGTTCACTTAGCGGGCAAATTTCTCCAGCACGCGGATCAGTTGGGTGACAAAGCCGTATTCGTTATCGTACCAGGCGACGGTTTTCACCAGCTGTACGCCGCCGGCCTCCACAATCTCCAGCTGGGTAGCATCGTAGATCGAACCGAAATGGCTGCCGATGATATCGGAAGAGACGATCTCCTCTTCGGTGTAACCAAAGGATTCGTTACCCTCGGCCGCCTGCCTCATCGCCTGATTGACCTCATCCGCAGTCACCTTTTTCTCCAGCACCGATACCAGCTCCGTCACTGAGCCGGTTTTGGTCGGTACGCGCTGGGCATGGCCTTTCAGCTTACCGCTCAGGGCAGGGATCACCAGGCCAATGGCTTTTGCCGCGCCGGTAGTGTGCGGGATAACGTTTTCCGCCGCCGCCCTGGAGGCGCGCAGATCTTTTCCGCGCGGCCCGTCCACCAGCGACTGGGTGCCGGTATAGGCGTGGATGGTGGTCATGGTGCCTACGGTGATGCCGAAGGCATCCTGCAGAACTTTGGCCATCGGCGCCAGGCAGTTGGTGGTGCAGGAGGCCACGGAGATGATGGTGTCATCCGGGGTCAGGGTGTCATCGTTGACGTTGTAGACGATGGTTTTCATCTCGCCGGCGGGGGCGGAAATCAGCACTTTGCGCGCGCCGGCCTGGAGATGGGCTTGCGATTTCTCGGCCGAGGTGTAGAACCCGGTACACTCCACAATCACCTCGGCGCCTGCCGCCTGCCATGGAATATGCTGCGCCTCTTTTTCGGCATACACCGTAATGGTTTTGCCGTTGACGATCAGCGCATCTTCGGTAGAGTCGACGCTCCACGGGAAGGGGCCGTAGTTTGAATCATGCTTCAACAGGTAGGCCAGCACCTTTGGCGAAGTGAGGTCGTTGATAGCCACCACTTCCAGGCTGCTGTCGACTTCTAATAAACGACGTAACACCAGACGTCCGATACGACCAAATCCATTAATCCCAAGTTTACTCATGGATATTCTCCGGTTGGTAAAACGACTCGATGTGATGAAACTCCTCCAGGCTTAGCCCTGTCCCCCTGATTGGTCAACTGACAATCTGTGCGCTTTGCCAGGGCCTGCGGGCCGGAGAGGGGAAAAGTGAATGTTTTCCCGGTCTTTTTTGCCCGTGACGGCAGGGAATGATTTTTGTTACCAGAGATGAGGGGGCTGCCTGCTGGCGAAACGACGAAAAGCGTCTATGCTTAACTATTGAATAGCTTAGTAAAAAATTGACGTTAGACGAAGGGAGAGGTTATGGGATTCTGGAGAATCGTTTTCACTATCATTCTGCCGCCGCTGGGGGTGCTGCTGGGAAAAGGCTTCGGCTGGGCGTTTATTCTCAATATCATTTTGACCCTGCTGGGCTATATTCCTGGCCTGATCCACGCCTTTTGGGTGCAGACCCGCGATTAAAGGCTGACCCTCGCCGCCTCCCCCTGAGACCGGCTCAGGGGGGCATCAGGCACTCTTTATATAACAGCGTATTATCCTTCGACCAGTAGTGCCGGGTCTCCTCTTCCAGATCGACGATCCACTTAAACACCCCGGCGCTGGCGAGATCCCGGCAGTACTGTTCAAAGTTAATGGCCCGGGCAAAGTGGCGGATAACGGCGGCCCTGGTCAGACAATGGCTGGCCTCAGCGCGAACGCGCAGCAGCCCGCGGGCGCTTTTTACCGAGACCACCTCGTCGTTTGCCATTACGAAATTCATATTGCCGGTGGAGACAAAATAGATGTAGTAGGAGACCTGATGCCGACGCAGTTCATTGGCGAAGGTGGCATAGTCGGCGTCAGAACGCGCTTGCTCAAAAAAATGACCCAGCCTGACCAGCAGTTCCATTTCGATCCTTATCGTGTCGCTGTGTGCGGCTTTGGCCGATAGCGGCAGAAACCATTCACTAAATAACTTATTCGCATTTTAATAATATAGGCGCGTTATATTAATGGTTATTGCGTAACTGGAACACGGTTTCAAGTGTTACAATCTATTGCAATCGTTTGGCTACCTGGTCAGCGATGCGTAAGCGAACGGCGAGGCGGGAACGAGGAGACAAGCGCCGGCGGGGAAGGCCGCCGGCGGGAAAACGGCGCTACTTCTGAATCAAATAGCGAATGGTTGGGCCATCCTGTTGAATATCCAGCACCGTGTAGCCGTGGTTCCTTGCATCAAGCGGAATGTTATTGATCGACTGCGGACAGTCGCTGACCACTTCGAGGATCTCGCCTTTTTGCAGGGAAGGCATTGCCTCCAGGGTAGCGACCGCCGGATACGGGCAGGGTTCGCCGACCATATCCAGGCGATAATCAGGGATGATGTTTTTCATGCGCTCTCCTTCACGGTCCGGACCGCCGCCTGGCGGCGGAAAAAATGTCTCTCCCAGGCGATCACCAGCAGCAGGGCGATCAGCAGCAGTAGATAGGTGGCCAGTAGTCCGCCAAAGGGACCGAAGGCGTTCAGCAGGTTGACTTTCTGCCAGTGGGTGGCGAGCGGGGCGGCGATATCGTCCCAGCACCAGGCGAGCAGCGTTGAGCCGATGACGTTGCCCAGCCCAACCCACCAGTAGTGAACCTGGCCCTCCACCGCCCGGTACATCCAGCCGGTCTCACAGCCGCCGGCCAGCACGATGCCAAAGCCAAATAGTAGCCCGCCAATCGCCGCATTAGGACCGGCCCACATAATTTTCGGCGCCATCCCCAATTGCACATAGCTGAAGATACCGATGGCGCTCGCCGCCATGCCGAAGATAATCGCCTTCGCCATCACCGTCCGGCCGGTGATCCACATATCGCGAAAGGCGGAGGTAAAGCAGATCTGCGCGCGCTCGATAAGCAGACCAAAGCCAATACCGAACAGCATCGCCAGGCCCAGCGCCGGGTGGTCTGCGGCGGTGAGCAGGCCCCAGCCGATCATGGCGAAAAAGACCACCATCCCCAGGCGGAAGCGGCGGCGCGCCTGCTGCGGTTTTTGGGTTAACGGCGAGGCGGCGGACACTTTTTGCATTTTTACCGGGATGCGAAAAAGGGGCAGCAGCGTGAAGCGGGCGCCAAACCAGGAGCCGATGGCGGTGGCGATGGCAAACAGCCAGGCGTGCAGGGAGAACTGCGGAATGCCGGTGAAGAAGGCCGCCAGGTTGCAGCCCATCGCCAGCCGTGCGCCGAACCCGGCGATGATGCCGCCCGCCACGGCCTGCGCAATGCGGATCCGGCTGCGTGGCAAGCGCAGTTTGACGTTATTCGCCCACAGCGCGGCGGCCAGGCAGCCGCCGAACATGCCGATGATCATCCTGCCATCGATGCGGGTCAGCGGCGACCCTTCGAGATGTATCAGCTGGTAATAGCCCCACTGTTCGCTGTGGACGCCCAGCAGCTGCAGCAGCTGACCACCCCAGCGGGTGAATTCGCCGGTCACCGCCCAGAAGGTGCCGGTGATGCCAAAATAGTAGGTAGAGAGAATGCCCGCGGCAATGACCGCCGGGACAGGAGACCAGAACCGGATAAGCCAGGCCTGTTTGAAGGATTGCCATGTCATAAAAATGCCTCTGAACTCAGAAGGTATTAACGGTCGATGACCGACCAAAGGGGGCAAATAGTACCCGCCTTAGCGCCTGCTTTCTCTGTTTTGGATCAAGGCCCTACGCTTGCGTCAGCACGGCAACCAGCGCCAGCAGCGCGGGCAGCGCCTGAATATAGAGAATTTTGCGGCTGGCGGTCAGCGCGCCGAAAATCCCGGCGGCCAGCACGCAGGCCAGGAAAAAGATAACCACCTGTACCCCCGGCGCCCCCAGCCACAGCCCCCATGCCAGGCCGGCGGCCAGAAAGCCGTTATACAAGCCCTGGTTGGCCGCCAGCACCCGGGTCTGCCGGGCGAAATCGGCGCTGAGGTTAAAGGCCCGGCGCCCGGCGGGGGCTTCCCAGAGAAACATCTCCAGCACCAGGATGGCGAGATGAATAATAGCGACCAGCGCAACGAGGAGAGTGGCTAACACAGCGGTCCTTAACGATTAGAGAAATGTTTCTCCAGTATAACCGCAGGCGCTCACCAGGCGAGAGGGCGACTGCTATAGTGCAGATAGCGTCATATTTTCCCGCCGCGAAGAGCGTCGGTTTATCTGATTGCCCTTTGGTTTAGCTAAGCGGTGCTAGCATGCCGGGTTCTTTTTACGGATATGGCATAGGTTACTGAATGGTAAATAAATTATGGATTTTGTTATCAGGGCTACTAATGGTTGCCATGCCGTCGGCGCAGGCCGGGGAATTAAACCTCTATTCGATGAATACCGGTTCCTATGTCTATCATATGACGGGTAACCACGGACAATATAACGAACATTTCAATAACAACTTTTTCTCGGTGGAGCGCAAGTTTTCTCAGGATTCAAAATACAGCGTGCTGGTCGGAACGATGAAAAACAGCTTTGACGATCGTTGCCTGACCCTCGGCGTGCGCCGCGACTGGCTGAAAAACGATACCGGCTGGGTACTGAAAGGGGTGTATGCCTATACCGGGGAATTTTTCTTTGATGCCTTCAGCCACTGTGGGGATTCCGGCACCTACCGCACCGCCAAAAAAATCACCGGCATCGGTTTTTCGCCCTACCTCTATCATGGCCTGCAATATAATTTCACCGATTATTTCGGTGTGGAAGGCGGCATTATTGTGCCGGCGATCTTTGTGATGAGTGTTCAGTGGAGCTTTCGCTAGACGCTTTATTTCCCGGGAAAAGAGCAGGCCACCACAGGTGGCCTGATACTAACGACCTGGCGGCAGGAATTAATGGAAGCCGAGACGGATCAGATCCAACGGGCAGAAGCGGCCCTCGCAGCCGTCGATTTCAACGCAGTCCGCCCGGCGCAGCTGCTCAGCGGTTTTCCCCTCGCCATGGATAGCTTTAATCACGCCCGTCGTCCCGTTACCGGCGATCATTACCATGCTGCCGGTAGCAATAGCGTTACGATTACGGTCATAGGTTTTCATGGTCTCCTCCTCAATAAACCTGGGTGAAAGCAATGATTAAGCGCGCAAATTAATACCGCTTTCTGCCTAAAAAAGTTTTGAGGATAATCAAATTTATTTTAATAACCACCTGAGCATAAAGGCAAGAAGACCTTCTGTTCGCCTCCATCGCATCGCCTGCGCGGCGAGGGGATGAAGCGTGATACTGGCCGTCATATGTCAGCCAGGTTACTGTTTTATGACCAGATTATTAACCTTGCCAGCCCGCGGAAAATATCGAAAGATGACAATATTCGGGCATCAACGGTGCCAGTGCCTGTCCTGAGGGAGCCATGAGTCAAGACGTCACCGCGAAGATGTTAAAGCCCGATTTTGATAGTGAAGTTTCCGGCCTGGTGCATGGCTATTTGTTTCATGAACAGCGCCCCCCGCAGCCGATCGCCTCTGGCGAGGTATGCGCCCGCTATCAGGCGCTCGCCGATGACAAGGCGTTTATCTGGTTACACCTGAATCTTAATCATGCCACCGCCGAGAAATGGTTAACCAGCCACTTTCCGGTGGCCGATTTTTTCTTCGAGGAGATCCGCAGCGGCTCGCACACCACCCGCATTGAGCGACAGGGGGAAAATCTGTTCGCTGTGCTTAACGATGTGCTGTTTCGTCCGCAGGATACCAGCGCGGAAACCGCCACGCTGTGGCTCTACTGTAGCCCCAGGCTGGTGGTGACGGCGCGCTTCAAACCGTTGCGGTTTATCGAATGGATGCTGCCGCGCTTGCAGACGCTCAGGGTGAACACGTCTACTGAGCTGCTGGCCTTTCTGCTGGAGGAGCAGGAGGAGGTGCTGGAGCAGGTCGTCCGCCAGGCCAGCCGCCATGTTGACCTTATTGAAGAGCGTCTTCTGAGCAATCACGTGCAGCGCAACCGGGCCGATCTGGCGCGGCTACGGCGGATGCTTTTACGCTTCCAGCGGCTGCTGGCGCCGGAGCCGGCGGCGATGTTCCGGCTGCTTAACCGGCCGCCGGCGTGGATGGATCGCGCGGTGGTGCAGGCGTTTCGTCAGTTCACCGAAGAGTTTAGCGTGGTGCTTAACGATCTGTCGGGCCTGATCGAGCGCATCAGTCTGCTGCAGGAGGAGATTGGCGCCCGCCAGCTGGAGCAGAGCAATCGCACCCTCTATACCCTGACGGTGATCACCGTCCTCGCGCTGCCGATTAACATCGTCGCCGGTTTCTTCGGCATGAACGTCGGTGGGATCCCGCTGGCAAGCAACCACCACGGGTTTATCCTGCTGGTGGTGATTGTCGCTGTCTTTACCCTCGGCGCCGGTTACCTGGCGTTTCGCCGGCGCGATGACCTGTAGATTGCGCGTCGAATCAGCTGAGGCTGCGCAGGGCGGCAATCAGTCCTTCGACACCGCGTTCCAGCTTCTCGCGCGGGCAGCCGACGTTGAGTCGCAGAAAGCCGTTGCCCTCAGCACCATAGGTATAACCCGGCATAATCGCCACCTTCTGTTCGGCGATCAGCGCCTGCTGTAGCGCGCGATCGTCAACGTTGAGCGGGCGCAGGTCGATCCATGCCAGGTAGGTGGCCTCCGGCGGCTGCCAGCAGAGCGCGGGGAAGGCGTTGTTGAGCGTGTCGGCGACATAGCGCATATTCGCCTGCAGGTAGTCGCGCAGGGCATCGAGCCAGGGAGCCCCGTCGCGGTAGGCGGCGATATGGGCGACCAGCGCCGGCACGGAAGGGGAAGAGAGCCCGTCGCGACCCTTTAGCGTCTGCAGGTAGCTGTCGCGCTCGTTCTCTTCCGGGATAAAGCCGTAGGCCCCGGTAAAGGCCGGAATATTGAAGCTCTTCGAACCGGAGGTGAACAGCGCCCATGGTCCCTGAGCGACCTCGCTCCACGGGATATGGCGGTGTTCGCCCCAGGTCATGTCCATATGAATTTCATCGCTAATCACCCTGACGCCATGTTTTTTACACAGGGCCGCCATAGTCTCCAGCTCCTCGCGACGCCAGACTTTCCCCGTTGGGTTGTGCGGGCTGCACAGCAGCAGCAGGGTATTCTTTGGCTCCGCCAGCGCCGCCTCCAGGCGGTCCATATCGCAGCGCCACCGATTATCCTTCAGGATCAATGGCACCGGGGCAATCCGCCGCCGGTTAGCGGTGATGGTGTTATAGAACGCATCGTAGGCAGGGGTGTGGACCACGACGCCGTCGCCTTCTTTCGACCACTGGCGGATGGTTTCCGCCACCATATAGATAACCGACGGTCCGTAGACCACAGATTGCAGATCGATGTCGCTGTTAAAGCGGCTGGCGTACCAGTGGGCAATCGCCCCGAGAAACGCCTCGTTGCGCCAGCGGCTGTAGCCGAACACCCCGTGGGCCAGCCGCTGGCTAACGGCGTCGAGAATACAGGGCGCGGTGGCGAAATCCATATCGGAAATAGTGAACGGCAGCAGATCGGCGGCGCCAAACCGGTCGGCGACATAGTCCCATTGCGTGCACCAGGTGCCGTGGCGATCGATAGGGGTGGCAAAATCAAACATTGGAGCTTCCTTAGCGAGCGCCCCCTCCGTAGCGGAGGGGGACTAGTGGGATCAGGCCTGCACGGTATTCATCAGCGTGGCCATCTCATCTTTTACCGACTGTACCTGCGGGCCAATAACCACCTGCAGATTATGCTGGTTGAGCTGTACCACCCCGATGGCGCGATGGGCTTTCAGCGCGGCGGCGTCCACTTTGCTCATATCGTGCACCGACAGGCGCAGACGGGTAATGCAGTTATCCAGCGAAACAATGTTCTCTGCGCCGCCGAGCGCCGCCAGAATCGCCGGTACGTTATACCCGGATTTGCCGATGGTACCGGCGACGGCTTTCTCCACGCTGGCGGCAGTGTCGATGTCGCGGCCCGGCGTTTTCAGATTGAAGCGGGTGATGGCGAAGCGGAAGATGGCATAGTAGACCGCGAACCAGATAGCCGCCACCACCGGCACCAGATACCACTTGGTCGCCAGGCCATGCAGAATGCCAAACACCACGAAGTCGATGATATTGCCGTCGGTGTTGCCGATGGTTACCCCGAGCACCGCCATGATGGTAAAGCCGAGACCGGTCAGCAGCGCGTGGATGACATACAGGACCGGCGCGACAAACAAGAACAAGAACTCCAGCGGCTCGGTGGTGCCGCCGACCACGCAGGCGATGACCCCGGAGATCAGCAGGCCTTTAATTTTATGTCGGTTTTCCGGACGGGCGCAGTGGTACATCGCCAGCGCGGCTCCCGGCAGGCCGCCGAGGAATGCCGGCATTTTACCCTGCGACAGGAAACGGGTGGCGCTTTCGGCGAAGCCGTGGGTCGTCGGACAGCTCAGCTGCGCCTGGAAGATGGTCAGCGCGCCGCTGACGCTGTGGCCGCAGACGTCGAGGGTGCCGCCGGCTTCGGTAAAGCGGATCAGCGCCACCAGAATATGGTGCAGGCCAAACGGCAGCAGCAGTCGCTCGCCGGTGCCAAAGATCATCGGCCCAAAATCCCCGGCGCTGTTGATCATCTTCCCGAGGGCGTTGATCCCCATAGCGAAGACTGGCCACACCAGCGGGATCGCCAGCCCAACCAGCCCCAGCACCACGGTGGTGACGATCGGCACGAAGCGGGTGCCGCCGAAGAAGGCCAGGGCGTCCGGCAGGCGAATGTTATGGAAGCGTTCATGCAGCAGCCAGACGATAATTCCGGCGATCACCGCCCCGAGGATCCCGGTATCGATTGACGGAATGCCGATAATGTTCTGGATATTGTTGGCCTTCAGGATCGCGGCGTCGGTGGTGGGCAGAATCCCCTTCGCGGTCAGCCAGAAGTTGACCGCCAGGTTCATGACCGCGTAGCCAACGAAGCCGGCGAAGGCGGCGACGCCTTTGTTCTCTCGCGCCAGACCCAGCGGGATGGCGATACAGAACATGACCGGCAGGAAGCTGAAGGCAAAGGAGCCGACCTTGCTCATCCAGATAAAGATGGCCTGCAGCAGCGGCATATCCAGCCACGGCAGCAGAGTCAAAACATCGTGACTGCTTAGCGAGCTGCCGATCCCCAGCATGATCCCGCAAAACGAGAGCAACGCTACGGGCAGCATGAAGGTTTTTCCCAGCTGCTGGAAAAATTCCCATAAGGTGATTTTTGGTGCTGTTTTCGCCGTCATAGCACGGTTCCTGATTCATAAGTGGTCGGGAGAACTAACGCCACGGCAAGATAAAACGTTTTACCACTTTTTAGTGCGATAAAAATCACATATTCAAGCGATAATAAGGTTTATAAAGATCGCACAATGATAAAACGATTTATCGACAGGCAAGGGAGTCAGCCAGCAGGTTATGGCAATCGCAAAAAAGATCACCATCAATGATGTGGCGCTGGCTGCCGGCGTCTCCGTGAGTACCGTTTCACTGGTACTGAGCGGCAAAGGGCGCATCTCCAGCGCCACCGGCGAGCGGGTTAATCAGGCTATCGAACAGCTGGGATTTGTGCGCAATCGTCAGGCGGCCTCGCTGCGCGGTGGGCAGAGCGGCGTGATTGGCCTTATCGTCAGCGACCTGTCAAAACCGTTTTATGCTGAATTAACCGCCGGCCTCACCGATGCCCTGGAGAGGCAGGGGAAAATGGTATTTCTCACCCAGGGAGGCCGCAGCGGCGAGAAGATGGCCCAGCGGTTTGATACGCTGGCGGCGCAGGGGGTGGACGGGGTGATTATCGCCGGGGCGATCGACCGCGGGAGCGAGCTGCGCGAGCGTGCGGCGGAGGCGGGGGTGCCGCTGGTGTTTGCTTCCCGCGCCAGCTATCTTGACGATGTCGACCTGATCCGCCCGGACAACATGCAGGCGGCGCAGCTGGTGACGGAGCATCTTATCCGCCGCGGCCATCAGCGGATCGCCTGGCTCGGCGGGCAGAGTGCTTCGCTGACGCGCGCTGAGCGGGTCGGCGGCTATTGCGCCACCTTGCTGAAATACGGCCTGCCGTTTCACAGCGAATGGGTGCTGGAGTGCGAGTCCAGTCAGAAGCAGGCGGCGGAGGCGATGACCGGCCTGCTGCGCCAGAATCCGACCATTACCGCGGTGCTGTGCTACAACAACGTGGTAGCCACCGGCGCGTGGTTCGGTCTGTTACGGGCTGGAAGACAGAGCGGGGAAGATGGCGTCGAGAGCTACTTTGAGCAGCGGGTGGCGCTGGCGGCGTTTGCCGACGTGCCGGAGGCCGCCCTCGACGACCTGCCCCTCACCTGGGTGACCACCCCGGCGCGGGAGATGGGGAAAAGCCTGGCGGATTCGATGCTGCGGCGGCTGGAAGAGGGGACTGGCGAGACGCGAAACCAGATTATGCCCCCGCGGCTGGTGACGCGAAAATGAGGGAGACGGCGCGCGCTGGCCGTCTCCTGTACCGATAAGTTACGGCTGCGGGGCGGCGTCGTCCTGCTGAGGAGCGGCGTCATCCTGCTGCGGCTGGCCTTCCTGCGGCGCGCTGTCCGGCAGCGAAGGCGCTTCCAGACCAAACATCGCGGCAAAGTCTTGCAGCGGCATTTTCTGTCCGTTCAGCGTCACCTGGCCGTTCGCGTACTGCAGACTGCTGCTGATGGCGTTATCTTCCATGGTGGTAATGCGGAACATCTGGCCCATCGCCGCCAGGCCTTTGACCTGCTGATCGGCGAGTTTGGCGGCATCGGCCGGCTGATAGCCTTCCAGACCGGCGATCTTAGTCATAAACTCCGTCGCCATATCCACCGGGATCACCACTTTGCCGTCCAGGGACTGCACCACGCGATCCAGGCTGTCCGCCAGGGTCTGCGGCGGAGCGGTCACCTGGGCCGGATCTTTCAGCAGAACCGAGAGGTTGAGGGTGCTTTCGCCTTTGGCATTGCGCCAGCTCAGCGGAGAGATGGTCACCGACGGGTTGCCTTTGAGCAGGATCGGCAGCGCATTGAACAGCGTTTCAGTGAGGGCCTGCTGATACAGCTCCGGATTCTGCGCCAGCTCCGGTTTCGCCAGCAGCGCCTGAGACTGCGCGCTGTACTGCTGACTGAACTGGTGCCACGCCTGACCGTCGACGTTATCCACTTTCAGCGTGAGTTTGCCGCTGCCCATATCCTGCCCCTGCAGCTTGAGGCTGTTGACGGTGTAGTTCACCTGGCTGTTCACGCCTTTGCCGTCCTGGGTCAGCGTCGAGCCGCCGTCCAGCGCCATGCCGTCGATCAGCGCCAGCTCTTTGCCTTCGACGCTGATGGCCAGTTTATCGAGGGTCATTTTTTGCTGGCCGATACGTTCGTTGAAGCTGGCCAGCTCGGTGGCGCCGTCGGTGGTCAGGTTGACGAAGCGCAGCTGTACCTTCTGATTATATTCATTGAGCGCATCGATCTGCCCGCTGCCGGCCTGGCCCTTCAGGCTGATGTTTTTGCCGTCGCGGTCGGCGTCGAGCTGGAACTGACCGCCGCTGAAGGTGACTTTCTCATCGCCTTTAGCGTAGTCGAGGGCGTTAAGGACGATAGCCGACTGGCTGTCGCCGCTGTAGGCAATGCGCGTATCGACGGTAAAGGGGGTGTCGCCTTTGGCTATCTCGAACAGCGCCTGGCTGGCGTCGTTTTTCACCAGCGTGGTGTGGACGGAAGCCATTGCCGGCGCCAGATTAAAGGCTTTTAACGAGGCCAGCGGGAAGGGGCCATGATCGACCACTTCGTCAAGCACCACGCTCTGACCGGCGGCCAGCCAGCCGTTAGCCTGACCGGCGATCGGCTTCACCACCAGCTGCAGATGGCTGCTGAACAGCCCGCGCTGGTAGTCCTGATAGCTCAGCTCCAGACCTGACTCCGGCGCGCTGCTGCGCAGCTGGGCGTTTGCCTGCTGCACCATATCGGCGATCCGGCCTTCCAGCTGTTTACCGGTGAACCAGGCGCCGCCTGTCCATACCACGCCCAGCGCCACGATGACTCCTGCTGCGACCAGCGATTTTTTCATAGCATTTATCCATAAATGAAGCCAGGCGGAGAGACCGCCTGGCTGAGTTATCACCAACAGTAAGCGCGACTTGAAGGGTCAGTCGCTTACTGGAGCTTATTGAAAACGCGCGCCACGCGGCCGCGGCCGCTGACCTGCACCGGCGATTCACTGGCGGCCACGAAGGCCGACTCGCCCGGCTTGAGGGTCAGGCTCTGGTCGCCTTTGCGCAGTACGGCTTCGCCGTCGACGCAGAACACGATCGCCGCGCTTGCCTGGGCCAGATCGCTGGCCTCGGCGGAGAGGTCATGCAGGGAGAAGGCAAAATCTTCCACCGGGATCGGGAAGTCGAGTTCCGCGCCGTGACGCTGCGGCTGGGTCAACAGCTCACCCGCCGGTTTAGCCTCGAACTTGACGTTAGCAACCAGCTCAGGAATATCAATGTATTTCGGCGTCAGGCCGGCGCGCAGTACGTTATCCGAGTTGGCCATCACCTCCAGCGCCACCCCCTGCAGATAGGCGTGCGGCGTTTCAGCAAACAGGAACATCGCTTCGCCTGGGTTCAGCTTCACCACGTTCAGCAGCAGCGGGGAGAAGAGGCCGCTGTCGTCCGGATAGAATTCCGCGATCAGGCGGATAGTCTGCCACGGTTCGCCTTGTTCACGGGCCAGTACGTCGCGCAGCACCTGCAGCGCCTTGGCCTTTTCCTCACCCTGCATATTTAGCAGGCTGGCAAACAGCTGGCTCAGGTGAGTCGCGTCCGGCTGCTGCAGGAAGGCGCCGATTGCCGGATGCGCGCTAGCCACCGGCTGCAGCAGGGTGACAATCTCGCTGAACTCGCGAAATGCATTCATCGCCAGGAACGGCGTCAGGGCAAAAACCAGCTCCGGTTTGTGGTTCGGATCTTTGTAGTTACGCTCGGCGGCGGAGAGCGGGATACCGGCGGCGTTCTCGCGGGCGAAACCTTCTTCCGAGGCCTGCTTGTTGGGATGCACCTGAATTGAGAGCGGCTGAGCGGCGCACAGTACCTTAAACAGGAACGGCAGTTCACCAAAGCGGGCGGCAACCTTGTCGCCGAGCAGAGCGGCTTTATCCGCGTCAATCACCTCGCGCAGTGAACGCGGCTGGCCGTCGGCCGCCAGGATCTGCGAGCTGCTCTTCGGATGCGCCCCCATCCACAGCTCTGCCATCGGCAGATTGTCCGGGTTGGCGATGCCATACAGTTCAGTTAAGGCGGTGTGGCTTCCCCATGCATAGTTCTGCACGGCGTTAATCAGCTTTTGCATTCTCAATCCCTGTTTCAAACAAAGTAAATTTTATCGCCCTATTAAACCAGCAAACGGTGGAGAAGCAACTGCTGAAAGAAAAAGTCGTCCTTGTCTCAGTTTTTGTTAAAAAATTGTGTAAGATTGTTCGACTCGCTTTTCTACAGGCACATGGAGTCCCTGCCTGAAACATAATCAGCCAAAGCAGTAAGTGAGAGTACAATGTCGAATAAACCGTTTGTTTACCAGGATCCTTTTCCGCTCAAAAAGGATGACACCGAGTATTATCTCCTCAGCAGTGATTACGTCTCCGTCGCCGAATTCGCCGGCCAGGAAGTGCTAAAAGTTGACCCTCAGGCGCTGACCCTTCTGGCGCAGCATGCTTTCCACGACGCCTCCTTTATGCTTCGCCCTGCGCATCAGCAGCAGGTGGCGGATATCCTTAACGATCCGGAAGCCAGCGAAAACGATAAATACGTCGCGCTGCAGTTCCTGCGCAACTCGGATATCGCCGCCAAAGGTATTCTGCCCACCTGCCAGGACACCGGCACCGCGATCATCATGGGTAAAAAAGGCCAGCGCGTGTGGACCGGCGGCGGCGATGAAGCCGCCCTGGCGCAGGGGGTGTATAACACCTATATCCAGGACAACCTGCGCTACTCGCAGAACGCGCCGCTGGATATGTATAAAGAGGTTAACACTGGCACCAACCTGCCGGCGCAGATCGATCTCTATGCTACCGATGGCGATGAGTACAAATTCCTCTGCATCGCCAAGGGCGGCGGCTCGGCGAACAAAACCTATCTGTACCAGGAAACCAAAGCGCTGATCACCCCGGCGAAGCTGAAAAATTACCTCGTCGAGAAGATGCGCACCCTCGGTACTGCCGCCTGTCCACCGTACCATATCGCCTTCGTGATCGGCGGTACCTCGGCGGAAGCGACGCTGAAGACCGTGAAGCTGGCGTCCACCAAATACTACGATGGCCTGCCGACCGAAGGTAACGAGCATGGCCAGGCGTTCCGCGACGTGCAACTGGAGCAGGAGCTGCTGCTGGAGGCGCAGAACCTTGGTCTCGGCGCGCAGTTCGGCGGCAAATACTTTGCCCACGATATCCGCGTGATCCGTCTGCCGCGTCACGGCGCTTCCTGCCCGGTAGGGATGGGGGTTTCCTGTTCCGCCGACCGCAACATCAAAGCCAAGATTAACCGCGACGGCATCTGGATCGAGAAGCTGGAGAGCAACCCGGGGAAATATATCCCTGAGCATCTGCGCCAGGCCGGGGAAGGCGAAGCGGTGAAGGTAAATCTTAACCAGCCGATGAGCGAGATCCTGGCGCAGCTGTCGCAGTATCCGGTGTCCACCCGCCTGTCGCTGAGCGGGACTATCATCGTCGCCCGCGATATCGCCCACGCTAAGCTGAAGGAGCTTATCGACAACGGCGAGGCGCTGCCGCAGTACGTCAAAGATCACCCGATCTACTACGCAGGTCCGGCCAAGACGCCGGACGGTTACGCCTCCGGCTCTCTGGGGCCGACCACCGCAGGCCGCATGGACTCTTACGTTGATCTGCTGCAGTCCCATGGGGCGAGCAAGATCATGCTGGCGAAAGGCAACCGCAGCCAGCAGGTCACCGACGCCTGCCACAAACACGGCGGCTTCTACCTCGGCAGCATCGGCGGCCCGGCGGCAGTGCTGGCCCAGCAGAGCATCAAGAGCCTCGAGTGCGTGGCCTATCCGGAGCTGGGTATGGAGGCTATCTGGAAAATTGAAGTGGAGGATTTCCCGGCCTTTATCCTCGTTGATGATAAAGGCAATGACTTCTTCCAGCAGATCCAGACCTCGCAGTGCGCCCGCTGCGTGAAGTAACCCACGCCGCCCTTCGGGGCGGCGCTGGTCGATGACAAACCTGTTTTCGTTAGGGTGAGCGCATTTCTGCCGGGCGGCGGCTTTCGCCTTACCCGGCCTACGAAAAACAGCAATATCAATAAGTTATGCGGTTCTTTGTAGGCCCGCGCAAGCGCAGCGCCGCCGGGCAATCCCGACGATTGCATTTTGTCAGCGGTCTGGGCCGCCCCTCGGGGCGGCTTTTTTTATGTCGCTTCGCGGCACGAACCACCAAAACAACTTATCAATCTGGCCAATACTTAGTCTTTTAAGCAGGTGAGCTTTGTCGCTATGACGCACTTTTCATCCAAGGAGAAAGTAATGACAACGCATCGCAGTGAAAAAGACTCGATGGGCGCCATCGAGGTCCCGGCCGATAAACTCTGGGGCGCCCAGACCCAGCGCTCGCTGGAGCATTTCCGCATCTCGACCGAAAAAATGCCCGGGGAGCTGATATACGCCCTGGCGCTGACCAAGCGGGCGGCGGCGAAGGTTAACCAGGATCTCGGACTGTTGACGGCGGAGAAAGCCGGGGCGATCGTCGCCGCCGCTGACGAAGTGCTGGCCGGAAAGCACGCGCAGGAGTTCCCCCTGGCTATCTGGCAGACCGGCTCCGGCACCCAAAGCAATATGAATATGAACGAGGTGCTGGCCAACCGCGCCAGTGAACTGCTCGGCGGAGAACGGGGGATGGCGCGAAAAATTCATCCCAATGACGATGTGAATAAGAGCCAGAGCTCAAATGATGTATTCCCCACCGCCATGCACGTCGCGGCGCTGATTGCCCTGCGGGAAAAAGTGATCCCGTCGCTGCAGGCGCTGCGGGCGACGCTCAATGAAAAAGCGGTGGCCTTCAGGGATATCGTCAAGATCGGCCGCACCCATCTGCAGGACGCCACGCCGCTCACCTTAGGCCAGGAGATCTCCGGCTGGGTGGCGATGCTGGACCATAGCCTGAAGCACATTGAAGCCAGTCAGCCGCATCTTGCCGAGCTGGCGCTGGGCGGGACGGCGGTAGGCACCGGGCTGAATACCCATCCGGAATATGCCGTACGCGTGGCGGCCGAGCTGGCGTCGCTCAGCGGACAGCCATTTGTCACCGCGCCGAACAAATTCGAAGCGCTGGCCACTGTGGATGCCCTGGTCCATGCCCACGGCGCGCTGAAAGGCCTGGCGGCCTCGCTGATGAAAATCGCTAACGATGTCCGCTGGCTGGCCTCCGGCCCCCGCTGCGGCATTGGTGAAATCGCCATCCCGGAAAACGAGCCAGGGTCATCGATTATGCCGGGCAAGGTTAACCCAACCCAGTGCGAAGCTCTGACCATGGTCTGCTGCCAGGTGATGGGCAACGACGTGGCGGTGAATATCGGCGGTGCTTCTGGTAACTTTGAGCTTAACGTCTATCGCCCGATGGTCATCCACAACTTCCTGCAGTCGGTGCGTCTGCTGGCGGACGGTATGGCGAGCTTTAACGAGCACTGTGCGGTGGGTATTGAACCGAATCGCGAGCGGATCAGTCAGTTGCTCAATGAGTCGCTGATGCTGGTTACTGCGCTGAATACCCATATCGGCTACGACAAGGCGGCGGAAATCGCTAAAAAAGCGCACCATGAGGGGCTGACTCTCAAAGCCTCGGCGCTGGCGCTGGGCTACCTGACGGAAGCCGAATTCGACAGCTGGGTGCGCCCGGAAGAGATGGTCGGCAGCCTGGCTATTCGCTAGCCAGCCAGAGGTGCAGGCGCGGGATAAGCAATCTCAGCGACTGCGCCTCCGGTTTGTAGCGATACTGCACATTGTCGGCATCATAGTTCAGCAGCTCGCCAATATCCGGTACGCTGACCCCCCGGCTGCCGGACATCAGGGCGATCAGCGGGCTGGGACAGGCGTACTGTACCTGTTTCTGCTCGCCGGCGTACCAGACGCGGGCGATCGGCTGGACTTTCACCGGTCGTTTTATTTTCAGCCGCGCCCGCTGCGGCAGGGCGGCGATATCCTGATACTCCCTTTCCAGTTTGCTCTGCCACTGCTCCCGGGTCCACGGCGGCACCGCCCGCGGCGCTTGCAGGCTTTTCTCCAGCATCATCAACACCTGGTCGCGGGTCAGATTCTTGATGACGTGCTTATTGGCCCAGCCGAAGCGGATGGTGCTCGGGTCGACGAGGGGCGTCAGCGTGCGGTAGGCGCTAAGGGTGATCAACCCCGGCAAATGACGGTGTACCCACTCAAAACGGGCGGTGGGGGGCAGGCCGGAGTCGACGGTGACGATCTTCTCGAAGGTGGCCTTCAGGGCATTGATATGCTGAATACGCGCCAGCAGATCCTGCTGCTCCGCGGCGGTAACCTGCAGGCAGATAGCCCCCGGCAGGCGTACGGCGGCCTTGCTGCTGCGGTTTTCCGATTGCTGCTGGATAAACAGATGGCTGTAGTGGCGCAGGGCGCGCGCCAGGGCCGTCTTGCCGATGTGCTGCACCACCGGAATAGTGGCCAGCGGATCGTGCTCGGCATCCTTACCGATCGCCGGCAGTTCAAATACCCGGCCCGCCAGCAGACGGCAGTCACTTAACGCCTGCTGGAGCGCCTGCAGCTCCAGCTCGATCTGGCGAAAGGTATTATTCAGACGTTCAACGAGGTCGTAGCTGGCCATTATTACCACCTTAGTTACAACATACTATTAGATTTTTGCAGCATACCCAGCCCGCGGCTTCTGCGCAAGTTTTATTCAGGCAGAGGTGAAATCAGGCAGCTGATGATAGACCGGCCAGCTAAAGCAGAAGCGGGCGCCGCCGAGAGGGCTGGCCTCGCAGCGCACCTCGCCGCCCATCGCCTGGGCGATACTGTGGACAATCGCCAGGCCGAGGCCGCAGCCTCCTGTCGCCCGGTCCCGGCTGGGGTCAAGGCGGACAAAGGGCTCAAACACCCGCTCGCGCTCCTCGGGGGCGATTCCCGGGCCGTCATCCTCAACCAGCAGCGATGCGCGCGAACCCTGCAGCGTCAGGCTGACCGCCACCCGCTGGCTGCTGTAGCGCAGGGCGTTATTGACCAAATTATCCAGCACCCGCTCCATCAGTCGCATATCCAGCGCGCCGTAGTTACCGTGGGTCAGCGTCGCCAGGGCGACCTCGCGCTGTGGGTTAACCATCTGAATATCCTCGACGTGATCGCTGATCCAGGCGGGAAAATCGGGAGTCGTCAGGCTGAGCTCCGTCTGCGGGCGGTCGAGGCGGGCGTAGGTCAGGAGCTCTTCAATCAGCGCCTCCAGCTGACCGATATCGCGGTTCAGCGCCTGCGATTCCGCCTCGGTGAGATTCTCGCTCATCTCCAGACGGTAGCGCAGGCGTACCAGCGGTGTCCTGAGTTCATGGGCGATGCCGTCAATCAGCTGCTTTTTGCTGGCAATAAGCGCATTAATGTTATCGGCCATTTGGTTAAAGGCCACCCCGAGCCGCTCGAAGCTGGACATACTGTCGAAGTGAATGCGCTCGCTGAGGTGACCTTCGCCAAAGCGCTGGGCGGCCGTCTCAATGCGCAGCATGTCCTGCCAGTGCGGGCGCATCCAGATAAACACCGGAAAGGCCAGCGAGATAGCAATAAACGCCATCAGCGCCACGTCCAGCAGGCGCATCTCATGCAGAAAATAGAGATAGGGCACCGGGCCCACCGACAGCACATAGTGGCTGCGGGGAATGCGCTGAATAAAGGTGTACTGATCGTCGAGGGCGACGATATCGCCGGCGCGCAGGTGCTGCATCGAGCTTTCCGACAGCTTAAATTTGCTGATCGGCTCGATGTGCAGATCAAACGATAAATTCAGGTCCAGCTCTTTAAGGGTCTTGCTCCAGTCGCGCGGCGGTATCTCCCGCAGCTCGCTGCGCATCAGATACAGCGAGCTTTTCATCAAATCGTCAAGCGACTGCCGTCCGGCGCGCTCCGCGGTAAATTTATAGACCAGACCGACCAGCATGGTCATCACCAGAAAGCAGACGAAGAGCAGAAGATAGAACTGCACGAACAGCTTTTTCATTACATTACCGCGTATTCAAGAGAAACCTGTCTGGCGCCCCAGGGGCATCTTCTGCGCGTCGGGGAGTCAATGTTATCGATATCCCCGGGCGAGGCGCGGGGAAATCATAGATACGCTATCAAAGCAGGGTTTATGCCCCCTGACAATAGCCAGCCTGGAGACAGAACGGTGAAAAGGTGACAGTGTCACTCGATGCGGTGATTTCTTCACCCTCGGGGGGAGCAGGGCAATCGTATTTTGTGCGTCGATGGATACGCTACTCACGATAATAAGGAATGTCTACCGGATAGGTGGTCGTCAGACTCAGCAGCCGACAGCGCACCAGTTTTTCCGTTTCGGCATACCAGTAAGCAAACTCGCCGGTGGTCTGGTGGTAAATCATCTGATCGAGGTTGGCAAACGGGATCACCAGCAGCGGCCCCTGGCGAACGTGGCCGCCGCCGGTTTCAAAGTGATGCTGCCCCCAGGATTGCTGGGTATGTTCATAGCGATGAAGGATCACCTCGATTTGCCCGCGCTGCGGACAGAGGAGTCGAATATCGGCGTTGTCGAGGGAAAAAGCCCAGCCAGAGAGAGAAGTGAACAGTGAGAGTGCCAAAAGTACAACGTATTTCATCATGCAAAAGTCCTGTGTTTTCAGGCTTTATGCCACTCTGACAGCGGTAAGTCCTTGAGCACAATCATATTGAGGAGTTATGTGATGGGGTTCTGTACGGCTAATTCTATTGATTTAATCAATATGACAAGTTCCGGTGATGAATGTGCGCGCCAGGGACGAACGCAGCAGGCAGCAAACGTGATAACTTTGCCGCCGGCGAGCGCGCGATGAGCGGGCCCCTCGCAGGGCCGCAGAAGGGCCGCTTAGTTATCCCAGGCGTGAGGGGCGAACAGGTAGCCTTTGTTGCGAACGGTCTTAATACGATAGGGCTCCGTGGCGTTGTCGAGCAGTTTTTTGCGCAGGCGGGAGATAGCCACGTCGACGCTGCGATCCATCCCGTCATAGGTAACGCCGCGTAAATTTTTCAGCAGTGCGTCGCGGTCCATAATCTGCCCGGCGTGGGTGGCCAACTCCCACAGCAGATCGAAATCGGCGGTCGACAGGGCGACGTTTTCTCCGCCAAGCAGCACCTGGCGGTTGACCGGGTCAATGGTCAGCGAGCCGAAGGAGATGGTTTTATGTGGCGTGAGCGTTGAGGAGGCGGATCCGGCGCCTGCCGGAGCAATATGCTGGCGCAAATGCAGACGCAGTCGCGCGAGAAGTACCGCTGGCGGGGTGGTTTTCAGAATATAATCGCTGGCGCCCATCTCCAGGGAGAGGATATGGTTCATATCGCTGTCGAGCGAAGTCAGCAGGACAATCGGCCCTTGCCATTGCCCGCGCAGATCGCGACAGAGCGTCATTCCGTCCTTGCCGGGCAGCATAATGTCCAGCAGCACCAGATCCGGTTTCTCCCGCGCGATCACCTCCTCAGCGCGGTCGCCGCGAGGCTCGACCACCACATCCATATCATGCTTGCCGAGATAGGCGGCGATCAGCGTGCCTACCTCAGGGTCATCCTCAACAAAAACGATTTTATTCATGTCTATTGCACATCAGTAAAAGAAGTAACATACACCGCACTTATTTTACCCGCCATTACTCTTTTATAAACAGCGTTAAATCCGCTATGCTGCCCTAACTTATTGATTCACTGTTAAGGCATACGGGCATGGGGCTGTTAATCAAAGGGCTGTTGGGAGCGCTGGTGGTGGTGCTGATTGGCGTGCTGGCGAAAACCAAAAACTACGCTATCGCTGGCCTGGTCCCGCTGTTTCCCACCTTTGCGCTCATCGCCCATTATATTGTCGCCAGCGAGCGGGGGATCGAAGCCCTGCGCGCGACCATCGTATTCGGCATGTGGTCGATTCTTCCCTATTTTATCTATCTGCTGTCACTGTGGTATTTCACCGGGATCATGCGCCTGCCGTTGGCGCTGGCAGGCGCGGTGGGATGCTGGGGGCTGTGCGCCTGGCTGTTAATCCTCGGCTGGAGCCGTTTCCACTAGCGCAGCGGGCGGCCGCCGTCGACAGCGAATGAGCGGCCGGTAACGTAGCGGCTGGTAAACAGGTAATCGATGAGATCGCTAATCTCTTTTTCGCCAGGGGCGATTTTCATCAGCGATTTATCCAGCGCCTGCTGACGATAGGCCTCGTCGTCACCCTCATTAAACATGATTAGCGACGGCGCGATGGCGTTGACCTTAACCTCTGGCGCCAGCTTGCGAGCGAAGGAGCGGGTCATGTTATCCAGGGCGGCTTTGCTGGCGGCATAGGCGATATGTTTGTCGCTCCCGCGCTCCACCACGTAATCGGTGATATGGATAATGTCGCTGGCGGCATGGCCGTGGCCGCGCAGCAACGCCTCCAGCGCATGGTTGAGCAGATAGGGGGCGTTGACGTGGATCTGCATCATGCGGTTGATGACGGTGCTCAGCGGGACGCCCGGCTTTTCCGCCATCCAGTCGCTGGCGTTATGGATGATGGCGCGCAGACCGTCGGTGTGTGATTTGACCGCTTCAGCGAAGGTCAGAATGCCGTCATCGCTGCTAAAATCGGCCTGCAGGCAGAGCGCGCCCGCTTCGCGCAGGCCGTCAATCGCCGGATAGGGCGTACGATAGCTGACGATGACCGGTTGGTGCTGTTGCAGAAAATGGTGTGCCAGAGCGAGGCCGATGCGGCGGCCTGCTCCTGTGATCAGAATCGGGCGGGGCTGTTGTTCAGCCATGGGTATCTCCTATGCGTTCTGCGGCAGGGCGACCGCTTACCCCACCAGCATCCACGTTGCCGGCACAGCGGCAACCAGCAATAAACCAATTAGCGCCACTTCGCGGCGTTTGAGCGAACGATCGTGCTGGTGCGTACGTCGGGCGTACAAAAAGACCAGAAGACCCGGAGCGTAAAGTACCACCGACAACAGCAAATGCACAGGCCCCGACGCGTATAATAACCATATGCCATAAATACAGGCGCCGATAGCCACCGCTTTATGCAGCGGGCGAGTGGCGATTTTCAGCAGAAAGGCGCCGACCAGCAGATAGGGCACGAGAATCATCTCAGAGGCAATGGTCAGCAGCGTGCCGTAGTCCGATCCGGTCAGCCAGATCAGCACCAGCGATACCTGAACGCTGATATTGGTCAACCACAATGAGGCGGAGGGGGCGTTGTTGCTATTCTGACGGGCAAACAGGCGCGGGAAGGCTTTATGAGTGGCGGCGAGGAAAGGCACCTCCGCGGCCATGATGGTCCAGCTGAGATAAGCGCCGCACACCGACACGATCAGCCCGGCGGCAATGACGATCTCCCCCCATGACCCCATCAGCCTGACCATCAGTCCCGCCATCGACGGGTTACGCATTTCGGCCAGTTCGCTGCGCGGCACAACGCCCAGCGACAGCAGGGTGACCAGCAGATACACCGCGAGGGCTGACAGCACCGCCAGCAGCGTCGCGCGGCCAACGTCGCGCTTGTGTCGCGCCCGCGCGGACACGACTACCGCCCCCTCCACGCCGATAAACACCCACAGGGTGATCAGCATGGTGTTTTTGACCTGCTCCCATACCGGCACGCCCAGCGCCAGGCCGCTAAAATCGAGGCGGAACGTATCCAGCTGAAAGGCCAGGGCGGCGAGCGCGACGAAGGCGCCCAGCGGCAGAAGCTTGGCGAGGGTGGCCACCAGGTTAATCCCCGCTGCCGTCTGGACACCGCGCAGGACCAGAAAGTGGACGACCCACAGCAGAACCGACGCGCCAACGATAGACTGCCAGGTATTACCATCGCCAAACAGGCGCAGCTCAGGGGTATCGGTGAAAAAACTGAGCGCCGAAAAGACGATAACCAGATAGGAGACATTGGCGATCACCGCGCACAGCCAGTATCCCCAGGCGGAGCAGAAGCCGATCAGTTCGCCGAATCCTTCGCGAGCGTAGGTGAAGATCCCGCCGTCGAGGTCGGGACGAATACGGGTCAACAGCAGCATGGCGAAAGCGAGAAACAGGATCCCGACGCCGGTGATGGCCCAGCCAATGAGCAGAGCGGAGGGGCTGGCCACGGCAGCCATATTTTGCGGCAAACTGAATACGCCAGCGCCGAGCATTGAGCTAAGGACCAGGGCGGTCAGGGCGCTCAGGCCCAGTTTCTTTTCCATTGCATTCCCGAGGTGAAAATGGCTGTTCCAGAATATTTATTTTGCGAAATCGCATAAAAATGGAGGATTGCGCTAAGGCGCGGGATTTTACGGAGTGTCCGGGGGCCATGCAATGGCGGGGGATGAAAAAAAATGAAAAGGCGGCAATGCGCCGCCTTTTTAGCCAGCCAGCAGCGATTATTTGTACAAATCGGCGCTGATGGTGATGTTGCCGCCGCGTTCCTGCCACTGGCGGGTGATGTGGTAGTACTTCGCCCCTTTCTTCGCCGCGCGTTTCGCCGTCTGATAGGAGATTTCGGTCATGTTGCCGTAGTTGCCGGTGAACTGGATGTTATCGAACGGCACCATTTGCGCCGCAGTCACTTTGTTCACTTCTTCGACCTTAGTGCCGTTCGGCAGAGTGACAGTGTAACGTCCACCTTTCGAAGACTGAGTCTCAAAGAAACGCCCAACGCCGGTACCCGAACCCACCGCGGCGGTGGTGGCAACGCCCGGAATTTCAACGTTCTTCGCCGCTTCGCCGCCTTTGGCCAGCGCTGCGCGGCCAGCTTCAGAGTCAGCCGGGATCGCGTCCGGGCTCTGCAGCACGCGTTTTTCAGCATCTTTTTTGTAGATATAAGCGGTAATGCGCTGGTTGCCGCCCTGGTTGGCGTCAACCTGGCGGACGATAAAGAACGCATAGGCGCCTTTTGCTTTCGCCGCTTTGGTGATGGCGTCGTTGACTTCCGGCTGGCTGCGATAGAAGCCCTGAACGGTGACGGTGTCGTAAGGCATCAGCTCAACGGCCTGATCTTTCGGCAACTCCATCACGCCGTTGATAATGCGATTCTTCGGCGCATCCGCTTTCGGCGCGTCTTCTTTATAAAGGTCAGCCGTGACGCGCCAGTTGCCGCCATTGCCGTAGTCCGACGTGTCGACAACATAGAATGAGGCCGCGCCGTCTTTGTCGGCTTTGCGCGATACTGCCTGTACCGCATCGCCAATGGCATTAAACCGGCCGGTGACGACAACGCGATCGTAGGGCTTCAGCGCAGCCGCCTGCTCCGGGGTCAACTCGGTCGCTGCATGGGCAGACAACGTGGCGGTTGTCAGGAGAGCAGACGCCAGGAGGGTGTTTTTAAGCTTCATAAAAATAATCCTTTGCCTTGCGCAAACCATATACTGGTGTTGTTGTTGACTGAAAACGTTTGATTATTGCATTTAATCGCCGTGACTGTCTGCGTCAATTTTTGCTTGCCGCCCGAATCGTATACTACGGAAAGATAACATTTTTCGATATGTTGAAAAAACAGGCGCTTGACCAGCAAAAACGATAATCAATACCACTTTTATTAGTTAATGTAATGTTAACACAATGATCTCAATGGCGATAAATGGCGTTTTATACCGCAGGATAAGCGGATTATCAGGCCTGGGCGGCAAATTCAGGTAAATATTGCTGCCCGGACCCATCTGAGCTGACAATAAGCAATAAAATCAAAATTTGTGTTTTATCGCAGTAGATCACAATCGGTATTTTCAGTAGGTTATAAAAAGTTTGTTACTGTTTCATTTTGTAGACAGCGAAAGATGGCGAGGAAGATTTTGCCGTCCTGGCGTTGTTGGGCAGAAAAGTAAACCATCATCAAAAACCGATGGAAGGGAAAACTATGCGTATTGGTGTACCACAAGAAAGGCTAGCCCAGGAGACCCGGGCCGCCGCCACGCCGAAGACCGTTGAGCAATTGCTCAAACTCGGCTTTAGCGTCGCGGTAGAAAGCGGCGCCGGGAAGCTGGCCAGCTTTGACGATGAGGCCTTTGCCGAGGCAGGAGCTGAAATCGTGACCGGCGACGAGGTATGGCAGTCTGATGTCATCCTTAAGGTCAATGCTCCGAATGACGATGAAATTGCCCTGCTGAATCCGGGGACCACGCTGATTAGTTTTATCTGGCCGGCGCAAAACCCGCAGCTGATGGAAAAACTGGCGGCCCGTAATATCAACGTAATGGCGATGGATTCCGTGCCGCGTATTTCCCGCGCCCAGTCGCTGGATGCGCTCAGCTCAATGGCCAACATCGCCGGGTACCGCGCTATCGTTGAAGCGGCGCATGAATTTGGTCGATTCTTTACCGGGCAGATTACGGCGGCAGGCAAGGTTCCGCCCGCCAAGGTGATGGTCATTGGCGCCGGGGTAGCCGGTCTGGCGGCGATTGGCGCCGCCAACAGCCTGGGCGCTATTGTTCGCGCCTTCGATACCCGTCCGGAAGTGAAGGAGCAGGTGCAGAGTATGGGCGCCGAGTTCCTCGAGCTGGACTTTAAAGAGGAAGCGGGCAGCGGCGATGGCTACGCCAAGGTGATGTCTGAGGCCTTTATTAAGGCTGAAATGGCGCTGTTCGCCGCGCAGGCGAAAGAGGTCGATATCATTGTCACCACGGCGTTAATCCCGGGCAAACCGGCGCCGAAGCTGATCACCCGCGAAATGGTCGACTCCATGAAATCGGGCAGCGTGGTGGTCGATCTGGCCTCGCAAAACGGCGGCAACTGTGAGTACACCGTACCGGGCGAAGTGGTGACCACCGCCAACGGCGTGAAAATCATCGGTTATACCGATCTTCCTGGCCGTCTGCCGACCCAGTCCTCCCAGCTCTACGGCACCAACCTGGTGAACCTGCTGAAGCTGCTGTGCAAAGAGAAAGACGGCAATATCGTTATCGATTTCGATGACGTGGTAGTGCGCGGTGTGACCGTTGTTCGCGAAGGTGAAATCACCTGGCCGGCGCCGCCGATTCAGGTCTCCGCTCAGCCGCAGGCCGCGGCGAAAAAAGTGGAAGCGCCGAAAGAAGCGGTGAAACCGGCGTCGCCGTGGCGCAAATATGCGCTGATGGCGCTGGCGATTATTCTCTTCGGCTGGCTGGCCAACGTGGCGCCAAAAGAGTTCCTCGGCCATTTCACCGTCTTCGCGCTGGCCTGCGTGGTGGGTTACTACGTGGTGTGGAACGTCTCCCATGCGCTGCATACGCCGCTGATGTCGGTGACCAATGCCATTTCGGGCATTATCGTGGTTGGCGCGTTGTTGCAGATAGGCCACGGCGGCTGGGTCAGCTTCCTGAGCTTTATCGCGGTGCTGATCGCCAGCATTAATATTTTCGGTGGTTTTACCGTGACTCAGCGCATGCTGAAAATGTTTCGCAAAGGATAAGGGGTAGCACATGTCTGGTGGATTAGTAACGGCTGCATACATTGTTGCTGCAATCCTGTTTATTTTCAGCCTGGCGGGCCTGTCGAAACACGAAACGTCGCAGCAGGGCAACTATTTCGGCATCGCCGGGATGGCCATTGCCCTGATTGCTACCATCCTGGGGCCGGACGCCGGCAACGTCGGCTGGATTATTCTTGCGATGGTGATCGGCGGGGCGATCGGTATTCGTCTGGCGAAGAAGGTCGAGATGACCGAAATGCCGGAGCTGGTGGCTATCCTGCACAGCTTCGTGGGTCTGGCTGCGGTGCTGGTGGGTTTCAACAGCTACCTGCAGCATGAAACCGGTATGGAGCAAATTCTGGTCAATATTCATTTGACCGAAGTGTTCCTCGGGATCTTCATCGGCGCGGTGACCTTCACCGGTTCGGTGGTGGCGTTTGGTAAACTGCGCGGCAAAATTTCCTCCAGGCCGCTGATGCTGCCCAATCGCCATAAGCTGAACCTGGCGGCGCTGGTGGTTTCCTTCATCCTGATGGTGATTTTTGTTCGCTCTGACAGCACCGGCACCCAGGTCCTGTGCCTGCTGGTGATGACCGCGATCGCGCTGGCCTTTGGCTGGCACCTGGTGGCCTCTATCGGCGGTGCGGACATGCCGGTGGTGGTCTCGATGCTCAACTCCTACTCGGGCTGGGCGGCAGCGGCGGCGGGCTTTATGCTGAGTAATGACCTGCTGATCGTCACCGGCGCGCTGGTGGGCTCTTCCGGCGCCATCCTCTCTTACATTATGTGTAAGGCGATGAACCGCTCCTTTATCAGCGTGATCGCCGGGGGCTTCGGCACCGATGGTTCCTCCAGCGGCGGCGATGAAGAAGTGGGCGAGCATCGCGAGATTAGTGCCGAAGAGACGGCGGAGATGCTGAAAAACTCGCACTCGGTGATCATCACCCCGGGCTACGGTATGGCGGTGGCTCAGGCGCAGTATCCGGTAGCAGAAATTACCGAGAAGCTGCGGGCGCGGGGTATCAAAGTACGCTTTGGTATTCATCCGGTGGCCGGGCGCCTGCCGGGGCATATGAACGTCCTGCTGGCGGAAGCCAAAGTGCCTTACGACATCGTGCTGGAGATGGATGAGATCAACGACGATTTCAGCGACACCGACACCGTGCTGGTGATCGGCGCCAACGATACCGTCAACCCGGCGGCGCAGGACGATCCGAAGAGCCCGATCGCCGGCATGCCGGTGCTCGAGGTGTGGAAAGCGCAGAATGTGGTGGTCTTTAAGCGTTCAATGAACACCGGTTACGCCGGCGTACAGAACCCGCTGTTCTTTAAAGAGAACACTCATATGCTGTTTGGCGATGCTAAAGCCAGCGTCGATGCGATCCTGAAAGCGCTGTAATGTAACATAATTGTTTTACAACGTTTGTTTATAAGCCGTCTCCTGTGAGACGGCTTTTTTATATGCAGGGAGATGCCTGGAATTGTTCATAAAATAAGCGGCAAGAGGTGATATAATGTTCCGGTTCTTACATCAGACAGAGGATATTATGGATACCGAGTTAACCCCAACGCAGATGGCCATCGAATTCTTACGCCGCGACCCCACCGTCATGACCCCAGCGCAGTATCTGAAAAAACTTAAACTGCTGGAGCTGGAGTTTGCTGACCTGATGGCGCTCTCCTCGCTGGAGCTGAAAGAAGAGATCGATCTGGCCTGGCGTCTGGGTATCCACTAAGCCATTCTCGCTGGACAGTGACAGGGGCCGCCAACGGCCCTTTTTTTGTGCCTGGCTGGCAGCAAGCAAAAAAATCCCCCGCGAGGCGGGGGAAGATGAGTGGTAGCGGTTAATCGTCGTCGTCGTCGTCCAGTTCCACCGGCGTCTGGTAGGCCTCCGGTTTCAGCACCAGCAGGTCACAGCGTAGGTGGTCGACAACCTGTTCCGCGGTATTGCCGAGGAACGCCGCCGACAGGCCGGTACGTCCGACCGTTCCCAGCACCACGATCCCCGCCTGCAGATGCTCGGCGAGGTCCGGGATCACCTCTTCAGGCAGTCCTTTTTCGACGTGGGTGAATTTTTCATCGATGCCAAACTTCTGCCGCAGCGCTTTCATCGCCAGCAGATGCTGGCCGCGGATCGCGTCGTTGTAGACGCTGGGATCAAAATCCGGCAGTTCTATCGCGATATTGATCGGCGTCACCGGGTAGGCACCGATCAGGTGCACTTCAGTGTGGTTGACTTCTTCCGCCAGCGACAGCGTCTCGCGAACCAGCTTCTCGTTAAGGGTGTTGTGATAATTCTCTTCGCTGGCGAGATTGACGGCGACCAGCGCTTTGCCGCCTTCCGGCCACGGCTGGTCTTTGACCATCCACACCGGGCAAGGGCATTTACGCAGCAGATGCCAGTCCGTCGGGGTAAAGATCACCGCCTCCAGTTTGTCGTGCTGGTGGGCCATCTTCAGCAGCAGATCGTGTTTCTCACTGACCACCTCCTGAATAATCGCTTCGAAGGGGCGGTTGTGCCACACCACTTTCACGTCAATCGGCACGCCCGATTCCAGGTAGAATTTCGCCTGCTCGCGGATCCAGGCCGTTCGTTGGGCAATGACGCCCTGGCGCATTGCCGTCCGCTCGTCCGGCGACAGCAGGGTGGTCATTTCATAGGAAAAATCATAGATCGGCAAAAAGGCTTTGATGCGTCCACCAATCCGTTGGTGCAGGTACACCGCTCGCCTTAGCGCCGGCTGGTCGTCCTGGTTAGGATCGATTACTACCAGCATGCTCTGATACTTCGCCATACAGGGTCTCCTTACAACTGCAGCTACCGTCAGTTATTAAAAAGATAACCTATATGGATGAATTGAAACAGGGGAGGAGCCTGGTCAGATCAACAAATCTGAAAAAATTGCCGATCGTGACCAGGTATTGCGCAGAGATTAAGCGACGTTGCGCGCCTGCCCGGCCAGCTGGGCCAGCAGATCGCTGTTTTCAATAGTGATATATTTGCCTTTCACCGCCAGCATGCCGCTTTTCTGAAAACGGCCCAGCAGACGGCTGATGGTTTCGACGGTGAGGCCGAGATAGTTGCCAATATCGCCGCGGGTCATGGTCAGCCGGAACTCACGTGGTGAGAAGCCGCGCTGGGCGAAACGACGAGAAAGGTTATAGATAAACGCGGCCAGGCGCTCTTCGGCATTCTTTTTGGAAAGCAACAGGATCATATCCTGGTCGCCTTTAATCTCACCGCTCATCAGGCGCATCATCTGCTGACGCAGATTGGGCATTTTTCCGGAAAGATCGTCAAGGGTTTCGAAGGGGATCTCGCAGACCATCGAGGTTTCCAGCGCCTGCGCAAAGCTCGGGTGCAGACCGGTGCCGATGGCGTCAAAGCCCACCAGGTCGCCCGCCAGATGGAAGCCAGTGATCTGCTCATCACCTTGCTCGGTGATGGTATAGCTTTTGATGGTCCCGGAGCGAATAGCGTACAACGACTTCAGCTCATCACCGGCTTTGAACAAGGTTTGACCTTTCTGGATAGGCTTTTTCCGCTCGATAATATTATCCAGCTGATCAAGCTCATGCTCGTTCAGAGTAAAGGGGATGCAGAGCTGGCTAATGCTGCAATCCTGACAATGGATTGCACAACCGCCAGACTGAATGCGTCGAATAATTCGCTTCTCAGGGATCATATGTCTGCTCAGGCCTTAATTGATATTGGTCAATTTTAACATCTTTTTGATCAGCAGGTAAGTCTTCAGGCCCGGAAACACGTAATATCAGCAGGGTAAATCAAATCGCCTGTGTATCTATTTGATTAAAAACAGATTATTACGCCACTTTTGATTGTAAAATTACCTGAAAATTCCAGAAAAGGCATTTTCAGTCAAAGCAACAGATAGCCCTCGTGACGCAAAAGCCACTCTTTACGCTGTACGCCGCCGGCATAGCCGGTCATGGTGCCGTTGCGCCCGATGACCCGATGGCAGGGCACCACGATACTCACCGGATTGGCGCCATTGGCGGCGCCCACCGCGCGCGCGGCGCCGGGACGACCGAGCGCCTCGGCCAGTTGGCCGTAGTGCATCACCTGGCCACAGGGGATATCGCGTAACGCCTGCCAGACCTGGCGCTGAAAAGGGGTGCCGGCGGTGGCGGTAGGCAGAGTCTCGATAATGGCTAAATCGCCGGCAAAATAGTCGCTCAGCTTACTGCTGAGACCGCCGGGATTGCGGCAGTCGACGCGCTGATAGCCTTCCCGGCGATAGTGAACGTCGAGCAGCGTTTCCATCCGATCGCGGTGCTCGTCCCACTCGACGGCGCGCAAATTAAACTGTTCGTCGCAAAGCACCCACAACGGCCCCAGCGGGGTATCCATTTTATCCTGCAGCAAGGTCAACATCGTTTCTGTCATCCACCATCGTACATGAGAGGCACACGATACCACGCGCTGACGGCAGTCAACTATACTCCCAAAAGGTAAAACCGCATCGCCAGATAGCACGGCGGGCTATCCGTCGTGGAGGCATTCTGCGATCGCCACGATGATTTATTTTTGGATCGATCCTGGCGGGTTACCGGACAGGGTTTTTGCTACTTTTAAGCTGACGACGTCGGTCCTCCGCGCCGCTGTGCGCGCTCGGGAAAGTGCTACCGCGTCGGCGCGGCGCGGTTAATAACTCAGAGGTGGAGCTATGCAATATATACTGACTGGCGTAATCGTACTGATCTTCAGCGGTCTGGTTATTCACGGTATGTCGCTGTTGCTTGAGCGGGGGTATCGCGCGCTTTTCGGCATATTCGCCGGAGCCGGGGAAGCGACCCGTAAGTTCAAAGTGAAGATATCGCGTTAAGCTAAGGCGGCCGTCCCTGGCGCATCGGTGGGTTAAGACAGCCGCGGATAGATGCCAGGGCCGATCGGCAGTCCCACCAGATACCAGCCCACCAGCAACAGCAGCCAGACGGCGAGAAAAATCAGCGGGTAAGGGAGCACCAGCGAGTAGTAGGTGCCGAGGCGGGCATCCGGCCGGTAGCGCTGTAGAAAGCCGAGAAACAACGGCACAAACGGTGACACCGGCGCCAGCGGCAGCACCGATGAATCAGCGATACGAAACAGGATCTGCGCAAACGCCGGGTGAAAGCCCAACAGCATAAACATTGGCACGAAGATCGGCGCCAGAATCGACCAGATGGCCGAGCCGCTGGCGATAAACATACACAGAAAAGCCGACAGCAGCGCAAGGCCGACAAACGCCGGAACACCGTTCATGCCTGAACTCTCCAGCAGGTCCGTCAGACCGACGGCCATAAACTTGCCCATGTTGCTCCAGTTGAACATCGCCACGAACTGCGCCAGCGGGAAGACCATCACGATAAACCCGGCCATCTCTTTCATCGGCTCAATCATCAACTGCGGCAGGTCGGCCTGGCGGCGAATTTTGCCGGTGGCGATGCCGTATGCCAGCGACACGACAAAGAAGAAAAAGATAATTAGCGGCACGATGCCTTTGATAAACGGCGAGGGCATGACCGTATGCTGAACCGGATCGCGAAGAATACCGTTTTCGGGGACCACCATCAGGGCGATGACCGCCACGAATACCAGCGTCGCCACGCCGGCGATGCGCAGGCCGAACCGCTCCGCGGGCGTCAGCGTCTGCAGCTTTTCATCACGACTGCCTTGCCACTGACCCAGCCGCGGCTCGACCAGCTTATCGGTGATCAGTCCGCCGACGAGCGTCAGAACGATCACCGAGGTCGCCATAAAGTACCAGTTGTCGATCACGCTGACGTGCAAAGAGGCATCGATGGACTTTGCCGCCTCGGTGCTGATCCCGGAGAGCAGCACGTCGGTGGTGACAATCAGTAGATTGGCGGTAAAGCCGCAGCCCACGCCGGCTATCGCCGCCAGCAGACCAGCGACAGGATGCCGACCGACGGCAAGAAACATCAGCGCTCCCAGCGGCGGCATAATCACCAGCGCCGCATCGGAAGAGATATGGCTGAAAAAGGCGATAAACAGCACCATATAGCTGGCATAGCGGGCGCTGACGTGCGAGGCCATCTTGACCATCAACGCCGGTAACAGGCCCACCCGCTCGGCAAAGCCGGCGCCCAGCACCAGGGCGAGGATCGCGCCCAGCGGCGCGAAACCGCTGAAGTTTTTAATCACGTTCGGCAAAAACCAGTGCAATCCTTCCACGCTGAGCAGGTTTTTGACCACCACCCGCGAACCGTCAGTTGGGTTTTGTACCCCAACGTTGAGGGCGGAGAGGATTGCCGTGGCAGCGATCAGCACGGCGATGAGATAGATAAACAGCAAAAACGGGTGCGGGACCTTGTTACCGATCTTCTCTACCCAGCCATAGCGCTTTCCGCCGGGGGAAGATGACGGTATGGATGACATACTCATGGGCATTCCTCTGTTGTCGTTGTTGTGTTGGGCAGGCCTGCTCCCGTACTGCCGGCGGTTATTATGGGCGGTGCGTGCCGCGATCCGGTCAGCGTTGGCCAGGAGTAGCCTCTAAGTGGTTATCGTAAAACGGACGGACTCACCTCCGCCGGGATCGGGCAACGATAGGGGCGTTCGGCCAGTACCTGCCTGAGCTCTTGCTGGCTGGCCTCCAGCAGGGCGCTGTCGCTGAATAAACGGATGGCGGTCGCCGCGAGGACTTTCCCCGCCAGCAACATCCCTTTATGGGCAATGGAGGTTCTGCCCTGGCTCACCAGCTGCCAGCTGTGCAGCGGGGTACCCACCGCGAAGCACGGGCTGAAGCACTGGGCCACCGGCGCTTTCCAGCTAACATCGCCGACGTCGGTGGATCCGGCGAGGACGTTATCCGTGGCCGCCCAGGGCGCCACCTCATCAATCAGCAAGGTGTCGCGGTGGCGACGAGCGAACGTTTTGCCTTCCTCGCCACTGGTGCCGGCAATATTGTTCAGGCTGTTGTTAATATCGTTGGCGCTGAGAGTGGCGCGGATCGCCGCGGCAAAAGCGCGTTCCTCGTCGCTCCAGGCGGGGGTACCGTAATGACAGACCGCCTGATACATCGCCGCCTCAAGCGTGCGGTTGGGCAGATAGCTGGAGCAGGCTTTTTCAAAGCGGCAGCTGACCTGGGTCTCGGTCATCAGCGCGGCCCCCTGGGCAATCTTCTCTATACGGGCGAAGATTTGCTCAGCGTCGGCCATCTCCGGCGCGCGGATCAAATACAGCACTTCCGCCTGCGCCTGCACCACGTTGGGCGAGACGCCGCCGGTATCGGTAATGGCGTAATGGACGCGCGCCTTCTCGATGATATGTTCATTGAGGAAATTGCTGCCGGTGGTCATCAGGGTGACGGCATCCAGCGCGCTCCGGCCCAGGTGCGGCGAATTAGCGGCGTGGGCCGCGGTGCCGGTAAATCGCCATGCCGCCTGAATGTTGGCGAGGGTGCGGGTGCTGAACATCCCGGCCCAGGCTTCCGGATGCCAGGTCAGCGCCGCATCGACATCATCAAACAACCCTTCGCGCACCATAAAGGTTTTTCCCGAACCGCCTTCCTCGCCGGGACAACCGTAGAAGCGCAGAGTGCCGCTGTCGCCGTGCTGCTGCAGCCAGCCTTTGGCGGCGACCGCCGCGGCGAATGCCGCGGTGCCGAGCAGATTGTGCCCACAGCCGTGGCCGTTGGCTCCCGGTGTCAAGGGCGTCGGTTCCGCGCTGTGGGCCTGCTGGCTGAGTCCCGCCAGGGCGTCAAATTCGCCGAGCAGGGCAATGACCGGTTGGCCCTCACCGACGCTGGCGATAAAGGCATTCGGGATCCCGCCAGCATCGCGGGTGAGCTGAAAACCTTCCGCCTCCAGGGCGTCGGCCAGCCGTTGGGCTGACCAGAACTCCTCAAAGCGGGTCTCCGGGTGGTCCCAGATGTCGTCGGCGATGGCGCAGTAAGTGTCGCGTTGTGCCTCAACCACCTCGTCCACAAACTGAAAAATGGCTTCCATTACACCCCCCGCTGCCAGGGAAAGTTAAGCGCGACGCGCGCCAGGGTTTCGACCGCTACCGCCATCACGCTCTCGTCGAAGTCAAACTTTTCGTTGTGGTGACCGGCGCTGAGTTCAGTGCCGAAAATCATGTACGAGGCGAGGCCGCCGCGCGCCTGGACCCGGGCCATCATCAGGGTGGCGTCTTCCGAGCCCGCCGGGGCGGCGATGCGATCCACCGCCTGTTGCACGCCGGGCACCCGGGCGGCCTGTTCGCGCAGATAGTCCACCCACGCCGGCGACGGTGCGCTGGCGGTCGCCGCGCCCATCATGCGCAGTTCGTAGCGGGCTTCGTACATCGCCGCAGCCCCGGCGACGACGTGCTGCGCCCGCTCGAACACGTACTGATTAATGGCTTCGCTTTCGCCGCGGGTTTCCACTTTTAACAGCGCGGAAGAGGGCACCACGTTGCGCCCGGTACCGGCCTGCATCACCCCGACGTTGACCCGCGAGGCGCCGGCGCTGTGCGGCGGGATGGCGTGCAGGCCAAGGGCGGCCTGGGCGGCGGCCAGCAGCGCGTTGCGCCCGTCCTCGGGCTTGCCGCCGGCGTGGGCGGCCACGCCGCTGAACTGCACGTCGAATTTGGTGGTGGCCATAAAGTTGTCTCCACCGCAGACGACGGTACCTGCCGGCACGCCGGTCCCGATATGGATCGCCGTGAAATAATCCACGTCATCAACCACGCCGGCGGCCACCATCGCGCGGGCGCCGCGGGTACCCTCTTCAGCAGGCTGGAAAATCAGTTTAATGACGCCATTGAGCTGGGCGGCATACTGCTTGAGCACATGCGCCAGCCCCAGCCCGATGGCGGTATGGCCGTCATGGCCGCAGGCGTGCATCATGCCGGCGTTGCAGGAGGCGAAATGATCGCGATAGGGGCGGTGGCTATCGTCATGCTGTTCGTTGAGATCAAGGGCATCCATATCGACGCGAAAGGCCAGGGTTGGCCCGGGCCGCCCGGTGTCGAGCGTGGCCACCACGCCGGCGAAACCGCCTTCAAACGCCGGCAGCCAGCGCTCCGGCGCGCCCTGTTCGCGGGCGCGTTCGAAAGCCTGGGCCAGGGTCTCCTCGTCCGGCAGCCCCATCCGGCTGTCGGCATCGATGACGTCGCGGCCTAGCGCCAGCTGATAGCCTAGCCCGTCAAGAATATCCGCGACCTTACTGGCGGTGCGAAACTCCAGCCAGCCGGATTCAGCGTGCAGGTGAAAATCACGGCGCCATTGGGTCATGGAGGGCGCCAGCTGGCGGAGGTATTCATCAAGTTGCGGCATAGCTTATCCTGTCATAAGTAAAAAATGTGACGGCGTTCACGATGTGATAGCTTTTGTTTATCACTGACGCGCTACAGGCCTTAACACCCTTAACCTGCCACAGCCTGATGGATTACAGTAGATGTCATTTTCTTCTGTCTGATAAGCAACGGTTATCACTAAAAGCATGGCATTTCAGATTAAATTTCATCAAATTCGCGCCTTCGTCGAAGTAGCCCGGGAAGGCAGTATCCGTGGCGCCAGCCGGGCGCTGGCGGTCTCGCAGCCGGCGCTGACCAAAGCGATTAAAGAGCTGGAGGAGGGGCTTTCCGCCCAGCTGTTCGTCCGCCGCAGACAGGGGGTGGCGTTGACCGACAATGGCGAAAGTTTTTATCAACATGCGAGCCTGATCCTTGAGGAGCTGCGGGCGGCGCAGGATGAACTGCTGCAGCGCCAGGGGGAACAGGCCGGGCAAATTAATATTGGCCTTGGCGCCAGCGTCGCCCGGTCGCTGATGCCGTCGGTGATCTGCCGCTTTCATCAGCAGCATCCGCAGGTGAAGGTGCGGATCATGGAGGGTCAGCTGCTGGCGATGATTAATGAGCTGCGCCAGGGGGAGCTGGATTTCACCATTAATACCTATTACCCCGGGCCGTACGACCATGAGTTCAGCTTTGAGAAACTGTTTGAGAAACCGTTCGCGGTGTTCGCCCGCGCGGGCCATCCGGCGGCGCAGGCCACCTCGCTGGGGGAGCTGATGGATCTCCACTGGACCATGCCGACGCCGCGCGGCAGCTACTTCAAGCAGCTGCAGGAATGCTTCGAACAGCTGGGACGGGAGCCAAAGGTGGGGATCGTCTGCGAAACGTTCTCATCCTGCATCAGCCTGGTGGTGAAAAGTGATTTTCTCAGCATCCTGCCGGTGGAGCTGGGCAACGACCCGCTGATGGCCGACAAACTGGTGATGATCCCCATCCGTGAAGTGTTACCCACCGCCACCTATTATCTGATCCAGCGGCGCGATACCCGACAGACGCCGCTCACGGCGTCGTTAATCACCCTGTTCCGCCGCCAGAGCCGACAATTGTTTCCTTAATCGTCCGTCGCGCTCACTTTGCCAGCGAACGCGGCTAAACGCGTTGAGAGGGGAGCGCGAGGCGGCTATAGTAGCTGGCGACAGCCGCTGGAGGAGAGCCCATGAACCTTGATGACAAATCCCTGTTTCTTGACGCCATGGAAGATGTCCAGCCTCTGAAACGTAATAATGACGTGCACTGGCATCCCGGGCGTAACAGCCGGGCCCCGCAACGCGTCGATACCCTGCAGCTGGATAATTTTCTCACCACCGGCTATCTCGATATCGTGCCGCTCGCCACGCCGCTGGAGTTTAAGCGAGAAGGGCTGCAGAGCGGCGTGCTGGATAAGCTGCGGCGGGGGAAATACAGCCAGCAGGCGAGCCTCTCCCTGCTGCGCCAGCCGGTGGAACAGTGCCGGCAGATGCTCTTCGCCTTTATGGTGCAGGCGCAGAAAGAGGGGTTACGCAATGTGCTGATCGTTCACGGCAAAGGCCGCGACGACCAGTCCCACGCCAATATTATCCGCAGCTATCTGGCGCGCTGGCTGGAAGAGCTGCCGGAGGTGCAGGCCTTCTGCGCCGCGCTTCCGCATCATGGCGGCAGCGGCGCCTGCTATGTCGCGCTGCGTAAATCGGCGCAGGCGAAGCAGGAGACCTGGGAGCAGCACGCCAAGCGCAGTCGTTAGCGCAGAAGCAGCGTCAGCTCGCGGGCGGCTTTTTGCAGCTCCGGCAGCACGCGCTCGATCATCTCGCGGGCCGTCATCTGGCCCGCATGCACCCCGACGTTGAGCGCCGCCTGGACCTGCCCCTGAGCGTTAAACAGCGGGACCGCGAGGGAGCGCAGCCCCATCTCCAGCTCCTGATCGTTGAGGGCATACCCCTGCTGATGCACCCGTTTCAGTTCGGCGCGCAGCTTCGCCACCGAATCCACCGTCTGTGGGGTATAGCGGATCATGGTCACCCGGGCCAGCATATCGTTGAGCTTCTCCTCCGGCTGATGGCTCAGCAGCACCCGGCCCATCGAGGTCGCCCACGCCGGAAGGCGACTGCCGATATCCAGGTCGATGGTCATAATCCGCGAGCTGGAGGCGCGGGCGATATACAGGATATCGTCGCCGTCGAGGGTGGCGATGGAGCAGGACTCATTGAGCATTTCGCTCAGATGCCGCAGCACCGGCTGCGCCGAACGCGCCAGCGGCGTCGAGGCCAGCCAGGCGTGGCCCAGCGCCAGGATCCGCGGCCGCAGCTGGAAATTCTTACCGTCTTCGGCATACACGAACCCCAGCTTGCTCAGGGTATACAGGCAGCGGCGCACCGCGGCGCGCGGGATGCCGGTCTTCTGACTGATCTGTGAGATAGACAGCAGGGGCCGCTGCGGTGTGAACGCCTGAATCACCTCCAGACCCCGCGCCAGGGAGGCCATAAAGTTAGGATCGCCTTTAAACGGATCGCCGTCGCCGGTCAGTAAATCGTCTGGATGCTTGTCCATTTCTGTTCCCCATATTTGCCATCGATCACATTCTTTCGCTAAAGATAACCGATGTTCGATTATCGCACCATATTTCGATTATCGCCCTTGACCGACATCGTTAAGCGGGTCACATTTTGTGCGAACAACGAATAAAAGTGCGATTACCGCACATCACTGGAGCGACCTGATGATTGATAAAAGCGTATCGACGCTGAGCGAGGCCATCGCCGGGATCCACGATGGGGCGACTATTATGATCGGCGGCTTTGGCCCCGCCGGCCAGCCGACCTTTCTGATTGACGCCCTGATTGACCAGGGCGCCCGCGACCTGACCATCATTAATAACAACGCCGGCAACGGGGAAGTGGGTCTCGCGGCGCTGCTGAAAGCCGGGCGAGTACGCAAGATGATCTGCTCCTTCCCGCGCCAGGTGGATTCCCAGATTTTCGATGATCTCTACCGTCGCGGCAAAGTGGAGCTGGAGCTGGTGCCGCAGGGCAACCTCGCGGCGCGGATCCAGGCGGCTGGCGCCGGGCTGGGGGCGGTGTTTACCCCCACCGGCTACGGCACGCCGCTGGCGGAAGGTAAGGAGACACGGGAAATCGACGGTCGCCACTACGTGCTGGAGTACCCGATCAAAGCCGATTTCGCGCTGATTAAAGCCCACCAGGGCGACCGCTGGGGCAACCTGGTCTATCGCAAGGCGGCGCGCAACTTTGGCCCGATCATGGCGACAGCGGCGAAAACCACCATCGTAGAGGTCTCGCAGCTGGTGGCGCTGGGCGACCTCGATCCGGAAAACATCATCACCCCCGGCATTTTCGTCCAGCGCGTCTTCTCGCTGGAAAACCTGACTGCCGCACAACGCGCCTGAGGAGCCCGACATGCAAAAACTGACCCGTGACGAAATGGCCCAGCGCGTGGCCCGCGATATTCCCGAAGGCACTTACGTCAACCTCGGCATCGGCCTGCCGACCCGCATCGCCAATTACCTGCCCGCTGACAAAGAGGTGTTCCTGCACAGCGAAAACGGCCTGCTGGGGATGGGGCCGAAACCGCAGCCCGGGGAAGAGGATCCCGAGCTGATCAATGCCGGTAAAGAGTATGTCACCCTCCTGCAGGGGGGCTGCTATTTCCACCACGGCGACTCCTTCGCCATGATGCGCGGCGGTCATCTCGATATCTGCGTGCTGGGGGCCTATCAGGTTTCCGCCAGCGGCGACCTCGCCAACTGGAGCACCGGTGCGCCGGATGCGATCCCGGCCGTTGGCGGGGCGATGGATCTGGCCATCGGCGCCCGCCAGGTGTTTGTGATGATGGACCACCTGACCCGTGACGGCGAGTGCAAGCTGGTGGCGCAGTGCAGCTACCCGCTGACCGGCGTCGGCTGCGTCAGCCGGATCTATACCGACCTGGCGGTGATCGACATCACCGACCGCGGCCCGGTGGTGCGGGAAATCTTTAACGGCCTCTCTTTTGAAGAGCTGCAGCGCATCACTCCGGTGCCACTGACCTTTCAACAACTGGCGGAAAGCGCGTAAGGAACCTATGATGAATCAGGCATTTATCTGTGATGCGGTGCGTACACCCTTTGGCCGTTTCGGCGGTGCCCTGGCGACGATGCGCGCTGACGACCTGGCGGCGCTGCCGCTGAAAGCGCTGCTGGCGCGGAACCCGGGACTGGATCCATCGCGCATTGACGATGTGATCTTTGGCTGCGCCAACCAGGCCGGGGAAGATAACCGCAACGTGGCGCGGATGGCGCTGCTGCTGGCCGGCCTGCCGGAGAGCGTGCCCGGGAGCACCATCAACCGCCTGTGCGGTTCCAGCCTTGACGCGATCGGCGTCGCGGCGCGGGCGATTAAAAGCGGGGAGACGCAGCTGATGATCGCCGGCGGGGTGGAGAGCATGTCCCGCGCGCCGTTTGTGATGGGGAAAGCGGAGAGCGCCTTTAGCCGCAGCATGCAGATGGAGGATACCACCATCGGCTGGCGCTTTATTAACCCGCAGATGAAAGCCCTGTACGGCGTGCATTCCATGCCGGAGACGGCGGAAAACGTCGCCGATGAGTTTGCCATCTCCCGTGCCGATCAGGACGTGTTCGCCTTACGCAGTCAGTTGCGTACCGCCGCGGCGCAAGAGGCGGGGCGTTTCGCCGATGAGCTGATCGCCGTCCAGGTGCCGCAGCGCAAAGGCGAGCCGCTGCTGTTTAGCCGCGATGAGCACCCGCGCAGCACCTCGCTGGAGGCGCTGGCTAAACTGCGCGGCGTGGTGCGCGCCGACGGCAGCGTTACCGCCGGTAACGCCTCCGGGGTTAACGACGGCGCCTGCGCGCTGTTGCTGGCCAGCGAGACGGCGCTGTCGGCTAACGATCTTCAGCCGCTGGCCCGGGTGGTCGGCGTGGCGACGGCGGGCGTTGCGCCGCGGATCATGGGGTTTGGCCCGGCGCCGGCGGTGCGCAAGGTGCTGGCGCAGACCGGCCTGACATTAGGCCAGATGGATGTCATTGAGCTGAATGAAGCCTTCGCCGCGCAGGCGCTGGCGGTGACCCGTGATTTGGGCTTACCGGACGATGCCGCCCACGTGAACCCTAACGGCGGGGCGATTGCGCTGGGCCACCCGCTCGGCGCCTCCGGCGGCCGGCTGGCGATGACCGCGGCTTATCAGCTGAAACGGACCGGCGGTCGTTACGCCCTGTGCACCATGTGCATCGGAGTCGGACAGGGGATCGCCCTGATTATTGAACGTGTTTAAGGAGCCAGAATGAGTTTGTTGACCCCGATGCTGCGCAGCAGTCCGCTAACCGACTGGTTCAGCGACGCGCAGCGGGTGCAGGGCATGCTGGATTTTGAAGCGGCGCTGGCGCAAGCGCAGGCCGCCTGCGGGATGGTGCCGCCGGAAGCGGTCGGGCCAATTGTCGCGGCCTGCCGCCACGAGGCCATCGATTTTGCCGCGCTGGGCGAGGCGGCAGTGGGAGCCGGTAATCTGGCCATCCCGCTGGTGAAACAGCTGACGGCCCAGGTAAAAGCGCAAGATCCCGAGGCTGCGCGCTACGTTCACTGGGGCGCTACCAGCCAGGACGCCATCGACACCGGACTGGTGCTCCAGCTGCGCGGGGCGCTGGATGCCGCTGAGACTCTGCTTGAGCAGCTGTTGGCGGCCCTGGCACTCCAGGCGGATCGTTATCGCGATACCGTGATGCCGGGACGGACCTGGATGCAGCACGCGCTGCCGGTGACCTTTGGCCTGAAGCTGGCGGGCACCCTCGACGCGCTCCTGCGCTGGCAGCAGCGGCTGCGCGAGATGCGTCCGCGGCTGCTGGTGCTGCAGTTCGGCGGCGCCGCGGGCACTCTGGACGCGCTAAAAGAGAAAGGGCCGGCGGTTGGCCTGGCGCTGGCGCAGATCCTCGGTCTGTCGCTGCCGGATACTCCGTGGCACAGCCAGCGCGATCGGCTGCTGGAGGCGGGCGCCTGGTTTGCCGGCGTCTGCGGCACGCTGGGGAAATTCGCTAACGATTTCTCCCTGCTGATGCAGACCGAAGTGGCTGAGGTCGGCGAGCCGGTGGCGGAAGGCCGCGGCGGCTCGTCGACGATGCCGCATAAGCGCAATCCGGTGGCCTGCGCGGCGATCCTGACCGCCGCCCAGCGTACGCCGGGGCTGATGGCGACGCTCTACGCCAGCCAACTCCAGCAGCATGAGCGGGCGCTGGGCGGCTGGCAGGCGGAGTGGGAGACCCTGCCGGAGCTAATTACCCTGGTGGGCGGGGCGTTGGCGCAAAGCGAGGCGCTGGTGCGCGACATGCAGGTTTTCCCGCAGAAAATGCGCGCCGATCTCGATATCACCCATGGGCTGATTATGGCTGAGGCGGTGACTCTGGCGCTGGCGGAATTCATTGGCAAAGCCGAGGCGCATCATCATATCGAGGCGCTGTGCCGCCAGGCGCTGGACCGTCACTGCTCGCTGGTCGATCTGCTCGCGGCTGACCCACAGGTCAGTCAGTATCTCTCTCGTGAACGCTTAACCACGCTGCTGGACCCGGCAACGGCGACCGGCAGCGCCGAACGCTTTGTGCGCCAGGTGCTGGCGCGTTATCAGGAGCAACGTGATGAATCTTGATTATCAACTCGACGGGCCGGATGGCGCGCCGGTTATCGTCCTCTCCAATTCGCTGGGCACCACCCGGGCGATGTGGCAGCCGCAGATCGAGGCGTTAACCGCCCATTTCCGGGTGCTGCGCTACGACACGCACGGCCACGGTAAAACGACGAAAAATGGCAAAGTGACCCTCGCCCAGTTGGGTGAGGATGTGATTGCGCTGCTCGATCACCTGAATATCGACCGCGCCTGGTTCTGCGGGATCTCGATGGGCGGTTTGACCGGCCTGTGGCTGGGCCGCTTTGCGCCGGAGCGTTTTCATGGTCTGGCAGTCGCCAACACCGCGGCGCGCATTGGCGATCAGGCTAGCTGGCTGTCGCGGGCGCGGGCCGTACGTCAGGAGGGGATGGCGGTGGTGGCCGCCGGAGCGGCAGACCGCTGGTTCACCCACGCGTTTCGCCAGAAGGCGCCGGAGGTGGTCGAGGCGCTTTGTCACCAGCTGACCCATACCGATGCTGAAGGCTATGCCGCCTGCTGTGAGGCGCTGGCCGCCGCCGACCTGCGGGGCGAAGTGGGGCAGATCCCGCTGCCGACGCTAATCATCGCCGGGGAAAGTGACCCTGTCACCACAGTCGGTGACGCTCATTTCCTGCAGCAGCAGATCCCCGCCTCCGAGGTGGTGGTTCTGGCGGCATCGCATCTGTCTAACATTGAGGCGCCGAAAAGCTTTACTTCGGCGCTGCTGAGCTTTTTCCAGGGGGAACGCCATGGATGATAAACAGCGCTATCAGGACGGGATGGCGGTACGGCGCAAAGTATTGGGCGACGCCCACGTCGACCGTACGCTGCAGCATCTGACGCCGTTGAATGATGAGTTTCAGGACTTTATTACCCGCTATGCCTGGGGCGAGACCTGGACGCGTCCGGGGCTCGATCACCATACCCGCAGCATGATCACTATTGCCATGCTGATCGCTCTCAATCGCGAGGCGGAGCTGAAGATGCATCTACGCGCGTCGTTTAACAACGGGGTGACCCGCGATGAACTGAAAGAGCTGATCATGCACTCTGCGCTGTACTGCGGGCTGCCGGCGGCCAATGCCACGATGCATCTGGCGCAGCAGGTGTTTGACGACATCGACGCCGCGCAGGGTTGAGTCGTCGTCCGAGTCGGATTGCCCGGCAGTCGTTGTAGGCCGGGTAAGGCGCAGCCGCCACCCGGCGAAATGGCGGGTAAGGCGCAGCCGCCACCCGGCGAAATGGCGGGTATGGCGCCGATAGATTGCCCTCCGGCGCAGCGCTTGCCGGGCCTGGGAAGCGAAGATCGCCTGTAGACCCCGTAGGCCGGGTAAGGCGCAGCCGCCACCCGGCGAAATGGCGGCACAACCGGAAATGTCCCTGTTCGCACTATGTGTGGCAGGACCACAACGTTTGGCAGGGCTACAACCTCTATGTTAATTCCGGGCAGATTGCGCTCCCGGTTGATCTTCTGCGTTATGTCTCTTATGGCGCAGGGAGCGCACAGGGGGCGCCCCCTGTACCCCCGGGCTCCGGCCAGCAAAATCGCCGCTGCGCGGTCCCTTCGACTTATCCCTGCAGGCTGCGGGTCGGGCCGAGGCAGCGTCCCTGCAAAACACGGCCCTCAGCCCGCATCCATGCGGGCTGCCCCGGCCTTCCGGGAACGTCTCAGCGATTTTGAGGCCGCCAGCACCGGCAGTTTCAGTCGCGCAAGTGGGTAAATGAGTGACAGGCCGCACGAACCCCTGGCCGGGTAAGGCGCAGCCGCCACCCGGCAGAAATGCCGCTACGTTAACCTTTATTTCTCCGGCTCCTGCGGCGCGACGGCCGGGGCGGCGTACCAGGCTTCCTGCGGCACCACTACCGCCGCCTTTGGCTGCATCACAAAGTTCGGCGACATAATCTGCACACCGAATTCGTTAAACACATCAATAATGCTGCTATGCAATGCGTTGCGGCCATCCGGCAGCTTGGTTGTGGGGAGTAAGCGCACCTGCAGCTCATACGAGGTATACCAGTCGAGCAATCCCAGCTTACGCACCACCGGGGCAATTTGCTGATCGATCCCCGGGGTGCGTCTCGCCGCCAGCTCCAGCAGCGCATGGACCTGACGCCACGGCGTATCGTAGCCGATGGTGACGCTGGTGGTGAGGTTGACTCCACCGTCGGCGCTTTCGGCGCTGAGATTAATAATTTTCCCGCTCACCACCACCGCGTTCGGGACGGTAACGATGTAATTTTCGCGGGTGAGAATTTTGGTCGCCAGCACGCCAATCTCGCTGACCTGACCCTCATTATCGGCGAGGCGGATCCAGTCGCCTTTGCGCAGCGCCCGAGAGTAGATCAGCACCAGGCCGCTCATCGCATGGGTCATCACCCCGGTTGACCCGAGGGTCAGCATCAGGCCGAAGAACACGCTAATGCCTTTGAAGGCGAGGGAGTTGGCGCCGGGAAGGAACGGGTAGGCGGCGGAGAGGGCAAACAACCAGATGACCACCGAGATAAGCCGACGGGTGGCGCTAACGGTCTCCGGATGAATGCCGGGAACCTGAATGCGGCCGGCGGCGACCTGGTCGAGAACCACCTTCACCAGGCGAACGATAAGCCAGGTGAGAAGGAAAATAAGCACCACGATCATCAGCCCCGGCAGGGAGGCGACAATCGACAGAGAGAGGTGGCGGATCACCCCCAGCGACCAGTCGCCCAGCGATTCGCTCCACACCCGCGTCCAGGGAAACAGGCTGAAGGCCCAGCTCAGCCAGAGATAACAGGCCAGCATGCCGAGAAGGATGACCAGCACAGCATAGAGTCGAACTTCAATATTGCCGAGATAGCGCCGCCAGTGCTGCGGTATGGCGCTACGTTTTTCGAGGATCCGCAGCAGGAAAAAACGTCGCACCCGCCGCCAGGCGCGGAAGGCGCCGTAGTAAAACAGCGCCAGCAGCAGCGCCCCGGCCAGGGCTTTACCGGCGGAGATGAACAGATAGCGGTTGTTGAACTGCTCCTGGAGGCTGGTGCGCTGGGCTTCCATACGCGCCAGCACCCGCTGGGCTGCCTGGTCGAGGGTTAAATCATCGCCCTCGTCGAGATCCGCCTGGCTCAGCAGCAGCACCGGTTTGCCGTTCATCAGAAACAGTCTGCCTGGCTGACCATAGCGGATAACCGGCACGACCCGCAGCGGCTGGCGAATATCATCTTCGGTGAAGGCGCGCAGGGCGCTGCGGGTGCGCAAAACGCGCTCTTCGGGCGTGGTCTGGCCAAAGGTGGCCTGCAACATGACGACAGGTTGGTGGAAAATCGTGACCGTGCGTGCCTGCTCGCGCGCGGTTGGCTGCTGTCGCGGTTCGGCGGCCAGCGCCGGCTGGAGCACCAGCAGCGCCAGCGCCCAGAGGATAACGATGCTTATCCTGTTCATTGAGGCACCTGAGATAACAATTATTGTTATTTTTCAGCAAAAAACGGAGGGATTGTAGTTGAGCATAGCCTGGTGCGAAGTGAATTCAAGCTGGGGAAATGCGGACATAAATAAAGCCGTCGCCCAAACGGCGACGGCCTGATATCAGCGTCATAGGATAGCGTTAGCCGTGCTGTTTACAGCCCGCGCACTGCTTATTCTGGATCTGCTGGAAGAAGTCGTTGCCTTTATCATCGACGAGGATAAACGCCGGAAAATCTTCCACTTCGATTTTCCAGATAGCTTCCATCCCCAGTTCCGGATAGGCCACGCACTCGAGGCTCTTGATACTCTGCTGGGCGAGCACTGCCGCCGGGCCGCCGATGCTTCCAAGGTAGAAGCCGCCGTGTTTATGGCAGGCATCGGTCACCTGCTGGCTGCGGTTGCCTTTCGCCAGCATCACCATGCTCGCGCCGTGGGACTGCAGCAGATCAACGTAAGAGTCCATGCGGCCGGCAGTGGTTGGGCCGAGGGAGCCGGAAGCGTAACCGGCTGGCGTTTTTGCCGGGCCCGCGTAGTAGATCGGGTGATCTTTGACGTACTGCGGCAGCGCCTCGCCGTTGTCGATAAGTTCCTTCAGCTTGGCGTGGGCGATGTCGCGGGCCACGATAATGGTGCCGTTAAGGCTCAGGCGGGTGGAGACCGGATGTGCCGACAGCTGCGCCAGGATCTCGCTCATCGGCTGATTCAGGTTGATGCTTACCACTTCGCCTTCGCCGGCCTGACGCAGATGTTCAGGAATATATTTTCCCGGATTGCTCTCCAGCTTCTCGATCCAGATACCGTCGCGGTTAATTTTGGCTTTGATATTGCGGTCGGCGGAGCAGGAGACACCCATGCCGATCGGGCAGGAGGCGCCGTGGCGCGGCAGACGGATCACCCGGATATCGTGGGCGAAGTATTTCCCGCCAAACTGCGCGCCGAGGCCGAGGTTCTGCGCTTCCTGCAGCAGCTCTTGCTCCAGCTGCACGTCGCGGAACGCCTGACCGTGTTCGTTGCCTTCGGTCGGCAGACCGTCGTAATAGCGGGTCGAGGCCAGTTTCACGGTCTTCAGCGTCGCTTCCGCCGAGGTGCCGCCGATCACAAACGCGATGTGGTACGGCGGGCAGGCGGCGGTACCGAGGGTGCGCATCTTCTCAACGAGGTAGTTTTTCAGCTTCGCCGGGGTGATCAGGGCCTTGGTTTCCTGGTACAGATAGGTTTTGTTGGCGGAACCGCCGCCTTTCGCCATGCACAGGAACTTATATTCTTCACCGTCGACGCTGTAGAGATCGATCTGCGCCGGCAGGTTGGTGCCGGTGTTAACCTCTTTATACATATCCAGCGGCGCGTTCTGTGAGTAGCGCAGGTTATCTTCGGTATAGGTGTTGTAAACGCCCTGCGCCAGAGCGGCTTCATCGCCGCCGCCGGTCCAGACGCGCTGGCCTTTTTTCCCCATAATGATGGCGGTGCCGGTATCCTGGCAGGTCGGCAGCACGCCCTTGGCGGCAATTTCCGAGTTGCGCAGGAACTGCAGGGCGACATATTTATCGTTATCGCTGGCTTCCGGGTCGAGCAAAATCGAGCCGACCTGTTGCTGATGGGAGACGCGCAGCATAAAGGCGGCGTCGTGGAAGGCCTGCTGAGCGAGCAGGGTCAGCGCCTGCGGCTCTACTTTCAGGACCTGCTGGCCGTCAAATTCGGCGACGGAGACGTGCTCTTTGCTGAGCAGATAGTATTCCGTATCGTCGTGCGCCAGCGGAAACGGATCCTGATAAACAAACGGTTTAGTCGACATAGTCACTTACTCCATAAAGATAAAAACCGCCGGGGTAGTCCCGGCGGTTATGAATCAGAACATCATGGACATCCACGGATAGCCAATCAGCAGCAGGGCGGCCAGGAAGATGGCGCCAAAGATGGTGCCGAGGCGCCAGTAATCTTTGGTCGGCAGGTAGCCGCTGCCGTAGTAGATTGGGCTTGGGCCAGTACCGTACGGGGTGATGATCCCCATCACGCCCAGCGAGGTGACCATCAGCAGGACAAACACTTCCATATTCATGCCCGGGATAGTCGAGGCAATGGTCAGCATGGCCGGCAGCAGCGCGGTGGTGTGCGCGGTGGTGCTGGCAAACAGATAGTGCAGCAGGTAGAACGCCAGCAGCAGGACGATGGTCGCCATCCCCGGGGAGATGCCGCTCATCAGCGCGCCGCCCTCTTTACCCAGCCAGGCGATAAAGCCGGTGGAGGAGAGGCCGTCGGCCAGTGCCACCAGGGTGGCGAACCAGACAAAGGTGTTCCATGCCGCTTTGTTGTTGGTGATATCGCTCCAGGAGAGCACGCCGGTCCACAGCATCAGCACGATAACCAGCAGGGCAGCCAGCGCCGGTTCGATCCAGTCGGCGGCGAAGATCCACATCATCAGCGCGAAGCAGACGAATACCAGCAGCAGAATCTCATTGCGCGACAGTTTGCCCAGTTTTTCCAGTTCACGCGCGGCCCACAGCGGCACTTCGTTATTGACTTTCACTTCCGGCGGGTAGAACCAGTAGGCCAGCAGCGGCATGGCCAGAATCAGCAGGATACCCAGCGGCAGGAAGGCGATGAACCAGGTGCCCCAGGAGATATTGATGCCAACAATGCTTTTGACCAGCGCCAGGGCCAGCAGGTTCGGGGCCAGAGCCGACAGGAACATCGAGCTGGTAATACAGGCGGCGGTGATCGCTACCCACATCAGATAGGAACCGATTTTACGTGCGCTCGGATCGTTTGGCTTTGAACCGTACAGCGGCGGCAGGTTAGCGATAATCGGGTAGATAGTCCCCCCGCTGCGTGCGGTGTTAGACGGCGTAAACGGCGCCAGCAGCAGATCCGCGAAGGTGATGGCGTAGCCGAGCGTCAGGCTGCGACGGCCAAGATATTTCACCAGAATCAGCGCCAGGCGGCGGCCGAACTGCGTTTTATCGTAGCCGGCGGCGAACATGAACGCGCCGAAGATAAGCCACACGGTGGAGTTGCCGAAGCCGCTCACCGCCCACTTAAAGGAGGCGCCAGCCATTTTGAAGCCTGGCGCGGCCATCTGATCCGGGCTGAACAGCAGCCACTGGCTGCACAAGGCAATAACTACCACGCCGGTGATACCGATAACGGCGCCGGGCAGCGGTTCAAAAATCAACCCGACGATCACCCCGACAAAGATAGCGAAGTAGTGCCAGGCGTACGGCGGCAGGCCTTCGGGGACCGGGACGAACAATAACAGCACGGCAACGATAATCGGCAGCGCCATCATCAGGAGAGGTTTTTTATTCGCAGTCGTTGGCTTGACTGCACCGGCAGGCGGTATGGTTGTCTTTTTCTCTTTCATAATGAGTATCTGCAAGTTGTTGAAAATAACGTTTACGCCAGCGTCTTACTCAGTGGTTTCTTTAATTACAAAAGTTACTTTAGTTTTTATTTTGCGTTTCTGAGTATCGACAGGGCGCTTATTTAACGCGTTTTATGAGGCGTTAAATTAAATTTGTTGGTTATTTATATATTGCGCTTTCAATGGCCGTTGCAATTGATCAAGATCAAGAAAAGCCGGTGATTTCACTATTTTTTTATTATCAGTATAACCCTATGTGATGAGGTGTTATTTTGGCGAAAATATCGATAGATGTTAAAGGAAAAATGAACAATAAATGCTGAAATTATTTTCTTTTTTAGTATCTTAATGATTTTATTATATTTTTTGTTGTTTCCTTGTCATTATTTATGTTAACAAAAGTATCCTAATTGTTATCACGCATTTGTATTATGTAAATGCTATTTATTATTTTAATAATACAATAGAGGTAGCGATGTTATTGCTGGGGTTAAATAGTTTTATAACTAACGTAATTGGTTTAGTAATTAAAAAACGCGCTATATTATTGGCATGACAAAAGGAATTAAAAAACCAAAACCATTAATGATTCCGTCACCCCATTCTGAGCTTTTAATATTTTAAAATCTGGAGCGTAACTTATGACCAGTAACGAACGTATTTTGCAGCCATTTACTTTACCAAATGGTACCGAGCTGAAAAACCGTTTGCTCATGGCGCCAATGACCACCTGCACCGGTTATTTCGATGGCACCGTCACCAGCGAGCTGGTGGAGTACTACCGCGCGCGCGCCGGAAGCATCGGTACCATTATTGTCGAGTGCTGCTTTATTGATGACTACGGTCTGGCCTTCCCGGGCGCGATCGGCATTGATAATGATGAAAAAATTGCCGGCCTGGCGAAAATCGCTGAGGCGATCAAAGCCGAGGGTTCAAAAGCGATTCTGCAGATCTACCACGGCGGCCGTATGGTCGACCCGCAGCTGATCGGGGGGCGCCAGCCGGTGGCGCCGAGCGCTATTGCCGCGCCTCGTGAGGGCGCCGCCATGCCGCGGGCGCTGAGCGGAGAAGAAGTGGAAGGGATGATCGCCAAGTTTGGCGACGGCGTTCGTCGCGCCATTCTCGCCGGTTTCGACGGGGTCGAAATTCACGGCGCCAACACCTATCTCATTCAGCAGTTCTATTCGCCGAACTCCAACCAGCGCGATGACGAGTGGGGCGGTAGCCGCGACAACCGCGCCCGTTTCCCACTGGCGGTGCTGGATATTACCCACAAAATGGCCCGCCAGTATGCTGACGATGCCTTTATCATCGGCTATCGCTTCTCGCCGGAGGAGATGGAGGTCCCGGGGATCCGCTTTGACGACACCATGTATCTGCTGGAAAAGCTGGCCGCCCGCGGTGTCGATTATCTGCACTTCTCGGTGGGCGCGACCCTGCGTCCGTCTATCGTCGATACCAGCGATCCGACGCCGCTGATCGAGAAATACTGTGCGATGCGCTCTGACACCCTCGCCCAGGTGCCGGTGATGGGCGTCGGCGGGGTGGTGAACGCCGCCGATGCCGAGCAGGGCCTCGATCACGGCTATGACCTGATTGCGGTAGGCCGCGCCTGCATCGCCTATCCGGACTGGGCGTCACGTATCGCAGCCGGCGAAGAGCTGGAGCTGTTTATCGACAGCACCCAGCGTGAAGCGCTGCACATTCCGGAACCGCTATGGCGTTTCTCGCTGGTGGAAGCGATGATCCGCGACATGAGCATGGGCGACGCCAAATTTAAACCGGGGATGTTTGTTGAGACCGTCCACGATGACGCCAATGAGCTGGTGATCAACGTCAGCCTCGAAAATGACCATATTGCCGATATCGAACTGGCGGCGAGCCCGGTCCAGACTGTGGAATTCACCACCAGCTTCGAAGAGATCCGCGAACGTATTCTCACCGCCAATACCCCGCACGTCGATGCCATTTCCGGGGCCACCAGCCAGAGCGAGGCGGTGAAAAAAGCGGTCGCCAAAGCGATGCTGAAATCGAGTAAAGCGCTGGCGGCGGAAGAGGGCGGCAATGACGCCGCGCCGAAAAGCTATGATGTGGTGGTAGTCGGCAGCGGCGGCGCCGGTCTGGCGGCAGCCATTCAGGCCCACGACGAAGGGGCCAGCGTGCTGATCGTCGAAAAAATGCCAACCATCGGCGGGAACACCATCAAGGCTTCCGCCGGGATGAACGCCGCGGAAACCCGCTTCCAGCGAGTGAAAGGTATCGAAGACAGTAAGGAGTTGTTCTATCAGGAAACCCTGAAGGGCGGCCACAACAAAAACAACCCGCAGCTGCTGCGCCGTTTCGTTGAAAACGCGCCGCAAGCCATTGAGTGGCTGGCGGACCGGGGCATTATGCTCAACGACATTACCACCACCGGTGGGATGAGCATTGACCGTACCCACCGTCCGCGCGACGGGTCAGCGGTTGGCGGCTATCTGATTAGCGGCCTGGTGCGCAACATCACCAAACGCGGTATTGACGTCCTGCTGGATACCTCGGTGGAAGAGATCCTGATGCGCGGGGATGAGGTTAGCGGTGTACGTCTGATCAACGACGAAAAAGAGGTCATTGAAGTACAGACCAAAAGCATCGTAGTGGCTACCGGCGGCTTCAGCGCTAACAGCGCGATGGTCGTGAAGTATCGTCCTGACCTTGAAGGCTTCGTCACCACTAACCACAAAGGGGCTACCGGGAGCGGTATCGCGTTGCTGGAACGCATCGGCGCCGGCACCGTGGACATGGGCGAAATTCAGATTCACCCGACCGTCGAGCAGCAGACCTCGTATCTGATTTCCGAATCGATTCGCGGCGGCGGCGCTATTCTCGTAAACCAGCAGGGGAACCGCTTCTTCAACGAGATGGAGACCCGCGATAAAGTCTCGGCGGCGATTATCGCTCTGCCGGAACACTATGCTTACATCGTCTTCGACGAGCATGTGCGGGCGAAAAACAAAGCTGCCGACGAGTACATCGCCAAAGGCTTCGTCACCAGCGCCAGCTCACCGCGGGAACTGGCGGAGAAACTGGGGATGGATTACCATGCCTTCCTCGCCACCCTCGAGTGCTATAACGGGGCGGTGGAAAAACAGCATGATGAACAGTTTGGCCGGACCACCGCGCTACGCGCGCCGATTAACGAAGGCCCGTTCCACGCTATTCGCATCGCCCCCGGCGTGCACCACACCATGGGCGGCGTGACCATTAATACCGATGGCGAAGTGCTGAATGTGGCGCAGCAGCCGATTCGCGGCGCCTACGCCGCCGGTGAAGTGGTGGGCGGGATCCACGGCGGCAACCGTATCGGCGGTAACGCGGTGGCGGATATCATCATCTTCGGTACCCTCGCGGGCCATCAGGCGGCGAAACGTGCCAGAGGATAACCTGTAACCTTGCTCCTGCCGGGTTGGCGCTTTCGCCGCCCGGCTTGCCCTTTCTAAGGAGAGCCCGATGTCCGATAACCGCGTCTATAGCTACTCCGCCGTGTTGATGGGCTCGCCCATCCTGCTCAAACTCTGTTCCCACGATGAGGCGATGGCCTCCCGCGTTTTCCAGCTTATCAAGCGCTACGAAGACCTGCTTACCGTTAACCGCGCCGAGTCGCAGGTGATGGATATCAACCATGCCGCCGGGCGTCATCCGGTCACCGTCAGCCGACCGGTCTTTCAGCTGATCCAGTGCGCCAAAGCCGCCAGCATGGTGCGCGACAGCGCCTTTAACCTCGCGATCGGCCCGCTGGTGAAGCTGTGGCGAATTGGTTTTCACGGGCACAGCGTGCCTGACGCGGCTGAGATCAGAGCCCGACTGGCGCTGACCCGCCCACAGGAGGTGATCCTCGATGAGGCAACCTGCAGCGTGTTTCTCCAACAGCCGGGGATGGAGCTGGATCTCGGGGCGATTGCCAAAGGTTATATCGCTGACCGCGTGCGCGATTATCTCCGTCAGCAGCAGGTGGAGAAGGCGCTGATCAACCTCGGCGGCAATGTGCATACCCTCGGCGAATGGGCCATTGGCCTGAAAAAACCATTTGCCGACGCGCAGGCGCTGATCGGTTCCCTGACGGTCAACGGGCAATCGGTAGTCACCTCCGGGACCTACGAGCGCTATTTCGAACAGGATGGCAAACGCTGGCACCATATTCTCGACCCGCGCAGCGGTTATCCGCTGGACAACGAACTCGACAGCGTGACGGTCATTTCCGCGGATTCTTTAGACGGCGACATCTGGACCACGCTGCTGTTCGGCCTCGGCCTGGAGAAGGGCTGCGCAGCGCTGCGTCAGCGGCAGGATATCGACGCGATTTTCGTTACCAAAAATCGCGACATTATTCTCTCATCGCCGCAGCGGCTGCGTTTTGCGCCGCTGGACAGCGGCTATCGGGTTATTGACTGTACTGCTTAAGCAAACTGTACTGTTCGGCGACCAGACGGTAGCGATAGACCGGCCGCCCGGTAGCGCCGTAGTGGATAGTGGTATAGAGAATATTGATCTGCGCCAGCCAAATCAGATATTTGCGGCAGGAAACGCGGGAGATATTCACCGCCGCCGCCAGCTCATCGGTAGAGAATTCGACATCCGGATGGGCGTCAATCCACTGGCAGAGTGTGCGCAGCGTTTGCGCGGTTAACCCTTTAGGCAGCTTGCGCGCGTCGCTGGCCTCCGGCGCGCCGCCGTGCAGCAGGCGGTCGACATCGGCCTGTTCGTAATAGGGCTGGCCGGTTATTAGCTTGCGCTTCTCCCGCCAGGAGGTGAGCGCCTCTTCAAAGCGCGGAAACTGGAAGGGTTTGATCAGGTAATCGACCACCCCGTAATGCATCGCGGTCTGTACCGTGGCGGCATCCGCCGCCGAGGTAATCATGATAACGTCGATGGCGCGACCCGACTCGCGGATGGTCGGCAGGAGATCGAGCCCGCTGTCCTGCTGCATGTAGACATCCAGCAGCACCAGATCGATCTCCTGCTGCGGATCGTTAATCATCTCCTGGGCCTGACTGAGCGTCGAAGCGCTCCCGCTGCAACGAAAGCCGGGAACCCTTGCCACGTACAGGCGATTCAGTTCGGCCACCATGGCATCATCGTCAACAATTAAAACATTTATCACGCAGGTTTCCTTTTACTATCCCAGGGGAGATGAACAAAAAATTGGGTAAATACGCCGGGTTCCGATTCGACGGCGAGGGTGCCGCCGAGCTCGCGCAACTGCTGGTTGGCAAGAAACAGCCCGACGCCGCGATTCTCGCCTTTGGTGGAGAAGCCTTTGTTAAAGATAGCGTCGATGTTGTTCTCCGGGATCCCCGGCCCATCGTCGCTCACTTCACCGCTTAGCCAGCCGTCCTGGTAGTGCAGCAGCAGGCCGATCTCACCCTCCGCCTGGCCGCTCATGGCGTCCAGCGCGTTCTCAATAAGGTTGCCCAGCACCGTCACCAGCACCGTGACCTGTTTCTCGTTCGGACAATCCGGCACCAGGCTCTCCTCCGCCAGCGTCAGGGTAAAGCCGCACTCTGTGGCGCGCTGAATTTTACTTATCAGGAAGCCGGCCACCACCGGGGATTTAATGCGATGTTGAATGTCGCCGATGTCCGCCTGGTAGCGGTGGGCGGTCTGCAGCACGTATTCCTCGAGTTTGCCGTAGCTTTTCATATTCAGCAGACCGAGGATCACGTGCAGTTTATTCATAAACTCATGGGAGGTGGTGCGCAGGGCATCCACATAGCTCATCATGCCGTCCAGTCGCTGCAGCAATTGGCTGACCTCCGTTTTATCACGGAAGGTACAGATGGCGCCGACCACCGCACCCTGGCTGCGAATGGGCACTGTATTGCCGATCAGCAGCAGACCATTGCACCCCAGTTCGCGGTCGAACATTGGCTCGCCGCTCTGCAGCACGGTCTGCAGATCGTCGAGCAGGGGGCTGTGAACGAGAGTCTTATCTGGGCCGGAAAAGAGGATCTCTTCCGCCGCGGGGTTGATGAGATTTACCTCGCCATGGGCATCGACCGCTACCACCCCCTCCTTGAGGGCGTGAAGCATGGCCTGACGCTGCTGAAACTGGGTGGATATTTCGTGCGGCTCCAGCCCCAGCAGCACGCGCTTCAGGCCGCGAACCAGGCTCCAGGTGCCCAGCGCGCAGACCAGCGCGCTGAACAGGATGGTCAGCAGCACGTCCCAACGGCTGTTGGCGATCTGTTCGTCCACTTTACTCAGTGAAATGCCGACCACCACCACGCCGATTTGCTGATGCCGTTCGTTGAACACCGGCGTAAACACCCGTAGCGCCGGGGCCAGCACCCCGTGGTTGATGGCGACATTCTCTTTCCCCTGCAGCGTCGGCTGAATATCGTGGCCGATGAACGGTTTGCCGATGATTGAGCTGTCCGGATGCGAATAGCGAATACCCTGCATATCGGTGACGATAGCGTACAACAGGTCGTTGCGGCGGGTAATGGCCTGCGCCAGCGGCTGAATGATCTGCTGCTGCGGGGGCGCCTCCAGTCCGCGCTTCACCTGCGGCATATCGGCCATGGTGCGCGCCACCGCCAGCGCGGTCTCTTTCAGACCGTCGCGGGTGGCGTTGCTGATCTGCATATACCACAAGGCATACACCAGCAGCAGCACGGCGCCGATGACGCTGCCGATCATCAAGGACACGGCGGTGCTCAGCTTTAACGGTAAGGCGCGTTGGCGAACGCGAGGCGGGTGCTCTGAAGCCTTCATGACGACCCCGGGTAGATTCAGTGAAAGATTATTATCGCCGATAGCGCGGCATACATAAAGCCGTGTAATCAAAGCAAAAGGCCGCTTTTGCTACGGCAGACTCCTCCAGCGCGCGATACACTGCGGCTTTTCGCCACAGGCTTAAGGGAGACACTATGGAACTGGCTTCTCTGGTCCGGGATATCCTCCGGCAGCGGCACGTTGAACGTCTGGCGCAGCATCGTGAACAGGATAATGAAGCGGAAGCAGAGTGGGAGATCGCCCGCTGGCGGCATCGCAGCGGGGTGGTGATCCAGCGCCGCTATGAGCTCGAGATCGCGCAGCAGGATAGCGCATCCTGCCCGGAGTGCTGGATTGACTGGCAGGTTATCGACGCCGCCGGCCAGGAGATCAACCCGATGCGCAAACAGTTTTATAACCTTTGCCAGCAATCCTTCTGGCTGGCTATGCAGGCGGGTGGTGAAGATGAGACCTCAGACAGAATTGCTCAGATAACCGACAATCACCCGTAAACGCGCGTTGGGGACGGTAAACTGTGACCCCGACGGCGGTAAAGCGCAGAACATTCCACTTATAGTGGCGGCAGAGGTTAAATAGTCCTGATGAATATAAGGATATGCATCAGGCCGCTGATTTTGCCGAGATGCGCTTTTTCTGTCGTAAATGGAGGTTATTATGAGCAGTTCGCTAACCGCGTCAATGCAGGCTCGTCGTCACCCGGAGACCACCCACATCGATCGCCTCGCCACCGCCGATATGCTGGCGATGCTGCATCAGGATGATAAGCAGATATCGGAGGCGGTCGGCGCCTGTCTGCCGGATATCGCCCGGCTGATTGATATCGCCACCGCGACGATAAGCCGGGGAGGGCGCCTGGTCATTATTGGCGCCGGCGCTTCGGGCCGGACGGCCATTGAGGCGGTCAGCGACTATTCGCCGGAAGGTAAACACGCGCTGGTGGGGCTGATTGCCGGTGGGCAGACGACGGCGATGGCCGAGCGGGAGACTGCGGCGAATAATTATGACCTGGGCGCCTTTGAGCTGCAGTCGCTGGACTTCAGCAATCGCGATATGCTGCTGGCGCTGACCGTCAGCGGCAAGACGCCATGGGTGTGGGGGGCGATGCGCCACGCCTGGTCGCTGGGCGCCCCGATAGCGGTCATCACCCAGCAGCCGACCAGCGAGGCGGCGCAGCTGGCGGATATCATTATTGCTCCGCAGACCGGGCCGGAGGCGGTGGCGGGGTTAGCCAATCCGAAGGCTCAGTTGGCCCAGAGGCAGATCGTCAATATGCTGACAACCGGGCTCGCCATCCGTGACGGTCGGGTGTACAGCAATTTGCGGGTGGACGTGCAGGCTGACAATTCGCACTGGGCGGAGCGGCAGATAGCGATTGTGATGGCGGCCACCGATTGCACGCGCAGTGAAGCAAAGGCCGCCCTGGCCAGCTGTCATCAGCACTGCCGCACCGCGATCCTGATGCTGCTCAGCGGGCTTGACGCCTGGCACGCGCGGGAGCTGCTAACCAAACATCACGATCATCTGCGCCTCGCCCTGCGTGAAGCCCAGCGTAGCGCTGTCACTCCCGCCCAGTAATCCCTTCTCTGCCAGGTGCGCGATGAGCATGCGCGCCTGGACTTTTGTAATTAAAGAAATTCTTATCTTTTATTTTACCCGGCAATAGATATTGAATTTTCGACCTTATTTTTTTTATCCGTCTTCGCTCTGTTTTTAAAATTGATTTTTTAAGTTAAATAACTGTTTGGTTTAAAATGTGAGAGTGTAAATGATATTTTAAAATAAAGTAAAAGTGCGTTAATATGCTGCCTCTTATGACCGTGTGCTACGTGATAATTCTATTATGCCTGCAATGAAAAAAACGATTATTTCCTTAACCGCATTAGCGATGTTCGTCAGCGCGGCGACGCATGCTGAAGCGGATACCTCGAAAAAAACCGACTTCCTGCTGATTGGCGGCGGGATCATGAGCGCCTCGCTCGGCACCTGGCTGCAGGCGCTGCAGCCGGACTGGGATCTGACCATGGTGGAGAAACTGGACGGCGTGGCGCTGGAGTCTTCCAACGGCTGGAATAATGCCGGTACTGGCCACTCGGCGAATATGGAGCTGAACTATACGCCGGAGCGGGCGGACGGGTCGATTGACGTCAGCAAAGCGCTCGATATTAACGAGCAATTTATGATTTCCCGTCAGTTCTGGTCGGCACAGGTGAAACGCGGTATTTTGCACGATCCGCACTCGTTTATTAATTCCACGCCGCATATGAGCTTCGTCTGGGGTGATAATGTGAATTATCTGCAGAAGCGTTATAACGCGCTGCAGCAGACCACCTTATTCCAGGGGATGAAATTCTCCACCGATCACGCGCAAATTAAACAGTGGGCGCCGCTGGTGATGGAAGGCCGCGATCCGCAGCAGAAAGTGGCCGCCACCTGGACGCCGGTGGGTACCGATGTCAACTACGGCGAAATCACTCGCCAGCTGATCGGCAGCCTGAAGAAAAATAACCACTTCACCCTGCAAACCTCCTCTGAGGTAACGGATTTCAAACGTAATGCCGACAACTCCTGGCACGTAACGATTAAGAACGTGCAGAGCGGGGAAGCGCAGACTATTGACGCCAAATACGTCTTTATCGGCGCCGGCGGCGGCGCGTTGAAGCTGCTGCAGAAAACCGGTATTCCGGAAGCGGATAACTATGCCGGCTTCCCGGTGGGGGGCTCGTTCCTGATGACCGAGAACCCGGCGGTCACCGCGCAGCATCTGGAGAAAGTGTATGGCCAGGCTTCAGTCGGCGCGCCGCCGATGTCGGTGCCGCACCTTGATGCACGTTACCTCGACGGTAAGCGCGTGGTGCTGTTTGGGCCATTCGCCACCTTCTCGACCAAGTTCCTGAAAAATGGTTCGTTCTTCGATCTGCTCAGCACTACCACCACCAATAACGTGCTGCCGATGACCCACGTCGGTCTCGACAACTTCGATCTGGTGAAATACCTGGTTAGCCAGGTGATGCTCAGCGATGATGACCGTTTCGCTGCGCTGAAAGAGTACTACCCGGACGCGCGTAAAGAAGACTGGAAACTGATCCAGGCCGGCCAGCGCGTCCAGATCATCAAGAAAGACGCAGAGAAGGGCGGCGTGCTGAAGCTCGGTACCGAAGTGGTGGTCGATCAGCAGAAAACCATTTCCGCGCTGCTCGGCGCTTCGCCGGGGGCTTCCACCGCCGCGCCGATCACCCTGAACGTGCTCAAGCAGATGTTCCCGCAGCAGTTTAACTCGCCGGAGTGGCAGAGCCGCATTCACGCTATTGTGCCGAGCTACGGCCAGAAGCTGAACGGTAACGTGGCGCTGACCCAGCAGGTTTGGGATGACACCGCTGCGACCCTGCAGCTGACGAAACCGCCGGTGATCCAGATGCCAGCGGCTGCGCCTACCGCGACCGCCAAGCCGGCAGAGACGCCGCGCGAGGCCTCGCCGCAGCACGATATGGCGCTGTAAAAGCAAACTCGACAGTGAACAAAAGGGAAGACCATGGTCTTCCCTTTGCGACTGGCATCAGTTTGGATTTCGATAATTATTGAACTTCCTGGTTATTTTGTTAATTACCTGGGGGCAAGGTATTTTGATGCATGATGGCAACAGCACCTCATAAAATATCTTAAGAAGAATCTTCTGAATTCTTAATCCTAATCGTATAGGTTTTATCAAATTCTCCGCCTGTCGCTACATTTGTACCAAACAGTCCGCCTGATATTCGTATGGTGACGATCCCATGTTTTACGGGTACTCCCTGCACCCTGACACAATTATGCGCAGGAGAATCATTACAATAACTCAAAGTTAATCCGGTGTCGGATGGGGTTATTTCACCTACAAATCTTTCCTTCCCGTTTTCATCTAAAGCTGATACGGCGCCTCCCTTTATTATTATTTCACTGGAATAAGCTTTCCCAACTGCTGCATCAGCAAGTGAGCTACCATATGGAGTAACGTCAGCATGTAAAACACAAGCTGACAATAAAGAGGTAATACATACAACGCTCAATTTTTTCATAATCACTTCAATGGCTTGAAAACCATTCCCCCAAAGAATCTGTTGAGAAAAAAACGCACATCTTTTCCCTTTTTTATCCAGTAAGTTGAACGGCCCCAAGAAAATAATTTTAAATTAACATATCCATTATCGTCTTGTGTTACAGAACTATCCCATACAACCCAGTGTGTAGGTAACGTTGTGTTATTTGTACTGCCTTCGAGCAGTCCGTCATTTATTAATGTGACGACTTTAAAGCCTTGCGCTACATACCTATTTAAATCTCGGATTCCTTGGACACCAGCTTGAGTGATTCCTACATTACTAAAGACCATTTCATAACCTGCTTTTTCAAACCATTCCGCTAGTGTGGGCCACATGGTGATACCTGCCACTGGAGAATCGAGAGCATCGAAGCTCAGCGCTGCATTCTCTGAATCCCTCAGGCCAGCAAGCGTTATCCAGTCTAGTCCTAATATTCTTGGCTGCCCATCACTGGTAAAAAACATACCCGTTGGATGTCTACATCCCTCTCCTGGTGAGATTGTCAGTGCGCCTATTTTAGTTTTTCCATATCGCCACAGTTCCCTGGCGGCCTGGGCATATACATCAGGACGGTCTTGTTGCAGACAGTAAAAGAATGCAGCAGGGCCGCACACGCTCGCTCCGGACTGAGAAGGATATGAGAGATTATAGAATCTGTCCTGAATTTCCGATTCTATCTTCTTTTTTTTAAACGGATCTTGCGGTGAACCTATGGGATACTCTCGCGCAATAAATGGACGTTCAGGAATAGTAATTCTTATCTCCTTTGTTTCCCCACCCTCGCTTGCAGGCTTCATTGTGCCTTTTGTCTCAAAATAACAGAGGTTCTCTCGCTTTACCGAAGACCAGGCGTTGCCTGATGCAAAGGCTTCAAGTGTGTACATTTTAGTGAATGGAACGGGGGTCACACAGACCGTATGCAACATGGTTTTGCGGTAAAGATTCATTTCCATAATATAAATTGTCGAGAGTGACTCATCTACATTTCCTGTCATGTGAGTTTGTGTTTCATAAGTTCCAGAAAATGGCTGTTGCTTCACATCTATCAGGGAATATTTATTCCTGCGAGAGTCCATACGATAAATACACAGGTCATAAAGCAAAGAATCTGTTGGAACATTAGATCTTATTCGTGTACTAAGCTTGTAAACTGCCATCATTAATCCCTCAATGTTTAAGCGGCTATCCTTGCCGGCATCATACAACATTCATACCCAACCCACATCCCCGTTTTTGATGGTACTGTACAATGTCTGAAGCAGTCGTTTCCGGGAAAGGCTCAACCTCATTATTTTCGTTATTTACATAACCGCCTGTCCGGGACGAAAATTAAGGTCAACCTTATTAAAAGATTATCTTTAACTTGATTTTGAGCGGCCTGATAGTCTTCACCTTAGTATCTATTGATATCTCCTTGCCAGTAATGCCGATGTTGGCCACGCAATTGTCGGCGAAGCCGATCTCATTATCACCGGATTTCTGATGGTTTTGCGTACGTACAGCTGGTATGGGCCCGATAAGCGACCGGCTGTCGTGTTTTACAGGCACTGGGCACCTGCTCCGTGTTAAGGCTGGTGCGGGCGAGAGCGCGCGTTTTTTTGCCCATATCTGCGTATCGTGAAAGTGATTACGCCGATTGCGGTCCGATGATCGGCGGACAACTGATTAAATTCACAAGGTGATACGTGATTTTTTTGGTTGCTGGTGGCATCGGTCGACAATAGTGGTCGCAATCAAAATAGTTTTCGTGGTTATTGTTATACTGGTTTGAATTGAAATAAGAAAATTAAACCAGGAGTGTGGAAGGGCCATGCAAGAGGATATTAACCAGGAGATCACCTTCCGCAAGCTGTCGGTCTTTATGATGTTTATGGCGAAAGGTAATATCGCCAGAACCGCCGAAGCGATGAAACTCAGCAGCGTCAGCGTTCACCGCGCGCTGCATACCCTGGAAGAGGGGGTGGGCTGCCCGCTGTTTGTCCATAAAGGGCGCAACCTGCTGCCGCTGCAGGCGGCGTGGACGCTGCTTGAATACTGCCAGGATGTGATAAGTCTGATGAACCGCGGGCTCGAGGCGACGCGCAAGGTTGCAGGCGTCGGTCAGGGGCGGTTGCGCATCGGTACCCTCTATTCTCTGACCCTGGAAACCGTTCCGCGCATCATTATGGGGATGAAGCTGCGTCGCCCGGAGCTGGAGCTGGACCTGACGATGGGTTCAAATCAGATGCTGCTGGATATGCTGGAAGACGATGCCCTCGATGCCATCCTGATCGCCACCAACGAAGGGGAGTTCAATAATACCGCTTTCGACGTGGTGCCGCTGTTTGAGGACGATATTTTTCTCGCCGCCCCGGCGACCGAACGGCTGGATGCCTCACGGCTCGCCGATCTGCGCGATTACGCCGACCGCAAGTTTGTTTCGCTGGCGGAGGGGTTCGCCACCTATGCCGGATTCCGGGAAGCATTCCACATCGCCGGCTTCGAGCCGGAGATCGTCACCCGGGTGAATGATATTTTCTCGATGATTAGCCTGGTGCAGGCTGGCGTCGGGTTTGCGCTGCTGCCGGGGCGGATGAAGAAAGTGTATGAGAAGGATGTACAGCTGCTAAAGCTGGCGGAACCCTACCAGATGCGCCAGCTGATCTCTATCGTCTATTCGCACCACCGCGAGCGCGATGCCGACCTGCTGGCGCTGGCGGCGGAAGGGCGGATGTACGCCCGCAGTCTTAATCGCTAAGCCGCTGCGCCAGATGGCGGGCGACGTCCACGCCGCTGCGCTCCAGCGCAATGGTCTCCCCGCGCCAGCCCGCCTGGCGGGTCAGGCAGGTGAGCACCCCGCCGGGGGGCATCTCAATGGCTAAGCGCGCATCGCGCTCATCGGCGGCGACCATCGCCTCCTGCCAGTGGACCGGGCGCGCCATGTTCATCGCCAGATCGTCGGCGATTCGCTGCGGATCCCACAGCACGCGCGCCGTCGAGCCGCTTAAATAGGCGCACCGTGGGCGCCTTAAGCTGGCGCCGGCAAAAGCTTTCGCCAGCTCAGCGGCGGGTTTATCCAGCAGCGCGCAGTGCGACGGCACGCTGACCGCCAGCCGCTGGGCTTTACTGGCGCCAGCCCGCAGCGCCAGCTGCGCCACCTCGGCCATTGCCTCATCACGGCCCGCAATCACGAACTGCGTTTCGGCGTTCAGGTTGGCGAGATAAACCTCGTGGCCCTGCATCAGCGCCTCAACCCGCGGGCGGGTCAGGCCCATAATCGCCGTCAGTCCGTAACCTTCAGGATACGCCTGTTCCATTAAGTCCCCGCGCAGGGCCACCAGCCGCAACGCGCTGGCGAAATCGAGCGCGCCGGCAATCACCGCGGCCGGAAACGCGCCGATAGAGAGGCCGCTGACCATCTGCGGATCCACGCCCTGACGCTGTAGCTCGCGCGCCCAGGCGACACCGGCGATCAGCAGACAGAGCTGGACCGCACGGGTGTGTTGTAGCGCATCGGCGCTATCGAGGGTATCGACTTCATCCCCCAGCACGGCGCGCGCCTGGGTGAGGAACGCCTCGCGATCGGGGATCATCGCCAGCATGCCGGGACGCTGGCCGCCCTGACCGGGAAAGGTAAATAAAATCTTCATTATTCCTCCCTGTGCCACGGCGTCGCGGTTAAGCGCGCGCCGCGGGACGTTTTCAGCAGCGCGCGCCCGTCGCGCAGCCATTCATTAAGGGCGAAGGCGCCGTACGGCGTTTCGACCTGGGTATCAGCGCGGCATGGGAGTTGGGCCACCCGGGTCTGCCATTCCAGCAGCGCCTCGCGGTCCAACGGCTGTGGCGCGCGGATCAGCAGATCCAGATCGCTGGCCGCATGCAGCACCGGGATCTCGGTTGCCAGCGCGTAGCCGGTACTGCCGGTGACGCCCCAGCCCCAGGGCCAGCGGTGTAAGGTGAGGGCGATAGCCCCCTGGACCGGCGGCTGCGAGACAAAAGGCGAATGGAGTAAGACCTCACGATCAACAAGCATCTCCGGGGTGACGCTGCGCACGATATTGCGCGCCTGTACCCAGCCGGCGGCGCGCTGCTCGCGCTTCATGCCCCGCACCCCAACCGGGACGCGGGCCTGGTCGTCAACGTCGCGCCTCACCACCACCGGCAGCGCGGCTCGCCACTGCTGAGCCACCCACGGCTCGGCAATGTCTTCCAGGGCGCTGGCGTGGTTTAACCAAACTAAATCGTGGGGACGCGGCGTTGCTGACATGGTTTACAGTCCTGAAGTCAAAGAGATAAACAGCGGTAGCGACAGGATACACAGAACCGAGCTCAACAGCAGCACGGCTTCAGCATCCGGAGACTGGACGCCGAAGCGGTTGCCGAAGACCACGCCAAAGAAGCCGGCGGCCAGGGCAATCATCAGGATCGCGGTAATGGCAATGGAACCGTGCAGCCCAAGTAACATCACCAGACCCCAGGCAATAAACGGCTGCACCAGCAGTTTCACGATGGTTGATGTAGCGATCAGCGCATTGAGCTGCAGTTTACGCGCCGACAGGATCACCCCGGTGAGGAACAGCGCGGCGGCGGTGGCGGCCAGGCCCAGCGGTTTGATCGACGCCAGCAGCAGGTCCGGCATTTTAATGCCGATCGCGGAAAGCACCACCCCAAGCAGCGGGCCCCAGACGATCGGTTTTTTCACCGAACGCCACATCAGCACCGGCAGCATCGCCAGCGTAGAACCGCTGTTTTCTCCCGCGGCGCGGGCTTTTTCACGTTCCAGAATCAGCAGGCAGAACGGGGTCATCAGCACCGAGCCGCAGGCGATAGAGACCGCTACCGACAGTGAGGTTGACGCGCCTTCACCCAGCACGCTGCCGAGGATCGGCAGACCTAACGCGGCATAGTTTGGCAGGGCGACGGTGAGGGTCAGCACCGCGGCATCCTGCGGCGTGCGTTTGAACACGCTGGTGGCGAGGAAGTAGATCGCGGCATAGGTGATCCACATCGCGCCGGTCAACACCAGCACCAACGGCGACTGGGCGACGATCCCGGCCCACGGCGTTTGTACCGTCGCGCTAAACAGCGTGGCGGGTAAGGCAAAATCCATTACAAAAATATTAAGCAGCGAGACGTTTTTGTTATCTACCATCCCGGCCTTACCGGCCCAGAAGCCCAGCAGCATAATGACGAAAATCGGGGCAAGAGCATGAATAATCACATAAGTCATAAATCACCTGTAAATAAGATAGAGTACTGGCGCGATTGTTATTTTTTCTAAAAGCCGTCCCTACCCGGCGCGGTTATTACGCGCTCCGGGGGACGGCTTCCGGCAGGTTTTCTTCTACTACTTACGTACGAACGTCTTACCAGCTGGCGCGCATGCGATCGCGAACCAGCTGCGAGCTGCGGCGGTTTTCCGCGCCCAGGCGGCACTTCAGTGAGGCATCGGTGCGCGCATCAGCGATGGCGTCGCGCAGCGTGTTGCTGACCAACGACAGATCGTGGTCGTCAGGGGCATCCGGATTATTAATATCCAGAAGGGCGGAGAGCAGGCCGAGCGTCGCATAGTTGCTGACGTCGTAGGCCATTGGCGGAATGGTAGCCGCCAGTTTCTCCAGCGCCTCTACGGTACGCAGCGTAATGCGCGCCGCCGACGCTTTACCCATCGCGTGGACCAGCACGCCGCTATCGTTAAAGGCGATCAGGCGGTTGGCCTGGTAGCCGTGGGCCAGAAACGCCCCGGACATCGCTTTGCCGACGATCAGGCCAATTACCGGGTGGCCGGCCAAACGGGCTTTGGCATAAGCGCCAGCCGCCCCGGCCAGCGCCTGGTGAATGCCGAAAGCTTCTTCGCGGCGGCCATAGGCCTGGCTTGGCACATCGATCACGGCGACGATCGGCCGTTTGACTGGCTGGTCGGCGTCGGCGGCAATGGTTTCATTAACCACTTTCGCCAGCGTCCAGCCTTCCAGCAGGCCGACTTCGCCGCCGGCGGCGCGCGGGTAGTGGTTGTTAGCATCCGGGACCACGGCGATAAAACGCACGTTTTCGCCATTAATCTGGCCGTCTGCCACCTGGACGGAAGGGCACAGGCCGCTCATCAGCGGCGCGTTGGGCGCCAGTTTGTTCAGCCACAGCGCGGCGCGGTTTGGGAACTGACTCATTATTTATCCTCCCGGGCAAAAAGCTGTTTAATCTGCGCGGTATCCGCCTGCTGGCGGGTGTCGAACTGGCTCAAGCGACGCAGATAATCGTCATAGTTGTCGCTGCGGTGCTGTACCGGTACGCCTTTGGCGATCGCCTCATTCATTGCGGTTTTAACGGCGTTAACGCCATCGTTAACCAGCGCGTCGACCAGTCCGCTGGCGGCGCGAATTTCGCCGCCGGTCATGCTCCAGATAAACGGCCGGTTGCGGGAGTCGTACTCTTCAATGCCGGCTTCCTGCTCGATAACCTGCGGGCCGTTGAGGCCGAGACGGGCTTCACGAGTGACAATGAGATAGCTGCACAGCGCGGCGGCGATAGACATACCGCCAAAGCAGCCGACGGTGCCGGCGATGATGCCGACTACCGGCGTGTAGCGGCGCAGATCGACAATCGCCGCGTGAATATCAGCGATGGCGGCCAGACCGAGGTTGGCCTCCTGCAGACGTACGCCGCCGGTTTCGAGGCACAGCACCGCCTGCGTCGGGATACCGTTGCGGTTATCTTCCGCCGCCAGCTCCAGCGCGGCGGCCATTTTGGCGCCGGACACTTCGCCCATACTGCCTCCCTGGAAGGTGCCCTCGATGGCAATCACCACCGCAGGCTGGCCGTTGATCGTGCCTTTGGCGACCACCATACCGTCGTCGGACTGCGGGACGATGCCCTGGGCGCCGAGCCACGGCGACATAATACCGTCAAACGGATCCAGCAGTTCGCGGTAGCTGCCGTCGTCCAGCAGGGCGTGGGCGCGTTCGCGAGCGCGCAGTTCGATAAAGCTGCGATCGTTACGCATGAGCGGCCTCCTCAAAAACCTGTTCAATACGAATACGGGCGACGCCCGGCGTGGCGCCGAAGTCGTGGATAATCAACTGCCCGGCGGGCAGGCCGTTGATCAGGTTCAGCCTGTCGAACAGCGCCTGCCAGCGCGCCTGGCTGTTATCTACTGAGGTGGTGATCTGTACGTTGAGCGTGGCGCTCTGTGCGGCGGTATAAAGTACTTCCATATCGCCTGAACCCACGACTCCTGCCAGCGCTCGGCCGCTCAGGGCGCGGCTGGCAGGAAATGACAATGTAATCTGTTCCATAACATCCTCTGAATGCGTTAGCCGCCAACTCTGTCGAGAAACAGGGTGGCGGCAAGGAGATCGGCGGCGCCTCCCGGCGAGGCGTTTTGCGCCAGCATGATTGCGTCCAGGCGGGCCAGGGCAGCGCGCCCGGCGAAACTGGCGCAACCGCCAGCCGCCAGCACCTCGCAAGCGCCTTGCTGCATGGCCTGCAGCCCGGCCATACCGGCGCGCGACAGCACGCAGGTATCGCTCAGCGAGGTCATAATGGCCATCAGCGCATCAAGCTGCGCCTGCGGCTCACTGGCGCCTCGCGCCCGGCTTTGCTGTAGTTGCGGCAGCGCCAGGCGGGTGATATGCGGGAAACCACACTGCGCTTCCTCGCGGGCGCCTGGCACCTGCCAGCGGCGGCTGGCGCGAAGCCCTTTACTAAAGCTTTTCGGCGCGAAGCCGTCGGGCAGGCGGGCGAGGGCGGCGGCGGCGTCGGCGATCGCCTGTGACTGACCCTCTCCACCCAACATCGCCACCGCGCTGACCAGCAGGCCTAGCGCCCAGATAGCGCCGCGGTGGGTGTTAACCCCACCCGTCGCCAGCATCATCTGCGCTTCGCCTTCGCGGCCAAGGCGGCCGACGGTTTCGCGCAGCGCGATGTCCGCCGGGCGACGCCAGCTTTGCTCGGCCAGCGCGTGAAAGGTCGGCTGCAGGCTGCGGGCGGAGCGCTCCATCAGCGCCAGATTCAGGTCCTGATGCGCGCCGTTGCCGCGGCTATCCACCAGACCCGGTTTCGGGCTCAGACGGGCTTCGTCAATCAGACAGGCGCTGGCGGTATGCGCCAGCCAGCTGACGCGGCTTTCTGCGTGCAGGGGGGAGAGATTTTTCATTACCAGCTCCGGAATTTTGCCGGTGGGTTGTACAGTCCGTCGGACCACTCCACCAGCTCGGCGACGCTGCCGGCGGCCAGCAGGGAGCGGGTGGCATCGCTGCGGCGAATCCCGAGATCTTCCGGGTAGACCACTTTGCCGCTCTGACGCAGCGCGGCGACGCGTTTGGCGTCCACACCAAGGCCGATATCGGTGATCCCGGCCACCGCGGCGACCATCGCCCGGCGCTCTTCAAGGCTCTCCGCACGGTACAGGTAGGCGATACCCTCTTCGGTCAGGACGTGGGTGACGTCATCACCATAAATCATTACCGGCGCCAGCGGCATGCCGGAGATTTTCGCCACCTCAACTGCATCCAGCGTCTCAACGAAGGTTGGTTTCACGCCGGCCTGGAAGGTTTCGACCATCTGCACCACCAGCTTTTTCCCGCGCTGCATCGGGTCCGGCTCGGTGATCATATTGAGCCATGCCGGGGTGGCGTGGCGGCGACCGTGCGGGTCGTGGCCCATGTTCGGCGCGCCGCCGAAGCCGGAAAGACGGCCGCGGGTGACGGTCGAGGAGTTAGCCAGACCATCCACCTGCAGGGTTGAACCAATGAACATATCTACCGCGTACTGGCCCGCCAGCTGGCAGAAGGCGCGGTTAGAGCGCATCGAGCCATCCGGGCCGGTAAAGAAGATATCCGGGCGGGCGCGGATGTACTCTTCCATCCCCAGTTCGCCGCCGAAGCAGTGCACGCTCTCCACCCAGCCGCTCTCGATGGCCGGGATTAAGGTTGGATGCGGATTCAGGGTCCAGTGTTTACAGATTTTGCCTTTCAGGCCGAGCTGCTCGCCATAGGTCGGCAACAGCAACTCGATGGCGGCGGTATTAAAGCCGATACCGTGGTTAAGCGACTGCACCTGATGTTCCGCATAGATGCCCTTGATCGCCATCATCGCCATCAGTATGTGTTCTTGCTTAATCAGACGCGGATCGCGGGTGAAGAGCGGTTCGATAAAGAACGGCTTGTCGGCAACCACCACGTAATCGATCCACGAGCCGGGAATATCGACGCGCGGCAGATCGCATTCGTCGTCCACCAGTTCGTTGACCTGGGCTATCACAATGCCGTCGTGGAAGGCGGCGGCTTCGACCAGCGCCGGGGTATCTTCGGTACTCGGTCCGGTATACAGGTTGCCTTTGCGGTCAGCTTTATAGCCGGCAATCAGCGCGACGTTTGGCGACAGATCGACGTACAGGCGCGAGTAGAGTTCGATATAGGTGTGGATGGCGCCGATTTCGAGCAGGCCATCTTCCAGCAGTTGCGAAATGCGCAGGCTCTGGGTGCCGGAGAAAGAGAAATCCAGCTTGCGGGCAATACCTTTTTCAAACAGGTCCAGATGCTCGCTGCGCCCGACGCTGGGCATAATCATATGCAGGTCGTGGATTTTTTGCGGATTAACTTCCGCCAGCATGCGCGAGAGGAAATCGGCCTGTTTCTGGTTGTTGCCTTCCAGCACAACCCGGTCGCCGGGGGCGAGCAGGTTTTCCAGTACGCTGACCAACTGGTCAGTCGGGATGACCTTACCTGGCATGTTCGCCTCGGCCAGCCGCCGCTGTTTTTCCGTTCGGCGACGGTTCCAGACCCGCCCCGTCGTTTGTTCGGCATTCATTAATAACCTCCTGATTCGACAAATCGTTTTGTTTGTCCTGGTGGAGATTAGTGTGCGACGCGAGGCTAGGAGCATCAATTAAGCGCGGTGGCCGATCGTTAGCATCAGAGTAACGATTCCGCCGCAACGTTTGTGATGCGGATCAATAATACATAAGGCGTAGTGGTCTACGGAGAGAGTGTAGGGCAGGGAGCAGGCCGGCGAAGCGCCGGCCTGCGGAAGGACTACTGTTTACTGACATCGCTTAATAAGAAAGCGATGCTCTGCCCGCCGCTGGTCTGCTCGAGGGCAATTTTGACGATAATCGTCAACGGCACCGAGAGCAGCATGCCAACCGGACCCAGCAACCATCCCCAGAAGATTAAGGACAGGAATACCACCAGCGTCGAGAGGCCCAGCCCGCGCCCCATGATACGAGGTTCGAGAATATTGCCGAATACCAGGTTGACGATCAGGTAGCCGGCCAGCACTACCAGCGCCTCGTACAGACCACCGAACACCAGCACCTGCAGGATCGGCGGAATTGCCGCCAGCACGGAACCGATATTGGGAATATAGTTCAGCGCGAAGGCCAGTAGCCCCCACATAAAGGCGAAGCGCACATCCAGCAGCACCAGCATGCCCCAGACCACCAGGCCGGTGATCAGGCTTATCGCAGTTTTCAGCACCAGATAATGCGATACGCTGTCGATGGCCCTCTGGATGGCGCCCATGCCTTCTACTGGTCTGGACATTAACTGCTGCAGCTTAGCGGGAAGCTGCGGCACCTCCAGCAGCATAAACACCACCGTCAGCAGCAGCAGAAAAATGGAGGACATGGCGTTCGACAGCTGAGTGAGCAGGCTGGTGACCAGGGTCATTACGGCGTTAGGGTCGATGTACTTATTGAGCTCGACCACCGAAACGGTGAATCCCATACGCTGCAGCCAGGGCGCGATGGTTTGCATCGGCTCATAGAGATAGTTGCGATACTGCGGCAGGGTGCGCGCCAGCTCGTTGAGCGAGGTCCCCAGCGAGGCCAGCAGCACAATGGCTAACATAACAATCAGGCCAATCAGTAGCGAGATCGCCAGCACGCGCGGCACCCGGCAGCGGACCAGTAGCTGGACCAGAGGATTGATGATCACCGCCAGAAAAAGCGCCAGGATAAATGGGACAATTATGTCCGCCGCAAAGCGAATGCCGGTAAGGATGATCACCAGCATGCCCAACATGATGACCATCTTTAATCCGTTAAGTGTAATAATGGGTTTAGCCATAGGATCCCGACCTCAAACTTCCTTGCCTATTAACAGGTTGCGTTACATTAGCATAATGACGCTTTTTTGCAGAACAAACGCATTGAACAAAAACCGCGGCGTAAAGAATTGCAAAGTCTTTGAATTAAATGTAGCACTATGCTACAAATCTACCTGTGTTTAACTACTGAGGACAATTTTCATCCGCACCGGACGAGAAGCAACACCGCGGATAATTGTAATTTTATGGACAATCAGTTCAGGATGTATATTTTAAATCACCCCGCAGTATCCCTCACTTTTTCCCGTTTTGCCGGCGAACAGCACTGGCATTCGGCGCTATAGTCACCTTCTTTCTGCCTGAGCTGGCGCCAAGCGCACAGCGATATCTACGTCAGAAATTTTCCTGTTTACGTCTCGCGTAAACGGTAATGGATTATATTCTCAAGCAGGAGAAGGGATCATGTTTTATTGGATTTTATTAGCTTTAGCAATTATTGCTGAAATTACCGGCACCTTGTCTATGAAATGGGCAAGCGTGAGCGGCGGGCACACCGGCTTTATTTTAATGCTGGCCATGATTGCCCTGTCATATATTTTTCTTGCCTTTGCGGTTAAAAAGATTGCCCTCGGTGTGGCCTATGCGTTGTGGGAAGGGATCGGTATTTTACTGATTACCCTGTTCAGCGTGCTGCTGTTTGATGAGAGTCTGTCCCTGCTGAAAATAGCCGGCTTGACCACCCTGGTGATAGGGATCGTCTTAATTAAGTCAGGCACCCAGAAAAAAGCGTCTTCCAAGCAGGAGGTGGCCCATGCAGCAGTTTGAGTGGATCCATGCCGCCTGGCTGGCAATCGCCATTGTGCTGGAAATTATTGCCAACGTCTTTTTGAAGTTTTCCGACGGCTTCCGCCGCAAGATCTACGGCATCCTGTCCCTGGCGGCAGTATTGGGCGCGTTCAGCGCCCTGTCGCAGGCGGTTAAAGGGATCGATCTCTCGGTCGCCTATGCGCTGTGGGGCGGCTTCGGTATCGCGGCGACCATCGCCGCCGGCTGGGTGCTGTTTGGTCAGCGTCTGAATAACAAAGGCTGGGCGGGGGTTATCCTGCTGGTAGCCGGCATGGTGTTAATTAAACTCGCCTGACGTCTCGCCGCCTGCAAAGCCAGGCGGCAAACGGAAACTTCCTTCACGCCTGGCCCCGCTGTAATTGTGTCAGGTGACGCTGAGGGCTGCGCAGGTTCACTGCTTTCGGCTGGCGGAAAATCATTTCCGCCAGGACGATGTCAATAATGATATTCTTCATCGGCCTCGGTCCATTACTCACCGGCAAGCGCCTCCAGCTTATCGCGAAAGCCAGTCACCGCAATGGCGCGATTGTCCGCCCGCCAGCGATCCTGCGGGCCGGGGGCCGAACTCTGCACGGCGATCACCTGCCAGCCGTCCTCCGTTTTCAGCAGCAGCGGCGAGCCGCTGTCGCCAGGCAGGGTGTCGCACTGATGCGACAGTACGCTGGTTTGCGCCCACCCTGTCACGATGCAATCCTGGTGGCTGTAAAGATTATCGAGATGATCTTCAGGATAGCCAGACTGGGTAACTTTACGGTCCGCCGCCTTCAGCGCGGCGGTGAGATCGGCCTTGCTGCCCGGAAAGAGCGGGATCGGCGTAATGCCAGACGGAGCATAGCGCAGCACGATCAGACCAAAATCGGACGGCGCCGCAGCGGAAGGGACAATCCAGCCGTCGCCATCGGCTTTCAGGCGTCTGCCTAAGCTAGGATCGACTCGCCCGTCAATGCCGTGGATCTCATAGACCCAGTTGCCCTTGCGGGAAATAAAGCGCAGGGCGACCGCTTTGTCCGGCTTGCCGCGCGGGGGCGTTAACAGACAGTGGCCCGCGGTCAGCGCCAGATGCGGAGAGATGAGCGTCGCCGTACACAGATTGCCGCTGGCGGTTTCCAACTGGCCAATCGCGTCCCACGGACTCTCCTCGGGGCGGTTCACCGCTTTACGGTCATCGTGACCGAAAAACAACGTCTTAATATCTTTGGCGCTCAGTCCGCTATCATCGGCATGTGCGCCCAGAGGTAACAGATAAAATGAACACAGTAATAACAGAACGTCTCTACGCATATCACTCTCTGGGGAGGCTATGATGTCTATTGACAGTAGCAGGAGATTTAAGTTTTTGAAAGTAAACAATAATTCTAAACAGGCCAAACCGTATACCACATCAGCGCGCGGTGGGGTCTGGCGCTGGTAAAACCTCCTGATTTCAAGCGGTTAATACCAGTGTTCTGCTTGTGCTATTTCCGCAGAAAGTGGCGTCTTGCGCAACAAAATTCATGTATCAGAACGTACTGAATTCGGTTAATAATGCAGCAATTCATCCGTGGGATTATTCCTGGTTTGTCAGCATAATGCCCAAAAATAATACTTTTACCCACCAGATCTTCACCGGAATTCGCACTTCTTTACGCCTCTCGTAATTATTTTCAATGCGAAACATTTTCTCACCGAAAACGTTGTTACCGTCGCCCTGCCGTTGAGTAAATAGAGAGGTAGTACCGGCGATGATGCCTGAACTCTATTTCCCCGGCGTTCGGAGGGCTTATGTCTAAAAAAGGTATTCGCGCACTGGTTTATGTTTCCCTGGTCTCAGTCGCTATCTGGGGCGCGACCGGCTATCTGGTGATGGAAGCCGTGCGTGCATTGTGATGGGCGCGCCACCCGGCAAGGGCCAGGCGTGCGACATATTACGACTAACATGTCTGGCGTCTTCTGGCGCCGGACATTTTTTTGCGCCGCAGAGAGTCACAGGATAATGGGAAGCGGGGAGCGGGTCAGCGATAGCCGCACGGTATTCATTTTAATGAAAAGCTGGTAGAAGCAGCAAAATGCGGGCGCGGGATAAATAATTAAGAGAGGAAAAAACGGGTTGCAACCACTGCGCATATAATTAGCAGGATCAGGATGAGCTCAAAACGATAGCGCCGCAGCATAGTGCTCTCCAGAAAAAACGGCGCTGAAATAGCGCCGATTATTAAGAAGGTTGGTTCACCGGGAGGAATTATGCTGCCGGCTGTGCAGTCGGTTTAGCGGCCTGGTGTTTAGTGGTTTTGTGGTGTTTTTTCGCTGCCTGCGCTTTCTGGGCTGCCGGTTTAGCCGCAGCTTTGTGATGCTTTTTCGCCGCCTGAGCTTTCTGCGGAGCAGCTGGTTTAGCTGCTACTTTTTTGTGTTTTTTAGCGGCCTGGGCTTTCTGAGCAGCGGCTGGTTTAGCTTCTGCTTTTTTGTGTTTTTTGGCAGCCTGAGCTTTCTGCTCTGCAGCCGGTTTTGCCGCGGCTTTGTGGTGTTTTTTGTGATGGGTGGTCTTGGCAGCCGTGCTGTGGGTGGCAGCCGGTGCCTGAGTGGTGCTTACTGCGTCAGCAGCGAAAGCGGCGGAAGAGAGACCCATAGCAGCGGCAACGACCAGAGCTAATACTTTTTTCATTCTGATATCCTCGAAAAGTTTTCTTAATTTCAACCCCACTGCGGGGCCGGTGAAATCACTATATGCTTGTCTTTTCGAGCTTTCCGTGAGTGTTTGGTATCGGCGTGTAACCGAATGTACAAGGCGGGAACGACAGGACGCGCCGGGTAGCCCGGCGCGTATGATTACAGGTAGCGAGTGGTCAGGTGCTCGCGGAAGTAGCGGCTATTAAGATCCTCACCGGTGGCCTGCTGAATCAACTGCGAGGTGGTGAAGCGGCTGCCATGCTGCCAGATATTCTGCCGCAGCCAGTCGAACAGGGCGCTGAAATCGCCTTCCTCAATATCGCGATCTAATGTCGGCAGCGCGCGGCGGGCCGCGGCCATCAACTGCGCGGCATACATCGCGCCCAGGGTATAGGAAGGGAAATAGCCGAATCCGCCGTCGGTCCAGTGAATATCCTGCATGCAACCATCCCGATAGTTGCCGGTGGTCGACAGCCCCAGCCAGTGCTGCATTTTCTCGTCCCACAGCGACGGGATATCATCTACCTCAATCTCGCCGTCGATCAGCGCACGTTCAATTTCATAACGCAGGATGACATGCGCCGGGTAGCTCACCTCATCGGCATCGACGCGAATAAAGCCGGGTTTCACCTGCTGATTCCAGGCGACAAAATTGTCCTGGCTAAAGGCCGGCCGATCGCCAAACCGCTCGCGCACCGCCGGTAACAGGCGGTTAAGAAACCGCTCGCTGCGTCCCAGCTGCATTTCAAAGAACAGGCTCTGCGACTCGTGGATAGCGGTGGAGCGGGCGAGTCCTACGGGCTGGTCGACCCACGGGCGAGGTAGATTCTGCTCGTAGCGGGCGTGGCCGGTTTCGTGGATCACGCCGAACAGAGCGCTGAGCAGGTCGTTTTCGTTGTAGCGGGTGGTGATGCGCACATCCTGGGGTACGCCGCCGCAGAACGGGTGGGCGCTGATGTCGAGGCGCCCGCCGTCGAAGTCAAAGCCAAGGATACGCATCGCCTGCAGGCCCAGCTCCCGTTGTTCAGCAATGGGGAAAGGCCCCTGCGGGGCGATTAGCGTCTGCTTCGCCTGCTTCTCCACCGCCTGGCTAAGCAGGGAAGGTAGCCACGATTTGAGATCGGCGAACAGGCTGTCCAGCCGCGCGCTGGTCATATCCGGTTCGAAAATATCCAGCAGCGCGTCGTAGCGTGAGCCGCCCCTGGCATCGGCGCGGATCTGCGCTTCCTGACGGCTCAGTCTGACCACCTCGCGTAGGTTGTCGGCAAAGCCCGTCCAGTCATTGGCGGGACGCTGGCTGCGCCAGGCATGCTCGCAGCGGCTGCCGGCCAGCGATTTTGCTTCCACCAGGCTCTCCGGCAGCAGCGCCGCCTGATCGTACTGACGCTGCATTTCCCGCAGGTTGGCCTGTTCAACATCATTAAGATCCTGCTGGCGGGCCTCCTGTAACCATTGTCCCACTTTTTTATCGGTCAGGATCTGATGCTGCAGCACGCCGAGCTCGGCCAGCGCTTCGCCGCGGGCGACGCTCCCGCCCGGGGGCATCATCGCGAACATATCCCAGCCGGCGATGGCGGCGAGATGCGAAAAGCGCGACAGGCGCTGAAAGGTACGGGTAAGCTGCTGATAAGGCGTATTTTCAGTCATAGTGGCGTTCGGTCCGTGACAGGTGAATAAAGAGATTATCGCTTTGCCTCTACACTATCCTGATACGCCCGGCGGGTCGAGCGTTGCGCACAGGGGAAGGGAAAGACACATGGCGGGAGAATAAGCTCACCTCTGTGATCGGTGTGACAGAAAACGGTAACATATCGGTACTAAACTGTGATCGATTACACAGGTCTGGAGGTTCGGGGGTGGTTTATGAATCCGTTCACCTGGCTGTTTATTGCACTGCTGTCCGTTGATGCCGTCAGAGAGCTGATGGGCTTGTCTTCCATAATGGGCATGTGGTGAAACGTGGCCCGCAGGCCACGTCACACGCGACTATTTCAGTCGCTGATGTAAGCAGGTGCCGGTCAACAGCGCGGCAAGGAGCAGCAGCGCGATAAACCCACCGACGCCGTTCCAGCCGTAGTGATGCCAGAATACCCCGCCTAACGTCCCGGCAAGACTTGAACCCAAATAATAGCTGAACAAATACAGCGATGACGCCTGACCGCGGGCGCGGCGGGCGCGTGGGCCAATCCAGCTGCTGGCGACGGAATGCGCGGCGAAGAAGCCAGCGGAAAACAGCAGCATGCCGATGAAAATAAGCCACAGGGAAGAAAAGAGCGTCAGCAGCAGGCCGCAGAGCATCACCGCTGTAAAGCCAAGCATCACCGGCCCGCGGCCAAAGCGTACGGTCATGGCCCCTGCCTTCGGTGAACTCCAGGTCCCGGTGAGATAAGCTACCGACAGCAGGCCTACCACCGCCTGGCTTAACGACCACGGCGACATCATCAGCCGGTAGCCAATATAGTTAAACAGGGTGACAAAAGCGCCCATCAGCAGAAAACCTTCGACGAACAGCAGCGGCAGGCCACGGTCGCGCCAGTGCAGACGGAAGTTAATCAGCAGCGTTTTCGGTCGCAGCGAGGTCGGGCGGAAATGGCGCGACTCGGGAAGGATACGCCAGAACATAATCGCCGCGGCCAGCGCAAAGCCGCTGATCGCCGCCAGCGCCACGCGCCAGCCGAAGAAATCGGTAAAGACCCCGGTCAGCAAGCGGCCGCTCATGCCGCCGATGGAGTTGCCGCTGATATATAACCCCATCGAAAAGGCGACGAAACTGGGGTGGATCTCCTCGCTCAGATAGGTCATGCCGACCGCCGCTACGCCGCTCAGCGACAGGCCGATGAGCGCGCGCATAATCAGGATGCCGTGCCAGCTGGTCATCATGGTCGACAACAGTGAACAGCTGGCGGCCAGCAGCAGGGCGGTGACCATCACCGGCTTGCGGCCTATAGCGTCCGACAGCGGGCCGGTAAACAGCAAGCCCACCGCCAACATCGCCGTGGAAATTGAAAGCGAAATACTGCTGCTGGCCGGCGACACGCCAAACTCGTTCGACAGCACCGGCAGGATCGGCTGCACACAGTAGAGCAGGGCAAAGGTGGCCAGACCGGCGGAGAACAGCGCGAGAGTGACGCGCATAAACTGCGGGGTGCCACGTTTAATAAACGGATCCGGGCGGGATGCACCAGCGACGCTGACCTCGCCCGCCGGCACGGTGTCAACGGTTGTTGTACGACTCACAGAGAATTCCTTGCGTAGAAGTTGCTGCTTACCAACAGAGTGTTGTGACCATTCAGCTCACATTTTTAGGGTATGAAAATGTAAATATTCTGTCTAATATATTAATAATCTCAAATAAGACGTTTTAAATATGAATATCGAGTTGCGTCATTTGCGCTACTTTGTCGCCGTCGCCGAGGAGCTACATTTTGGCCGCGCCGCGGCGCGACTGAACATCTCTCAACCACCGCTAAGTCAGCAGATTCAGATCCTTGAGCAGCAGACCGGCGCTCGCCTGTTTGCCCGTACCAACCGCAGCGTCAGCCTGACGGCGGCCGGAAAGCAGTTTCTCGCCGATAGCCGACAAATCCTCGCCCAGGTGGATGAGGCGGCTGCTCGCGCCGCCCGTCTACACCATGGCGAAACGGGTGAGCTGCGCATCGGCTTTACCTCCTCGGCCCCTTTTATTAAGGCCGTCTCCGATACGCTATCGATGTTTCGCCAACGCCTTCCGGATGTGCATATTCTCACCCGCGAGACTAACACCCGCGAACAGATAGTGCCCCTGAGCGAGGGGGCTCTGGATTTGGGGCTGCTGCGCAATACTCAACTGCCGGACACCCTGGCGTGGGAGCGGGTTCTGCGCGAGCCGCTGTTGGCGATGGTCCCGGCGAATCACCCGCTGGCCCGCCAGCCCTCGGTCAGCCTGGCGGCGCTGGCGCGCGAGCCCTTCGTCTTTTTCGACCCGCACGTCGGCACTGGCCTGTACGACGACATCCTCGGCTTGCTGCGCCGCTACGGCCACACGCCGAAGATTGCCCAGGAGGTGGGGGAGGCAATGACGATTATTGGTCTGGTGGCCGCCGGCCTGGGGGTATCGATCCTCCCGGCCTCCTTTCAGCGCGTCCAGCTCAGTGAAATGCGCTGGCTGCCGATCGACGAACAGGATGCGGTATCGGAGATGTGGCTGGTGTGGTCTAAACACCATGAGCAAGGGGCACTGGCAAAACGCTTTCGTGAGGCGCTGCTCTCCTGGAAAAGCGAGCATAATTGAGGCGAAAAGGGGTTGGAAATGTGCGGTAAATCACAAGGCTAAGTAAAAATTTGACGTTCACCGTCGAAGTGCTTCACCATAGCCGAAAGTTTATTTCGAAGCGCGAAAATAAGGGAGTCAATGGTGGTAGCGGATAGTCAACCAGGCCATATCGATCAAATAAAGCAGACCAATGCGGGCGCCGTGTATCGCCTGATTGATCAGCTCGGCCCGGTATCGCGTATCGACCTTTCCCGATTTGCGCAACTGGCGCCGGCCAGCATCACCAAAATCGTCCGCGAAATGCTGGAAGCGCATCTGGTTCAGGAGACCGAGATCCAGGAGCCCGGCAGCCGCGGCCGCCCGGCGGTGGGGCTGATGGTGGAGACCGAGGCATGGCACTATCTGGCGGTGCGCATCAGCCGCGGTGAGATCCATCTTTCGCTGCGTGATTTAAGCAGTCAGCTGGTGGTGGAGGATCAGCTGGAGCTGGCGCTCACCGACAGCACGCCGTTTCTGACGCGCGTTATCGACCATATTGATCGCTTCTTTATTCGCCATCAAAAGAAGCTGGAACGCCTTACCTCCATCGCCATGACGATGCCCGGTATTATCGATACCGAAAATGGCATTATTCATCGCATGCCGTTTTATGAGGATGTTAAAGATGTCCCGCTCGGCGAAGCGCTGGCCAATCATACCGGGGTGCCAGTCTATATTCAGCATGACATCAGCGCCTGGACTATGGCGGAATCTTTGTTTGGCGCCTCGCGCGGCGCCCGGGACGTCATTCAGGTGGTCATCGATCATAACGTCGGCGCCGGGGTGATCACCGATGGGCGCCTGCTGCACGCCGGCAGCAGCAGCCTGGTGGAGATTGGCCATACCCAGGTCGATCCCTACGGCAAACGCTGTTACTGCGGCAACCATGGTTGCCTGGAGACAATTGCCAGCGTAGAAAGCGTGCTGGAGCTGGCGCAGATGCGCATGGCGCAGTCGATGAGCTCGCTGCTGCACCAGCGTCCGCTGAGCGTGGAGTGGCTTTGTCAGGCGGCGCTGCAGGGCGATTTGTTAGCCCGGGACATCATCAGCGGCGTGGGTAATCACGTTGGGCGGATTCTGGCGATCATGGTCAATCTGTTTAATCCGCAGAAAATTCTGATTGGCTCGCCGTTCAATCTGGCGGCAGAAATTCTTTTTCCGGCAATTTCCAGCTGTATTCGGCAACAATCTCTCCCAGCCTATAGCCGGCATATTACCGTTGAAAGTACTCAGTTCTCCAACCGCGGAACGATGGCTGGCGCGGCGCTGGTCAAAGATGCGCTCTATAACGGATCCTTACTCATACGACTGTTACAGGGTTAACATTTTTTCATAGTCACACCAAAAATTGCGCTATCTCAAGCTGACCTCAGACGGCTTCACGTAGACTTTGCCCACCGTTGATTATTTCTCTCCCGTATATTTCATCGACAAAACTGTGGGGTTAGTGATGTTTAAGCGTTTCTTTATTACAGGTACAGACACCTCTGTCGGGAAGACAGTGGTTTCCCGTGCGCTGTTGCAGGCACTTGCTGCCAGAGGCAAAAGCGTGGCCGGGTATAAGCCTGTGGCGAAGGGCAGCAAAGAGACGCCGGACGGTTTACGTAACAAAGATGCGCTGGTGTTGCAGAGCGTCTCCACGCTGGCGTTACCCTATGAGGCTGTCAACCCCATCGCCTTAAGCGAAGACGAGAGCAGCGTGGCGCATAGCTGCCCGATCAACTACGGTCTGCTGTCCGATGGTTTGCAGCGTCTGGCCGCGCAGGTCGAACACGTGGTGGTTGAAGGCACCGGCGGCTGGCGCAGCCTGATGAACGACCTGCGGCCGCTCTCCGAGTGGGTGGTTCAGGAGCAGCTCCCAGTGCTGATGGTGGTGGGGATCCAGGAGGGGTGCATCAACCATGCGCTACTGACAGCCCAGGCGATCGCCAATGACGGTTTACCGCTGATTGGCTGGGTGGCCAATCGGATCAACCCCGGTCTGGCGCACTACGCCGAAATCATCGATGTCCTCAGCAAAAAGCTGCCGGCGCCGCTGATCGGCGAGCTGCCTTATCTGCCGCGCGCCGAACAGCGTGAGCTGAGCCGCTACGTCGACTTAGACATGCTCGGCAACGTGATGGCGATAGATCGAATCCCGGCGTAACGTCCGCGACAGCACAGACGACACGACGCAGGTTATCAGCAGACCGGGCAGCAGCGTATACTGCCCGGTCATCTCGCAAATCATCAGGGTTGACATGATCGGCGCATGGGTCGTGGCGGCCAGAAACGCCGCCATGCCGGTCAGACCCATCATGATGGCCATTTCTTCACTTCCCGGCAGCCACAGCCTGCTGAAGCAGGCAAACAGCATGCCCATCGCCAGGCCGACAAACAGCGTCGGGGTAAAGACCCCGCCTGGCGCGCCGGAGCCGCTGCTGGCCAGCACCGCCAGCAGTTTGCAGATAAATACGCCCACCAGCAGCGCACCGGACGGCGGCAGCAGCAAATAGCTTTGCACTACGCTGTAGCCGTTGCCCCATACTGCCGGGGTGATGAGCGATAAGCCGCCGACAATCAGCCCGCCCAGCGCCAGCTGCCACGGCGGTGCCAGCTTCAGTTTAACGAACCCGCGGTGGCTGTAGTCCATCAGCCAGATAAACAGCGGCCCGCACAGCCCGGCCAGCAGGCCAGTCGCCAGCATTAAGCCATAGTGCAGGGCGCTGAGGTTTTGCTGTAACACGACGTGATACAGCGGCGCGGCGCCGCCATTAAGAAACTGCGTCAACAGCAGGGCGATCACCGCCGAGATCACCACCGGCCCAAGCGAGGCCAGCATCAGCGTGCCAAAGAGAATTTCAGCAATAAACAGGCTGCCGGCCAGAGGGGCATGATAGGCGCTGGCCATCCCGGCAGCCGCGCCGCAGGCGACCCATAGCTTCCATTCACTCTGCGGCGTGAAGCGACGGGCAAACAGCGAGGCCGCCAGCGCGGCCAGCAGGATCATGGCGCCTTCCCGGCCAATCGCGCTGCCGGTCACCACGACCAGCAATGACGCCAGCGATTTCACCAGGCTTGCCGGCGTATCGAAACAGCCGTCGCCGGTCTCCAGGGCTTCCATATAATCGGTGGCGGCATGTGGACGCGCGACGCTGCGTCGTTGCCAGAGCCAGAGTAAGGTTCCCGCCGTCAGGCCGCCCAGCGCGGGGGTAACCAGCCGACGCCACGCCGGCAGCGACTGTGCGGCGTTGACCAGGCTCCCACTGTCATTACTGAGCAACAGCGTTTCCAGCACCACCATAGCGTGGCGAAACAGCGCCACCGCCAGGGCGGCGAGAAGGCCAATCAGGGTGGCGATCAGCAGGCGGCGAAACATCACCTGCACATCAGGATAGGGATGAAGACGATGCATTAGTCACGGCGAGGTTCGGAAAACATTGGCTTATTGTGATAGGGAATAACCTTAGATGCAAAAGCGATAAGTGCGGGTGAAATGCTGGGAAGCGGCAAAATAAAACCGCGCCGGATACCGGCGCGGCGAAGGGTTAACGATAGAGCGGTTTTTGCGCCACGGCGATCGGCAGATTCTCCTGCCACTGCGCCAGAGTCGCCTGCGCCAGCTGACCCAGCGCCTGATAGAAGGGGTGGGCGGCATGGTCGACAAAGACGCTCAGGAAACGCCCGGACCACGGCAGCAGGTGCCAGGCCAGCAGCTGAGCGAACAACGCATCCTGCTCCGTTTCGCACAACCATGCCGCCAGGAGTAGCACGGTGCCGAAATGATCTTCCGGTTCGTTGCCATCGGCCTCCAGCGCGATACCGTTCTCGCGCATCCACTGGCGCAGAGCCAGCGTGGAATCGCCAAACAGCACAGACTCTTTATCCAGCCAGACAGAGCCCCAGGGCGGCGCCGGCAGGGCCCATGGCCCGATAAACAGGCGCTGCCAGGCTTCCGGCAACGTTTCTTCAGCCGATGCGGCAAACCCTGACGCCAGCGGGGCTGCGACCGGGAAGGGCCACTGCTGCTGCCAGCTCCCGTCCTGGAAGGCGGCGACCAGCGGCGCAATTTCCGCGCTATTCGGCGCATAAGAGAACAGCGCGCCCAGGGTGCGGGCGCTTAACGCGACGGCGTCGCGATTTGGGATCGGCATCATCACTTATTCCTTTCTGCGGCGCGCGCCTGCGCGCCGTCTCATTAACCGGCAACCGCCATACCGACGGTCATATGCAGACCATAAAACAGGCCGCGGCCAATACATTCGGCGATCAAGACCAGCAGCAGGCCGATCAGCAGCCCCGTAGCGCGCGGCGGCTGGCGGCGGATCAGCGGACATAGCCAGCAGCCGAGGCCCAGCGCCAGCAGTACCAGGCGTAGCGCCTGGAGTTTGCCGTAATCTGGCAGCAGGGTGGCCGCCTGCTGAACCGAGCTGTGAAGGGTACTGAGCCCGGCGCTTTGCATAATGATAACTGCGGCGCTGATGACCAGCGCGGCCACGCTTAGTCCGGCAAAAAACCAGCCGTTAAAGTCGACTTTCGCCAGCCGCAGCAGCAGGGCGGCAAACAGCGGCCCGCTGAGGAGCACCGTCAGAAAGAACGCGCTGGTGGTGTAGCCATTGTACCATGTTGGCACGGTATTGATTTGGTAAACCCGGGTTATTGCGAGGACAAACAGCAGCCCTAACAGCATGGCGATCGCCAGCCAGACTTTACCCAGCGTCGCCGGCATTTTTTCCAGCACCGCCAGCAGCCACCAGAATCCGCCCACGGCGAAGAACAGAGCGCCGCTGGCGATTTCGTTGCTCAGCGCCGAGGCGCCGATGCGGTTCAGCGAGTTAAACGCGCGCAGCGGTGAACCGAGATGCATCACCGAAGCAAGAAAACCAATGCCCATCAACAGCCAGATAAAAAACATATTGCGCACCAGCCGCCGCCGGGCTTCCCGTTGGTCCCCCAGCGCCAGCCAGCCAAGACCGCTGACGATGGTCGCGCCGACCACGCACTGACCCAGCACCGTAAACAGCACCAGCGGCCATTCATGCCATCCGTTTCCCATCTCACACCTCCTTCGGGTTCGCCAGGTAACCGGTGGTATCGCCACACGGCCGGGCATTGGCGTTAGGTTTGATAACGATACTCGGCCGGGTAAAGTGCGCCGACGGCAGCGGCGCTACCGCGGCCAGCTGGCCGTGCTTAGCGCGCAGTTCGGCAATCGGCCCGAAATCCAACGCCCGCAGCGGGCAGGACTCGACGCAGATCGGCTTTTTCCCCTCGGCGACGCGCTCGTGACAGCCATCGCATTTGGTCATATGGCCTTTGTCGGCGTTATACTGCGGGGCGCCGTACGGGCAGGCCATATGGCAGTAGCGGCAGCCAATGCATACCTCTTCGTTGACCACCACAAAACCGTCTTCGCGCTTATGCATCGCGCCGCTCGGACAGACCTTGGTGCAGGCCGGATCTTCACAGTGGTTACAGGCGATGGAGAGGTAATAGGCAAACACGTTCTGCTGCCAGACGCCGTTGTCCTCCTGCCAGTCGCCGCCGGCATACTCATAGATCCGGCGGAAGCTGACCTCCGGAGTCAGGTTCTTGTAGTCCTTACAGGCCAGCTCGCAGGTTTTGCATCCGGTACAGCGAGCGGAGTCGATAAAGAATCCATATTGCGTGCTCATGGTTTACTCCTTAAACCTTCTCGATATCGACCAGGTTGGTATGCTGTGGATTCCCCTTCGCCAGCGGCGACGGGCGGTGGGTGGTCAGGGTATTCATGCAGGCGCCATGGTCGATCCGATCTCCGGTCATATTGGCGTCGTGCCAGGCGCCCTGGCCCATCGCCGAGACCCCCGGCATGATGCGTGGCGTCACTTTCGCCGGAAGACGGACTTCGCCGCGCTGATTAAAAACGCGCACCATATCGCCGTTTTTAATCCCGCGTTTTTCCGCGTCAAGCGGATTGATCCATACTTCCTGGCGACAGGCCGCTTGTAATACATCAACGTTGCCGTAGCTGGAATGGGTGCGCGCTTTATAGTGGAAACCAAACAGCTGCAGCGGATACTGGCTGCGCAGCGGATCGTCCCAGCCTTCAAATGTGGAGGCGTAGACCGGCAGCGGGCTAATAACTTCGTCTTTCTCCAGCTGCCAGCGGGCGGCAATCTGCGAGTCGGCTGGAGTAGATTTCAATTTTGCCGGACGGGGTTTTGAGCGGATGCGCTTCAGGATCGCGCCGGAAGTCGCGATAGGCGACGAAGTGGCCGTTCGGGTCTTTGCGCTTGTAGATGCCCATTCGCTTCAGATCCTCGTAGGCCGGCAGCGCCGGATCTTTCGCCACCATTTTGGCGTACAGATACTGCAGCCACTGTTCCTGGGTACGCCCCTCGGTAAAACGTTGATGCACGTCGTCGCCGAGCCGTTTCGCCACTTCGCTTAGGATCCAGTAAATCGGCTTGCGTTCGAACTTCGCCGAGGTGGCGGGCTGAATAAAAATCAGATAGCCCATATTGCCGGCGTAATCGTTAGGAATGATATCCTCCTGCTCAACGGTCATCAGGTCGGGCAGCAGCAGGTCGGCGTATTTCGCCGACGAGGTCATAAAGTTGTCGATAACCACAATGGTTTCGCACTTGCTTTCATCCTGCAGAATTTCGTGGGTCTTATTGATGTCGGAGTGCTGGTTGATGATGGTGTTGCCCGCGTAGTTCCACAGGAACTTGATCGGCACATCCAGCTTCTCTTTTCCGCGTACGCCATCGCGGCTGGCGGTCATCTCTGGACCGCGCGCGATGGCGTCGGTCCAGGTAAAGCAGGAGATGGCGGTCTTCACCGGGTTTTCCAGCACCGGCAGGCGCTCAATGGTGATGGTGTAGGTTGATTCGCGGGCGCCGCTATTGCCGCCGTTGATGCCGACGTTGCCGGTTAAGATCGGCAGCATGGCGATCGCCCGGGCGGTGAGTTCGCCGTTGGCCTGGCGCTGGGGCCCCCAGCCCTGGCAAATGTAGGCCGGCTTGCTCATGCCGATTTCGCGCGCCAGCTTAATGATGCGATCGGTGGGGATACCGGTTATACGCGAGGCCCACTGCGGCGTTTTAGCGATCCCGTCGTCGCCCTCGCCGAGGATATAGGCTTTGTAGTGACCATTCGCCGGCGCCCCGGCCGGGAGCGTTTTCTCGTCGTAGCCAACGCAGTATTTATCAAGGAAAGGCTGGTCCACCAGATCTTCGTTAATCAACACCCAGGCGATACCGGCCACCAGCGCGGCGTCGGTGCCGGGGCGAATGGGGATCCACTCATCTTCCCGACCGGCGGCGGTATCGGTGTAGCGCGGATCGATGACGATCATTCGCGCGTTAGAGCGCTCGCGGGCCTGCTCCAGATACCAGGTAATGCCGCCGCCGCTCATCCGGGTCTCCGCCGGATTGTTGCCGAACATCACTACCAGCTTGCTGTTTTCAATATCCGAGGTGCTGTTGCCGTCGTTACTGCCGTAGGTGTAGGGCATGGCGCAGGCAATCTGCGCAGTACTGTAGGTACCGTACTGGTTAAGCGAGCCGCCGTAGCAGTTCATTAAACGCGCCACCGGCGACGCGGAAGGCGACGAACGGGTGATGTTGCCGCCGACGATCCCTGAAGAGTAGTTAATGTATACGGCTTCGTTGCCATACTGTGCTACCACGCTCTTCAGGCGGTCGGCGAGGGTATCCAGCGCCTCCTGCCAGCTGATGCGGACAAATTTGCCTTCTCCGCGCTTGCCGACGCGCTTCATGGGATAGTTAAGGCGATCCGGATGATTAATGCGCCGGCGAATCGAACGCCCGCGCAGGCAGGCGCGGACCTGATGGTCGCCGTAGCGGTCGTCGCCGGTGTTATCCGTTTCGACGTAAACCACTTCATCATCACGCACGTGCAGCCGCAGGGCGCAGCGGCTGCCGCAGTTAACCGAGCAGGCGCCCCAGACAATGCGGGTTGTGTCGCCTGTAGCCTGCTGGACTGCCGCCGCGGCGCGGCGCAGCGTAAAGGGCAGGGTAACCCCGCCGGCGGCCAGCGCCAGGGAACCGAGGGCTGTGGATTTGAGTAGCGCGCGTCGGCTGACGCCGCCGGGAGATTCCTGATTCGACATTGCTCACTCCATGATCGTTATGTTGTACGGAGAAGGGCCGCTGTGCCATTAACAGACGCAGGGGTGAGCGATAATACGTTATGGGTAGCCAGTAGACCTTATCCCTGGTCAATGCAGGGATAAGATCTTTCATTTGAAACCGAAGAGGGCTTACTGAGCGTCGTTTTCGGCGGGACTGTCGCTGTTACGCGTATAGGTGATTTTGAAGGTGTCGTTGGCGCAATGACCGACCACCTGAACCCCGGGCTGGTCTGCCTGATCGTTTGGCACAATGGCCAGGCTGAAGGCGGTTTCCGGTACGCCATTGTTGATGATCTTCTGCTGGATGTCGCTTTTGACCCGTTCACAGGAGTCGGGAGCCGCCAGTACGGCCGTGGAGCACAGCAGTAGCGCAGCGCCGGTGCAGAGGGATAGTTTCATCTTACGCTCCTTATCGATGTTATCCAGATTTAAGCATAGCAGAACTGGTGTAAACAATTGTATTTGCTAATATGATCGGATGTACACAAAAGGAATCGTCTGTGAAAAGATTGTATTGGCTGATCCCGGCAGCGCTGCTGCTGACGGCATGCGACCGTAAAAGCGCCCCGGACGCCTTCACCCCGGAGATGGCGAGTTTTTCCAATGAGTTTGAGTTTGATCCCCTGCGCGGGCCGGTGAAAGATTTTAGCCAGACGCTGCTGGATGAACACGATGTGGTGGTCAAGAAGGTGAGCGCTCAGCTCTCCAGGGAAGGGTGTTTCGATCTGCTGACCCTGGAAGATGTGGAGAACAAAACCGGCGCCACGCTGCTGCTGGACGCCAACTATTACGTCGACGGGCGCACCCACGAGAAGCGGCTGCGCCTGCAGGGCAAGTGTCAGCTGGCGGAGATGCCTGCCGCCGGGGTGAGTTGGGAGACGGATGATAACGGTTTTATTATCAGCGCACGCGGCAAAGAGACCACCGCCACCTACCGCTATGACAGCGATGGCTATCCGCTGGGAAAAACCACCACCGCCAAAGAGGAGCGATTTACCGTCGCCTCAACGCCGTCAAAGGATCCGCGTAAGAAATTGGACTATACCGCCATCAGCACCTTCAACGATCGCACGCTGGGCACGGTGCGTCAGACCTGCGACTACGACGATCACGACAATCCGCTGAGCTGTGAGCTGCAGGTGATCGATGAAAGCGTCCAGCCGCCGCTGACCCGCCACTACACCATTAAAAACCGTATCGATTATTACTGAGCCGTCGGCTTCAGCAGGGACGGCCCGGACGTTTTGTGCTCGGCCAGATACTGGTGCTGGAACAGGCACATGCGGATGGTGTTGCGGTACTCGCCGTTAATGAAAAACTCATGGATCAGTTCACCCTCGACCATAAAGCCGAGCTTACGGTAAATATGGATCGCTTTTTCATTCTCTTTATCAACGATTAAATACAGCTTATACAGATTGAGCACGGTAAAGCCATAGTCCATCGCCAGGCGTGCGGCGCGGGTGGCGAGACCTTTTCCCTGGAAGTCGGGGGAGATGATGATCTGGAACTCGGCCCGGCGGTGCACATGGTTGATTTCAACCAGCTCCACCAGTCCGGCTTTATCGCCATTGCATTCGATGACAAAGCGGCGCTCGCTTTGATCGTGAATATGTTTGTCGTACAGATCGGAGAGCTCAACGAAGGCCTCGTACGGCTCTTCAAACCAGTAGCGCATGACGCTGGCGTTGTTATCGAGCTGGTGGACGAAGCGCAAATCTTCGCGCTCAAGCGGGCGGAGTTTGACGTGTAGCGCGTCGGTCATGGAGATTCCTGTGGTCAAAACGGAAAAGGGATTACAGAAAGGCGGCGCCCGCAGGCGCCAGCGTGGTCAGGGAGCGGCTCAGGGATTGATCGCGCGGCCGGTGCGACGGTCAAGACAGCGCAGGGTGTTTGGCTCCCAGTAGGCATTGACGTTGGCGCTCTTCTGGCAGTTATCCTGCGCGTCGAAAGCGACATCGGCTTTATCCCACTCTTTTTCCGCCCGTTTGTTCACCTTCTGGCGCAGGCTGCGGGTGTCGTTCCATTGCTCTTTTTCCATCGACGCCTGCTGACGGCTCTGCGCGCTGTCGCCAGATTCAATCACCAGCCGGTCGGTGGCGGCATAGGAGCTGGAGGTGTAGACCACAGCGCTTAACGCCAGAATGGCGGTCAGGCACCAGCGTTTGTTCAGTGTCATGTTCATCACGATTTCCTTTAAGTGATGGGTTAACCCTCAGATTCAGTTTACTACAGCTCTTTTGTCGGGCATAGCCGGCAAAACAGCGTGGGGCAGAAGCTATTATCGCGTAGAATGGTTCAACGCTTTGTCTCTTTTACGAATCTTTTAATGCTCAAAACAACGCTGCTGTTCTTTGCTACCGCTCTGTGTGAAATCGTCGGCTGTTATCTACCGTGGCTATGGCTCAAGCGCGGGGCAACGCCGCTGCTGCTGATCCCCACCGCCCTGGCGCTGGCGCTATTCGTCTGGCTCCTGACGCTCCATCCGGCCGCCAGCGGGCGGGTATATGCCGCCTACGGTGGGGTGTACGTTTGTACCGCATTGCTCTGGCTGCGGGTCGTTGATGGGGTCAAATTAACCCATTATGACTGGGCGGGCGCGGCCATCGCCCTGTGCGGCATGCTAATCATCGTGGCGGGGTGGGGACGGGCCTAAGCCCGTCATGTGTGATCCCTGCCGCTTTTTTCAACTCTAATTCTTGTATGGTAGTCGACCTGTTGCCTTACTTATCAGACATCCTATTTCATATGACTCTGTAAGGAACAACGATGGCTATCGAGACTCTTGCCGCCCGGACCGGGGCGACGCCGTTACGCATCCGTCGGGTGCAGAAGATCACCCTGACGCTGCTGTTTATCGCCGGTATCGTCAACTTTCTTGACCGCTCTTCGCTGAGCGTCGCCGGGGAGGCGATACGCGCCGACCTGGGCCTTAGCGCCACCGAGTTCGGGGTGCTGCTCTCCGCCTTTTCGCTCTCTTACGGCTTCGCGCAACTGCCCTCCGGTATTTTGTTGGATCGCCTGGGGCCACGGATTGTGCTGGGCGCCGGGCTGATTTTCTGGTCCGCAATGCAGGCCCTGACCGGGATGGTCAATTCGTTCTCGCATTTTATTCTGCTGCGCATTGGCCTCGGGATCGGCGAAGCGCCGTTTATGCCTGCCGGCGTGAAATCGATCAACGACTGGTATGCGCAAAGAGAGCGCGGCACGGCGGTGGGAATATTCAACTCCTCGACGGTGCTGGGCCAGGCTATCGCCCCGCCGGCCCTGGTCATCATGCAGTTGGCCTGGGGTTGGCGAACGATGTTTGTGGTGATTGGTTTAGCCGGGATCGTGGTCGGCCTGTGCTGGTATGTGGGCTACCGTAACCGTCGGCAGTTTACCCTGCAGGAGGAGGAGCAGCAGTATCTGGCCAGTGAGGAGGCGGCCCGCCCGGCGCTGAAGTTTAGCGAATGGCTGGCTCTGTTTAAACGGCGGACTACCTGGGGGATGATCCTCGGCTTTTCCGGTGTGAACTACACCGGCTGGCTGTATATCGCCTGGTTGCCCGGCTATTTGCAGGCGCAGCAGGGGTTAAGCCTGGCCCGTACCGGCTGGGTGGCGGCGATCCCGTTTCTTGCCGCGGCGGTGGGGATGTGGGTCAACGGCCTGGTGGTCGATGCCCTGGCGCGCAGAGGCTACGATCAGGCGAAAACCCGCAAAACGGCGATTGTTATCGGTCTGGTGCTGTCGGCGCTGGGCACCTTGCTGGTGGTGCAATCGTCCACGCCAGCCCAGGCGGTGGTTTTTATCTCCATGGCGCTGTTTTGCGTTCATTTTGCCGGGACGTCCGCCTGGGGGCTGGTGCAGGTAATGGTGGCGGAGCATAAAGTGGCTTCGGTGGCGGCGATCCAGAACTTCGGCAGCTTTGTGTTTGCCTCCTTCGCGCCGATCGTGACCGGCTGGGTAGTGGATACGACTCACTCTTTCAATCTGGCGCTGGTGATCGCCGCCGGGGTGACCTTTGCCGGGGCGCTGTGCTACTTCTTTATCGTCAAAACTCGCATCGATTAGCAACGCTCGGCGATTCGTCAACAGCAGGCCCGCAGGGACGCGCGGCCGCCATGTTCTTCTCCTCCCGTTACCTGCGCTATCCTGTCACTGCGGCGATTGCAGCCATGTGCCCCGTGCTTTATCAGGTGAGATCTTCTTGTATGGTAGTTGACAGAAATCAAAGATGTTATACCAATTGCGTGAGATGGTTGAGGCACAAAGGCATTCTCCTCGAGAGTTCTCCCCGAGAATGGTTGATGGGCTACATAACAACGAGAGTCATCATGGAAAACACCCTCTTAACCGCTAACGCCACGCTGCCGACCTACGATCGCAGCGCACTGACCCCCCGTATCGTTCATCTTGGTTTTGGCGCGTTTCATCGCGCTCATCAGGCTGTGTATGCCGATATACTGGCCAGCGAGCACGGCAGCGACTGGGGCTACACCGAAGTTAATCTGATTGGCGGCGAGCAGCAGATCGCCGATCTCCAGCAGCAGGATCTGCTGTATACCGTCGCCGAAATGTCCGCCGACGCCTGGACCGCGCGCGTGGTTGGTGTGGTGAAGCAGGCGCTGCACGCCGGGGTTGATGGTCTCGAAGCGGTGCTGGCGGCGATGTGCCAGCCACAGGTGGCCATTGTCTCCCTGACGATTACTGAGAAAGGCTATTGCCATTCGCCAGCCAGCGGCGAACTGCAGCTCGATCACCCGCTGATCGCCGCCGATCTGCATAACCCGCACCAGCCAAAATCGGCGGCGGGGGTAGTGGTGGAGGCCTTATCTCGCCGCCGGGCGGCCGGCCTGCCTGCTTTTACCGTGATGTCCTGCGATAACATGCCGGAAAATGGTCACGTGATGCGCAACGTCGTCTGCGCCTACGCCCGGGCTTTAGACGAGGATCTTGCCGCATGGATAGAGCAGAATGTCACCTTTCCGTCGACGATGGTGGACCGGATTGTCCCGGCGGTGACTGCCGAAACCCTCGATAAAATTACCCAGCTGACCGGGGTGCGCGACCCGGCCGGGGTGGCCTGCGAACCTTTCCGTCAGTGGGTGATTGAGGATGACTTTGTTGCCGGACGTCCGCAGTGGGAGAAAGCGGGAGCGGAACTGGTCGCCGACGTGGTGCCTTTCGAAGAGATGAAGCTGAGAATGCTCAATGGTAGCCATTCGTTCCTCGCTTATCTCGGCTATCTGGCCGGTTATCAGCATATCAACGACTGTATGCAGGACGATAACTACCGTCGCGCGGCGCTGTCGTTGATGCTGGACGAACAGGCACCAACGCTGAAGGTGCAGGGGGTGGATCTGTCACGCTATGCCAGTTTGCTGATTGACCGTTACTGCAATCCGGCGCTGAAGCACCGCACCTGGCAGATAGCCATGGACGGCAGCCAGAAGTTGCCCCAGCGCATGCTGGACTCCATACGCTGGCATCTGGTGCATCAGCGTGATTTTACACTGCTGGCGCTGGGCGTGGCAGGGTGGATGCGTTACGTTGGCGGCGTTGACGATGCGGGCCAGTCAATCGAGATATGCGACCCGTTGTTGCCGGTTATCCAGCAAGCGGTGGCTGCCAGCGCCGATGGCGAAGCGCGAGTCAAAGCGCTGCTGGGTATTGAGGCGATTTTCGGCGTCGAACTGCCGCAGGAGTCACGCTTTGTCACGGCGGTGACCCGCGCCTACTTAGCGCTGCAGCGGCAGGGGGCTAAAGCTACCGTCGCCGCGTGGGCCGCCGCGCAATAATCTTTTTCCGGTGTCGGTCCCGGGATCGACACCGGCTCTTCAGTTATTTCTACGATACTCCGCTGATGTCTATTTTTTGCTAGCGATCGGTTTTAGCAGACGCAGAATATGATCGAACGCAATGTCTATACATAACTCTATATTTCCCTGATTTACTAAAGATAATTAGCTGTTATTTTTCCGAACAATGGCTGGTATTTCACCGCAATAATGGCATAGTTAAGTTATTGAAAAAGAACTTTCTCTGCAAAAGGAGTACGGGCCATGTATAAAAAAATTTTATTGCCTGTTGATGTCTTTGAAATGGATTTAAGCGATAAAGCGGTGCGTCACGCGGAATTTCTCGCTTCGGCCGAAAATGGCGAGATCACCTTGCTCAACGTTCTGCCGAACAGCAGCCGTTCGCTATTGCGCGGTTTTACGGCGGATATTCGTAAGTTTGAAGCCTATATGAAAGAAGAGTCGGAGAAAAAAATGCGCGAGGTGGCGCGACTGTTCGCCATCCCCATGACGCGGATCCATACCCGCGTAGTCTTTGGCAACGTGCGTGACGAAATACTGGCTATCAGTAACAACGAAGAGTTCGATGTCATTGTGATTGGTTCCCGCAAACCGGGGATCTCCACCCATCTGCTGGGCTCCAACGCCGAGTCAATTCTGCGCTACGCCAAAACGCCGGTATTGGTCGTTAGATAATCCCTTCAATGACGACGGCTGCGTCGGCCATGCCGGCAGCCGTCTGACTCTTATTCTTCACTAAACCAGTCGCGGTTCTCCTGGCGAATCAGCAGTACGGATTCGCTGATTTCATGCAAATGGATACTCATGGCTTTTTCTACCGCCTCGGCATCGCGTTTTTCCAGCGCGGTGAAAATCTCATGATGCTGTCGCAGAAGCATCTCCGGAGAGGTGACATGGTCCAGACTCATATAGCGGACGCGATCGATGGCGGCTTTAATATTTTCCACCGTCTCCCAGGCCAGCTGACAGTCGGCAATAATCGACAGCTTCTGGTGAAATTCATCATCGAGCAGGAAAAAGTCGTTTAACTGCTGCCGATCAACGGCAATACGCTGCTGGTGAAGATTCTGTTCCAGCTGATAAAGTTGCTCTTCGTTAATCATGCCGGCGGCACGGCGAACCACCGCGCACTCGATCGCCTGGCGGACGAAGCAACCATTACGCACCTGCGACAATGAGATTTTATTGACGTAGCTACCGCGCTGGGGACGAATCTGGATAAGTCCGTTTTCCGCCAGCTTAATGAAGGCTTCGCGCACCGGCTGACGAGACACCGCAAAACGCACGGAGACTTCTTTCTCCGACAGCGGTGTACCAGGCGGGATCAGGCAGTGAACGATATCCCGGCGGAGGATGCGATAAATTTGCTGATTGACGGGTTGCGTCGGATTCAGTTGCGATTCTGCGGCCATTGATGGTTACTTTTTAGGGGGTTATGCGCACTATTTTACGCGTTTTTTGCGTTTCCGCCCATACCCGGCCCGCAGGCCGGGTGGCTGACGGTTAGCCCTGACGGTGAACGCTGAGTCCGGCAAAGCTCTGACTCACCGGCATCATCTCCAGGGTGTTGATGTTGACATGTTTCGGCAGGGTGGCGACCCACCAGACCGCCTCGGTCACATCTTCCGGCGTTAGCGCTTGGGTATTTTCGTAAGCTTTTTCGGCTTTAGCGTCATCGCCCTTAAAGCGGACGTTAGAAAACTCGGTGCCGCCCACCAGACCCGGCTCGATGTCGGTCACGCGCACCGCGGTGCCGTGCAGGTCGGTACGAAGATTGAGGCTAAACTGACGGACAAAGGCTTTGGTCGCCCCATAGACGTTTCCGCCGGCGTAAGGCCAGCTGCCTGCCGTAGAGCCGATATTGATGATATGGCCGCGATTGCGCTCAACCATCCCCGGCAGCACGGCGCGGGTCATGTACACCAGCCCTTTATTATTGGTGTCGATCATATCTTCCCAGTCTTCCACACTGGCGCGGTGCGCCGGCTCCAGACCAAGCGCCAGGCCGGCGTTGTTCACCAGCACATCGATAGCCTGCCACTCGGCCGGCAGGTCAGCAATCAGCGTCTCAATGGCGGCGCGGTTGCGGACGTCAAGTTGCGCGATATAAAGGTTATCGCCCAGCTCGTCTTTCAGCGTCTTCAGGCGCTCTTCACGACGACCGGTGGCAATCACTTTATGACCGTTAGCGATAAAACGGCGAGTAATACTTTCACCAAAACCGGCGGTGGCGCCGGTGACCATGATAATCATCTTACTGTTCCTCAACGCTTTTTGTGTTTTCATACCATAGCACGCACAGGCGGCGACCGGTAACGGAAATCATTGCGACCCCTTAAGGAGAGGCCTAATCTTACAGCATTAGCCTGTACAGGAGAGAAAGATGTCCGAACGAAACCCCTTTTTTAGCGTCAGTACGTTGCCTTACCAGGCGCCGCCGTTCGATGTGATTGACGACAGCCACTATCGCCCGGCGTTTGATGAGGGCGTCCGGCAGCAGCGGGCCGAAATTCGCGCTATTATCGACAATCCGCAGCCGGCTAGTTTCGCCAACACGCTCGAGGCGCTGGAGCAGAGTGGTCAGCTGCTGGCGCGGGTGACGCGGGTCTTTTTCGCCATGGCTGGCGCCCATACCAATCCTTATATTCAATCACTGGATGAACAATTTTCCGCCGAACTCGCCGAGCTGGGGAATGACATCTGGCTTAATGCGGCCTTGTTTCAGCGCGTGAACAGCGTCTACGAGCAGCGCGACGCGCTGGCGCTGGACAGCGAGTCCTATCGTCTCCTGACCCTGACGTGGCAACGTTTTGTTCACGCCGGGGCGACGCTGGCTCCCGAGCAGCAGGCGGCGCTGCGCACACTGAACACCGAAGCGGCTACGCTGCAAAGTCAGTTCCAGCAGCGACTGCTGGGAGCGGCAAAAAGCGGCGGCCTGGTGGTTGATTACCGGCATCAACTGGCTGGCCTGAGCGATGAGGAGATAGCGGCGGCGGCTGACGCAGCGCGTGAAAGAGGGCTTAGCGACCGCTGGTTGCTGACGCTGACCAATACCACCCAGCAGCCGCAGCTGCTTGCGCTGCGCGACCGGCAAACGCGGGAGAATCTCTTCGCCGCCGGCTGGACCCGCAATCAGCAGGGCGATGAGCATGATACGCGTGCCCTGGTACTGCGGCTGGCGGCGATCCGCGCGCAGCAGGCTGAGCTGTTGGGCGCCGCTGATTACGCCAGCTGGGCGCTGACCGATCAAATGGCGGCTTCCCCGGCGGAGGCATTGGGCTTTATGCGCCGGATAGCGCCGGCGGCGCGGGCGCGGGCGGAACGAGAGCTGGCGGACATCCAGCAGGTGATCGACAACGAAGGCGGGGGTTTTCGCGCGACGGCATGGGACTGGCTTTACTACAGCGAGCAGGTGCGGCGGGCTGCCTATGCCATTGACGACGCGCAGCTCAAACCCTATTTTGCCCTCGAGCGGGTGCTGCAAGACGGTGTATTCTGGACGGCCTCGCAGCTCTTTGGTCTGCGCTTTGTTGAGCGCTTCGATATACCGGTCTATCACCCGGATGTGCGGGTCTGGGAGATATTCGATCACAACGGCGAAGGGATGGCGCTGTTTTACGGTGACTACTACGCTCGTGACTCAAAGAGCGGCGGCGCATGGATGGATGTGTTTGTCGAACAGTCGACTCTGCGCGCGCAGCGCCCGGTTATCTACAATGTCTGCAACTACGTCCGCCCGCAGGCAGGGCAGAGCGCGCTGCTGTCGTGGGATGAGGTGATCACCCTGTTTCATGAGTTCGGCCATACCCTGCATGGGCTGTTCGCCAGCCAGCGCTACGCCAGTCTCTCGGGGACCAATACGCCGCGCGATTTTGTCGAATTTCCTTCGCAGATCTTCGAACACTGGGCCAGCCAGCCGCAGGTGTTTGCCCACTACGCGAAGCACTACCAGTCCGGGGAGCCGATGCCGCAGGCGCTACGCGACAATATGTTGCGTGCGGCAACCTTCAATAAAGGGTACGACATGAGCGAGCTGTTGGCTGCTGCGTTACTCGATATGCGGTGGCATAGCCTGTCGACCTCGGCATTACCGGAGGAGGTGGACGCGTTTGAGCAGCTGGTGCTTCGGGAAGAGAACCTGGATCTGGCGGCGGTCCCCCCGCGCTATCGCAGCAGCTATTTCTCCCATATCTTCGGCGGCGGCTATGCGGCAGGCTATTACGCCTATCTGTGGACCCAGATGCTGGCCGACGACGGCTATCAATGGTTCGTGGAGCAGGGCGGTTTGACCCGTGAGAACGGTCAGCGTTTCCGTGAGGCGATTTTATCACGCGGGAACAGCACTGATTTAGCTGAACTGTATCGCCAGTGGCGCGGACACGATCCGCAGATTGAGCCGATGCTGAAAAATCGCGGGTTGAGTGCGTAGGGCAATTTTAGTCTGACAAGATAACCGGGCGCGCTGCCCGGTTTTTTGTCTGATCTAGTCGTAACCTTATATTTCTTTTACCTCACGCTGCCTAAATCTCTATCGCTCTCTCTCCCTTTAAGCATTAACGTGGCTTCTTCGATACGAATGAAGCGCCCGGAATCATCTATTTCAGCGAACATATAAACTTCCATGTCCACCTCTTCTCCGCTGCGCCTGGTGCACAGAACGCGATGCCTTGTGGCATAAAGATTCCCGTTACGAAGTTCGTCATGTAACTCAATTTTAGCGAAGGCGATAATTTCCCGGAGTCTACGCGCATGCTGAGCAAAGCCATCTAATCCTTCCCACTTGTTATCAGTACGCTGCCGATAACCGGGACTAAAATAGCGACTGAGTATCCGATCCAGTGGTATCTGTTGGTGGTTGATAATGTCATCCAATACCCTAGTAATAGTAATCATTTTGATGGTTAGTCCTCTGTAAAAGCGATGAATACTTTACAATCGACTAACTGGCTTCAGTACGGTATAAAAGACATTAAACACCTCAAACACGCCAATATGCACGATCCATTGATTCCATTCGAACCGGTGTTTTCCCCCCAGGGACCCACTTTACTCGTCGCGGTACGTCAGTCTGAGGTAATACGGGAGACTCCACGCCACCATCACAGCTGTGGGCAGTTAATCGGTGCCATACGTGGGCTACTTACGGTCGATGGCGGTGATTGTCGCTGGGTGGTACCGGCAACACATGCCGTCTGGATACCGCCAGGTGTTCCGCACGGCCTGCGCTCGCACGGTCCATATTCAGGATGGAGTGTTTATGTTTCTGCCAAAGCCTGTGGCGAGCTACCTGATAAGCCATCTGTTCTCTCAATGACAAATCTGCTGCGTGAAGCGATAACGCGAGCGGCTGCATGGCAAGGTGTAGAGCTTACTGCGTCCCAAAAACGTTTAGCTGGCGTTATTCTTGATGAAATTGGTTCCCTTCCCAGGGTTAATCTTGGGCTTCCAATGCCGCAAGATAGCCGATTGCTCAGAATCGCGCAGGCGCTGTCAGCAAACCCGGACGACGGGCGCAGGTTGGAAGAATGGGCAGCCTGGGCCGGCATGTCATCACGCACGCTCACGCGACGATTCCGAGCCGAAACGGGTTTTAGCTTCAATGAATGGCGACAGCGGATACGCTTACTCAGGGCTCTTGAGCTTCTGGCTGCCGGCAAGCCAGTGACGGCGATAGCGCTGGATCTGGGATATGACAATGTGAGTGCCTTCATAGCCTTGTTCCGTCGGATGTTCGGCACTACTCCAGGGCGGTATAAAATTTAATTATCTCTTCGCTGAACATGATGCGTTATCCGCCGCTTTGATTACGTTTGTCATGGGATGAGAGGGGCAAGTAATTCGGGCCCCTGATTTTTCACATTGCCGACCGCCCGCGTTACCGGGTGCCAGGTAAAATCGTCGGCGGAAACGGCTCCGTCGCTGGCTATCTCCGCCGCTTCCGCGCCGGTGACATCCTGCCTCATCCATTCCCGGGCGGCTTCAGGCGCCAGGACCAACGGCCGACGGTCATGAATATCGACAAGACCGCGATCGGCGGCGGCCGTCACGATCAAGAATCCTTCGGCATGGTCCCCACGTTCGAACGGAGTCCGACCAATCGCGGCCATAAAAATTGGCTGGCCATCCTTACGCTGGATAAAGTATGGCTGCTTTGTATTTCCTTCCTTTTTCCACTCAAACCAGCCGTCGGCGAAGCAGATCGCCCGTCCGTGCTCCCACAGCGGCTTGAACATCCTGCTGGAGGCTGCAGTCTCAACCCGGGCATTAATCAGCGGCGGTTTATCCCACCATCCTGGCGCATAGCCCCAGTAAACGGCATCGAGATGGAGTTGCTCATCGCGTTCATTGAGGAGTAAAACTTTTGTCCCGGGCGCGACGTTATAGCGCCCGATAGGCGCCGGGTCCCAGGCAATATCTCGTTCGGCCGCTTCCACGAGATGCGCCAGGTATTCCTCCCGGCTTTGCGCTTGCGCAAAACGTCCGCACATAGCCACCTCCAGCGTGATGTCTGACTAACAGTATAGAACAGCTGCAAAACGGTGTTTTCACCTGCCCAAATACCACGCTCCTTCCACGTCAGTAGACCATTATTTCAGGTCGTCATCTTGCCTGACGTCGCGACAGTACACGCTGGGCGTTAGGCCTGGCATTGTCCGTTTATGCTTCATCGTTATTACCCTAACGCCTGTCTGATAAAGGAAATCGTTTTTACTCTTTTTATTATCTTTCAGAATTATCGCACGGAGTTTTACCTTTGTCTGAAATGGTTGTCGCTGGGTTGTATTTGAAAACATCCACCCCTTATTATTTAAAAAATCATCTTTATCTTTTAAAAGGTTGTTATGAGTAACTTACTATTATTAGTCCTGGCGGTGGTGTTATTGTTTACATCTTTGTTTTTTGGCCTGTCCTATGTTAGAGAAAGAAGAAAAATGAAGATGCGCTTTAATAAATTCCGACGTTAACCGATCCTTCCTGCGGAAAGCGCAAGAGCAACAGATGAGAATCTCGTTAACTCTTGTTTGGTAGCTATTTGGAATTTTTTCATAATATTGATTTTGTGAGAGAAGACCGTCTTATGACTGATGCCCAGTTCTTGCGCTATCTGCTGATTGTTCATTCCCGTTCTGATCGCATCGATAATATAAAGTTGTGATTTGGTCAAGGTTAACCGAGGGCATTTGACACAGCGTCTGCTGTCTTTTTCCAGCCCACTGCTACTCGCTGTTGTCGACTCCGTCAGACGTTTTGCAATCTGATTTTTTACGCGGCGCAAGTCGCTGTTCATGCTGATAAAATTGGCATCGCCAAGACAAAGTGGTAACCGTTCAACCTGCAAAGCGCAGTCGGTGGCGACGAAAATAAAAATAGACGTGTGCGGAGGAAGTTTTTTGAAAAACGGGTGGCATAGATAATGTTCACCAGCGGCCATTTCTGTGAACAGCATATCAATCGGACCTAATATATCTGTGGAATAGTCCACAACGGAATACGGTTCACGGATGTGTTCTTCCTTCGCGATCTCGCTAAGCAGTTCGCAAATTCCGCGATTAAGAAATATGTTTTCAGTGTTAATTAAAATATCAGGCATAGTCATGGCGATCGTGAAAGTTGTCATGCATTTTAAGTGGAGAACATTAAATGCGTATGCCTTTAGGATATTTCTAATAATCAACAAATGCAATAAGTCTAATTTTGGACTTTGAGCTGGCGAGTAAAATTAATGATATATTAATCAATGACTTATTTTTTTTAGCGTTGCGCGGGTATGACCGCTAATTTGGCACAAACTGCTTAAATTGCTTATATTGCATGCGTTAATTCTGGTCTCAAATATATTAATCAGAGTTACTTATTCACTGTATGAATTGCTTTTTCAAAAATACCTTTTGCAGGCGCGGGTCCTTGAGGAGATTGCGCGGCTTTGTTGAATAAATAAGATTTCGTGCGAACGACCCTGTAGCTGGCTGGATTT